>Ga0160490_100006_pt1 | contig 555138 bp, 471 predicted proteins | sample DIDnMG_7_FD_108210 | JGI IMG/M metagenome (GOLD analysis project Ga0160490, IMG submission 108210) | Enriched soil microbial communities from UW Madison campus, WI, USA - DID2934_E24_Lignin MG | ecosystem: Environmental > Terrestrial > Soil > Unclassified | place: USA: Madison, Wisconsin... | reverse complement strand
GGTGGTCCCACCTGACCCCATGCCGAACTCAGAAGTGAAACGCCGTAGCGCCGATGGTAGTGTGGGGTCTCCCCATGCGAGAGTAGGGAACTGCCAGGCATCAAATAAGGAAACCCCGTACCGCAAGGTACGGGGTTTTTGCTTTGCTCCCGAATCGGCAAACTCCACAATCTCTGGCTAAAATAACAAGATACGCATCGTCAGCGAGGTTATTTTGCCAAACCCACCTTTTAACTATGAACAGGATTTCGCCAACACCAACTTTCGTGACCACCCTGAGCTTTACCAGGTAGGGCGGGGTGAACAAGGTGTTCTGCTGGTTGAACCTTACAAAAGCGAAATCCTCCCCCACTGGCGATACAAAAATGCTGAGGTTGCGATCAAATCTGCGCAGGAGATCTACGCGCTGTTTGAGCAATACCGTCAGCAAAACGATTTCGTTGGTATGGATATGGCCAGAAAATTTATTCAGATGGGATATACCCGCGCCAGACGCTACGCCAACCACAAAGGCGGAAAAAAGTACGATGGTGAACGCAATGTTCGCCCGTTAGATCACGATCCCGTTAAAGCCGAAGCGGCAAAAATCTTTAAAGAATGGTGGGATAAAATTCGCGCTGACGAAGATTATTTGCAAAGAAAACAAGCGCATCAGAAAAAGTGGGGATAATAATGTCATCCGCAGAAGCGCTCATTTTATGATGAGCATCACAAAACCAAATGAAACATAATAGAAACAATTTTTTTACCTAACGTTAAATTTTAAATCTGGTTTTACTGGAATAGGTGCAATGGCCCGCAATGTAAGACAGGGGATTTAAAATGACAGAAACCGTAGCAAGTACAGATACGGAGAATAAAAAAGCAACAGACGGCGATACCCGCCGCAGGATCTGGGCGATCGTCGGCGCATCATCGGGCAATCTGGTTGAATGGTTCGACTTTTACGTTTACTCATTTTGCTCGCTCTATTTTGCCCATATTTTCTTCCCATCCGGCAACACCACGACCCAACTGCTGCAAACTGCAGGCGTCTTTGCCGCTGGCTTTTTAATGCGTCCGATAGGCGGTTGGCTGTTTGGCCGTATAGCCGACAGAAAAGGGCGAAAAACCTCCATGCTGATCTCCGTCTGCATGATGTGTTTCGGCTCTCTGGTGATTGCCTGTCTGCCCGGCTACGACGCGATCGGCACATGGGCACCGGCCTTACTGTTACTGGCGCGTTTGTTCCAGGGGCTCTCCGTCGGGGGAGAATATGGCACAAGCGCCACCTATATGAGTGAAGTGGCCGTGGAAGGGCGTAAAGGCTTCTATGCCTCCTTCCAGTACGTAACGTTGATAGGCGGCCAGCTACTGGCTATCCTGGCGGTGGTGATCCTGCAGCAGGTGCTAAGTGATGAAGATCTTCGTGCCTGGGGATGGCGTATTCCATTTGCACTCGGCGCGGTACTTGCCGTGGTGGCATTGTGGTTACGTCGCCAGCTGGAGGAAACTTCCCGAAAAGAGGTGCGCGCTTTAAAAGAGGCGGGTTCATTTAAAGGTTTGTGGCGCAACCGAAAGGCATTTTTGATGGTGCTTGGCTTTACCGCAGGCGGTTCGCTCACCTTCTATACCTTCACGACCTACATGCAGAAGTATCTGGTTAACACTACGGGTATGCACGCTAACGTGGCGAGTATGGTCATGACGGTGGCGCTCTTTGTCTTTATGCTGATTCAGCCCCTCATCGGTGCGCTGTCAGATAAAATCGGCCGGCGTAGCTCAATGCTGATTTTTGGCGGGTTGTCGACGTTATGCACTGTGCCCATTCTCACGGCACTTCAGCATGTTTCATCTCCTTATGCCGCTTTTGCACTGGTAATGGTAGCGCTGCTCATTGCCAGTTTTTACACCTCTATCAGCGGTATCCTTAAGGCAGAGATGTTTCCGGCTCAGGTACGTGCGCTGGGCGTTGGGTTGTCTTATGCGGTAGCGAATGCGCTGTTTGGCGGCTCGGCGGAGTATGTCGCGCTGTCACTGAAATCGGCAGGCAGTGAGACCATCTTCTTCTGGTACGTCACGCTGATGGGGGCGCTGGCATTTATTGTCTCTTTGATGCTGCACCGAAAAGGAAAAGGGGTCCGCCTTTAGTGCTCTGCCAGTTGCCACAGGCTATAGCCGGTCGTTGCGCCGGCGATATCCCAGGCAAAATCTTTCCAGCTCCAGCCGCTCCCCGCCGGGCGGCTGTCCCATAGCTCCTTCGATGCGCCCAGACTGACCGAAAACATTAAACCGTACGCAGCGCTACGATCGCGGCTAACGCCCTGACGTTGAGCGTATTCATTACCCGCAGCGGAAAGCATCGCCGAGGCTAAAAAGTGTTGTGCCTTATCCTGACCAGACCAGCTATCCTGAGCCATATGGCTGCAGCCGGACAGTACCAGACAGCCCATTAACAGGAAATAACGCACACCGACCTCCATAAAAAAGCCCCGTCAATGACAGGGCTGAAGATTACAAAATGCGGCTAATCAGGCGATCGATTCGGATCCTGCGCAGACGGCGGATCAGCTTTCTGACCTTAACCGGGTAATCGGCAATGCTCTGCAGATCGCGATAGTGGTTAACCACAGTGGTATGTGTACGGATCAGCTCCAGCTCGCGATCGCGCTGAGTAGCCAGTTCATGACGAGGATCGTGGATCAGAATGGCATTCTCAAGATCCAGTCGCCATGCGCGTGGGTTGAGGTTATTCCCCGTCAGTAACATCCACTCATCATCAACCCACATTCCTTTCAGGTGATAGCTGTTGTCCTCATCTTTCCAGAGACGCACCACCAGCTGATCGGTATTCACATAATACTGCAGGCGGCTGAGGAAGCGGCGCAGGTTGATTTCATACAGATAAGGCAGGGCGCCGATGATCTTAAACGGCTGATCTTCCGGGATAAAGAAATCGTTCGCGGTTTTATCGCCGACGATAATCTCAACCTTTTTACCGTCGCGTAAAAGCTGAATGATATTACGCACCAGCACGGCCGGCAGGTTGAAGTACGGTGTGCAGATGGTCAGCTTATGCTCGGTGCACGGCATAAGATGGAAGATGGTTTTATTCAGCAGGCTGGATTTGCCCAGACCCACCAGCGGGGTTACCGCCAGCTGTTCGTTATCCGCATCGCCCTGGAAATGGTACATGGCATCGCGCAGTTCCTGACGGAAAAGGCGAATGTCATTTTTAATCTCCGGGCTTTTTGGACGATGGGGATCGTCGAGGCGATTCACGCCGCGACCACGCACCAGGTGCTGATCCACCCACCCGAACATGACGTCCGCCATGCGGGCATTACGCACCAGGTGATAGCGATCGTAACGGTATTTATCGAGCTGATGCAGATAGACGTCATTCAGACTCGCGCCGCTGTACAGCACGCTGTCATCAATGATGAAGCCTTTGAAATGGAGAACACCGAGTGCTTCGCGGGTATTAACCGGGACACCATAAACCGCCACGTCTACGCCAGGGTTCTCCTGCGCCATGCGGCAATACCAGTCGGCATTGGTGTTGGATGCGGCCGCGCCAATACGTCCGCGTTGGGCGCGATGCCAGTCAACCAGGATGCGTACATCCAGTTCAGGGCGCTGACGTTTGGCTTCGTATACCGCGCGTAAAATGGCGCTGCCGCCTTCATCCTGTTCAAGATAAAGCGCGATAATGCAGATACGATGCGTTGCGCTGGCAATTTTTTCCAGCAGCGTCTCCCGAAAATCGGCGGGAGCATAAAAGAACTCTACATCATCAACTGACTGAGAAAGCTTCGGTAGTTGAGCAAGGTGTTGTTGATGTTTATTACGCTTAAATTTGGACAACATCACAGTGCGTTTCTTCTCTGTTCATTGAAGGATTATATGGACTATGCAGACAACAGAAGCGGGCAATCATACCACCAGTGCCGTTTAAAGTGGTCAACATTTCCAGTACCTTACTCTTGTTTACCTGCCGACATTAGCGCCAGCGTCAACCCGACAATGCCGTCTTCCAGCTGAACATCAACGGTAAAGCCTAATTTTCGCGCCAGGGCAATCATGCCACGGTTGTTGGGCATAGTAATGCCATTGAGGCGGATAAGTCCGTGATCTCGCGTATAACTGATTAGCTTTTCCAGTAACCGTCTTCCTAATCCCAGGCCTTTTAGATCGGAACGAACCAGCACTGCAAACTCCGCATCGACGTTATCCGGATCGGAGATCGCACGCGTGACGCCAAGGATCTCATCGCCCTCATCCGTGCGGCGGACGGCAACAAAAGCCATTTCCCGATCGTAGTCGATCTGCGTCATATTGGCTAAATCTTCGTGGGTAAATTCGTTGATTTCACTAAAGTAGCGGTAGTAGAGATCTTCTTTAGTCACCTGGTCGATAAAGCGCTGCAGCTGGGGTTCATCTTCCGGCAGGATGGGACGAAACAGGGACTGCTCGCCGTTTTTCATCTCCACCCACTCTTCAAGCTGATGGGGATACGGGCGGATCGCGAGACGGCTTTCGCGATCGCCGGTAAAGGCTGCCACATCCATCGTTACATCCAGTGCCGTCAGCTCGCTACCGGATACCAGCAAAGGATGAATGTCCAGGCGCTGGATTTCCGGGCTGTCGACAATCAGGTTCGATACCTGCACCAGGAACTGGCTCAGGGCGGCGATATCCAGCGGCCGCAGGGCGCTGCGCCCGCGGATCTTCTTGCTCTTGATCGCCTGGATCACCAGATAACGCGCAAGGTTCATGTTCAGCGGAGGCAGGGCTACTACCGCCTGATCTTCAGGGCGCCACTCCACGCCCCCTTCACCCAGCATGATCAGCGGGCCAAAGACCGGATCGTGTTCCACCACAACCCGTAGCTCCTGCGCCCCTGCGCGGTTGGCCATGCTTTGCACCAGCAGGCCATGAATGCGCGCCTGGGGCCAGGTCATTTTGACGCGATCGATAATGGCATCGGCCGCCTGCTGCACTTCCGCCGCGGTGCGCAGATACAGCATTACCCCCTGAACTTCTGACTTATGCGGGATATCGGGGGAGCGCAGTTTCAGCGCCACCGGATAACCAATCTGCTCGGCGATATGCACCGCTTCCGCGCTATCGCTGGCGATCCAGGTCGGCAGGGTATGCATACCGAAGGCGTTGAGGATCGGCTGCACCTCATGGGTATCCAGCGAACGTGCGCCGTCATCGATGGCGCGTTGCAGCAGGGCCCGGGCGTGGCCGGTATTGGCGGTCAGATTGCCAGGGAGCGCAGGCGTTTCCCGCAGCTGTTTCTGGTTACGCCGGTACTCCACCATATGCATAAACGCGGTGATGGTGCCTTCCGGGGTGCGGTATGTCGGCAATCCCGCCTCGCTGAACAGGCGGCGCGCCTCCTGAGAGGAAAACTCGCCGCACCAGTTGGTCAGAAGCGACACGTATTTGCCTCGCGGATGCTTTTTCACGGCCTCAATCAGTGAACGGGCGCTTTCGCTACCCGGTGCCGCAGCACTCGGAGAGTGAATGACCATCAGGGCATCAAAATCCTGGCTTTCCAGCAGAATGTTGAGGGCGCTGATATAGCGATCGCTGCTGGCATCATCGCGTAAATCGAGGGGATTACCCGGCTCCACGCCGGGCGGTAGCGCATCACGCAGGCGCTGGAGCGTCTCTTCACTCAGTGCAGCCAGCTTCCCGTTGCGCAGCCAGAGTTCGTCCAGCGCCAGCGCGGCCGGCGCGGCACCGTTGCTGATAATCATCAGCCGCTCTCCCCGCAGCGGGCGCATATGGCTGAGCGTTTCGACAGCGGAAAAGAGTTCGTGGGTATCCTGAACGCGCAGTAAACCGGCGCGCTGGATGGCGGCATCCCATGCCGGATCCATCCCGGAATGGGAGTGCAGAAGACGTTGAGCGGCCGGACTACGTCCGCTTTTGATCACCAGAATTGGTTTATTACGCGAGGCGCTACGGGCCGCCGACACAAAGCGTCGCGCATCGCTGAGATGCTCCAGATAGAGCAGAATCGCGCTGGTTTTGGTGTCTCGCGCCAGGAAATCCAGCAGCTCGTCAACATCGATGTCCAGCCCGTCGCCCAGGGCGATGAAGTAGGAGAACCCCATCTCGCGCTGCTGAGCCCAGTCGAGGATGGTATTGGAGACCGCCGCCGACTGGGAGATGAAGGCCAGTTTGCCTTTACGTATCGGCACGGGAGAGAAACTGGCGTTCAGCCCCTGCCAGGGTGCCAGCAGGCCAAGGCTGTTTGGCCCCAGCAGCCGCATCTGGTATCGCGCCGCGCAGGCCAGCAGCTCCGCCTGTTGTTCCGGCGGCGAGGAGAGAATAATGCAGGTTTTACAGCCTTTTTTCCCCAGCGCCTCGAGTAGCGCGATATTACGTCGGGCATGCGTACACAGCACCGAGAGATCGGGGATAAAGGGCAGGCTGTCCACGTCAGGCCAGGCCAGAACGCCCAACACCGCTTTATAAGCAGGCGTCACCGGCAGGATCGGGCCGTTAAAACCGCCTGCGAGCAGGTTTCGCATCATCAGGTAACCGGCGCGTTCGGGTTTCATCGACGCGCCAATCACGGCGATGGATTTAGGGCGGAGTAAGGCTTCTAACCCGCGCTGGCTCATACAAGTCTCCTGAAAGGGCGAGTGACCTGATGATTTTAAACGCTTTCCGGCTCCGCTGCTGTGATGCTTCCCTTATGAATGGTTTTTCCGGCCAGATAGCGTTCGCGAAAACGCGTGAAGTGATCGCCCAGTGCGCCTGCCGCCTGCACATCACCCGCCAGATCCAGCAGGGCAATCGCCACTTCGGCGGTGCAGTACTGGCCTTCGGCATGGGCTTCGCGCAGGCGATAAGCGGAAACGCGGGACAGATCGACGGAAATCACAGGCAGGGCATCCAGGTAAGGGCTCTTGCGAAACATTTTGCGCGCCTCGGTCCAGGTGCCATCCAGCATAATGAATAGCGGCGGCTTGCCGGAGGGGGGGGCGGCGAGTACCGGACGAGTAGCACCGGCATAAGAGGCCGGGAACACGACCATCGGTTGATAATCAGGGCTGGCGACCAGATCGAGCAGGGCCTGCGGCGGCTCGGTGCGTGACCACTGGAAGGCGGCAGTGTCCGGTAAAATGTCGGCGATCAGCCGCCCGGTATTGCTGGGTTTCATCGGTTCGGTATCGAACATCACCAGACAAAAACGGCTGTGGGCATGGCTGGGAGTCAGGGTCGCACAAAGGCACTGCTTAAGCGGCAGCAGGCAGCGCTGACAGCGACGAATGCGGTTACCACGAGCAAGAAAGGGACGAGTCGCACGCGCCAGGCGTTCGGCGCGCAATTGCAGTACGGCGTTATCAGTCATGGGGGGAGTGCGCAGAAAAAACGCCATTCTCGCAGAGGCGAGAGCGGGGCACAAGTTACGTGCCCCGGAATATCAGAGGGATTCGTTCAGCCAGCTGTCAAACGGGGCTTTCGGAACGGCACCGTTCAACATATCAACAACTTCACCATTCTTGAAAATCATGATGGTCGGGATACTGCGAATGCGGAAACGGGCGCTCAGCTCGCGTTCGGCCTCGGTGTTCACTTTAACGAAACGCATTTTCCCGCTACGCTCTTCTGCGACATCTTCAAAGATCGGCGCGAAGTTACGGCACGGGCCGCACCACGGGGCCCAGAAATCAACCACTACCGGCAGATCGTCCTTCAGCAGTTTATCCAGAGTTGCACCGGTAGCATTAATGACATCACCATCGAACAATTCATGACCGCAGCGTCCGCATTTTGCTCCATCATCAATACGATCATCCGGAATGCGGTTAAGAGCCTGGCAGTTGGCACATACGGTATTCATAACTAACCTCAGGTAGAGCAGGGGGGACAAAGCGGCACTATGCCGGTTATGTTTCCAATATGTTACATATTATCAACGACCCTGTTTGAAACGACAATGCGTTTTATTCAATGAGAACAATAGTCACAGGCTTTTATACGAAGTAATGGCTATGCGCGGGTACATCGGGTAATCTGCGCGCTTCGCGCAGCGCTGGTGGAGAAAAGCATGAACGACGAACTGAAAAACAAAAGCGGCAAGGTCAAAGTGATGTATGTCCGCAGTGATGATGACTCTGATAAACGCACCGAAAATCCGCGTACCGGAAAAGGTGGCGGGCGTCCAGGGCCATCTCGTGCAGACGGTGGCCGTCGCCCCGCCCGCGATGAGAGAAACAGCCGCGGTGATGACCGCAAACGCGACGATCGTAAACGTGACGACCGTAAGCGTGATGATTTCAAACGCGACGACTTTAACCGCGATGCGTCCCCGTGGCGTACCGTTTCCCGCGCACCGGGCGATGAGTCAAAGGCGCCCGTCGATCACGGCAGCATGGCCGGTAAAGCGGTAATCGATCCCGAAGTGATCCGCCGTCAGCGCGCGGAAGAGACCCGCGTCTACGGTGAGAACGCCTGCCAGGCCCTGTTCCAGAGCCGTCCTGATTGCATCGTTCGCGCCTGGTTTATCCAGAGCGTCACGCCGCGTTTCAAAGAAGCGCTGCGCTGGATGGCGGCCAACCGCAAAGCCTACCACGTCGTAGACGATGCTGAGATCACCAAAGCGTCTGGCACCGAACACCACGGTGGCGTTTGCTTCCTGATTAAGAAACGTAACGGAACGACCGTTAAGCAGTGGGTTAGCCAGGCAGGTGAAGATGACTGTGTGCTGGCCCTGGAAGATGTGGGCAACCCGCACAACCTCGGCGCGATGATGCGCAGCTGCGCTCATTTTGGCGTGAAAGGGGTACTGTTGCAGGATGCGGCTCTGCTGGAATCCGGTGCGGCAATCCGTACGGCGGAAGGCGGCGCGGAGCACGTTCAGCCGATCACCGGCGACAGCGTGCTGGAAGCCATCGAGCAGTTCCGTAAAGCCGGCTACGCCATTGTGACCACCTCCAGCCATAAGGGCACCACGCCGCTGTTTAAAGCGACACTGCCGCGTAAAATGGTGCTGGTGTTGGGTCAGGAGCGTGATGGTCTGACCGATGCGGCACTGTCGAGCGCCGATCTGAGCGTCTCAATCGATGGCACCGGCAATGTGGAAAGCCTCAACGTATCCGTTGCGACCGGCGTTCTGCTGGCGGAGTGGTGGCGTCAGAACAAAGCGTAATTCCGCTTTGTTCGTGTAGGCCGGGTAAGGCGAAGCCGCCACCCGGCATTTTGCCCGGTGGCGCTACGCTTACCGGGCCTACAAAAACCAATCTATTCGCTTTCAGCCGGTAACTCTGGCATCCAGTCAATCGGCGTTTCGCCCTGTTTCTCCAGCCACTCATTCGCCAGCACAAAATGGTTGCAGCCAAAAAAGCCGCGATGCGCTGACAGCGGTGACGGGTGCGGTGCTTTCAGCACATGATGGCGCTGGGTATCAATGATTGCCCCTTTCTTCTGCGCGTGCGATCCCCACAGTAAAAACACCACCCCTTCCCGATGCTGGTTAATCAGGCTGATGACTTTATCCGTAAACGTCTCCCAGCCGAGGCTGGCATGGGAGTGCGCCTGTCCCGCGCGAACCGTTAGCACGGTGTTGAGCAGCAGGACACCCTGGCGCGCCCAGCTTTCCAGATAGCCATGCGCGGGCCGGGTAAAGCCGGGTACCGAGGCTTCCAGCTCCTTATACATATTCAGCAGGGAAGGTGGGGTCGCAACGCCCGGACGCACGGAAAAGGCCAGACCGTGCGCCTGGCCCGGCCCGTGATAGGGATCCTGACCCAGGATCACCACTTTGACATCGGCCAGTTCGGTATATCGAAAGGCGTTAAACACGTCTTTCTGCGGCGGATAAATAGTGACGCCGTCCTGACGTTCGGCGGCAACCGTGTTCAGCGTGTTGACGAAGTAAGGCTGTTTTTTCTCATCGGCCAGTACGTCGTGCCAGGTTAAAGGTGTTGTCATCTCGCTCTCCTGCGAATTTTCTCTGCCCCTAGCTTAACTGCTTATGACGAGGGAGCAAAATTGCCGGGGAAAAAAGGTCATCCTGTTGAAAAATATTTAAAATTTACGAGATTTTTTGAAATCAAGTTTTGGGGAAAATTGATATAAAACAATAATCTCCTTGTATCACCCTTTCTCTGGTGTGGTTTTTATTGATTTAAGTCAATGAATGGCGGTGGGTTGACTGATATATATACACTCAAGCAACAATGGTTTTACCAATTGCCCTAAACAACGGGCGACACCCAATAGTGTAGTTTAAGGGAGGCAACACATGATTACTGGTATCCAGATTACTAAAGCTGCAAACGACGACCTGCTGAACTCTTTCTGGCTGCTGGACAGCGAAAAAGGCGAAGCGCGCTGCGTATGTGCAAAAGCAGGCTTTGCTGAAGATGAAGTTGTTCAGGTTAACGCGCTGGGCGAGTTTGAATATCGCGAAATCCCTATGGAAATCAAACCGGAAGTGCGTGTTGAAGGCGGTCAGCATCTGAACGTTAACGTGTTGCGTCGTGAAACACTGGAAGATGCTGTTAAGCACCCGGAAAAATATCCGCAGCTGACCATCCGCGTTTCTGGCTATGCCGTTCGCTTCAACTCACTGACTGCAGAACAGCAGCGTGACGTGATTGCACGTACCTTTACCGCCAGCCTGTAATCGTTGGCTGCGTGCAGATATAAAAACGCCGGGTTAACCCCGGCGTTTTTTTTACTCTTCTTTCTGTGAAGCTGGCTCGCTGCCGCTTGGCTTACGACGCTTGCCGATGTTTTTGCTGTCACGGTGACGTTGCTTCACGCGCGGTTTCTCTTTTTCTTTCTCTTTTTTCTCTGCGCGCTTAGCGAGCACTTTCTTCGACGGCTTACCCGTCATTTTCTCACTCGGCGGACGCGTAGTCGGGCGCAGTTCATCAATCACGCGCGCTTTTACCGGCTCGTCGATATAGCGGCCCACTTTCTGCAGCAGCAGATAGTCATGTGCCTCAACCAGAGAGATAGCCGTGCCTTTCAGGCCAGCACGTCCGGTACGACCGATACGGTGCAGGTAGGTATCTCCGCTGCGCGGCATGTCGAAGTTAATCACATGGCTCACTTCAGGAATATCGATACCACGCGCCGCCACGTCGGTGGCAATCAGCACATTCACGCGACCTTCGGTCAGGCGTTTAATCCCTTCGGTACGTTTAACCTGCGCCATCTCGCCTTCGAGATAACAGTTGTTAATCCCTGCGGCACGGAGTTGTTCCGCCAGCTCATGCACACGTTCGCGTTTACGGACAAAAACGATGGTACGTGTCGTATCATCCTGTTTTAACAGATGCTTAAGTAACTCGAGCTTATGCTCGTAGTTATCGGCGCGATAATACCACTGGTGAATTTTTTTACGCTCACGCGTGGACGGCGTGGCAGAAACTTCTGCCGGATCGTCAAGCAGACGCTCAGCAAAGTCCTTGATGGCATCGCCTTCAAGCGTCGCGGAAAACAGCATGGTCTGTTTGCGCCAGCGCGTTTCGCCTGCGATGTGTTCAATATCCTGCGCAAAGCCCAGTTCCAGCATGCGGTCCGCTTCATCCAGAATCAGCGTTTCAACAGCACGACAGTCAAAGTTTTCTTCTTTGATGTACTGCATTAAGCGCCCGGTCGTGGCGACCACGATATCCTGGTTCTCACTGAACACTTCGGCGTGGTTCATATAGGCTACGCCACCGGTGATGGTCGCAATATCCAGATGGGTATTGGCGGCCAGTTCACGCGCATGCTCCGCAACCTGAACGGCTAACTCACGTGTTGGGGTCAGGATAAGGATGCGCGGCGGGCCGGATTTCTTACGCGGGAAATCAATAAGGTGCTGCAAGACGGGCAGCAGGTACGCCGCTGTTTTACCGGTGCCTGTCGGCGCTGAACCGAGTACGTCGCGGCCTTCTAACGCAGGCGGAATGGCTGCCGCCTGGATGGCAGTCGGGCGTGTGAAGCCTTTATTCTGGAGAGCTTCCAGAAGGCTTTCGTCGAGTTCAAGTTCGGAAAAAGTCGTTACAGTCATGTTCTACCTCTGTGTGGGGCGCTGATTATAGACGTTATGGCTGCGATCTTCATCTGTTTGTGTGGATATCCCTTTTCCCTCGTTGCGCTTTCACCTATGCTACTCCCGTTTCATTTTGAAGGTTGCTCTGACATGTCTCAACTCAAAGCGCAGCTGCGCCGCGATGGTTTTACCTTTAAGCAGTTCTTTGTCGCGCACGATCGCTGTGCGATGAAAGTCGGTACTGATGGCATTTTACTGGGGGCATGGGCACCTGTAGCAGGCGTTAAACGTATCCTCGATATTGGCAGCGGCAGCGGATTATTAGCCCTGATGCTGGCGCAGCGTACCGGAGAGTCTGTTAGCCTGGATGCGGTTGAGCTGGATCCGCAGGCGGCCGAACAGGCGGCGGAAAACGTGGCTGAATCCCCCTGGGCTTCTCGTATTACGCTTCATTGTGCGGATGTTCTGACCTGGGCGCCAGAGCAAACGGCTCGCTATGACTTAATTGTCAGCAATCCTCCTTATTATGAACCCGGCGTCGGGTGCGCAACGCCCGAGCGCGATCAAGCTCGTTCTACCGGCTCCCTCGATCACAGTTCACTGTTAGCCTGTGCGGCAGCGTTGATCACCGAAGAGGGTTTTTTCTGCGTGGTATTACCGGAAAGCGCGGGCAGTGCGCTTATCAATAACGCACTGGAGATGGGCTGGTATTTACGTCTGCGTACCGATATTGCTGATACGGACGGCAGGTTACCGCACCGGGTTCTGGTGGCGCTATCGCCGAAAGAAGGGGAGTGCTTCAGCGACAGGATGGTGATCCGTGGGCCGGATCAGCGTTATTCCGAGGATTACACGGCGCTGACCCACCCGTTCTATCTGTTTATGTGAGTCAGCGGAGAGAGCACGGACGGCCCGGAGTGCTCAAGTTGTTCCGGATAGTCGAGCGTATAGTGCAGCCCGCGGCTCTCTTTACGCATCATCGCGCAGCGCACAATCAGCTCCGCCACCTGAACCAGATTGCGTAACTCCAGCAGGTTGTTCGAGACGCGGAAGTGAGCGTAATACTCGTCAATCTCCTGCTGTAGCATGGTTATGCGGCGCAGGGCGCGCTCCAGCCGCTTGGTGGTGCGCACAATTCCGACGTAATCCCACATAAAGAGGCGCAGCTCGTGCCAGTTATGCTGGATCACCACCAGCTCATCCGGATTTTCCACGCGACTCTCATCCCAGGCAGGCAGGTTTTCCGCCTGACGGGCGTAAGGCATGCGCTTGGTAATATCTTCCGCCGCCGACCAGCCGTAAACCAGGCACTCCAGCAGGGAGTTTGACGCCATACGGTTGGCACCGTGCAGGCCGGTATAACTCACTTCCCCGATAGCATACAGGCCGTCAACGTCGGTTCGGCCATGATCGTCCACCATCACCCCGCCGCAGGTATAGTGCGCAGCGGGCACTACAGGCATCGGCTCTTTGGTGATGTCGATGCCTAATCCCAACAGTTTTTCATAGATGGTCGGGAAGTGCTGACGCACAAATTCTGCCGGTTTATGGCTGATATCCAGATACATGCAGTCCACGCCCAGGCGTTTCATTTCATGATCGATAGCGCGGGCCACGACATCACGCGGTGCCAGCTCACCACGCTCGTCGAAGTCCGGCATAAAGCGCGTGCCGTCCGGGCGTTTCAGGTGTGCACCTTCACCACGCAGGGCTTCGGTCAGTAAGAAATTGCGCGCCTGAGGGTGGAACAGGGCGGTGGGGTGGAACTGGTTAAATTCCAGGTTGGCCACGCGACAGCCTGCACGCCAGGCCATGGCAATCCCGTCGCCTGAAGAGATATCCGGGTTGGTGGTGTACTGATACACCTTGGAGGCACCGCCTGTTGCCAGCACTACCGATTTGGCGCGGCAGGTTTCTACCGTCTCTTTATTCCGGTTCCAGACCCAGGCACCCACGACGCGGCGCGTACCCGGCAGGCCAATCTTGTCGGAGATGATCAGGTCCACCGCGTTGCTGCGTTCCAGCACCTGGATGTTCGGATGGTTTAACGCCTGGCTGACCAGCGTCGTTTCGACCTCTTTCCCGGTGGCATCCGCAGCGTGCAGGATGCGGCGATGGCTATGTCCGCCTTCCCGCGTCAGGTGATAGCTCTCTTCACCGTTGGGCTGCACATGGGTATCAAACAACACCCCCTGATCGATAAGCCACTGCACACAGTGACGGGCATTACTGGCGACAAACTCGGCAGCGTGCTTATCCACGATGCCGCCACCGGCAATCAGGGTATCTTCCACATGCGAGTCGATACTGTCCGTTTCATCAAACACAGCGGCAATCCCGCCCTGCGCATAGAAGGTGGAGCCTTCGCTGATGGGACCTTTGCTGAGGACAATCACTTTCTGGTGTGAGGCGAGGCGCAGCGCCAGAGAAAGGCCGGCGGCACCGCTGCCGATAATCAGTACGTCACAGGAGAGTTCAGACATTGCGTTCATGATGTGTGTTTAATTTACTAAACAGTGTTTGGTCAGCATAGCATTCGAATGCGATGAATCGCACGTTTTTTTTGCGACTTGTTGCAATGACTAAACAGCCGCTGTGGCGGTGATAAAACAGAAAAAGGGCGAAAATATTTTGCGAAGCAGATCGTTAGCTTCAGATTTTGTGGTGAAATAAAGCCTGTCTTGCGGTACCCTGCAAGCGGTAAAATGGCAATTCTTATCAGAAACTGGGTGCGTTTCAGTATCAGACTTATAATGATAGAAAATGAACAGTCTGCGACGCGATTAACAAAAACAAAGGCGTGACGGAACTTTTTGAAAAAAAGACCCTCAAAGCAACTGCTTGCTCACAGTGCAGTGTTTGGAGTGGCGTTTCGATAACGCGTGGATTTTAGGTTTGGGGAGACATTACCTCGGATGAGCGAGCAGTTAACGGACCAGATTCTGGTTGAACGGGTCCAGAAGGGAGATCAGAAAGCCTTTAACTTACTGGTGGTGCGCTACCAGCATAAAGTGGCGAGTCTGGTGTCCCGCTATGTACCGTCAGGAGATGTTCCTGATGTAGTACAGGAATCTTTTATCAAAGCCTATCGCGCGCTGGAATCTTTCCGGGGAGATAGTGCTTTTTATACCTGGCTGTATCGAATTGCTGTCAATACCGCCAAGAACTACCTCGTCGCTCAGGGGCGTCGTCCGCCTTCAAGCGACGTTGACGCAATCGACGCCGAAAATTTTGAAAGCGGCGGGGCGTTAAAAGAAATTTCGAACCCTGAGAACTTAATGTTGTCAGAAGAACTGAGACAAATAGTTTTTCGCACCATCGAGTCGCTCCCGGAAGATTTACGCATGGCAATTACGTTGCGGGAGTTGGATGGCCTGAGCTATGAAGAGATAGCCGCTATCATGGATTGCCCGGTCGGTACGGTTCGCTCACGGATATTTCGTGCGCGAGAAGCTATTGATAATAAAGTTCAACCGCTAATCAGGCGTTGACGATAGCGGGATACTGGAAAAGGTATTAGGCATGCAGAAAGAACAACTTTCCGCTTTAATGGATGGTGAAACGCTGGACAGTGAGATGCTCAACGAGCTCTCTCGCTCTCCTGAGATGCAAAAAACCTGGGAGAGTTATCATCTCATCCGCGATACCCTGCGCGGCGATACCGGCGAGCTCCTCCATTTTGATATCTCATCTCGCGTAATGGCTGCCATCGAGAATGAACCTGTTTCTCAGGCCACTCCGCTGATTCCTGAAGCCCAACCGGCACCGCACCTGTGGCAGAAGATGCCTTTCTGGAACAAAGTGCGCCCGTGGGCGAGTCAACTGACGCAAATGGGCGTCGCTGCTTGTGTATCGCTTGCAGTTATTGTTGGCGTCCAGCACTATAACACCCAATCTGAAGTGAGCCAGCAACCTGAAGCGCCAGTGTTCAATACGCTGCCGATGATGGGCAAAGCCAGCCCGGTAAGCCTGGGTATTCCTTCTGATGCATCGGCAGGCGCCGGTCAGCAGCAGCAGGTACAAGAGCAACGCCGTCGTATTAATGCGATGTTGCAGGACTACGAATTGCAGCGTCGTCTGCATTCCGAACAGCTTCAGTTTGAGCAGGCGCAAACCCAGCAGGCTGCTGTGCAAGTGCCCGGAAACCAAACTTTAGGAACGCAATCGCAGTAATGAAGCAACTTTGGTGCGCCATGTCTCTGATGGCGGGTAGCCTGTTGTTCACTGTCAACGCCTCGGCTGATGTATCGTCCGGGGCGTTGTTACAGCAAATGAACCAGGCCAGCCAGTCACTCAACTACGAGCTGGCTTTTATCAGTATCAATAAGCAGGGTGTAGAGTCGTTACGCTATCGCCATGCCCGTCTTGATAAACAGCCGCTTGCCCAGCTTTTGCAGATGGATGGTCCGCGCCGCGAAGTCGTGCAGCGTGGCAACGAAATCAGCTATTTTGAGCCGGGTCTCGAACCCTTTACGCTGAACGGCGATTACATCGTTGATTCGCTGCCTTCGCTCATCTATACCGACTTCAAACGGCTGGCACCTTACTACGACTTTATCTCCGTAGGGCGTACCCGTATCGCTGACCGGCTGTGTGAAGTGCTGCGCGTTGTCGCACGAGACGGGACGCGTTACAGCTATATCGTCTGGATGGATGCGGAGACCAAGCTGCCGATGCGGGTCGATCTGCTTGATCGTGATGGCGAGACGCTGGAGCAGTTCCGGGTGATCTCCTTTACCATTGACGATCAGGTCGGCAACAGCATGCAGAATCTGGCAAAAGCCAGCCTGCCGCCGCTGCTCTCCGTCCCGGCCGGCGATCCTGTCAGCTTCAACTGGGCACCAAACTGGATCCCGCAGGGCTTTAGCGAAGTCTCCAGCAGCCGACGTCAGCTGCCGACGATTGATACCCCGGTCGAGTCCCGTCTTTACTCTGACGGCTTGTTCAGCTTCTCGGTTAACATTAACCGGGCAACGCCGGTGAGCGCCGATCAGATGCTGCGCACCGGACGCCGCACCGTCAGTACCACCGTGCGTGATAACGCCGAGATTACCATCGTCGGCGAACTGCCGCCGCAAACGGCTAAACGCATCGCAGACAGCATTAAATTCAGGGCCGGACAATGATCAAAGAGTGGGCTACTGTCGTTTCATGGCAGGAGGGCGTTGCGCTGGTGAACTGTGACGTAAAAGCCTCCTGCAACAGCTGCGCCTCCCGCGCCGGTTGCGGAAGCCGGGTGCTTAACAAACTCGGGCCGCAGACGTCGCACACCATCAGCGTACCCAGCGCAGAGCCGCTGGTGGCAGGACAAAAAGTCGAGTTAGGGATCGCCGAAGGCAGCCTGCTGGGCTCGGCGATGCTGGTCTATCTCTCTCCGCTGGTGGGGCTGTTTGCCCTGGGCGGCGTATTCCAGGTGCTGTTCGGCACCGATCTGGCCGCGATGTGCGGCGCAGCCCTGGGTGGCGTGGGTGGCTTTTTACTGGCCCGCGGCTTTTCATCGAGGCTTGCCGTACGCGAAGAGTGGCAGCCCGTTATCCTCAGCGTTGGACTGCCCCCCGATGAGCTTCGCGTCGAAATGCTCTCTTCTGAAGCCCGGTGATATCACCGGGCTTTGCTTTATTTACATCTCATAAAAGAAAACGCTGAATCTTCACGCTAAGCTTGCTGGAAGAGCATTTCCCGGTTACGGAGATGTAGTGTAGAATGCTGCGTTTTCGCACTGAAAAACGTCAGGCTAAGAACAGCGGCCTCCAGGAATTCGTAAGGCATAATTATTTAACTATATGAAGAACATACGTAACTTTTCGATCATTGCTCACATTGACCACGGTAAGTCGACGCTGTCTGACCGTATTATCCAGATTTGCGGTGGCCTGTCTGATCGTGAAATGGAAGCCCAGGTTCTGGACTCCATGGACCTGGAACGCGAACGCGGCATCACCATTAAAGCGCAGAGCGTCACGCTCGATTACAAAGCCGCTGACGGTGAAACCTACCAACTTAACTTTATCGACACCCCAGGCCACGTTGACTTCTCCTATGAAGTGTCCCGTTCGCTGGCGGCCTGTGAAGGCGCGCTGCTGGTGGTTGATGCCGGGCAGGGCGTAGAAGCCCAGACGCTGGCCAACTGCTATACCGCGATGGAAATGGATCTCGAAGTGGTGCCGGTACTGAACAAAATCGACCTGCCAGCCGCCGACCCTGAGCGCGTAGCGGAAGAGATTGAAGATATCGTCGGCATTGATGCGACCGATGCGGTGCGCTGCTCGGCGAAAACCGGCGTCGGCGTGACGGACGTACTGGAACGTCTGGTGCGTGATATCCCTGCCCCGGAAGGCGATGCCGATGGCCCGCTGCAGGCGCTGATCATCGACTCCTGGTTCGATAACTACCTCGGCGTTGTCTCGCTGGTGCGTATTAAAAACGGCACCATGCGTAAAGGCGACAAGATTAAAGTGATGAGCACCGGCCAGGTCTATAACGCAGACCGTCTGGGGATCTTCACGCCAAAACAGGTTGACCGTACCGAGCTGAAATGCGGCGAGGTAGGCTGGCTGGTTTGCGCCATTAAAGACATCCTCGGCGCACCGGTGGGCGATACCCTAACCCAGGCACGTAACCCGGCAGATAAAGCGCTGCCAGGCTTTAAAAAGGTGAAACCGCAGGTGTATGCGGGTCTGTTCCCGGTCAGCTCCGATGATTACGAGAACTTCCGTGATGCGCTCGGCAAGCTGAGCCTGAATGATGCTTCCCTGTTCTATGAGCCAGAAAGCTCAACGGCGCTGGGCTTCGGCTTCCGCTGTGGCTTCCTCGGCCTGCTGCACATGGAGATCATCCAGGAGCGTCTGGAGCGTGAATACGATCTGGATCTGATCACCACCGCACCGACGGTCGTCTACGAAGTAGAAACCACCTCGAAAGAGGTTATCTACGTCGACAGCCCGTCCAAGCTGCCGCCGCTGAACAATATTCATGAGCTGCGCGAGCCGATCGCGGAGTGTCACATGCTGCTGCCGCAGGAGTTCCTGGGTAACGTCATCACGCTGTGTATCGAAAAACGCGGCGTACAGACCAACATGGTTTACCACGGTAACCAGGTGGCGCTGACCTATGAAATCCCGATGGCCGAAGTGGTGCTCGACTTCTTCGACCGCCTGAAGTCCACCTCCCGCGGCTATGCGTCGCTGGATTACAACTTCAAACGCTTCCAGGCCTCTAACATGGTGCGTGTGGACGTGCTGATCAACAGCGAGCGCGTCGATGCGCTGGCGCTGATCACCCACAACGACAATGCTCCGTATCGCGGTCGCGAGCTGGTCGAGAAGATGAAAGAGCTCATCCCTCGCCAACAGTTCGACATTGCGATCCAGGCGGCCATTGGCAACCACATCATCGCCCGTTCGACGGTGAAACAGCTGCGTAAAAACGTTCTGGCAAAATGCTATGGCGGCGACGTCAGCCGTAAGAAAAAGCTGCTCCAGAAGCAGAAAGAAGGTAAGAAGCGTATGAAGCAGGTCGGTAACGTCGAGCTGCCGCAGGAAGCGTTCCTCGCCATTCTGCACGTGGGTAAAGACGGAAAATAATCCTTTAAGGAGTTGGCATGGCGAACATGTTTGCCCTGATCCTGGTGATTGCCACCCTGGTGACGGGGCTGTTGTGGTGTCTGGATAAGTTTATCTTTGCCCCGAAACGTCGCGAACGTCAGGCCGCCGCACAGGCGGCCACGGGCGACCAGTTAGATCCAAAAACCCTGAAAAAAGTCAGCCCTAAGCCGGGCTGGCTGGAAACGGGCGCTTCGGTCTTTCCGGTGCTGGCGATTGTGCTGGTGGTGCGTTCATTTATCTATGAACCTTTCCAGATCCCATCCGGTTCGATGATGCCAACGCTGCTGATCGGTGATTTTATTCTGGTGGAGAAGTTTGCCTACGGCATTAAAGATCCGATCTACCAGAAAACGCTGATCGAAACCGGTCATCCGAAACGTGGCGATATCGTGGTGTTTAAATATCCGGACGATCCGCGTCTGGATTACATCAAACGCACCGTGGGCGTGCCGGGCGATAAGGTCACTTATAATCCGGTCTCCAAAGAGGTGACGGTTCAGCCTGGCTGCAGTTCCGGTACGGCTTGCGGAAGCGCGCTGGCGGTCACTTACTCCGGCGTTGAGCCAAGCGACTTTGTGCAGACGTTTGCCCGTCGTAACGGCGGCGAAGCCACCAGCGGATTCTTCCAGCTGCCGAAAGGCGAGACCAAAGAGAACGGTATTCGTCTGAACGAGCGCAAAGAGACGCTGGGTGATGTGACGCACCGTATCCTGACCGTCTCCATCGCTCAGGATCAGCTGGGGATGTACTATCAGCAGCAGGGGCAGCAGCTGGCGACCTGGATTGTGCCGCCTGGACACTACTTCATGATGGGTGATAACCGCGACAACAGCGCGGACAGCCGCTACTGGGGCTTTGTGCCGGAAGCGAATCTGGTCGGTAAAGCGACCACTATCTGGATGAGCTTTGAGAAACAGGAAGGCGAATGGCCGACCGGCGTACGCTTAAATCGTATTGGCGGCATCCATTAATTCCTGATAAATGAGCACGTAGTCTCTTTAATTAGAGGCTACGTGAATTATTTAGGTGATAAATCTCTTCTGACTAACGACAACCCCTGTCGTTGCGTATAGAATATTCCCCCGAAGTTTAAGGTTGGCGCTGATTCAGTGCCACGGCACACGAAACCGCGTTGGCTTTCTCAGGACGGTTTCGTGTGCTGCATTTTTGACGCATTTATTCTATTGGTATCGCATGAACCCCATCGTAATTAATCGGCTTCAACGGAAGCTGGGCTACACTTTTCAGCATCAGGAGTTGTTGCAACAGGCATTAACCCATCGCAGTGCCAGCAGCAAACATAATGAGCGACTCGAATTCCTGGGCGACTCCATTTTAAGTTTTGTTATTGCGAATGCGCTTTATCACCGTTTCCCGCGCGTGGACGAAGGTGATATGAGCCGTATGCGCGCAACGCTGGTACGTGGCAATACGCTTGCCGAAATTGCCCGTGAGTTTGAACTGGGTGAGTGCCTGCGACTCGGGCCTGGCGAACTGAAAAGCGGCGGCTTCCGTCGTGAATCTATTCTCGCGGATACCGTCGAAGCGTTAATCGGTGGCGTTTTCCTCGACAGCGATATCCAGACGGTTGAGCAGCTGATCCTGAACTGGTATCAGTCGCGTCTGGATGAAATCAGCCCGGGTGATAAACAGAAAGATCCAAAAACCCGTTTGCAGGAGTACCTGCAGGGTCGCCATCTGCCGCTGCCATCCTATCTGGTGGTGCAGGTTCGTGGCGAAGCACACGATCAGGAATTTACCATCCATTGCCAGGTCAGTGGCCTGAGTGAACCGGTGGTTGGCACAGGTTCAAGCCGTCGCAAGGCGGAACAGGCTGCCGCCGAACAGGCGTTAAAAATGCTGGAGCTGGAATGAGCGAAGAAAAGAGTTACTGCGGTTTTATTGCCATCGTCGGACGTCCGAACGTTGGCAAATCGACCCTGCTGAATAATCTGCTGGGTCAGAAGATTTCCATCACCTCCCGTAAGGCGCAGACCACCCGTCACCGTATCGTCGGGATCCATACCGAAGGGGCGTATCAGGCGATTTATGTCGATACCCCGGGTCTGCATATGGAAGAGAAACGCGCCATTAACCGTCTGATGAACAAGGCGGCGAGCAGCTCTATCGGTGACGTTGAGCTGGTGATTTTCGTGGTCGAAGGCACCCGCTGGACGGCCGACGACGAGATGGTGCTGAACAAGCTGCGCGACGGCAAAGTGCCGGTGATCCTCGCGGTCAACAAAGTTGATAACGTGCAGGAAAAAGCGGATCTGCTGCCGCATCTGCAGTGGCTGGGTAGCCAGATGAACTTCCTCGATATCGTTCCGCTCTCTGCCGAGACCGGTCTGAACGTGGATACCATCGCGGGCATCGTGCGTAAGCACCTGCCGGAAGCGATCCATCACTTCCCGGAAGATTACATCACTGACCGTTCTCAGCGCTTTATGGCGTCTGAAATCATCCGTGAAAAGCTGATGCGTTTCCTCGGCGCTGAACTGCCGTACTCCGTGACCGTGGAGATCGAACGTTTCCAGACCAACGAGCGCGGCGGATACGACATCAACGGGCTGATCCTCGTTGAGCGCGAAGGGCAGAAGAAGATGGTGATTGGCAACAAAGGCGCCAAGATCAAAACCATCGGTATTGAAGCCCGTAAGGACATGCAGGAGATGTTTGAAGCCCCGGTTCACCTGGAGCTGTGGGTGAAAGTGAAATCTGGCTGGGCCGATGACGAGCGCGCGCTGCGTAGCCTCGGTTACGGCGACGACGTTTAAGTCAAAACAACGTGGATGGATGGCAGCGTGCCTTTGTCCTTCACAGCCGTCCGTGGAGCGAAACCAGCCTGATGCTGGACGTCTTCACGGAAGAGTCAGGCCGCGTGCGCCTTGTTGCCAAAGGCGCACGTTCCAAACGTTCTAACCTGAAGGGCGCTCTGCAACCCTTTACACCTTTGCTGGTACGCTTTAGCGGGCGTGGGGAAGTGAAAACCCTGCGCAGTGCCGAAGCCGTCTCTCTGGCGCTCCCCCTCTCTGGTATTACGCTCTACAGCGGTCTGTATGTGAACGAGTTGATCACGCGCGTTCTTGAACATGAGACCCGCTTCTCTGAACTCTTTTTCGACTATCTGCACTGTCTGCAGGCGCTGGCGGGCGCAACCGGCTCGCCGGAACCGGCGCTGCGTCGCTTTGAGCTGGCGCTGCTCGGCCATCTGGGATACGGCGTCGATTTTCTGCACTGTGCGGGCAGCGGCGAGCCGGTTGAAGACACCATGACCTACCGCTATCGCGAAGAGAAGGGCTTTATCGCCAGCATCGTCATCGACAACAGCACCTTCACCGGACGGGATCTGCGGGCGCTGGCGGAGCGTGAATTTCCCGACGTCAGCACCCTGCGGGCGGCAAAACGCTTTACCCGCATTGCGCTCAAGCCGTATCTTGGTGGCAAGCCCCTTAAGAGCCGCGAATTATTCCGGCAGTTTATGCCGAAGCGTTAACGTACTACACCCTCACCCCAACCTTCTCCCTGAGGGGTAAGGGGGATGAACCAAAAGAAAACCGAGGATTGTCATGGCTGAATTACTGTTAGGCATCAATATTGACCACATTGCCACCCTGCGTAACGCACGCGGCACGGCATATCCGGATCCGGTTCAGGCGGCATTTATCGCCGAGCAGGCGGGGGCCGATGGCATTACCGTGCACCTGCGCGAAGATCGCCGTCATATCACCGATCGTGACGTTTGCGTCCTGCGCCAGACCCTGGACACCCGCATGAATCTGGAGATGGCCGTCACCGAAGAGATGCTGGCGATCGCCGTCGAGACCAAGCCGCACTTCTGCTGCCTGGTGCCGGAAAAGCGTCAGGAAGTGACCACCGAGGGCGGGCTGGACGTGGCCGGTCAGCTCGATAAGATGCGTGACGCCTGCAAACGCCTGGCCGATGCCGGGATCCTGGTGTCGCTGTTTATCGATGCCGATGAAACGCAGATCAAAGCCGCCGCCGACGTGGGCGCGCCGTTCATCGAGATCCATACCGGCTGCTACGCCGATGCCGAAGATGAAGCCACTCAGGCAAAAGAGCTGGATCGTATCGCCAAAGCGGCAACCTATGCGGCCGGTCTGGGTCTCAAGGTCAATGCCGGTCACGGCCTGACCTACCACAACGTCAAAGCCATTGCCGCCATCCCGGAGATGCACGAGCTGAACATCGGCCATGCGATTATCGGTCGCGCGGTGATGAGCGGCCTGAAAGAGGCGGTGTCAGAGATGAAGCGTTTGATGCTGGAAGCCCGCAAGTAATGGCCATCCTCGGCTTAGGCACGGATATCGTTGAGATCGCCCGTATCGAAGCGGTGATTGCCCGCAGCGGCGATCGCCTTGCCCGCCGGGTGCTCAGCGATAACGAATGGGCCATCTGGGAGACGCACCAGCAGCCGGTGCGTTTTCTTGCCAAACGTTTTGCGGTGAAGGAGGCGGCGGCGAAAGCCTTCGGCACCGGGATCCGCAACGGCCTGGCGTTTAATCAGTTTGAAGTGTTTAACGATGAGCTGGGCAAACCTCGCCTGCGGCTGTGGGGCGAGGCGTTAACGCTGGCGGAAAAGCTGGGCGTGGCGCATATGCACGTCACGCTGGCCGATGAACGCCATTACGCCTGCGCCACGGTGATAATCGAAAGTTAAATCTTATCCGCGTGGTGCATCAGGACAAACTTGTCCCACAGCTGCTCTTCGGATTCAGAATGTGCCGGATCTTTCAGGATAGTATTGGGGATTGGGCACACCTTCTGGCAGGTTGGCGTCTCGTAATGACCAATGCATTCGGTGCAGCGGTCGCTGTTAATCTCATAAATGCTGTCCCCCATCGAAATCGCCTGGTTCGGGCATTCAGGTTCGCACATATCGCAATTGATGCATTTTTTGGTGATTAACAGCGCCATCAGGAAATTCTCAGAAACAACACAAACAGGGCGGGCATTATACGCTCGGTCATTCCCTGCTCAAACCAGTTTTTTTACCAGCGCCTCGCTGTGGCGAATGCGTTCCGGAGCCCGCTCCAGATCCTGCTGAACCAGCGCCATAAACAGCAGGTCAGTCAGCATCATCTGCGCGCTGGTGGAGGAGATGGCCGCGCTGCGGGTGGCCTGCTCTTCGGCAATGGTGTACAGACAGCGGGTGGCCCGCTGCTGCAGCGCATTGGGGGTAAAGCCGGTAATTGCCAGGATTTTCCCACCCACGCGCAGGGCTTCATCGGCGGCCAGGTTAATCTCGCGACGTTCGCCGGTATAGGAGATGGCCAGCAGCAGATCGTCAGGCGCCATCGCCTGCACGGTGGCCAGCAGGGCGTGCATATCCTGTTCGACAATGGCGATCAGGCCGATCTTGTTCAGCTTCCAGCCAAAATTACGCGCTACCAGCCCTGAAGCGCCGATCCCGGTGAGGATCACCCGCCGCGCCGCGTGCAGCATGGCGACGCTCTCCAGCAGTTTCTCTTCGCTGTTGACGTCCAGCGTGGCGTGCATCGCCGCGACGTTCTCCTTGATCAGCTTTTCACCCACCAGACGCATCGGATCGTCGCCGCGGATCTGGTTGTGCACCGGCATGGATTGCGGATTCGGGTTGCTGGCCAGGGCTTCGCTCAGCGCCAGCTTCAGCGCCGGAAAACCTTTAAAGCCAATTTTTTGCGCGAATTTAACCACGCTGGACTGGCTCACGCCCGCCTCGCTTGCCAGCTGCTGGGAGCTCAGATGGCGGGCGCGATCGGGCTGGGTGAGCAAAAAGTCCGCCAGCTTCTTATCGCTCTGGGCAAAACCCGCGTATCGCTGGCGGATACGAATTAAACAGTTCATAAGGACTCCTGGCGAAATGTGATGACTGCAGCAAATGCGAATTCTGCTCGCCTGAATGAATTTTATATTCCATTATAATGCGACTATTATGAATTAAAAATTCTTGAGGCACAAAAAAATGAATCTTGGCTCACTGGTATCAGAATCCCGCAATCCACAAACCCTGGATCTCGACGCGCTCTCCACGCTTGAGCTGGTTAATCGCTTTAACCAACAGGATACGCTGGTCGCGCAGGCAGTGAAAGAGACATTGCCCGAGGTGGCGAAAGCCGTGGACGCAGCCGCCGAGGCGCTGAAAGCGGGCGGACGCATTATCTACATGGGGGCGGGCACCAGCGGGCGTCTTGGGGTGCTGGACGCCTCCGAATGTCCGCCGACCTTTGGCGTGCCGCATGGCCTGGTCATCGGCCTGATTGCCGGTGGCCCGGGAGCGCTGCTGAAAGCAGTAGAAGGGGCCGAGGACAGCAAGCAGCTTGGGGAAGACGATCTCAAAGCCCTCAACCTGACCGCACAGGATCTGGTGGTCGGGCTGGCGGCCTCCGGGCGCACGCCGTACGTGATTGGCGGCCTTGAGTACGCGAACCAGACCGGCTGCACCACCGTGGCGATCTCCTGTAATCCGGGCTCACCGATTGCCCAGGTCGCCGCGATCGCTATCTCGCCGGTTGTCGGCCCGGAGGCGTTGACCGGCTCCACCCGCCTTAAATCCGGCACCGCGCAAAAGCTGGTACTGAACATGATCTCCACCGGCGCGATGGTGAAGTTCGGCAAGGTCTACCAGAACCTGATGGTGGACATGAAAGCCACCAACGTGAAGCTTATCGACCGGGCCTGCCGCATGGTGGTGGAAGCCACCGGCACCACGCGCGAAGAGGCGGAAGAGGTATTGAAACAGACCGGGTATGACGTCAAACCGGCCATTCTGATGATCTTAAGCGGGCTGGATGCCGCGGCGGCGCGCGCCAGGCTCGACGCGCATCAGGGATTCTTACGTGCGGCATTAGAAAACTAAAGAGGCGTACATGGAAAAAACAGCAGCCCTCGCCAGCGATATCCTTGCGGGTATAGGCGGGGAGAACAATATCCGGCGTCTGGAAAACTGCATGACGCGGGTGCGGGTGGAAGTTCAGGATGATGACAAGCTTGATCTGGCGCGGCTGAAAAAACTGCCCGGCGTCAGCGGCTACGTGAAGCAGGGGGAGCAGCATCAGCTGATCGTCGGCCCCGGCAAGGCTGCGCAGGTGGTGGATGCCATGCGTTCGCTGATGGGCGGGGCGGTGATGGATGACGCCGAGCGCACCAAAGCGCAGGCGAAGGCCAAATATAAAGCCCCGATGAGCGACGCGCTGCGCCAGCTGGCCAACGTCTTCATACCGCTGATCCCGGCCTTTATTGCCTCGGGGCTGATCACCGGGATCATCAATATCCTGAAACGCCCGGACATTGTCGGCGACTTCGCGACCCACTATCCGAACCTGCTGGGGATCCTCGGCATTTTCGGCAGCGCGGTCTTTGCCATCATGAACATTCTGGTGGGGGTGAACACCGCCAAAGTGTTTGGCGGCTCGCTGGCAATGGGCGGGGTGATGGCGGGGATCCTCTCCAGCCCACAGCTGGCGCAGATCACCCTGTTTGGTGAAGCGCTGCAGCCGGGGCGGGGTGGGGTGATCGCCGTGCTGCTGGTGGTGGTGTTGATGTGCTGGATCGAGAAACGGCTGCGCAATATCCTGCCGGGCTCGCTGGAGCTAATCTTCAATCCGTTGCTGACCACCTTAATCACCGGCAGCGTGGCGATTATTGCTCTACAACCGCTGGGTGGCGTGATCTCCGAATCCATCGCCCAGGGTGCCTCCTGGGCTATCGATCGCGGGGGATTCCTCGTGGGTGGGGTTCTCTCGGGCACCTTCCTGCCGCTGGTGTTGACCGGCTTACATCAGGGCCTGGTGCCGATCCACGTTGAGCTGGTGCAGGCGCATGGCTATAACGCGCTGCTGCCTATTCTGGCGATGGCCGGTGTGGGGCAGATCGGCGCGGCGATTGCGGTGCTGATGAAAACCCGTAATGAACGCCTGAAAAAGGTGATCAAAGGGGCGCTGCCGGTCGGGCTGCTGGGGATCGGTGAACCGCTGATCTTCGGCGTCACCCTGCCGCTGGGCAAACCGTTTATCGGGGCCTGTCTTGGCGGCGCGGTCGGCGGGGCGCTCATCAGTTACTGGAAAGTGGCGACCGTTATCACCTTTGGTATTTCCGGATTACCGCTGGCATTAACCATCGTGACCGGAAAAGTCATGCTCTATCTGTTAGGCTATTTGGTAGCGGTGATCGCCGGGTTCCTGTTTACCTGGCTGTTAGGGTTCAACGATCCAGAGGAGTAAGGTTTGGCCAATCACGAGCGTCGCGTAGTCTTTTTTGATCTGGACGGAACGCTGCATCAGCAGGATATGTTCGGCACTTTTATGCGCTATTTGCTGCGCCGACAGCCCCTGAATGCCCTGCTCGTGTTACCCCTGCTCCCCATCATCGGCGGCGCGTTGCTGATTAAAGGCCGCGCCGCCCGCTGGCCGATGAGCCTGCTGCTGTGGGGCTGCACATTCGGCCACAGCGAAGCGCGGCTCAGACAGCTGGAGAAAGAGTTTGTCACCTGGTTTCGCGGGCATGTCACCGCCTTCCCGGTGGTGCAGGAGCGGCTCACCAACTACCTCAACGCCAACGATGCCGACATCTGGCTGATCACCGGCTCGCCGCAGTCGCTGGTCGAGCAGGTCTATTTCGATACCCCCTGGCTGCCGCGCGTCAACCTGATCGCCACCCAGATGGGGCGCGCCTGGGGTGGCTGGGTACTGACCATGCGCTGCCTCGGCCACGAGAAGGTGGTGCAGCTGGAGAAAAAAATCGGCACCCCGCTGCGGCTCTACAGCGGCTACAGCGACAGCAAGCAGGACAACCCCCTTCTGTACTTCTGCCAGCACCGCTGGCGCGTCACGCCCCTGGGCGAACTTCAGCAACTGGAATGATTTTGTGATTATGCATAGCGGGTGTGTATAATGCGCCCGCTTTTCAGACTGGAGTATGCTGCGTTGTCCGACCCTGAACTTAATCATGAATACTGGATGCGCCATGCGCTCCAGCTTGCCAAACGTGCCTGGGAAGAGGGCGAAGTCCCGGTGGGCGCCGTGCTGGTCCACAATAACCAGGTCATTGGCGAAGGCTGGAACCGCCCGATTGGGCGTCACGATCCCACCGCCCACGCCGAAATCATGGCCCTGCGCCAGGGCGGGCTGGTGCTGCAAAACTACCGCCTGCTGGACACAACGCTTTATGTCACCCTTGAACCTTGCGTGATGTGCTCCGGCGCGATGATCCACAGCCGGATTGGCACGGTGGTGTTTGGCGCGCGGGATGAAAAAACCGGGGCGGCAGGTTCGCTGCTGGACGTGCTCAGACATCCCGGCATGAACCATCAGGTTAATGTGTTGGGAGGGGTGCTGGCACCAGCGTGTTCGGAGATGCTAAGTGAGTTCTTTCGAATGCGGCGTCAGCAGAAAAAGAGACAAAAGGCAGAATCGAAGTTATCGGGCGAGTAAGCTCGTCCGGCGACACCACCGGATAGCTTTGTGCCAGCTGCTGTGCCGCCTGCGCCTCTCGCTCTTTCTCCATCAGATACCCTACCAGGCTTATCTGGTATTTGCGGATATTCTCCACGTAGGCGTACGCCTCGTGGCCGCGCGCATAGCCATAGGTTAATTTGTCGTAATACGGCTTCTGGCTCAGCAGCGGCAGGCGCTGTTTAACGTCTGCCCAGCTGTCGGGATTACCTTTGGTTTTTGCCGTCAGGGCGCGGGCATCGATCATATGGGCATACCCCATGTTGTAGGCCGCCAGTGCAAACCAGATCCGCTCCTCTTCCGGCACCGTCTCCGGCACCTTAGCCATCATATCCTGCAGATAACGTGCGCCGCCGCTGATGCTCTGCTCGGCATCGGTACGGTCGGTCAGGCCCAGGCTCTGGGCGGTGTTTTTGGTCAGCATCATCAGGCCGCGTACGCCGGTGGGTGAGGTGGCCAGCGCATCCCAGTGCGACTCCTGATACGAGATGGCCGCCAACAGGCGCCAGTCGATCTCCTGGGCGTACTTCTCAAACAGCGGCTGCAGGTCCGGCAGCACGTTATCCACCGCCCGCAGGAAGCTGCGGGTATCGACATAGTCGAAGTCATCCCCGTGGCCGAGGTATTTCTCCTCCAGACGCGCCAGGGTGCCGTCCTCATTCATCCCGTCGAAGAAATCGAGCATCGCGGCGGAGAGCGTCTGGTCGCCATCGAGGGGGCTGAACCAGGTAACGGGCTGCTCGTCTGTGACGTCCAGCGCCACCGCCAGCTCCGGGTGGACACGCTGGAACAGGCTGATGGCGACCGAATCTGCGATGGTGTAGGGCAATTTGCCGTCGGTGACCTGCTCCAGCAGCGACGTGGTGCCCTGCTTCTCATCCACCGTCCAGCTGAGGTTGGTGTACTTCTTCTCTTTCAGCGCCCGCAGGTCATCAATCACCACATGACCCGGGGCGACGGTAAGCTGCTCGGCGGTGAGGCTGGCAAGGTTACGCGGGCGCAGGCTGCCGACGCGATAGACCAGCTGCTGCGACACGGAGTAATAGGTGGGGCCCGGCTGGTAGTTCTTGCTGCGCTCGCTGTTGTAGACCAGACCGGCGGCCAGCATATCGGCATCGTCATTATCCAGATCGTCAAACAGCTGGCTGATGTTCTGACGTACGGTAATTTTAAGCTTCACGCCCAGGTAGTCAGCAAAGTGCTGCGCCAGTTCATAATCCAGGCCAATCACTTTGTTGTTGATCGCGCTGTAGGTCAGCGGCGAGGACAAGGTACTGACGCGCAGCTCCCCCCGCGCCTGAATGGCGGCGATACGGTTTTCGGCCTTGCCGAACCAGGGGATTGAAGGCCACAGGGCCGCTGCCAGCAGCAAGGTCACTATGCCGATGAACAGATAATTAATCTTTAATTTTTTCAATAAGTTGATTCTATGTGCTGTCTATTGTTCTGGTTAGTATTGGCCATAGTAAAAACAAGTATTACCAAAGATTTCGCGGCATTTTGCGCAAAGTAACGCCACTTGGCAACTTATTAGCGGGAAAGGCAACACCGATGGTTAAATGGCAACGACGATTTTATTACGACGCAAACGGTTTCGTCGGCGCTCAGGATCCACTATAATGGCGCCCGTTTTCCCCCCTTGCGCACACTGTAAGCGCCTCCGGCGCTTCGAAGACGAGAGACTTATGATGGAAATTCTGCGTGGTTCGCCTGCACTGTCTGCCTTCCGTATCAACAAACTGCTGGCACGTTTTCAGGCGGCCGACCTTCCGGTAAGCAATATTTACGCTGAGTATGTCCATTTTGCTGACCTGAATGCTCCCTTAACGGCAGAGGATTTGGTCCGGCTTGAGCGCCTGCTGAAGTACGGCCCAAGCCTGAGCAGCCATACCCCGAACGGTAAACTTCTGCTGGTTACGCCTCGTCCGGGCACCATCTCCCCCTGGTCTTCTAAAGCAACCGACATCGCCCGCAACTGTGGTCTGAGCCAGATTGACCGTCTGGAGCGCGGCGTGGCGTATTACGTTGAAGCCTCAACCCTGACCGACGCCCAATGGGCCGTTGTGGCAGCCGAACTGCACGATCGCATGATGGAGAGCGTGTTTGCCTCTCTGGACGATGCACAGCAGCTCTTCTCTCACCATCAGCCTGCCCCCGTCCAGAGCGTGGACCTGCTGGGTGAGGGCCGTCAGGCGCTGATTGACGCCAACCTGCGTCTGGGCCTGGCGCTGGCCGAAGATGAAATCGACTACCTGCAGGATGCGTTCGTTAAGCTGAACCGCAACCCGAACGACATCGAACTCTATATGTTCGCTCAGGCTAACTCCGAGCACTGCCGCCACAAGATCTTTAACGCCGACTGGGTTATCGATGGCGAGCAGCAGCCGAAGTCGCTGTTCAAAATGATCAAAAACACCATGGAGAAAACCCCTGACCACGTGCTGTCTGCCTATAAAGACAACGCCGCGGTCATGGAGGGTTCCGAGGTGGGCCGCTTCTTCGCCGATCGCGAAGCAGGGCGCTATGACTTCCACCAGGAGCCTGCGCATATCCTGATGAAAGTCGAAACCCATAACCACCCGACGGCGATCTCGCCGTGGCCGGGTGCGGCAACCGGCTCCGGCGGTGAAATCCGTGACGAAGGCGCAACCGGTCGTGGCGCTAAGCCAAAAGCGGGTCTGGTGGGCTTCTCCGTCTCCAACCTGCGTATCCCGGGCTTCGAACAGCCTTGGGAAGAAGATTTCGGTAAGCCGGAACGTATTGTTACCGCGCTGGACATCATGACCGACGGCCCGCTGGGCGGCGCGGCCTTTAACAACGAATTTGGTCGTCCGGCCCTGAACGGTTACTTCCGTACCTATGAAGAGAAAGTGGAGAGCCACAACGGCGAAGAGCTGCGCGGCTACCACAAACCGATCATGCTGGCGGGCGGGATCGGCAACATTCGCGCCGATCATGTGCAGAAAGGCGAGATCGTGGTGGGTGCGAAGCTGATCGTCCTCGGCGGCCCGGCGATGAACATCGGTCTGGGCGGCGGGGCGGCCTCCTCAATGGCCTCCGGTCAGTCTGATGCGGATCTCGATTTCGCCTCCGTACAGCGCGACAACCCTGAGATGGAGCGTCGCTGTCAGGAAGTGATCGACCGCTGCTGGCAGCTGGGCGACGCCAACCCGATCCTGTTTATCCACGACGTGGGTGCGGGCGGTCTCTCTAACGCCATGCCGGAGCTGGTAAGCGACGGCAACCGCGGCGGCCGCTTCAACCTGCGCGACATCCTGAGCGATGAGCCAGGCATGAGCCCGCTGGAGATCTGGTGTAATGAATCCCAGGAGCGCTACGTGCTGGCCGTTGCTCCGGATCAGCTGCCGCTGTTTGATGAGCTGTGCCGCCGCGAGCGCGCGCCGTACGCGGTGATCGGTGAAGCCACCGAAGAGATGCATCTCTCCCTGAGCGATACCCACTTCGACAACCAGCCGATTGACCTGCCGCTGGACGTGCTGCTGGGCAAAACGCCGAAGATGACCCGCGACGTACAGACCCGCAAAGCCAGCGGCAAAGCCCTTGACCTGCAGGGTGTGACCGTTGCCGAGGCGGTTAACCGCGTTCTGCATCTGCCGGCCGTAGCGGAAAAAACCTTCCTGGTGACCATCGGTGACCGCACCGTGACCGGCATGGTTGCCCGCGATCAGATGGTGGGTCCGTGGCAGGTGCCGGTGGCGAACTGCGCGGTGACCACCGCCAGCCTCGACAGCTACTACGGTGAAGCGATGGCGCTGGGCGAACGCTCCCCGGTTGCCCTGCTGGACTTTGCCGCCTCTGCCCGTCTGGCCGTAGGTGAAGCGCTGACCAACATCGCCGCTACCCAGATTGGCGACATCAAACGCATCAAGCTCTCCGCCAACTGGATGGCCGCAGCCGGTCACCCGGGTGAAGACGCCGGGCTGTACGAAGCGGTGAAAGCGGTGGGCGAAGAACTCTGCCCGGCGCTGGGCCTGACCATTCCGGTGGGCAAAGACTCTATGTCGATGAAAACCCGCTGGCAGGAAGGCAGCGAGCAGCGTGAGATGACCTCGCCGCTGTCGCTGGTCATTACCGCGTTTGCCCGTGTGGAAGATGTGCGTCATACCATCACGCCACAGCTTACAACCGAAGATAATGCCCTGCTGCTGATTGACCTGGGTAAAGGTCATAACGCGCTGGGGGCCACCGCGCTGGCGCAGGTTTACCGCCAGCTGGGTGACAAGGCGGCAGACGTGCGCGACGTGGCGCAGCTGAAGGGCTTCTACGACGCTATTCAGGCGCTGATTGCTCAACGCAAACTGCTGGCCTACCACGACCGCTCTGACGGCGGCCTGCTGGTTACCCTGGCCGAGATGGCCTTCACCGGCCACTGCGGCGTGGAAGCTAACATTGCCAGCCTGGGCGACGATCGTCTGGCGGCGCTGTTCAACGAAGAGCTGGGTGCCGTTATTCAGGTGCGTGCAGCGGATCGCGAGGCGGTGGAAGCGCTGCTGGCGCAGCACGGTCTGGACGACTGCGTACATTACCTGGGTAAAGCGGTGACCGGGGATCGCTTTGTTATCGAGGCCAACGGTCAGGCCGTCTTTGCCGAAAGCCGCTCCACGCTGCGCATGTGGTGGGCTGAAACCACCTGGCAGATGCAGCGTCTGCGCGACAACCCGGCGTGCGCCGATCAGGAGCACGAGGCGAAAGCCAACGACCAGGATCCGGGTCTGAACGTCAAGCTGTCCTTCGACATCAACGAAGACATCGCCGCGCCGTATATCGCGAAGAGCGCCCGTCCAAAAGTGGCCGTTCTGCGTGAGCAGGGCGTGAACTCCCACGTCGAGATGGCGGCCGCCTTCCACCGTGCGGGCTTCGATGCCATCGACGTCCACATGAGCGACCTGCTGGCAGGCCGTACCGGTCTGGCCGATTTCCAGGCGCTGGTGGCATGCGGCGGCTTCTCTTACGGCGATGTGCTGGGGGCAGGCGAGGGCTGGGCGAAATCCATCCTCTTCAACGACCGCGTCCGCGATGAGTTCGAAACCTTCTTCCACCGTCCGCAGACCCTGGCCCTGGGCGTCTGTAACGGCTGCCAGATGATGTCGAACCTGCGCGAGCTGATCCCGGGCAGCGAAGCCTGGCCGCGCTTTGTGCGTAACCAGTCCGACCGCTTCGAAGCGCGTTTCAGCCTGGTGGAAGTGACCCAGAGCCCATCTCTGCTGCTGCAGGGGATGGTGGGATCGCAGATGCCAATCGCCGTGTCTCACGGTGAAGGGCAGGTTGAAGTGCGTAATGCCGCGCATCTGGCGGAGCTTGAGAGCAAAGGCCTGGTGGCGCTGCGCTTTGTCGATAACTTCGGTAAAGTCACGCAGACCTACCCGGCGAACCCGAACGGCTCAGCCAACGGTATCACCGCGGTGACCAGCGAAAGCGGTCGCGTGACGGTGATGATGCCGCACCCTGAGCGCGTGTTCCGCACCGTCAGCAACTCCTGGCACCCGGAGAACTGGGGCGAGGACAGCCCGTGGATGCGCATCTTCCGCAACGCGCGTAAGCAGTTGGGTTAAGAGATCGTTGTTGTGCCCGGTGGCGCTTCGCTTACCGGGCCTACAATGGCCGGGTGAGTTTTGTAGGCCGGGCAAACGCAGTGCCGCCCGGCATTTCCCTGGTGTCGCAAATGTGCGACAACCCTCACATATTGATGTCGTCAATTGGCGACATTTAACTTATTGATATTTATAGAGCCGATAATAACCCTGTTAGGGTGTTGCTAATAAGCGACAGATAGCCTGCAAATCATCCTTTCCGCACCTGCAGTAAATCCCTATAAAATCTTATATAAATTAACACTTTAATATTTTTATTTGCAATATGGCACATCTGTTGCATAATAATAACCAGTGGCTCATTCACCTTCTTATGTCAGCCCCTTCGGGACGCGCTACATAAACTTCGAATGACGCACAAAAAGGTGCCTGCCGTCCAACTACTGATCATAGCGTTGCTTTATCAGACCCAGGGCGAAACGTCGAGTTAGGCACCGCCTCATTCCATAACAAAGCCGGGTTTTTAACCCGGCTTTGTTGTATCTGAAGGGTTGTCCAGCTAGCATCCTCTTACCCCCTCGTAACAGAGAGTAATGCGTTGAAACGCTGGCCTGTTTTTCCTCGCTCCTTGCGACAGTTAGTCATGATGGCATTCCTGCTGATCCTGCTGCCTCTGCTGGTCCTGGCATGGCAGGCATGGCAGAGCCTGAACGCCCTCAGCGCCCAGGCGGCGCTCACCAACCGTACCACTCTGATTGATGCCCGCCGCAGCGAGGCGATGACCAACGCCGCGCTGGAGATGGAGCGCAGCTATCGCCAGTATTGCGTGCTCGATGACAGAACCCTGGCGCGGGTGTATCAGAATCAGCGTAAGCGCTACAGCGAAATGCTCGATGCTCATGCCGGCGTGCTGCCGGACGACAAGCTCTATCAGGCCTTACGCCAGGATATCAATGCCCTGGCACAGCTCCAGTGCCTTAACAGCGGCCCCGATGCGATGTCTGCCATGCGGCTGGAGGCTTTTGCCAATGCCAATACCGAGATGGTGCAGGCAACCCGGGCGGTGATCTTCTCCCGCGGGCAGCAGCTCCAGCAGGAGATTGCCGAGCGTGGCCAGTTCTTCGGCTGGCAGGCGCTGGTGCTGTTTCTGGTCAGCCTGGTCTTAGTTCTCCTCTTCACCCGCATGATTATCGGCCCGGTAAAGGGCATTGAGCGGATGATTAACCGGCTGGGGGAGGGGCGCTCGCTGGGCAATACCGTGGTCTTTACCGGCCCGCGCGAGTTGCGCTCGGTCGGGCAACGCATCATCTGGCTCTCTGAGCGGCTGGCGTGGCTCGAATCCCAGCGCCACCAGTTTCTACGCCATATCTCCCACGAACTGAAAACCCCGCTCGCCAGCATGCGCGAGGGGACCGAACTGCTGGCCGACGAGGTCGCCGGGCCGCTGACGCCGGAGCAGGGGGAGATTGTGGAGATCCTCGATGCCAGCAGCCGCAATCTGCAAAAACTGATTGAGCAACTGCTCGACTACAACCGCAAACTGGCCGACGGCATTCCCGAGCTGGAGCGCGTCGAGCTGGCCCCGCTGGTGGACATGGTGCTCTCCGCCCACAGCCTGCCTGCACGGGCTAAAATGATGCATACTGAAGTGGCACTCTCGACGCCCGCTTGTTTAGCCGAGCCCATGCTGCTGATGAGCGTGCTGGATAATCTTTATTCCAACGCGGTGCACTATGGCATTGAATCCGGTACCATTTATGTTCGCAGTTTTACGCGCGGCTCGCGAGTCTGTATCGATGTCGCCAACACCGGAAACCCGATCCCCGACGATGAAAAAACGATGATCTTCGAACCCTTTTTCCAGGGGAGCCATCAACGCAAAGGGGCGGTTAAGGGAAGCGGTCTGGGGCTGAGCATCGCCCGCGACTGCATTCGTCGTATGCAGGGAGAGCTTAATCTTGTCAATGACGACCGTACCGATGTCTGTTTTCGCATCGAACTGCCGCTTGAGTCGGAAAAATCACTGAAATGAATCTAAGTCTGGTGAGTATGTCACACGTCTTTTCCCGCGCCATTAACGCGGTATTTTCCGGCCACTTTATCCGCCTGAGCCTTCCCTGCCTGCTGCTGGCCGGCTGCGTCACCCACGCACCCGCTCCAACGATTAGCGACAAGCAGGATGAAAAATTGCCTGAACATCAGCTGGCGGACTTCCTCTCTACGGACTGCAATAATATCTGGCAGCTGCACGGTCAGGAGACCGACAGCAACCCGCTTTTCTGGCTGCGCGGCATGGACTGCGCGGATCGTCTCTCACCCGCCGCCGCGCGCGCAGAGGCGCGGGGCTGGACCGATGACACCTGGCAGGAGAGCTTTAAACGCGGGATCCTGCTGGCGAATGCCAAAATTAACCCGGTGGAGCGGCGAGTGTTGACCACCCGGCTGGATGCGCTGAGCCCGCAGATCCCCGCCCAGGTACGCCCGCTGTATCAGCTCTGGCGACACGGGCAGGTACTGCAGCTGCAGCTGGCGGAGGAGCGCTCCCGCTACGGCAAGTTACAGCAGACAACCGACGGTGAGCTGGATACCCTGCGCCAGCAGCAGCAATATTTACGCACGCAGCTGGACACGACCACCCGGAAGTTGGAAAACCTGACCGACATTGAACGGCAGCTCTCCACCCGCAAGCCGGTCAGTAACTACCTGCCGGATGCGCCGAAGAGTGCGACCCCGTCCGCCGACGGCGACGCGGCGGCACCGGACAGCGATACCCCGAAACAAGAGGACGGAAAGCCATGACAAGCCGAAAACCTGCGCATCTTTTGCTGGTGGATGACGACCCCGGCTTGCTGAAGCTGCTGGGCATGCGTCTGGTGAGCGAGGGCTACAGCGTGGTGACCGCTGAAAGCGGCCAGGAAGGGCTGAAGGTGCTGGGGCGCGAGAAGATCGATCTGGTCATCAGCGACCTGCGGATGGATGAAATGGACGGCATGCAGCTGTTCACTGAGATCCAGAAGCTGCAGCCCGGCATGCCGGTCATTATCCTTACCGCTCACGGTTCGATTCCCGATGCCGTGGCGGCCACCCAGCAGGGGGTCTTCAGCTTCCTCACCAAGCCGGTGGACAAAGACGCGCTCTATAAAGCGATTGACGATGCGCTGGAGCACGCCGCGCCGTCCGGGGATGAGACCTGGCGGGAGACGATTGTCACCCGCAGCCCGATTATGCTGCGACTGCTGGAGCAGGCGCGGATGGTGGCGCAGTCCGATGTCAGCGTGCTGATTAACGGCCAGAGCGGCACCGGGAAGGAGATCCTCGCCCAGGCGATCCACAACGCCAGCCCGCGCGGCAAAAACGCCTTTATCGCCATCAACTGCGGGGCGCTGCCCGAGCAGCTGCTGGAATCGGAGCTGTTTGGTCACGCGCGCGGGGCCTTTACCGGGGCGGTCAGCAGCCGGGAAGGGCTGTTCCAGGCCGCTGAAGGCGGGACCTTATTCCTCGATGAAATTGGCGATATGCCGGCCCCCCTGCAGGTCAAACTGCTGCGCGTGCTGCAGGAGCGCAAGGTCAGGCCGCTCGGCAGCAACCGCGATATCGACATCAACGTGCGCATTATCTCCGCCACCCACCGGGATCTGCCCAAGGCGATGGCGCGCAATGAGTTTCGTGAAGATCTCTTCTATCGTCTCAACGTCGTCAACCTGAAGATCCCGGCGCTGGCGGAGCGGGCGGAAGATATTCCACTGCTGGCGACCCAGCTGTTGCGCCAGTCCGCCGAGCGGCATAAGCCCTTTGTGCGGGCCTTCTCCACCGACGCCATGAAGCGGCTGATGACCGCCAGCTGGCCCGGTAACGTGCGTCAGCTGGTGAACGTGATTGAGCAGTGCGTGGCGCTCACCTCCTCGCCGGTGATCAGCGATGCGCTGGTGGAGCAGGCGCTGGAAGGAGAGAACACCGCCTTGCCGACCTTCGTCGAGGCCCGCAACCAGTTTGAGCTTAACTACCTGCGTAAGTTACTGCAGATCACCAAAGGCAACGTTACCCACGCCGCGCGAATGGCCGGACGTAACCGCACCGAGTTTTATAAGCTGCTGTCGCGCCATGAGCTGGAAGCAAACGATTTTAAAGAGTGATGCGCTAAATTCCGCCTGAATATGATACTGTGAGCAACCGATTACGAGGCAGCTGACAGGCATAAGTTTAAGGACCACCATGAAAAAGATTGATGCGATTATTAAACCTTTCAAACTGGATGATGTACGTGAAGCGCTGGCGGAAGTCGGCATCACCGGTATGACGGTGACAGAGGTGAAAGGCTTTGGTCGTCAGAAGGGCCACACTGAACTGTACCGTGGCGCGGAATACATGGTCGATTTCCTGCCGAAGGTAAAAATTGAAATCGTGGTGTCGGACGACATCGTGGAAACCTGCGTGGATACCATTATCCGCACCGCGCAGACCGGCAAAATCGGTGACGGTAAAATCTTCGTCTTTGACGTGTCGCGCGTGATCCGTATCCGTACCGGCGAAGAAGACGACGCCGCGATTTAACATTGCTAACGGTTTTGTAGGCCGGGTAAGGCGCAGCCGCCACCCGGCGAAAAAAAGCCCCTCGAACGAGGGGCTTTTTCATTACAGCACTTTATGCGGCCCAAAACATTCGTAGTGAATGTTGTCTTTGTTCACGCCCAGCTCAACCAGCTGCGCCGCGGCATACTGCATAAAGGCTACCGGGCCACAAACGTAGAACTGCATCTCCGGCGCATGGAACTGCGCTTTATGCTGGCTTAATGCCATCAGACCTTCGCTGTCAAAGCGGGCTGCGGCACGGTCGTCATCCGACGGCAGGCGATACCAGGTATGGGCGGTAAAGTGCGGCAGACCGGCAGCCAGGGATTTCACTTCATCAGAAAACGCATGTACTTCGCCATTCTCTGCGGCGTGGAACCAGTTGACCTGGGCTTTATGCTGCGATTTCGCCAGGGTATCCAGCATCGCCAGCATTGGCGTCTGACCGACACCGGCGGAGATCAGCGTCACCGGGGTATTGGCCTCCACCGCCATAAAGAAATCGCCCGCCGGCGCGGCCAGATGCACCACGTCACCGACGCGGGCTTCGTCATGCAGCCAGGTTGAGACCTGACCGCCTTCCTCACGTTTCACCGCAATGCGATAGCCCTTGCCGTTTGGCTTGCGGGTCAGGGAGTACTGGCGGATCTCCTGATGCGGGAAGCCTTCTGGTTTCAGCCACACGCCCAGATACTGGCCCGGCTGGTAATCGGCAACCGGCTGGCCGTCGACCGGCTCAAATTCAAAGCTGGTGATAAGCGCACTGCGCGGCGTTTTTTCCACAATACGGAAGGCGCGGGTGCCTTCCCAGCCGCCGTTCTTGCTGGCGTTTTCGTTGTAGATCTGCGCTTCACGGTTGATAAACACGTTAGCCAGCACGCCGTAGGCTTTGCCCCATGCGTCCAGCACTTCCTGGCCCGGGCTGAACATCTCATCCAGGGTCGCCAGCAGATGGCTACCAACAATGTTGTACTGCTCGGGTTTGATCTGGAAGCTGGTATGTTTCTGGGCGATTTTTTCCACCGCGGGCAGCAGCGCCGGCAGGTTCTCGATATTGCTGGCGTAGGCGGCAATGGCGTTGAATAACGCTTCACGCTGATCGCCGTTACGCTGGTTGCTCATGTTGAAAATCTCTTTGAGCTCCGGGTTGTGCGCGAACATACGATCGTAAAAATGGGCGGTGAGCTTAGGGCCGGTTTCAACCAGCAGGGGAATAGTGGATTTAACGGTCGCGATGGTTTGAGCGTCTAACATAGCAGCTTCCTTCAAATGTTACTTTAATGATGTATTTTATATGAATCTTATAAAAAATAACCCTGCTTTGTAAATGGTTCTTTGCAACTTGAATTAACTGCATCACAAACCTGAAAAGAAATCCGTTTTACCCGGTGAGTGCGTTATTGCTCAAACCCTTGCGTGGCGGGTAGGTAAACGTTTGCGTAAAATCGTTTGTCAAGACCTGTTATCACTCTGCTAATCAGTTATACTGTTGCCCGTCGTCCAACTGGACCGCCTTTTTCAGGCAAAAATTTACTTGTTAGCTGAGTCAGGAGATGCGGATGTTAAAGCGTGAAATGAACATTGCCGATTATGATGCCGAACTGTGGCAGGCTATGGAGCAGGAAAAAGTACGTCAGGAAGAGCACATCGAACTGATCGCCTCCGAAAACTACACCAGCCCGCGCGTGATGCAGGCGCAGGGCTCTCAGCTGACCAACAAATACGCTGAAGGTTACCCGGGCAAGCGCTACTACGGCGGTTGCGAATATGTTGATATCGTTGAGCAGCTGGCGATCGACCGTGCCAAAGAGCTGTTTGGCGCAGACTACGCTAACGTGCAGCCGCACTCCGGCTCTCAGGCTAACTTCGCTGTTTACACCGCGCTGCTGCAGCCGGGCGACACCGTTCTGGGTATGAACCTGGCGCAGGGCGGTCACCTGACTCACGGCTCCCCGGTTAACTTCTCCGGCAAACTGTACAACATCATCCCTTACGGTATTGATGAGACCGGTAAAATTGACTACGAAGACATGGCGAAGCAGGCCAAAGAGCACAAACCGAAGATGATCATCGGTGGCTTCTCTGCTTACTCCGGCGTGGTTGACTGGGCAAAAATGCGTGAAATCGCCGACAGCATCGGTGCTTACCTGTTCGTCGACATGGCGCACGTTGCCGGTCTGATCGCCGCAGGCGTTTACCCGAACCCGGTTCCACACGCCCACGTGGTCACCACCACTACCCACAAAACCCTGGCAGGTCCACGCGGTGGCCTGATCCTGGCGAAGGGTGGCGACGAAGATCTGTATAAGAAACTGAACTCTGCGGTGTTCCCAAGCGCGCAGGGCGGCCCGCTGATGCATGTGATCGCGGCGAAAGCCGTGGCGCTGAAAGAAGCGATGGAGCCAGAATTCAAAGTTTACCAGCAGCAGGTTGCTAAGAACGCTAAAGCGATGGTGGAAGTGTTCCTGAACCGTGGCTACAAAGTGGTTTCCGGCGGCACTGAAAACCACCTGTTCCTGCTGGATCTGGTTGATAAAAACCTGACCGGTAAAGAAGCTGACGCTGCCCTGGGCCGCGCCAACATCACCGTCAACAAAAACAGCGTGCCTAACGATCCGAAGAGCCCGTTCGTGACCTCTGGTATCCGTATCGGTTCTCCGGCTGTGACTCGCCGCGGCTTTAAAGAAGCGGAAGTGAAAGAGCTGGCTGGCTGGATGTGTGACGTGCTGGACAACATCAATGACGAAGCCGTTATCGAACGCGTGAAGGCCAAAGTGCTGGATATCTGCGCTCGCTTCCCGGTTTACGCATAATTCTGCCCGGCAGAACAAAAAGGCCGCGCATGCGGCCTTTTTTTATGGCTAACGGCGGTCGATGGAGATAGCCCCCGGCCCGGCGACCGCCAGCAGGAGAAATCCGCCGGCGATACTGATGTTCTTGAAGAAGTTAATCATGTTGGGCATCACCGCGTCGCCGCTCATATCCCAGTAGTGGTGACCAATCACCGCCGTACCCAGGGTATAAAAGACGAACAGCACCGCCAGCGGACGGGTAAAAAAGCCGAGCACGATCAGAATCGCGGCGGGCACTTCCATGATCACCGCCACAATGGCCGCCAGCGTCGGCATCGGAGCGCCCAGCTTCGCCATATATTGCACCGTGCCGTCGAAACCGAACATCTTTGGCACGCCGAAAATAATAAACAGGGCGATGAGGGCGAGACGGGCGATCAGCAGGATCAGCGCCCGGGACTGACCAAAATCGAAATACCGTAATGTGTTCATAGCAGGCTCGTTGTGGGTGGGATTTATCTTAAAGCTAATACACAAAATGCCGGCCCGCCATTCAGCTTTTCTTCATAAATCAGGCGTTAGACTGATGTAAATTTGCCTGACTGCGGCATCTTCCCCTCAGCCTGCCTCCAGCGCATCCTCCACAAACAGATAACCAATACCGATGATCTGCTGCTGTCGGGTCAGGCCGCCAAAGGCGATTTCCGTTTGCCGGTTACGCACGGCGTCCCCCTGATCGAAGGGGGTAAAACCAATCTGGCGATTAATGGTCTGCAGCCAGCGTTCGCCAAAGGCGCAGCTGCGGCCGTAGAACCAGATTTGGTTGATGTTGAGGATGTTGAGCAGATTGTAGAGCGTCAGGCCGATGGCGTTAGCGGCCTCGTCTGCCCAGCGCTGAATATTCGCGTCACCCTGACGCCAGGCGTCCAGCAGCTGCAGGCTGGTGAGGGTGTCCGGGTCGAGACTCAGGGAGCCGGGCTGGGATTTCAGCCACAGCCGCGCCTGTTTTTTGAGGGCCGACAGGGAGGCGACCGTCTCCAGACAGCCGTATCGCCCACAGGCGCAGGCCACGCCGTCGCGATCGAAAATAGTGTGGCCAATCTGCCCGCTGCCGTTCAGCGTCCCGCGATAGACCTGGCCGTTAATGACGAACGAGGAGCCGATGCCGTAATCGACGTTAATCACGCAAAAATCGTCGCGGTTGGCCGGGTTTTGCCATTTTTCCGCCAGCGCCAGCATCACGCAGTCGTTATCCACCATCACCGTGATGCCCAGCTTCTCTTCCAGCAAATACTTAATCTCGATCGGTTTTTTCCAGGGTGCCTGGGGCATGATCTGCGACACCCCGGTGGCGGTATCCACCTGGCCGTGGATCCCGAGCGCCAGATTGATCCGCTGCCCTGGCCAGCGTTTACGCTGCTGCTGCCACAGGCTTTCGATGGCCTGCAACAGCGCCTCTGGCGTGCGGGCGTTAACGTCTGTCCAGGTAAAATCGCCCAGCGGCGACATGCGCCCGTCGATCAGCTGGCTCTCTATGCTGGTGGGGCTGACATTCATGCAGAGTATCAGTGGGCCCTCATCGGGGATCTGATAATGGCCGCTGTTCATCCCCCGGGTGCTGAGATTTTTACTGGAATGCCCCAGCTTTTTATCGGCCACCAGCTCGTCCAGAATTTTACTCACGGCGGGGATCGACAGCCCGGTGTGCTGCGCCAGCTGCGATTTACTCAGGCGCTTGTAGCGCCAGATCAGCGCCATGATCGTGCGTCGGTTATGCTGCCGCACCCGCTGGTTGTTCAGACCGGCTATCTGCATTTCACTAAACTCCGTTAATAGTATTGCGTGAGCATTACGCAATCAGCGCGCTGAATTCCTCTCTACACTGCCATCTTATCGCTTTTTACTGTTATTTGTTTACTGGAGAGTGAATATGTCTGGAGCAGTGAAGGTCTGGCGGGAGACCGTCGCATTACCGACGTGGACCACCGGCGCAGAAGATACCAACCCGATGTTCCTCGAGAAACGCGTGTACCAGGGTTCCTCCGGCGCGGTCTACCCCTACGGCGTAACCGATACCCTGACCGGGAACCGCGAGATGCGCGATTACCAGGCGGTGTGGATGGAAAACGACTTCATCCGCATCATGCTGCTGCCGGAGCTGGGCGGACGTATTCATCGCGCGTATGACAAAGTCCAGGAGCGCGATTTCGTCTACTACAACGAAGTGGTGAAACCCGCGCTGGTGGGCCTGCTGGGGCCGTGGATCTCCGGCGGCATCGAATTTAACTGGCCGCAGCACCATCGCCCGACCACCTTTATGCCGGTCGACGTGACCATCCAGGCCCAGGAGAGCGGGGCGCAGACCGTCTGGCTGGGCGAGGCCGAGCCGATGCGCGGCCTGCAGGTGATGACCGGCTTTACGCTCTACCCGGACCGGGCGTTGATTGAAATCACCGGCAAAGTCTTCAACGGCAACGCCACGCCGCGCCACTTCCTGTGGTGGGCCAACCCGGCGGTGAAGGGCGGGGACGATCATCAGAGCGTCTTCCCGCCGGACGTCACCGCGGTGTTTGACCACGGTAAACGCGCGGTCTCGGCCTTCCCGATCGCCACCGGCACTTACTATAAGGTCGATTACTCGGCGGGCGTGGACATCTCGCGCTACAAAAACGTGCCGGTCCCCACCTCCTACATGGCGGAAAAATCGGACTACGATTTTGTCGGCGCTTACCATCACGGCGAGCGCGGCGGCCTGCTGCACGTGGCCGATCACCACGTTTCTCCGGGTAAAAAGCAGTGGTCCTGGGGCCATGACGATTTTGGCCGCGCCTGGGATCGCAATCTGACCGATGAAAACGGCCCTTATATCGAGCTGATGACCGGCGTCTTCACCGATAACCAACCTGATTTCACCTGGCTTGCCCCTTATGAAGAGAAGATCTTCGTGCAGAACTTTCTGCCCTACAGCGAGCTGGGGCAAGTGCAGAACGCCAACACGCAGCTGGCGCTTAAACTGGAACGCCGCGAGCAGCAGCTTCACCTCGGCCTCTACGCCATCGCCCCGCTTAACGCCGTGCGTCTCGAACTGACCGCAGACGGCAAGCCGGTGTGGGAGACGCAGCTGACCCTGATGCCGGGTGAAAGCTGGCAGCAGACGCTGGCGGATGCGTGGCCGCAGCGCTTAACCCTGACGGTAAAAGGGACCTCGGGCCGCACCCTGCTGCATTACCAGGAGCATATCGCCGAAGAGACCCCGCTGCCGGACCCGGCCACCGCGCCCGCGATGCCGGAAAATATCAGCAACAGCGATGAACTCTATTTTATTGGTCAGCATCTGGAGCAGTACAACCACGCCAGCCGCTATGCAGAGGACTACTACCGCCGCGCGCTGGAGCTGGATGCCCACGACTATCGCAACAACGTGGCGCTGGGCACCCTGGCGTTGAACCGCGCCGACTGGGGGCTGGCGCAGCGCTGTGCCGAAGCCGCGCTGGTGCGGGCCCATAAGCTGAATAAGAACCCGCGCGATGGCGAAGCCAGCCAGCTGCTGGCGACGGCGCTGGAGCGGCAGGGTGACGACGATGCCGCCTGGGATCGCTACTACAAAGCCTCGTGGAGCGGAAACTGCCGCGATGCTGCGTTCTGGTCGCTGGCCCGGCTGGCGATGAAGCGCGGCAATTACGCTGACGCGCTGGAAAAAGTCGACATCAGCCTCGGGATCAATGCCAGTAACAATCTGGCGATGGGGCTAAAAGCCCTGGCCCTGGCTCAGGTTGAAGGCGAAAGCGCCGCACTCGTGTACATTGCAAGCTGCCTGCAAAGCCATCCCCTGAGCTACGCCCTGCACTATGCCCGTTGGGCGATCGGCCGGGACGAGGCTGCGCATGACCAGCTGCTACAGGTCACCGGCCGTCGCGGGGCCAATGCCTGCGTGCTGGCGGGCTGGTTAACCTCGATGGGGATGCGCGACGCCGCCCGGGAGATGCTGGATCTGCTCGACAGCCAGGAGACCTTGCCCCAGCTCTGGCAGGCCGCCTTAAGCGACGATCCCGCCACGCGTGCCCATTACATTGCCGCCGCACGCCGCAGCGAACCTAACCGGGTACGTTTCCCGAACGCGCTGGATGAAGTGCAGATGCTGCAAACTTTGCAGGATGATCCCTTCGCTCGCTATCTGCTGGGCTGCTTCTGGTACAGCAAACGTCGATATGACGATGCGGTCGCCTGCTGGCAAACCACCCTGGAACAGGAGCCGCAGTTTGCACCAGCGCACCGCCTGCTGGGGATCTACGCCTGGAACAAAGAGCACAACCTGGCGCTGGCCGAGCAGCATCTGCAGCGCGCCGTGGAGCTGGAGCCGGAAAACCCACGCTTCCTGTTTGAGCTGGATTATCTCCATAAGCTTACCGGCCAGCCGGTGGCGAAACGCCTCGCTATGCTCACCGAGCGGGAGGAGGTGGCGCTGAAACGCGATGACCTCACCGCGGAGCTGTTAAGTCTGTGGAACGGTTCCGGGCGCTACGACGCTGCGGCGCAGGTGCTTCAGGCGCGTCAGTTCCATCCGTGGGAAGGCGGCGAAGGCAAGGTGACCGGGCAGTATCTGCTCAACCAGCAGCATCGCGCCTTGCAGCACATCGCCCGCGGCGAGTTCCGCGAGGCGATTGCCCTGCTGCAGGCGGCCCTGCGCTATCCGCACAACCTGGGGGAAGGGCGTCTGCCGGGGCAGACCGATAACGATATCTGGTATCTGCTGGGCTACTGCCACGCCCGCGGCGACGCGCAGGCCGAGGCGCAGCGCTGCTTTGCCCGGGCGGCGCAGGGGAGCTCGACCCTCGATGCCGGACGCTACTACAACGATCAGCCGGCGGATTATCTGTTCTGGCAGGGGATGGCCCTGCGCCAGCTGGGCGACAGCGCCGCGGCGGAGCGCCACTTCCAGGGGTTCCTGGCCTGGGTGGAAGCCCATCGTGACGACGTGCCGGAGGCCGATTTCTTTGCGGTCTCGCTGCCGGATCTGGTGGTGCTGGATACCCCAGCCGGTCAGCAGCATCAGCAGCACTGCCTGTTTATTGAGGCGCTGGGCTATGCCGGGCTGGGTGATGTTGCGGCCTGCAAACGCCAGCTGGCGGCCTTGCTGGCACTGAACCCGGCCCATGATAAAGCGCATCTGATTCAGCATGCGCAGGCCACCAGCATTTTCCATTAACTGACCCGGCGGGTGGGGAGACTCACCCGTTAACCCTCTGTACCCTGCGTTTCCCTTAAAGAGGAATCAACATGAATAACAGTGCGCAGACACAACTGAAAATGGGCTACGTCTGGACAATCTGTCTGGTCGCCGCCTGCGGTGGATTACTGTTTGGCTACGACTGGGTGGTAATTGGCGGGGCCAAACCCTTCTATGAAGCCTGGTTCTCGATTACCGATCCGGCGCAGTCCGGCTGGGCGATGAGTTCGGCGCTGGTGGGCTGTATCTTCGGGGCGCTGGTTTCCGGCTGGTGTGCCGATAAATTTGGTCGCAAATGGCCGCTGATCCTCTCGGCGGTGCTGTTCAGCGCCTCGGCGTGGGGCACGGCGGTGGCGAGCAGCTTTGACATGTTCGTGGTTTATCGCATCGTCGGCGGGGTCGGGATTGGCCTCGCCTCCGCGCTCAGCCCGCTCTATATCGCCGAGGTCAGCCCGGCGGATAAGCGGGGTCGCTTCGTGGCCATCAACCAGCTGACCATCGTCGTGGGTGTGCTGGCGGCGCAGCTGATTAACCTGATGATCGCCGAGCCGGTGGCGCCTGGGGCGACCCAGGAGGCCATCGTCCAGACCTGGAACGGGCAAACCGGCTGGCGCTGGATGTTCGGTGCCGAGCTGGTTCCGGCCCTGGCATTCCTGGTGCTGATGTTCTTTGTTCCTGAATCCCCGCGCTGGCTGATGAAGGCCGGTAAGCCGGATCGTGCCCGCGCCATGCTGGAGCGTATTGGCACCCCGGAATACGCCAGCCAGACTTTAAAAGAGATCGCCCACACCCTGGAAAAAGACACCCAGAAAGTGGCGTTCTCCACCCTGCTGCAGCCGCAGGTCAAACCGATCGTCATCATCGGCATGGTGCTGGCGATGTTCCAGCAGTGGTGCGGGATCAACGTCATCTTCAACTATGCCCAGGAGATCTTCGCCTCGGCCGGGTTTGATATCAACGACACCCTGAAGTCGATTGTGGCGACCGGCATCATCAACCTGGTCTTTACCCTGGCGGCGCTGCCGCTGGTGGACAAGATTGGCCGCCGCAAGCTGATGCTGTTGGGCGCATCGGGCTTAACCATCATCTACGTGCTGATCGCCAGCGCCTACGCCATGAACATCATGGGCTGGCCGGTTCTGCTGCTGGTGCTGGCGGCAATTGCCATCTACGCCCTGACCCTGGCCCCGGTGACCTGGGTGCTGCTGTCGGAGATCTTCCCCAACCGCGTACGCGGTCTGGCGATGTCGATGGGGACGCTGGCGCTGTGGATCGCCTGCTTCCTGCTGACCTACACCTTCCCGCTGCTCAATGCCGGGCTGGGGGCGGCGGGCAGCTTCCTGCTCTACGGCGTGATTTGCGCTGCCGGGTATCTCTACATCCTGCGTAAAGTCCCGGAAACCAAAGGCGTGACGCTGGAGGCGCTGGAGGAGCAGCTGGAGAAACAGCACAGCAAAGTGGCCGCGACGGCGGATGCCGGGCGCGTACACTGATGGACCTGCTGTTGATAGAAAACGCGCATCTGCGGATGCGCGTCAACCCGCAGGGCGGCGGGTTGCAGGAACTCTTCTCCCTCACCCACGGGCAGCCCGTGCTGTGGGATGAGGGCGACAGCGCGCTGTTTCCGATGGTGCCGCTGGCCAACCGGGTGGCAGGCAATCGCTTTGCGTTTCAGGGACGGGAGATTGCTCTGCCGCAAAGCCCGGTGGACGAGCGCTTCTTTTTACACGGGGATGGCTGGCAGGCGTGCTGGGAAGTCGCGTCGCTGACGGATTCGGAGTGTATTCTGACGCTGCGCCGCCAGCATAACTGCGGCTTTGATTATCAGGCGACGCTGCGCTATCAGCTGCGCGGGAACGTGCTGCGGGCGGAGCTAATGCTCACCCATTTTGGGCCGCAGCCGATGCTGTACGGCCTGGGCTTTCACCCGTGGTTTTACTTTGATGCCCGCAGCCGCCTGCAATTTTCCGCCAGCGGCTACTGGCCGGAAGGGGAACACCATTTACCCCAGGCGTGGCAGAGCGAGATCCCGCCCGATATTGATTTCACCACGGCGCAGCAGGGGTGCGATGGCTGGCTGAATGTCGGCTACTCCGGCTGGAACGGCGTGGCGACCCTCCAGCGTGATGTGATGAGCGTCACAATTGCCGCGCAAACTCCCTGGCTGATGCTGTTCAGAATGTCGGGTAAATCATTCTTATGCCTCGAGCCACAAAGCCACCCGGTCAACGCCCACAACCTGCCCGGGCAGCCTGGGCTGGTGGTTTTACGCCCGGGCGACAGCACCCAGTTTGCGATGGAAATTGCCGTTGAAAGCATTGCCGGTAGTTGTTAATAAGCGGTTAATGCCCGCTTGCGCCAGCCTGTTTTTACCGCCAGACTATCGCCTCCAAAACGGGAGGGATTCATGGTTTTGCATTCCACACGCTGGCTGGCGCTCAGCTACTTCACCTACTTTTTTAGCTACGGTATTTTTCTGCCTTTCTGGAGCGTCTGGCTCAAGGGAATCGGTCTCACTCCGGAGATGATTGGCGTCCTGCTCGGCTCGGGCCTGGTAGCGCGTTTTCTCGGTAGCCTGCTTATTGCCCCGCGCGTCAGCGATCCCTCCCTGTTAATCAAAGCCGTGCGCGTGCTGGCGCTGCTCACCCTGGTGTTTATGGCCGGCTTCTGGGTCAGCCAGCAGTTTGCCTGGCTGGTGGTGGTGATGGTGGGCTTCAACCTCTTCTTCTCGCCGCTGGTGCCGCTGACCGATGCGCTGGCCAACACCTGGCAAAAGCAGATCACCATGGACTATGGCCGGGTGCGGCTGTGGGGCTCGATCGCCTTTGTGATTGGCTCGGCGCTGGTGGGCAAGCTGGTAAGCCTGTATGACTATCGCGCCATTCTGGCCCTGCTGAGCGTCGGGATTATGTCGATGCTGCTCGGGATGCTGCTTCGCCCGTCGGTAATGCCGCAGGGCGAAAGCCGCCAGCAGGAGAGCGCCGGCTGGCCGGCATGGCGCTCGCTGGTGGCCCAGAGCTGGCGTTTCCTCGCCTGCGTCTGCCTGCTGCAGGGAGCTCATGCCGCCTACTATGGCTTCAGCGCCCTCTACTGGCAGAGCGCCGGGTATTCCGCTTCGGCCGTCGGTTATCTCTGGTCGCTGGGCGTGGTGGCGGAGGTCATCATCTTTGCCCTCAGCAACCGACTGTTCCGCCGCTTTACCGCCCGGGATCTGCTCCTGCTCTCTGCCGTCTGCGGTATCGCCCGCTGGGGGATCATGGGCTGGACCACCGAGCTGCCGTGGCTGATTGTCGCGCAGATCCTGCACTGCGGCACCTTCACGGTGTGCCACCTGGCAGCGATGCGCTATATCTCGGCGCGTAAAGGCGGGGATGTGATCCGCCTGCAGGCGGTCTACTCGGCGGTGGCGATGGGGGGCAGTATTGCGATCATGACCGTCTTCGCCGGTTTCCTTTACCAGCATCTCGGTCACGGGGTGTTCTGGGTGATGGCGCTGGTAGCGCTGCCCGCGGTCCTGCTGCGTCCGCGGGTGGCAGCGCGCTAAGACTCCAGCATGGCGCGAATATGTTCCTGCTGCTGCGCATTCAACGCCTCGACGGCGTGGATGAGCGGCGGCGAGAACAGCGGCAGGGCGGTGGTATAGGGCGTGACCACCAGGGCGGCCTCGCGCGGGGCCCCCTCCTTCTGAAAGGCCTGTAACGTCACATAGCGAATGTTCAGCGGCAGCAGGGTCAGCTCCCGCAGCTGCTGTTCAATCAGCTCCTCGCAGGCTTTGTCCTCTCCGGTCAGCAACACCACCTGCTTTTCATGCAGATCGTTCTCCTGCATCAGCCAGGCGCCAAAGATCACCGCCACCAGGCTCGACTCCTCCTCGGAGAACCGCAGGCCAAACTCAGCCTCCAGCTCGAACAGCACCTCCCGGGTGGTCCGCATCAGGCGTGGATAGAGACGGTGGATCTCCTCGGGCAGGCTGTTGTCGATACCGATGCCAAACAGCGAGCGGTCCAGGGCCTGGGCCAGATGGATATAAAGCTGGTCGGTAAGCCCCTGCTCGTCGCTGAACTGCATCCCGGTTTGCCCATGAAAGCGGGCGATCATGCGGGTGATGGTGCGGCGCAGGCGGTCATCTTCCTGGTGCGCATCGCGCAGGGGATCCGGCGTGCGGAGCATCATAAACAGCAGCGCCAGAAACGGCTGCTCATCGGCGTGAGGCACCTGCGCCACGCGGCGCTGCCAGTGGCGCACAATCTCCTGCGCCATCAGATATTCGTTGCGCGACTGGGTCCAGTTGCGCTGATCCACTGTAAACGCCGGGCTCAGGCCCAGCTGGTGCTGGAGCAGGCAGTACTGCAGATAGAGCTGCAAAAACTGCGTGTCCCGGCATTCAAACTGGCGCTGCAGGCGGCGGGAGCAAAAATTAATCAGCGCCCGCAGGTTGGTATCGTCATATAAAGTGCGGGCGATGCCGAGCTGCTTTAGCGCGATTTTCAGAGATGGGGTAAACTGCTGCGCGACGAAATGGGGGCAGAGGCGTAACGCCCGACGCAACCAGTGCAGCAGGCATAAGCGTTGATTAAGGTGGCTACCTTCCAGCAGGTAACAGCCATCGTGCTGTGTCGCAATGTCGAGCTGGTGATAGCGCTGGATCTCCATGCGCATCTCGTCGATATCCTGCCGGCAGAGGGCATCATCGACACCGTTGATTTCACCGATGCTTTGCAGGGTGGCGCGAAAGCCCGGTACGTACAGCATCAACAGAACCTGGCAGCGGCGCTGCGAACTGGAAAGTGCAGATGGCATTTCGAGAGTCGTCATCATCTGTCGGGTTCCAGTGAGGGTGTTTGATAAGAATAGCTAAAGGATGTACCCCGTAGCACAGGATGCCGGGCTTTCCTTCAGGAATGCGGGTGAACATCACAGAATTTTTGACGTGAGGATGAGATGCAAACAGTGAAACGCAGCGCAACGACGCTTTTTTTGGCGGTTTTGTCTTTTGCCGCCGCCGCGCACCCTCACAGCTTTATCACCCTGAAAACGCAGATCGTGGTGAAGGACAATCAGCTTACCGGGCTGAAGATGCGCTGGGCGATGGATGAGCTGACTTCCGCCGATCTGCTTTACGATGCCGGAAATGCAAAGCCGGGGGATGAGATCTGGAAAAAGCTGGCGGCGGAAGTCATGGCCAACGTGCTCGGTCAGCACTACTTCACCGAGTTCTGGCATAACGGGCAGAAGGTGAAATTCCTCAACCGGCCCACCCGGTACGGCATGACCCGCCAGGAGCATCAGGCGGTGCTGACCTTTATCCTGCCGCTGGCGGAGCCGCAGCCGCTGGCCGGCCAGAAATATACCTTCTCCACCTTCGATCCCTCCTACTACGTGGACATGAGCTACGCCGAGGATGACGATGTGTCGCTGCCTGCTGAGCTGCAAAAAAGCTGCTCCGTCAGCGTGGATACTCCGGAGCCCAGCGATGAGACGCTGAACTTTGCCAGCTCGCTGGATAAAGACGATGCGCCTCCGGAAGATATGGATCTTGGCAAACAGTTTGCCCAGACGGTGACCCTGCAATGTCAGTAGTTCGCGTACGCCGCAGGTGGGATCTCTGGCCGCTGGCGCTGTTTCTGGTGGTGGCGGTGGCGGGGGGAATCTGGCTCTGGCAGGCGTGGCCGCAGGTAATGCGCCAGAGCATTCTCTGGCAGCGGGACGTCAACCAGCAGATGAGCGGCCTGCTGAAGGCGGTGGCCGACAATCCGACGGCGGCGGGCGGGTCGCTGCTGGTATTCAGCTTTTTATACGGCGTGCTGCACGCCCTGGGGCCGGGCCACGGCAAGATCGTTATCGCCACCTGGCTTGCCACCCATCCCTCAAAGCTGAAATCGAGTATCGGCTTAACCCTGGCCTCCTCTTTGTTACAGGGATGGGTGGCGATCGGTCTGGTGGTGGGGGTGTTAACGCTGCTGCAACTCCCGGCGCGGGATCTGCACATGAGCAGCTTCTGGCTGGAGAAGGGCAGCTATGCCCTGGTGGGCGTACTGGGGCTGATGCTCTGCTGGCGGGCGCTGAAAAAACTGCGCGCCCTGCTGCGTAAACCCACCTTCAAAGCCTTTACCCCGCATCACGTTCACGACGCCAGCTGCGGCTGCGGCCATCAGCATCTGCCGAGCCCGACGCAGATCCAGCGCGCGGACGACTGGCGGGCGCGGACGATGATTATTCTGTCGATGGGCATGCGACCCTGTTCCGGGGCGATCATGGTGCTGCTGTTCAGTAAGGTGATCGGCGTGTTCAGCTGGGGCGTGGCCTCGGCGCTGGCCATGGCGGCGGGAACGGGGCTAACAATCTCTTCCCTGGCGCTGCTGGTGCACGGTTTTCGTCAGCTGGCGGTCAGGCTCAGCGGCAATAAAACGCCGGTGCTGTGGCGACAGATCGGATGGACAACCCTGGCATTAGCCGGTGGGGTAGTGTTGCTGGTGGCGGCGGTGATGATGTGGGTCAGTGCGGTGCCGGCGGGCAGGGGGATGCGGCCGTTTTAATATTGCCGGGCGGCACTGCGTTTGCCCGGCCTACGGTCTTGTAGGCCCGGTAAGCGCTAGCGCCACCGGGCAAGACAATCAGAATTAACGCTTCAGCGCTTCACTCAGTTCGTCACGCATGTTCGCCAGCATTGCTTTCACAACGCGTGGGTTACCTGCAACGATGTTGCCGGACAGCATATAGTTGTGGCCACCGGTGAAGTCACACACCAGCGCACCCGCTTCACGGGCAATCAGTTCGCCAGCAGCGAAGTCCCACGGCTTCAGGCCAATTTCAAAGTAACCGTCAACGCGGCCAGCGGCAACGTAGGCCAGATCCAGCGCAGCGGAACCGGTGCGGCGGAAGTCAGCGCACTCGGTGAAGAGTTTGCCCAGGATTTTCATGTACGCAGGTGCGTGCTGTTTGGCTTTGAACGGGAAGCCGGTCGCCAGGATGGTGCCGTCGAGATCGCGAGCGTTGGTGCCGCGCAGACGATAGCCGTTCAGCTGTGCGCCCTGACCGCGGGTCGCGGTGAAGAGTTCGTTACGCATTGGATCGTAAACCACAGCCACTTCGGTACGGCCTTTGATGCGTACGGCGATAGAAACAGCGAAGTGTGGCAGACGTTTAACGAAGTTGGTGGTGCCATCCAGAGGATCGATAACCCACTGAACATCCTGATCTTCGCCTGCATGCTCACCGCTTTCTTCGGTGATGATGGTGTGCTGCGGGTAAGATTTGCGAATGGTTTCGATAATAATCGCTTCTGCGGCTTTATCGACGTTAGTCACAAAGTCATTGCTGCCTTTCTGGCTGGTTTCTACGGAATCTGGGGTCTCGTAGTGTTTGGCAATTACATTACCCGCCTTGCGCGCTGCGCGCACGGCGATGGTCAACATAGGATGTTGCATCGGTTACTCTCACTGGATGTTAAAGAACGGGGATACGAAAACGGCGCAGAGTATACCAGCGGGATCGGAATATGTCTTCCGTTTATGATAACATCACCGAATATTCTCCAGACTCAGAAAAATTATGCTGCAAAATATCCGAATCGTGCTGGTCGAAACATCGCATACCGGCAATATGGGCTCCGTGGCCCGCGCTATGAAAACCATGGGCTTAACCAATCTCTGGCTGGTTAACCCGCTGGTCAAACCCGACTCCCAGGCTATCGCCCTCGCCGCAGGTGCCAGCGATGTGATTGGCAACGCGCAGATCGTCGATACCCTGGATGAAGCCTTAGCCGGTTGTAGCCTGGTGGTCGGCACCAGCGCGCGTTCGCGCACCCTGCCGTGGCCGATGCTCGATCCGCGTGAATGCGGGCTGAAAAGCGTTTCCGAAGGCCAGCATGCGCCGGTGGCGCTGGTGTTTGGCCGTGAGCGCGTGGGGCTGACCAACGATGAGCTGCAGAAGTGCCATTATCACGTCGCCATTGCCGCCAACCCGGAGTACAGCTCGCTGAACCTGGCGATGGCCGTGCAGGTTATTGCCTACGAAGTGCGGATGGCGTGGCTGGCAACGCAGGAGAAAGAGACTTACGCTGCGCCGGAAGAGACCCCGTATCCGCTGGTGGATGATCTCGAGCGTTTCTATGGTCATCTGGAGCAGACCCTGCTCACCACCGGCTTTATCCGCGCCGGTCATCCGGGGCAGGTGATGAACCGTCTGCGCCGTCTCTTTACCCGCGCACGTCCGGAAAGCCAGGAGCTGAACATCCTGCGCGGCATTCTGGCGTCGATTGAGCAGAAGAATAAAGAGTAGTGCCGTTTGTTTTCCCCCTCTCCCTGTGGGAGAGGGCCGGGGTGAGGGCATCAGGCCGCACGCAAGCGAAGCGCCGCCGGGCAAAACTCATGAGCGCACAGAAGGTTAAATACCTGACTAAAACAGTCAAGTAAATAGTTGACCAAATTAGTCGGGAATGTCAGACTTGGCCCTGCTATGCAATACCCCCACTTTACAATAAAAATCCCCGGGCAGGGGCGAGTTTGAGGTTAAGTAAGACATGAGACTGACATCTAAAGGGCGTTATGCCGTGACCGCGATGCTGGACGTTGCGCTCAACTCCGAAGCGGGCCCGGTTCCATTGGCTGATATTTCTGAACGTCAGGGAATCTCCCTCTCTTATCTGGAACAGCTTTTCTCCCGACTGCGTAAAAATGGCCTGGTTTCCAGCGTCCGCGGTCCTGGCGGTGGATATCTGTTAGGTAAAGACGCGGGCAGTATTGCCGTTGGCGAAGTCATTAGCGCAGTTGACGAATCCGTCGACGCGACCCGTTGCCAGGGTAAAGGCGGCTGTCAGGGCGGCGATAAATGCCTGACTCACGCGCTGTGGCGCGACCTGAGCGACCGTCTGACCGGCTTCCTGAATAACATCACCATTGGTGAACTGGTTAACAACCAGGAAGTGCTGGACGTCTCCGGCCGTCAGCACTCGCACGAGTCCCATCGTAATACCCGCACGCAGGACGCTATCGACGTTAAACTGCGCGCGTAATAAAAAACGATAAGTATTTTAGAATCAGGCCGGGGCGTTCACGCGCCCCGATGACCCGGTTGTACATCCGGCCTGTCGCCTGGTTCCTTGCATTGAAGCGATGTACGGAGTCTATAGAGCAATGAAATTACCTATCTATCTCGATTACTCCGCAACCACGCCGGTGGACCCGCGTGTTGCCGAGAAAATGATGCAGTGTCTGACCCTGGACGGAAACTTCGGTAACCCGGCTTCCCGCTCCCACCGTTTTGGCTGGCATGCTGAAGAGGCGGTTGATATCGCCCGTAATCAGATTGCCGAGCTGGTTGGCGCTGACCCGCGTGAGATTGTTTTCACCTCAGGCGCGACCGAATCCGATAACCTGGCGATCAAAGGTGCGGCCAATTTCTATCAGAAAAAAGGCAAGCACATCATCACCAGCAAAACCGAACACAAAGCCGTGCTGGACACCTGTCGCCAGCTGGAGCGTGAAGGGTTTGAAGTAACCTATCTCGCCCCGCAGCGCAACGGTATCATCGACCTGAAAGAGCTCGAAGCGGCCATGCGTGATGACACCATTCTGGTCTCCATCATGCACGTGAACAACGAAATCGGCGTGGTACAGGATATCGCCACTATCGGCGAACTGTGCCGTGCGCGCGGTATCATCTACCACGTTGATGCGACCCAGAGCGTGGGCAAACTGCCTATCGACCTGAGCCAGCTGAAAGTGGACCTGATGTCCTTCTCCGGTCACAAAATCTATGGCCCGAAAGGTATCGGCGCGCTGTACGTGCGTCGTAAGCCACGTATCCGTATCGAATCCCAGATGCACGGCGGCGGTCACGAGCGCGGTATGCGTTCCGGTACTCTGCCTGTTCACCAGATCGTGGGTATGGGTGAAGCCTACCGTATTGCCAAAGAAGAGATGGAAACCGAGATGGCGCGCCTGCGTACGCTGCGCAACCGTCTGTGGGAAGGCGTGAAGGATATGGAAGAAGTCTACCTGAACGGCGATCTCGAGCAGGGCGCACCGAACATCCTCAACGTCAGCTTCAACTATGTTGAAGGCGAGTCGCTGATCATGGCGCTGAAAGACCTGGCCGTCTCTTCCGGTTCTGCCTGTACTTCCGCAAGCCTCGAGCCATCCTACGTACTGCGTGCGCTGGGCATGACCGACGAGCTGGCACATAGCTCTATCCGTTTCTCTTTAGGTCGTTTCACTACCGATGAAGAGATTGACTACACCATCAAACTGGTTCGCAACTCCATTGGCCGTCTGCGTGAACTTTCTCCACTGTGGGAAATGTTCAAAGAAGGCGTGGATCTGAACAGCATTGAATGGTCACATCACTAATCGGTTTGTAAGGAGAATTCAACATGGCATACAGCGAAAAAGTTATCGATCATTACGAGAATCCACGTAACGTGGGCTCCTTCGACAACAGCGACGACAGCGTGGGCAGCGGCATGGTGGGTGCACCAGCCTGTGGCGACGTGATGAAGTTGCAGATTAAAGTCAACAATGAAGGTATCATTGAAGACGCGCGCTTCAAGACCTACGGTTGCGGTTCCGCAATCGCCTCCAGCTCCCTGGTCACCGAGTGGGTGAAGGGCAAATCCCTGGACGAAGCGCAGGCGATTAAAAATACCGATATTGCTGACGAACTCGAACTGCCGCCGGTGAAAATTCACTGCTCTATCCTGGCGGAAGATGCGATTAAAGCCGCAATCGCGGATTACAAAAGCAAACGTGAAGCAAAATAATTAGTTGAGGTTGTTATGTCGATTACCCTTAGCGACAGCGCTGCCGCGCGAGTAAGCTCCTTCCTGGCAAACCGTGGCAAAGGCTTTGGCCTGCGACTGGGTGTACGCACCTCCGGCTGTTCCGGTATGGCGTATGTACTGGAATTTGTTGACGAACCTGCGGCGGAAGATACCGTGTTCGAAGACAAAGGCGTGAAGGTGGTGGTCGATGGTAAAAGCCTGCAGTTCCTGAACGGCACTCAGCTGGACTTTGTAAAAGAAGGCCTCAACGAAGGGTTTAAATTCACTAACCCGAACGTTAAAGACGAGTGCGGCTGCGGCGAAAGCTTCCACGTTTAATTGCGTATCACCTGTTAACCCCACCGCAGCCAGGCTGTGTGTGGGGTTTGCTTTAATCAGCTAACCCTGAGATTGTTATGGATTACTTCACCCTCTTTGGGTTACCAGCCGGGTATGAAATTGATACTCAGGCGCTGGCGGCCCGTTTCCAGGACCTGCAACGTCAGTATCACCCGGATAAGTTCGCCAGCGGCACGCAGGCGGAACAGCTGGCGGCGGTGCAGCACTCTGCGACCATCAATCAGGCGTGGCAAACCCTGCGCAATCCGCTGAGCCGGGCAGAATATCTGCTTTCGCGTCACGGATTTGATCTCTCCAGTGAGCAACACACCGTCCGCGACACCGCCTTCCTGATGGAACAGCTGGAGCTGCGTGAAGAGCTGGATGAGATCGAACAGGCCAAAGACGAAGCCCGTCTGGAAACCTTTATTAAGCGCGTAAAAGGGATGTTCGATACCCGCCATCAGCAGATGGTTGACCAATTGAATAACGAGACGTGGGACGTGGCGGCGGATACTGTTCGCAAGCTGCGTTTTCTCGATAAACTGCGAAGCAGTGCTGAACAACTCGAAGAAAAGCTGCTCGATTTTTAATTTCGGAAGCAATTATGGCCTTATTACAAATTAGTGAGCCGGGCTTAAGTGCCGCACCGCACCAGCGTCGTCTGGCGGTGGGCATCGACTTAGGCACCACCAACTCGCTGGTGGCGACCGTGCGCAGCGGCCAGGCTGAGACGCTGGCGGATGCGCAGGGTCAACACCTGCTGCCGTCTGTGGTCCACTATCAGCCCCAGGGCCACAGCGTGGGTTACGACGCCCGCACCAACGCTGCTCAGGATCCGGCCAACACCATCAGCTCGGTAAAACGCATGATGGGCCGTTCGCTGGCAGACATCCAGAGCCGTTATCCGCATCTGCCGTATCAGCTGCAGGCCAGTGAGAATGGTCTGCCGATGATCGCCACCGCGGCGGGTTTACTGAACCCGATCCGCGTCTCTGCCGATATCCTTAAGGCGCTGGCCGCCCGCGCAACCGCGACGCTGGAAGGCGAGCTGGATGGCGTGGTCATCACCGTTCCGGCCTATTTCGATGACGCCCAGCGTCAGGGCACCAAAGACGCCGCGCGTCTGGCGGGCCTGCACGTGCTGCGTCTGCTCAACGAGCCGACCGCTGCCGCCATTGCTTACGGCCTCGACTCCGGTCAGGAAGGGGTGATTGCGGTCTTCGATCTCGGCGGCGGTACCTTTGATATTTCCATCCTGCGCCTGAGCCGCGGGGTGTTTGAAGTGCTGGCAACCGGCGGCGACTCTGCCCTCGGCGGCGATGACTTTGACCATCTGCTGGCGGATCATATCTGTGAGCAGGCGGGCATTACCGATCGCAGCGACGCGCGTCTGCAACGTCAGCTGCTGGACGCCGCCACGGCCGCCAAAATCGCCCTCAGCGATGCCCAGTCCGTTACCGTTGAAGTCCCAGGCTGGAAAGGCGATATCAGCCGCGAGCAGTTTAATGAACTGATCGCCCCGCTGGTGAAGCGTACTCTGCTGGCCTGCCGTCGCGCGCTGAAAGATGCGGGCGTCGAGGCACAAGAGGTGCTGGACGTGGTCATGGTCGGCGGCTCGACCCGCGTACCGCTGGTGCGTGAGCGCGTGGGCGAATTCTTTGGCCGCACCCCGCTGACCTCCATCGATCCGGATAAAGTGGTCGCCATTGGCGCCGCCATCCAGGCCGATATTCTGGTCGGCAACAAGCCGGACAGCGAAATGCTGCTGCTGGACGTGATCCCGCTGTCCCTCGGTTTAGAAACCATGGGTGGCCTGGTCGAGAAGGTGATCCCGCGTAATACCACCATTCCGGTGGCGCGCGCGCAGGAGTTCACCACCTTCAAAGACGGCCAGACCGCGATGTCGATTCACGTGCTGCAGGGTGAGCGCGAGCTGGTTCAGGACTGCCGTTCGCTGGCGCGTTTCGCGCTGCGCGGGATCCCGGCGCTGCCTGCGGGCGGGGCGCATATCCGCGTCACCTTCCAGGTAGATGCTGATGGCCTGCTGAGCGTCACGGCGATGGAAAAATCGACCGGTGTCGAATCCTCCATCCAGGTAAAACCGTCCTACGGTCTGACCGATGGCGAAATCGCCACCATGATTCAGGATTCAATGAGTTTTGCTGCGCAGGATGTGGAGGCGCGTATGCTGGCTGAACAGAAAGTCGAAGCCGCACGCGTGCTGGAAAGCCTGAACAGTGCACTCACTGCTGATGCCGCGCTGCTAAGCGCCGCTGAACGTCAGGCCATTGACGACGCCGTCGCGCAACTGAGCGCGGTAGCGGAAGGCGATGACGCTGACGCCATAGAACAAGCGATTAAAAACGTTGATAAACAAACCCAGGAGTTCGCCGCTCGCCGTATGGACCAGTCTGTCCGTACCGCGCTGAAAGGCCACTCCGTGGACGAGGTTTAATATGCCAAAGATTGTTATTTTGCCTCATGCGGACCTCTGTCCGGATGGTGCAGTTCTGGAAGCTGAGACCGGCGAAACCATCCTTAACGTTGCCCTGCGTAACGGTATCGAAGTGGAACACGCCTGCGAAAAATCCTGTGCCTGCACGACCTGCCACTGCATCGTTCGCGAGGGGTTTGACTCCCTTGCGGAGAGCACAGAAGATGAAGACGACATGCTGGATAAAGCATGGGGTCTGGAGCCGGAAAGCCGTCTGAGCTGTCAGGCGCGCGTCACCGATGAAGATCTGGTGGTCGAACTTCCGCGTTATACGCTTAACCACGCACGCGAGCATTAATATGGGACTGAAGTGGACAGACAGCCGTGAAATCGGCGAGGCGCTGTACGACGCCAACCCGGATCTCGATCCGAAGACCGTACGCTTCACCGATATGCATCAGTGGATTTGCGATCTGGAAGAGTTTGACGACGATCCTAACGCATCCAATGAAAAAATTCTGGAGGCGATTCTGCTCGTCTGGCTGGACGAAGCAGAATAAAAACGTAACGGGCTGCCTTCAGGCGGCCCGTTTGCTTGTTGCTAATAAGGATAAATAAAAATGACCGAAGCGATGAAGATTACGCTCTCTACTCAGCCTGCCGATGCGCGCTGGGGTGAAAAAGCCACTTACAGCATCAACAATGACGGTATTACCCTGCACCTGAACGGCAGCGACGACTTAGGTCTGATCCAGCGCGCGGCGCGTAAAATTGACGGCCTGGGCATTAAACATGTCTCTCTCGACGGTGAAGGCTGGGATACCGATCGCAGCTGGGCATTCTGGGCAGGCTACAAAGGCCCGAAAGGCACCCGTAAAATTGAGTGGGCCAACCTCGACGAAGCCGGTCAAACAGAGCTGGAAAGCCGTCTGACCATCATCGACTGGGTACGCGACACCATTAACGCCCCGGCGGAAGAGTTAGGCCCGGAACAGCTGGCGCAGCGCGCGGTGGATCTGCTGAGCAAAGTCGCTGGCGACAAGATGTCTTATCGCATCACCAAAGGTGAAGATCTGCGCGAGCAGAACTACATGGGCATTCACACTGTAGGGCGCGGCTCTGAGCGTCCTCCTGTGCTGCTGGCGCTGGATTACAATCCAACCGGTGATAAAGCGGCCCCGGTATTCGCCTGCCTGGTCGGGAAAGGCATTACCTTTGATACCGGTGGTTACAGCCTGAAGCAGAGCGCGTTCATGGACTCCATGAAGTCCGATATGGGCGGCGCGGCCACCATTACCGGCGCGCTGGCGTTTGCCATCACCCGCGGCCTGAATAAACGCGTGAAGCTCTGGCTGTGCTGCGCTGATAACATGGTCAGCGGTAACGCCTTCAAGCTGGGCGACATCATTCGCTACCGTAACGGCAAGAATGTCGAAGTGATGAACACCGACGCCGAAGGCCGTCTGGTGCTGGCGGATGGCCTGATTGACGCTTCCGCGCAGAAACCAGAGCTGATCATCGACATGGCAACCCTGACCGGCGCGGCGAAAACCGCGCTGGGCAACGACTACCATGCGCTGTTTAGCTTCGACGACAAGCTGGCTGCCCGTCTGCTGGCTAGCGCCGCCGCCGAGAACGAGCCGTTCTGGCGTCTGCCGCTGGCCGAGTTCCACCGCAGCCAGCTGCCGTCGAACTTTGCCGAACTGAACAATACCGCCAGCGCGGCCTACCCGGCCGGTGCCAGCACCGCCGCCGGTTTCCTGTCGCATTTTGTTGAGAACTATCACGAAGGCTGGCTGCACATCGACTGCTCCGCCACCTACCGTAAAGCGGCGGTCGAGCAGTGGTCTGCCGGCGCAACCGGTCTGGGCGTGCGTACTGTTGCGAACCTTTTGACCGCTGAGTAATTGGCTTGCCCGGCGGCGCTACGCTTGCCGGGCCTACAGATTACCGTCTTGCCGGGTGGCGCTGCGCTTACCCGGCCTACAAAACCCGTAGGCACGTGCAAGCGTAGTGCCGCCGGGCGATTTTGAAGTAACGAAACTATGTCAGAAACCAAAAACGAATTAGAAACCCTGCTGGAGAAAGCGGCCACCGAGCCCGCTCATCGTCCGGCATTTTTCCGCACTCTGCTGGAGTCCACCGTCTGGGTGCCCGGCACCGCGGCGGAAGGTGAGCAGGTTGTTGAGGACAGTGCGCTGGATCTGCTGCACTGGGAAAAGGACGACGGCACCTCGGTGATCCCGTTCTTCTCCTCGCTGGAGGCCTTACAGGAAGCGGTTGAAGATGAGCAGGCGTTCGTGGTGATGCCGGTGCGCACCCTGTTTGAGATGACGCTGGGCGAAACCCTGTTTCTGAACGCCAAACTGCCGACCGGGAAAGAGTTCACCCCGCGCGAAATCAGCCACCTGATTGGCGAAGAGGGTAACCCGCTCAGCACCCAGGAGGTGCTGGAGGGCGGTGAGTCGCTGCTGCTGTCGGAAGTGGCCGAGCCACCGGCGCAGATGATCGACTCCCTGACCACCCTGTTCAAAACCATCAAACCGGTCAAGCGCGCGTTTCTCTGCTCGATTAAAGAGCAGGCCGACGAACAGCCGGTGTTGCTGATCGGCATTGAGGCGGATGGTGAGATCGATGACATCATTCAGGCCGCGGGCAGCGTGGCGACCGATACCCTGCCGGGCGACGAGCCGATCGATATCTGCCGGGTCGTAAAAGGGGAAAAGGGCATCAGCCACTTTATCACCGAGCACATCACGCCGTTCTATGAACGTCGCTGGGGTGGCTTCCTGCGCGATTTCAAAAACAACCGTATTATTTGAACCCTTACGGGGTGAGCTCTCACCCCGTTGCTTCCAGCAGCAGTAAATCCATCAGCAGCACCAGGTTCGACTCAAACGACGTGATCCCGGCGGCGTCGGCGGCGAAATGCACCGCTTCGTCGTACAGCGCAAAATGGAGATCCGCCATCCCGGCCAGGCTATTCGCCGACGCCCGGGTAAAGGCCACCACCGTCATCCCCACGTTCTGCGCGATCCGCGCCTTATCCAGCACCTGTTCCGTTTCCCCGCTGCGCGAGACCGCGATAAACACCTGATAGCGCGAGGCGTTGCTGAGAAATATATTGCGGCTGTCGCCAGGGCCGGAGATAAACGCCGTCTTGCCCAGCACCTGCAGTTTCTTGGTCAGGTACTCGGCAAACAGATAGGAGAAGCCCGCGCCGTAGAGGAAAAAGCTCTCCTTGTCGCGCAGCAGTTCGGCAAACCGGCGACGTTTCTCCGCCGTGGCCCACTGAAAGGTCTGCTGATAGTTGGCGATAAACTGATTAAAGAGCGCGGGTAATTCATCGGGCGGTCGGGTTTCGGCGGCGATGTGCGGGGTATCGCTCAACAGCTGCTTGCAGTGCCAGATGAACTCGCTAAAGCCGCTAAACCCCAGCTTGCGGCACAGGCGCATAATGGTGGCGGTGGAGACAAAGGTCGCCTGCGCCAGCTCCCGCACCCGAATATGCCCCACCAGCAGGGGATGCTCGGTGAGATGGGCCAGTACGCGATACTCTGCGCGGGTCAGAGACTCCCCGCGCGTTAACAGTGTCGCCAGACGATTATCCATTATGGGGTCGGTTCAACCGGCAGATCGTCCCGGGCACCCCATTCACTCCACGCGCCGTCGTACAGCGTGACGTCGGTTTTGCCGAGGGTCGCCAGTGCCAGAATGACAACGCAGGCGGTGACGCCGGAGCCGCAGCTGGCGACGATCGGCTGATGCAGATCCACCCCCTGACGAGAGAAAGTCTCCCGCAGCTCGTCGGTGGTTTTCAGTTCACCCTCGAAGACCAGGTCGCCCCAGGGCACGTTACGTGCGCCGGGGATATGGCCGCGCTTAAGACCCGGGCGCGGCTCGTCGGCTTCGGCGTTAAAGCGAGGGGCAGGGCGGGCATCGACAATCTGCGCCGTCTGCTCGTGGCTTGCCAGCAGCACGTCGGTGACGCGCTTGACCGCTCCGGCATCGAAGGTGGCTTCAAAATCGCCATCCGGCAGAGAGACATCGCCCTGCTGGAGCGGTAACTCAGCCCGCTGCCAGCCGGCAAGACCGCCCGCCAGAATCGATACCTTCTCCACGCCAAAGGTTTTCAGCATCCACCACGCGCGTGGGGCGGAGAAGAGATTACCTTCATCGTAAATCACCAGATGCTTGTCGCTGCTAACGCCCAGCTCGCGCATCGCCACGGCAAAGGCTTCCGGACGCGGCATCATGTGCGGCAGGGGAGAGGTGTGATCGGAGAGGGCTTCGATATCAAAAAATACCGCACCCGGCAGATGCCCGGCGCGGTATTCCGCGGGAACGTCACGATGCTCCTGGCCTGGCGGCGCCATGCGCGCGTCGAGGATCTGGACTTCAGGGTCTTCACTGTGCTCAATCAGCCACTCGGCTGCGACAAAATATGAGGTGGACATGGGTGCCTCCATTAATGAATCCATTGATGGATTGTCGGTGTTTTTTCTGACACCGACAAGCGAACCACGTTCAACTCGCGAGCAAGCCCTTATTTTTTCACCGCTTCCCCATCCTGCCAGGCTTTTTGCAGCGCCGGCCAGTATTCCCGGTTGGCCTCAATCATCTCATCCAGAATCGCCTTCGCGTGTTCCATGGTTGGCACGGTGCGGTTCAGGGTGAACGCCTGCAGCGCTTTCTCGTAGCTGCCTTCAATGGTGGCTTCCACCAGCAGCTGCTCGGACGCCAGCTGCTGTTGCAGCAGAGTCTGATGGAACAGCGGGACCTGGCCGATGCGGATCGGCTCGGGACCAACGCTTGTGATATAGGCCGGGACCTCAACCATCGCGTCGTAAGGCAGGTTGACGATCGCCCCCCGGTTTTCCACCATCACCAGGTGGCGCTGGCGCAGGTTAAACGCCAGTGAACGGGCCACATCCACGATAAACTCGCCGTGCACCCCCACGTGGAACGCATCCGGCAGGATCCCGGTCTGTTTATACTCTTCGGCGGCGGCAAAGAGCTTTTTCTCGCGACCGTTCATCACTTCGTTGGCACGGGTGTAGTCCGGGTTCTGATGTTCCACGATCTGATTCGGCATCAGGTAGTACTGCAGATACGGGTTCGGCAGATACTCCGGGAAGTTATCCATGATCGGCTTGATGTTGCGCCAGGTTTTCACCCACGACGGATCCGAGTGCTGCGGGTCGGTTTTGGCCGCGTCTTCCGTCAGCAGACCAAATCTGGCGACATGGCGACGCAGCTCCGGCAATTTATCCTCGCCATCCACCAGCACGCGGGTAAACCAGCCGAAATGGTTCAGGCCGAAGTAGTCCACCTCCAGCTTGTGGCGATCCACACCCAGAATGGCCCCCATGTTACGCATCGCCGCTACCGGCATATCGCAAATATTCAATACCCGGGCATTCGGGCGCAGGCGGCGCACGCCCTCGGCGACGATGGCCGCCGGGTTGGAGTAGTTAACGATCCACGCCTTCTCATGGGCATAGCGGTCAACCATGTCGATCAGCTCAACCATTGGCAGGATGGTGCGCAGGCCGTACGCCAGCCCGCCCGGGCCGCAGGTCTCCTGGCCGACGACGCCGTGACGCAGGGGGATCTTCTCATCCTGCTCGCGCATTTTGTACTGGCCGACGCGCATCTGGGCGAAGACAAAATGGGCCCCGCTGAATGCCACCTCCGGGTCGCTGGTGACGATAAATTTGATGCTCTGGCTGTGATCGCGAATCACCTTCTCCACCACCGGGGCGATGGTGTTCTGCCGCGCGGCATCAATGTCGTAGAGGCGAATCTCGGCCAGCGGGAATTTGTCCAGCTGCACCATCAGGCTTTTCACAATCCCGGGCGTATAGGTGCTGCCGCCACCGGCGATAGAGAGAATAAATGGGGGGGTAATCATGTTTATCTCCTTCAGAGAACCGTCTCGACCGCTTCTCGCATTTTTTTGACATGCAGCCCGTAGACCACCTGAACGTTATTACCTTGCTTGATAATGCCTTTCGCGCCCGTCGCCTTGAGCCGCGGCTCGTCGATGATGGCAACGTCTTTGACCGTGACGCGCAGGCGGGTGTAGCAGTTATCCACCACCTCGATGTTTTCACGTCCGCCGAGGCCGACGACAATCGCCTCGCCCAGGCCATCATTACTGCCTTTCGCCTGATACTCCTGCTTGCTGTACAGACGGGTCTCCTGATCTTCCTCTTCGCGTCCCGGGGTCTTCATGCGGAAATGCAGGATCAGGAAGCGGAAGATCACGAAGTAGAGGGCGAACATGATCAGCCCGACCAGGATGTACATCGGCCAGTTGGATTTTTCGGTGCCCAGCGGCAGGTTATAAAGAATGAAATCGATGATGCCGTTGGCCCCGATGGCGTGAACGCCCAGCAGATAAAAGAGCATCATGCCGATCCCGGTCAGCACCGCGTGCACCACAAACAGCAGCGGGGCGACGAACAGGAAGGAGAACTCAATCGGCTCGGTGACACCCACCAGCAGGGAGGTGAGCGCGGCCGGGATCAGAATTGCTTTCGCCGCGGCTTTACGCTCCGGTTTGGCGGTGACATACATCGCCAGCGCGGCGGCAGGCAGACCAAACATCTTGCTGATGCCGCGGGCATCCCACACCGCGGTGCTGCTGAGCTGTTTCACGTCCGGACAGGCCATCTCGGCAAAGTAGATGTTGCGCGCGCCGTGGTAGGTGGCACCGCAGACCTCCTGGGTACCGCCCAGCTCGGTATAGAGGAAGGGGGTATAGACCAGATGGTGCAGGCCGGTTGGCACCAGGATGCGCTCAAGGAAGCCGTATATCGCCACCCCAAACGCTCCGGAGCCTTTGATGGCCAGCGCCATGGTGCTGATCCCGTGCTGGGCAAACGGCCACAGCTCGCTCATTACTACCCCGAGCAGCATCGAGACCGGCAGCATAATAATGGCGACGAAGCAGTGCCCCGAGTAGATCGCCATCGCGCCGTTAAACTGCACCCCGGAGTATTTGTTATACAGGTAACCTGACAGCGCCCCGGTGAGGATCCCGGCAAACACGCCCATCTCCAGCACCTGTACGCCGAGCACCATGCTCTGTCCGGCGGCTTTCATCTGGTCCGCCGGGGCCAGCGCGCCCTGCAGATTCAGGGTCACGTTCATGGCGTTGATAAACACCACGAAGGTCACCAGGCCAATCAGCGCCGCGTAACCTTTGTCACGCGTTGCCAGACCAATGGGGATCCCCACGGCAAACACCAGTGCCAGGTTCACCAGCACCGAGACGGCAGATTTTGAAATCAGCTGGCCGATGCTCTGGATCAGCGGATGACCGAGGAACGGCAGATAACCGGCAAGGGCGCCGTTACCCAACACATTACCAAAAGCGATGAAAAGACCGACAATAGGCAGGATAAGTACCGGTCCGTACAGTGATTTTCCGAAATTTTGTAGGGCGTTCACGGCTCGTTTCATGTCGTTCTCTCTTATTGAACCGCGCACTCAGGGTGCGTCATAGCATTAAAATTAGCAGTTCAAGCATGAACTTATCCAGCTATCCTGTTGTTTTAAAAACAAATGACGTCAAAGGTTACATGTAACCTTTAACGCTGTGATCGCGCCAGCAACGGAATCTTTATTGGCACAGAAAACTTTGCGAGGCGTTGTCCAGAATTGGAATCAACGCTTTTGTATTAATGAAACTTGCGGATAATACTTAACCCGACGACGACCAACAGGCCCGCAAGGCCAGGGATAAAGGATGAAACCGTTTCGCCTTGCCGCGCTGTCAATAGCGCTGCTTACCACCATCACGCTTGTCGGCTGTGATGAGAGTGACGATAAAACCGCTTCAGTGGCACCCGCCACAGCCACCGCTTCCACGTCTACGCCAGCGCCTGCCTCTGTGCCGGCAAAGCCGGACAACGCCACGCTGGAGAAGCTGGCGGCGCTTAGCCAGGGCAAAGCGCTGACCCTGCTGGATGCCTCTGAGATCCAGCTGGACGGGGCCGCCGCCCTGGTGCTGACCTTCTCGGTGCCGCTCGATCCTTCGCAGGATTTTGCCCGCACGGTGCACGTGGTCGACAAAAAAAGCGGCAAAGTCGATGGTGCCTGGGAGCTGGCGCCGAACCTGAAAGAGCTGCGCCTGCGCCATCTTGAGCCGAACCGCAACCTGGTGGTCACCGTCGAGCGCGATTTGCTGGCGCTGAATAAAAGTACCTTTGGCAGCGACGTCGAAAAAGCGATCGCGACCCGCGACATTGAACCGAGCGTTGGCTTTGCCAGCCGCGGCTCGCTGCTGCCTGGTAAGGTGGTGGAAGGGCTGCCGGTGATGGCGCTGAACGTTAATAACGTCGATGTGAATTTCTACCGGGTCAAACCCGAATCATTAGCCGCCTTTGTCAGCCAGTGGGAGTACCGCAACTCGCTCACTAACTGGGAGTCCGACAATCTGCTGAAGATGGCGGATCTGGTCTACACCGGTCGTTTCGACCTTAACCCGGCCCGTAATACCCGTGAAAAACTGCTCCTGCCGCTGGCGGATATCAAGCCGTTACAGCAGGCGGGCGTCTATATCGCGGTGATGAATCAGGCCGGGCATTACAACTACAGCAACGCTGCCACCCTGTTTACCCTCAGCGATATTGGTCTCTCTGCGCACCGCTACCATAACCGGCTGGATATCTTCACCCAGAGCCTGGAGAACGGCGCTGCGCAATCGGCTATCGAGGTGCAGCTGCTCAACGATAAAGGGCAGACGCTGGCGCAGGCCACCAGCGATGCCGACGGCCACGCAACGTTACAGACGGACAAAGAGGCCGCGCTGCTCCTCGCCCGTAAGGACGGGCAGACCACGCTGCTGGATCTCACCCTCCCGGCGCTGGATCTGGCGGAGTTCGCCATCTCCGGCGCGCCTGGCTTCACTAAACAGTTCTTTATGTTTGGTCCGCGGGATCTCTACCGCCCGGGCGAAACGGTGATCCTCAACGGCCTGCTGCGCGACAGCGACGGCAAACCGCTCCCCGACCAGCCGGTGAAGCTGGAGGTGCTGCGCCCGGACGGGCAGGTGGCGCGCACTGTGGTCAGCCAGCCTGCGAACGGTCTTTACCGCTTTGACTACCCGCTTGAAAGCGGTGCCCAGACCGGGATGTGGCATGTTCGCGCCAGCACCGGCGATAACCAGCAGCGGATGTGGGATTTCCACGTCGAAGACTTTATGCCGGAGCGCATGGCGCTCAATATTGCCGGGCAAAAAGCCCCAATTTCGCCGCAGGATCCTGTCGCCTTCGACGTGGTGGGATATTACCTGTACGGCGCGCCCGCCAACGGCAACAGCCTGCAGGGCCAGCTCTTCTTACGTCCGCTGCGGGAAGCCGTAGCCGCCCTGCCGGGCTTCCAGTTCGGGGATATTGCCGAAGAGAACCTGAGCCGCAGTCTTGATGAGGTGCAGATAACCCTCAACGAGCAGGGGCGTGGACAGGTGAGCAGCGACAGCCAGTGGAAAGAGACCCACTCTCCGCTGCAGGTTGTTTTGCAGGCCAGCCTGCTGGAATCCGGTGGCCGACCGGTCACCCGACGGGCGGAACAGGCCGTCTGGCCGTCAGCGACCCTGCCGGGCATCCGTCCGCAGTTCGCCAGCAAAGCGGTCTATGACTACCGCACCGATACCACCGTCAATCAGCCGATTGTTGAGGAGAACAGCCAGGCCGGGTTCGATATTGTTTATGCCGATGCCAGCGGGGCGAAAAAAGCGGTCTCGGGCTTGCAGGTTCGCCTGATCCGCGAACGCCGCGACTACTCCTGGAACTGGTCAGAAAGTGACGGCTGGCAGTCGCAGTTCGATCAAAAAGATCTGATCGAGGGCGAACAGGCGCTGGATCTGGCCGCCGACGAGACCGGAAAGGTGAGCTTCCCGGTGGAGTGGGGCTCCTATCGTCTGGAGGTGAAAGCCCCGGATGAGACGGTCAGTAGCGTGCGCTTCTGGGCAGGCTACAGCTGGCAGGACAACAGTGACGGCACCGGGGCGGCACGCCCGGACCGGGTGACCATGAAGCTGGACAAACCGGCCTATCAGCCCGGGGATACCATCAGGCTGCACATCGCTGCTCCGGCTGCAGGGAAAGGCTATGCGATGATCGAATCCAGCGAAGGGCCGCTGTGGTGGAAGGAGATCGACGTCCCGGCCGAGGGGCTGGATATGACCATCCCGGTGGATAAAGCCTGGAAACGTCACGATCTCTATCTCTCCACGCTGGTGGTTCGTCCTGGCGATAAATCCAAATCGGCCACGCCAAAACGGGCGGTGGGCTTGCTGCATCTGCCGATGGGCGATGAGAGCCGTCGGCTGAGCATTGCGCTCGATAACCCGCAGAAAATGCGGCCGAACCAGACGCTGGAGGTCAAAGTGAAGGCCAGCGTGAAAGAGGGGGCGACCCCGCAGAAAATCAACGTGCTGGTCTCAGCGGTGGACAGCGGTGTACTTAACATTACCGATTACGTTACCCCCGATCCGTGGCAGGCATTCTTTGGTCAGAAGCGCTATGGCGCGGATATCTACGATATCTACGGCCAGGTGATTGAAGGCCAGGGGCGTCTGGCGTCGCTGCGCTTTGGCGGCGATGGCGATGAACTCAAGCGTGGCGGCAAACCGCCGGTCAACCATGTCACCATCATCGCCCAGCAGGCGCAGCCGGTGGAGCTGGATGCCAACGGCGAGGGCACCGTTTCGTTGCCGATTGGCGACTTCAACGGCGAGCTGCGTCTGATGGCCCAGGCCTGGACCGATGACGATTTCGGCAGCAGTGAGAGCAAAGTCGTCGTGGCCGCGCCCGTCATTACCGAGCTGAACACGCCGCGCTTCCTTGCCAGTGGTGATAACGCCCGGTTGACGCTGGATCTGACCAACCTGACCGATAAACCGCAGACCCTGAACGTGGCGCTGACCGCGGGCGGCAATCTGGCGCTGGAAGGTGCCCAGCCGCAGCCGGTGCAGCTTGCGGCCGGTGAACGCTCGACGCTGTTTATTCCGGTGCGGGCGCTGGACGGTTACGGCGAGGGCGAAATCGCTGCCCAGGTGAGCGGCCTGACCCTCCCCGGCGAAACCTTTGCGCCGCAGCAGAAGAGCTGGAAGATCGGCGTACGTCCGGCGTTCCCGGCGCAGACGGTGAACAGCGGCACGATGCTCAAGCCGGGTGAAAGCTGGCACGCGCCGGAACAGCACCTCGCTAATTTTTCTCCGCTAACGTTGCAGGGGCAGCTTCTGCTCAGCGGTAAGCCGCCGCTCAACCTGGCCCGCTACATTCGTGAACTGCAGGCCTATCCGTATGGCTGTCTGGAACAAACCACCAGCGGCCTGTTCCCGTCGCTCTATACCAGCGCCGCTCAGCTGAGCGCGCTGGGTATTAAGGGCGACAGCGACGAGAAGCGCCGGGCAGCCATCGAGATCGGCATTTCCCGCCTGCTGCAGATGCAACGTACCGACGGCGGCTTTGCCCTGTGGGATAAAAACGGTCCGGAAGAGTACTGGCTCACCGCCTACGTCACCGATTTCCTGGTGCGCGCGGGCGAGCAGGGCTACAGCGTGCCGGCAGAAGCCGTTAACAATGCCAACAACCGCCTGCTGCGCTACCTGCAGGATCCGGGCATGATGGCGGTCCGCTACAGTGACGATACTCAGGGCAGCAGGTTCGCAATCCAGGCCTATGCTGCGCTGGTGCTGGCACGTCAGCAAAAAGCGCCTCTTGGGGCACTGCGCGAAATTTGGGAGCGTCGTGCGCAGGCGAAATCGGGCCTGCCGCTGATGCAGCTGGGGCTGGCGCTGAAGCTGATGGGCGATGCGCCGCGCAGCCAGCAGGCGCTGGATCTGGCCATTAAAACGCCGCGCAGCGAAACGCAGAGCTGGATGGCCGATTACGGTAGCCCGCTTCGCGATAACGCGATGATGCTTAGCCTGCTGGAAGAGTACAACCTGCTGCCGGATGCGCAGAGCACGCTGCTGAACGTCCTTTCTCAGCAGGCGTTCAGCCAGCGCTGGCTCTCCACCCAGGAGAGCAACGCCCTGTTCCTGGCGGGTCGTTCCCTGCAGAACCTCTCCGGACAATGGCAGGCCACCACGTCGCTGGCGGAAGGCAATCTCAAGGGTGACAAACCCCAGGTGCAGAACCTCAATGCCGATCAGCTGGCTGCCCTGCAGGTCACCAATACCGGCACTGCGCCGCTGTGGGTGCGCCTGGACAGCAGCGGCTATCCGCAATACGCGCCGCAGCCTGCTTCCAGCGTGTTGAAAATCGAACGTCAGATTCTGGCGACCGATGGCAGCAGCAAATCCCTCTCGTCCCTGAAGAGCGGCGAGCTGGTCCTGGTCTGGCTGAACGTCACTGCCAGCCAGAACGTACCGGATGCCCTGGTGGTTGACCTGTTGCCTGCCGGGCTGGAGCTGGAAAACCAGAACCTTGCCAGCAGCAGCGCCAGCCTGCAGGAGAGCGGCAGCGAGGTGCAAAACCTGCTCAGCCAGATGCAGCAGGCTGATATTCAGCATATGGAGTTCCGCGACGATCGCTTTGTCGCCGCTGTGCCGGTCAATGAAGGCCAGCCGGTGACGCTGGTCTATCTGGCCCGCGCCGTCACGCCGGGAACCTATGCGGTGCCCGTACCGCTGGTGGAATCGATGTATGTGCCGCAGTGGCGGGCAACGGGTGCGGCCAGTGGCCCACTGATCGTCGTACCGTAACGTGCAGTATCGGAAATGGATACGCTCCCGCTGGCTGTGGCTGGCGGGGGTGATACTTCTGCTGTGGGGCGGCGTCATTGCTGCCGATCGCCTGTGGCCGCTGCCGTTACACGAGGTCAATCCCGCCCGGGTGGTGGTGGATGAGAAGGGGATCCCGCTGTGGCGATTTGCCGATCGCGACGGGATCTGGCGCTATCCTGTCACCATCGAAGAGGTCTCACCGCGCTATCTCGAGGCCCTGATCCAGTATGAAGATCGCTGGTTCTGGGATCATCCCGGCGTTAACCCGTTCTCTGTGCTGCGCGCCGCCTGGCAGGATCTTACTGCCGGGAAGGTGGTGTCGGGCGGAAGTACGCTGACCATGCAGGTGGCCCGTCTGCTGGATCCTCATCCCCGTACCTTTGGCGGCAAAGTGCGTCAGCTCTGGCGCGCGCTCCAGCTGGAGTGGCACCTCTCCAAACGTGACATCCTGACCCTCTATCTGAACCGCGCCCCCTTTGGCGGCACGTTGCAGGGGGTGGGGGCCGCCAGCTGGGCTTATCTGGGAAAAGCCCCTGCGCAGCTGAGCTACTCCGAAGCCGCACTGCTTGCCGTCCTGCCGCAGGCCCCGAGCCGTTTGCGCCCGGACCGCTGGCCGGATCGCGCCGAGGCGGCACGTAATAAAGTCCTCAAACGCATGGCCTCCCAGGGCGTCTGGCCCGAGCGTCAGGTAAGCGAATCGCAGGAGGAGCCGGTATGGCTGGCTCCCCGGCAGATGCCGCAGCTGGCGCCGCTGTTCTCACGGATGATGCTCAGCAAAAGCCGTGACACCAAAGTGGTGACCACCCTCGACGCCACGCTGCAACGCCAGCTGGAGGAGCTGGCGCTGAACTGGAAATCCCGGCTGCCGCCCCGCAGTTCGCTGGCGATGATCGTCGTCGATCACAGCGACATGAAGGTGCGCGGCTGGGTCGGATCGGTCGACATCAACGACGACAGCCGTTTCAGCCATGTGGATATGATCTCGGCGATCCGATCCCCGGGATCGGTGCTCAAGCCTTTTGTCTATGGCCTGGCGATGGACGATGGGCTGATCCATCCGGCCTCGCTGTTGCAGGATGTCCCACGCCGCACCGGCGATTACCGACCAGGGAATTTTGACAGCGGTTTTCATGGCCCGATCAGCATGAGCGAGGCGCTGGTGCGATCCCTGAACCTGCCCGCCGTGCAGGTGCTGGAAGCCTACGGGCCGAAAAAATTTGCCGGGATGCTGCGCAACGCCGGCTTACCGCTGCTGCTTCCCGCAGGCGCGCAGCCGAACCTCTCCCTGATCCTGGGCGGTGCCGGGGCGCGTCTGGAGGATATTGCCGCGGCGTACAGCGCCTTTGCCCGTCAGGGGCGGGCAGGGAGACTGCGCATGCAGCCGGGCGACCCGCTGGTTGAGCGGCCCCTGCTGTCACCCGGTGCGGCGTGGATCGTTCGCCGTATCCTGGCCAACGAGGCGCAGCCGCTGCCGGACAGCGCGCTTGCTCAGGTGGTACCCCTGGCGATCAAAACCGGTACCAGCTATGGCTATCGCGATGCCTGGGCGATAGGGCTGAATGCGCGCTACGTGATTGGGATCTGGACCGGCAGACCGGACGGTACGCCGGTGGCCGGGCAATTTGGTTTTGCCAGCGCGGTTCCGGTGTTAAATCAGGTCAACAACCTGCTGCAGTCGCGCTCGGCGCTGGACGAGGCGCGCCAGCCGCGCGACCCGCGTCCGGCCTCGGTGAGCCGCGGCGTGATCTGCTGGCCAGGCGGGCAGTCCCTGCCGGAAGGAGACAGCAACTGTCGCCGTCGCCTCGCGACCTGGCTGCTTGAAGGGAGCCAGCCCCCGACGCTGTTGCTGCCGGAGCAGGAGGGCATCCGCGGGATTCGTTTCCCTGTCTGGCTGGATAACAGCGGTAAACGCGTGGCGGCGGACTGCCCGCAGGCCCAGGAACACAGCGTCGACGTCTGGCCGCTGCCGCTGGAGCCTTGGCTGCCGCAGGCGGAACGGCGGGCGGCGCGTATCCCGCCCGCATCAACAGCCTGTCCGCCGCTCGGCCAGCCCTTCCCGGCGCCGCTGATCCTCTCCGGCATTCGCCAGGGGGCGGTGATTAAGCGTCTGCCAGGGGAGGCGCGCGTATCGTTGCCGCTGCAGGCCAGCGGAAGCGACGGGGCCCGCTGGTGGTTCCTCAACGGTGAACCGCTGAACGGGCAGGGGCGAGCCTGGACGTTGCACCTTGAAAGCGCCGGGGAGTATCAACTGTTGGTGATGGATGAGGCAGGGCAGGTGGCAACCGTCGATTTTACATTGCAATAGATAAAACAGGTTTTAGCCACGATCTGTTGTTAAAACTCGTCTTATTTTAAAAAAATGTTACATCCATCCATAGGCAATGGCGCTAATGCTCATTATAATCCGCGCCATATCTTTCGCATGAATGCAAAACAACAGAACAAATCACAGAGGTAATCATGGCTATTGAACGTACTTTTTCCATCATCAAACCAAACGCGGTGGCAAAAAACGTTATTGGCAGCATCTTTGCTCGCTTTGAAGCGGCAGGGTTCAAAATTGTTGGCACCAAAATGCTGCATCTGACCGTTGAGCAGGCTCGCGGTTTCTATGCAGAGCACGAAGGTCGCCCATTCTTCGACGGTCTGGTTGAGTTCATGACCTCTGGCCCAATCGTGGTATCTGTGCTGGAAGGCGAAAATGCCGTTCAGCGTCATCGCGATCTGCTGGGTGCAACCAACCCGGATAACGCTCTGGCAGGTACTCTGCGTGCAGACTACGCTGACAGCTTCACCGAGAACGGCACCCACGGTTCCGACTCCGTAGAATCTGCTGCGCGCGAAATCGCTTTCTTCTTCGCTGAAGGCGAAGTGTGTCCACGTACCCGTTAATCTAACGGTTTCGTTTACACATTATTTTCGTAAATGCCGCGTGCAGACGTGGCATCCCTGCGCCAGACTTTGTACAATGCAACGCCCCGGATGAGCAGACTGCTTGCCGGGGCGTTTCTTTTTAACCCTCCACGGGCCATAACGTGTAACAACGAGGCCGGAATATATTATGTCTGAACTAGTTAATACCTCCGAAGTCGCCATTCCTGCGGTTCCAACTAAAAATGGAAAAATCAACCTGCTGGACCTGAACCGTCAGCAGATGCGCGAGTTCTTCAAAGAGATGGGCGAAAAGCCGTTTCGTGCCGACCAGGTGATGAAATGGATGTATCACTATTGCAGCGACAACTTTGATGACATGACGGACATCAACAAAGTCCTGCGTAATAAACTCAAAGAAGTGGCTGAGATCCGCGCCCCGGAAGTGGTGGAAGAGCAGCGTTCAGCTGACGGCACCATCAAATGGGCGATTGCTGTAGGCGATCAGCGCGTTGAGACTGTCTATATCCCGGAAGACGATCGCGCCACGCTGTGCGTCTCTTCTCAGGTCGGTTGTGCGCTGGAGTGTAAGTTCTGCTCCACGGCGCAGCAGGGCTTTAACCGTAACCTGCGTGTTTCGGAAATCATCGGCCAGGTCTGGCGTGCGGCGAAGATCGTCGGCGCGGCAAAAGTGACCGGCACCCGTCCAATCACCAACGTGGTGATGATGGGAATGGGCGAGCCGCTGCTGAACCTGACCAACGTGGTTCCGGCCATGGAAATCATGCTCGATGACTTCGGTTTTGGCCTGTCCAAACGTCGCGTGACGCTCTCCACGTCAGGTGTTGTGCCTGCGCTGGACAAGCTCGGCGATATGATTGACGTTGCGCTGGCGATTTCGCTGCACGCGCCAAACGATGCCATCCGTGATGAGATCGTGCCAATCAACAAGAAATACAATATCGAGACCTTCCTGAACTCGGTGCGGGGCTACATTTCGAAGTCCAATGCCAACCAGGGACGCGTCACCATCGAGTACGTCATGCTGGATCACGTCAACGACGGCACCGAGCATGCGCACGAGCTGGCGGCACTGCTGAAAGATACGCCGTGCAAGATCAACCTGATCCCATGGAACCCGTTCCCGGGCGCGCCGTATGGCCGTAGCTCAAACAGCCGTATCGACCGTTTCTCCAAGGTTCTGATGGAGTACGGTTTCACCACTATCGTGCGTAAAACCCGTGGTGATGATATCGATGCTGCCTGCGGTCAGCTGGCCGGTGATGTTATCGACCGCACCAAGCGTACGCTGCGTAAGCGGATGCAGGGTGAGGCTATCGACATCAAGGCCGTGTAATTATTATGCAGTCACGGCGCATTATCTGCGCCGTGGCAGCGTAAGATGCGAATAAACAGTCATTGCACCGGCGTATGGGTAATAATTACGGTGCGTTTTATATGACTTTAAGGCAGTATGTAACGACGCAACAACAGTTTAGCCTCACTGACAAGCCGCTTCTGTCAACGAAAACCTGACAGCGTTGTGCTGTCTTACTAAGGTTAACTGACCAGAAGTTTCGCGGTGCGGGTGGCATTGTGACTCACCAGCGCCAGGATCCTCAATTTTCACGTACCAGTAGTTGTAGCGAATGAATACTGAAGCCACTCACGACCAAAATGCAGCACTTTCCACTGGCGTTCGTCTTCGCAACGCCCGTGAACAACTCGGACTAAGCCAGCAAGCCGTTGCGGAACGCTTATGCCTGAAGGTTTCCACGGTTCGCGATATTGAAGAAGATAAGGCGCCTGCCGAACTCGCTTCAACGTTTCTGCGTGGTTATATCCGCTCCTATGCGAAACTGGTGCATATCCCTGAAGACGAACTGCTGCCGATGATGGAAAAACAGGCACCGGTCAGAGCGGCGAAAGTCGCACCGATGCAGAGTTTTTCGCTGGGCAAACGTCGTAAAAAACGTGATGGCTGGCTGATGAGCTTTACCTGGCTGGTCTTGTTTGTGGTTATCGGCCTGACGGGCGCCTGGTGGTGGCAAAACCACAAAGCGCAGCAGGAAGAGATCACCACCATGGCCGATCAGTCCTCCGCCGAGCTGAATGGCTCAGCGGGCGATGGCGCTCAGAGCATCCCACTGAATACCGACGCCTCAGCAACCGCCAGCGAACCGCAGGCACCAGCGACTGACTCCACAGATACAGCAACGGCGCAGACTGCTGCGCCTGCTGCTAATCAAACTGCCCAGGCTCCGGCTGACAGCGCTGTCGTTTCGCCTTCTCAGGCGAACGTCGAGACTGCACCGGCCGCCACCGCGGATAACGCGGTTCAGCCTCTGCCATCCGATCCGGCTGGCGTCGCGGCGGCACCGGCCGACCCGAACGCGCTGGTCATGAACTTCAGCGCCGACTGCTGGCTTGAAGTGACCGACGCGACCGGCAAAAAGCTGTTCAGCGGACTGCAGCGTAAGGACGGCACGTTAAATCTGGCAGGCCAGGCGCCTTATAAGCTCAAGATTGGTGCTCCGGCAGCGGTCCAGATCCAGTTCCAGGGTAAACCTGTCGATCTGAGCCGTTTTATCAGAACTAACCAGGTTGCGCGTCTGACCCTCAATGCCGAACAATCAGCAGCACAGTAAGTAACAGACAGGCAACGCGGGAGATTTTCCATGCATAACCAGGCTCCTATTCCACGTAGAAAATCGAAACGTATTTACGTCGGGAATGTGCCAATTGGCGATGGTGCTCCCATCGCCGTTCAGTCGATGACCAACACCCGTACCACCGATGTGGCGGCGACGGTCAATCAGATCAAAGCGTTAGAACGTGTAGGCGCAGACATTGTCCGCGTTTCCGTGCCGACAATGGATGCGGCAGAAGCGTTCAAACTCATCAAACAGCAGGTCTCCGTTCCGCTGGTTGCCGATATTCACTTCGATTACCGTATCGCGCTGAAGGTGGCGGAATACGGCGTCGATTGCCTGCGTATCAACCCCGGCAATATCGGCAGCGAAGAGCGTATCCGTGCGGTCGTTGATTGCGCCCGCGACAAGAACATCCCTATTCGTATCGGCGTGAACGCCGGTTCGCTGGAAAAAGATCTGCAGGAAAAGTACGGCGAACCAACTCCGCAGGCGCTGCTCGAATCGGCCATGCGTCATGTGGATCATCTCGATCGTCTGAACTTCGACCAGTTCAAAGTCAGCGTTAAAGCGTCGGACGTTTTCCTCGCCGTTGAATCCTATCGTCTGCTGGCGAAGCAGATCGATCAGCCGCTGCACCTCGGGATCACCGAAGCTGGCGGCGCGCGTAGCGGTGCGGTGAAATCAGCGATTGGCCTCGGTCTGCTGCTGAACGAAGGCATTGGCGACACCCTGCGTGTCTCGCTGGCCGCCGATCCGGTGGAAGAGATCAAAGTCGGCTTCGATATCCTGAAGTCGCTGCGTATTCGCTCCCGTGGCATCAACTTTATCGCCTGCCCGACCTGTTCGCGTCAGGAGTTTGATGTTATCGGTACGGTGAATGCGCTCGAGCAGCGCCTGGAAGATATCATCACCCCGATGGATGTTTCGATTATCGGCTGTGTGGTGAACGGTCCGGGTGAGGCGCTGGTCTCAACGTTAGGCGTCACGGGCGGCAACAAGAAAAGTGGTCTCTATGAAGATGGCATCCGCAAAGATCGTCTGGATAATAACGACATGATCGACCAGCTTGAAGCCCGCATTCGCGCCAAAGCCACCATGCTGGATGAAGCGCAGCGTATCAGCGTGCTACATGTAGAAAAATAACGTGATGGGAAGCGGTTCGCTTCCTGTGTATGATTGAACCCTTCGGTTATGAACCCCAGGGTTCATTTTTGTCTATAGAAAGAGAACAAACGTGGCAAAGAACATTCAAGCCATTCGCGGCATGAACGATTATCTGCCTGCCGAGACCGCCATCTGGCAGCGCATTGAAGGCACCCTCAAGCAGGTGCTCGGCAGCTACGGTTACAGCGAAATCCGTTTGCCGATTGTAGAGCAGACCCCGTTATTCAAACGCGCTATCGGTGAAGTCACCGACGTGGTTGAAAAAGAGATGTATACCTTTGAGGATCGTAACGGCGACAGCCTGACCTTACGTCCGGAAGGTACGGCGGGATGTGTACGCGCCGGCATCGAGCATGGTCTCCTGTACAATCAGGAGCAGCGCCTGTGGTATATCGGCCCAATGTTCCGTCACGAGCGCCCGCAGAAAGGCCGTTATCGCCAGTTTAACCAGCTGGGTGTCGAAGCCTTTGGTCTGCAGGGCCCGGATATCGACGCCGAGCTGATTATGCTTACCGCCCGCTGGTGGCGCGCGCTGGGTATCGCTGACCACGTTTCGCTGGAGCTGAACTCCATTGGTTCTCTTGAAGCGCGTGCAAACTACCGCGATGCGCTGGTGGCCTTCCTCGAACAGCATAAAGAGCAGTTGGACGAAGACTGCAAGCGTCGTATGTACAGCAACCCGCTGCGCGTGCTGGATTCCAAGAATCCGGACGTGCAGGCCCTGCTGAACGACGCGCCTGCCCTGGGCGATTATCTGGACGAAGATTCACGCGAACACTTTGCTGGTCTGTGCAAGCTGCTGGAAGCGGCCGGTATTGCTTACACCGTCAACCAGCGTCTGGTGCGTGGTCTGGACTACTACAACCGCACCGTGTTTGAGTGGGTCACCACCAGCCTCGGTTCACAGGGAACGGTCTGTGCGGGCGGTCGTTATGATGGTCTGGTAGAGCAGTTAGGCGGTCGTCCTGCCCCTGCAGTCGGTTTCGCCATGGGCCTTGAGCGACTTGTTTTGTTAGTTCAGGCAGTTAATCCGGAATTTAAAGCCGATCCTGTTGTCGATATATACCTGGTGGCCTCAGGCGCGGAAACGCAGTCTGCGGCAATGCAGCTTGCCGAACGCGTGCGCGATGCGCTGCCAGCGGCTAAGCTGATGACCAACCACGGCGGCGGCAACTTTAAGAAACAGTTCGCCCGTGCCGACAAGTGGGGCGCGCGTATTGCACTGGTACTCGGCGAGTCAGAAGTGGCTAACGGCGAAGTGGTAGTGAAGGATCTGCGCTCTGGTGAGCAAACAACGGTAACGCAGGACGGCGTTGCGGCGCACTTGCGCACTCTACTGGGCTAAGGAGAAGGACTGCGTGGAAATGTACGAGAACGAAAACGACCAGGTTGATGCGATTAAACGCTTCTTTGCTGAAAATGGCAAAGCACTGGCTGTTGGGGTCATTTTAGGTGTTGGCGCCCTGGTGGGCTGGCGTTACTGGAACAGTCATCAGGTCGATTCCGCGCGTGGCTCCTCCTTACAGTATGAAAATACCGTGAGCGCCATTCAGGCCGATCGGCCGCAAACCCTGGCGGCGGCAGAGAAATTTGCCGCAGACAACAAAAATACCTATGGCGCGCTGGCGTCGCTGGAAGTGGCTCAGCAGTTCGTGGATAAAGGCGAGCTGGATAAAGCGGCAGCCCAGCTGCAGCAGGGTCTGGCAGCCGCAGGCAACGATAACCTGAAAGCGCTCATCAATCTGCGTCTTGCCCGTATTCAGGTGCAGCAGAAGAAGCCCGACGAAGCGCTGAAAACCCTCGACACTGTCAAAGGTGAAGGTTTTGCCTCGATTGTTGCCGACCTGCGTGGTGAAGCACTGCTGAGCAAGGGTGACAAACAAGGCGCGCGCAGCGCATGGGAAGCGGGTGTGAAAAGCAACGCCTCACCAGCGCTGAGCGAAATGATGCAGATGAAAATAAATAATTTGTCCGTCTGAGAGGGACCCGATGCAATTGCGTAAATTACTTCTGCCAGGACTGCTTTCCGTTACGTTATTGAGCGGCTGTTCACTGTTCAGCGGCGAAGAAGATGTTGTCACCATGTCTCCACTGCCGACGGTTGAAAACCAGTTTGCGCCGTCTACCGCATGGAGCACCTCCGTCGGTGACGGTATTGGCGACTTCTATTCCAACCTGCATCCGGCTTCTGCGGACGGCGTTGTCTATGCGGCTGACCGCAAAGGTATAGTCAAAGCCGTAAACGCTGATGACGGCAAAGAGGTGTGGTCGATTAATCTGGCAGAAAAAAGCGGCTGGCTGTCACGCACGCCGGCTCTGCTGTCAGGTGGCGTAACGGTTGCCGGTGGCCATGTCTATATCGGCAGCGAAAAGGCCCAGGTCTATGCCCTTAACGCCAGCGACGGCTCCATTGCCTGGCAAACACGCGTGGCGGGAGAAACCCTCTCCCGTCCGGTCGTCAGCGACGGCATGGTGCTGGTGCATACCGCCAACGGTCAGCTGCAGGCGCTGAATGAATCTGACGGTGCGGTGAAGTGGACCGTTAACCTTGATATGCCAGCGCTCTCCCTGCGCGGTGAGTCTGCGCCAGCGACTGCCTTTGGTGCGGCCATTGTTGGCGGCGATAACGGTCGCGTCAGCGCCGTATTGATGCAGCAGGGTCAGCTGATCTGGCAGCAGCGTATCTCTCAGGCAACCGGTCCGACCGAAATCGACCGTCTGAGCGACGTGGATACCACGCCGGTTATCGTCAATGGCGTTGTCTACGCTCTGGCCTATAACGGCAACCTGACCGCGATGGATCTGCGTAGCGGCCAGGTGATGTGGAAACGCGAGCTGGGCTCGGTGAATGATTTTGTGGTGGATGGCAACCGCATCTATCTGGTCGATCAGAACGATCGCCTGCTGGCGCTGAGCACCGATGGCGGCGTGACGCTGTGGACGCAGAGCGATCTGCTGCACCGTCTGCTGACCGCACCGGCGCTGTATAACGGCAGCCTGGTGGTGGGTGATAGCGAAGGCTACATGCACTGGATTGACCCGAGCAACGGTCGTTTTGTCGCCCAGGAAAAAGTCGACGGTTCCGGTTTCCTGACCGAGCCGGTGGTGGCTGACGGCAAACTGCTGATCCAGGCAAAAGACGGTACGCTGTACGCGATCACGCGTTAATCACCGCGGTTGTAGTATACTCAACGGCTCCTGTTGCTTCAGGGGCCGTTTTGATTTTTTAAAAAACGCCGCAAACGCGACGTGATATCGAATTTTATGAGGCTTTAAACATGGTACCTGTGGTCGCGCTTGTCGGGCGCCCGAACGTTGGAAAATCCACTCTTTTTAACCGTTTAACACGCACCCGTGATGCGCTGGTTGCGGATTTCCCGGGGCTCACGCGTGACCGTAAGTACGGTCGTGCAGAAGTGGAAGGTCGTGAGTTTATCTGTATCGATACCGGCGGTATCGACGGGACAGAAGACGGCGTGGAAACCCGCATGGCGGAACAATCCCTGCTGGCGATTGAAGAAGCGGACATCGTGCTGTTTATGGTGGATGCGCGCGCGGGCCTGATGCCTGCCGACGTTGCCATCGCCAAGCACCTGCGCTCACGTGAAAAATCTACCTTCCTGGTGGCGAACAAAACCGACGGTATCGATCCCGATCAGGCGATGGCCGATTTCTGGTCATTAGGCTTGGGCGATATCTACCCGATCGCCGCTTCACACGGTCGTGGCGTTACCAGCCTGCTGGAAACCGCGCTGCTGCCGTACGTTGACGAGATCAACCCGCCGGAAGAGGTCGACGAAGACGCCGAGTACTGGGCGCAGTTCGAAGAAGGCGAAGTGGGTGAAGAGGAGCCGGAAGACGACTTCAACCCGCAGGATCTGCCGATCAAGCTGGCCATCGTCGGTCGTCCAAACGTCGGTAAGTCAACGCTTACTAACCGTATTCTCGGTGAAGACCGCGTGGTGGTGTACGACATGCCGGGCACCACCCGCGACAGCATCTACATCCCGATGCAGCGTGACGAGCGTGAATACGTTCTGATCGACACCGCGGGCGTGCGTAAGCGCGGCAAAATCACCGATGTGGTGGAAAAATTCTCGGTAATCAAAACCCTGCAGGCGATTGAAGACGCCAACGTGGTGATGCTGGTTATCGATGCCCGTGAAGGCATCTCCGATCAGGATCTCTCCCTGCTCGGCTTTATCCTTAACAGTGGGCGCTCACTGGTTATCGTCGTCAACAAGTGGGACGGCCTGAGCAACGAAGTGCGTGAGCAGGTCAAAGAGATGCTGGACTTCCGTCTGGGCTTTATCGACTTTGCCCGCGTCCACTTCATCTCAGCCCTGCACGGCAGCGGCGTGGGTAACCTGTTTGAGTCCGTACGCGAAGCCTACGACTGTTCAACGCGTCGTGTCGGTACCGCGATGCTGACCCGCATCATGACCATGGCGGCAGAAGACCATCAGCCACCGCTGGTGCGTGGTCGTCGCGTGAAGCTGAAATATGCCCACGCCGGCGGTTATAACCCGCCTATCGTGGTGATCCACGGTAACCAGGTGAAGGATCTGCCGGATTCTTACAAACGCTATCTGATGAACTACTTCCGTAAATCGCTGGAAGTAATGGGCACACCGATCCGTATCCAGTTCAAGGAAGGCGATAACCCGTTTGCTAACAAGCGTAACACCCTGACGCCGAACCAGATGCGTAAGCGTAAGCGTTTGATTAAACACATTAAGAAAAGCAAATAATCCTTGCTGCTCTGCTGAAAAACCCGCGCCTGTCGCGGGTTTTTTTATGCCTGAAAGGGACGAATAATTATTGATGTGATGTCAATCACTATTCATGTTTATCCAACATAAAATCTAAGAAATAAGACGATTGTCGAACTTTCATCTTTTGGTGGTGGGTTGGGGGCTGGACAAAAGTTGCCTTAGGTTATCAAATGGTTAAATAACATTTCGCCGGATGTAAAAAAGCCACCTGAACGTTAATCGGGCGGCGGGTTTCCGGTGTTTACAAGTACGACGACACATCATCTCGGGAGAATTATGCAATCCTCTGTTAATAAAAACGAAAGCCGAACTTTCTTCGGCCATCCTTATCCGCTCGGCGCGCTGTTCTTCACAGAGATGTGGGAGCGCTTCTCGTTTTACGGTATTCGGCCGCTGCTGATCCTGTTTATGGCGGCCACCGTCTATGACGGCGGCATGGGGCTGGCGCGTGAAAATGCCTCCGCTATCGTCGGTATCTTCGCCGGAACCATGTACCTGGCCGCGTTGCCGGGCGGCTGGCTGGCGGATAACTGGCTCGGCCAGCAGAAAGCGGTCTGGTACGGCTCAATTCTGATTGCCCTCGGCCACCTGTCGATTGCGCTGTCGGCGGTGATGGGCAATAACCTGTTCTTTATCGGCCTGATGTTTATCGTCCTGGGCTCGGGCCTGTTCAAAACCTGTATCTCGGTGATGGTGGGCACGCTCTATAAAAAGGGCGATGCGCGTCGTGACGGCGGCTTCTCGCTGTTCTATATGGGCATCAACATGGGGTCGTTTATCGCGCCGCTGATCTCCGGCTGGCTGATTAAATCTCACGGCTGGCACTGGGGCTTTGGTATTGGCGGCATCGGCATGCTGGTGGCGCTGGTCATCTTCCGCCTGTTTGCCGTGCCGTCGATGAAGCGCTACGACAGCGAAGTGGGGCTGGACTCCACCTGGAACAGCCCGGTGGTGAAGAAAAACGGCGTTGGCGGCTGGTTACTGGCGCTGGCGGCGGGTGTAGCGATTATTGTCACCCTGGTTGCGCAGGGCGTGATTGTCATTAACCCGGTCGCGGTGGCCAGCGTGCTGGTGTACGTGATTGCCGCTTCCGTGGCCCTGTATTTCATCTGGCTGTTCATGTTTGCCGGCCTGAACCGCAAAGAGCGCGCCCGCCTGCTGGTGTGCTTTATCCTGCTGGTTTCTGCGGCCTTCTTCTGGTCTGCGTTTGAACAAAAGCCGACCTCGTTCAACCTGTTTGCCAACGACTACACCAACCGCATGATCGGTGATTTTGAAATCCCGGCGGTGTGGTTCCAGTCAATTAACGCCCTGTTTATTATCCTGCTTGCACCGGTCTTTAGTTGGGCCTGGCCGAAGCTGGCGAGCAACAACATTCGTCCGGGCAGCATCACCAAATTCGTGATCGGCATTCTGTGTGCGGCAGGGGGCTTTGGCCTGATGATGCTGGCGGCACAGAACGTCCTCAACAACGGTGGAGCGGGGGTATCGCCGTTCTGGCTGGTGGGCAGTATCCTGATGCTGACCCTCGGTGAGCTGTGTCTGAGCCCGATTGGTCTGGCGACGATGACGTTGCTGGCGCCGGAAAGAATGCGCGGCCAGATGATGGGCCTGTGGTTCTGTGCCAGCGCGCTGGGCAACCTGGCGGCGGGTCTGATTGGCGGCCATGTTAAAGCCGATCAGCTGGAGCTGCTGCCGAACCTCTTCGCGCGCTGCTCCATCGCGCTGGTGATTTGTGCCGCTGTTCTGATTGTGCTCATTGTTCCGGTGCGTCGTATGCTGGAAAATGCGCAAACCAAAAACGAGCCGAAACCGGTAACCAACGTCTGATATCCGCCTGAGCTGGCCGGGGCGTAGGTTACGCTCCGGCCTTGCCGCGACAGAGGTGATATATGCAGATTGGGTTTGTTGGACTTGGCGCGGTGGTTGAAACCGCCTACTTACCCGCACTACAACATACCTTTGGCGCTTCCCTCCACTGTCTGGGGTTTGATATCCAGCCGGCTAAGACGCTTGATGGCGTCACCCGATGTCCTTCGCTGGCCGACCTTCTTGCCCAATCCCCCGATACGCTGTTTATTACCACCGCATCGCTGCAGCACCTTGAGGTGCTTGAGCAGGCGCTGGCGTCCTCCATCCCGCGCATTGTGGTCGAAAAGCCGGTGGTCGCTACACTTGCCCAAATCGCCAGGCTGAAAACGCTGCTGGCGAGGCGGGAGGCGGCCGCCCGGGTGCTGGCGCTCGATCACTGGATGGCACGCATTAACCTCGTGCAGCTGGGGTTGGTCAACACCTTTTCGGATATCGTCCGCATCGAGGGCTTTTTACAGGAGCCGAGCGGGTTTAACGCGGCGGGGGAACCCATCGCGCTCAACTTTGCCACCGGGGAACCCGACACCCGAACGCTTCGTCATCCTGACGGGGTGATCCTCGATATCGGCACGCACGTGCTGGCGATGCTGCGCGAAACGCTGCGCTATCTGGGAGGAAGCGGTGATATAGCCCTGCAGGTTGTCACGGCCAGAGACCGTCTGGGGCGCGATATCGCCAGAGGCGACCTGACCACGGCGGAAGGCGAAGCGCATCTTCAGGGGCTGCTCGGCGGCGTGCCGGTGGATATCTGGCTTAACAAATATGCCGGGCCGTCCGGCGGGCAAAAAGGGCTGCGGCTGCATCTGCGGGATGGACGCATTATCAGCCACGACCGACGCGGGGCAGAAGATGTGCTTGAGCTGCTCGATGGCGATAAGGTTCACTCCTGGCGTTTTGGCGGCACGATCTATGAGCGCTGTCTGGCGGAGCATATTCTGGGTGAGCAGAGCCTGTTTGCCCGCGATCCGGAAGAGGTGAGCCGCACGACGCAGCGCAGGCTTGAAGAGGTGGAAATCCTGCTGACATTACAGCAACAGCTGCGTGGCCCCCACTAAACGCATCGTGGTAACATCAGGGCAGAACTGAATATCCTTCAAAGGAGGCATCATGTCGATTACCTGCCCGGATTGCCATGCGGAGATTGAACCGCAAAACGGTGTGGCACACTGCGAAACGTGCAACAAAGATATCGCACTGGAAGCGCGCTGCCCGGAGTGCCATCAGCCACTCCAGGTGTTAAAAGCCTGCGGTGCAGTGGACTATTTCTGCCAGAACGGCCACGGTCTGATCTCGAAAAAGCGCGTGGAGTTCGTCAGAGCTGACGCTTAATCGCATACGCAGCCTTCGCCTTTTTGCCAGAGCTCGATCAGCGACTCTGGCGCTTCCTGTTCGGGAACCAGCACAATAATGTCGGTGTATTGCGCCTGATTGTGCCGGGTCCATATTATCTGGATGCGAAAATAGCGCTGGTCGCCGCCACCGGGTGACGACCGCTGGCCGGGCGGCTCTCCCCGCGGAATAGCCTGCTCCAGTATATTCACCACGCGCTGGCGCTGCGCGCTGTTAAGCGTCGAGAGCGCGATTCGCCGTAAGCCGCTGAGATGGGGAATATAGGCCACGCCGCCTTCACGGGCCAGCTCGACCACCGCGTCATCCGTCAGTTCCGGAACCTGCATTTACAACACTCCCACCTGTTTCCAGGCTTGCTCAATGGCTGCTGCGACGTTGCCACCCGATCGCTTTTCACCGTGTGCCACCGTCAGTTTCGCAAAGGCGTCAAAATCTGCATCTTGCGCCAGCTGGCGATCGCAAACCGTGTCATACCAGGCATAACCGGCTTTCTCCCAGGCATGGCCGCCAATGGCCGTCGCGGCAATGTAAAACGCGCGATTAGGAATACCCGAATTAAGATGCACGCCGCCGTTATCTTCGCGCGTTTTGATAAAGTCTTTCATATGCCCAGGCTGCGGATCTTTGCCGAGCAGGGGATCGTCATAGGCGGTTCCAGGTTCTGACATCGATCGCAGCCCTTTGCCATTAATCCCTTCAGCCAGCAGCCCTTCGCCAATCAGCCAGTCGGCTTTGTCGGCCGTTTGCTTCAGGTGATACTGCTTCACCAGCGAGCCGAAAACGTCAGATAACGACTCATTCAGCGCACCCGATTGTTCAAAGTAGATAAGCCCGGCTTCGGTTTCGGTCACCCCATGGCTAAGTTCATGTGCCACAACGTCAATGGCAATAGTGAAGCGGTTAAATATCTCGCCGTCACCATCGCCAAATACCATCTGCTGACCATTCCAGAAAGCGTTCTGATATTCCCGCCCATAATGAACGGTGCCCGTCAGTATCAGCCCTTTGTTATCCAGCGAGTCGCGATGATAATTTTTCCAGAAAAAATCATGGGTGATACCTAAATAATCATAGGCTTCATCGACAGCAATATCCCCATTTGTCGGCTGTCCCTCATAACGCACCTGAGTGCCCGGCAGTTCCTGGGTCTGTTTGGCATCATAAATATCGCGCTCCAGCTGCCCGGCTTTATTAACGTGCGGCGCAGCGGGTTTACCTGGCATATGTGCCATCAGCGTTTGTACATGCGTCAGCGTCTGGCGGGCGCAACGCTGCTGCGGCTCAGAGCCACTTTCAATAATACGACGAAGAATATACGGCGGGATCACGCTATAAGCTCGGGTCATGCGACTCTCCTGTTATGGCAATGCCGAAAAAGCAACAACTTAAGTGTAAGCCATAACAGCAAAACGGCAGGTAAGTCGGACAAATCGCGGCCTGACGCGTGTCAGGCCTTTTTGCGGGCGCGGGTTTTCTTCACCGGCGTCACGCCTTTCACTTCGCTTTCCACCCAGCCGTCTGACAGGCGGGTGGTGAGGACATCCCCGGCTTTGACCTGTTTGGTCTGCTTCAGCACCTGGCCATCGGTCGCGGTGGTCACGCTGTAGCCGCGCGCCAGCGTCGAGAGCGGGCTGACGGCTTCCAGATGGGTGACCGCGTTACCGAAGCGTTCCCGGGTACTGCTCAGCCGTGCGCGCAGGTTCTCCGCGAGGCGATATTCCAGCTGCTGGATACGCGTTTGTGCGCGATAAATGCGCGGCTGCGGGTTGTGCTGATTCAGGCGCTGGGTCGTGCGCTGCTGGCGCTGTACCGCGCGCTTGAGCTGATTGTCCACCGCGAGGTTCATCCGCTGGCGCAGACGCTCCAGCACGGTCTGCTGTCGCGCCAGACGCAGCTGCGGGTGCTGCTGCTGCAGGCGATGATGAAGCTGGGTAAAACGACGGGTGCGGTTGGCGAGGAAGTAGTCCATCGCCATCTCGAGGCGCTGCTGGCCGTTTTGCATCTGGCGCAGCAGTTCGAGCTGGTTACGGCTCACCACTTCTGCCGCGGCAGACGGCGTCGGTGCCCGCAGGTCGGCAACAAAATCGGCGATAGTGACGTCGGTTTCGTGCCCGACGGCGCTGACCACCGGGATCTGGCTGGCAAAAATCGCCCGCGCCACGCGTTCGTCGTTAAAGCTCCACAGATCTTCCAGCGAACCGCCTCCGCGTCCGACAATCAAAACATCACACTCCTGACGGGCGTTAGCCAACTGAATGGCGCGAACAATCTGCCCGGGCGCATCGTCCCCCTGCACCGCGGTCGGGTAGATGATGACCGGCAGGGAAGGGTCGCGGCGTTTCAGCACGTGCAGGATGTCATGCAGCGCGGCACCGGTTTTCGACGTGATCACCCCCACGCAGTGGGCAGGGGAGGGAAGCGGTTTTTTGTACTGCTGATCGAACAGACCTTCTGCCGAAAGCGTGGCTTTCAGCTGCTCGTATTTCTGCTGGAGAAGTCCTTCACCCGCAGGCTGCATACTCTCGACGATAATCTGGTAATCACCGCGCGGCTCGTACAGGGTGATACTGGCGCGAACCAGAACCTGCTGGCCGTGCTGCGGCCGGAAGGTGACCCGACGGTTGCTGTTGCGGAACATCGCGCAGCGCACCTGAGCGGTATTGTCCTTCAGGGTGAAGTACCAGTGACCGGATGCCGGTTGGGTGAAATTAGAGATCTCTCCGCTTATCCACACCTGGCCAATTTCCTGCTCAAGCAGCAAACGGACCGTCTGATTAAGGCGGCTGACGGTATAAATTGAGGGGGATTGAGAGGATAACATGTGAGCGGGATCAAATTCTAAATCAGCAAGTTATTCAGTCGATAGTAACCTGATAAGAGGCAATCGCAAGCATTTTTTATAAAAAAGTGTAGATGCAATCGGTTACGCTCTGTATAATGCCACGGCAATATTTAACCACCCAGGTCAGAGATATTGCCCATGCTACGTATCGCTAAAGAAGCACTGACGTTTGACGACGTCCTCCTCGTTCCCGCTCATTCCACCGTTCTGCCGAATACTGCCGACCTCAGCACGCAGTTGACCAAAACCATTCGCCTGAACATTCCTATGCTCTCCGCGGCAATGGACACCGTGACTGAAGCGCGCCTGGCTATTGCCCTGGCTCAGGAAGGCGGCATTGGCTTTATTCATAAAAACATGTCTATCGAGCGCCAGGCGGAAGAAGTTCGCCGCGTGAAGAAACATGAATCTGGCATCGTTACCGATCCACAGACCGTTCTGCCAACCACCACCCTGCACGAAGTCAAAGCGCTGACCGAGCGTAACGGCTTTGCAGGCTACCCGGTTGTGACCTCCGATAACGAACTGGTGGGTATTATCACCGGCCGTGACGTGCGTTTCGTCACTGACCTGAACCAGCCTGTCAGCGTCTACATGACCCCGAAAGAGCGTCTGGTGACCGTGCGTGAAGGCGAATCCCGCGACGTGGTCTTCGCAAAAATGCACGAAAAACGCGTTGAAAAAGCGCTAGTTGTGGATGGCGGCTTCCACCTGCTCGGCATGATCACCGTTAAAGACTTCCAGAAAGCAGAACGTAAACCGAACGCCTGTAAAGACGAGCATGGCCGTCTGCGCGTCGGTGCTGCGGTTGGCGCAGGTGCGGGCAACGAAGAGCGCGTTGATGCGCTGGTTGCCGCAGGCGTTGACGTCCTGCTGATCGACTCCTCTCACGGCCACTCCGAAGGCGTGCTGCAACGTATTCGCGAGACCCGTGCAAAATATCCTGACCTGCAGATCATCGGCGGTAACGTGGCGACCGGCGCAGGCGCACGTGCGCTGGCTGAAGCCGGTTGCAGCGCGGTGAAAGTGGGTATCGGCCCTGGCTCCATCTGTACTACCCGTATCGTCACCGGCGTGGGCGTTCCGCAGATCACCGCGGTATCCGACGCGGTAGAAGCGCTGGAAGGTACCGGTATTCCGGTTATCGCTGACGGCGGTATCCGCTTCTCCGGCGACATCGCCAAAGCCATCGCGGCCGGTGCGGCAGCGGTAATGGTGGGTTCCATGCTGGCCGGTACCGAAGAGTCCCCGGGCGAAATCGAACTGTTCCAGGGCCGTTCTTACAAATCTTACCGCGGGATGGGTTCTCTGGGCGCGATGTCAAAAGGCTCCTCCGACCGTTACTTCCAGACCGATAACGCTGCCGACAAACTGGTGCCGGAAGGTATCGAAGGCCGCGTGGCCTATAAGGGCTACCTGAAAGAGATCATTCACCAGCAGATGGGCGGCCTGCGCTCCTGTATGGGCCTGACCGGCTGTGGTACCATTGACCTGCTGCGTACTAAAGCGGAATTCGTGCGTATCAGCGGTGCAGGTATCCAGGAAAGCCACGTTCACGACGTGACGATCACCAAAGAGTCTCCGAACTACCGTATGGGCTCCTGATTAATTTCCGCGCCCGGCTCTGAGCCGGGCGCTCTGTTTTTGTTTCACTTGCCTCGGAATTAGCGTCAATGACGGAAAACATTCATAAACATCGCATTCTCATCCTCGATTTCGGTTCTCAATACACTCAGCTGGTGGCACGTCGCGTGCGTGAGCTGGGCGTTTACTGCGAACTGTGGGCGTGGGATGTTACGGAAGCTCAGATTCGCGAGTTCAATCCAAGCGGCATCATCCTTTCCGGCGGCCCGGAAAGCACCACCGAAGATAACAGCCCGCGTGCACCGCAGTATGTGTTCGAAGCAGGCGTGCCGGTGTTCGGCGTCTGCTACGGCATGCAGACCATGGCGATGCAGCTGGGTGGTCACGTTGAAGGTTCTAACGAGCGTGAGTTCGGCTACGCACAGGTTGAAGTGCAGACCGACAGCGCCCTGATCCGCGGTATCGAAGACTCCCTGACCGCAGACGGCAAAGCGCTGCTCGACGTCTGGATGAGCCACGGCGACAAAGTCACCGCTATCCCGTCCGACTTCGTGACCGTTGCCAGCACTGAGAGCTGCCCGTTCGCCATTATGGCCAACGAAGAGAAACGCTTCTACGGCGTGCAGTTCCACCCGGAAGTGACCCATACCCGTCAGGGCCTGCGCATGCTGGAGCGTTTTGTCATCGACATCTGCCAGTGTGAAGCCCTGTGGACGCCAGCAAAAATCATCGACGATGCGGTTGAGCGTATCCGCCAGCAGGTCGGTGACGATAAAGTCATCCTCGGCCTGTCCGGCGGCGTTGACTCCTCCGTGACCGCCATGCTGCTGCACCGCGCCATCGGCAAAAACCTCACCTGCGTGTTCGTGGACAACGGTCTGCTGCGTCTGAACGAAGCCCAGCAGGTGATGGACATGTTCGGTGATCACTTCGGTCTGAACATCGTTCACGTGGAAGGCGAGAAGCGCTTCCTCGACGCGCTGGAAGGCGAAAACGATCCGGAAGCGAAACGTAAAATCATCGGCCGCGTCTTCGTGGAAGTGTTCGACGAAGAAGCACTGAAGCTGGAAGACGTGAAGTGGCTGGCACAGGGCACCATCTACCCTGACGTGATCGAATCCGCGGCTTCTGCCACCGGTAAAGCACACGTCATCAAATCTCACCACAACGTGGGCGGCCTGCCGAAAGAGATGAAGATGGGTCTGGTTGAGCCGCTGCGCGAGCTGTTCAAAGACGAAGTGCGTAAGATCGGTCTGGAGCTGGGTCTGCCGTACGACATGCTCTACCGTCACCCGTTCCCGGGTCCGGGTCTGGGCGTGCGCGTGCTGGGTGAAGTGAAGAAAGAGTACTGCGACCTGCTGCGTCGTGCCGATGCGATCTTCATCGAAGAGCTGCACAAAGCTGACCTGTACAACAAAGTGAGCCAGGCGTTCACCGTGTTCCTGCCGGTTCGCTCTGTCGGCGTAATGGGCGATGGCCGTAAGTACGACTGGGTTGTCTCCCTGCGTGCGGTTGAGACCATCGACTTTATGACCGCTCACTGGGCGCACCTGCCGTATGACTTCTTAGGCCGCGTGTCTAACCGCATTATCAACGAAGTTAACGGCATTTCCCGCGTGGTGTATGACATCAGTGGTAAGCCACCAGCGACGATTGAGTGGGAATAACTCCCGCCCGTTAATCGTGCTCTGTTTAAGCCCGCGTCCTGCGGGCTTTTTATTGCCTGTGTCATTTCACCGCTTGCTCAATCACCTGGGCTATCTCCTCCGGCTGGCTCACCATCGACATATGGCTTGCCGCCACTTCGGTGGTTTTGGCATGAATCGCTTTCGCCATCGCACGCTCCAGCTCCGGGTTGATCATCCGGTCATTCTTGCTGACCACATACCAGCTCGGCTTATCGTGCCAGGCCGCATGGGTGACCTTTTCTGCAAAAGCGTCGGCGCGGATCGGGCCCTGAGTGGCGGTAAGCGTATTCTGCTCATCAGCTTTGATGTCCGGCGCAAAATCCTGGCGTACCGATTTGCCCGGCAAATAGAGAAAACCGTCTGCGGTTTTGGCGATGCCCGCGCTGCCCGGCGGAGCGGGATAGCTCCCCGCCAGATCTGCCGTCGACTGGCCTGAATCCGGGGCAAATGCCGCCACATAGACCAGCGACTTGACCCGCGCATCGTTACCCGCTTCGCTGATCACCGTCCCGCCCCAGGAGTGGCCGACCAGCACTACATCCCCGTGAGCCCGGGCGATAGCGTGCTGCGTCGCGGCTACGTCATCTTTCAGCGAGGTGAGCGGCAGTTGAACGGCAATGACCTCGGTATGCTGTTTTTGCAGTTTATTGATCACCCGATTCCAGCTGCTGCCGTCGGCAAAAGCACCGTGCACCAGCACCACGGTTTTATTATTCGCCAGCGCGGAGCCACTGGCGGCGGCCAGCAGCAGGCCTGTTGCGAGCGTCTGAGTAAACAGTTTTTTCATTATCACGGCCTCAACGATAGATATCCGCGGTGCCTGACAGGGTGTTATTTCCCCCGGCGGAGGTAATACGAAACGCGCTGGCACCCGCTTCGGCGGCTTTGGCCTGCAGTTTCGCCTCCAGATCCGCCAGCGACGATGCGCCGCTGCTGTCGGAGACGGTGCCAATTTTTTGCAGCCCCTGAGGCTGGTTAATTTCCTGGGCAGCGAAAGCAGAAGAAGTCATGGCGGCGGTGAAGGTCAGTACAGCAATCAGTAATGTTTTCATTTTACGATTCCTCAAAACGGTTTTTGTGAATGCGAAGGTTTTCTTAACGACAGACACAGAAGACCATTTTTATGTATCGGCCCTGTTTGCGGCAGGCGGCTTTTTTGTATGGCCGCGTAAGGAGGGAGTCGTGGATACAGTGGGATACATTTCGGTCGCGCGCGAAGCCTGGCCCTTCACGATAGCCACCGCCAGCCCGGCAATCACCAGCGTCAGCCCCCACGACAGCCACATCGCGCCGATCGTCCCGAACGCCCGGTTTAACCATGCATAGGCCAGCGGGGAGGCCGCCGCCATCAGCTGGGCCGGGATCAGCAGCACCCCGGTGCGCCGGGCGTACTCTTCAGGGGCAAACAGCTGCAAGGGTAAGGTGGCTTTCACAATGGTCACCAGTCCGTTTATCGCCCCGTAGCCCAGCACGAAACCGGCGGCAGACCAGAGGAAGAATGTACTGCTCAGCCCGAGCAGAAAGCACACCGGCATGGCGAGCGCGGTGAGCAGCGTCAGGCGCAGCGGGGTGAGGCCCGCCCCGGCAACCACCTCCAGGAACCGTGCCCCGGTCTGCCCAATCCCCCATAACATGCCGATGGTAACCGGCAGGCCGACGCTGGCGATAAACTCCGGCAGGTGAGTGGAGGTGCCGTTAGAGACAAAGGTGATCAGCGCAATGAAGGCGGCATACAGCCAGCCGTTGCGGCGATCCTGCCCACCGGCAGGCGGGGCGGGCTGCTTTACTGCCGGGCGTGTCTGATTGGGTAGCGAAAGGGTTAACGCGGCGCTCAGCAGGCCGAACAGGGCGTAGAACAGCAGCGCACTTCGCCAGCTCATCACCGTCAGCAACGCCTCGCCCAGCGGCCAGAACACCACCGAGGCCAGCCCACCTGCCAGGGTGACGCGGGAGATGGTTCGCCGCGCCTGCTGGCCGTAGAGATTCACCAGCGCCGCAAAGAGCGCATCGTACAGCGACAGGCGCATGCCGATCCCGGTCACCATCCAGGCGGCGTACCAGGCGACAAGGGAGTGGGCGTTGGCCATCAACACACAGCTGGCGGAGATCAGCAGCGATCCGATCATCACCACCCGTTGTCCGCCCATCCACGCCAGCAGCTTAGCGACAAAGGGAGAGAGGGCGGCCATCACCAGCATGGCGAGGGTCAGTCCCGAATAAATCGCCGGTGAAGACCAGCCGCTGTCCGCCGCGATGGCCCGGGCGAAGGTGCCCGGCATGTAAAAGGAGATCCCCCAGTTGATAAGCTGGTTACAGCCGGTGGTGAGGGGGAGGGTGCGGGGCATGGGCAGGTTTTTCATTATCTTTCATTCCATCAGACAGTTATCCTGAGCATATCCCGCGCATCAGATGGCTGGCAGGCCGGTGCGTTTATGGCTCCTATAAGAGAAACTTTGTGATGACGACGCTGAATCTGGGACAGCTGGCGACCTTTCGACTGGTCGTGCAGCGGGGCAGTTTTTCTGCGGCTGCGGACGTGCTGGGGCTTTCGCAACCGGCAGTGAGTTTGCAGATCCGCCAGCTGGAGCAGTTTTTACAGGCGCGATTAATCGAGCGTACCGGTCGGGGCGTGAAAGCCACGGCGGCCGGGCTGGCGCTGTTGGCTCATGGCGAGCGGATTGAGCAGGCGGTGGACGAGACGATTCGGGCGGTGGCCGCGTTCAGCCATGAGGTGAGCGGAACGATCGCTATCGGGATGGGGGCGACGGCCTGCATCCATCTTTTGCCGCCGCTGTTGCAGCAGCTGCGGCAGGATCATCCCCTGCTGCGGGTCGGCGTCACCACAGGCAACACGCTGGAGATAGTTCGCGCCATAGAGGAGAACCGTCTCGATCTGGGGCTGGTGACTTTACCCATTGCGGGTTCGGCGCTGGCGATCGCGCCGGTGCTGGATGAGGAGTTTGTGTTTATTGCAGCAGCGGATCAGCAGGGGCTGTTTGCCACGCTGACCGCACCTGAACTACAGGCCCACCCCTTTATCGCCTTTGAAACCGGGAGCAGCACAAGGGCAGTGATCGACGCCTGGTTTCAGGCCAGCGGTCTGGAGGTGCAGCCGATCATGCAGTCCGGCAGTATCGAAGCCATCAAACGTATGGTTCGCGTCGGGCTGGGATACAGCATTATTCCACGCATGGCGGTGGAATGTGCGGAGGACAGGCAGGGGCTATGCGTGCGCTCACTTACGCCGGTTTTAAAGCGTCAGCTGGCCATCGTTATGCGTCAGGATAAAGTGCTGAGTAAAGGGATCAGCGAAATTATTCGATTATTACAAACGGCGTAATAATTTAATTAGCCCGTAAAAACAGAAGGCTTAATTAATTGTGGTGGTGGAGCGTTCGACGTATTCGCCAGAGAGGCTGGATTGTTGCGCCTGCTTTTTTTCCTGGTGGTGATACCAGGCACCAATGGAGGAGTAAACGAAGCGGCCCACGAAAAAGAATAAGCTGATTAGTAGTATGATACGCGTCATCCGAGTGTTAAACCGATGTCGTTTTCGCATACGTGTGGCCTGACTCACTGTAGTGTTCCTGAAAATACCCTGCGGGCGATGTGTCATTAAGGCATACGGGGCCACAGGGGTCAATTAATCCGAATGTAAAATTCTGTCAACGATTAATCCACTGATTGTTATGTTTAATAATAACTTTATTTACGCCACTGATAATTAGCACAAAAGTACGGTTAAAAAATGTGAATATTCTTTCCCGGGATTAATCTCTTTGATTTAAGTCAAATCTCCCTCGCCAGGGCTTACTAAAATCTTTCCTCCTTTCGTGTATGCGTTATTTCGCCTGCACGACAACGTCGTCAGGTTGGATGCCTGTCTGAACTGCCCCTGGATGAGTGGGTTAACTATGGCATCTATGACTATTTTCTCGTTATACAAAAAATATAGAGACCGCTGGTGGGCGCTGCCGCTGATCCTGCCGGTCGTTCTGTTGCCCGTCGCGCGCCTTGCCACCACCTACACCCAGGTTCAGGGAAATATCGTGGTGCTCTACTATATGCCGCTGGCGTTCTTATTGTCGCTGATGCTGTTTTACGGCATGGCAGCGGTGCCCGGCATTATGCTTGCGCTCTTTGTGCGCTACTACCCTTCGGTGGGCGGTTACGAGACGGCCGTGGCAATTGGCCATTTTTTGATCCCGATAACCCTCAGCTGGGGCGGATATCGGGTCTTCGCTCCCCGCCGCAATAATGTCTCCTATGGTGACGCACGACTGATGGCGCAACGGATGTTCTGGCAGATGCTCTGTCCGGCCACGATTTTCCTGCTGCTGTTTCAGTTCGCCGTCTACCTTGGCGTCTACAAAACACGGTTTGACCTGGCGGGTATCAGCACCCCCGGGATCCGCTCGCTGATTAATTACCAGGGCTTACTTGTTGGCTGCCTGACGGGCGTGCCGTTCTGCTATCTGATCATCCGCACCCTTCGCCATCCCCGCTATCTGCGCAGCCTGCTGTCGCAGATTGTGGGCCAGATCGACCGTAAGGTGACGGCGACGGAAGTGGCTATCTGGCTGGTGGCAACGAGCGCATTGCTGGCCTTGCTCCTGTGGCCTATCACCGAAAACAGCACTATCTTTAGCACCAACTACACGTTGTCGCTGTTGATGCCGGTCATGCTGTGGGGATCGATGCGCTTCGGCTATAAGCTGATGTCCCTGATCTGGACGCCGGTACTGATTGTCTCAATTCACTTCTTTGACAGCTACATCCCGCGGGCGCAGGGCTATGACATTCAGCTCACCATCACCTCCTCCAGCTATCTTGTCTTTACCTTCGTGGTGGTTTACATGGCGATGCTGGCGACGCGGCAGCGGGCGATTAATATCCGCGCCAGACGGCTGGCGTTTCTCGACCCGGTGGTGCACATGCCCAATCTGCGGGCGCTTAACCGTGCGCTGGGGAAAAAGCCCTGGTCGGTGCTCTGCTTCCTGCGCATCCCGGAGCTGGAAGTGCTCGGGCGTAACTACGGCGTCCTGCTGCGTATCCAGTACAAACAGAAACTGGCCGCGTGGATTAACGACTATCTGCAGCCCGATGAGTGCGTCTATCAGCTGTCGGGGCACGATCTGGTGCTGCGGCTGAATACCGAGTCGCATCAGTCCCGCATTGATGAGCTGGATTTACACATCAAACGTTTCCGTTTCCTCTGGGACGGAATGCCGCTCCAGCCGCAGGTGGGGGTCAGCTACTGCTACGTGCGGTCGCCGGTGGTGCACCTGTATCTGCTGCTGGGGGAGCTGAGCACCATTGCCGATCTCTCCCTGGCGACCAATCACCCGGAAAACTTACAGCAGCGGGGCGCCATCAATCTGCAACGCGGCCTGAAAGATAAAGTCGCGATGATGAACCGCCTGCAGCGTGCGCTGGAAAAAGATGAATTTACCCTGCTGGCGCAGCCGGTGAAGGGGATCCGCGGGGATGACTATCACGAGGTGCTGCTCCGTCTGCAAAACGATGGCGCAGAGCTGATTTCCCCCGATGAGTTCCTGCCCGTCGCGCAGGAGTTTGGCCTCTCTTCGCGAATCGATCTGCTGGTGCTGGAGAAGACGCTGCAGTTTATGGACGATAACCGGGAGAGTCTGCCGGGCCAGCGGTTTGCCATTAATCTGTCGCCTTCATCCGTTTGCCGGGCGCAGCTGCCGCTGGAGGTGAGCCGCATGCTGCAAACCTATGCCATAGAGAGCTGGCAGCTGATATTTGAGATCACCGAGAGCAGCAGTTTTGGCAATGCCGGGCTGGCGATGCAGACGATGAACCATTTGCAGGAGATGGGCTGCCGGGTGGCCATTGATGACTTTGGTACCGGCTATGCCAGTTACGCCCGCTTAAAAAGCGTGGATGCCGATATCCTGAAGATCGACGGCAGCTTTATTCGTAACATCGTCAACAACAGCCTGGATTATCAGATTGTGGCCTCGATTTGCCATCTGGCGCGGATGAAGAAAATGCTGGTGGTGGCAGAATATGTCGAGAGCGAGGAGATCCGCTGCGCCGCCGAGGCGCTGGGAATTGATTATTTCCAGGGGTATTTAATTGGCAAACCCGTACCGCTGGACTCTTTACTGCCGCAACAGGCGCTCACGAAGAGCGCCTGAAGGAGAGGTTACGCGGCGACGTTCGGAGAGTGCTCTTCTTCGATTTTCAGGCACCAGCCGGTGACGGCGCTCCAGTACTGCTGCTCTCTTTCCAGATCCAGCAGCACCAGCGCATTCTGGCTGAACCAGTCGTGCGGGAAGCTCAGCGTCCAGTGGTTATCGTCCGTGGTGAGCGTCAGCGTCGGCGGCGTGGTCGTTGCCTGACGCTGGTTGTTGAGCAGCACGCCCAGACGTAACAGCTGGATCAGCGGCAGGAACTGTTTTTTCTTGAACAGCGTAAAGCGCGGCAGCTCGTCCAGCTTAACGGCTTTACGATGATAGCGGACCAGCGAGGCCATCATGGTCTGCTGCTCCTGGTTAAAGCCAGGCAGGTCGCTGTTTTGCAGAATGTAGGCCGAGTGGCGGTGCATTCCACTGTGATTGATGTTCAGCCCGACTTCGTGCAGCATCGCTGCCCACTTCAGCAGGGCCGCCAGCTGCGGATGCGCCAGTTTCGGGTTCTGGGTTTCCCACTGCTCATACATATGGGTCGTGGTTTCCAGCACGCGTCTTGCCTGCTCGCGGTCAATGTTGTACTGATTCGCCAGGCTCTGCGCGGTACGGCTGCGAATATCCTGGTGGCGGAAACGGCCTTCCATCTCATACAGCACGCCTTCGCGCAGCGCACCGTCAGACAGGCGCAGCTCGCGAATGGCCAGCGCATCGAACACGCCGCACAGGATCGCCAGGCCCGGGACAAACACCGCTTTGCGCTCTTCGGAGAGGCCAGGCAGGCTCAGGGCATCAAAGCTCTTATGCTTGATCACCTCTTCCATCAGCATCGTCAGACGCTCAGGGGTGATAAAACCGTCTTTCTCGCCCATCTCCACCAGCACTTCATGGGCGGCTTTGATGGTGCCCGAAGCGCCAAGCGCCACGTTCCAGCCCTGTAGGCGGTATTGCCAGGCGAGCGACTCCAGCTTCTGCACCGCGGCCATGCGCGCGCGCTGGAAGTTCTCCCGGCTGATTGTCCCGCCCGGGAAGTAGATCTGGGCGAAACTGACGCAGCCCATCCGGCGGCTTTCGACCAGATGTGGCTCAAAGTTTTCGCCAATCACCAGCTCCGTTGAGCCACCGCCGATATCGATCACCAGCTTGCGGCCTTTTTCCGGCTGAGTATGTTCCACACCCATGAAGATCAGACGGGCTTCTTCATTGCCCGAAATGATCTCGATAGGGTAGGGGATCACCTGCTCCGCGCGCTTTAAAAAGTCCGTGGCGTTCGACGCCTGGCGCAGGGTATGGGTTCCGACAATGCAGACGCTCGACGGGGTGAAACCCTGCAGGCGTTCGGCAAACAGCGACAGGCAGTTCAGCCCGCGCTCCATCGCCTCTTCGCTGAGCATGTTGTCTGCACCCAGGCCGTCAGCCAGGTGGACGCGCTGTTTCAGACGACCAATGATCTGCATTGCGCCATCAACCTCACGGGCAATGACCATGTGGAAGCTGTTAGAACCAAGGTCGACCGCAGCAAACTCCTGCGGTCGTGGGGTCTTATCGTTTATCGGCATAGGTTAATCGGGTTGCTCGAGTGATTTGATATAGTCGTAAATCGCCAGTTGTGACCGCACCTTACGGCGATTGCCGCGCGGCACATAGCGGTTACTCAGTTCTTTATCGATATACCGTGCTTTCACGGTATCGTTTAACAGTAAATCAATAATATCAAGAACTTGTTGCTTAAGCCGCGGATCGAGCAGCGGCGTCGCTACCTCGATGCGATAGTCGATGTTGCGCGTCATCCAGTCGGCAGAAGAGAGGTACACCTGCTTATCGCCACCGTTCTCAAAAATATAGGTGCGATCGTGCTCGAGGTAACGGTCAACGATGCTAATGACGCGAATATTTTCGCTGATACCCTCAAGCTCGGGGATCAGAGAGCACATGCCGCGGATCAGCAGATTGACCGGAACGCCTGAGCCGGAGGCGGCATACAGGCGATCCACCAGCCCTTTATCGACCAGGTTATTGAGCTTCAGCGTGATGCCGGAAGGCAGGCCTTTCTGCGCATTGGCGATCTCACGGTCGATCATGTCATACAGCAGACGACGGGAGTTCTGCGGCGACACCAGCAGATAGTCGAAGCTGACCGGCCGGTAAGGGTTCTCAATGAAGTTAAAGACCCGGCGTACCTCGTTGGTGATGCGCGCATCGGCGGTGAGCAGCGAGTAGTCGGTATAAATACGCGCGGTCTTCTCATTGAAGTTACCGGTACCGATGTGGGCATAACGCACCACGTCATCACCCTCTTTACGGGAGATGAGGAACAGCTTGGCGTGGATCTTCAGCCCCGGGGCCGAGAAGATCACGTGTACGCCCGCTTCGGTCAGACGACGGGCCCAGTGGATGTTGGCCTCTTCGTCGAAACGCGCCTGCAGCTCCACCACCACGGTCACTTTCTTCCCGTTGTGGGCGGCATGGATCATCGCATCGATAATGCGCGAATCTTTCGCCACGCGGTAGATGTTGATTTTGATCGCCAGCACGTTGGGGTCGAAAGATGCCTGACGCATCAGCTCCAGCACGTGCTCAAAGGTGTGGTACGGATAGTAGAGCAGGACGTCGCGCTCGCGAATGGCGTCGAAGCCGTTGCGGAACTTGTCAAACCAGATATGGCGCAGGCGCGGCAGCGGCTTGTTCACCAGGTTGGCCTTGCCAACGTTCGGGAAGCCGATAAAGTCTTTGAAGTTGTGATAGCGGCCGCCCGGCACGATGGAGTCGTAGCGGGAGATGGTCAGCTTTTCACGCAGCATTTCGACCATCGCGTCCGGCATATCGCGCTGGTAGACAAAGCGCACCGGTTCAGCGGTAAGGCGCTGCTTGAGGCTGGAGGACATCAGCTCCATCAGGCTGGCTTCCATCTCGTGCACCAGGTCGTACTCGGCGTCACGGGTCATCTTCATCGAATAGGCGTTGAGCGCGTCGTAATCGAAGAAGCCCTTAAAGATATCGTCCAGGCAGTAGCGCAGGATGTTATCCAGCAGGATCATCGGTTTGCGGCGACGCGGCGTTTCCGGCGGCAGGTTGACGAAGCGCGGCACCTTGTCCGACGGGATCTCCAGCAGCGCATAGCGAATGCTGTCGCCGCGGATTATCTCCACTGCCAGATAGGTGTAGTCATCCTTCAGGAACTGCACCAGGTCCGTTTCACGGTTAATCAGAATAGGGGTGATGTGCTGGCGCAGATAGTGTTTGAAATAGTGGCGCAGCCAGCTCTGCTGGTTGACCGAGAGCTGTCGCTCGTTGATCAGGAAGATTTGATTGCGTGCCATCTCCAGCAGCAATTCGTTATACAGGCTGTCAAATTCCTGATCGGCTTTCAGGACCCGGGACTGGATCTTGCCAAGCAGATGACGCGAATTCGAGTTTAAACCCTGCTCTTCGCTAATGATGATTCGACGCTTCAGTTCAGCAAAGCGAACTTTATAGAATTCGTCCAGGTTATTGGAGTAAATCCCCAGAAAACGCATGCGTTCAATCAGCGGGTTACTTTTATCCGCCGCTTCCTGAAGCACGCGCTCGTTGAATGCTAACCAGCTTAGCTCTTTCTCGATGTATAACTTTTCCTGACCCATTACTACTCACACTCCAGTTCAATCACAGGACGTGGTAAATCCGTCTCGCCTTTATTATGGCGAGCATTTCCACTATATGTCCAACTGTGTCAGAAAAGTATGACAGTTAAATTTATTCTTGAGGGATAATAGAGGGTTGGCTGGTGGTGCGGAATAGTGCTTCGCCATAAAACGTAGGCCGGGTAAGCGTCGCGCCACCCGGCAAAGAATTACTCTTCCGCCGCATGTCCTTGCGGAGGTAGCGGCGCGCCGTCCAGCCAGGCGGCACCGTCGCGCATTTCAAGGCGACCGTCAACAAACCAGCTGACCACCAGCGGATAGATGGCATGCTCCTGGGCCTGAACCCGGGCGGTGACATCCTCTTCGCTGTCGCCTTCAAAGACCGGCACTTTCGCCTGCAGGATCACCGGGCCACCGTCCAGTTCGTCAGTGACAAAATGGACCGAGGTGCCGTGCTCCTCGTCGCCATTATCCAGCACCTGACGGTGGGTATTCAGGCCGGGATATTTTGGCAGCAGGGAAGGGTGGATATTCAGCAGGCGTCCGGCATAGTGCGCCACAAACGCCGGGCTGAGGATCCGCATGTAGCCCGCCAGCACCACCACGTCCGGGGCGTAGGCGTCGATCTCCTGCACCAGCTCGCGGTCAAAGGCCTCGCGGCTGGCAAACTGGGAGGCGCTGAGCGCATGCGCGGCAATGCCTGCCTCGCGGGCACGCTCAAGGCCGAACGCGTCGGCCTTGTTACTGAATACTGCGCGGAGGGTGCCGTTGATCTTCTTCTGTTTGCAGCCATCGATGATAGCCTGCAAATTACTTCCGTTACCGGAAATGAGCACCACTATGTTTTTCATTCAATGACCACACGCTGTTCGGAATCAGATGCTTTGATGATACCGATTTTCCACGCGTTTTCACCTTTCGCCTGCAGCAGCGCCAGGGCATTGTCCACTTCGCTGGCCGGCAGGGCGATCAGCATCCCTACGCCGCAGTTGAAGGTGCGATACATTTCGTGATCGCTGACGTTACCGGCATCCTGCAGCCAGTTAAACACCGCCGGCCACTGCCAGGAAGATTCGTCGATCACTGCCTGGGTGTTGTCCGGCAGCACGCGCGGAATGTTTTCCCAGAAGCCGCCGCCGGTCAGGTGGGCGATAGCGTGAACGTCCACGTTCTCGATCAGTTCCAGAATGGATTTCACGTAGATGCGGGTCGGTTCGAGCAGGTGATCGGCCAGCGGTTTGCCTTCCAGCTCGGTGGTCAGCGGGTCGCAGCCGCTCACTTCGACAATTTTGCGCACCAGGGAGTAGCCGTTGGAGTGCGGGCCGCTGGAGCCCAGCGCAATCAGCACGTCGCCGTCGGTTACTTTGCTGCCGTCAATAATCTCGGATTTCTCGACAACGCCCACGCAGAAGCCAGCGACATCGTAATCTTCGCCGTGGTACATCCCCGGCATTTCAGCGGTTTCGCCGCCGACCAGCGCACAGCCAGACTGCAGACAGCCTTCCGCGATCCCGCTGATCACGCTGGCTGCGGTGTCGACGTCCAGCTTGCCGGTCGCGTAGTAGTCGAGGAAGAACAGCGGCTCAGCGCCCTGAACCACCAGGTCGTTAACGCACATGGCGACCAGGTCAACACCGATGGTGTCGTGGCGTTTCAGATCCATCGCCAGGCGCAGCTTGGTGCCCACGCCGTCGGTGCCCGAGACCAGAACCGGTTCACGGTATTTTTGCGGCAGCGCGCACAGGGCGCCGAATCCTCCCAGCCCACCCATCACTTCCGGGCGGCGGGTTTTTTTAACTACCCCTTTGATACGGTCAACCAGCGCATTACCTGCGTCAATATCTACACCGGCATCTTTGTAGCTGAGAGAAGTTTTGTTGGTCACGGCTCAAGTCCCCACGCGATTGCATTGCGATAGTAAGAAAAATCGGCGCAATTCTAACAGTCCAGGCAAACGTTTGCGAGCCCATTCTGCAACAGAAAAAAGCGACCCTGAAAATCCTGAGAAAATCGCCGCCTGGCGCACAAACTTGAACCTGTTCACGAAAATGAAACCGGGTACATTCTTATTCTTGCAACCCCTTCGCTGAATGCACATCATTTCACTGAAACCGGTTTCTGTACTCTTTTTGCCGATAATTAACGCTGAATGAGGGATATCGCATGTCAGGATTCAAAAAGGGTTTTCTGTGGGGCGGCGCGGTGGCGGCGCATCAACTTGAAGGCGGCTGGCAGGAGGGCGGGAAGGGCCCGAGCGTCGCAGACGTGATGACCGCAGGCGCGCACGGCGTTCCGCGCGAAATCACCGACGGCGTGCTGCCGGGCAAAAACTACCCCAACCATGAAGCCATCGATTTCTATCACCGGTACAAAGAAGATATTCAGCTGTTCGCGGAGATGGGCTTTAAATGCTTCCGCACCTCGATAGCCTGGACGCGTATTTTCCCCAAAGGTGACGAACAGCAGCCTAACGAAGCGGGTCTGCAGTTTTACGACGATCTCTTTGATGAGTGTCTGAAGCACGGCATCGAGCCGGTAATTACCCTCTCGCACTTCGAAATGCCGTATCACCTGGTAAGCGAATACGGCGGCTGGCGTAACCGCAAGCTGATCGACTTCTTTGTGCGCTTTGCCAGCGTGGTGTTTAAGCGTTATCAGCACAAAGTGAAGTACTGGATGACCTTTAACGAGATCAACAACCAGGCCAACTTTCACGAGGATTTTGCTCCGTTCACCAACTCCGGCCTGCACTATCAGCCGGGCGAGGATCGCGAGCCGGTGATGTTCCAGGCGGCGCACTACGAGCTGGTGGCCAGCGCTCTGGCGGTAAAAGCCGGACGTGAAATCAACCCGTCCCTGCGGATTGGCTGCATGATCGCCATGTGTCCTATTTACCCGCTAACCTGCGCCCCGGACGACATGATGATGGCGATGAACGCCATGCACCGCCGCTACTGGTTTACCGACGTGCACGTGCGCGGCGCCTATCCGCAGCATCTGCTCAACTACTTTACCCGCCGTGGTTTTGATCTTGATATCACCGAAGAGGATAAAGCCGCGCTGAAGCAGGGCTGCGTGGATTATATCGGCTTCAGCTACTACATGTCATTTGCCACCAAAGCGACGGCGGATAACCCGCAGTTGGATTACGACGAGAGCAAAAGTCTGGTCTCCAACCCTTATGTGCAGAAATCGGACTGGGGCTGGCAGATTGACCCGGTGGGGCTGCGCTACTCCCTGAACTGGTTCTGGGATCACTACCAGCTGCCGCTGTTTATCGTCGAGAACGGTTTTGGCGCCATCGACGTGCTGGAGAGCGACGGCACGGTGAACGACCAGTACCGCATTGACTATCTCAGCGCCCATATCCGCGAGATGAAGAAAGCGGTGGTGGAAGATGGCGTGGATCTGATGGGCTACACCCCGTGGGGCTGTATCGATCTGGTTTCTGCCGGCACCGGCGAAATGAAAAAACGCTATGGCTTTATCTACGTGGATAAAGATAACGAAGGCAACGGCACGCTGAATCGCAGCAAGAAAAAGTCGTTCGCCTGGTACCAGAAGGTGATCGCCAGCAACGGCGAGTCGCTTTAACTCCGCATTGCCGGGTGGCGGCTGCGCCTTACCCGGCCTACAAGCCCGTAGGCCCGCGCAAGCGCAGCGCCGCCGGGCATAAAATCCTCCGCTTCTCTCCAGAATGATTTGTCTGTTTTATAATCTGTAACGGCCTGTTAATCACTTTGCTTGATCAGCGTCAAGCAAGATGGGTATGGCGCTGTCCGAAAAAAGCGGTATAATCCGGCGATTTTTTTTGTGGCTGCCACCCGAAGGAGAAAGAGAATGAAGATTGTGGAAGTGAAACACCCACTCGTTAAACACAAGCTGGGCCTGATGCGTGAGCATGACATCAGCACTAAGCGCTTTCGTGAACTGGCCTCTGAAGTTGGCAGCTTACTGACCTATGAAGCAACCTCCGATCTGGAAACTGAAAAGGTGACCATTGAAGGATGGAACGGCCCGGTACAGGTTGAGCAGATCAAAGGCAAAAAAATTACCGTTGTGCCAATCCTGCGTGCCGGTCTGGGCATGATGGAAGGCGTGCTGGAGCACGTTCCGAGCGCGCGTATCAGCGTGGTCGGCATCTACCGTAACGAAGAAACGCTTGAGCCCGTACCGTATTTTCAGAAGCTGGTTTCCAACATCGACGAGCGTATGGCGCTGGTTGTTGACCCGATGCTGGCGACAGGCGGTTCTATGATCGCCACTATCGACCTGCTGAAAAACGCCGGCTGCAGCAGCATCAAGGTGCTGGTACTGGTTGCCGCGCCGGAAGGTATCGCCGCGCTGGAAAAAGCGCACCCGGACGTTGAGCTGTATACCGCTTCTGTCGATCAGGGTCTGAACGAGCACGGGTATATCATCCCGGGCCTCGGCGATGCCGGCGATAAGATTTTTGGTACTAAGTAATCGCATAACGATAAAGAAGCCGACTTTGATAGTCGGCTTTTTTTTGAATAAAACACACACAACCAATAATACTCAGAGGAAAACACTATGACGCGCCGTGCTATCGGGGTGAGTGAAAGACCGCCGCTTTTACAGACAATCCCGCTTAGTTTGCAGCACCTGTTTGCAATGTTTGGCGCAACCGTGCTGGTGCCAATCCTGTTCCACATTAACCCGGCCACCGTGCTGCTGTTTAACGGCATCGGAACGCTGTTGTACCTCTTCATCTGTAAAGGGAAAATCCCGGCCTATCTGGGTTCCAGCTTTGCCTTTATCTCCCCGGTGCTGTTGCTGCTGCCGTTAGGCTACGAAGTGGCGTTGGGCGGCTTTATCATGTGCGGCGTGCTCTTCTGCCTGGTGGCTTTCATTGTGAAGAAAGCGGGTACCGGCTGGCTGGATGTGATGTTCCCGCCTGCGGCAATGGGCGCAATCGTTGCCGTCATCGGTCTTGAGTTAGCCGGTGTAGCGGCAAACATGGCGGGTCTGCTGCCAGCCGACGGCCAGTCACCGGATACCAAAACTATTATCATCTCGCTGGTAACGCTGGGCGTGACGGTCTTTGGCTCCGTGCTGTTCCGCGGCTTTATGGCGATTATCCCGATCCTGATTGGGGTGCTGGCGGGCTACGCGCTCTCTTTCGCCATGGGTGTGGTCGATACTACTCCAATCGCCCAGGCCCACTGGTTCGCGCTGCCAACTTTCTATACCCCGCGCTTTGAGTGGTTTGCCATCTTCACCATCCTGCCAGCGGCGCTGGTGGTAATTGCCGAGCATGTCGGCCACCTGGTGGTGACGGCGAACATCGTTAAGCGCGATCTGATCCGCGACCCGGGTCTGCACCGCTCGATGTTTGCTAACGGCTTCTCAACCATCATCTCCGGTTTCTTCGGCTCAACGCCAAACACCACCTACGGTGAGAACATCGGCGTGATGGCCATTACCCGCGTGTACAGCACCTGGGTTATCGGCGGGGCGGCGATTATTGCTATTCTACTCTCCTGCGTCGGTAAACTGGCGGCCGCCATCCAGATCATCCCGGTGCCGGTGATGGGCGGCGTTTCGCTGCTGCTGTACGGGGTAATTGGAGCCTCCGGCATCCGCGTCCTGATCGAATCCAAAGTCGATTACAGCAAAGCGCAGAACCTGATCCTGACTTCGGTGATCCTGATTATTGGCGTCAGCGGTGCCAAGGTACACATTGGCGCGGCCGAGCTGAAAGGCATGGCGCTGGCGACCATCGTTGGTATTGGCCTGGCCCTGATCTTCAAACTGATCTCCGTTCTGCGCCCGGAAGAAGTGGTCCTGGACGCTGAAGAGACAGAAAAAGTCTCCCATTGATCCTCCAGCCGGGCGGCCGATCCGCCCGGTTCTCTCCCCGCTTGTTCCGTGTTAAACTCTGGGCCGATTCCGAGTTAGACCTGGTTGAGGTATTTCTGAACGCACCGGCACAGCTCTCTTTGCCACTTTATCTTCCCGACGACGAAACTTTCGCGAGTTTCTGGCCGGGTGATAACCCCTCTTTACTGGCTGCACTGCAAAACGTGTTGCGCCAGGAGCACAGCGGTTACATCTATATCTGGTCACGCGAAGGCGCGGGGCGCAGCCATCTGCTGCACGCAGCCTGTGCCGAACTCTCCCAGCGCGGGGATGCGGTCGGCTATGTGCCGCTGGATAAACGCACCTGGTTTGTGCCGGAAGTGCTCGACGGGATGGAACAGCTGTCGCTGGTCTGCATCGACAATATCGAATGCGTGGCGGGGGATGAGCTGTGGGAAATGGCGATTTTTGATCTCTATAACCGCATTCTGGAGTCCGGTAAAACCCGGCTGCTGATCACCGGCGATCGCCCACCGCGTCAGCTGAATCTCGGGCTGGCCGATCTGGCTTCGCGTCTCGACTGGGGGCAAATCTACAAATTACAGCCGCTCTCTGACGAAGATAAACTGCAGGCTTTGCAGCTGCGGGCGCGGTTGCGGGGGTTTGAACTGCCGGAAGACGTGGGGCGTTTTCTGTTAAAGCGGCTGGATCGCGAGATGCGTACGCTGTTTATGACCCTCGATCAGCTGGATCGGGCATCTATCACCGCCCAGCGTAAGCTCACCATTCCTTTTGTGAAAGATATCCTCAATCTGTAGGCCCGGCGCACGCAGGCTTCCGGGCCATTTCATGCTTACTTCACAATCTCCAGCACCTGTTCAGGCGGACGGCCAATTCGCGCTTTGCCGTTTGCCACCACAATCGGGCGCTCGATCAGCTTCGGGTTATCCACCATCGCCTGAATCAGCGCCTCTTCACCGAGCGCGCTGTCAGCCAGCCCTAACTCTTTGTAAAGCTCCTCTTTCTGGCGCATTAACTCTCTGGCGCTGGACATGCCCAGCTGGCTTAACAGCGTGCGAAGGGTATCCGCATCCGGCGGCGTCTCCAGATAGAGCACTACCTGCGGCTCAATGCCGTTGGATTTCAGCAGGGTCAGGGTTTCGCGGCTCTTGGAGCAGCGAGGGTTGTGGTAGATCGTAACCGCGTCAGACATCTTTTCTCCTTTTACATCTTTTCATACGGACGGTAGCGCTGCTGCAGCTGGCGCAGCTGATCGATGCGGGCATCGTAACGGGCCTGTTGCAGGCTGCCGAGTTTCACCTGCGAGCTGGCGCTGCTCAGCAGGGAGATGGCCTGGTCCAGGCGTCCGGCCAGGGCATAGCCTTCGGCGCGGGCCGCCAGCTCCTGATCGCGATGGCCAAGCGCGGATTCCACCTGGGCCAGCAGATCCCAGCCGTTAGGATCATCTTTGTTATTGAAGGTGTAGCGGTTGAGAATAGGAGCGGCTTCCTGCGGCTGTCCAGCCTGTAAGTAAGCATTCGCCAGGTTAAGTTGAAGAACCGGATTGGTGCGCAATTCACGGGCACCTTTCAGACGGTTGATCGCATCCTGGCCTTTTTTCTGGCCTAAATCGATGTCGGTGGCCAGATCGAGATACCAGGCATTGTTCGACTCTGCGCTCAGCAGCGGCTGCAGGTTCTTGCGTGCCTCATCATAATTGCTGGCCTCCATCGCCTGTAACGCCCGGCCATACTGTGCCGCGCGCTGTTCGCGCACGTTGCCTTTGGCCAGCGCGTCCAGCAGATCGTTGGTCAGCTGGTTGCGCCCGGAATTGTACATACCGAGGGTTCTGACCTTCGCCATGTAGAAATTTTCCGAGGATTGCACCACCACCGGACGCATCTGGTTGGCGCGGTTGCGGGCATCCGAAAGACGGCTTTCCGGCAGCGGGTGCGTCAGCAAAATTTCCGGCGGGCGCGAAGAGTAGCGCGCCTGGTCGAGTAATTTTTCGAGGAAGCCCGGCATCGCCTGCGGGTCGAACCCGGAGCGCTGCAGCACCTGAATCCCGATGCGGTCGGCTTCCTGTTCGTTCTGCTGGGTAAAGCTGATCATCCCCTGGCGCGTGCCCGCCAGCGTACCGGTCAGCGCCGCCATGCCCGCCTGCGGGCTGGCCATCGCCAGCAGAATAGAGCCCAGGGCGCCTACCCAGGTTAGCGGGGCGCTGCGCTTCTGATCTTCCATCGCGCGCGCCAGATGGCGCTGGGTGACGTGGGAAATTTCGTGCGCCATTACCGAGGCCAGCTGGCTTTCGTTATCGGCATAGCGGAATAACGCCGAGTGCAGCACCACATTGCCGCCGAAGAAGGCAAAGGCGTTGATCTCATCGTTATTGATTAAAAAGAAGTGGAAAGGGGTCTTCACCGAATCCGCATGGGAGACCAGACGCATCCCCAGGGAGTTGATGTACTGCACCAGCAGCGGATCGTTAATCAGCGGCGCACTGCCGCGCAGCTGGCGCACATAATAGTCGCCCATTTGCATCTCCTGACCAATGGAGAGCGTGCTGCCTGCCGAGGTGCCCATGTCAGGCAATGATTCTGCAGAGTCAGCGAACGCTGGCATCATCTGGCCGGCGGTCAGCGCAGCAATGAGCGTCGCAACCAACGTTTTTTTCAACTGCCTGAACATAACTTCTGTCCTGTCTGGTAGGTGTGCTAATTTGACCGAATAACCCGCATATCGTTCACCTGCGGCTGCTCTGGGAGTGTAGCCGCGTCAGGGCGATAAGAAAATCCCTCTTTTCAGGCTTTTGCGTTTTGTGACAGAGCCAGAAAAAGCGAAAGTCTTTTCATTGACTCTCCGATACAATTCACCCTTTACGTCCAGCCATCATCTTCAGGGAAGGGTTGTATGCTCGAGTTATTAATGCAGTGGTACCGCCGACGCTTTAGCGATCCCGAGGCCATTGCTTTACTGGTTATTCTGGTTGCCGGATTTGGCATCCTCTTCTTCTTTAGCGGGCTGCTGGCCCCGCTGCTGGTAGCGATTGTGCTCGCCTATCTGCTGGAGTGGCCGACGGTCCGGCTGGAAAACATCGGCTGTTCCCGTCGCTGGGCCAGCATCATCGTACTGGTCTTTTTTGTCGGTATCCTGCTGGTGATGTCCTTTGTCGTGCTGCCGATCGCCTGGCAGCAGGGGATCTACCTGATTCGCGATATGCCCGGCATGCTCACCAAGCTCTCTGATTTTGCCGCCACTCTGCCGCGTCGTTATCCGGCCCTGATGGATGCGGGCATTATTGATGCGATGGCTGAAAATATGCGTACCCGCATCATGACGATGGGGGACACGGTGGTGAAATTCTCCCTCGCGTCGCTGGTGGGCCTGCTGACGCTGGCGGTCTATCTGGTGCTGGTGCCGCTGATGGTCTTCTTCCTGGTGAAAGACAAAGAGCAGATGCTGAACGCGGTGCGCCGCGTGCTGCCGCGTAACCGTGGCCTGGCAGGGCAGGTATGGAAGGAGATGAACCAGCAGATCACGAATTACATTCGTGGCAAAGTGCTGGAGATGATCGTCGTCGGCATCGCCACCTGGATTGGCTTCTTTATCTTCGGTCTGAACTATTCGCTGCTGCTGGCGGTACTGGTGGGCTTCTCGGTGCTGATCCCCTACATCGGGGCCTTTGTGGTCACTATTCCGGTGGTGTGCGTGGCGCTGTTCCAGTTTGGTCTGGGCACCGAGTTCTGGAGCTGTTTCGTCGTCTATCTGATTATTCAGGGGCTGGACGGTAACCTGCTGGTGCCGGTGCTGTTCTCGGAGGCGGTGAACCTGCACCCGATCGTCATTATTCTGTCGGTGGTAATTTTTGGCGGACTATGGGGATTCTGGGGGGTGTTCTTTGCGATCCCGCTGGCAACGCTGATTAAAGCGGTGGTGCATGCCTGGCCGGATGTTCCGGCGGTTGAGGAGTAATTTTTTTGCCGGGTGGCGCTTCGCTTACCCGGCCTACAAATCCTGTAGGCCCGTGCAAGCGTAGCGCCGCCGGGCGACAAGCCGAATCAGGCGTTCTCTTTCACCCAGTTCAAGACCACATCGTGGTGATTGCTGGTTTTGAAGTCATCAAACACATGTTCAACCTTACCTTCGGCATCGATCAGGAAACTGATGCGGTGGATACCGTCGTAGGTTTTGCCCATAAAGGTTTTTTCACCCCAGATGCCAAACTCGCTGCAGACCTGATGGTCTTCGTCGGAGAGCAGCGTGAAGTTCAGTAGCTCTTTTTCAGCAAAACGAGACAGCTTTTCAGGCTTATCGGTACTGATACCCAGCACTTCTACGCCCGCATTTTTCAACTCATCCATGTTGTCGCGTAGACCGCATGCTTGTACGGTACAGCCTGGCGTCATGGCTTTCGGGTAGAAATAGACCAGAACACGCTGTCCCTGGAAGTCGGTTAAATTTACTTGCTCACCGTCTTGATCGGGCAAGCTAAATTTCGGTGCGATGTCACCGGCTTTCAGTGGATTCATTACTCAACTCCGTCTTGTTCATGCTGGGAATAATTGACGACGTTTATACTGCCTTGCGCATTTAATTCTGTACAGAGGGCTTTGAACGCTTGCTCGATATTTGACGCATCCTGAGAGGCCGGGCTGTGCGCGGTGATCTGGATAAACAGTTTAGGAATAGTGTCGCCTTCACCCGGCTGGGTACGGGAGACCAGCTCGGCAATGTTCATCTGATGGCTGTCAAACAGGGCGGTAAAGCGTTCGATTAAGTGCGGGGAGTCAGTCACTTCCACCTGGACCCAGACGGTGGCCGGCAGGGCCGGTTGCGGGCGCGCAGTGGTGCGCTTCATCACGATCAGCAGATCCAGCTCTGCGCCTTTTAACGGCAGGGTCGATTCAATTAAGGTGATCGCATTCCACGACCCGGAAAGCAGCATGATGAAGGTGAACTCTTCTCCCAGCATCGCCAGGCGGCTGTCTTCGATGTTGCAGCCGCAGCTACTGACGTGGCGAGTGATGGTGTTCACGATCCCCGGCCTGTCGGCACCCAGCGCAGTGATAACCAGGTAATGTTGTGATGAGGTTGTCAAACCTGTTCTTCCTTTGCGTGGTTTAGTCTTTCTAAGGAAAGCATAAAAAAAACCGGCATACAATAACCTGGAGGCCTCATGTCCCTTGCTTTTATTACAGCACCAAACGTACCATTGAGAATCTTGTACGCACAGAGGATGGCCCATGTTCACGGGAAGTATTGTCGCGCTTGTAACACCGATGGATGAGAAAGGTAATGTCTGCCGGTCAAGCCTGAAGAAACTGATTGATTATCATGTCGCCAGCGGAACCTCGGCGATTGTTTCGGTAGGGACTACCGGTGAATCTGCTACGCTGAGCCATGAAGAGCATGGTGAAGTGGTCATGATGACCCTCGAACTGGCGGACGGGCGTATCCCGGTTATCGCCGGTACGGGTGCCAATGCGACCGCGGAAGCCATCAGTCTGACCCAGCGTTTTAACGATAGCGGTGTCGTGGGTTGCCTGACGGTAACGCCGTACTACAACCGTCCGACCCAGGAAGGTCTGTTCCAGCATTTCAAAGCCATCGCTGAACATACTGACTTGCCACAAATCCTGTATAATGTGCCGTCGCGTACTGGCTGCGATATGCTGCCAGAAACGGTTGGCCGTCTCGCGAAAGTAAAAAATATTATCGGTATTAAAGAGGCGACCGGGAACTTAAGCCGTGTTCACCAGATCAAAGAGCTGGTTTCAGACGACTTTATTCTGCTGAGCGGTGATGATGCGACCTCGCTGGACTTCATGCAGCTCGGCGGCCACGGCGTAATTTCCGTGACCTCCAACGTTGCAGCCCGCGATATGGCTGAAATGTGTAAACTGGCTGCTGCCGGTCATTACCAGGAAGCACGCGTGATTAACCAGCGTCTGATGCCGCTGCACAACAAATTATTTGTCGAACCCAATCCGATCCCAGTGAAATGGGCATGTAAGGAGTTGGGACTTGTAGCGACCGATACGCTGCGTCTGCCGATGACCCCGATTACCGACCACGGTCGCGAAACGGTCACCAGCGCGCTGAAGCATGCCGGTCTGCTGTAAAGTTTAGGGAGATTTGATGGCTTACTCAGTACAGAAGTCGCGCCTGGCGAAGGTTGCGGGTGTTTCGCTTGTTATGCTGCTCGCAGCCTGTAGCTCAGATTCACGCTACAAGCGCCAGGTGAGCGGTGACGAATCCTATCTGGATGCTGCGCCGCTTGCTGAACTTCATGCGCCCGCTGGCATGATCCTGCCGATTCAGAATGGCGACTACAACATTCCGGTCACCAACGGGAGCGGCGCGGTAGGCAAAGCGCTTGATATTCGTCCGCCAGCCCAGCCTCTGGCGCTGGTAAGCGGGGCGCGTACTCAGTTCACCGGCGATACCGCGACCCTGCAGGTTGAGAGCGCGCGTAATGCCACGCTGTGGCCGCAGGTGGTCAGCGTGATCCAGTCGAAGAACTACACAATCACGCAACGCGATGACGCCAGCCAGACGCTGTCGACAGACTGGATCGAATGGACCCGTCTGGATGAAGATCAACAGTACCGTGGACGTTATCAAGTCTCTGTTAAACCTCAGGGTTATCAGCAGGCGGTCGTGGTTAAGCTGCTGAACCTGGAGCAGGCGGGCAAGCCGGTCTCTGATGCGGCTTCCATGCAGCGCTACAGCACCGAGATGCTTAACACCATCGCTGCGGGCCTCGACAAAAACGCAACCGATGCTGCTAATGCTGCCCAGAGCCGCAATGGCGCAACCTTCGACGTGCAGAGCGCTGCCGACGAAACCGGTCTGCCAATGCTGGTCGTGCGCGGTCCGTTCAACCAGGTCTGGCAGCGTCTGCCTGCAACCCTTGAGCGCGTTGGCATGAAAGTGACCGACAGCACCCGTTCAACCGGCAGTATGGCGGTGACCTATAAACCGCTGTCTGACAGCAACTGGGAAGAGCTGGGCGCACGCGATCCGGGTCTGTCATCTGGCGACTACAAGCTTCAGGTCGGCGATCTGGACAACCGGAGCAGCCTGCAGTTCATCGATCCGAAAGGTCATACCCTGACCCAGTCGCAGAACGATGCGCTGGTCGCTGTCTTCCAGGCGGCATTCAGCAAATAAAATTGAGGGCTGGTGAATCCAGCCCTTTTTATTTTCGTGCTACGCAAACGTGTGCGTGGCATAATATCGCCAGTTTTGAACAAAAATCATCACACCAGGAGTAATGAAGATGCAGAAGCAAGCTGAGTTGTATCGTGGCAAAGCGAAAACCGTATACAGCACGGAAAACCCGGATCTGTTGGTGCTCGAGTTCCGCAATGATACGTCAGCAGGAGATGGCGCGCGCATTGAACAGTTCGATCGTAAAGGGATGGTGAACAACAAGTTCAACCACTTCATTATGAGCAAGCTGGAAGAAGCGGGTATTCCGACGCAGATGGAAGCGTTGCTGTCCGACACCGAATGTCTGGTGAAAAAGCTGGATATGGTACCGGTTGAATGTGTCGTCCGTAACCGCGCCGCAGGCTCTCTGGTGAAGCGTCTGGGTATTGAAGAGGGCATCGAACTCAGCCCGCCGCTGTTCGACCTGTTCCTGAAAAACGACGCCATGCACGATCCGATGGTCAACGAATCTTACTGCGAAACCTTCGGCTGGGTGAGCAAAGAGAACCTGGCGCGCATGCAGGAGCTGACTTTTAAAGCGAACGACGTGCTGAAAAAGCTGTTTGATGATGCGGGCCTGATCCTGGTCGACTTCAAACTGGAATTCGGATTGTATAAAGGTGAGGTGGTTCTGGGTGATGAATTCTCCCCGGACGGCAGCCGCCTGTGGGATAAAGAGACGCTGGATAAAATGGACAAAGACCGCTTCCGCCAAAGCCTGGGCGGCGTGATCGAAGCGTACGAAGCCGTTGCCCACCGTCTGGGCGTTAAACTCGACTAATCCCGCCTTATCGCCAGGGGAACGGCCGTTCCTCTGGCATCTCACCCTTGTTTGCAGTGGTAATCTTGCCCCGAACCGCCTACGATCATATTTATTATTATGATGATATTTTCGAGGTGGTTATGCGCTGGCAAGGGCGTCGTGAAAGTGACAATGTGGATGACAGACGTAGCAGCGGGGGCCCGTCAATGGGCGGTCCGGGTTTTCGGCTGCCGGGAGGCAAGGGCGGCATCATTATTCTGCTGGTGGTTGTGGTGGCGGGCTACTACGGCGTCGACCTGAGCGGGTTGCTGACCGGGCAACCGGTGCAGCAGCAGCAGTATCAGTCGCCGCGCTCCATCAGTCCGAACGAGGATGAAGCCGCGAAGTTTACCTCGGTGATCCTCGCCACGACGGAAGATACTTGGGGCCAGCTGTTCGATAAAATGGGCCGGACCTACCAGCAGCCGAAGCTGGTGATGTACCGCGGTGCCACGCGTACCGGCTGCGGGACCGGACAATCGGTGATGGGGCCGTTCTACTGTCCTGCCGATTCTACCGTCTATATCGATCTCTCCTTCTACGATGACATGAAACGTAAGCTGGGCGCCGATGGCGACTTTGCCCAGGGGTACGTCATTGCCCATGAAGTGGGCCATCACGTGCAGAAACTGCTCGGTATCGAACCGAAAGTGCGTCAGCTGCAGCAGAACGCCAGCGAGAAAGAGGTCAATGCGCTGTCGGTGCGTATGGAGCTGCAGGCCGACTGCTTTGCCGGCGTCTGGGGCCACAATATGCAGCAGGAAGGGGTGCTGGAAGCGGGCGATCTGGAAGAGGCCCTTAATGCTGCTAACGCCATTGGCGATGACCGTTTGCAACAGCAAAGCCAGGGCCACGTCGTACCGGACAGCTTTACACACGGGACTTCGGAACAGCGCTACAGCTGGTTCAAAAAAGGTTTTGACGGCGGCGATCCGGCACAATGCAACACCTTTGGTAAGGCCATGTAATTCTCAATGTCAGGGATGAATTTATCAGGGTTGTCTGAACAACTGGCGCGGGAAGGGCACCGGCGGCTGCTGGTGCTGAGCGGGGACGAGACCTGGACGCAGCAGCAGGCGCTGCTGCTGAAAGAACACTGTCCCGGCGACTGGCTGTGGATTGGCGATGATGCCCCCCAGCTCCCGTCATGTTCACCCCAGGCGCTGAACCAGCTTCTGGGCCGCGAGTTTCTCCACGCCATCTTCGATGCCCGCTACGGCTTTGACGTCTCGGCCTTTGCGGCTGCGGGCGGCACCTTGCGGGCCGGGAGTATACTGGTGTTACTCACGCCCACTCTGGCGCAGTGGCCGCAGCAAGCCGATCGGGATTCGCTGCGCTGGAGCGACCGGCCAGAGCCGATCCCTACACCACGCTTTATTGAACATTTCTGCCGCCATATCACGCGCGATCCGCAGGTCATACGCTGGCAGCAGGGCGCGCCTTTTCCCCTTTTGCATCCTGTATCTGCGCCCGACTGGCACCCTGCCAGCGGGGAGCCACAACGCGAGCAGGCCGCGATCCTCGACCAGCTGACAACGATGCCCGCAGGCGTCGCTGCCGTGACCGCAGCGCGCGGGCGCGGAAAGTCAGCGCTGGCGGGCATGCTGCTGCAACGTATTGCAGGCCGCGCCATTGTGACGGCCCCCGCCAGAGCGGCGACGGAAGTCATCGCCCGTTTCGGTGGCGACCGCTATCACTTTATGGCCCCTGACGCGCTGCTGGTCTCGGACGAGCGTGCCGACTGGCTGATCGTCGATGAGGCGGCAGCGATCCCCGGCCCGCTGCTGGCGCGGCTGGTGACGCGCTTCCCCCGGGTGCTGCTGACCACCACGGTGCAGGGCTATGAGGGCACCGGCAGAGGATTCCTGCTGAAATTCTGCGCCCGTTTTGCCGGGCTGCGTTACTTCACCCTGAGCGAGCCGGTGCGCTGGGCGGCGGGCTGCCCGCTGGAGTACATCATCGCGGAGGTGCTGCTGTTTGATGACGAACCTGACGAGCGCCTCCCTCAGGGGAAGATCGTCTGTACACCGCTGGAGCAGGAGGCCTGGAGCCGCAACCCTGAAACCCCGGCGGCGGTCTACAAACTGCTCTGCGCCGCCCACTACCGGACCTCACCCCTTGATCTGCGGCGCATGATGGACGCCCCCGGGCAGCATTTTGCCGTTGCCCGGGCCGGAGAACGTGTCTGCGGCGCGCTGTGGCTGGTGGAGGAGGGCGGTCTGAGCCCGGCGCTCAGCCAGGCGGTATGGGCGGGCTACCGTCGTCCGCGCGGCAATCTGGTGGCGCAGTCGCTGGCGGCTCACGGCGGCTCACCGCTGGCCGCCACCCTTACCGCCCGGCGGGTGACGCGCGTTGCCGTCCATCCCGCCCGCCAGCGCGAAGGCATTGGCAGGGCGCTGGTTGCCAGTGCCCGCCAGCAGGTCAATATCGACTACCTTTCCGTCAGCTTCGGCTACACCGACGAACTCTGGCGCTTCTGGCAGCGCTGTGGCTTTGTGCTGGTGCGCATGGGCAGCCATCGCGAGGCCAGTAGCGGCTGCTACACGGCGATGGCGATGCTGCCGCTCAGCGCGGCGGGAGAGGCGCTGTGCCAGCGTGAGCATCAGCGCCTCTGTCGCGATGCGGCGGTGATTGAACGCTGGAACGGTGAAAAGATCCCGGTGGCCCCCACAGGTGAGGCTACCCTTAATGATGATGACTGGCTGGATCTGGCCGGGTTTGCTTTTGCCCACCGCCCCTTAACGGCGGCGGTGGCCAGCCTGACGCGGCTGTTGCAGGCGACGAATCTGCCGCTAACAGGACTGCGGGGCAAAATAGAGCAGGGGCTGGATGATAACGCCCTGAGTCGTGCGTTGGGTCTCAGCGGACGTAAAGCCCTGCTGAGCCATCTGCGCACCGAGACGGGCCAGGCGCTGGCGCAGCTGGACAGCGAACATTGCCAGAGGCTGAAGCACACCGTTTTGCAATGGCAATTTTTTCAATGACTTCATCAGTAAACTGGCATGTTCATTCTGCCTGTCAGGCGTAGAATCCCGCTTATCAATCAAGGAGACTGCCATGAAACATGACCATTTTGTTGTCCAGAGCCCCGCTCATCCGGCTAAACAGCTGCTGCTGCTGTTTCATGGCGTCGGCGATAACCCGGTCAATATGGGGCAGATTGGCAGCTGGTTTGCGCCGCTGTTTCCCGATGCGCTGGTGGTGAGCGTGGGCGGCGTTGAGCCCTGCGGTCCGAATGGCCGCCAGTGGTTCTCGGTGCAGGGCGTGACCGAAGAGAACCGTCAGGAACGCGTGGATGCAATCATGCCGACCTTTGTCGACACGGTGCGTTACTGGCAGCAGCAAAGCGGTGTGGGCGCCAATGCGACTGCGCTGATCGGCTTTTCTCAGGGCGCGATCATGGCGCTGGAGAGCGTGAAGGCTGAGCCGGGGTTAGCCTCGCGGGTGATTGCGTTCAACGGCCGCTATGCGACTCTGCCTGAGCGGGCGACGACCGAGACCACTATCCACCTGATCCACGGCGGGGAAGATCATGTGATTGAGCTGTCCCATGCGGTTGCCGGACAGGAAGCGCTGATCCGCGCGGGCGGCGATGTGACGCTGGATATTGTCGACGATCTGGGGCACGCCATTGACGATCGCAGTATGCAGTTCGCGCTGGATCACCTGCGTTTTACCGTGCCGAAGCACTACTTTGATGAAGCATTGAGCGGCGGCAAGCCGAACGACGACGATATTGTTGAGTTTTTCTGAGGGGGGCTTCGCAACCTGAGGATATGCTCCTACTATTCCCTCTCCCTGATGGAGAGGGTTAGGGTGAGGGGGAACATGCCGCAGCGGTGGTAGTTCCGTTCACCTCCAGAATCGTGCTTCTCTGTTAATGCGGAACCGGTGAACGTGCCAGGGTGGCTCAATCGCCACCACCCTGGCAACCCGGGCTACCGGCAAGAAAATCGCCGCTTCGCGGTGCCCTCAGCTTCTTCCTTAAGGCTTTCGGGTCGGGCACCAGCCTGCATCCTTGCAGGCTATGCCCTCTCGGCGCGTCCCTGCGCCTCGCCCCGGCCTTGCGGAAACGCTTCGGCGATTTTCAGCCGGACCAGGGAGCCGCTGTAAGCCATTAATTATCATGTGATTATTTCATTGCTTAAAGAGCAATAAAATTATTGGGTTAAGACATTACTTCTTCTGGTCCTTCTTCGGCCAGTCGTCTTCATCGTCCCACTTGTCGTTAAAATCACGATGCGGAGGGAGTTCAGGTTTGTTGGCAAGGAATTTCTTATGGTCAACGCGCTTGAGATCCTTGATCACGTTCAGCAGCACGCCTACCAGAAACACCAGTACCAGGATCCACCAATATTTAGCCAGCCAGTCCATTCGCTTATCCTTCTTTGGGGCAACCGTCAGGCGACGAGCTGCTCCATGATACGTTGATACATACGGGCCAGCAGTTGCAAATCAGCTGCATTCACGCATTCATTGATTTTATGAATCGTGGCATTCACCGGCCCAAGTTCTACCACCTGCGCACCCATACGGGCAATAAAGCGTCCGTCGGATGTGCCGCCCGTGGTCAGCAGTTGCGGTTTAATTTCATTATAGTGCGCGATAGCGTTAACTACCGCATCCACCAGCTTACCGCGCCCGGTCAGGAACGGCTGGCCGGAAATCCACCAGTCAACGCTGTAGCGCAGCTGATGTTTCTCCAGCAGCGCCGCGACGCGGGCTTTGATCATCTCGTCGGTCAGCTCGGTGCTGAAGCGGAAGTTAAACTGCACAAACAGATCGCCCGGGATGACGTTGTTGCTGCCGGTGCCGGCCTGGATATTGGCAATCTGCATGCTGGTTGGCGGGAAATAGTCGTTGCCCTTGTCCCACTCGATCCCCACCAGCTCGTTGAGCATCGGGGCGGCGCGGTGCACCGGATTATCGGCCAGATGCGGATAAGCTACGTGACCCTGGACGCCATGAATGGTCAGGTTACAGGTCATGGAGCCGCGACGGCCATTTTTGACCACGTCACCCACCACCTCGGTACTGGACGGTTCGCCCACCAGGCAGTAATCCAGGCGTTCGTTGCGCGCCATCAGCGTTTCTACTACCTTCACGGTGCCGTTTTTGGCGCTGGCCTCTTCGTCGGAGGTGATCAAAAACGCCAGGCGGCCTTTATGGTTAGGGTATTGCGCCACGAAACGTTCGGCGGCAACCACCATTGCTGCCAGAGAACCTTTCATGTCCGCCGCGCCGCGACCAAACAGCATGCCGTCGCGGATCGTCGGTTCGAAAGGAGGATTGATCCAGCGGTCAGCGTCACCGGCTGGCACCACATCAGTATGTCCGGCAAACGCCAGCGTTTCGCCCTGACCACGCCAGGCCCAGAAATTTTGCGTATCGCCAAAATCCATAGGTTCGACGGTAAAACCAATCGCCCGCAGGCGTTCGATCATCAGCGCCTGACAACCCGCATCGTCCGGGCTCAGGGAGGGGCGGCGAATAAGCTGCTGAGTCAGCTCAATGACCGGGCATGACATAGACTACACCTCAATAAAATAGGTTTGGTATTGGTTTTCGTTGAAACCCAGCAGCATAGGCTTACCGGGCGCCCAGAGCAATGGGCGTTTGATGATTGCTGGCATTTCAACCATTAAGGCGGCGGCGCTGTGTGCATTGTTGATGCTGGCGCGCAGCGTCTCGTCCAGTTTGCGCCAGGTGGTGCCGCGGGTGTTCAGCAGGGCTTCCCAGCCCAGCTCAGCGATGAATTTCTGCATTAAATCTGCATCAAGTCCGTCGGCGCGATAGTCGTGAAAACGGTAGTTGACGTTGTTTGCCTCCAGCCAGCGGCGGGCCTTTTTGATGGTGTCGCAATTTTTGATGCCGTACAGGACGATCATGGTGAATCCTTTTGTCTTAACAGAGAGCAATTGCTCAGTAATTTCGATGTTTAAGCAATTGCGAAAATATAACACATTTGTTTTATTACTTAATTTTATATTCAGGCGTGGCATAAATAATGTACAGCGCATGAATATTATTTCATCTTTATCGCATAGAAGTCCAGGTGCTAAAAAGTCGTGTAAGAACAGTCGCTAATTAAATTTTTCATCCTTAACCAGGGTTATTTCAAAATATTGCAGTTGGTCACATAAAATTTATCGGACTGGACCCATATTATCTACAAGCCAGTCGTACCAACGGGGGTAGAGCAGTATCACTGATTAAAAAGTCTTCACAATGATGATATATTCTCGTAGAATGGCCATAATAATAAGAGAGGTAGTTATGATTGAACGTGAACTGGGGAACTGGAAAGATTTTATCGAAGGCATGCTTCGTAAATGACATTCAGGAAGAAATGCAAGAGCACTTAATTAGCTAAATAACAATAATGTGAAAATAAACACATAAAAAAGGCGGCCGGTAAGGACGCCTTTTTCATTTTCAATATCTTATTTTTGTCGTTCCTTTAACGGGAAACGTCGGCGGATCAGCACAAAGAACAGTGGAACAAAGTAAATGGCAAGGATGGTCGCGGAGATCATCCCGCCCATGACCCCGGTTCCCACCGCGTGCTGGCTGCTCGATCCCGCGCCAGAGCTGGTCGCCATTGGCAGCACGCCGAAGACAAACGCCAGCGAGGTCATCAGGATCGGACGCAGGCGCTGGCGACAGGCATCAAGGGTCGCAGCCATCAGCTCCTGGCCTTTCTCATTCATCTCGTTAGCAAACTCGACAATCAGAATGGCGTTCTTTGCGGACAGACCAATGACCGTTAACAGTCCGACCTGGAAGTAGACGTCATTCTCCAGCCCGCGCATCCAGGTCGCGAGCAGGGCGCCAATCACCCCCAGCGGCACCACCAGCATTACCGAGAACGGCACCGACCAGCTCTCATACAGGGCGGCCAGACAGAGGAACACCACCAGCAGCGACAGGGCGTACAGCGCAGGCGCCTGAGCACCGGAGAGGCGCTCCTGATAGGACATCGCCGTCCACTCGAGGCCAAACCCGGCAGGCAGTTGCTGCACCAGGCTTTCCATCACATCCATCGCGGTACCGGTACTGACTCCAGGCGCGGCCTCACCGACAATCTCTACCGCTGAATAGCCGTTGTAGCGTTCCATACGCGGGGAACCGGTCTCCCAGCGCGAGGTGGCGAAGGCCGAGAAGGGCACCATGCCGCCGTCTTTGTTGCGCACGTACCACATGTTGACATCGTCCGGCAGCATGCGGTATTTAGCCGCCGCCTGCACGTAGACCTTTTTCACGCGGCCCCGATCCATAAAGTCGTTCACGTAGCTCGAACCCCATGCGGTTTGCAGAGTATCGTTGATATCGTCAATATCCACGCCGAGCGCCTGCGCCTTGCGCTGGTCGATATCAATCTGCAGCTGCGGGCTGTCATCCAGGCCGTTGTGGCGCACGCGGGTGAGGGAAGGATCTTCTCCGGCCAGCTCCAGCAGGCGGTCGCGGGCGGCCATCAGGGCATCATGCCCGGCCCCGGCGTGATCCTGCAGCTCCATATCAAAGCCCGCCGAACTGCCGAGCCCGCTGATGGCCGGTGGGCTGCTGGCGAAGACCCGCGCCTCTTTAATATGGCTGAAGGCTTTAGTGGCGCGTTCGATAATGGCAAACGAGCTGCCGGTTTTGGCATCGCGCTCGTCCCAGTCTTTCAGGCGCACGAACATACGCGCCACGTTCTGCCCGTTACCGCCCGGGCCAGAGCCCACGGTGGCAAAGACCGACAGCACGGTATCTTTCTCTTTGGTGAAGAAATACTGCTCGACCTGCTGGACCACCTTCAGGGTCTGCTGCTGGGTTGAGCCGCTGGGCAACTGCACGGAGGTGATAAACATGCCCCGGTCTTCCAGCGGCAGGAACGAGGTCGGCAGACGCAGGAACAGGAACACCATGCCGCCCAGCAGCAGAACGTAGATCAGCATCCAGCGCAGGCTGCGCTGCAGGATCCGCCCGACGCCCGCCTCATAGCGCGCGGCGTTGCGGTTAAACATGCGGTTGAACCAGCCGAAGAACCCTTTCTGGCCATGCTGTTCACCCTTATGCAGCGGCTTAAGCAGGGTGGCGCACAGCGCCGGGGTGAGGATCATCGCCACCAGCACCGACAGCACCATGGCTGAGACGATGGTGATGGAGAACTGACGGTAGATCGCGCCGGTGGTGCCGCCAAAGAAGGCCATCGGCACGAACACCGCAGACAGCACCATGGCGATGCCCACCAGCGCCCCCTGGATCTGCTTCATTGATTTCCGCGTCGCTTCGCGCGGAGAGAGTCCCTCTTCGCTCATGATACGTTCGACGTTCTCCACCACCACGATGGCATCATCCACCAGCAGGCCTATCGCCAGCACCATCGCAAACATGGTGAGGGTGTTAATGCTATAGCCAAAGGCGTAGAGCACCGTGAAGGTGCCCATCAGCACCACGGGTACGGCGATGGTCGGGATCAGCGTGGCGCGGAAATTTTGCAGGAACAGGTACATCACCAGGAACACCAGGGCGATGGCTTCCAGCAGGGTTTTCACCACATCCTCGATCGAGGCCTTCACGAAAGAGGTGGTTTCGTAGGCGACTTTATACTCCAGCCCGTGGGGGAAGTACTGCGACAGTTCATCGAGGCGTTTGATGACCTGTTCAGCCGTGGCCATCTCGTTGGCACCGGAAGCCAGTTTAACCCCCAGCCCGGAGGCCTGCTTACCGTTGAAGCGGCTCAGGTAATCGTACTTCTCCGCGCCCATCTCGACGGTGGCGACATCGCCCAGCCGCACTTCCGAGCCGTCCTGGTTCACGCGCAGGGTGATATCGCGGAACTGCTGCGGGGTCTGCAACAGCGACTGGGAGTTGATGGTGGCGTTCAGCGCCTGTTTATCAATGGACGGCGTACCGCCCAGCTGGCCGACCGCAATCTGCGCATTTTGTGATTCGATGGCGTCGGTGACGTCTTTCGCCGTCATCTGGAAACTGTTCAGCTTCGCCGGATCGAGCCAGATACGCATCGAGTATTGCGAGCCGTAGGCGTCGATATCCCCCACGCCGTTGATGCGGCTCAGCGGATCCTGAATATTACTGGCGACATAGTCGGCGATATCCTGCTTATCCATCGAGCCGTCGTTGGAGACAAAGGCGATGGTCAGAATGTTGGTGTCCCCGGTCTTACGCACCGTTACGCCCTGATTCTGTACCGCCTGCGGCAGCTTACGCAGCGCGGACTGCAGCTGGTTCTGCACCTGCTGCACCGCTTCATCCGGGTCGCTCCCCGCGGTAAAGCTCAGCGTAACCGTCGCCTGGCCGGTGGCGCTGCTCTGGGAGGACATGTACATCAGGTTATCGAGGCCGGTCATGTTCTGCTCGATCACCTGGGTAACGGTGTTTTCCAGGGTTTGTGCAGAGGCCCCCGGATAGTTCGCCGTGATCCGCACGTTAGGCGGGGCCAGATCCGGGTACTGCTCAACAGGAAGGGAAAAAATGGCCAGCGTGCCGGTGAGACACAACAGAATTGCCAGCACCCAGGCAAAAATGGGGCGATCGATGAAGAAATTCGCCATTAAAATAAGACCTCGTTTTGCTGCGCGTCGTCATTGTACATTGCCCGCATAACTCTAGCGGCAAGGCGGATGTCAAACGTGGAGAAATAAAGGAGATAATGTAAATTATCATGCGCTTTATTCGCGTCGTTGCCCCGGGAGTTGCGGTGAGTATTGCCCATCCCCATGGCTGAGCGGTGACATTCCCCCTGATTTTACCGTTATTTACCCTCGGTAGCGGCTGACGAGCGGAAACAGACGCTGACCTGCGTCCCGCCGCCGGGCGGCTGCGAGAAGTGCAGGGTGCCCCCCAGCCGGTCGGCGCGCTCGCGCATGATATTCAGACCGTAATGACCCGGCGGCTCGCTGGCGTCGCCGATCCCGATGCCGTCGTCGCGAATGCTTACCCTATGGCTGCCGTCCGGGGCGGTCACGCAGCTGACCCGAATATCGCTGGCCTGGGCGTGCTTGATGGCGTTCAGCACCGCCTCGCGCACAATCTGCAGCAGGTGGACCTGCATCTGGGCGTCCAGTGCCAGGGAGGAGAGCTGACAGTCAAGGCTCAGCGTTGCGCCGGTCTGCTTCTGCAGATCGTCCAGCGTCTCCTGCAGCGCGGCGGGCAGGTTGGCCTGATGCAGCGTCAGGCGAAAGGTGGTAAGCAGCTCGCGCAGCTGGCGATAAGCGGCATTCAGCGCCCGGGAGAAGTCGGTAATGATGGTCTGCGCCGCCTCGTTCTCCTCCGGCACCGCACGTTTAAGCAGCGTCAGCTGAATGCGCAGATACGACAGCACCTGCGCCAGCGAGTCGTGCAGTTCCCGGGCGATGGTGGCACGCTCCTCCATCAGCAGCAGCTGGTGGTAGTGCTTCTGCGCCTGGTTGGAGAACAGGCCACGCCCGAGCATGGTGGCCACGCTTTTCATCAGCGGGATCGGGACGACGCGCTGCTCGCTTTGCCAGCGCAGCTCACCGAAGCGGGTCTCCAGCATAATGACCGGCAGCACCTGCGTCTCAAGGTGGTCGGCAGCCTCGCCCTCCTGCATTTTCCAGCCGTCGCTGGTATGCAGCGCCAGCCAGCCGATCCCGGTGTATTCGCGCACGGTTTGCAGGATATGACGGAAACAGTGGCTGTCGATCTTGCTGGTATTCATCTCCTGCGAACAGGTAAACAGCATCTCCAGCTGCTGATGGGCCTCGTGCAGATGGTGCGTCTTCTCTTCAACCGAAATTTCCAGCGAGCGATAGAGGGTGTGCAGCTCGGTCGCCATATGGTTAAAGGTGCGGGAAAGCAGGCCAAGCTCGTTCGGCAGATCGGTATCCGGCACCGGGGTATCAAACCGGCCCTGTTCGATGTGCAGGCTGGAGGCGACCAGATGATTGAGCGGGGCGACCACCTGCCGGCGGATCCGCCGCAGCGTGCTGAGCGCCAGCAGGATGATGCCGATCGCCCCGGCAAAAGAGATGGCGAACACCAGCTGGATTTTATGTTCGGCGTAATGCTGCAGGGAGAGGACAAAGGCGTCGATACGCGCCACATACTCATCCATATGGTTCTGATACCAGGCGTAATCGCCCTGATCGAGCTTCTCGCTTACCCCCTGCCATGCCAGCTGCAGCTGGTGATAATGCTGTTGTACCTCATCCGGTACGTACCAGCTTTTCAGGGTGAGCAGCGCGGGGGCATTCAGCGTTTGCTGCCAGGCCTGGCGATGGGGCAGCAGATCGGCGCTGCCCCGCTGCATATCGTAACCCAGGCGATAGCTCTGCATCCGCAATGACCCCGCCAGATTGATCGCTTCGGCATCACGCTGGCTGCTGGCGAGGGTAAAGAGCGCGATGGCGCTGGTCAGCAGCGACAGGGCAATGATGGCGAAAAAGGCCCGGGCAAGACTGCGTGAAACCGGTTGTTTAACTATCACAAATCGCTTCCTGAGCTAATACGAAACAGACCTGAACAACGTTTCCGCGGAGGGAATGAAACGTAATTTCATCAGGAATGAAATTAATTGATCTGACACAGGTTCAGGCGAAATAGTTCGCGTTTCTGGGCAATTGAACATTGCCTGAACCCGTTGCGGTGGGTAAATACGTTATTCATACAAAGAATAAGGTTATTCAGCCCAGCAGGGGAACCGTGATGAATCATTTTATTATGGCTAATAGCCAACAGTGCATTGGATGTCGTGCCTGCGAAGTAGCGTGCGTCATGGCGCATCATAATGAACAGCATGCCCTCAGCGCGCGCCATTTTACCCCTCGTATCACCGTGGTGAAAGAGGGCAATAAACACAGCGCCGTGACCTGTCACCACTGTGAAAACGCCCCCTGCATCCGGAGCTGTCCGAACGGCGCCATCAGTCAGACGGGCGACAGCGTGCAGATTGAAGCGAAGAAATGTATCGGGTGTAAAGCCTGCGTGGTGGCCTGCCCGTTTGGCACCATGGAGATCGTCACCACGACTGCCCAGAAGTGCGATCTGTGCCTGGATCGCCCCGAGGGGCCGGCCTGCGTGGCGAACTGCCCGGCGGATGCCTTATCAAGGGTCACGGCCGATACCCTGAACCAGCTGGCCCGCACGCGGCGGGTGCGCACGGCGCGTCATGAGGCGCAGCCGTGGCAGACCGGGGCGGCGCTCGCTCCCCGGGAGATGAGCAAACGCGAGCGGATGTTTGCCCTGGCCGCGCGCGGCGAGCCGGATAAACTGGCGCCCGAAGCGCGGGCGGGTAATTTCGACGAAATCTATCTGCCGTTCCGCCCGGCGCAGGCCCAGCGTGAGGCCAACCGCTGCCTGACCTGCGGGGAACATTCGGTGTGCGAATGGACCTGCCCGCTGCACAACCACATTCCCCAGTGGATTGAGTGCGTCAAGGCCGGGGATATCGACGCCGCGGTGGAGTTATCCCATCAGACCAACTGCCTGCCGGAGGTAACCGGCCGGGTCTGTCCTCAGGACAAACTGTGCGAAGGGGCCTGCACGGTACGGGACGTTGCCGGGTCGGTGACCATCGGCAATATCGAACGCTATATCTCCGACCAGGCGCTGGCCAAAGGCTGGCGGCCCGATCTGAGCCAGGTCACGCCCGTCAATAAGCGGGTCGCTATTATCGGGGCCGGCCCCGCCGGGCTTGCCTGCGCCGATGCGTTAATCCGCCGCGGCGTCAGCGTCACGGTCTTCGATCGCCACCCGGAAATCGGCGGCCTGCTCACCTTCGGCATTCCGGCCTTTAAGCTGGATAAATCCCTGCTGGCCCGCCGTCGGGAGATCTTCACGGCGATGGGCATCCGCTTCGAGCTGAACTGCGAGGTGGGTAAAGATATCCCGCTGGCACAGCTGCTCAGCGAGTACGATGCCCTGTTTGTTGGCGTGGGCACCTATCGTTCGATGAAGGCGGGCATTCCTCATGAAGATGCGCCCGGGGTTTACGATGCCCTGCCGTTCCTGGTGGGCAACACCCGGCAGCTGATGGGGCTGGCACCCTCGGTGGAGGAGCCCTTTGTTGATACCGCCGGGCTGAACGTGGTGGTGCTTGGCGGCGGCGATACGGCGATGGACTGCGTGCGCACCGCGCTGCGTCACGGGGCCGCGAACGTCACCTGCGCCTACCGCCGGGACGAAGCCAACATGCCGGGCTCGAAAAAAGAGGTCAAAAATGCCCGGGAAGAGGGGGCTGCCTTTGAATTTAACGTGCAGCCGGTGGAGCTGACCCTCGACGAGACCGGGCGGGTTAACGGCATCCGCCTGCTGCGCACCCGGCTGGGCGAGCCGGATACCCAGGGCCGCCGCCGTCCGGTGCCCATCGAGGGCAGTGAGTTTGTCATGCCTGCCGATGCGGTGATCATGGCCTTTGGCTTCAACCCGCATGCCATGCCCTGGCTACAGGCGCAGGGGGTGGAGGTGGATGACTGGGGACGGATCGCCGCCAGCGTTGAGACGCGCTACCGCTATCAGACCAGCAACCCGCAGATCTTTGCCGGTGGCGACGCGGTGCGCGGTGCCGATCTGGTGGTCACGGCGATGGCGGAAGGACGGCATGCCGCCCAGGGCATCGCGGACTGGCTTGGGGTCGAGGCACCCGCCGCGCATTAACCTGACGGACGACAACGCGGGCTTCTCAGCGTAGTATGACCAGCATGAATTGCGCTACGGAGCCCGTATAAACTTGAAAATTGAACTGATTAAAGACAAGTGCCTCTCGGATAACTATTTCATTCTGCGCAACCTGACGTACGATTTGACGCGGCGTAACGGCGAAGTGGTGCGCCACAAACGTGAAGTCTACGATCGGGGTAACGGCGCCACTGTCCTGCTCTACAACACTGAGAAGCAGAGCGTGGTGCTGATCCGCCAGTTCCGCATCGCCACCTGGGTAAACGGCAATCCCGACGGACGACTGATTGAAACCTGTGCCGGACTGCTGGATGACGATGAGCCGGAAGTCTGCATTCGCAAAGAGGCGATTGAAGAGACCGGTTTTGTCGTCGGTAACGCGCGTAAGGTGTTTGAGCTGTACATGTCCCCCGGCGGCGTAACGGAAATTGTCCATTTCTTCGTGGCGGAATACAGCGACGCCCAGCGCGCGGGCAAGGGCGGCGGGATTGAGGACGAAGAGATCGAGGTACTGGAGCTGCCCTTTAGCAAGGCGTTGGCGATGGTACAATCGGGTGAAATACGGGACGGCAAAACGGTGATACTTTTACAGTATTTGCGCAGCTCCGGGTTAATGGATTGATCTTATTATTCTTAATAAGATGTATTTCATATAAATCTATCCGATAAATCTGATTGAGTAACCCCGGCCTGAGCAGGAAGATATGGTCTGTTTGTCTGTCTTTGCTTCCGGGATCCTGCTATTCATGCGTCACAGCCTTTTTCTTATCTTTATGCTCAGCGTGCTGCCCGCGGCTCTGGTTCAGGCGGCACCTGCACAACAGTCCTTTACTGACTGGCAGGTGACCTGCAATAACCAGAACTTTTGTATCGCGCGTAATACCGGTGAGCATAACGGGCTGGTGATGACGCTGAGCCGCAGCGCCGGGGCGAAAACCGATGCGGTGCTGCGCATCGATCTCGGCGGGCTGGCCACGCCCGATCCCAAACAGCCGGCCATCGCGCCCCGCCTGTTGCTCGACGGCGAGCCTCTGCAGCTTGCTCCCCCGCACTGGCAGGTGACTCCCTGGCGTCTGACCACCGATCATCCCGCGACTATTACTGCCCTGCTGACCACCCTTCAGCAGAAAAAGGCCATCACCCTTGCGGATGGCAAGCAGATCATTTCTCTGGATGGCCTGAAAGAGGCGCTGCAGTTTATCGACGCCCAGCAAAAGCGTGGCGGAAGTGAAACCGCGTGGATCAACAAAGGTGCGCAGCCGCCGCTGAGCGTACCCCCCGCGCCGGCGCTGAAAGAGGTGGCCGTGGTCAACCCGACCCCGACGCCGTTAACCCGCGATGAACGCAGCGATCTGACCGACTATGGCACCTGGCGTATCAATAACAGCCAGTGTTCGCTCGACCCGGCGCGTCGTGAGGTGCGGGTCACCGCTTTAACCGATGACAAAGCGCTGCTGATGATCAGCTGCGAGGCCGGGGCCTATAACACCGTCGATCTGGCCTGGCTGGTGTCGCGTAAGAAGCCGTTTGCCTCCCATGCGGTGCGCCTGCGCCTGCCGTTTGTGCCGTCGAGCGACAGCAGCGAGATGGAGCTTATGAACGCCAGCTTCGATGAGAAGAGCCGCGAGCTGACCACCCTTGCGCTGGGGCGCGGAATTGCCGATTGCGGGATCCAGACCCGCTGGCGCTTTACCGGCCAGCGTTTCCGCCTGGTGCGTTATGCGGAAGAGCCGAGCTGCGATAACTGGCATGGCCCCGATTCCTGGCCGACCTTGTGGATCACGAGGTAAAAGCAGTCCTCCCTCTCCCTGTGGGAGAGGGCATCAGGCCGCACAGCCTTATATATGCCGGGTGGCGCCGCGCTTACCCGGCCTACAAAACCAAAAAACGGCAACCATTCGGTTGCCGTTTTGTTTTGACCTGGTAGGCCCGTGCAAGCGTAGCGCCGCCGGGCAAGGCACTTACAGCAGGGCCTGCGCCTTCTCCACCACGTTCTCAACCGTAAAGCCGAAGAACGGGAACAGCTTCTCGGCAGGCGCCGATTCACCATAGCCGGTCATCCCGACAATTTTCCCCTTCAGCCCGACGTATTTGTACCAGTAGTCCGCGATTCCCGCTTCGACCGCCACGCGCGCCGTCACGTCCGACGGCAGCACCGACTCGCGGTACGCCTCATCCTGCGCATCAAAGATATCCGTTGAAGGCAGAGACACCACCCGCACCGCATGACCTTCCGCAGTCAGCTTCTCCGCCGCCTTGACGGTGATCTCCATCTCCGACCCGGTAGCAATCAGAATAATATCCGGCTTGCCGCCGCTGTCTTTCAGGATGTAGCCTCCGCGGGCAATATTTTTCACTTGCTCCGGGGTACGCTCGATCTGCGCCAGGTTCTGGCGGGAGAGGATCAGCGCCGTCGGGCCGTTATGACGCTCTATCGCCAGCTTCCAGCCCACCGCCGCTTCGACCTGATCGCACGGCCGCCAGGTGCTGAAGTTTGGCGTCAGTCGCAGGCTGGCCAGCTGTTCCACCGCCTGGTGAGTCGGACCATCTTCCCCCAGACCGATGGAGTCGTGGGTATAGACCATGATCTGCCGGGCCTTCATTAGCGCTGCCATACGCGCGGCGTTACGCGCATATTCGACAAACATCAGGAAGGTGGCGGTGTAAGGCACAAACCCGCCGTGATGGGCGATCCCGTTGGCAATGGCGGTCATGCCGAACTCACGCACCCCGTAGTGGATGTAGTTCCCGGCGATATCTTCCTTGAGCGAGGTCGAGCCCGACCAGATGGTCAGGTTGCTCGGGGCCAGATCCGCCGAGCCGCCCAGCAGCTCCGGCAGGATCGGACCAATGGCGTTGAGGGTATTCTGCGAGGCCTTACGGGTGGCGATTTTCGCCGGGTTGGCCTGCAGGTTCTCAATCAGCGTCTGCGTGGCCTCTTCCCAGTTCTCGGGCAGGCCGCCGCTCATGCGACGGCTGAACTCGGCCGCCAGCTCCGGGTGTGCTTTCTGGTAGGCGGCAAATTTTTCGTTCCAGGCCGCCTGCGCTTTTTCGCCCTCTTCGCGGGCATCCCAGGCTTTGTAGATCTCTTTCGGGATCTCAAAGGCCGGGTATTTCCAGCCCAGCTTCTGCCGGGTCAGGGCCACTTCCTCTTCACCCAGCGCCGCGCCGTGCGACTCTTCCTTGCCGGCTTTGTTCGGGGAACCGAATCCGATGACCGTGCGACAAATTATCAGCGACGGTTTATCGGTCACGCTTTGCGCTTCCTGAATGGCCGCTTTCAGCGCCTCGGGATCGTGGCCGTCAATCTCATGCACCACGTGCCAGTGGTAGGCCTCAAAGCGTTTAGCCGTGTCGTCAGTGAACCAGCCCTCGGTCTCGCCGTCGATGGAAATACCGTTGTGATCGTAGAAACCAATCAGCTTGCCCAGCCCCAGCGTGCCCGCCAGAGAGCAAACCTCGTGGGAGATCCCCTCCATCAGACAGCCGTCGCCCATAAAGACATACGTGAAGTGATCGACAATCTCGTGATCCGGCCGGTTAAACTGCGCCGCCAGCGTGCGCTCGGCAATTGCCAGCCCGACCGCGTTCGCCAGCCCCTGACCCAGCGGGCCGGTGGTGGTCTCCACTCCAGGGGTATAACCCAGCTCCGGGTGGCCCGGGGTTTTGGAGTGCAGCTGGCGGAAGTTTTTCAGCTCCTCAAGCGGCAGGTTATAGCCGGAAAGGTGCAGCAGGCTGTAAAGCAGCATCGACGCGTGACCGTTGGAGAGAATAAAGCGGTCGCGGTCGTACCACGTCGGATCGTTAGGGTTGTGCTTCAGGAAATCATTCCACAACACTTCTGCGATATCGGCCATACCCATTGGTGCGCCTGGATGACCGGAATTGGCTTTTTGCACGGCATCCATGCTGAGGGCGCGAATGGCATTGGCTAACTCTTTACGGGACATAGTTCACTCCATGGCAAGGTTACAGTTTGGCGGCGAGCAGATCTTCGAGTTTGCGTTGGTCGACCGCGAAAAGACGGATCCCTTCTGACAGCTTATCGACCGCCATGGCGTCCTGATTATGCTCCCAGCGGAATTCGGCTTCGGTCATTGGTTTTGGTTTTGGCAACACGGTTGAGGAAGGCACCAGGCGGCGGATCACCTCTTCCTCTTTCTCCTGCAGCTCCTGCAGCAGGTTAGGGGAGATGGTCAGGCGGTCGCAGCCGGTGAGGGCAAGGATCTGCTCGGTGCGGCGGAAGCTGGCCCCCATCACGATGGTCTCGTAGCGGTGCTGCTTATAGTAATCGTAGATATTGCGAACGGATTTCACGCCCGGATCTTCCTCTACCACGTAGGGGTCCATCGGCTGGCGGGCCTGATACCAGTCGTAAATACGCCCGACGAAGGGGGATACCAGGAACACCCCGGCTTCGGCGCAGGCGCGTGCCTGAGCAAAGGAGAACAGCAGCGTCAGGTTGCAGTTAATCCCCTCTTTCTCCAGCACCTCGGCGGCGCGGATCCCCTCCCAGGTGGAGGCCAGCTTGATCAGAATGCGCGATTTCTCGACATCCTGCTCCTCGTAGAGCTTCACCAGATGGCGCGCTTTAGCGATGCTTTTCTCCTGGTCAAAGGAGAGGCGTGCGTCCACTTCGGTAGAGACCCGTCCCGGAATGCTTTTCAGAATTTCGCTACCAATATTGACCGCCAGCTTATCGCTGGCCTCAGCAACCTGTTGCTCTTTGGTTTTTCCCCGACCTTTACCGTACGCAATGGCGTCGTCAATCAGGTGCGAGAAGTGTGACAGCCCGGCGGCTTTCAGCAGCAGCGACGGGTTGGTGGTCGCATCCTGTGGCTGGTAGTGGCGGATGGATTCGATATCACCGCTGTCAGCCACGACCGTGGTGAATTGTTTGATGCCGTCTAGTTGGTTCATAAATAATTACTCCTTGGAAATAAAAGAGTTGGTGGAGTGTGTTAGATCACACTTCTGCGAAATTCGCGATGTACTTAACAAAAAAGCATAGCAGACGGACATGGTCTTGCTTTGATGGGCAGGTAACATGATTGTTATAAATTGATAACAATTTTTGTTTTTTGATGGTGAGAGTTTGGCAGCCTTCAAAGTTTGAACGGCGGGCAGCAGCGATACTATCCGCCACCCTGGGTGAGCTCAGACCATAACAACATCACCCATTTTGAACGATACGTGAAAGGAACATTACAATGGACGAGCAGTTAAGACAGAGTGCCCTCGATTTTCATGAATTCCCCGTACCAGGCAAAATTCAGGTCTCTCCCACCAAGCCTCTCGCCACCCAGCGCGACCTGGCGTTAGCCTATTCGCCGGGCGTTGCTGCCCCGTGCCTCGAAATCGAAAAAGATCCGCTGGCGGCCTACAAATACACCGCCCGCGGCAATCTGGTGGCGGTAATTTCCAACGGCACCGCGGTGCTGGGGCTGGGCAATATCGGAGCGCTGGCCGGGAAACCGGTGATGGAAGGCAAGGGCGTGCTGTTCAAGAAGTTCGCCGGCATCGACGTGTTTGATATTGAAGTGGACGAGCTGGACCCGGACAAATTCATCAACGTGGTGGCCGCGCTGGAGCCGACCTTTGGCGGCATCAACCTCGAAGACATCAAAGCCCCGGAATGTTTCTATATCGAGCAGAAACTCCGTGAACGCATGAACATTCCGGTGTTCCACGACGATCAGCACGGAACGGCGATCATTAGCACCGCCGCCATTCTGAACGGCCTGCGGGTGGTGGAGAAGAACCTCTCTGACGTACGCATGGTGGTCTCCGGCGCGGGCGCGGCAGCCATCGCCTGTATGAACCTGCTGGTGGCGCTGGGGATGCAGAAGCACAACATCGTGGTCTGCGACTCCAAAGGCGTGATTTACAAAGGCCGCGAAGCCAATATGGCGGAGACCAAAGCCGCCTACGCCGTGGACGACGACGGCAAGCGCAGCCTGGCGGATGTGATGGACGGCGCGGATATCTTCCTCGGCTGTTCGGGCCCGAAAGTGCTGAACGAAGAGATGGTGATGAAGATGGCGCGCGCGCCGCTGATCCTCGCCCTGGCGAACCCGGAGCCGGAAATTCTGCCGCCGCTGGCGAAAGCGGTCCGCCCGGATGCCATCATCTGTACCGGCCGTTCCGATTACCCGAACCAGGTGAACAACGTGCTCTGCTTCCCGTTCATCTTCCGCGGGGCGCTGGACGTCGGCGCGACTGCCATTAACGAAGAGATGAAGCTGGCAGCGGTGCACGCCATTGCCGAGCTGGCCCACGCCGAGCAGAGCGAAGTGGTGGCCTCGGCCTATGGCGATCAGGATCTGAGCTTCGGCCCGGACTACATCATTCCAAAACCGTTCGATCCGCGTCTGATTGTCAAAATCGCCCCGGCTGTCGCCAAAGCGGCGATGGACTCCGGCGTGGCGACGCGTCCGATCGCCGACTTCGATGCCTATGTCGATAAGCTGACCGAATTCGTCTACAAAACCAACCTGTTCATGAAGCCAATCTTCTCCCAGGCGCGTACGGACGCCAAACGCGTGGTGATGGCCGAAGGGGAAGAGGCTCGCGTCCTGCACGCCACTCAGGAGCTGGTAAGCCTGGGGCTGGCGAAGCCGATCCTGATTGGTCGTCCGAGCGTGATCGAGATGCGTATCCAGAAGCTGGGGCTGCAGATCAAGCCGGGCGTGGACTTTGAGATCGTCAACAATGAATCCGATCCGCGCTTCAAAGAGTACTGGAGCGAGTACTATGCCATCATGAAGCGCCGGGGGATCACCCAGGAGCAGGCCCAGCGGGCGGTAATCAGCAACACCACGGTGATCGGGGCGATCATGGTTCATCGTGGCGAAGCCGACGCGCTGATCTGCGGCACCATTGGCGACTATCACGAGCACTTCAGCGTGGTGCAGGAGATCTTCGGCTATCGCGACAACGTGCATACCGCCGGGGCGATGAACGCGCTGCTGCTGCCAAGCGGCAACACCTTTATTGCCGATACCTACGTCAACGACGACCCGACCCCGGAGCAGCTGGCGGAGATCACGGTGATGGCCGCGGAAACGGTGCGTCGATTCGGTATCGAGCCGAAGGTGGCCCTGCTGTCGCATTCCAACTTTGGCTCCTCCAAATCGGCGGCCGCCTGCAAAATGCGTCAGACCCTGGAGCTGGTGCGCGAGCGCGCGCCTGAGCTGATGATCGACGGGGAGATGCACGGCGACGCCGCGCTGGTGGAGAGCATCCGTAACGAACGGATGCCGGACAGCCCGCTGAAAGGCTCAGCTAACGTGCTGATCATGCCGAACGTTGAAGCGGCGCGTATCAGCTACAACCTGCTGCGGGTCTCCAGTTCAGAAGGGGTGACCGTCGGGCCAGTACTGATGGGGGTGGCGAAACCGGTGCATGTGTTAACCCCGATTGCGTCCGTGCGCCGGATTGTGAACATGGTGGCGCTGGCGGTGGTTGAGGCGCAGACGCAGCCGCTGTAGTAGGGATTTGTCGGGTGGCGCATTCGCTTACCCGACCTACGGGACTCGTAGGCCGGATAAGCGCAGCGCCATCCGGCATTTAAACCCAATCGCGAACCTGAATAAACTCACGCAAGGCAGCCTCCGGGCTGCCTTCTTTTGGTTCGTAGCTGTACTCCCAGCGCACCAGCGGCGGCATCGACATCAGAATCGACTCCGTGCGCCCGCCGGTTTGCAGGCCGAATAGCGTGCCGCGATCCCACACCAGATTGAACTCCACGTAACGCCCCCGGCGATAGAGCTGGAACTCGCGTTCGCGCACGCCGTAATCGTGGTTTTTACGCCGCTCGACGATTGGCAGGTAGGCATCGGTATAGCCGTTGCCCACCGCCTGCATAAAGCTGAAGGCGGTATCAAAATCCGGGGTGTTCAGATCGTCGAAGAACAGACCGCCAATGCCGCGCTGCTCGTCGCGGTGCTTCAGATAAAAGTACTCGTCGCACCACTTCTTGTATTTCGGGTAAATGTCCTCGCCAAAGGGCAGGCACAGGTCGTGCGCGGTCTGGTGCCAGTGGACAGCGTCTTCTTCAAACCCGTAGAAAGGGGTTAAGTCGAAGCCGCCGCCAAACCACCACACCGGGTCGGCACCCGGTTTTTCAGCGATAAAAAAGCGCACGTTGGCATGGCTGGTCGGCACGTAAGGGTTATGGGGATGCACCACCAGCGAGACCCCCATCGCTTCGAAGCTACGACCCGCCAGCTCCGGGCGGTGCGCGGTAGCCGAGGCGGGCATGGCGTCGCCGTGGACGTGGGAGAAGTTGACCCCGGCCTGCTCGAACACGCCGCCGTTGCGCAGCACGCGGCTGCGCCCACCGCCACCGGCTTCGCGCTGCCACTCATCCTGCTGAAACTCACCGCCGTCGACGGCGCTCAGCTGCTGGCAAATCGTGTCCTGCAGCTGCAGAAGAAAGGTTTTGACCGTTTGCGCGTTAGGTTTCATCAGCGTTTCCTGGCGTGGGCTTTTTGATTATCGAACCAGTTAAAGTAACTGATGATCCCAGAGGCAATCGCGTTAGCGATTTTCTGCCGGAACGCGGTGGTTCCCAGCAGGCGCTCTTCGTTCGGGTTGGTAATAAAGGAAGTTTCCACCAGCACCGACGGAATGGACGGCGATTTCAGCACCACGAACGCAGCCTGTTCCGTCCCTTTACTGTGCAGTTTATGCACCGGTTTAATTTTTTTCAGAATGTGCGACCCGAGGGTCAGGCTGTTCTTGATGGTGTCGGTCTGCACCAGGTCAAACAGCACCTGCTGGAGCAGATGATCTTTGGCGGTGGCCTTCTTGCCGGCCACTTCATCGGCACGGTTCTCGCGATCCGAGAGGTATTTTGCCATCGCGCTACTCGCGCCGCGGTTGGAGAGGGCAAACACCGAGGCACCTGCGGCGTCCGGATTGGTAAAACCGTCGGCGTGGATCGACATAAAGAGATCGGCGCCGTGCTGGTGGGCAATCTCCACCCGGTCGTACAGCGGAATAAAAGTGTCGCCGGAGCGGGTCAGGCGGGCGTCAATGCCGTTGCTGCGTAAAATCGACCGGACGTTTTTTGCAATCGCCAGTACAACATGCTTTTCTTTAGAGCCGTTGCGGCCAATGGCACCAGTATCGATGCCGCCGTGACCCGGATCGAGCATCACGATGCGCTTTGCGCCGGGTTTTTTGGTTTTCGGCTTGCTGTGGCCGTTGCTGGTTTTAAGCGTGCTCTCTTCTTTTGCCTGGGCCTGCTTTGCGATGCCCGTTAACGTTAAGGCCGCCAGCCCCGCTTTGAGAACCTGACGACGCGATGTGAGTGTTTTTAATGGTTTGAATGTGCTCATGCGGCCTGAAGTGTAAAAAATGAGTGTCCTGGTGTTATATCGTATCGTCTTTTCCGTTACGACAGTCCATGTGGCGAATTGTTTTACTTTTCATTTCAATACGTGACAAAGTGCCATTATGCCAAATTTTCAGGCGTTTTTCGCTGGATATTGGCGAAAGAGGGCGTTCGCGTCATAATCACTGTTTTTAAACCCAAAAAGGCGGTTAATACCATGGAGATACGCGTTTTTCGCCAGGCAGACTTCGAAGAGGTGATCACCCTTTGGGAGCGCTGCGATCTACTGCGACCGTGGAACGATCCGGAGATGGACATCGAGCGCAAGCTCAATCATGACGTCAGTCTGTTTCTGGTTGCGGAAGTGAATGGTGAAGTGGTGGGCACGGTGATGGGCGGCTACGACGGGCATCGCGGCTCGGCGTACTACCTGGGCGTCCATCCGGAGTTTCGCGGGCGTGGCATTGCCAACGCGCTGCTCAATCGTCTGGAAAAGAAACTCATCGCCCGCGGCTGCCCGAAAATTCAGATCATGGTGCGGGAAGATAATGACATGGTGCTGGGCATGTACGAGCGTCTCAACTATGAACATGCCGACGTGCTGACGCTGGGCAAACGCCTGATAGAAGATGAAGAGTATTGATTTTCACCCCGGTGACTATGACAGCCACGGCCGGGTTCGCCTGCCGTTTCTGTTCTGGTGCGTGCTGCTGCTCCAGGCGCGCACCTGGGTATTGTTTGTGCTGGCCGGGGCCTCCCGCGATCAGGGCAATACCCTGCTGAATCTGTTTTACCCCGATCATGATAACTTCTGGCTCGGGCTGCTGCCGGGGATCCCGGCGGTGATGGCCTTTTTACTGAGCGGGCGGCGTCATCTCGTGCCGCGCCTGTGGCGCGCGCTGCGCTGGCAGCTGATCCTCGCCCAGATCGTACTGCTGGGCTGGCAACCCCTGCTGTGGCTGAACGGTGAGGCCGTGAGTGGGATCGGGATTGCGCTGCTGGTGGCCGATATCGTGGCGCTGCTGTGGCTGCTGACCCATCCCCGTCTGCGCGCCTGTTTTACGCCAGAGAAAGATTAAACGGCACTTTTTAGCGATGCTGTACTCCAACAAGCGTCAAATTAACCAGAAAGGAACTCCCGATGAAATCGCTGCGTTTACTGTTATGCGCGCTTCCCGTTGTCCTGACGGGCTGTTCAACGCTCTCCGCCGTGAACTGGTCTGCGGCTTACCCCTGGAACTGGTTCGGGTCGTCCACCGAAGTGACCGAGCAGGGCGTGGGCAATCTCACCGCCGCCACGCCGCTGGAACAGAGCGCTATCGAATCGGCGCTGGGCGGTGATTACCGTCTGCGCAGCGGCATGAAAACGCAAAACGGCACCATCGTGCACTACTTTGAAGCGCTGAAAGATGACCAGCTGGCGCTGGTGATTAACGGTGATAAATCCAGCGTCGGGCGCATTGAGGTGCTGGACCCCGGGATCGAAACTGAAAAAGGGGTAAAGGTCGGTACGCCGTTCAGCGACCTGTATCAAAAAGCCTACGGCAACTGCGTCAGCGTGCCGGGTGACGACAGCGTAACGGTGGAGTGTAAGGCCGACGGCAGCCAGCATATCAGCTACCAGTTCAGCGGATCCTGGAGCGGCCCGGACGGGTTAATGCCGTCCGACGACACGCTGAAGAACTGGAAAATCAGCAAAATTGTCTGGCAGCAGTAAATTGCGCCTGGACAAGCCGCCTCGCTGAAAAAGCGGGTATAATCGCCGCCAACAATGCCACGACGTCGTGGCATCTTTTTTTCAGGAGGAGCGATGTCTCAGGTTCAGAGTGGCATTTTGCCAGAACATTGCCGCGCGGCGATTTGGATCGAAGCCAATGTTAAAGGGGATATTGATGCCCTGCGTGCGGCCAGCAAAGTTTTTATCGATAAACTGGCCACCTTCCAGGTCAAATTCCCGGACGCCCACTGCGGCGCGGTGGTGGCCTTTGGTCACGACGTCTGGCGTCAGCTGAGCGGCGGGGAAGGGGCCGAAGAACTGAAGGATTTTGTCCCTTACGGCAAAGGTCTGGCTCCGGCCACCCAGTACGACGTGCTGATCCACATTCTCTCCCTGCGTCACGACGTGAACTTCTCCATTGCCCAGGCCGCGATGGCCGCCTTTGGCGACTGCGTTGAGGTGAAAGAAGAGATCCACGGTTTCCGCTGGGTGGAAGAGCGCGATCTGAGCGGCTTCGTTGACGGTACCGAAAACCCGGCAGGGGATGAAGTGCGTCGTGACGTGGCGGTGATCAAAGAGGGCGTGGACGCGGGCGGCAGCTACGTGTTCGTTCAGCGCTGGGAGCACAACCTCAAACAGCTTAACCGCATGAGCGTTCACGATCAGGAGATGATGATTGGCCGCACCAAAGAGGCCAACGAGGAGATCGACGGCGACGATCGCCCGGCCACCTCTCACCTGAGCCGTGTAGATCTGAAAGAGGACGGCAAAGGGCTGAAGATTGTGCGCCAGAGCCTGCCGTACGGCACCGCCAGCGGTACGCACGGTCTCTACTTCTGCGCCTACTGCGCGCGTCTGTATAACATCGAACAGCAGCTGCTGAGCATGTTCGGGGATACCGACGGCAAGCGTGACGCCATGCTGCGCTTCACGAAGCCGGTGACCGGCGGCTACTATTTTGCGCCGTCCGTTGAGCGTCTGCTGGCACTGTAATTGCCTTTCTCCCTCTCCCTGTGGGAGAGGGGTGGGGTGACGGCATCAGGCCGCACCCTTATTCCCTTTTCTGCTTGCAAATCACCAAACGGTATATAAAACCGTTACTCCTTTAGTACTCGTTATAAATATGATGACCCTAAGAAAATCTTCACAACGCTTAGGGTGCGCAATGGCCGTTACTGTACTGAAAAAAGGATCTCTGGTGCTGGCAGCTTCAGTGTTGCTGGTCGCTCAGGCGCAGGCAACCGAGCTGCTGAACAGCTCTTACGACGTCTCCCGCGAGCTGTTTGCCGCCCTGAACCCGCCGTTTGAACAGCAGTGGGCAAAAGACAATAACGGCGACAAGCTGACCATCAAACAGTCTCACGCCGGTTCCTCCAAACAGGCGCTGGCGATCCTGCAGGGGCTGAAAGCGGATGTGGTGACCTACAACCAGATTACCGACGTGCAGATCCTGCACGACAAAGGCAAGCTGATCCCGGCCGACTGGCAGAGCCGCCTGCCGAACAGCAGCTCGCCGTTCTACTCCACCATGGGCTTCCTGGTGCGTAAGGGCAATCCGAAGAACATTCACGACTGGAACGACCTCGTGCGTTCTGACGTTAAGCTGATTTTCCCGAACCCGAAAACCTCCGGCAATGCCCGCTATACCTACCTGGCAGCCTGGGGCGCAGCGGACAAAGCTGACGGTGACGATAAAGCGAAAACCGAACAGTTCATGACCCAGTTCCTGAAAAACGTCGAAGTGTTTGATACCGGCGGCCGCGGTGCGACCACCACCTTCGCGGAGCGCGGCCTGGGCGATGTGCTGATCAGCTTTGAATCCGAAGTGAACAATATTCGTAAACAGTATGAAGCCCAGGGCTTTGAAGTGGTTATCCCGAAAACCAACGTGCTGGCGGAGTTCCCGGTCGCCTGGGTGGATAAAAACGTCGAAGCCAACGGAACAGAGAAAGCAGCGAAAGCCTATCTGAACTATCTCTACAGCCCGCAGGCGCAGACCGTGATCACCGATTACTACTATCGCGTGAATAACCCGGACGTGATGAACAAGCTGAAAGACAAGTTCCCGCAGACCGAGCTGTTCCGCGTGGAAGACCATTTTGGCTCCTGGCCTGAGGTGATGAAAACGCACTTTGCCAGCGGCGGTGAGTTAGACAAACTGTTGGCGGCGGGGCGTAAGTAATGTTTGCAGTTTCCTCCAGACGTGTGCTGCCGGGCTTTACCTTAAGTCTCGGGACCAGCCTGCTGTTCGTCTGTCTGATTTTGTTATTACCGCTCAGCGCACTGGTGGTCCAGCTCTCTGAGATGAGCTGGTCCCAGTACTGGGAAGTGATCAGCAACCCGCAGGTGGTGGCGGCCTATAAGGTGACGCTGCTGTCGGCCTTTGTCGCCTCCATCTTCAACGGCGTGTTCGGCCTGCTGATGGCGTGGATCTTAACCCGCTACCGCTTCCCGGGCCGCACGCTGCTGGATGCGCTGATGGACCTGCCGTTTGCGCTGCCTACCGCGGTGGCCGGTTTAACCCTGGCCTCGCTGTTCTCGGTAAACGGCTTTTACGGCGAGTGGCTGGCGAAGTTTGATATCAAAGTGACCTACACCTGGCTCGGCATTGCCGTGGCGATGGCCTTTACCAGCATCCCGTTTGTGGTGCGTACCGTGCAGCCGGTGCTGGAGGAGTTAGGTCCGGAATACGAAGAAGCGGCAGAAACTCTCGGCGCGACGCGCTGGCAGAGCTTCCGCAAAGTGGTCATGCCGGAACTCTCTCCGGCGCTGCTGGCGGGGGTGGCGCTGTCGTTCACCCGTAGCCTTGGCGAGTTCGGTGCGGTCATCTTTATCGCCGGTAATATCGCGTGGAAAACGGAAGTCACCTCGCTGATGATTTTTATCCGTTTACAGGAGTTTGATTATCCGGCGGCGAGCGCCATTGCCTCGGTGATCCTCGCAGCCTCGCTGCTGCTGCTGTTCTCAATTAACACTCTGCAAAGTCGCTTTGGTCGACGCGTGGTAGGTCACTGATGGCGGAAATCACTCAATTGAAACGCTACGACGCGCCCCGCATTAACTGGGGAAAATGGCTGCTGATTGGCACCGGCGTGCTGGTATCGGCCTTCATTCTGGTCGTGCCGATGGTCTACATTTTTGTCCAGGCGTTCAGCAAGGGGATTATGCCCGCGCTGCAAAACCTGGCCGACCCGGACATGCTGCATGCGATCTGGCTGACGGTCATGATCGCACTCATTACCGTGCCGGTGAACCTGGTGTTTGGCATCCTGCTGGCCTGGCTGGTGACGCGCTTTGACTTCCCGGGTCGCCAGCTGCTGCTGACCCTGCTGGATATTCCGTTTGCGGTGTCGCCGGTGGTGGCCGGTCTGGTCTATCTGCTGTTTTACGGCTCCAACGGTCCGCTGGGCGGCTGGCTGGATGAACATAACTTACAGATCATGTTCGCCTGGCCGGGCATGGTGCTGGTGACGGTCTTTGTGACCTGTCCGTTTGTGGTGCGTGAGCTGGTGCCGGTGATGCTCAGCCAGGGCAGCCATGAGGACGAAGCGGCGGTACTGCTGGGCGCCTCGGGCTGGCAGATGTTCCGCCGCGTGACCCTGCCAAACATCCGCTGGGCGCTGCTGTATGGCGTGGTGCTGACCAACGCCCGTGCGATTGGTGAGTTTGGCGCGGTGTCGGTGGTTTCCGGCTCGATCCGCGGCGAAACCCTGTCGCTGCCGTTACAAATTGAATTGCTGGAGCAGGACTATAACACCGTCGGTTCCTTTACCGCCGCAGCCCTGCTGACGCTGATGGCTATTTTGACCCTGTTTTTAAAGAGTATGGTGCAGTGGCGTTTAGAGAATCAGGCCAAACGCCAGCATCAGGAGGGAAATCATGAGCATTGAGATTGCCAATATTAAGAAGTCATTTGGTCGCACCCAGGTGCTGAACGATATCTCGCTGGATATCCCTTCCGGACAAATGGTGGCGCTGCTGGGGCCCTCTGGCTCCGGTAAAACCACGCTGCTGCGTATTATCGCCGGCCTGGAGCAGCAGACCAGCGGGCATATCCGTTTCCACGGCACCGACGTCAGCCGCCTGCACGCGCGCGATCGTAAGGTGGGCTTCGTGTTCCAGCATTACGCCCTGTTCCGCCATATGACGGTGTTCGACAACATCGCCTTCGGCCTGACGGTGCTGCCGCGTCGTGAACGTCCGGACGCTGCCACCATCAAAGCGAAAGTGACTAAGCTGCTGGAGATGGTGCAGCTGGCGCACCTGGCGGACCGTTATCCGGCCCAGCTCTCCGGTGGACAGAAACAGCGCGTGGCGCTGGCCCGTGCCCTGGCGGTTGAGCCGCAGATCCTGCTGCTGGATGAACCCTTCGGCGCGCTGGATGCCCAGGTGCGTAAAGAGCTGCGTCGCTGGCTGCGTCAGCTGCACGAAGAGCTGAAATTCACCAGCGTCTTCGTCACCCACGATCAGGAAGAGGCGATGGAAGTGGCCGACCGGGTGGTGGTGATGAGTCAGGGGAATATCGAACAGGTCGATGAGCCAGAACAGCTCTGGCGCGAACCGGCTACCCGCTTTGTGCTGGAATTTATGGGCGAAGTAAACCGCCTGCACGGCACCGTTCGCGGCGGCCAGTTCCACGTCGGCGCCCATCGCTGGCCGCTGGGCTACACCCCAGGCTATCAGGGCCCGGTGGATCTCTTCCTGCGCCCGTGGGAAGTGGACGTCAGCCGTCGCACCAGCCTCGACTCGCCGCTGCCGGTTCAGGTACTCGAAGCCAGTCCGAAAGGTCACTACACTCAACTGGTGGTTCAGCCGCTCGGCTGGTATGACGAACCGCTGACGGTGGTGATGCGCGACGAGGAGCCGCCGTACCGCGGCGAACGTCTGTTTGTCGGCCTGCAACATGCGCGCATTTATCACGATAAGGATCGCATCGAGACGCGGGGAGATCTTGCTCTGGCGGAATCTGCCTGATAGGTTAAGTCCACGTAGTTTTGCCGGGTGGCGCTGCGCTTACCCGGCCTATTATATGCTCTCTGTAGGCCCGGTAAGCGTAAGCGCCACCGGGCTTTTTATTGGACAGCGATCATGAACACATTAGAACAAACCATCGGCAACACCCCTCTGATCAAACTGCAGCGCATGGGGCCGGACAACGGCAGCGAAATCTGGATCAAACTGGAAGGCAACAACCCGGCGGGTTCGGTGAAAGACCGTGCCGCGCTGTCGATGATTGTCCAGGCCGAAAAGCGCGGTGAAATCAAACCCGGCGATGTGCTGATTGAGGCGACCAGCGGGAACACCGGCATTGCGTTGGCGATGATTGCCGCCCTCAAAGGCTATCGCATGAAGCTGCTGATGCCGGACAACATGAGCCAGGAGCGCCGTGCCGCGATGCTGGCTTATGGCGCCGAGCTCATTCTGGTGAGCAAAGAGCAGGGGATGGAAGGGGCCCGCGATCTGGCCCTTGAGATGGCGAACCGCGGCGAAGGCAGGCTGCTGGATCAGTTCAACAACCCCGATAACCCTTACGCGCATTACACCACCACCGGACCGGAAATCTGGCAGCAAACCGCAGGCCGCATCACCCATTTCGTCTCCAGTATGGGTACCACCGGCACCATCACTGGCGTCTCCCGCTTTCTGCGCGAGCAGGAAAAGGCGGTCACTATTGTCGGCCTGCAGCCCGAAGAGGGCAGCAGCATCCCGGGTATTCGCCGCTGGCCTGCAGAGTACATGCCGGGCATTTTTGATGCCTCGCTTGTGGACCAGGTGCTGGATATTCATCAGCGCGAGGCGGAAAATACCATGCGTGAACTGGCCGTGCGCGAAGGGGTCTTCTGCGGCGTCAGTTCTGGCGGCGCGGTAGCTGGCGCCCTGCGTGTTGCCGCGGCAACGCCGGGGGCTGTGGTGGTGGCGATTATCTGCGATCGCGGCGATCGCTACCTGTCTACCGGCGTGTTTGGTGAGGAGAGCTATGCGCAGGGCGCAGGGATCTAAAGGCTATGGAAATGATTTTATTCCGGGACAAAACCCGGGCGCAGCAGACCGATATTGTGGCAGTGCAGTCCCAGGTGGTGTACGGCAGCGTCGGTAACAGCATTGCAGTGCCCAATATTCGCCAGCATCACCTCAACGTGACGGCGATCCCGACGGTGCTGTTCAGCAATACCCCGCACTACGATACCTTTTACGGCGGGGTAATTCCCGACGAATGGTTCAGCGGCTACCTGAAAGCGCTGGACGAGCGCGACGTGCTGCGCGAGCTAAAAGCGGTCACTACCGGCTATATGGGAAGTGCCAGCCAGATTGCCCTGCTGGCGGAGTGGCTACGTGCGGTAAAGGCGCAGCATCCCGATGTGCTGATCCTCGTGGACCCGGTGATTGGTGACACCGACAGCGGAACCTACGTCAAACCGGAGATCCCGGAAGCCTATCGCCAGCACCTGCTGCCGCTGGCGCAGGGAATTACCCCGAACGTCTACGAGCTGGAAGTCCTCAGCGGCAAATCGTGCCGGGACAACGCCAGCGCTATTGCTGCTGCCAGAGGGCTGCTTTCCGATACTCTGCAGTGGGTGGCGATAACCAGCGCGCCGGTTGCCGGTGATGCTGACAGCATCCACGTGGTGCTGGTCTCTCACGACAACGTGACGGTCAGCGCTCATCCACGCATCCAGGCCGATCTGAAAGGCACCGGGGATCTGTTCTGCTCTGAGCTGGTGAGCGCCCTGGTACAGCGCGAGAGCGTGGCCGCGGCGATAAGCCGGGCAGGGGACAGGGTGACGCAGGTGATGCAATACACCCAGGAAAAAGGTTACGACGAACTGGTTCTGCCGGCCTGACAAACGAAAATGGCGCCCGAAGGCGCCATTTTTCTGTGCGGCAAGAAATTACTTCTTGATGCGGATAACCGGGGTTTCACCCACGGTAACGCTGCCGGACAGTTTGATCAGTTCTTTGATTTCGTCCATGTTGGAGATAACAACCGGAGTCAGGGTAGACTTGGCTTTCTCTTCCAGCAGTGGCAGATCGAATTCAATAACCGGGTCGCCAACTTTAACGCGCTGGCCTTCTTCAGCGATACGCTTGAAGCCTTCGCCTTTCAGCTCGACGGTGTCGATACCGAAGTGAACGAACAGCTCAATACCGCTATCAGATTCAATAGAAAATGCGTGGTTGGTTTCAAAAATCTTACCGATGGTACCATCAACCGGTGCAACCATTTTGTTACCGGTCGGTTTGATAGCAATGCCATCACCAACAATTTTCTCTGCAAACACGACATCCGGCACGTCTTCGATATTGACGATTTCACCAGACAGCGGAGCAACGATCTCAATAGTTCCGGTGTCGCTGTTGCCTTTGTCACCGAACAGTTTACTAAATAACCCCATTAGCCATCTCTCCTAAGCAGTAAATTGGGCCGCATCTCGTGGATTAGCAGATTGTTTTTTCTTCAATGAACTTGTTAACCAGCGTCATTAACTCGTCCGTTGTCGGTTGAGCAAGAGCCTGCTCTGCTAATACCTTCGCATCTTCGAAGTTCGTGTTACGGATAATCTTCTTGATGCGAGGGATGGAAATGGCGCTCATTGAGAATTCGTCCAGACCCATACCCAGCAACAGAAGTGTAGCACGTTCGTCGCCTGCAAGCTCACCACACATACCAGTCCATTTGCCTTCGGCATGAGAAGCATCAATAACTTGCTTGATAAGCGTCAGCACGGACGGTGACATTGGCTGGTAAAGATGTGAAATCATATCATTACCACGGTCAACTGCCAGGGTGTACTGGGTTAAATCGTTGGTACCAATACTAAAGAAATCGACTTCTTTCGCTAAATGACGGGCAATCGTTGCTGCGGCTGGGGTTTCCACCATGACGCCAACTTCGATTGCTTCGTCGAAGGCTTTACCTTCGTCGCGCAGTTCCTGTTTGTAGATTTCGATCTCTTTCTTCAGTGCGCGCACTTCTTCAACAGAGATGATCATCGGGAACATGATGCGCAGTTTACCGAAAGCGGAAGCACGCAGGATGGCACGAACCTGGTCACGCAGGATCTCTTTACGATCCATGGCGATACGCACCGCACGCCAGCCCAGGAACGGGTTCTCTTCTTTCGGGAAGTTCATGTATGGCAGCTCTTTATCGCCGCCGATGTCCATGGTACGGACGATAACCGCCTGTGAGCCGCATGCTTCAGCAACCGCTTTATAAGCAGCAAACTGCTCTTCTTCGGTTGGCAGGGCGTCACGGTCCATGAACAGGAATTCGGTACGGTACAGGCCTACACCTTCTGCGCCGTTGCGCTCTGCGCCGTCAACGTCACGCACGGTACCGATGTTGGCACAGACTTCAACCTGATGACCATCCAGCGTGATAGCTGGCAGATCTTTCAGTTTCGCCAGTTCGGCTTTCTCGGTCGCAACCTGTTCCTGAACGGCACGCAGCTGTTCGATTTGCTCGTTGGTTGGGTTGACGTAAACCAGATTGTTTACGGCATCCAGAATCAGATAGTCGTCGTTTTTAACCTGAGAGGTGACGCTACCGGTACCCACGATGGCAGGCAGTTCCAGAGAACGCGCCATGATAGAGGTGTGGGAGGTACGGCCACCGGCGTCAGTAATGAAACCCAGCACCTTGTTCAGGTTCAGCTGTGCGGTTTCTGACGGGGTCAGGTCAGCAGCAACCAGGATTACTTCATCCTGAATGGCGCTCAGATCGATGATGGCCAGGCCGAGGATGTTGCGCAGCAGGCGCTTACCGATATCACGCACGTCAGCCGCACGCTCTTTCAGGTATTCATCGTCCAGCTCTTCCAGGGCAGTCGCCTGACCTTCGATAACTTCATGGGCAGCCGCGTCGGCCGTCATGCCTTTATCTTTAATCAGGGCTATGATTTCCTGCTCCAGCTCCTCATCTTCGAGCAACATGATGTGCCCTTCGAAGATGGCTTCTTTTTCTTCACCGAAAGTTTCGCCAGCTTTAGTTTTGATCGTTTCCAGCTGCGCAGATGCTTTTGCACGGCCACTCAGAAAACGTTCAACTTCCTGATTTACCTTATCAGCAGAAATTTTTTTCCGGTCGATGACGATCTCGTCTTCTTTCAGCAGCAGTGCTTTGCCGAAAGCGATACCCGGGGATGCTAAAATGCCTGAAATCATAACCCTACCTTACTTGTGACTGATTTTTACAAAGAACCCGGAAACTTACTCGAGCTCAGCCATCAGTTTTACCAGATGCTCAACTGCTTTCTGCTCGTCTTCGCCTTCTGCGGAGATGGTCACAACAGTGCCCTGAGTCAGACCCAGAGTCTGCAGTTTGAACAGGCTTTTTGCGCTGGCGCTTTTGCCGTTGGAAGTCACAGTGATCTCAGAAGTGAAGCCTTTCGCTTCTTTAACAAACTGAGCAGCAGGGCGGGTGTGCAGACCGTTCGGAGCGGTAATGGTAACTTCTTGCTGGAACATTGTATTTCCCCAACTTATTGGTTTAGTGTTGTGGAACTAAAGTCTAGCCTGGCGGCAGGACTTTAGCCTGTATTGTTAGCACCGGCTTAACGGCACGAGGCACAGATGTGTCAAACGTATTCCGGTACTGGCATGTCAGGCTGCTGACGTCTCGTTCGACATTAAACATTATGCCGCGAAAGCAAGACTTGAACCAAATCATAAAATCGATTCAGCAGCGGGAATTCGTGTATCGATTAATTTCGAGCTTCAAAATAATTGTCAGCTTAAATACCAGAGCTAACAGGGTGAAGCAATGCCAGACGAGATAAAACTTTGAAGCAGGCCACAAAAAAGCACCCGAATGGGTGCTTTTTTACGCGATATTTACATTCTGGCACTACTGTTGCAGTTCTTTCTCTGTGAAGAGATCGGCAAACAGTGCAGTACTTAAATAACGCTCACCCGAGGATGGAAGAATAACCACGATATTCTTATTGGTAAAGGTTTCATCTTCGAGTAATTGCAGCGCCGCAGCTACAGCAGCACCGGAAGAGATCCCCGCCAGGATACCTTCTTCTTCCATCAGACGACGGGCGGTAGAGATGGCTTCATCGTTAGTGATAGCCACGACTTTATCAATCAGTTTCAGATCCAGGTTGCCCGGAATGAAGCCTGCACCGATACCCTGAATTTTATGCGGGCCAGGTTTCAGCTCTTCACCGGCCAGCGCCTGAGCAATGACCGGGGAGTCGGTTGGCTCAACGGCAACGGTAATCAGATCTTTTTTACCTTTTGTGCCTTTAATATAGCGAGACACACCGGTCAGCGTACCGCCGGTACCCACGCCAGAAATAAAGACATCAACCTGACCGTCGGTATCTTCCCAGATTTCCGGGCCGGTGGTCTTCTCGTGAATTTCCGGGTTAGCCGGGTTGCTGAACTGCTGGAGCAGAAGATATTTTGCCGGATCGCTGGCAACAATTTCTTCTGCTTTCTGGATAGCGCCCTTCATCCCTTTTGCGCCTTCGGTTAACACCAGGTTCGCACCCAGCGCTTTCAGCAGCTTACGACGTTCAATACTCATGGTTTCTGGCATGGTCAGCGTCAGCTTGTAACCGCGTGCGGCGGCGACGTAGGCCAGAGCAATACCGGTGTTACCGCTGGTTGGCTCAACCAGCTCAACGCCCGGTTTCAACACGCCACGCTTTTCCGCATCCCAAATCATATTGGCACCGATACGGCATTTTACGCTGAAGCTTGGGTTACGAGATTCTACCTTCGCCAGAATGCGTCCATTACCGATACGGTTCAGTCGAACCAGGGGCGTGTGACCGATAGTCAGCGAGTTGTCTTCAAAAATCTTACTCATGGCCTGTCCTTAACTGTTTGAAATTGGGATACCGACCCAGCATACCTGTTGAATAAGTATGGGGAAGTAAGGAATTCGCATATCTATATGCTGCGTGGAAATAATGGGGATCAGTATGGAATAAGGGATGGCATAAGCCATCCCTCGTTTACACATTTTTGCATTATTTCCATAACGCGTGTTTATCACGGTAACAGTCGACCCACATCGCCGTTGCGCCGCAAACCGCAACCGGCATGATGAACAGGTTCAGGAACGGGATCATGGTGAACAGGCTGGTAAGCGCGCCAAACTGCATGTTGATCATTTTGCGGGCACGCAGGGCGGTACGCATCTCTTTGAACGGGACTTTATGGTTATCGAACGGGTAGTCGCAATACTGGATTGCCAGCATCCACGCGCTGAACAGGAACCATAGCACCGGGGCAACCGTCTGCCCGATACCCGGGATAAAGTAGAGGATCAGCAGCACGATGGCGCGAGGCAGGTACCAGGCGAACTTCTGCCATTCACGCTTCATAATGCGCGGCAGATCTTTCATTATGCCCAGCACGCCGGTGTCCGGCGGCGTAGCCCCCGTCAGCCGCGCTTCGAGCTGTTCTGCCAGCAGGCCGTTAAAGGGCGCGGCTATCCAGTTCGCCAGGGTTGAGAAGAAGTAGCCGAACACCAACAACACCGAGACGATCGCTACTGGCCACAGCAGATAGCTCAGCCACTGCAGCCAGTCGGGGATGTGGCTCATGAGCGCCGGGATCCAGGTGTCCAGGCGGGTAAACAGCCACCAGAAGGCACCTCCCATCAGCAGAATGTTAATCAGCAGCGGGAGGATCACAAAGCGCCGGATGCCCGGCAGCGAAACCAGTTTCCAGCCCTGAGAAAAGTACCAGACGCCGCTGCGGGGAGGGGAAGATGTTGATGAAACCATAACCAGGTTGAGCTCCTTTTATCACAACCAGTAAAGTTGCCTGCCTATATTAGCCAGTTGCGGCGCGTTGACCAGTTCGGAAATGTTCGAAAAAACAGCAAAAAGCACGATTTAGTTCATCTTTATGCTGCGAATGCTCCGCATACACTTGCACTTGACGTAATCGGCAAATACTCTTAGTGAGTAAATGTTTGCCGTGGTGGCAAGGTGTTAGAACAACAGAGAATATAATGATGCAGGATTTGCGTCTGATATTAATCATTGTTGGCGCGATCGCCATAATCGCTTTACTGGTACATGGTTTCTGGACCAGCCGTAAAGAGCGCTCTTCTATGTTTCGCGATCGCCCACTGAAGCGCATGAAGTCTACTCGTGACGACGATAGCGATGACGATATCGAAGAAACGGAAGACGAGGGTGTGGGTGAAGTACGCGTTCATCGGGCCAATACTGCGCCCGGCGCAGGCCATGGGGAGCAAGAAGCGCCTCGTCAGCCTCCGCAGCATCAGTACCAGCCGCCTTACGCATCTGCTCAGCCACGTCCCGCTGCGCCGCAGCCGGTGGTCGAGCCGGTACACCAGCCGCAACCGCAGCAGCATGAGCCTGTGCGCCAGCAACCGGTGCAGCAACCCCAGTATGCCGCTCAGCCTGAACCGCAGCCGGTCGTGCAGCAGGCGCCTCAGCCTGTCGCCCCAGCGCCGCAGCCGGCCCCCGCGCCTGCACCTGTTGTCGGGCCGGAGCCGGTCGTCGAGCCTGCGCCAGTGGTTGAAAAGCCGCAGCGCAAAGAGACGGTGATTGTCATGAGCGTGGCGGCCCATCATGGCACCACGATTAATGGCGAAGTGCTGCTCAACAGCATCCACCAGGCGGGCTTTAAATATGGCGATATGAATATCTTCCATCGTCATCTGAGCCCGGACGGGAGCGGCCCTTCGCTGTTCAGCCTGGCGAACATGGTTAACCCGGGCACCTTTGATCCGGAGATGACCGGTGATTTCACCACCCCGGGCATTACCATCTTTATGCAGGTGCCGTCTTATGGCGATGAACTGCAAAACTTCAAGCTGATGCTGCAGTCTGCTCAGCATATCGCGGACGAAGTTGGCGGTATGGTGCTCGACGATCAGCGTCGAATGATGACGCCGCAGAAACTGCGCGAGTATCAGGACCGCATCCGCGAAGTTAAAGAAGCTAACGCGTAAACTTCCGCGTTTTGTTTCACACCTCCTCAACCCCCGCATGTCGGGGGTTTTTCTCATTAATGGTGCGACACATGGACTCAATCGAACAACAACTTACCGAACTGCGAACCACGCTTCGCCACCATGAATATCTCTATCATGTGATGGATGCGCCCGAAGTACCGGACGCGGAATATGACCGCCTGATGCGTGAACTGCGCGAGCTGGAAGCGCAGCGTCCCGATTTAATTACCCCGGACTCACCGACTCAGCGTGTCGGCGCCGCGCCGCTGGCCTTTTTCAGCCAGGTGCGCCATGAAGTGCCGATGCTGTCACTGGACAACGTTTTCGATGAAGAGAGCTTCCTCGCCTTCAACAAGCGTGTTCAGGATCGCCTGAAGCAGACCGATGCCCTGAGCTGGTGCTGCGAGCTGAAGCTGGATGGTCTGGCCGTCAGCATTCTGTATGAAAACGGGGTGATGACCCGGGCAGCCACGCGCGGCGACGGCACCACCGGCGAAGACATTACCAGCAACGTGCGCACCATCCGCGCTATCCCGCTTAAGCTGCATGGCGAGAACATTCCGGCACGCCTGGAAGTGCGCGGGGAAGTGTTCCTGCCGCAGGCGGGCTTTGAAAAAATTAACGAAGAGGCGCGCCGCACCGGCGGAAAAATCTTCGCCAACCCGCGCAATGCCGCCGCAGGCTCGCTGCGCCAGCTGGACCCGCGCATTACCGCGAAGCGACCGCTGACCTTCTTCTGCTACGGCGTAGGCATCCTGGAGGGGGGCGAGCTGCCTGATACCCATCTGGGTCGCCTGCTGCAGTTTAAGGCCTGGGGGCTGCCGGTAAGTAACCGTGTCCAGCTGTGCGACTCACCGGAAGCGGTACTGGCATTTTATCGCCAGGTCGAAGCCGATCGTCCTGTGCTTGGCTTTGATATCGACGGGGTGGTGATCAAAGTCAACTCCCTTGCACTTCAGGAGCAGCTGGGCTTTGTCACCCGCGCGCCGCGCTGGGCGGTCGCCTTTAAGTTCCCGGCCCAGGAGCAGATGACCTTTGTGCGCGATGTGGAGTTCCAGGTGGGGCGTACCGGGGCGATAACGCCGGTTGCGCGTCTGGAGCCCGTCCAGGTCGCCGGGGTGCTGGTCAGCAATGCGACCCTGCATAACGCCGATGAGATCGACCGACTGGGGCTGCGTATCGGCGATAAAGTGGTTATCCGCCGCGCCGGGGACGTGATCCCGCAAGTGGTTAACGTGGTGGAGTCAGAACGTCCCGAGGATACGCGCGCGGTCGAATTCCCGACCCATTGTCCGGTGTGTGGCTCAGACGTTGAACGTGTCGAAGGTGAAGCCGTGGCCCGCTGTACCGGCGGTTTAGTCTGCGGCGCCCAGCGCAAAGAGTCTCTGAAGCACTTCGTCTCACGCCGGGCGATGGACGTCGACGGCATGGGCGACAAAATCATCGACCAGCTGGTGGAGAAAGAGTACGTTCATACGCCAGCTGACCTGTTCCGCCTGACGCCAGGTAAGCTGACCGGGCTGGATCGCATGGGGCCAAAATCCGCGCAGAACGTGGCCGACGCGCTGGAAAAATCCAAAGACACCACCTTTGCCCGTTTCCTCTACGCGCTTGGTATCCGCGAAGTAGGGGAGGCGACCGCGGCAGGGCTGGCGGCGTACTTTGGTACGCTGGAGGCGCTAGAGAAAGCCACCATTGATGAGCTGCAAAAGGTGCCGGACGTCGGCATCGTGGTGGCGACTCACGTCTTTAACTTCTTCTCGGAAGAGAGCAACCGCGAGGTGATCGGTCAGCTGCTTAACGAAGGCATTCGCTGGCCGGCACCGCAGGTGATCAACGCCGACGAGATCGACAGCCCGTTCGCCGGGAAGACGGTGGTGCTGACCGGCAGCCTGAGCCAGCTCTCACGCGATGACGCCAAAGCGCGTCTGGTGGCGCTGGGGGCTAAAGTGGCTGGCAGCGTGTCGAAGAAAACCGACCTGGTGATTGCCGGTGAAGCGGCGGGCTCCAAGCTGGCGAAGGCGCAGGAGCTGGGGATTGACGTCATTGATGAAGCAGAGATGCTGCGTCTGTTAGGAGAGTAACGTGGATAAAGCGCAGCTTATCGAGATAGCCAATACCGAGATGCCGTTCGGGAAGTACAAAGGCCGTCGGCTGATTGATGTGCCGGAAGAGTATTTGCTGTGGTTTGCCCGTAAGGATGAATTTCCTGCCGGGCATCTTGGCGAGCTGATGGCGCTCACGTTGCTGATTAAAACCGAAGGGCTGACCCAGCTGGTTCAGCCCCTGCGTCGTCCTTAAACCTTTGCCGTGCGGGCCTGCTCCCGGGCCTGTAACTCATCGGTCTGGCGTTTATAGCGACGCGCCATGACCGCGCAAATCATGAGCTGCAGCTGGTGGAAGATCATCAGCGGCAGCACCATCATCCCAATCACCGAAGTCGGAAAAAGAATGTTGGCCATCGGGATCCCGTTCGCCAGGCTCTTTTTCGAACCGCAGAAGACAATGGTAATTTCATCGGCTTTGTTGAACCCGAAGCGGCGCGCGGCAAACACGTTGATAGCAATGACGAGTGCCAGAAGTACCAGGCTCACCACCACGATAAACAGCAGCGACCCGACCCCAACTTTATGCCAGATGCCATTGACCACGGCTTCGCTGAAGGCGGAGTAAACCACCAGCAGAATCGATGATTGATCGGTTTTGGCAATCCACTTCTTATGCTTCGCCACAAAGGCTCCGATCCATGGACGGGAAAGATGCCCCAGCACAAACGGCAGCAGCAACTGCAGCATGATTTTACCCACCTGCTCCAGACTGCCTTCCGCCCCGTGCATGTCCATCACCAGCCCAACCAGCAGCGGCGAGAGGAAAATCCCCAGCAGGCTGGAGGCAGATGCCGAGCAAACGGCTGCCGCCACGTTGCCACCCGCCATCGACGTAAAGGCGATCGCTGACTGCACCGTGGCGGGCAAAATGCAGAGATACAGGAAGCCGGTATAGAGTGCCGGATCGACGTTCACCGGTGCCCACCAGGCAAAAAGCACACCCAGCACCGGGAAGACGACAAAGGTGCTGCACATTACCCACAGATGCAGTCGCCAGTGGCTACCGCCTGAGATAATCGCTTCCCGGGAGAGTTTTGCCCCGTGCATAAAAAACAGCAGCGCGATGGCGGCGGTGGTGAGACCTTCAAAAAAGGGCACAAAGCCTCCCCGGGCGGGGAAGAAGGAGGCGAGAAGAACAACGACGATAAGGGTGATGGTGAACGGATCGAGAATACGAAAAAGTTTCATAAACACTCCTGAAATCAGATAGCGCTATTGTGCTTTCTTCCTTTTGAGAAATAAAATTGATTTATTGCATCTATTCATGAGTAAAACAGATGAATTACTCGTTACGACAGTTGCGTGTTTTTGTCACCGTCGCGCAGGCGAAAAGTTTTAGCCGTGCAGGTGAGATTATCGGCCTGAGCCAGTCGGCGGTCAGCCACAGCGTGAAAGAGCTGGAGCAGCAGACCGGCGTGCGGCTGATCGACAGAACCACCCGGGAAGTGATGCTGACGGAGGCGGGCCATCAGCTGGCGGCCCGGCTGGAGCGGATCCTCGATGAGCTCTCCAGCACTCTGCGGGACGTGGGCCGGGTAGGGCAGCAGCTCTCCGGAACGGTACGCGTCGCCGCCAGCCAGACCATTTCAGCGCATCTTATTCCGCACTGCATCGCGCAAAGTAATCACCAGTACCCGGATATTAATTTTGTGCTGCACGACCGACCGCAGCAGTGGGTGCTGGAGAGCATCCGCCAGGGGGAGGTGGATTTCGGGATTGTTATCGATCCGGGGCCGGTCAGCGATCTTGAGTGCGAAGAGGTGCTCTCGGAGCCCTTTTTGCTGCTCTGTCGTGATGACGATCCCCTTGCCGCCCGGGAGCAGGTCACCTGGCAGGCGCTGCAGGGGGCAAAGCTGGTATTACAGGATTACGCTTCCGGCAGCCGGCCGCTGATTGATGCGGCCCTTGCAGAACAGCAGGTGAGGGCGACGATCGTGCAGGAGATTGGGCATCCCGCGACGCTCTTTCCGATGGTGGAAGCCGGAATCGGCATCAGCGTCCTTCCGGCGCTGGCGCTGCCGTTGCCCCAGGGGAGCCGCTTAACGGTCAAACGTTTCACGCCGATCGTCGAGCGCAAGCTGATGCTGGTTCGCCGCAAGAATCGCTCGCTGTCAGGGGCGGCACAGGCGCTGTGGGAGGTGGTTCGTATGCAGGCGCAGCGGCTGACCGAGGCCCGCATACGGGATCCCCTGTTTACTTCCGGGGAACGTTAAACGTAGATATCAATCTGGTGATCGGCAGACGGGGAGTTAACGCCTTCCACTTTCCCCTGCTGTTTATCCTGCTTCTGCTGCGCTTCTTCTGCCTGACGGCGCTGCAACTGCTCCAGCTGCGCCTGCAGCATTCTGATCTGCGCCTGCAGTAGGTCCTGCTGGGTCTGTTTCTCTTCAGCCGTGCCGCTGCCGTTGGCAACGTCTTTCAGCTGTTTGGTCAGTTTAGTGATTTGCGAGGTCAGGCGGCTGATCTGCGACGCAATGTCGCTGCCACCGGCGCTGCTGCTGCCGCTGCTTTGGGTCTGTACGGACGGTGTGGATGTCTGAATGGTTGTCATGCTGATTTCCTCTGCCTAAAGAAGACATATCGGCATATAAAAGAACAGCTTGAGATAAGCTACCATTTTTGGCAGGTGGGAGTCGAAAAACGCAGATAGCAAAAAGGCGCCTTTAGGGCGCCTTTTTACATTGGTGGGTCGTGCAGGATTCGAACCTGCGACCAATTGATTAAAAGTCAACTGCTCTACCAACTGAGCTAACGACCCGAAATGGTGGGCGATGACGGGCTCGAACCGCCGACCCCCTCCGTGTAAAGGAGATGCTCTACCAACTGAGCTAATCGCCCATTTCGGAACTGCTATCGATAAGGTGAGAATGGTGGGCGATGACGGGCTCGAACCGCCGACCCCCTCCGTGTAAAGGAGATGCTCTACCAACTGAGCTAATCGCCCATTCTCAATTCTTATCTACACTGCGGCATCTATCGAAGTAGATGGTGGGTGATGACGGGCTCGAACCGCCGACCCCCTCCGTGTAAAGGAGATGCTCTACCAACTGAGCTAATCACCCCCGCTGTGTGGAGTCGCATTATAGGGAGAGTTGAAAATGAGTCAACGGCTTTTCTAAAGATTTTGTTCGTTCGTCGTAAAATTAAACAAAACGATCGCGAAAGCATCAGTGGCGCATGATTTCTAAACAAAAACGGCTATGAACAACGATCTGACAGCAACAAGATTGAGGAATCAGGCTGGAGTGATAGAATATTGCCCACTTTCGTTTCCAGGATATGCCGGTTGTCGGCATCTTTATCACTGTAAGGCCACTTCATGAAAATCAAAACTCGCTTCGCGCCAAGCCCGACCGGCTATCTGCACGTCGGCGGCGCGCGTACTGCTCTCTATTCCTGGCTGTTTGCTCGCAACCAGGGCGGTGAGTTTGTGCTGCGTATCGAAGACACCGATCTCGAACGCTCCACGCCGGAAGCAATCGAAGCCATTATGGATGGTATGAACTGGCTTAATCTGGAGTGGGATGAAGGCCCGTATTTCCAGACCAAACGTTTCGATCGCTACAACGCGGTTATTGATGAAATGCTTGAAGCGGGCACGGCGTATAAGTGCTACTGCTCGAAAGAGCGTCTGGAAGCCCTGCGCGAAGAGCAGATGGCGAATAATGAAAAGCCACGTTACGACGGCCGCTGCCGCCACGATCATCAACATCACGCCGCGGACGAGCCGTGCGTGGTGCGTTTCGCAAACCCGCAGGAAGGTTCGGTCATCTTTGACGATCAGATCCGCGGCCCGATCGAATTCAGCAACCAGGAGCTGGACGATCTGATCATCCGCCGTACCGACGGTTCTCCAACCTATAACTTCTGCGTTGTGGTTGATGACTGGGATATGGCGATCACCCACGTGGTGCGTGGCGAAGACCACATCAACAACACCCCACGTCAGATCAACATCCTCAAAGCGCTGAATGCACCGGTTCCGGTTTATGCGCACGTGTCGATGATCAACGGCGACGACGGTAAAAAGCTGTCCAAACGTCATGGCGCAGTCAGCGTGATGCAGTACCGTGACGACGGCTATCTGCCGGAAGCCCTGCTTAACTATCTGGTGCGTCTGGGCTGGTCCCACGGCGATCAGGAGATCTTCAGCCGTGAAGAGATGATCCAGCTCTTCACCCTGAGCGCGGTAGGGAAGTCTGCCAGTGCGTTCAATACCGATAAACTGCTGTGGCTGAACCATCACTACATCAATACCCTGCCGCCAGAGTACGTTGCGACCCAGCTGCAGTGGCATATTGAGCAGGCGAATATCGACACCCGCAACGGCCCACAGCTGGCCGACCTGATTAAACTGCTGGGTGAACGTTGTAAGACCCTGAAAGAGATCGCGGAAAACTGCCGCTACTTCTATGAAGAGTATGACGAGTTCGATGCCGACGCGGCGAAGAAGCACCTTCGTCCGGTTGCGCGTCAGCCGCTGGAAGTGGTTCGCGACAAGCTGGCCGCCATTACCGACTGGAGCGCTGAGAATGTGCACCATGCCATTCAGGCGACAGCGGATGAGCTGGAAGTCGGGATGGGTAAAGTCGGCATGCCGCTGCGCGTAGCCGTGACCGGTGCCGGCCAGTCTCCGGCGCTGGACGTTACGGTCCACGCGATTGGCAAAACCCGCAGCGTGGCGCGTATCAACAGAGCGCTGGACTTTATTGCTGAGCGCGAAAGCCAGCAGTAATCAAATAGCTAAAAAACAAAACGGCAGGTTTCCCTGCCGTTTTTTATTCCTCTGGCTGATGAATGCTCAGCCGCCCGAGAAAACCCTGTATCCCTTCCCGCGTAAGCAGCGTTTCAAGCCGCTCTTGCTCCGCTAAGGTCATATTCTCCAGCGCGTTGACGATCCCAGGCAGCACGGCAACGGGTTTCGCATCACCGTAGCTGGCCGCGGTCTCTGCCAGCTGGTAAAACGCCTGGCGTTTACGAATGGCCGGAATATTCATAATGTGCCCACGCACCTGCGCATCTATATGGATGAGGCGCGCCCGTCCACCTTTTACGCCATTAATGCCTTCCGTCTTCCAGCCATTCTTGCGCACCCAGCGGTTTACGGTCTGCCTGGCGACACCCAGCGTCTCCGCCAGCTCCTCGGTGGTCATTTTGCTACGTAATTTTTTCATATCAGTTCTGATCGCGAATCCCTAAGCGTTGTAACAATCCGGTGATCCCTTCCCGGAGTAATAAAGAGGTCAGCTGTTTCTGCTCTGTCGGCGTCATCTCATTGGCCAGCGTTATTAGCAGGGCCTGCAGGGCGTTATCCGCCGAGGCTTCCGCTAATGTTGCCGCCTCCGGGGCACGACGCGCATTGCGTATAAATTCCCGTACTTTCTCATTAACATGGACCAGACGTGCCTTACCACCCTGAACGCCGGGTTTTGGCGACGTGGACCATCCCTCTTTACGCACCCATTTATTGATGGTCTGTCGGCTATAACCAGTGAGCCGGGCCAACTCTTCTGGCGTCATTCGTTCCTTGATCATGCAATTTCCTGAGTAAGAGTGTGGGTAATTAATGGTTCATTTTATAACACCGTTTTACTGGAAAACGTGACAAGATTAACTCATGGCTGCGAGCATCCTCGCAATGTGATTCATTTGCATGAATTTTCAGCGGTTGAACGCCAGAGTGAGAATTTGCCGTTGACACTCAGCAATGGAATTCATATTATGCCGCCCGTCAACACGACACGCTTTACGCGATGGGGCTATAGCTCAGCTGGGAGAGCGCTTGCATGGCATGCAAGAGGTCAGCGGTTCGATCCCGCTTAGCTCCACCAAACTCTGAACCCAACAGAGTCTGGTGCGTAAACAAAACTGTGGGGCTATAGCTCAGCTGGGAGAGCGCTTGCATGGCATGCAAGAGGTCAGCGGTTCGATCCCGCTTAGCTCCACCAAAATTTGAACCCTCGCCGAATGGCGGGGGTTTTTTTATGCCTGCAATAAATCCTTTACTATCACCGCGTTGACAAATAATTAGGTTTTTTTGGTAAAAACTTTACTTTATGTAATGACTTTTCCTGACCTGGAATGTTGTATCACGGTTTTAAAGATTCTATTATTAATATGAATTTAATATCGCCAGGTAAACAGTTAAATAAACTTAATGAAAAGCATAATTAATATTAACGGCAAGAGCTTCCTGCTTGCTCTGGCGTTATGCATGATTGTCGTGCCTTTTTCCCGACTTATTTCCCCCAAATCTGTTGTCGATGGCTTTGAGGTTTATCTTGCATGGATGCCGCTGAGCGTCATGCTGGCAATCGTATTATTATTTGGCCGTCAGGCCATCCTGCCGATTATTATCAGTTTTGCCATACTTAACGAATGGAATTTACAGCTGTCGGCAAAACAGGATGTTATCCTGCTTTTTTGCCAGGTATTTAGTACCTTAGCGGTATGCGCCATCCTCCGTTGGCAGGTGGGGCCGCGCTGGCGGTACCATGTGCCCAGCCGGTTTATGGCGGCGCGTATTTCGTGGCTGGGGTTTGCCCTTCCGCTGGCAATAAAACTGTCGATGTACCTGGCAGGCTATTTCTGTGATTTTCCTGTTACCCTCGCCAATTTCACGGACAGAGGCTCGGTGATTTATCATGTTGTCGATATTCAGAGCCTGGTTTGCGCCGTTATTATCTTTACGATGTTATTCTATTACCCATTAAGAATGATTATTAATCCGAATTATGCGCGTGCCTTCTGGCGAAGAAATATGCATAATTCCTTCTCATCCCGAAACCTGTTATTTACATCTGCATTACTTCTTTGCCTTGTTTTTGTGCTTTTTCTGCTCTGTATACCCTTTACGTCAGATATTATTGCCGGCTACCTGGTTCCTGTTATTTTCATTTTATTCACAATTGGCATCAGTCGCTTTCGCTATCCCCTGATTGTTCTGGGCTGGGCGGTTAGCGCGTTATTACTGCTGACCTATAACAGCAACTTTCTGCAGGGCGTACAGAACGGCTACTCGCTGGCGTTTGTACTGTCGGTACTCATCTCCTTCGCCATCTGTCTGGCTTACATGTCGCGCATTTATCAGCGCAGCGAATGGCTTAAGCGCGGCTGGCAGGAGAGGGCGCTGGTCGATCCGCTGACCGGCTTGCGCAACCTGCGCGCTCTGGAGACGTTTCTGGCGGACAACAAGGGCACCACCCTGTGCTGTATGCGGATGGATAATCTGGAGTTCCTGAGCCGTCATTACGGCCTGATGATGCGCGTGCAGTGTAAACGCGCCATCATTCGCCAGCTGCAGCCGCTGCTGATGCGTAATGAACAGGTTTTCCAGATACCCGGTAACGAACTGGTCATCGTGCTCAGCGGCCCGGAACCAGGGGCGCGGTTACAGCACATCGTTGATCATCTGAACAGCCGTAAAATTTACTGGAACAACACCGGGCTGGATATTGAGTTTGGCGCCGCCTGGGGAGGCGTGGAGTACAAGTGCGGCGAAAGTCTCTACCACACGCTCGGCCAGCTCAGCTGGCTGGCGGAAAAGTCCTGCCAGGCGCATCAGGTCCTGTCGCTGAATAACAGCCAGGAGACAGTCTCCGGGCAGACGACGGAGCGCGTCCTGATGCTAAGCCGGGTTAAGCAGGCGCTGGATGAGGGCGGCTTACGCCTGTATGCCCAGCCCATCCAGAGAGGAGACGGCGCGGGCTATCACGAAATACTTTCGCGTCTGGAGAGCGACGGAGAGATCCTGACGCCCGATAAGTTTCTGCCGCTGGTGGCGCAGTTTAACCTGAGCCGACGCTTCGATATCAGCGTGGTAGAGGCGCTGCTGGCATGGTTGCGGGATCACCCCTCAGACGCGCTCTGCGCGCGTTTCTCGGTGAATCTGATGCCCTTAACGCTGATGCAAAAAGAGGTTGCGGCGGAGATCATCGCCCTGTTTGAACGCTACAGGGTAAAACCGCAGACGGTGATCATAGAGGTGACCGAAGAGCAGGCGTTCTCCAATTCGGAAGTCAGTATCGCCAACATTCAGCAACTGCGTCACTACGGCTTCAAACTTGCCATCGACGACTTCGGTACTGGCTACGCCAATTACGAACGCCTCAAGCGCCTGCAGGCGGATGTCATCAAGATTGATGGCTGCTTCGTGAAGGATATTTGTAGCGACACAATGGATGCGATGATTGTGAAGTCAATCTGCAATCTGGCGAAGACCCGCTCTCTGTGTGTGGTGGCGGAGTATGTTGAAACGGAGGAGCAGCGAGAGATGTTGCTCGCCTCGGGAGTGGACTATCTGCAGGGGTATTTAGTGGGTAAACCGCGCCCGCTCAGTGAATTACAGGCGTAAAAAAACCGGGGAGGATAAGTCCCCGGTTTTTTTTGCTGATTACAGAACCAGTGCAGCGATAGACGCAGACAGGACGCTGACCAGCGTAGAACCGTAAACCAGTTTCAGACCGAAGCGGGAAACCACGTTACCCTGCTCTTCGTTCAGGCCTTTAATCGCACCCGCGATGATACCGATAGAAGAGAAGTTGGCGAAGGAGACCAGGAAGACAGAGAGAATGCCTTCAGCGCGCGGGGAGAGGGAACCGGCGATTTTCTGCAGATCCATCATGGCGACGAATTCGTTAGAAACCAGTTTGGTTGCCATAATACTGCCCACCTGCAGTGCTTCGCTTGCCGGCACACCCATCACCCAGGCAATCGGGTAGAAGATGTAACCCAGGATGCCCTGGAAGGAGATACCCAGTACGGCAGCAAACAGGGCGTTCAGCGCGGAGATCAGGGCGATAAAGCCGATCAGCATCGCTGCAACGATAACCGCCACTTTGAAACCTGCCAGAATGTACTCGCCCAGCATTTCGAAGAAGCTCTGACCTTCGTGCAGATTCGCCATCTGAAGGTTCTCTTCACTTTCATCCACGCGGTACGGGTTGATCAAGGACAGAACGATAAAGGTGCTGAACATGTTCAGAACCAGCGCAGCAACCACGAATTTTGGCTCCAGCATGGTCATATACGCGCCCACGATAGACATGGAAACGGTAGACATTGCAGTGGCCGCCATGGTGTACATGCGGTTGCGGGACATTTTGCCGAGGATATCTTTATAGGCGATAAAGTTCTCAGACTGACCGAGGATCAGGGAGCTTACGGCGTTGAAAGATTCCAGTTTGCCCATGCCGTTCACTTTCGACAGCACGGTACCGATAGCGCGGATCACAATCGGCAGAATGCGAATGTGCTGCAGAATACCGATCAGAGCAGAGATGAAGACGATAGGGCACAGAACTTTCAGGAAGAAGAATGCCAGACCTTCGTCGTTCATTTTACCGAACACGAAGTTGGTCCCTTCATTAGCAAATCCGAGCAGTTTTTCGAACATCTCAGAGAAGCCCTTCACAAAGCCCAGACCAACGTCTGAGTTCAGGAAGAACCAGGCAAGCAGCACTTCAATGACGAGCAACTGAATAACATAACGAATACGGATTTTTTTGCGATCGCTGCTGACCAGCAACGCAAGCACGGCAACGACAACAAGTGCCAGGACAAAATGTAGGACGCGGTCCATATTTGCTCCAAATATGAGGCAGGTTTAATTTCGCTGCACATTCTATGAAACAAGCGTAAAGAAAACGAGATCAAAGCCACACTATAGTCACGTCCTGTGACGAGACTCAAAAATAGTGACATGAGATACATTTTTGTTATGTTGTGTAAAAGCGTTAAAAGTTAAGTTTGTGTGCTACGCTTCACAAAGGTTGCGTATTTTTTACGCCCGCCAGCTTATTCATCATTCCAGCCTGCTGATTGTTCTTCGCTATCACTGTAATCACGATAACCACTTTAAATGAACTTGATAATCATTCGCATTTTGGTAGCATTAAACATAGCAAAGGCTATATTCCTGAGGCAAAAATGAGCAACAGTCGCGTTGATGAGAGTAGCAGTGGCAGAGCAGCACGCAAAATGCGGTTTGCATTAATGGGACCTGCGTTTATTGCCGCCATTGGCTATATCGATCCCGGTAACTTTGCGACCAACATCCAGGCCGGGGCCAGCTTCGGCTATAAACTGCTGTGGGTGGTGGTATGGGCCAACCTGATGGCGATGATGATCCAGGTGCTGTCGGCAAAACTGGGCATCGCCACCGGTAAAAACCTCGCCGAGCAGATCCGCGACCACTATCCGCGTCCGCTGGTCTGGTTTTACTGGGTGCAGGCAGAGATTATCGCTATGGCAACCGACCTTGCGGAATTTATTGGTGCCGCGATCGGCTTTAAGCTGATCCTGGGGGTATCGCTGCTGCAGGGCGCGGTGCTAACCGGTATCGCCACCTTCCTGATTCTGATGCTGCAACGTCGCGGGCAGAAGCCGCTCGAAAAAGTGATCGGCGGCCTGCTGCTGTTCGTGGCGGCAGCCTATATTGTTGAACTGATCTTCTCTCAGCCTGACTTCGTACAGCTTGGCAAAGGGATGGCTATTCCGAGCCTTCCCACCACCGAAGCGGTGTTCCTGGCGGCCGGGGTACTGGGGGCGACAATTATGCCGCACGTGATCTATCTGCACTCCTCGCTGACCCAGAATCTGCACGAGGGGTCGCGGCATGAACGCTATTCCGCGACCAAATGGGACGTGGCGATCGCCATGACCATCGCCGGGTTTGTGAATCTGGCAATGATGGCCACCGCCGCCGCGGCATTCCACTTCAACGGTCATACCGGCATTGCCGATCTGGATCAGGCCTATCTGACTCTGGAACCTTTACTCAGCCACGCGGCGGCCACCATTTTTGGCCTGAGCCTGGTGGCGGCGGGTCTCTCGTCGACGGTAGTGGGCACCCTGGCGGGGCAGGTGGTGATGCAAGGCTTTGTACGCTTCCATATTCCGTTGTGGGTGCGTCGCTCCGTCACCATGCTGCCGTCCTTTATCGTGATCCTGATGGGTTTGGATCCGACCCGCATTCTGGTGATGAGCCAGGTGCTGCTAAGTTTTGGTATTGCACTGGCGCTGGTGCCGCTGCTGGTATTTACCAGCGACAGGAAGTTGATGGGCGATCTGGTGAACAGCGGGATGGTCAAACGGGCAGGGTGGGCGATAGTGGTGCTGGTGGTGGCGCTGAACCTGTGGCTGCTGATCGGCACGGCACTGGGCTTATAAAAAAGGCGCCGCGAGGCGCCTTTTTCCTGTTAGTGACGGTGACCGTGTCCGCCATGACCGTGACCTTTGCGGCCGCGGTGGTCATCACGATCGTTCCAGCCTTCGCGGTAGCCACGCTCGTAAGCGTTGCGTTTATCCCAGCCACGATGGTAGCCGTTATCATGTTTGTGCCAGCGTTTGTCACGCCATTCATAATTACGATGCCAGTAGCCGCGGTCACGCCAGCCGCCACCGTCCCAGTAGTTACCGTAATTATCGCGATCGCCAATTTGTAATTTTACGGATGGCAACAGGGTGATTTCGCCAGCATTAGCGACCAGCGGGGCTGAAGCCATTAATACTGCTGCCAGAATCAGGGACCTGAACATTATTATTCTCCTTCACGATCGGAGCCGTAATCGGCTTGTTAATGCAATTTTAAGGGGCGGTAAAGCCCCGGATAATCGCTTTAACTCCTAATTCAGAAGGCGTAGCACTTTTTGCTAAAAGTGCTTTTATTCTGCGCTGTTCAGGATCGATTCTATTTCGCTAAGCTCCTCTGGCGTGAAGTGACGATTCGCCAGCATGCCCACCGCATCGTCGATTTGCGCCGTTTTGCTGGCACCGATCAGCACCGAGGTGATGGCCTCGTGATGTAATACCCAGGCCAGCGCCATCTGCGACAATTTCTGATTCCTACGTTCGGCCAGCGCATTGAGTTTGCGCACCTTAACCAGCTTCTCTTCCGTGATCTGATCCGCGTTAAGGAAGCGGCTGCCGCTGGCGGCGCGGGAGTCTGCCGGAATGCCGTTCAGATAACGGTCAGTCAGCTGGCCGCCGGCGAGCGGCGAAAAGGCAATGCATCCCACCCCTTTCTTTTTGAGCACATTCAGTAATCCCTCTTCAGGCGTGCGTTCCAGCATCGAGAATTTTGGCTGGTGGATCAGGCAGGGGGTACCCAAATCATCGAGGATCTCAATGGCCCGTTGCGCCAGCTCTGCCGGGTAGTTGGACAGTCCGACGTACAGCGCCTTGCCCTGACGCACGACGTGGTCGAGCGCTTTCATAGTCTCCAGCAACGGCGTTTCCGGATCCGGGCGGTGGTGATAGAAGATATCAACATACTCCAGCCCCATGCGTTTCAGGCTTTGATCGAGGCTGGCGATCAGGTACTTACGTGAGCCCCAGTCGCCGTACGGCCCGTCCCACATGGTATAGCCGGCTTTGCTCGAGACGATCAGCTCATCGCGCAGGCCGCTGAAATCTTCCTGCAGGATCCGCCCGAAGTTACGCTCAGCCGATCCCGGCGGCGGACCGTAGTTGTTGGCAAGGTCGAAATGGGTAATGCCCAGATCGAAGGCGCGATGTAATAGTTGACGGCTGTTTTCAATCAGGGTGGCGTCGCCAAAGTTATGCCACAGCCCGAGGGAGATGGCAGGTAGCTTAAGGCCGCTTTGCCCACATCGTTGATAATTCATTGACTGATAACGATTTTGATCCGCCTGGTAAACCATGAGTTATATCCCTCTGCGTCAGAAAGTCATTCAGTGTATACGTTTACACCACGACTGAGGCAAACAGATTACCGCGCAAAAATACGTAAAGCATGGTTTCCAGGATCTGATTATCGCCATTCCTGGACAGCTATCACGCTTCTTCAATACTCAAAGTGAAGTCAACATTATAAGGATAATAGTCATGCTTACCCCCTACACCGTCGCCGATTACCTGCTGGACCGCCTTACAGATTGTGGAGCCGATCATCTGTTTGGTGTGCCAGGCGACTACAATTTGCAGTTCCTCGATCACGTTATCGCCAGCCCGGATATTGGCTGGGTGGGTTGTGCTAATGAATTAAACGCGGCCTACGCCGCAGATGGCTATGCGCGCTGCAAAGGGTTTGCCGCGCTGTTGACCACCTTTGGGGTGGGCGAGCTCAGCGCCATGAACGGTATCGCGGGCAGTTTTGCCGAGCACGTTCCGGTTCTGCATATCGTGGGTGCGCCGGGAAGCGCCTCGCAAAAAAGAGGGGAGCTGCTGCACCATACCCTCGGTGACGGCGAGTTTCGTCACTTCTATAAAATGAGTGAACCCGTTACCGTCGCACAGGCGCATCTTACCGAACAAAACGCCTGCTATGAAATTGACCGCGTATTGACCGAAATGCTCCGGGAGCGCCGTCCCGGCTACATTATGCTGCCGGCCGATGTGGCAAAAAAACCTGCCAGCCCGCCTGTAAGCGCTCTCATTGACCGGCTGTATGAAAGCGACAGTTTCCGCCTCGATGCCTTCCGCCAGGCGGCGGAGAAAAGACTGGCTGCGAGCGAGCGCACCGCGCTGCTGGCCGATTTCCTTGTCCTCCGTTACGGCCTGAAAAATCAGCTCCAGCGCTGGGTGGAGCAGACGCCAATGGCGCACGCCACCCTGCTGATGGGGAAAGGGATTTTTGACGAGCGCAAACCGGGCTTCGCGGGCACCTACAGCGGCTCCGCCAGCGCCGGTGATGTCAATGAAGCTATTGAAGGTGCCGATACGGTGATCTGCGTGGGGACGCGCTTTACCGATACGCTTACCGCCGGATTTACCCACAAGCTCACGCATCAGCAGACCATTGACGTTCAGCCGCACGCCTCGCGGATCGGCGACGTCTGGTACACCGGGATCCCGATGACCCAGGCGATCGAGGTGCTCGCCAGCCTGTGCCATCAGTACGTTAATACCACCACGGCGGCCCGCCCGGCCCGGCAGTTGCATGCGGTCCATCCCGGCTCGCTGACGCAGGATAGTTTCTGGAAAACGCTGCAAACCTTTATTCGCCCGGGGGATATCATTCTGGCCGATCAGGGGACATCGGCCTTTGGTGCCGGCGCGCTGCGATTACCTGAAGACGTGAACTTTATCGTTCAGCCAATCTGGGGCTCGATTGGCTATACCCTCGCCGCCGCCTATGGCGCGCAGACGGCCTGCCCGGACCGCCGCGTGATTGCGATCACCGGCGACGGCGCGGCGCAGCTCACCATCCAGGAGCTGGGCTCGATGCTGCGGGACAAACAGCGCCCGGTGATCATGGTGCTGAACAACGAAGGCTACACGGTTGAGCGCGCCATTCATGGTCCGAATCAGCGCTATAACGACATTGCGCTGTGGAACTGGACGCAGATCCCGCAGGCCCTCAGCCTGGACTGTCAGGCCGAGTGCTGGCGGGTGAGTGAGGCAGTGCAGCTGGAAGAGGTGCTGGAGAGAGTGGCGCACCCGGAACGGCTTTCGCTGATTGAGGTCATGCTGCCGAAAGCCGATGTTCCGCCGCTGCTGAGCGGCATCATTCAGGCGCTGGAAGCGCGCAAAAGCGCCTGATTATTTCTCATCGTTCCACGCAGCCAACATGGGTCTGCCCGCCAGCAACAGCCAGGCGGGCAGCATCACGATACAGAGCAGCGGCAGCAGGGTGGTGTCTGGCACCACCACTGCTGCCATAAACAGACTCAGCCAGGCATCCCGAGTGACAACCAGCACCAGCCCCAGAATCGAACAGGAGATGGTGATCGCTGCTGGCACCGCCTCGACGTGCTCATGCAGCATCAACCCCAGCGCGGCACCGACAAACACCGCCGGGAAGATCCGCCCACCACGAAAACCGCAGGCCGCTGCCACCACCAGCGCCGCCAGTTTGATCAGCGCAAAGAGCAGATAATCTGAGACGCTGAACAGCTGACCAAAGGCCATCTGCTGCATCTCATCCAGCCCTTTAAACAGCGTAATGTTGCCCCCGATAGCGCCGAGGATCCCCAGAATCAGACCACCCACACCGAGAATCAGCACCGGGTGCTTCAGACGATGCATCAGCCGGTGCAAACGCGGCAGGCACCAGACCGCCACCATCCCCAGCGCAATGGCAATGGCGACGACAATTGCCCCGCTAAAGATATCCACCAGCTGCATCTGGCTGTAGTGGGCGATGGGTAACGAGAAGTGGGGATGGAAAAAGAGGCTGGTGGTCAGGGCCCCCGCGGCGGCGGATAACAGCGGGGCGAACAGGCGGTCCCAGAGGGGGATCTCGGTGTTGCCGCTCAGGGTCTGGGAAAATATCAGCGCCGCCGCAACGGGCGTGCCAAATAGCGCGCCGATGGTGCCCGCCGAGGCGAGAATGGTCCAGTCCAGGGCGTTCACCCGGGGGAAGATGCGCGAACCCACGGCAACGGCGAGGGCGATATTCACCGCCATCACCGGATGCTCGGGCCCGAGACTGACCCCGCCCGCCAGGCCGATAATCAGGGCGATAATTAACCCCGGCAGGGCTGCGGCATCCACCGGAGCCCCAATCAGCGGCTCGGTCGCCGGGTCCGGCCCGGCATGACCCGGGCTATAGCGGATCACCAGACCCACGGCAATACCGGTCAAGGTCAGGGTCAAAATCACCCAGGTCGGGGAACTCGCGCTGAGGCCGACCGTGGAAGGCAATGACGTCCACAGTATTGACTGTAATACTGAGGCGACTTTCATAATCACAATCAGAATCAGGCTGGAGGCGACGCCAATAATCAGCGCGGGCGGGGCCAACAGCAGCATCGTTCTGGCTCGCGGATGGAGCATGATGATTTCCTTGTAAAAAATGGCGGTCTTTACTTTGCACGCTCAGACTGATGCTAATAGTGCAAATGGTGCTGAAACGGTAAAGTGAATCTGTGACGAAGATCGATAATCCTGGGGTGCTTTTATTCAGGTCGTTGTTGTTATCGGGCCTTGAATTTAGAGTGTGCCAAAGAGTTATTTTGACTTTAGCGGAGCAGTAGAAGAATGACAAAGTATGCTTTGGTAGGTGATGTAGGAGGCACTAACGCGCGTCTGGCGTTATGTGACGTCAATACGGGGGAGATCTCCCGCGCCAAAACCTATTCCGGGCTGGATTATCCCAGCCTTGAAGCGGTGGTTCGTGTCTATCTGACCGAGCATGATGTCAGCGTGGAGGATGGCAGTATTGCCATTGCCTGCCCGATTACCGGTGACTGGGTGGCGATGACCAACCACACCTGGGCGTTTTCCACGGCGGAGATGAAAGCGAACCTCGGTTTTGCGCATCTGGAAATTATTAACGACTTTACCGCGGTGTCGATGGCGATCCCGATGCTCAAGCCGGAGCATCTGATCCAGTTCGGCGGCACCCAGCCGGTGGAAGGTAAGCCGATCGCCGTCTATGGTGCCGGTACCGGTCTTGGCGTCTCCCATCTGGTGCACGTCGACAAGCGCTGGATCAGCCTGCCGGGCGAAGGCGGCCACGTCGATTTCGCGCCGAACAGCGAAGAAGAGGGCATTATTCTCGAAGAGCTGCGCGCGGAGCTGGGCCACGTGTCGGCGGAGCGCGTGCTCTCCGGTCCGGGGCTGGTGAATCTCTACCGGGCGATCGTCAAGTCTGACGGGCGTCTGCCGGAAAACCTGCAGCCGAAAGACGTGACCGAACGCGCGCTGGAAGATAGCTGCACCGACTGCCGTCGCGCGCTGTCGCTGTTCTGCGTCATCATGGGGCGGTTTGGCGGCAACCTGGCGCTGAATCTGAGCACCTTTGGCGGGGTCTATATCGCGGGCGGGATCGTGCCTCGCTTCCTCGACTTCTTTAAATCCTCCGGTTTCCGCGGCGGCTTTGAAGACAAGGGCCGCTTCCGCGACTACGTTCGTGATATCCCGGTATACCTGATCGTCCATGACAACCCGGGCCTGCTGGGCGCCGGGGCGCATCTGCGTCAGACCCTGGGCCAGGTGCTGTAATCCTTCCTCCCCGGTAAACGTCCGTTCTCCGGGGATCTTTCTTACAGGTGCATCAGCTGGCGAAACTCTTTCACCTTGCTGCGACTCACCGGCACCTGAAAATCCAGATCCTTCAGCCGCAAAATGTAGGTGTTGTTAAACCAGGGCTCGATCTCGCGGATCTTGTGCAGGTTGACGCAAAACGACCGGTGACAGCGGAAAAAATGGCTGGTCGGCAGCTTGCTGCAGAATTCGGTGATGTTCATCGGCATGACGAACGACTCGCGCCGGGTATAGACAAAGGTCATCTTCTCATGCGCTTCGGCGTAATAGATATCGTCCACCGGCGTCACGATGATGCGTTCGTCTTTGATCAAATTAATGGTGTCATTTTCACGCGTGACCGGTGAGACTGCGGCCTGTCCCGCGCCCGACTGCTGCTGCCAGGCTTGCTCAAGCTTTTGCAGCATGCTGACGATCCGGGATTCCTGATACGGCTTCAGAATATAGTCGAAGGCCTCCAGCTCGAAGGCCTCCACCGCATGCTCTTTCCACGCGGTCACAAAAACGATAAAAGGCTTGCTGGCAAACTGGCTGATGTTTTGTGCCAGCAGCACGCCGTCCAGCGACGGAATATTGATATCCAGAAAAATGGCGTCGACCCGGTTGTGCTGAAGGTATTTCAGCACGTCCAGCCCGTCCTCAAAGGTGCCGACGATCTCCATCTGGCTGTGTTCTTTGATCAGCCAACTCAGCTCCTGTTGCGCGAGTATTTCATCTTCCACAATGATGACTTTCATGGGTTACTCTCTCCAGGGCGATAACAACGTCTGCGCATGAACGGCGGACCGTTCATTGGGCACATAAAAGGCAATCTCGGTGCCCGGCTCAAGGCGGCGAATATGCAGCCCTTCACCATAGAGCAGCTTAACGCGGTGGTGAACATTCAGCAGGCCAATTTTATTGCCGGGCATCTCGTTCGACTCCACCCGCTCAATCACTTTCGGATCGATCCCGTGGCCGGTGTCGCGCACCGCCACCCGCACGCGGTTGCCGCACTCCGCCACGCTTATTGTCACCACGCCCTTGCCCTTGCGCGGCTGAATGCCGTGGACAATGGCATTCTCCACCAGAGGCTGGATCAGCAGGCTCGGGATCACGCAGTTCACCTCTTCATCAATGTCATAGATGACGGTGAGCTTATCGCCAAACCGCGCCTGCTCGATGGCGATGTAATCCTTAATCTGGTACAGCTCTTTTTTGATGTCGATCTGTTCGTCATCCTTCAGCTCAATGTTGTAGCGCAGGTAGCGCGACAGATTGAAAATCAGCTGCCGGGCGGTGTCCGGATTGAGGCGGATCGACGAGGAAATAGCGTTCAGGGCGTTGAACAGGAAATGGGGATTAATTTTACTCTGCAGGGCGCGCAGCTCGGCCTTGTTGGCCATCTCCCGCAGCTGCTCGGCACGGGAAACCTCCAGCTGGGTGGAGATAATCTGCGACAGCCCGACCGCCATCTCCTGTAAAGAGGAGGTGATCTGGTGCGCGTGGCAGTAGTAAATTTTTAGCGTGCCGGTGACGACCCCTTTTTCCCACAGCGGGATCACCAGCATGGAGTGGATCTCTGGCGTGCGGTGGGCTTCGTCGTTATTTTTGATAATGATTTTGCCGTCGCTGATGGCCTGACGGGTGGTGGGGCTGACGGTGTCGTCATTATCCCGGTAGTTATGCTCGCCCACGCCCACATAGGCCAGCACCCGGTTAATATTGGTAATGGCAACGGCATCGGCGTGAATATCGGTGCGGATGATGTCGCACACCTTACGCAGGGATTCGGCGTTAATATCGCGAAACAGCGGCAGGGTTTTATTGGCAATATCCAGCGCCAGTTTGGCCTGGCGCGCGGCGCTGGCCTCTTTTTCGCCCTCCACGCTCTGCACCAGCAGCACGATAAAACCGATGCAGACGGTGCCGAGGATCATCGGGATGCCGATTTTCGACACAATATCCAGCCCAAGCTCAATGGTCGGTGCCCAGGCCACCACCAGAATCATGGTCATGGTTTCACAAACCATCCCACCGATAATGCCCGCCCGCCAGTGCTGCTTTTTGGCGAATTTACGGTTGATCCAGCCCGACATCACGCCCGCAATAACGCAGGTGATCAGGCAAGGGACAGCCGTCACGCCGCCGATATCGATCAGGTAACGGTGAAGCCCGGCGATGACCCCGGTGATAATCCCCACCCAGGGGCCAAACAGGATCCCGCCTGACATTACGGCAATAATGCGCACGTTGACCAGGGAGCCTTCCACCGGCACCCCGGACCAGGTGCTGAACAGGGCAAACATCGAGAAGATGACGGTGACCGCCAGCAGCTCGCGCGGCGAGTGGGCCGATTTATGCAGCAGCTCGCGGAACAGGCGGATACGGATCAGGAAGAACAGGCAAATCAGCATTAATGCCGCGCGATCGAAGACCGCCAGCAGCATATTGAATATTTCGTGCACGGGTAAACCTGGGAAAACGGGAAAGAACCATGATAAAAAACCTGACGCCCAATGACCAGTCATCCGTCAGTTTTATGAAATGGGGATAAACCATACTGTTCAAAGGGGATGGTTTCGGGTTGACCAGAACGTTGCTCCGTTGAGAAAACCCACCCGAAAGTCGTAAATCTATTGATATTAAAATGTTAAGAAAATGGCATCAGAAATGCCTCTTTTTATTATCACTTCCCGTTTTAGCCGCAGCAGTGTTCCCGTTTTAGCGCTACGTTTTTTTTTATTTTTGCCTCTCGACAAGGCGAATTTTTTCGGGTTATTTTCTAAACACGCCACACACCGTGGCGACGTCGCTCGGACGGTCCGGGCGCTAACGTTATCTGAGGTAGTTATGGCTGACTCCAGTCCTGAACGTCGTTTTTCGCGTATCGATCGTCTTCCCCCGTATGTATTTAATATTACCGCCGAACTGAAAATGGCTGCGCGTCGGCGCGGCGAAGACATTATTGATTTCAGTATGGGCAACCCGGACGGCGCGACGCCGCCGCATATCGTGGAAAAACTCTGCACCGTTGCCCAGCGCCCGGATACGCATGGCTACTCTACCTCCAAAGGGATCCCGCGTTTACGCCGCGCCATCTCGCGCTGGTATCAGGATCGCTATCAGGTGGAGATCGATCCCGAGAGCGAAGCCATCGTCACCATCGGCTCGAAAGAGGGGCTGGCGCATCTGATGCTGGCGACGCTGGATCATGGCGACACGGTGCTGGTGCCGAACCCCAGCTACCCGATCCACATTTACGGCGCGGTCATCGCCGGCGCGCAGGTGCGCTCCGTGCCGCTGGTGGAGGGCGTCGACTTTTTCAACGAGCTGGAACGCGCCATTCGCGAAAGTTATCCGAAGCCGAAGATGATGATCCTCGGCTTCCCCTCCAACCCGACCGCCCAGTGTGTCGAACTCGATTTCTTTGAAAAGGTGGTGGCCCTGGCGAAGCGTTACGACGTGCTGGTGGTTCATGACCTGGCCTACGCCGATATTGTCTATGACGGCTGGAAAGCGCCGTCGATTATGCAGGTCCCCGGCGCACGCGACGTGGCGGTGGAGTTCTTCACCCTGTCGAAAAGCTACAACATGGCGGGCTGGCGTATCGGCTTTATGGTCGGCAACAAGACGCTGGTGAACGCCCTGGCGCGCATCAAAAGCTATCACGATTACGGTACCTTTACCCCCTTGCAGGTGGCGGCCATTGCTGCCCTCGAAGGGGATCAGCAGTGCGTGAAGGATATCGCCGCGCAGTACAAACGCCGTCGCGATGTGCTGGTCAAAGGGCTGCATGAGGCGGGCTGGATGGTCGAGATGCCGAAAGCCTCGATGTACGTCTGGGCCAAAATTCCGGACGCCTACGCCGGGATGGGCTCGCTGGAGTTCGCCAAGAAGCTGCTGCAGGATGCGAAAGTCTGCGTCTCGCCGGGCGTGGGCTTTGGCGAGTACGGTGATACGCACGTGCGTTTCGCGCTGATTGAGAACAGTGACCGTATTCGTCAGGCGGTGAGGGGGATTAAGAGTATGTTCCGTGCCGACGGACTATTGCCGCAGACGACAAAAGCCTCGCCGGAGCAGACCGGGGAGTAAGCACCAAAAAAACAGGAGCCAATTGGCTCCTGTTTTTTTGACTATATATTCTTTGCTCAGTTCATCATCAGGGCAAAAGTACCGACCCAGGCGAACACAATAACTGAAAAACCCATAAAGAAATATTTCACGTTCATCGCTCCGCGTATTTCGTGATACGCATTAAATACAGAGTCCAACTGAGTATAGAGAGGTGAAGTCAGGCCAGGACGGAAATGAGAATTATCCCCGTGATGGCATTAACTCCAGCTCAGAATTCTGTGCTTTCAGGTAGCCAGACGGCGCTAATGTACGCCTAAATTTCAGGGGTGACAAGAGGGGTTTTCTTAAATAATTTCCGTCACTTACGAGTGTCGTGGAACGGCGACAGTTTAATTTCACAGGGTAATAAATTGCGCTTGAGCAACATAGCCTGCTAACGATACATCATCGTGATTACAGGTGATTGAAAAGGTTAGTTTCAAGGCGAAACTAACCTTCAGAAGAGGGTTAACGATAGAGGGAGGCCTCGCCCTCAGGACGGGTTTTGAAGCGGCGATGTACCCACAGATACTGCTCCGGCGCACGCATGATCTCTCGCTCGATCACCTTGTTGATCCAGGCTGCGGCAGCCACCTCTTCCTGCGGATAGTTTTCCAGTTCCGGCATGATAAACAGGCGATAACCGCTGTTATCGGTTTTTCTCACCATCGTCACGGTCAGCATCGTGGCTTTGGACAGGCGTGAAATCACAAATGTCCCGTTGGTGGTGGCGACATTTTTCACCGCGAAGAAGGGGGCGAAGCTGCTGCCGTTGCGGCCGTAATCCTGATCGGGGGCAAACCACACCGCTTCCCCTTTTTTCAGGGCGCTGACTAATCCGCGTAAGTTATTTCGGCTGATCATCGCCTTATTGGAACGCATGCGGCCCCGGGTCTGCACCCACTCCATCAGCGCGCTGTTGTGCGGCCGATAGGTGGCCATCATCGGCTGGCATAGCCCCATGACGCGACCACCCAGCTCCAGCGACATAAAATGCACGCCGATCACCATCACTCCGCGGTTTTTGGCCTGCGCGCGCTGTAAATTTTCCAGACCTTCCACATCGAACCACTTGCGTACCCGATGATCCGGCCAGAACCAGGCCATCCCCGTTTCCAGTAACGCCATGCCGATGGATTTAAAGTTTTCAGTAATAAGATGCTCGCGCTCTTCGGGCGACATGGCCGGAAAACAGAGCTCGAGGTTTCTGCGGCCGATGGATTCCCGGCGTTTCAGGAAACGGCGCGAGAGGCTACCAAGGGTGGAACCCAACCAGAGCAGCGCCGGGTAGGGAAGTTGCACGAGCAGCCACAGGACACCCAGACCAAACCACGTAAACCAGTAACGCGGGTGTAAAAGGGCGAGTGTGAATTTGCATTGAGACAAGATAAAACAACCTTTATGAAGAGTGTGTAGGTAGCGCCAGACGGGCGATACGCCGTACTGCTTTTATGACCCGTATTAATACTAATGGTTCCGGGCTGTTACCGTACAGGTCGACTGGTCTGATAATGCGATTTGCCGTTGGGCGGCGTAATGTAGCACTGAATATATCTTAACTGCCATCACTACTTTGTGCCTAAAAATACAGCAAAAAACAGGCATGTTTATTGTCTCTAAAAAGACCTTAGTTTTCACGTGCTTCATAGCCAAAATCAAAGCCCATTAACAGGTTTTCGCGTAAGGCATGGTTGAGCGGATAGCTGTAGCTTTGTCCGATGCTCACCGCATGAATAACCCGCAACAGCGTGCCGCCGCTCAGCGTCGAGGGCTCGCCGGTAATCGCCACATCCGCCCCCTGTAAACCCTGGCGTAAGGCGTGATAAGCCGGTGAGGCCGTAATGCTGTTATTCATCACGCTGAACATCCCCAGCAGCAGGCAGATCAGCAGCACCGGGAAGGTCAGCGGATGGCGGTTGAGCAGGCGAACCGGACGCCACGAGGTGATATACAGCAGGGCCGCGCTCAGGGGGAGCAGCAGCAGATAGAGCAGTTTTGCCAGATGGGTGAGTGCGCCGAGCAGCGAGAACATCAGCGCAATCGGCGGGACAATCACCGCCCGCGCCGCATCCTCTCCCTGCTTTTCATTCACGCCGCCCGCGCCGTAGCTTGCCAGCGCGGCCTGCAGGTGAGGGAGCTGCTGTTGCACAGCGTAATCAAGATGGGGTGCCTGTAACTGCAGGGCGAACTGCTTCAGGGCGTCATCTTTAGGGTATTCGGGACGAATCCTGCTCTGGCGGGGGAGGGACAGCCTGTCACGCAGCCTGTTCTGCACCACCTCCAGCATGAAAAACGCCTCCCAGTCGAGCCGGGCAGGGATTATCTCCCCGTGATAACGCACCTCTGTCTGCGTAATCTTGTCGTAGTCGAGATAGTCCTTATAAATTTCCGTACGCGCCGCCAGCCAGGCTTTGTAATAGCCGAGGATCCCCCCCTCCTGGACGCTGATGCTGTCGCGCAGGTTCTGCGCCGCCTCGCTTTCGAGCAGCTGGTGATAGCGGCTGACCGAACTCATCAGCAGCGGCAGCATTGCCAGAAACGCTTTCCCCGACGGGCTGGTCCAGGTCTGGCGCTGCCCGCCGTCGGGATCCAGCGGGATCCCCTCCAGCGTCTGATGTCCGTCAATTAAGGATTGCTGATAGAGCTGTGCCAGTAGCGACTTCTGGCGAAATTCACCGGTACTTTGCGCGACCTGGTGCTCAATCACCCGCTCCACCGTCTGCCAGGTCACCACGCCGGTCAGCAGGCAGAGCGAAAACACCATGCTTGCCACATACAGCAGGGGAAAATCGATGCCGCGCCTTTTCAGCCAGGCGTTGCCCGCCAGCACCAGCTGTAGCACCAGCAGGGCCGCGGCGATGGCGGTTAACGCCCGGCCATAGCGTTCCATGCTGTGAATGTCGTCGGGCGTGGAGAGGCTGCCCACCAGATCCAGCAGGCGCGAGTTGAATGCCAGCTCGCAGATGAGATAGGTGAGGGTGATGATAATCACCAGAGCGTTCTGCCAGAGCGGCAGCGTAGGTCGCTTAATCGCAGGGTGAGGACTGAGTTCACCGATGACGCGTTCCGTCATGATTTCAGCTCCAGACTTGTCTGACGGGTTATCGCCGGTTGCCAGATCTGCTCGGGCAACGAATTGTCCAGCACCGGTACCGCCCTGGGCTGACGTTGTTCTGCTGCTTTAATCGGCGGCCGTTTTTTCACTTTCACCGGCGACGGCGCGTCCTCAGGTATTTCTCTGTATGGCTCCAGCGCGCGCTGCACGGGTATCGCCGGGGGTTGAACGTACCCGGGGCGATAGTATTTTTGTACCGGCCGTCCCCGGCTGGCGGCATTGTCATGGGAAGAGCACCCGCTGACGCCCAGGACCAGCATCAACAGCATCAGCCCGCAGCGGAGTATTTTTTGCAGTGGCACGCTCATCAATTTGTCCTGACCCTGTATCACAGCGGAGGGATGTCTCCTTAACTGTAATCGGGAATTGTAATTCAGGTAGTTGTCCCACCTGAAAATCCCCCTGTGCGCCGCTCCGTTGAGGCGGCGATAGGGTCAGTATGTATTCACCACCAACATCCACTCCTCATGATTTATTATTATTCACTCCCTGCTCCTCGTCCGATAGCATGAGACCAAAGCGGTCGTCCAGGGCCATCACCAGCATACATTCACCCTTCACGCTGACGACACGCCAGCCCGCGCCGCTCTCGTCAATCGCCATTCCTTGCGCTTTCAGCTGCGCGATCAGATCGGCAAATTCAGCCTCGTTAACCGGGCGTGGCTGCCAGAAGGTCCGTTTATTGTCGGTAAAGATCGGCAGTAGCTGGATCTGTGGTGTCGGGTGGCCGAGCAGCAGACGGACGATAAAACCGTATGCGGGCATGCCGCGCGCCTGATACTCGCCGTTACTGTTAAAGACGGCGTTGCCGATGCTGTAGACCACCAGGCTCTCACCCAGCCGGGCGGCGTCGCCCGCCATATGCGGCCCGGAGCCGATGATGAGATCGGCACCGGCCTCGCTCAGGCGTTTCGCCAGCGCCCGCTGGCCGGCGGTGGTCCAGCGGTAGTCCAGCCCCCAGTGGGCCAGCACGATGGTGGTGGCCGGGCGGGGGCTCGCTTTCTCCAGACGCAGCTGTTCGATCAATCCGCCGCTCAGGCAGGCGACGCCCGCGCGGCGGGGGCGGGCGTAGAAGGCGCACTCCTGCTCCATGTAGCGTCGATACCAGTAGGCGCTGAAGATTTTGTACTGCCTGCCGCCCACCGTCAGCACCAGCGGGGCCTGCGCCTGCTGCGCATTAAGACCGGCTCCGATGCAGGCGATCCCACCTTCGTGAAACGCTGCCAGGGTGCTGTGCAGACCCGGTAACCCGGCATCCATGGCGTGATTGTTGCCCAGCGCCACCGCGTCGATGCCCTGCTTACGCAGGGCGGCAACCGAGGCGGCCGGATCCCCGGTCAGACAGAACGGCTTCCGGCCCTCCAGGCTGGCGCTCAGGTCGGTGGTCAGCGCCGCTTCGAAGTTGGCGAGGGTAAAGTCGCTGCCGCGCAGCAGCGGGGCGATAGCCGCGAAGCTGTGGTCATAGCCGTGGCGCTGGAGGGCGTCATCAATCCCGCGCGCCTGGCGCCTGCGGGTGTACCACTCGCCAAAATAGGTGTCGCCCAGCAGGGTAAGGGTGGCGGCTGGCTTTTCGATCTGCCGGGCGATGGGCTCCGGAACGGGCGCTCTGCCTTCAGCCCTGGCCAGCAGCGCATCCAATAGATAGTCGAGATGGAAAGCGTCATCCGCCCCGGCGGCACAGGCCAGCCACAGCTCGCCGGCAATCCACTGCAGCGCAACACCCCAGCGTCCGGCACTGAACTGCCCCCAGGCGCTGCCGTCACTGTGCAGATTGCTGCTTTTACGGTAGACCCGCTCGCAGATGGCTGCCTCATGTTCCCCCAGCCACGGCAGCAGATGCGGGTAGTGCAGGTGGAAATGGCGCATCAGCCGGGCGATATCCCCCAGCGTGGTGCGCTGCCCGGGGCGCGGGCGGCCGGAGACGTTATTGAGATGGGTGAGGTGCATCCCCAGCGTGGCGATCCGCGCCCGGAGCTGTTTCAGCGCTTCTGCGCTGCTGCCCGCCAGCAGTTCTGCAAGGTGAATGGCGGCATCGCAGGCGTTATGGATCAGCATCCCCTGCACCAGTGATTTTACGGTAACTGTGCTGCCCCGCGGCAGGCCGAGCGCCGGGTTGCCCTCCAGGACGGTAGCGGCAATATCGTGCACGTTAACCGGGGTTTCGAGGGTGATTTTTTTCGCCAGCAGACGCTCCGCGACACAGACGGTCAGCAATAGCTGGCTGAGGTAGCCCGGCGCAAAGGTGCTGTCGCTCAGCTCAGAGACCCGCTGTTCGCCGGTAGAGAGGTTGATCAGCAGGCGGGCGGTTTGCCCCTTCCCGAGCGCAGTCGGCGCGGCGAGGCGGGTTTTCATCAGGGCGACGACCCGCTTAAAGTCGGAATTGCGCGTGCTGCCTTTGACCAGCACGATATCGCCGTCGCGTAACGCGGGTGTAGCGGCCTCCACCAGCGCCTCAGCGGTGAGGAAATGACCGCCGCGAACCCCTTCCGGCAGGGCATCGTGCAGAGCCGACATCTCCTCACCGTGCAGAAATGCCTGCTGGCATCCCGCCGACAGCAAGGGATCCGCCAGCGCGCGGTGGATCGCCCCGGCCTGCTCGCCGAGATTGACGATCCGCCCGAGCAGGGCAATAACCCGACCACCGCCGTCGCGGGCACGCTGCGCCGCCACCTCAAAGGCGTTGAGCATCGACAGGTATTCGGCGTTGTAGCTGTCATCAATCAGGGTGACCGCTCCGCCGTCTGGCAGCGCCAGCGCGGTAATGCCCATATGCTGCCCGTCGCCGCGCCAGGCTTCGAGGCAGGTGATGCTCTGCTCCGGGCTGACGCCCAGCAGATCGGCGGCGATCAGCGCCGCCACCGAGTTAAGCGCGCCCCCCTTGCCGGGGACTGCCAGCCGGTAACTCAGCGTCTGATTGCGGAAAGTGAGGGTAATCTGGCTCCCGTCCTCATCCGGAGTAAAGGCTGTAATGCGCACGTCAGCGGCGGACTCGAAACCGTAGCTGATGATGCGGGCACCATCGCGGCTGACCCCCTCCGCCACGATGTCGTATCCGGCCATATCGCGGTTTAAAATGGCGTAGCCGCCCGGAATCAAACCGTGGCTGATGCGGGCTTTAAAGCGCGCCACGTCCTCAAGGGAGGTGACACTCCTCCCCACCTGGGTAATACCGATTTCGGTCACGATGACGATATGGGGCTTGATGCGCGGGCCGATCCCGCCGTTGCGCATCCACAGGGCCGAGATCGCCACCTCCATCACCACCGCCTGCGGGTTGCAGGCGGTGCGGGCCAGCGTGACCGACGCCCCCGTGCGGGTGTTATGGTTGCCGCGGCTCGCCACCACCGACATGCGAGGAGCAAGGATGCTGTCCAGCATCTCTTTGGTCGTTGTTTTTCCTACCGTACCGGTGATCGCCACCAGTTTACCGTCCAGCCGCCGCCGCGCCTCTTCTGCCAGCCACAGCAGCGCCTGATAGCTGTTGCCAATCACCAGTTGGGGAAAATCCGGGGGCAGATCCTCCAGGCGTCGCTGGACGATCGCCCCGCAGTAGCGGGAGGCGTGGCGTGAAAGCGACAGATGAGTATCGTCCCAGCCCGCGTAAATACCGGTGTTGCCGGAGCCCTGCCGCCAGGTGTCGGGATCGATAGCGACAAACAGGCAGGGGCCGGAGTAGGACGTTTTATCGTGCAGAATGGCGATGTCGTCAGCACGCCAGTCAGCATTCGGGCGATTATGCCACCGGCTGCCGGGCAGTTTTTCGAGGTCGGCGGCCGTCCATCCCGGTGCGTCAGCAGGGTGTTGGCGGGTTGATGTCTGGCTCATGGTCGTGTCCTTACGGTGTTGGGAAATGCCCGCGCTGCGGACAAAGCTGAATGGCGTTGATAGCGGCATTGCCCGTCAGATCGTGATACTCCGGCGGGGCGGCGGGGCGTTCGAGCAGCATCACCCGGTGGCCATGCTGGCGCAGCGCAGCGGCAAAGCGCGCCTGCAGATCGAACGGCGTATTGCGATCCTGCGGGTTGCCGATCACCAGGATCAGCCGCAGGGGATCGGCGGCGATCCCGCTAATATGGTCAAGCGGATCCCAAGGATGGGGCAGTCCGGTGCCGTCCAGCGCAGGGGCAGGGGGCGCATTGCGCTGCTGGCGCATGCGCTGCGCCCGTTCCAGCAGTCCCCAGGCACCGGAGGTCAGCACCGCGCAGTCGATATCCCGGCGGCCGGTGGTCAGCAGCGCCGAGGCTGCAGTAGCACCGCCGCTGTGTCCGCTGAGAATAAAACGCTGAATGCCGTAGCGGGCTTTAATGGTGTCGAGTGCGGCTGCGATCGCCTGAAACTCTTCCGCCTGGCGGCGGCGGTAGTGGTTGCCGCTGGAGCCGTAGGTGCCGGGACGGGCGATGATGATCGTCGGCAGACCGGTCTGGCGCAGCATGGCCCGGGCCTGACGGCGCTGGGCGTCGGCGGTATTGCCGGAGATGGCGTCGGGCGAGCGCTTAATCTGTGAGACGCGGTCGCCTTTCAACACCACCAGAACCAGCGGGGCGTCGCGTAGAGTGCCCGCGCTGAAATAGCGCATACAGGCCACGCCACTCGGGTACTGCACCCAGGCGGCGTCGTTGCTGGTCGGGCAGTGCTGTCGGCTGGCCGGTTGGTTCCACAGCAGCGGCGTCTCAGCGTGAGCGACAACGCTTAGCAGCAGAAAACCTAACGCACACCATCGACTCACAACACCGCCTCGCGGGGAAACAATAGACATACAGAATACACAACTTGTCATACATAATGTTATCATCGGTTAGGATTTTTCTGACAGGGTTCCTCTGGCGTTATCAGGAGTTAAAATGCCGCTCAGCGACTTACTTGCGCAAACCCGCCCGGCGATGGAATTGCTGGAGGTTGCGCCTAAACCGTCGATTTGCCCCGCCTGGGCGATCTTTTTTAGTGCTTCTGATAGTCAAAGCCGTGCGCACATTGTGCAGGGCCGCGGCGACACTTTTGAGCAAGCCTGGCAGCAGGGCGAGCAGGCGCTCCAGCAGTGGCAACAGCAGAGCGGTACCGACGTCTGCTGGCTCCGGGTTGACCTTGTCGATAAGGTAGAAGCACTGCGCTGGGACACGCTGGAAACCCGATTAGCCAAAACCAAACGTAACTATTTTCGCTATGGCCTGAGCCTCGATCCGGCCTTTCGCTACGCCATGCTGGAGCAGGAAATTGCCGCCAACGCGCTGCTCTATCACGGCGACCATGGCGTCGCCACGCCGAATGCCAACAACCTGGCCCATTTCTCACGCCGTCGCTTCGGGGCAGTGCTGAGCTGGCCAGAACAGCCTGACCAGAGGCTCTGGCGCTTCACCACCCGGGCGCTGTTTTGCGACGGCGAGCAGCTGCTGCCTGTCGAATCAACCGGGCGGAACAGCGGCTACCGCCAGCTCCCCGACTGGCAGGCGACGGCACTGGATCCGATGATTGCCTCAGCCACCGACTATCTGGCGCGCCAGATCACCGCCTCCGGGCGCTACCAGTACGGCTGGTTCCCCTGCTTCGATCGCGCCATTCCGACCTATAACGCCCTGCGCCACGCCAGCTCAACCTATGCCCTGCTCGAAGGCTGGGAAGTGACGCGGGAGCCTGAACAGTTCGCGGCAATCGGGCGGGCGCTAAACGACCTCTGCACCACCTTTATTCGCACGTATACGCTGCCGGACGGTAGCAAAGCTGACTTCCTGGTGGACACCGGAGATGAGATCAAGCTCGGCGGCAACGCGGTGTGCATCCTGGCGATGGCGAAATACAGCGAGCTGACCGGTGACAACCGCTACCTGGAACAGCTGGCGCGGCTGGCGAACGGGATCGGCTTTATGCAGGATCCGCAGACCGGCGGGTTTGTCCATGTGCTTAACGCCGGGGATCTGTCCCTCAAGGCGGCGCACCGCATAATCTATTACGACGGTGAAGCGGCCTTCGCGCTGATGCGTCTCTACGGGCTGACGAAGGCACCGCGCTGGCTGAACATGGTCGAACGGGCGATGGAGCACTTTATCGAACAGAAGCACTGGCAGGCCCACGATCACTGGCTCAGCTACTGCGTAAACGAGCTGACGCTCTACCGGCCGCTGGAGCGCTACTACCAGTTTGGGCTGGATAACGTGCGCGACCATCTCGACTTTGTCCAGAACCGGATCACCACTTATCCCACGCTGCTGGAGCTGATGATGGCGGCATCAAAGATGATCGCCCGGCTTGAGGCCTCGCCGCATAAGCACCTGCTGGCCGGCTTCGATATGGACGTGTTCAACCTGGCGCTGGAGACCCGCGCCCGCTATCTGGCCAACGGCTTTTTCTGGCCGGAGCTGGCGATGTTCTTTAAAAACCCGCCGCGTATCCTCGGCAGCTTCTTTATTCGTCACCATAGCTACCGGGTGCGGATCGACGATGTTGAGCACTACCTCTCTGGCTATGTCGCGTATCGCCAACGCTGGCGCGCCCGGTCAGGCGAGCAGTAAGCCGCCCCTATGCGACTTCTTCGTTCTCTCCTCTCAGTGCATTGTCGACGTTGGCTGTCGCTCTGGCTGGTGGTCCTGCTGGCTATCTCGCCCGGGCTCGGCGCCGGGTGGGATTTCAGCGCCATCAGCACCCGCACCGAGCGGCTGTATGGCCCGGCTTCCCCCGCGGCCCGACAGCGGATCGATGAGTGGGCAGCCTTGCTTAACAAGCCGTCGCAGGGCACGATCCAGGATAAGTTAAAGCAGGTTAACCAGTTCTTTAACGCCAGAATGGCTTTTCGGGATGATATCGTCGTCTGGAAGCAGCAGGATTACTGGGCAACGCCGATTGAATTTCTGCGTAAAGGGGCAGGGGACTGTGAAGACTTTGCGCTGGCGAAGTATTTCACCCTGCGAGAAATGGGCGTTCCCGCGAATCAGCTACGTATTACCTATGTAAAAGCACTCGAACTGAATCAGGCGCACATGGTGGTGACGTGGTATTCCACCCCCACGGCGATCCCGCTGGTTCTGGATAATCTGAAAACCGCCATCCTGCCGGCTACCCAGCGTACTGACCTGCTTCCGGTCTACGCGTTTAACGGCGAAGGGCTCTGGCTGCCGCAGTCCGGCGGCAACAAACGCGTGGGCGACAGCAAACGGCTCTCCCGCTGGCAGGATCTTCTCACCCGAATGCGTGCAGAAGGATTTGTAATTAATGAATAGGATAGGGCCATGTCTCTTTATAAACAGCTACTGATCGGCATCTGTTTATTTACGTTTGTCATTTTCTGCGGGAACTTTGTGGTGACCCTCGAAAGTTCGCGGGAGCAGTACCGCAACCAGCTCAGCGCCCACGCACAGGACGCGGCGACGGCGCTGGGATTGTCGCTGACCACCCATATCGACGACCCGACCATGACCGAGCTGATGGTGAACTCCATCTTCGACAGCGGCTATTTCTATCGTATCCGCGTGGTCGACATTAAGACCAATAAAGCGATCATCGAGCGCAGCGATGTGCCCCAGGATAGCCACGTCCCGCAGTGGTTCGTGCGGCTGGTGCACCTCAGCCCCGGCGAAGGTGATGCTATTGTGATGCGCGGCTGGACGCAGGTCGCTAGAGTCGAGGTGGTGAGCCATCCGATGTTCGCCCTGGCCCGCCTGTGGAACAGCATCGTCGCCAGCTTTTTATGGCTAACCGGCTGTAGCCTGCTGTTCCTGCTCGCCGCCACCCTGCTGTTACGTCGTACGCTGCGTCCGCTTAACTATATTGTCGGCCAGGCGATGGCCATCTGCCGCCGCGAGTTCCTGAATGTATCGGCACTGCCGAAAACCCCGGAGCTGCGCCGGGTGGTTGAGGCTACCAACATGATGGTGACCCAGCTCAAGGCGTTATTCGGCGAGCAGGCCCGGCGCACCGAATCCCTGCGTCAGGAGGCTTATCACGACAGCCTGACCGGGCTGAGCAACCGCCGCGCGTTTGATATGCAGCTGCAGTCGCGTCTGAGCGATGAAGAGAACGCCGGCGGGCACATTCTGCTGCTGCGAGTTCAGGATCTGATGGGCCTCAACCAGCGTCTGGGCGGAGCAAAATCCGATCAATTGCTGGTGGCGGTGGCGGATATTCTCACCGGCCTGCAGCGCAACTATTTTCACAACGAAGGCTTTGTCGCCCGCGTGCGCGGCGGGGAGTTTGCCATTATCGCCCCGCTGATCCTGGGGCAGGATCTCGACAACCTGAGCAACACCCTCAGCACCCAGCTGAAGGCGCTGTCGGAGATGGGCATGAGCGACGTTTCGCCGGTAGCCCACTTTGCGCTGGTGCCTTTTAACGTCGGTGATACTCCGCAGGCGGTACTGGCCCAGGCGGACCAGGCCCTGGCGAGAGCGGAGACCGAGATGCGCTTCTTTGCCAGCCCTGATACTGCATCGGCCGGTGAGCGCGAAGAGGATCATCACAGCTGGTACACTCGCCTTGATGCGGTGCTTACGAATGGCGCCTTTGAGCTGTTCTCACAGCCGGTCTATGCGTGCAACAACGCGCATCAGGTCCTGCATCACAAGATCCTTGCCCGCATTAAAACCCAGGAAGGGGAACTGGTGCCGGCGGGTCGCTTTATGCCGTGGATCCACCGTCTCGATCTCAGCCGTCGCATGGATATCGTGATGCTCCAGCAGACCCTGCACGAGCTGGCAAAATCGCCGCGCCCGCTGGCGCTGAGTATCAGCGGCGCCAGCGTTGCCGACGACCAGAGCCTGAACGCCCTGCTGCAGCCGCTGAAAGGCGCACCGCAGCTGGCCGGTTTGCTGACGTTTGAGCTGGATGAGAACGAGCTTCCCGATATCGAGCGCGTGAACGTGCTGGTCAGTCGCCTCAAGGCGTTGGGCTGCCGTCTGGGGATCCAGCATTTTGGTGGTCGTTTCCACCTTATTGGTAATTTACCCCAGTGGGGGCTGGCCTGGATTAAAGTTGATGGCAGTTACATTCGGGATATAGACAGCGAGGACGATAAAAAACTGTTTATTGAGGCTATTTACTGGGCGACCCGTCAGATTAATTTGCCGCTTATTGCCGAACGTGTGGAAACAGCGGGCGAACTGGCGATTCTGGAAAAAATTGGTCTGCATGGCGCGATGGGGCGCTATTTCGCTGACGCCAGTACGCTGGGTGGAAATTAACCACACAGATTTAGTGGAGACTGAAAATGTATTACGTTGAACGCGATACGGAAAGACGAATTATTCGGGTGGAACTGACGCCTTTTTCCACAATGACGGAACAGCATGACCTGTGCACGCCCGAGATTGACGAGTGGATGCGCCAGCGAGAAATCCGCGAAGCCACGCTGTATCAACTGCGGCAGAGCGACCTTGAGATGGTGCGTGTGCTGGAGGATCTGATCGAGGTGCTGATGAGTAAAGGTGTCATCACCATTACCGATCTGCCACCGGCCGCGCAGGCTAAACTCACCAGCCGCGCGCAGGCGCGCCTTTCGCTGAGCGGACTGGAGGGATTAATTGCGGATGATGACGAGGGGCTTATTTAACCACTTTCGTTACGTAACGGAATTAATCAAAAATTAACAGGGGGCATTGGCCTGGCCCCCTGTTTTGATAGTGCATACCTGTTTAGATTCCTATTCATTCATGCCATCAATTAATATAGGGACCTGACACGGACCTGAATCAATAAAATTGTTGTTGAAAGGCGTATCCTTGTCAGTGTTGCACAGCAAATTACTAATACAGATTTAATTCTCTTTTAGCATTCTAAGCCTGAGCAATGGATGAATTGGGCTTGAAAAGGATTGAGGGAAACAATATATGAGCGGCGTATCCGGGATCGTCAAAGCAGTAATAGGGCAGGTATTCGCAGTCAGTCCTGACGGCAGCACGCGGTTGCTGACGGAAGGCGACAGGATCTTCGACGGAGAACAAGTCCAGACGGGCGCGACTGGCGCGATTACCTTATCGCTGGCGGACGGCAAACAGTTAGATCTGGGCCGTGACAGCCACTGGGACAGTTCAGGGCACGTGACCACTGACAGCACGTCGGCCCAACAGCAGGACGTCGCGGCTATTCAGCAGGCCATTGCCGACGGGCAGGACCCGACGCAGACCCTGGAAGCGACAGCAGCAGGTCCACAATCTGGTGGTACTGGCGGTGAGCCAGGCGGCAGCGGCGGAGGGTCACATACCCACGTCGTGCTCGATTTAACCGCTGAGATTGTTGACCCTAATGCGGGTTATCCGACTATCGGCCTTGATTTCCCCGACGATGAGCGCCCGGAAGAGTTAACGCTGCTTGATATTGACGATTCTGATGCGGATGCGGATTCCGATGCGGATGCGGATGCGGACGCGGACGCGGATGCGGATGCCGATGCAGACGCCGATGCAGACGCCGATGCGGATGCGGACTCCGATTCTGATGCTGATGCTGATGCTGATGCCGACGCTGATTCTGATGCCGACGCGGATGCCGACGCCGATGCGGATGCTGACGCCGATGCGGACGCTGATTCTGATGCCGACGCGGATGCCGATGCCGACGCTGATGCGGACGCAGATGCTGATGCCGATGCTGATGCAGACGCCGATGCGGACGCAGATGCTGATGCTGATGCCGACGCAGATGCTGATGCGGACGCAGATGCTGATGCGGACGCCGATTCCGATTCCGATGCGGACGCAGATGCAGATGCGGATGCCGATGCTGATGCCGACGCCGATGCGGACGCCGATTCCGATTCCGATGCGGACGCCGATGCCGATGCCGATTCTGACGCCGACTCTGATTCCGATGCGGACGCAGATGCTGATTCTGACGCTGATTCTGACGCTGATGCTGACGCGGATGCCGACGCCGACGCCGATGCGGATTCTGATGCAGATGCAGATGCTGATGCCGATGCCGACGCGGATTCTGACGCCGACGCCGATTCCGATGCGGACGCCGACGCCGACGCCGATGCGGACGCCGATTCCGATTCCGATGCGGACGCAGATGCCGATGCAGATGCTGATGCCGATGCCGACGCGGATGCTGATGCCGATGCCGACGCGGATGCTGATGCGGACTCCGATTCTGACGCCGATGCGGATGCAGACTCCGATTCAGATGCGGATTCTGACGCCGACGCAGACGCGGATGCAGATGCAGATGCGGACGCCGATTCCGATTCCGATGCGGACGCAGATGCCGATGCCGATGCCGATGCGGATGCCGATGCAGATGCAGATGCAGATGCTGATGCGGATTCTGATGCAGATGCGGACGCCGATGCGGATGCAGATGCTGATGCGGATTCTGACGCCGATGCGGATGCCGATGCCGATGCGGATGCCGACGCGGATTCTGACGCTGATGCTGATGCCGATGCCGATGCCGATGCCGATGCCGATGCGGATGCCGACGCAGATGCTGATGCGGATGCAGACTCCGATGCTGATGCCGATGCCGATGCGGACTCCGATTCTGATGCCGATGCAGATTCTGACGCCGACTCTGATTCCGATGCGGACGCAGATGCTGATTCTGACGCAGATGCTGATGCAGACTCCGATTCTGATGCTGACGCGGACGCGGATGCTGATGCGGATGCCGACGCAGATGCTGATGCGGATGCAGACTCTGATTCTGACGCTGATGCAGACTCCGATGCGGATGCCGACGCGGATGCCGACGCGGATGCCGACGCAGATGCCGATGCGGATGCCGACGCGGATGCGGACGCTGATGCCGATGCCGATGCCGACGCAGATGCTGATGCGGATTCTGACGCCGATGCGGACGCCGACGCCGATGCGGATGCCGATGCAGATGCTGATGCAGACGCCGATGCTGATGCTGATGCGGATGCCGACGCAGATGCTGATGCGGACGCGGACGCGGACTCCGATTCTGACGCCGATGCGGATGCAGATGCTGACGCCGATGCTGATGCAGACGCCGATGCGGATGCGGATGCAGATGCCGATGCCGACGCGGATGCGGATGCGGATGCGGATGCGGACTCCGATTCTGACGCAGATGCAGACGCTGATGCCGATGCAGACGCGGATGCGGATGCCGATGCGGATGCAGACTCCGATGCAGATGCAGATGCAGATGCAGATGCAGATGCGGATTCTGACGCCGATGCGGATGCAGACTCCGATTCAGATTCAGATGCAGATGCTGACGCGGATGCGGACTCCGATTCTGACGCCGATGCGGATGCAGATGCCGATGCGGACGCTGATGCCGACTCTGATTCCGATGCAGACGCCGACGCCGACGCCGACGCCGATGCCGACGTCAAACTCACCGTTACCGTCACCCCTGGCGATAAAACGACCGAGACGACCGATGACAAGATCATCCACATCAACGGCGGTAGCGGCGATCCTAACGGTTACGACATCCAGAACGGCGTGATCGTGGCGATCGGCAGTAACGTTCACGTCTGGCTGACCCCGGATAGCCCGGACGGCAAGATTCAGGGCGACTTCGTGCCGAAGGCCGACAGCCCGGATCAGATCCACTACTACACCAGCCAGGGTAATGCCAACGCCAACAACGGCGACAAGACCCATACCGATATCTTTGTGGTCGGTGACCATACGGGTGGCTACTACCAGCAGGGCGACTGGTCGCAGGATCACTATGAATTCCGGCCGCTCAACGGCATTACCGGTAACCAGGGCTTACCGCAGAGCAGCGTGGGCAAGGACTATATCTTTGTTCAGGGTAATGAGGCTGACTACACCGTTACCGGTGTCGATCATCCGCAGAACGGCAAAAACAACGACATAGATAACCTGCATGTGGTCGATAACGAGACCGGGAAGTCGCCGTTCCAGAATGCCAACGGCATCGAGGGCGTTGTATTTGGAGACGGGCCATCTGGAACGCACGGTGGCAGTACCACCGTCAGCACCACGGTCACTCTGAACCTCGACGTGAATCTCGAAAGCTCAGACAGCGGCGACCACCTAAAAAGCATCACGCTGGACGGCATACCTGAGGGGGCGACCTTTACGGGTAATCATACCAACGTCACGTACGATGCGGAGCACGGGACCTACACCCTGGAATTTGATAACGACACCTCGCACTTTACCGGGCAGGTCAGCGTTGAACTTCCGGGCTCTGAGCACGATTTAGGCGAGATCACGCTGACAGTGGATTCTACCGCTGCCGATCAGCACGAAACCGAGTTCACCTTTGATGGCGAAGAGGGCGGAACCATCGTCAGCGAAAGCCACGGCGGGGAAGAGCATGCCGATGACGCTGTCGACGACGACCACCCTCTGATGGCCAGCCACAGCGTTGAGGAGAACCATGCCGATCATGACGCTGAAGAGAGCGATAAGCAGACGCATACCAGCAGTCTGGATGCGGACGATCACGCCGCCTCGTTAATCGACGACGATAATCTCCTGCTCAGCACCACCGCAGAGCATGGCGAGACGCCGGCGGCATCGGCCGATCATGCCAGTGATGCGCTGCCGGGCGATACGCAGAGCGAGGCCCTCGCCACGCTGCAAAGCACCAGCCCAGGACAGGACGAGCAGCTGAACTTCAGCGATCTCATCCATGATGACGAGCATAACGATCTCAGCAACCTGATTCAGGCCGGCCCGCAGAGCGACGCGGCGGATGCCCAGGCGGAGGTCGAACATGTTCCTGCTGAAGGCGGCGAGATAGCCGGAACGGACGGTTACGATGCCGGTAACGACGAGATGCTGGATAACCTGATCGCGAAACCGGAAGAGCACGCCTGATGGCCGCCGCGCAGGGAGCAGTTGGGCTCTGCGCGGCAACAAAGATGAAGTGAATTTAGTTCAGACGAGGGATCCCGTCCGATCATAAACGCGCAGGATGCATTTTTTCCCTCGGTCTAATGGGATTTTCTCTGGTGGATATTGCCAACAATCAAGGGATATGAAGGAAAAACAGCAAGATGAAACAGTATAGTCAGATCGTATTGGGTGCGGCGCTGGTGTTGAGCGCCACGCAGAGCCAGGCCACTACCCTGGAGCAGGCCGTAAAAGACAGCCTGTTGTGGCACCCGGAAGTTAACGCCTCGGTTAACAGCCGCTATTCCGCAGATCAGGATCTTCGTGCCGCCAAAGGCGGTTATCTGCCGACGCTGGATCTCACCGCCGGTACCGGCTGGGAGCAAACCGATAACGCCAGCACCCGTGCGGCAGGCGATCATCTGCGTGATTTGCACCGCAGCGAGTCCGCCATCAACCTGCGACAGAACGTCTTCAATGGTTTTGCAACCACCAGCGAAGTGGGCCGCCAGAAAGCGACGGTCAACTCGCGTGCCTGGACGGTAATGAACACCAGCGAATCCACCGCCCTGCAGGCGATCCAGAGCTATCTCGACGTGCTGATGCGCCAGAAGATGGTCGCGCTGGCAGAAGATAACCTGAAGAATCACGAGCGGGTGTTCGATCAGATCCGTCTGCGTACCGAGCAGGGCGTGGGCCGTCAGGCAGACTTTGAGCAGGCACAAGCCCGTCTGGCGCAGGCGCGCAACAACCTGCTGACCGAGCAAACCAACCTCGAAGACTCCCGCGCCAACTACCAGAGCATTACCGGCAAAGAGCCTGACACCCTGGTGATGCCCGCTAAAATCGCGGTTCCCGCCTCGCTGGACGCCGCGCGTTCGGTGATGCTGGCAAATAACCCGCTGCTGAAGCAGGCGGACGCCGACGTGGAAGCCACCCGCCAGCAGTACGAGGCGGCAAAATCGCGCTTTTACCCGGACGTGAACGTTGAAGTCGGTCGTACCATGGATAACAACATCGATGGTACTCGCGGACACAGCCAGGAGTGGCAGGCGATGCTGCGCATGCGCTACAACCTGTACAACGGCGGCAGCGACCAGGCCACGCTCACCTCTTACGCTTACAAAATGAAAGAGGCGGAGGATGTGAAAAATAACGCCCGGCGTCAGCTGAATGAAGATCTGCGTCTGGCCTGGAATGCCCTGAGAAACGCCAGTCAGCAGGTGCCGATCGCCAAAGAGTATGCCGATCGCAGCGTGCAGGTGCGTAGCGCCTATCAGGAGCAGTTCAGTCTGGGCGACCGTACCCTGCTCGATATGCTGGACAGCGAAAATGAAGTGTTCAGCGCCCAGCGCCGCTACGTTGAGCTGCAGTTCGTCGACATGTTTACTACCTACCGCATCAGCGCCCGTACCGGCGAGTTGCTCAAAAGCCTGAACATTCAGGCACCGTCGGCAGCGCAGCCGCTCGATCAGGCGCAGCGTTCACAGACGGAGCTGCCTGAATTAAAATAAGCCGCCCTTAAAGGCTGACGGGGTTATTGCTGGCAGAACGACCGGCAATACCCCCTCTTTTTTATCCCTGCGACCGCCGTCTGCAGAACACTGAGGCAGAGAATGACGCCTGATATTGACTCCCCCGATCGCATCGAGATGACCCCGCAGGCGCAGGGCAGACAGGATCCCCGGCAAAGCCATGACGATCCGCTGCTGGATGCGCTGATGATCGTCTGTAAATTGCATAACATCGCCACCAGCCGCAACGTCCTGACCACCGGTCTGCCGCTGGAAGCGCACACCCTGACGATGGAGAGCTTTCCACGCGCCGCCGGACGGGCAGGGCTCAAAGCGCGGGTGGTGCAGCGGCCGCTGGAAAACATCACCGCGATGTCACTGCCCGCCATTCTGCTGCTGAAAAACAACCAGACCGCGGTGTTGATTGGTTGGGATAAGCAACAGCGCGCGCGACTGCTGCCGAGTGAAACGGAAGGCGGTGAGATTACCGTATCGCCGGAGACCCTGGCGGAGAACTACAGCGGTCGGGTGATCTTTATCTCCCCGGAACATGAGTTTGATGCCCAGCCGACGGCCACGCTGCCGCGCACCAAAGCCTGGTTCCAGGACACGCTCAAACTGTCGAAATTCCTCTACCTGGATGCGGTGGTTGCCAGCTTTCTCGTCAACCTGGTGGCGCTCGCCGCCCCGCTGTTTGTGATGAACGTCTATGACCGGGTGGTGCCGAATCAGGCCACGGCGACCCTGTGGGTGCTGGCCATCGGCATCAGTATTGCGTTTGTGTTCGACTTTGTGCTGAAGATCCTGCGGGGCATTTGCCTCGACCTGGCGGGTAAAAAGACCGACCTGGTGGTCTCCTCGGCGCTGTTCGAACGGCTGCTGGGGATGAAGATGAAGCTGCGCCCGCAGCGGGTAGGAAGCTTTGCGCAGAACTTCCAGGAGTTCCAGTCGATCCGCGACTTCCTGTCGTCCCTGACCCTGACCGCCTTTATCGACCTGCCGTTTACCCTGCTGATCCTGCTGGTGATTGGCATCATCGGCGGTCCGCTGGTATTTATCCCGCTGCTTTGCTACCCGCTGGCGCTGCTGGTGAACTGGCTGATCCAGCGCCCGCTGATGTCGCGGGTCAAGAAAACCTACCAGCTCTCCAACGAACGTCAGGCGATGCTGGTAGAGACGCTGACCGGCCTGGATGCCATCAAGATTAACAACGCCCAGAGCGAGCGCCAGTACCAGTGGGAGCATCTCACCGGCCAGCTCAGCAAGCTGGAGCTGCGGGTGAAGTCGCTCTCCTACGTGGCGGTGAACTTTACTACCTGGCTGCAGCAGTTCAGCGGCGTGGCCATTATCGTGGCCGGGGTCTACATCATTATTGGCGGCAACCTGAGCATGGGCGGGCTGATCGCCTGCTATCTGCTGCACCGTCGCGCCATGATGCCCATCGGCCAGCTGTGCAGCCTGATCACCCGCTACCAGCGCGCGCGGATGACCAAAGCCACCATCGACCGCATGATGGGGCTGGAACAGGAGGTGCAGGATGACGAGGTGCCGCTGAAGCGCGAAACCCTCTCCGGCGCCATTGAGCTGCGCGACGTCACCTTCGTCTACCCGGGCAACCAGTACGCCTCGCTCAGCAACGTCTCGCTGACCATTCAGCCCGGCGAGAAGGTGGGGATCATCGGCCGCAGCGGGTCGGGAAAAAGCTCGCTGGCGAAACTGCTGGTCGGCTTTTATCAGCCGGACAGCGGAAACGTGCTAATCGACGGCATTGATGCCCGCCAGATAGACGTCCACGATCTGCGCCATAACATCGGCTATGCCCCGCAGGATATCCACCTGTTCAGCGGTACCCTGCGGGAGAATCTGGTCTACGGCGCCAGCTACGTTGACGATGAGACCATGCTGCGGGTCGCTACCCTGACCGGGGTACATGAGTTCGCCCGTCGCCATCCGTCCGGGTACAACATGCAGGTGGGCGAGCGGGGGATGAGTCTCTCCGGCGGCCAGCGGCAGGCGGTTGCGCTGGCGCGCGCGCTGCTGCTCGATCCCCCGGTGCTGCTGATGGATGAGCCCACCAGCTCCATGGATAACACCAGCGAAGATCTGATTAAAAAGGCGCTGATACCGGTTATCAGCAACAAAACGCTGCTGATGGTGACCCACCGTGCATCGCTGCTGACGTTGGTGGACCGTCTGATTATCGTCGACAACGGCAAAATCATTGCCGACGGTCCGAAAGAGAGCGTCATGAGCGCGCTGAAGAAGGGACAAATTCATGCGAATCGTTGAGTCGCTTAGCCGCCTGATGAGCTGGCTGTCAGGAGATAAACAGCCCGCGCCTTTCACCACCAATGAGGTGAACAAAGCCTTGCTGGATGATGCCCCGCGGGTAGTGCGCGTGACGCTGTGGGCCATTTTTGCCTTCTTTATCGCCATGATCCTCTGGGCATCGCTGGCGAGTATTGATGAGGTGACGCGCGGGGAAGGGCGGGCCATTCCCTCCTCCCGCCTGCAGAAGGTGCAGAACCTCGAAGGCGGGATCGTGGCCGAAGTCTTTGTGCACGAAGGCGAGGTAGTGAAAGCCGGGGCGCCGCTGCTGCGTCTGGACGATACCCAGTTTCGCTCCAACGCCGGGGAGTCCGATGCCGACCGGCTGGCGCTGCAGGCGCGGATCCAGCGTCTGACCGCCCAGCTTGACGATGCAACAACCCTGACCCTGGCACCGGAGATTGTGCAGAAGGCGCCGGATATCGCCAGTGGCGAGATGGAGCTCTTTGCCAGCGTGAACAAACGCATCCAGAGTGAGCTGGCCGGACTCAACGAACAGCTGGTGCAGAAGAAGCAGGAGCTGCTCGACTTCCAGGGCAAAGTCAGCCAGTACCGCCGTAGCCTCGGGCTACAGCAGCAGGAGGTCAGCATGTCTGAACCTCTGGTGGCCAAAGGGGCAATCTCAAAAGTAGAGGTGCTGCGCCTGCGTCGTGGCGTGGTGGAAACCCAGGGGCAGCTGGACTCGGTGCTGCTCGCCATCCCCCGGGCGGAAGCGGCCATCAAGGAGATCGAAAGCAAGGTCAGCGAAACGCGGGGTCGTTACCGCAGCGAGGCGCTGGGGCAGCTCAACGAGGCGCGAACCGATCTCAGTAAAATAGAGGCCTCGGGCAAGGCGATTTCCGACCGGGTGAACCGCACCCTGGTGACCTCGCCGGTACGCGGCATCGTACAGCAGCTGATGGTCAACACCATCGGCGGCGTGATCCAGCCGGGTAACGACCTGGTGGATATTGTTCCGCTGGATGACAATCTGCTGGTGGAAGCCAAAATCCGTCCGCAGGACATCGCGTTTTTACGTCCGGGTCAGGAGGCGACGGTGAAATTTACCGCCTACGACTACACCATCTATGGCGGGCTGAAGGGAACCCTGGAGCAGATCAGCCCCGATACGGTGACCGATAAGGACGGGAAGAGTTTTTACATTATTCGTCTGCGCACCGACAAAAACCACCTCGGTACGGATGAGAAGCCGCTGTTGATTATTCCGGGGATGATCGCCTCGGTGGATATTATTACCGGTAAGAAAACGGTGATGGCCTATCTGCTAAAACCGATCCTGCGCGCCAGAGCGGAGGCGTTCCGCGAGCGTTAAGAATGGAACAGACCCCCTCCGGGGAGGGGGTCTGTAAGGGTTACCACATCAGATCGTCCGGGACGACAAAGTCGGCGTACGGATCGTCTTCGTCCTTCGCTTCCTGAGTCAACTCGCTGCTTAACACGATATAGCTCGCATCACGCTGGGAAATTTTCTCGGCAACGATGGCGGGGATAATCGCATATTCGCTGTCGCGACCGGCGTCGGCAACCAGACGGGCAATGGCGAGACGGCCATTGATCAGCTGCGCCTGGGTGGTCTTATCGACATAGATTTTTTTAATCAGGTTATTGTCGGTGAAGTTAAAACCGATATCCCCTTTTGTCACCACGATCCGGTTCATCTCAATCAGCTGCTTGATCTGCGCCTTATACTCTTTCGCCAGCGCTGCCTGCTTCTGCTGCTCGCTTAACTCTTTGTCGCGTTCAATTTGCGCCTGCTTGTTCACTTCCACCGCTTCGCGCGCCTCACGCGCCTGAACGCGGGATTTTTTGGCGGTGCGCTGCACTTTAGCCATTTTTTTGCTGGTGACTAAGCCAGCTTTAAGCATCTGCTCTTGTAGTGTGAGTTTGGTCATGTTCGTTTCTGAAATCCGTCAAATGATTGGCAGATTATACCCTGGAGCGCAGAGCTCAGTGGACGTTTAATTCCCTGGTGGCGATAACCTGAGCAAAACCAGCATCGAGCAGCCCCAGGGTCACATCAAGAATGGTTTTCGCGCTGAGCTGAGATTTTTCCAGCTCAAAACTGAGCACCGCATCTTTTAGCACCGTCATCTTTAATCCAAGATCGGCACCCATTCTGACGGTGGAGTTTACGCAAAAACCGGCCACCGCACCGATAACGACCACCTCTGAAATATTTGTCTCCTGGAGATGAGCCAGTAATTCCGTTGAGCTGAACGCGGAGGAGGTGTGTTTGATAAATACCGGTTCGCCAGGCCGTTCCTCAAATGCTTCCAGGGGCTGGCTTGATGGCGAGCTGTGATGGAGGGGCGAACCCTGCTCAGGCGTCTGGTGGCGTACATGGATGACGGGGCAGCCAGAGGTTCTGAATTTATCCATTACAGAGGTCATATTTTCAATGCCGGTTTGGGGAAAGTAATCCACGCCCTGTTGAATTCTTTCTTTTACAAAATTCTGCATATCGATGATGAGTAGCGCTTTTGACATATTACCTTCCTTAAACCGTGCCGGTGGCAGGGTTATTCGCCGTTCACAGACGTCGTCGTCACCCTGAATCGAATTAACATATCCGCAATTGCGAACGGCGCACCCCTACTAAATTTGGTTAAGACTCAAATAAATCATCAACTAACCAGGATTACGACCGATAACATCTCCAGACAAACCTGTACCGGTACATCGGAATGTTAAGCCTAAAAACGAATTTAATAGCATTAACGATTCAGGGAAGATCCGCAAAAAATACCTCTGCCCTCGAGCAGGCCATCCGCAATCTCTCCTCTGGCATGCGGATCAACAGTGCGAAGGATAATGCGGCCAATCAGGCGATTGCTAACCGCATGACCAGCCAGCAGAATGCGCTGCAACAGGCGCAACGTAACGCCGGGGATGGTTTGTCGCTGGTGCAGACAGCCGAAAGCGCGATGGGTGAAATTAACAGCCGATTGCAGCGCGTCCGTGAGCTCACGGTGCAGGGGCTCAGTGAGTCTTATACCCTGCTGGATGCCGATACCATTCAGGCCGAAATCAATTTAAACCTGAAAGAGATCGATCGGCTGAATACCGCCGTCGACTTTAACGGTATCAACCTGCTGGACGGCAGCGCGGGCACGGTCGGTTTTCAGGTCGGCACCCGTGATAATGAGAAAATCTCTCTCGATTTATCGAAAAACTTCAGCGTGGACAGTATCGGCCTGAAGGATTTCGTTATCCGCGGGATCAGCGGAACGGTCTCAGATATAAACCAGGTCTCGGGCAGCGCCAGTAATATCGATCTGACCAGCGGCAATGTCAGCGTCACGTATTCGCCGTCAGGCACCTTTAATTCGCCGCAGCTGGTGCGTAACGCCACCAACAACCAGTATTACATTCAGGATACGGGAAACGACGGCAAGCCTGTCTATTATCAGGCCACCACAATCGCCGAGTGGGATACCGCCAGCGGAACCGGAAACGTGACTGTCAACGCTTCCACTGGAACGCCAGTTTACAGCGGCGTCACCCAGCTCAATGGCCGGTCGATTCCTTCCGTGAACTATCTCGATACCAGCGGCGGGGTATTAAGCAACAGCCCTGCGCCAACGCTTAGAGAATCCAACGGCCATTACTATATCGAGCAGGACGATTTCTATTATCCTGCCACCCTGACATACGGTGCATCCGGTGCCGTCACCGCGCAGATGACCAGCACCACTGGTCTACTGGATACCGATTTCGCCGTTATCCCTGCCGTCGCAACGTCGACACCCACTATTGATACCACTACCGCAGCGCTGACGTTTAAAGATGCCAGTAATAATCCGGTCTCCACCGCCAACTCCAGGCTGCTGAAATCGGGTAGCCAGTACATTATGGAAGTGGACGACGGCAGCGGTAATTTTAGCTACTACAATGCCTCGGTGACGGCGACGACTGATGGCACAGCCAGCTCCCTTGTCGTTACGGCGAATAACGCCACCAGCCTGAATAATTTCTCGGACGTTACCCGCGTCAATGGGTCATCACGCGTGACGATGGATCCTGCGAAGGTCAATGTGCGTTACACCGATGCCGACGGCAATACGTCGAACGATGTGCTGCGCCTGGATGCGGACGGTAACTACTACATGGATGTGGTAAACGGCACGGAGTCAAAGAGAGTCACCCTGGTTTTACCCGATGATAACTCCGGCCAGATCATGCTAAAAACGCAGAATGGCGTGGGTGATATCGTACTTTATTATAATGCGTCTATTGGGTCATCGACGGATGCCGCCACCAACTACACCACCCTGAATATCGCGGAAGTCGGGAATGAAATACGGCTGAAAAATCCTCTTAATCCTCTGGCGGCGATCGACAATGCCATTAAGCAGATTGATGAAAGACGCAGTACGCTGGGTGCCGTGGCTAACCGTCTGGAGTCCACGCAAAATCTTCAGGGGAAAATGTCTGTGGCCGTTAATGCTTCTCGCTCACGTATTGAGGATGCGGATTACGCGGTTGAAGTGACAAATATGGCGCGTGCGCAGATGTTCCAGGAGTCGATGGCATCGCTGTTGACCAAAGCCAATCAGATGCCGCAGGTGGTGTTGTCGTTACTGAATGATTCGATGAGATAAAGCTCCGGTATTCCGGAGCACTATCCATCTTAGCGAACCACGTTGCCGTGCTGTACGCAGCGGCCATCGTTGCAGCTAACCGCATCCACTCTGGCGGCGCGGTGGTTTCTTGCCTGAGCGGTAACCGTCGCGGCAGCCACCGGGTGGTCGGAATTTGCCACTACGGCAGCGCGCTCAACCGGGTGAAAGATTACGCCGGCAAACGCAGAGCACGGGGCGAGTAGTGCCATCGCGATCAGGATTCTTTTCATTTCATTTCTCCGTTGTTTTCTGAGGTGTGAATTCGTTTTAACGGCGCGAGAGTACAGCACAGCGACATGTGAAGTTGTGGGTATGGGTGCTATTGGTTGAGAAGGGCGAAGAGAAAGCCGAAACGGAAGGTGTGCAAATTCCCCTGCAGGCGCCAGCATAAGCATATTGATAAAAGAGCTGAAAAAACAGAATTATAAAGGTGGATTTCGTTCCCTTTAATAAATCCTTTAGTTCTGTTGGCGTATGCTGGCGCGATAGAGTCTCCTCCTTATCCGATCAGAACAAAATCATTCATATCGATGCTGTTAGCCTTCACGTTTTCTAACGTAATGACATTGCCATTAGCAGGGTTGCCGAGGGTAATCAGGGTACTGTTCCCGGCTCCCCCGGCAATAGTGACGCTGCTGGCAAAATTCGCCACGCTAATACCCAGTGAACTCAGATCGAGGTAGTCCTGTCCGCCGCTGGGATTACTGTCGAAGCCGTTGGTAATACGGTCTCGCCCAAAGCCTGCGCTAAAGACGAAGGTGTCATTTCCCGTACCACCGGTCAGGATATCGTCACCCTGGCCACCCTCAAGTCTGTCGTTACCCGCTCCGCCCGTCAGTTTATCGTTACCGGCCCCGCCCTGAAGGGTATCGGCACCGTCACCCCCATCAAGGGCGTCATTTCCTGCCCCACCGTTCAGCTGGTCGTTTCCTCCCATCCCATACAAAGCGTCATTACCGCTGCCACCGGTGATGGTGTTGGCAATGGCATTTCCTCTGCCGGTGAAAGTGCCTGTCCCGGTAAACACCAGGGTTTCAACGTTATTGGTCAACGTGTAATTCTGGAGAGTGGTCTGAACAACATCCGTCCCGCTATTAAGATCTTCCTTGACGATATCTTTCGCATTATCAACCAGATAAACATCATTTCCGGAGCCTCCTGTCATGGTATCGGCACCCTGACCACCCTCGAGCCTGTCGTTACCCGCTCCGCCTGTCAGTTTGTCGTTACCGGCCCCGCCCTGAAGATTATCGGCACCGTCACCCCCATCAAGAGAGTCATTACCGCTGCCGCCGTTGAGGATATCGTTGCCGGCACCACCGTTGAGCGTGTCGTTGCCGTCCCCACCGTTCAGGACGTCGTGGCCGATCCCGCCATTGAGGATGTCATTGCCGTTCCCACCATTCAGGACGAGGTTGTTGTTGACTACGACCGGCGGATTATCGAGCTGACTCGTCCCGAAGATGTTCTCGGGAAGATTGGTCAGGCCCGTGTTGCGTGCCACGATCGCGGCAAAGCCCTGCTCCTCAAGGACGTCGTAGAAGTCCAGATGCTCCACGCGATCGATATAATAGAGCCGGTCACCTTCCTGGATGCGGTCAAGTTGCTCGTGGATGATGACCCAGAAGGTCTGGCCTACCACACCGCCGTTGATGTGCTTCTCGGCCAGTCCGCCCACAAATAGATCCACTCTGTCGATGCCTTTGACGGTGTTTCCGTTGACAAATTGATAGCCAGGATTAGCCGCCAGGAAGTCGGCAATCTGAGAATTCTCCAGCACCAGATCAGGATAGGCCTGTTTGAATTGCGCAATGACGGTGTCGCTGAGATTGTTCCGGGCCTGGAAGTCTTCCCATGAACTGTAGGGCGTGAGATCGCCGGCAAAGCTGATCGCCTCCTTCACATAGGGATCGCGAGAGGCCAGCAGGTCGGCCCGGATCTGGTTCATCGAACCCAGACCGACGTCCCACTCGCGGGCGACGTCGAAGGCGAACACGTCAGCACTCATACGAACAAGGTCGTTTCGCACAGCATCGACGAGATTGACGTCGACTTCTTCCGCAGCCTGGACAACACCACCGGCAATGATCCCGGCGGCACCGAGCTGCTCATAGCCTGGCTGTGGAGAGTAGGGCAGCTGCGCTTTAGGGAAATTGAATGCGCTCGTATCGTTGGTCGGGTTGAGGAACGCGTCGAACAGCGGTACCTGCGTTGCATTGCCCTGAGCGTCGAGCACCGTCAGCGTCTGCCCTATCATCGAATGACCGAACCGGTAAGCAGCAACCGCGAACTCGTGCGAGACGCGGGCATCCACGTCCGGGTTGTACTCGACGAAGCCGTGATTGCCGTCACCTCTCATGCCACCCAGCAACTTGTCGGCAAAGTCGGTGTAAATAACGCGCTGATATTCAGCCTCGTTGATGATCTTGGCCGCCTGGAACAGCTCTTCAGCGGTTCCAACAAATCCGGCGTCGAGCAATCCGTTGACATGGAAGTTGTGATTCCGCGCCCAGATGTTGTGGACCGCAGTGAGTGCGATGTTCTCGTTCGCCCGCCCATCACCCGCCACGTAGTGGTCGAGCAGGTTGATAAAGGGGTTGGTGTCGAGCAGCAGCGCAAAGCCACTGCCCATGAAATTAGAGGTCATGGCAGGGAGCATCGACGAGTTGATCACGCCATTGCTGTCGACCAGTCCGGCGTAGTACTCCTGGAAGGTCACGTTGTGATCGCCCGGTAGCGAGCCGTCGGTGAACAGCGTGTTGTTGTTCCAGTGATGCAGGATCAGTTCCCTCAGCGTGGGCAGCAGTTTGAAATTGGAATTTGAGGGATCCAGTCCGCCCTCCAGCAGTTTGCCCGTAAACCCGCCAAGTCCGTCGCCTTCGCGCAGGAACTGGCCGACGAGTTCGTTCGAGCCATAGGTTTGGTTCTGGTCAGCGAAGGGCGATGTCTTATTGAGATGCTGCGGGATGCCATTGGCATCAATGCTGTCAACGGTGCCGCGAGTGAGGTCCGCGGGATTTGGCACCGAGCCCGGAGTGCCAATCTGGATGGTTCCGTTACCGCCCTTACCGAGGAAATCGAGACCGTGATCGAAGTACTGACCAAAGGCCGTGAACAAGCTGTTCACGCCGGCGGCGTTGCCGGAAAGGTTTGCTTCCTGAGTGCCAAGGGCATCGCTGATGGCACGAGGATCCAGCCCGGAGAACAGGGGATTGATGTCACGGTTGTGCGTCGTCTCATTGTAAGCGCCGTAGTGCGCGTCGGTGAGACGTATGAACGGCTGATCGGCCGAACCATAGTCAAGATGAACACGGTTATTGCCGGTACCTTCGAGATCGCGGATCCCGAGGGCATCGTTGTCTTCACCGCCTTCAAGCCCGTTGACGAGATTCTTCAGGTTGGCGACATCACTGGCGGTGAGCGGGAAGGCGCCGTCGCCGCCGACATCGTCATCGTCATCCGCCAACGTTTTTGTGCTCGCCAAGAGAATGGGATCGCCAGGGTTCAGCAGGGTATTCGGGCCGTCAGGCACTGTGCTCTTTTGCTGGGGCAGCGTAGAAGGCCCGGATCTCGACGCCAGCTCAATAGCGGCCTGCGGCGGCGGTGTGCCAGACACACTATTCAGACCCGTGCCGATTACCGGATCGGTACCTTTGTTCACTTCAACTTTGGATAAGATGTTGGCGGTCTGGTTACGGATAATCCATGACGGCGCATCGATAACCGACCCCATCCCGGCGTACTCCGCTTTAAACGAGGGATCAAACAAGCGCTGGAAGGAGTGGTCTGTGGCACCAAACTTGCCTTGCCCTGTGACCAGGTGGCTAAAGCTATCATCGAAGGTACGCATACCGAATGGCACCAGACGGTTGGATAGTATATTGAAGTTGACTCCGTCGACATACGCTTGTGCTACAGAGGCGTGCAGGAGGCTAAATTTCAGGTCAGACTTACGGAGATCGGCCATTTTCGTTTCTCTCAATAATGATGATGAAAAGGCACGAAAAGGCGAAGCCGGTACGCGGCACTCGGATTACGCGCCTGGTATTGCTAACTGAGCGAGTAGACAGAGCGGCTCCGAGCCATGGAAGTTGGAAGTCAGGGCGAACGACCTACATCTCCCCCTTCACTTTACAAAAAGACCCTGTGATGGACATGTTCTGCTCCCACAGGAAAATCGCGACGACTTACTTTGCCAAAGTGATATCAGGCTTCAGTCAAGCGACCCCCTGAAATTGACTAAAGTCAAAAAGTAAACAACTGTCAATTGTTTGTAACAACTATAAACAACCAGCAATAACTTTAAATTTTTCAATAGCAAAATCGTTGTAAGCGTTCCGTTTAAACGGACCATTCACTTCATGAGATCTTCCGAGAGACTGATTATGTCCCCTGAGGCCCTCGTTGAGGTTTGGAATGCTATTGTCCGGAAATACCTGGATAGTAAATGTGGCTTATAGCTTTATGCGATGCGGTTTTAATGGGGGTCAGGCAGAAGGGGATAATGCGCCAGGAATGTCCCCTGCAGGAATCGAACCTGCAACTAGCCCTTAGGAGGGGCTCGTTATATCCATTTAACTAAGGGGACGAAGCGGCACGAGTATAACGCCATTTATACAAGGCGTTAAGCTCGCCACCGCCTGACTGCTTAAAGTGTCGCCATTCAGGCCGAATTTTTATCTTCTTCCGCTTCCTCCTGCTGGGCCTGCTCCCTGGCTTTGATCTCGGCTTTGCGCTTATTCGACATATCGTTACGGATTTGCGCATGGCTCAACAGGGCAAAAATAAAGGTACCGCCGCAGATGTTGCCTGCCAGGGTCGGGATCGCAAAGGGCCAGAAGAACTCGCTCCAGTGGATGGTGCCGTTAAAGACCAGATATAAAATCTCCACCGTACCGACCACGATATGGGTGGTATCGGCCAGGGCGATAAGCCAGGTCATCAGAATGATAACCACGATTTTGGCCGAACCGGCAGACGGGAACATCCACACCATGGTGGCGACGATCCAGCCGGAGATAATGGCGTTGGAGAACATTTCGAGCGGGCTGTTTTCCATCACCCCGGTCCCGATTTTCACAAACGCATCGCGGGTGGCCTCGTCAAATATCGGCATATATTCAAACGCCCATGCCGCGACGCCGGTGCCGATAATATTCCCGAACAACACCACGCTCCACAGGCGCATCAGCAGGCCGAAATTGCCCCATGTCGGGCTCTGCATCACCGGCAGTACTGCGGTGACGGTATTCTCGGTAAACAGCTGCTGGCGCGCCATAATCACGATAATAAAGCCAAAGGTATAACCGAAGTTTTCCAGCACCAGCCCGCCGGGGATGCCCTCAAACTGAACGTGAAATATCCCTTTTGCCAGAAAGGAGGCGCTCATCGATAGCCCGGCGGCGATAGCTGACCACAGCAGGGCCATGGCATCGCGTTCCAGCTCTTTTTCACCGTCCTGGCGAATATGTTCGTGGATAGCCATGGCGCGCGAAGGGAGTTGGTCCTCATCGACCTCAATCTTCTTTCCCCGGCGTTTCTCCTCGCTTTCAACTTCCAGTTCTTCAGTGTGTTTATCTATTTTCTCTTCTTTGAGTTCGTCCATTTTGGTGCTCCTGAGGTGGCTGATACCTTTAAGCGTAGCGGTTTTTGCCCCGACGCCCGTGGGTATGCTCTTAAATTCCTTTTATGGCAATAAAGGCGATACATCCCCGGCAAAGGCCGTATAAAATTGCCAGCCTAACGAAAACCTAAAGCCAGGCTATTCTGAGATCATAAAGAGGGTGTTTTATTGCCCCGATTTGTGGTCGTAGACATCAGTAAGCGTGCTGATACAATCACTTGCACATTTACAGACGGAGCGCGAAAGCGCCAGTACGGATGGCTTTTGCTGATAGCCATACTTAACAGGGAGAAAGATATGAAACTTCGGCTTTCGGTGGTTGCGCTGGGCACCACGTTGCTGATGGGCTGCGCCAGTTCTGGCGAGCAGCAGGGGCGCTCCGATCCTCTGGAAGGATTTAACCGCACCATGTATAGCTTCAACTACAACGTGCTGGATCCCTATGTGGTACGTCCGGTCGCGGTCGCATGGCGTGATTATGTTCCTCAACCTGCCCGTAACGGGCTGAGCAACTTCACCAGCAACCTTGAAGAACCTGCAGTGATGGCGAACTTCTTCCTGCAGGGCGATCCCTACCAGGGGATGGTCCACTTCACCCGCTTCTTCCTGAACACCCTGTTAGGGATGGGCGGCTTTATTGACGTTGCCGGGATGGCGAATCCGAAGCTGCAACGCGAGCAGCCACACCGTTTCGGTAGTACGCTGGGTCATTACAATGTGGGTTACGGCCCGTATGTTCATTTACCGTTCTACGGCAGCTTCACGCTGCGTGATGATGGCGGTGATGCGGTCGATACCCTCTATCCGGTACTGTCGTGGCTGACCTGGCCGCTGTCGGTGGGTAAATGGACGCTGGAAGGGGTGGAGTCGCGCGCACAGCTGCTGGATTCAGACGGTCTGCTGCGTCAGTCTTCCGATCCGTACATCATGGTGCGTGAAGCCTACTTCCAGAACCATGACTTTATTGCTAACGGCGGCAAGCTGAAACCGGAAGATAACCCGAACGCGAAAGCGATCGAGAATGAACTCTCCGAGATTGATGCGGAATAAAAAAGAAAAGGTGAGCACGGGGCTCACCTTTTTTTATCGCTACGTGATTAGAACGCGTAGTTGAAGTTAGTCCCGAACAGCCACGCCTTGCCTTCAGAAGTGAAGTTATAGGCAGCCGGGCCCTCGCCCTCGGTGAAGCTGACTTTCTGACCATGCATATAAGATGCGCCCACGTCGATAGAAGCATCATCGTTGAACGCATAGGTCATACCGGCGCTCAGCCACAGACGGTCCTGATCCGGGATGGAGATGGAACGCTTGTCGGCCGGAACCGGGCTGTCGTCAAAGGCGATACCGGTACGGAAGGTCCAGTTCTTGTCGTAGTAGTAGGTGGTACCCAGTGCGATACGGTACGCATCTTTAAAGCTTTCATCTTTATAGAACAGGGTTTGACCGTTGTTGCCGGTGGCCTTCAGCTCCTGGAACTGGCTCCAGCTGGTGTAGGTCAGACTGTAGTGAACAGCCCACTGCGGCGCCACGAGGTTGTACCCGGAGACTTCCCACATTTCTGGCAGATGCAGCGACAGAGAACCGCTCTCGGTGCGGCCACCGGTGCCCGACGGCAGACCCATACTGCCCAGGATGCTGTTCAGGGCCGGGTTGATGGAGCTCTTATAGTCGCCGTCGAAGTCGATTTTCACTTCAGAGCGGTAGGTCAGACCCCAGCGGTTGTTTTTATCCAGCTCATACAGGATACCGGCGTTCCAGCCGAAGCCCCATTCGTCGCCTTTCAGGTAGGCAATCTGATCGTCAGGCTCGTTGATCCCATTCAGGTAGGATGGCGGTACGCGGCCGGTCAGCTGACGTGACAGCAATGGACCCAGCGAACCTGCATAACGCTCAATTTTGGCTTTCGCGTAAACGGCATCAAAGCCCAGGCCAAAGCTCCAGTTGCTGTCGAGACGATAGGCTCCGCTCAGGTTCAGGTTCAGGGTTTCCAGATCGGTTTTACCGCCGTAGATACCCGCCGCGTAGCTGTCGTTAAATTCGGTTGCCAGACCGTAGTTGGAAGTGACAGAGGCACCCCAACCAAACTGGTCGTTGATTGGCATAACAAAGTGCACGTTAGGCACCCAGGCGGTCGGGGCGATATTGTCCTGGTCTGCACTCTGTCCTGTTAAGGCGGAGTTACCCGTGACGTTGACATCGGGATCGATATAAACGGCACCGATAGAGAAGGTCGGGCGATCAAACATGGTGATCAGCGCCGGGTTACGGCTCGCATTCCCTGCGTCATCAGCGATGGCACCTTCCCCGGAATAGGCGCGGCCCAGGCCTGAGGAAGAGAACTCATTTAGCTGAAAGCCCGCTGACCAGGCGGAGGTGGAGACGATTGCCACTGCGATTGCGAGCGCAGTTTTTTTGAACAGGGTTTTCTGGCTCATGACCATAACCTCATTGAGTTATTTTTATTCAATATTTGTTACACACCGTAACAGGAGCGCGAAGTGTAGGGTCTGTGGTAACACTTAGAAATCAGACCAGTGGCGAGAGTATAGGTCTGACCAGATAGAATGTTGCAAGTCTGTTTATTAATATTTACTGATATGTTTTTCGAAACGGGATCTGGTTGGCAAAATTGTGACCAGTTCGCTTACTCCAAACGGGTGATTTTTGTTTTAGATCATTTTTACGTGTGATATTGCTCACTTACCGGCTTTTACGCCATTAACGACTGGAGCCGCTTTCGGGCGGGGCGTAAAATATCAGCATCGTGTCTATTTCGCGCCGTGCGCGACTACAGAGGAAATCTACTATGAGTAAATGCAGTGCTGATGAAACCCCGGTTTGCTGCTGTATGGATGTGGGTACCATCGTGGATAACACCGATTGCACCGCCTCTTACAGCCGTGAGTTCGCCAGCCGTGCCGAAGCCGAAGAGACGCTGGCCGCACTGACTGCGAAAGCCCGCGGCGTTGAGTCTGAACCGTGCGACATCACCTCCACCTTCACCGAAGTAAACGGCGGGGTGCGCCTGGACATCGATTTCGTGTTCAGCTGCGAAGCTGAGTCCCTGATTTTCCAGCTCGGTCTGCGTTAATTTCCCTTCAACGCCTCCATTCGTGGGGGCGTTTCGTTTGTGCTCTGTGGCTTCGCTCGCAATTTTTCTTCTCCCCGATTGGCTAATGTAAAAATTTGGTTAAGACTGTTATCAGGTCAGACCACTTTGCGCATTTGTTATTCACAGGGGAGCGTTATGAGTCAGGCATTACCGCTAATCACCCGTCAGGGCGATCGCATTGCCATTGTCAGTGGATTACGTACGCCATTTGCCCGTCAGGCGACGGCGTTTCATGGCATACCTGCCGTCGATCTGGGAAAAATGGTGGTGGGGGAGTTGCTGGCTCGCAGCGAAATACCTCCTGAGGTGATTGAACAGTTAGTCTTCGGCCAGGTGGTGCAAATGCCGGAAGCGCCCAATATCGCCCGTGAGATCGTGCTGGGCACCGGAATGAACGTCCACACCGACGCCTACAGCGTCAGCCGCGCCTGCGCCACCAGCTTTCAGGCGGTGGCGAACGTCGCAGAAAGCCTGATCACGGGCACCATTCGTGCCGGCATTGCTGGCGGCGCGGACTCCTCGTCTGTCCTGCCGATCGGCGTCAGCAAAAAGCTTGCCCGCGTGCTGGTGGATGTCAATAAGGCCCGCACCACCGGGCAGCGTTTATCCCTCTTCTCGCGCCTGCGTTTGCGCGATCTCCTCCCCGTGCCGCCTGCGGTCGCGGAATACTCTACCGGCCTGCGGATGGGCGATACCGCCGAACAGATGGCGAAAACCTACGGCATTACCCGCGAACAGCAGGATGCCCTGGCGCACCGCTCGCATCAGCGTGCCGCTCAGGCCTGGGCGGAAGGCAAGCTGGCGAACGAGGTGATGACCGCCTACACCCCGCCTTACCGCGAGCCGCTGAGCGAAGATAATAATATTCGCGGCACGTCCACGCTGGCCGATTACGCGAAACTGCGTCCGGCCTTCGACCGTAAGCACGGCACCGTGACCGCCGCCAACAGCACGCCGTTAACCGATGGCGCGGCGGCGGTGATCCTGATGACCGAATCCCGCGCCAGAGAGCTGGGGCTGATCCCGCTCGGCTATCTGCGCAGCTATGCCTTTACCGCCATTGATGTCTGGCAGGACATGCTGCTGGGACCGGCCTGGTCCACGCCGCTGGCGCTGGAGCGTGCCGGGCTCACCATGAACGATCTGACGCTGATCGACATGCATGAAGCCTTTGCCGCCCAGACCCTGGCCAACCTGCAGCTGCTGGCAAGCGATCGTTTTGCCCGGGATGTGTTAGGCCGCGCCCACGCTACGGGCGAGGTCGATGAAAGTAAATTTAACGTGCTGGGGGGCTCCATTGCCTACGGGCACCCCTTTGCGGCGACCGGGGCGAGGATGATCACCCAGACGCTGCATGAGTTGCGCCGTCGCGGCGGTGGGTTTGGCCTGGTTACCGCCTGCGCGGCGGGTGGCCTGGGCGCCGCAATGGTTCTGGAGGCAGAATAATGGAGATGACAACGGCGTTTACCCTTAATGTGCGTCCGGACAACGTGGCGGTGGTGACCATCGATGCGCCAGACGAAAAGATGAATACCCTGAAAGCCGAGTTTGGCGGTCAGGTCCGCGCGATCCTGAAGCAGGTGCGCGAAAACAAAGCCCTGCGCGGGCTGGTGTTTATCTCGGCCAAGCCGGACAACTTTATTGCCGGGGCTGATATCAACATGATCGCCCGCGCCAACAGCGCCCAGGAAGCGGAAGCGCTGGCCCGTCAGGGGCAGCAGATCATGGCCGAAATTCATGCCCTGCCGATCCCGGTGATTGCGGCGATCCACGGCGCCTGCCTCGGCGGTGGTCTGGAGCTGGCGCTGGCCTGCCACGGACGAATTTGTACCGACGACGGCAAAACGGTGCTGGGCCTGCCGGAAGTACAGCTCGGCTTGTTGCCCGGCTCGGGCGGCACCCAGCGTCTGCCGCGGCTGGTGGGCGTCAGCACGGCGCTGGAGATGATCCTCACCGGCAAACAGCTGCGTCCACGCCAGGCCCTGAAGGTCGGGCTGGTGGATGAGGTGGTTCCGCATGCCATCCTGCTGGAGGCCGCAGTGGCGCTGGCACTGAAAGACAAACCGGCCGGCCGTCAGTTACCGGTGCGCGAGCGCGTGCTGGCAGGGCCGCTGGGCCGTACGCTGCTGTTCAAAATGGTGGCGAACAAAACCGAACAAAAAACCCAGGGGAATTATCCGGCGGCAAAACGCATTCTCGAGGTTATCCATACCGGTCTGACCCAGGGCAGCAGCAGCGGCTATGCCGCAGAAGCCAAAGCCTTTGGCGAACTGGCGATGACCCCGCAGTCCCAGGCGCTGCGCAGCCTCTTTTTTGCCAGCACCGAGGTCAAAAAAGATCCCGGCAGCGAGGCCGAACCTGCGCCGCTCGACGCCATCGGCGTGCTGGGTGGCGGGCTGATGGGCGGCGGGATCGCCTTCGTGAGCGCCAGCAAAGGCAAAATACCGGTGCGGATCAAAGACATCAATCCGCAAGGGATCAACCACGCCCTGCAGTACAGCTGGCAGCTGCTTGATAAGAAGGTCAAACGCCGCCATATCAAAGCCAGTGAGCGCGATCGCCAGCTGGCGCTGATCTCCGGTACCACGGATTACAGCGGCTTCCGCCATCGCGATGTGGTGATTGAGGCGGTATTCGAAGATCTGACGTTGAAACAGCAGATGGTGGCCGAGGTCGAAACGCACTGCGCGCCGCACACCATCTTTGCCTCCAACACCTCGTCGCTGCCGATTGGCGAGATTGCGGCGCAGGCCGCACGTCCTGAACAGGTGATCGGGCTGCATTTCTTTAGTCCGGTTGAAAAAATGCCGCTGGTGGAGGTGATCCCTCACGCCAGCACCAGCCCGCAGACCGTTGCCACCATAGTAAAACTGGCAAAAATGCAGGGCAAAACGCCGGTGGTGGTGGCCGATAAGGCCGGGTTCTACGTCAACCGCATCCTGGCACCCTATATCAATGAAGCCATGCGCCTGCTCACCGAAGGGGAGAAGGTGGATCACATTGATAATGCGCTGGTGAAGTTTGGTTTCCCGGTCGGCCCAATCCAACTTTTGGATGAGGTGGGAATCGACACCGGCACTAAAATTATACCTGTGCTGGAAAGTGCTTACGGGGAACGATTTAGCGCCCCTGCAAACATTGTTTCTGCAATCTTGAATGACGATCGCAAAGGCAGAAAAAATGGACGCGGTTTCTATCTTTACGATCCAAAAGGGCGTAAAAGCAAGAAGCAGGTAGACCCGGCGATTTATGGGCTTATTAAGCCCACCGGCGAGGGCAAACTCTCCGCGACACAGTGTGCAGAACGCTGCGTCATGATGATGCTCAACGAGGCGGCGCGCTGCTTTGGTGAGCAGGTAATTCGAAACGCGCGCGACGGCGATATTGGCGCGGTGTTTGGCATCGGTTTTCCACCTTTCCTGGGTGGCCCGTTCCGCTATATGGATAGCATTGGCGCGGGTGAAGTTGTTGCGATTTTACAACGACTGGCTGTGCAATATGGGCCGCGGTTTACACCGTGTGACACATTATTGCAGATGGCGGATCAGGGGCTGCGATTTTGGCCAGCAAAGGAAACTGACCCGGTAAATTAAGGTCAAATAAGAGTAAATCCGCCGTTGAAGGGTCTGGTCTTGTCTAATTTGTAAACAGACATTGACTATACTTACGCCGTTGAGGTAAAAAACAGCGTTTCATTCAACGGATGGATCAGGCACAATGCCCGGCCATCGGGTTTTCTACCTCGTGATGAGTTCACGCGGGGTGTTAACGCCGGTGATCCTGGTCAACAAAAGCGGTGCAATATGCAAGTTTTTATCATGCGTCACGGTGACGCGGCACTCGATGCTGCCAGTGACTCTGTTCGTCCTCTGACGCCTTGCGGCTGTGACGAGTCCCGTCAAATGGCAACCTGGTTGAAAGGGCAAAAAGTGGATATTGAACGTGTCCTCGTCAGCCCGTTCCTGCGTGCTGAACAGACACTGGAAGTGGTAGGGGAGTGTATGAACCTGCCTGCCGGCGTCGATGTTCTGCCCGAGCTTACCCCCTGTGGCGATGTGGGGCTGGTCAGTGGCTATCTTCAGGTGCTATGCAATGAAGGCGTCGCCTCTGCGCTGGTGATTTCCCATCTGCCGTTAGTCGGCTACCTGGTGTCTGAACTCTGCCCGGGCGAAACGCCGCCGATGTTCAGCACCTCCGCCATTGCCAACGTTACCCTCGATGAAAAGGGTGTCGGTGTGTTCAACTGGCAGATGAGCCCCTGCAATCTGAAGATGGCAAAAGCTATCTGACGTAAACCACATCCAGGCGGGTAGCCTCAGCCACCCGCCTGCCTGTCAGGGCAGCTCAGGCGGTTGCCACTCTTCTACTTCAATCAGCACCAGCAAAGCGGCATCGCCGCCGTACTCTTTGGGTGCCTGATGAAAAGCCATCACGTGCGGATGCTGGGCAAGCCACAACGGGGTTTGCTGCTTGAGGATATGCTTTCCGTGGCCGTGCATCACGCAGGCGCAGAACAGATGTTCCCGGCGGCAGGCCGCAATCAGTGCGCCCAGCTCCTGTTTGGCCTGCATCTGGGTTAACCCGTGCAGATCGAGAAACAGCTCCGGCGAATAATCCCCACGACGTAATTTTTTCAGCTCGAAATGGCTGACGTCCGCGCGAACGTACTTTACCGCGCCCTCGGTATTCAGCAGCGGCTGGAACTCATCGGAAAAATAGTGGCTGGCATCGGCCTGCTCCTGAATCAACCGTTTTACCGGAACTTCACTCACTTTTTTGCGTAACGGAGGGTGGACGATGGTGTCCTGTTTGATTTTACGCGTGCCGGTCATCAGCTGACGAAACAGCGTTTGATCCTCCTCGCTCAGCGATGTTTTCTTTTTCATGGGTCCGTCTCATCTCTTATTTCCGACAGTGTACCTGACTCGCCGCACGGCAAAACGCATTTTTTACCCGCAAGGCGTTAGCGACAGTGCTGATTTATCGCCGTCTTCGTGGCACACTAGCCGCCGAAAATTTAGCGAGCATGCCCTGGAGAATATAATGGATAAAATTTTTGTCGATGAAGCGGTGAATGAGCTGCAAACCATTCAGGACATGTTGCGTTGGGCGGTCAGCCGTTTCAGCGCGGCCAATATCTGGTACGGTCACGGCACCGATAACCCGTGGGACGAGGCGGTGCAGCTGGTCCTGCCGTCCCTCTATCTGCCGCTGGATATCCCGGAAGACATGCGCTCAGCGCGTCTGACCTCCAGCGAGAAACACCGCATCGTTGAGCGCGTGATCCGCCGCGTTAACGAACGTATCCCGGTGGCCTACCTCACCAATAAAGCCTGGTTCTGCGGCCATGAGTTCTTTGTCGATGAACGCGTGCTGGTGCCGCGCTCGCCGATCGGTGAACTGATCAACAACCATTTCGCCGGTCTGATTGACCATCAGCCAGAGCACATTCTGGATATGTGTACCGGCAGCGGCTGTATCGCCATTGCCTGCGCCTACTCCTTCCCGGATGCGGAAGTGGACGCCGTCGACATCTCCCCGGATGCGCTGGCGGTAGCGGAACACAATATTGAAGAGCACGGCCTGATCCATCACGTGACGCCGATCCGTTCCGATCTGTTCCGCGATCTGCCGAAAGTGCAGTACGACCTGATCGTGACCAACCCGCCATACGTTGATGCAGAAGATATGTCCGACCTGCCGAACGAATATCGCCACGAACCTGAACTGGGTCTGGCCTCCGGCTCCGACGGTCTGAAGCTGACCCGCCGCATCCTGGCCTGCGCGCCGGATTATCTGACCGATGACGGCATTCTGATTTGTGAAGTGGGTAACAGCATGGTACATCTGATGGAGCAATATCCGGATGTGCCGTTCACCTGGCTCGAGTTCGACAACGGTGGCGACGGCGTCTTCATGCTGACCAAAGCGCAGCTTCTCGCCGCGCGCGAACACTTCAGCATCTACAAAGATTAATCCAACGGGCTTCGGCCCGTTTCACATTGCGCAAACACAGAAAGCTCAAACACAGAACAACGAAAACGGAGCCGTGATGGCAGGAAACAGTATTGGACAATTATTCCGCGTGACCACCTTTGGTGAGTCGCATGGTCTGGCGCTGGGTTGCATCGTTGATGGCGTACCGCCAGGCATCGAACTGACTGAGGCCGATTTACAACACGATCTCGACAGACGTCGCCCTGGGACATCGCGCTACACCACCCAGCGCCGCGAGCCGGATCAGGTCAAAATCCTGTCAGGCGTCTTTGAAGGGCGCACCACCGGCACCAGTATTGGCCTGCTGATTGAGAATACCGATCAGCGTTCGCAGGACTACGGCGCCATCAAGGACGTGTTCCGTCCGGGCCACGCCGACTACACCTACGAGCAAAAATACGGTTTTCGCGACTATCGCGGCGGCGGACGCTCCTCCGCCCGTGAAACCGCCATGCGCGTTGCCGCAGGCGCTATCGCTAAAAAATACCTGGCGCAGAAATTTGGCATCGTCATTCGCGGCTGTCTGACCCAGATGGGCGATATCCCGCTGGCGATCGCAGACTGGGATCAGGTTGAACAGAATCCGTTCTTTTGCGCGGATGCCTCGAAGCTGGAGGCGCTGGACGAACTGATGCGCGGCCTGAAGAAAGAGGGCGACTCCATCGGTGCCAAAGTCACGGTCGTGGCTGACGGCGTACCGCCGGGCTGGGGTGAGCCGGTCTTTGACCGCCTCGACGCCGACATCGCCCATGCAATGATGAGCATCAACGCCGTGAAAGGGGTGGAGATTGGCGACGGTTTTGACGTTGTGGCCCTGCGCGGCAGCCAGAACCGCGATGAAATTACGAAAGAGGGCTTCCAGAGCAACCACGCGGGCGGCGTGCTCGGCGGGATCAGCAGCGGGCAGCAGATTGTCACCCATATTGCGCTGAAACCGACCTCCAGCATCACCGTACCGGGGCGCACCCTGAACCGCGCGGGCGAAGAAGTTGAGATGATCACCAAAGGGCGTCACGATCCGTGCGTCGGGATCCGCGCGGTGCCGATCGCAGAAGCGATGCTGGCGATCGTGCTGATGGATCACTTCCTGCGCCAGCGCGCGCAGAATGCGGATGTGACGACCCCACTTCCACGCTGGTAACCATGAAAAAAACCGCAATTGCTCTGCTGGCACTGCTCGCCAGCGGGGCCTCGCTGGCGGCAACGCCGTGGCAGAAAATCACCCACCCGGTAGCGGGAAGCGCCCAGTCGATTGGCGCCTTTTCCAATGGCTGCATCGTCGGCGCCGAGGCGCTGCCGCAGCAGTCCACCACTTATCAGGTGATGCGCACCGATCAACGCCGCTACTTTGGCCACCCGGATCTGGTGCTGTTTATTCAGCGGCTGGGCAATCAGGTGCATAACCTGGGGCTGGGCACGATGCTGATTGGCGATATGGGGATGCCGGCAGGCGGCCGCTTCAACGGCGGCCACGCCAGCCATCAGACCGGGCTGGATGTCGACATCTTCCTCCAGCTGCCGAAAACCCGCTGGTCGTCGTCCCAGCTGCTGAAGCCGCAGGCGCTCGATCTGGTCGCCAGCGATGGCAAGCGCGTGGTGCCGTCGCTCTGGTCGCAGGACGTCTCCAGCATGATCAAGCTTGCGGCGAAAGATAACGACGTCACGCGCATCTTCGTCAACCCGGCCATCAAGCAGCAGCTCTGCCAGGATGCCGGCACCGACCGCGACTGGCTGCGCAAAGTGCGACCCTGGTTCCAGCACCGTGCGCATATGCACGTGCGTCTGCGCTGCCCGGCGAACAGCCTCGAGTGTGAAGATCAACCGTTACCACCGCCAGGCGATGGCTGCGGCGCGGAATTACAAAGCTGGTTTGAGCCAGCGAAACCTGGACCTAAGCCTGAGAAGAAGACACCGCCTCCGTTGCCGCCTTCCTGCCAGGCGCTACTGGATGAACATGCCTTGTGATGGACCAATTTACTGAGTTGTTTATGGTGTCGCCGCTGCTGCTGGTGGCGCTGTTTTTTATCGCCATGCTGGCCGGTTTTATTGATGCCCTGGCCGGCGGCGGTGGGTTGCTCACCGTTCCGGCGCTGCTGGCGGCGGGGATGAGCCCGGCCCAGGCGCTGGCGACCAACAAGCTGCAGGCCTGCGGCGGGTCGTTATCCGCATCGATCTATTTTATCCGCCGCAAGGTGGTGAGCCTGGCCGATCAGAAGCTCAATATTCTGATGACCTTTATCGGGTCGACCAGCGGCGCGCTGCTGGTTCAGCACGTGCAGTCCGACGTATTGCGCCAGATTTTGCCGATCCTCGTCATCTGTATTGGCCTCTACTTTTTGCTGATGCCGAAGCTCGGGGAAGAGGATCGTCAGCGTCGCCTGCACGGTCTGCCGTTTGCCCTGATCGCCGGCGGCTGCGTCGGCTTCTATGACGGCTTTTTCGGCCCCGGCGCCGGATCGTTTTACGCTCTGGCGTTTGTCACCCTGGCCGGGTTTAACCTCGCCAAATCCACCGCCCACGCTAAGGTACTGAACGCTACCTCTAACCTGGGTGGCCTGCTGCTGTTTATCATCGGCGGGAAGGTGATCTGGGCGACCGGCTTTGTGATGATGGCCGGGCAGTTTCTGGGCGCACGGGTAGGATCGCGCCTGGTATTAAGCAAAGGGCAACAGCTCATCCGTCCGATGATTGTCATTGTCTCGGCCGTCATGAGTGCCAAACTTCTTTATGACAGCCACGGACAGGAGATCCTCCACTGGTTGGGGATGAACTAATGAACAGTACGCATAAATATGAACAGCTGATCGAGATTTTCGACGGCTGTTTTGCCGATGATTTTAATACCCGTCTGATTAAAGGCGACGACGAACCGATCTATCTTCCTGCAGATGCTGAGGTTCCGTATAACCGGATCGTCTTCGCGCACGGCTTTTATGCCAGCGGTTTGCATGAAATATCGCACTGGTGTATTGCCGGAAAAGCGCGCCGCGAGTTGGTGGACTTTGGCTACTGGTACTGCCCGGACGGGCGTGACGCGGCGACCCAGGGGCAGTTTGAAGATGTGGAAGTGAAACCCCAGGCGCTGGAGTGGCTGTTCTGCGTGGCGGCAGGATTCCCGTTCAACGTCAGCTGTGACAACCTCGAAGGCGACTTCGAGCCAGACCGTATTGTCTTCCAGCGCCGCGTTCACGCGCAGGTGATGGAGTATCTTGAGAAGGGCATCCCGGAACGTCCGGCACGCTTGATCAAGGCTTTACAGAATTATTACCACACGCCGGAGATCACGGCGGAATGCTTCCCGTGGCCGGAAGATCTATAACTGAGGAAAGAAGATGATCGCAGAATTTGAATCACGCATTCTGGCGTTAATTGATGACATGGTAGAACACGCCAGTGACGATGAGCTGTTCGCCAGCGGTTATCTGCGTGGACACCTGACGTTGGCCGTTGCTGAGCTGGAAGCCGGTGACGATCATTCACCACAGGCGGTGCACGCTGAAGTGTCCCGCAGCCTGGAAAAAGCCATCCTGGCGGGCGAACTCTCTCCGCGCGACCAGTCGCTCGTGCTGGGAATGTGGGAAACCTTGTTTCAGAAAGCCAGCCTGAACTAATCAGGTATCGCCCGGTGGCGCTACGCTTACCGGGCCTACGGATTATTCCCTCTCCCCTTTGGGGAGAGGGTCAGGGTGAGGGGCCCAGCCCGCACCTACTTTACCATCTTCCCTTTCAACAACTTCCTCACCCATAACCGGTTCGGATTCAGCGCCGCCAGCGTATGCGCATCCAGCGGGATCGGCTCGTGGCTCATCTGCGCGGCGAGTATTTCCGCCGTCAGCGGTGCCGTACAGAGCCCGCGTGAACCCAGTCCGCCCAGCATAAACAGATTGCGGAATTCCGGGGCACTCACTGCCTGGTCCTTGTTGTTCGCTAAATCCTGATACGCCGCCAGGGTGGCGTCGTAGTCCGGCACCGCTCCGGTCATCGGGAGATGATCGCGGGTGGCGCAGCGAATGCCGTTGCGCGCCTCACCTGCGCTAACGTCAACCTCACGCGCCCATGCAGCCTCGGGTAAACAGTCGATCAACCGCTGGCGGTTGTTCTGCTGATCCTCGTCGCTGTACTGCGGCTCCGTCTGTCCGCGGTGATAGCTTGCCCCGATACAGTGTTGGCCGTTGGTCGGGTTTTGCGGCGTCAGATACCCGTCGTAGCACAGCACCTGGCGCAGCTGGCTCAGCTGCGGGGCCGCCGGGATATGGCTCACCTGACCGCCCACCGGATAGACCGGCAGCGGGGCGGTCTGGCTGAACTGGTTAACGCCATGCCCGTTCGCCAGCACCACGCTGCCGTGCTGCGCGTGCTCGCCCCCGGCGAAGTGCAGCGTCCAGAGCCCGGCGCCCTGCTCCAGAGACATCACCTTACGGCCGTAGTGCACCTGCAGGCCGAGCGTTTGCGCCTCGGCAATCACCGCCGCGGTAAGCTGCGCCGGGCAGAGCCAGCCGCCGAGCGGATACTGGATCCCGCCGCAGCCGGTCGGTACTCCAGTACTCTCTTCCACCCGTTGGGCATTGGCCGCCACGGCGATCTGCTCGGGCAGGCCCAGAGCGAGCATATGGTTAATTTTCTGCTGGCTCTTCTCATCCCAGCCAAGCTGGGTAACGCCGCACCAGGCGTGATCAAAGGTGACGGGCAGAGCATCGTAGAGACGACGGGCGAAAGTAAACGCCGTCGGGAAAAACTGGCTCAGTGCCGCATCGTGCGCGCTCAGCAGAGGGTAGAGCGCACCCTGGCGATTGCCGGAGGCGCCCGCCGCCGGGGCGTCGTCGGCGCAGTAGAGCGTCACCTGCCAGCCGCGGCGCAGCAGCGCCAGCGACAGCAGGGCGCTGGCGATCCCGCCGCCCACCACGGCGGTTTCTCGCCCGTCACTGGCGGTGCGGGCAAACCACGGCGTGCGGGCAGGGGAGGGGCGATCCTGCTCCATCACCCCGACAAGCATTTCCCGCTTGCGGCCAAAGCCTTTGGTTTTTTTCATCGTGAAGCCGGCTTCCTGCAGACCACGACGGACAAATCCGGCGCAGGTGAAGGTAGCAAGCGTAGCCCCGGGCCGCGCCAGGCGGGCCATCGCGGCAAACAGCTCCGGGCTCCACATGTCCGGGTTTTTGGCGGGAGCGAAGCCGTCGAGGAACCAGGCGTCAACCTGCTGGTTGAGGGAATCATCCAGTTTGTCAGTGAGTTCGTTGATATCACCCAGCCAGATATCGAGGGTGACGCGCCCGTCGTCCAGCAGCAGGCGATGGCAGCCCGCAATGGGCAATGGCCACTGGGCCTGGAGCTGCTCTGCCCAGGGTGCTAATTCCGGCCAGTGCTGATGCGCCAGACGCAGATCCCCGGCGGCCAGCGGGAATTTCTCAAAACTGATGAAATGTAACCTTTGCAGCGTAGCGTCAGGGTGAGCCGCACGGAAGCGATCGAACGCCTGCCAGAGGGTAAGAAAGTTCAACCCGGTGCCAAAACCGCTCTCCGCCACCACGAACAGATCGCGGGGATGCGCCGGAAAACGGGCGTTCAGCTGATTTCCATCAAGGAAAACATAACGTGTCTCTTCCAGTCCGTTATCATTAGAGAAGTAGACGTCATCAAAATCTCGGGAAACAGGTGTACCCTCAGCGTTGAATTCGAGGTTGGCGGGTTGTATGGCGTTTTGTTTCACGTAAGTTACTCGTCTGACAGGCTGTGCCGCGATCTTAGCGATGTGCGTCTGTTGGTGCAAATTTCCGCATAAATTGGCTGATCGGACTTGTTCGGCGTACAAGTGTACGCTATTGTGCGACTCGAAACTTAAAATAGTGCGACTTACAGAGGTATTGAATGAAACGTGCAGTGATTACTGGCTTGGGCATCGTTTCCAGCATCGGTAATAACCAGCAGGAAGTCCTGGCATCTCTGCGTGAAGGACGCTCCGGGATCACCTTCTCTGAAGAGTTTAAAGATTCCGGTATGCGCAGCCACGTCTGGGGTAATGTCAAACTGGACACCACGGGCATGATCGATCGCAAAGTGGTCCGTTTCATGAACGATGCCTCTATCTACGCCTACCTCTCCATGCAGGAAGCCATTGCTGATGCAGGCCTGAGCGAAGAGGTTTACCAGAACAATCCACGCGTGGGTCTGATTGCGGGCTCCGGCGGCTCGTCTAAAGCGCAGGTCTTCGGTGCTGACGCTATGCGTAGCCCGCGCGGCCTGAAAGCGGTGGGTCCATACGTTGTGACCAAAGCGATGGGCTCAGCGGTATCCGCGTGCCTCGCAACCCCGTTCAAAATTCATGGCGTTAACTACTCCATCAGCTCCGCCTGTGCGACTTCCGCTCACTGTATCGGTAACGCGGTAGAGCAGATCCAGCTGGGTAAACAGGACATCGTGTTTGCTGGCGGCGGCGAAGAGCTGGGCTGGGAAATGGCCTGTGAGTTCGACGCGATGGGCGCACTGTCCACCAAATACAACGAAACGCCAGAAAAAGCCTCCCGTACTTATGATGCAAGCCGTGACGGCTTCGTTATCGCAGGCGGCGGCGGTATGGTTGTGGTTGAAGAACTGGAACACGCTCTGGCTCGTGGCGCGCACATCTATGCTGAGATCGTTGGCTACGGTGCAACCTCCGACGGCGCAGACATGGTTGCTCCATCCGGTGAAGGCGCAGTGCGCTGCATGAAGATGGCAATGCACGGCCTGGATACCCCAATCGACTACCTGAACTCCCACGGTACCTCCACTCCGGTAGGCGACGTGAAAGAGCTGGGTGCTATCCGCGAAGTGTTTGGCGACAACAGCCCGGCAATCTCCGCGACCAAAGCTATGACCGGTCACTCTCTGGGTGCGGCTGGCGTGCAGGAAGCGATTTACTCTCTGCTGATGCTGGAACACGGCTTTATCGCCCCAAGCATCAACGTGGAAGAGCTGGACGAGCAGGCTACTGGCCTGAACATCGTTACCGCGCCAACCGAGCGTGAGCTGAACACCGTGATGTCTAACAGCTTCGGTTTCGGCGGCACCAACGCCACGCTGGTAATGCGTAAGCTGAAAGCATAAGCGTTTGAATGTATAGTAGAAGGGAGCCTCTGGCTCCCTTTTTTTATGCCTGAACATGGAGTTATGCATGACGGCTATTACCTCAGACAAAAACGCCTCTTCCGGAAACGTCTCGCTGTTTCGTATCGCCTTTGCGGTATTCCTGACCTATATGACCGTTGGCCTGCCGCTGCCGGTGATCCCGCTGTTTGTTCACCAGGAGCTGGGCTATGGCAACACCATGGTCGGCATCGCCGTGGGTATTCAGTTCTTAGCCACGGTGTTAACCCGCGGCTACGCCGGTCGGCTGGCGGATCAGTACGGTGCAAAACGTTCAGCGCTGCAGGGCATGTTCGCCTGCGGTCTGGCGGGCGGCGCATGGTTACTGGCCGCGCTGCTGCCGGTGGACGTGGCCTGGAAATTTGCGCTGCTGGTGGTGGGACGCTTAATTCTCGGTTTTGGTGAAAGCCAGCTTCTGACCGGCACCCTGACCTGGGGGATGGGGCTGGTGGGGCCCGCGCGTTCCGGCAAGGTGATGTCGTGGAACGGAATGGCCATCTATGGCGCGCTGGCCGCTGGCGCACCGCTGGGCCTGCTAATTAACAGTCAGTTTGGCTTTGCGGCACTGGCCGCGACCACCATGGTCCTGCCGCTGCTGGCATGGGCATTTAACGGCACGGTGCGTAAAGTGCCGGCCCATAAAGGCGAACGTCCCTCTCTGTGGAGCGTCGTGGGGCAAATCTGGCAGCCGGGCCTGGGCCTTGCCCTGCAGGGGGTAGGCTTTGCGGTGATTGGTACCTTCGTCTCGCTCTACTTTATGAGCCGTGGCTGGGCGATGGCAGGGTTTACGCTCACCGCCTTTGGTGGCGCGTTTGTCCTGATGCGCGTGCTGTTCGGCTGGATGCCGGATCGTTATGGTGGCGTGAAGGTGGCGGTAGCGTCGCTGGTAATTGAGACCATTGGCCTTGTGCTGCTCTGGCAGGCCCCAAACGCGCCGGTAGCGCTGCTGGGCGCAGCCCTGACCGGCTGCGGCTGTTCGCTGATCTTCCCGGCACTCGGTGTCGAGGTCGTTAAACGCGTTGCTCCGCAGGTGCGCGGTACGGCGCTGGGCGGTTATGCCGCGTTTCAGGATATCTCCTACGGGGTCACCGCGCCGCTGGCAGGGCTGGTAGCCACTTCGTTCGGCTATCCGTCGGTCTTCCTGGCGGGGGCGGTTTCTGCGGTGGTGGGGATTGTGGTGACGTTAGTGGCGTTTCGCCGGGGTTAGCTTTTGCCCGGTGGCGCTACGCTTACCGGGCCTACAAGGACCCTAGGCCGGGTAAGGCGAAGCCGCCACCCGGCAAAACATTACGCGACGAGCCAGAAAAGCGCCAGCGCAATGATTAACGCGATCAACATTACTCCTGGACGGGCAGAGAGCGTTCTGAAGGTTTCCACTACCGGGGCAAACAGCGGGCTGTAGATCGGCTGGATATTGCGCACTTCAATTACGCCCGCTTCACGCTCGGTGCGGCGGGTAAAGATCGCATTAAGCAGATCCTGAACCTGGGCGGTGGTCAGCACCGTCTGCGGCGTCGCCTGCCAGTTCTGGCGGGCATAGTCCTGAATGTTGTCCCACTCCTGCGGCTCCAGCGGCTGTTTCAGCGCCGCCTGCAGGGTGTGCAGCGTTGGCGCGCTCTGGGTACTCAGCGTCTGGCGCGCCTGCAGCCAGGTGGCAAGATGGGTAAACTGCCTGGCCGGGATCAACTCTCCCGCCTTCACGCCTGACAGCTCCAGCATCGACTGCCAGATCAGTTTGGTCGGCTCGCCCGTAGCGGCAGCCAGCTTGGTCACCATCTGCTTGAGCGTATTGTGTTCAGCAGGCAGCAGCGGGCGTTCGGTGGCCGGACGCTGCTGCGGCTGCGGAATGGCGAGCTGGTTATTCTGCAGCAGCGTCAGCACCGTCTTAAGCTGCTCTGGCGTCAGCTGATTGAGTGCCGTCTGGCCATACTGCTGGCGAATAAAATCGCTGGCCGCCTGGCGGTTATTCCCCTGGCTTAACAGCTCCGTCAATTGCGAGACCATCTGCCGCGTGGTGTGGTTTTGCTGCGCGGTATTCAGGCGCTGATTCAGGTTTTGCTCTGCAGCAGGGAAGTGGCGCGACAGCATGGGTGCATCGCTCTTCAGGCCCAGATCGTGTTTGACCCCGGCCCACACTTCCGCACTCTGCTGCGACGTCAGGGCAATCAGCCGGGTAATCAGGCGTTCCAGTACGGTGCGCTGCTGTGTGGAGAGGGGCTGTTCGCCTGCGACGTGAGACGGACGCGGGCCGTCACCCGGAGGTTGCGGCGGCGTACCTGAAATGGGCTGCATCGTCAAAAAATCCTTAAAGTCGTTACTCAGCGTAAACCAGGTTACGTATATGCCTGGCGGCCAGATTATGGCACACTTGACCGGTTAACTTCCTCTCAAACAGGTACTCAGACGTGAAAATCCTCGTTGATGAAAATATGCCTTACGCCCGCGAGCTGTTCAGCCGCCTGGGTGAGGTTAAGGCCGTTCCCGGACGCCCGATCCCGCTCGCTGAGCTGGATGATGCCGACGCGCTGATGGTGCGCTCAGTGACCAAAGTGAATGAGGCGCTGTTGTCTGGCAAAGCGGTGAAGTTTGTCGGTACGGCAACTGCGGGAACCGATCATGTGGATGACGCGTGGCTGAAGCAGGCGGGGATCGGTTTTTCCGCCGCGCCGGGCTGTAACGCCATTGCGGTCGTGGAGTATGTTTTCTCTTCCCTGCTGATGCTGGCCGAGCGTGACGGGTTTACCCTGGCCGATCGCACCGTCGGTATTGTCGGGGTCGGGAACGTGGGCGGTCGCCTGCAAAAGCGCCTGGAGGCGTTAGGCATCCGCACGCTGCTGTGCGATCCCCCGCGTGCCGACCGTGGCGATGAGGGCGATTTCCGCAGCCTGGACGAGCTGGTGGCAGAATGTGACGTCCTCACCTTCCATACTCCGCTGTTTAAAGACGGGCCGTATAAATCCCTGCATCTGGCCGATGAGGCACTGATTAGCCGCCTGAAGCCGGGCACTATTCTGATCAATGCCTGTCGTGGCCCGGTGGTGGACAACGCCGCGCTGCTGAAGCGTCTGGACGCCGGTCAGGATCTCAGCGTGGTGCTGGACGTCTGGGAGCCGGAGCCGGATCTCAACGTGGCTCTGCTGGATAAGGTGGACGTTGGGACCGCACACATCGCGGGCTACACCCTGGAAGGCAAAGCGCGCGGCACCACCCAGGTGTTTGAGGCCTACAGCACCTTTATTGGCAAATCACAGCAGGTGGCGCTGGACACCCTGCTGCCAACGCCGGAATTTGGCCGTATAACCCTGCATGGCCCGCTGGATCAGGCAACGCTGAAAAGGCTGGTGCATTTAGTGTATGATGTGCGCCGCGATGACGCGCTGCTGCGAAAAGTAGCGGGTATGCCGGGTGAATTCGACAAGCTGCGCAAGCACTATGTGGAGCGCCGCGAATGGTCTTCCCTGTATGTGATGTGTGATGACGCTGCGGCGGCATCACTGCTGCACAAGCTGGGCTTCAACGCCACTCATCATCCGGTTCGTTAATGTCTTCTTAATGCTCCCTGGCGGATAACCCGCCGGGGACGCTTTTTTATTTCTGGAGTAAACCACCATGTCTGAAGGCTGGAACATTGCCATACTGGGCGCAACGGGCGCCGTGGGCGAAGCCCTGCTCGAAACTCTTGCTGAGCGTCAGTTCCCGGTGGGGGAGATCTTTGCCCTGGCGCGTAGTGAGAGCGCGGGCGAACACCTGCGTTATGAGGGCAAATCGGTACGCGTTCAGGACGCGGCTGAATTTGACTGGACCCAGGCGCAGCTGGCCTTTTTCGTCGCCGGGGCTGAAGCCTCCGCAACCTATGTTGAAGAGGCCACCAACGCCGGCTGTCTGGTCATTGATTCAAGCGGCCTGTTTGCCCTTGAGCCGGACGTGCCGCTGGTGGTGCCGGACGTCAACCCGTTCGTGCTGGCCGACTACCGCAACCGTAACCTGATCGCCGTCCCGGACAGCCTGACCAGCCAGCTGCTGACTGCCCTGAAACCGCTGATCGACGATGGCGGCTTATCCCGTATCACCGTCACCAGCCTGCTGTCGGCCTCCGCCCACGGTAAAAAAGCGGTGGATGCGCTGGCCGGGCAGAGCGCCAAGCTGCTGAACGGTATTCCGGTGGATGAAGAGGACTTCTTTGGCCGTCAGCTGGCCTTCAACATGCTGCCGCTGCTGCCGGATCGCGAAGGCAGCGTGCGTGAAGAGCGCCAGCTTGTCGATCAGGTCCGCAAGATCCTGCAGGATGAAGGCCTGATGATCTCCGCCAACTGCGTGCAGTCGCCGGTGTTTTACGGTCACGCCCAGATGGTGAGCTTCGAAGCCATGCGCCCTCTGGCGGCGGAAGAGGCGCGCGACGCCTTTGCCCGTGGTGAGGATCTCGAGCTGTCCGAAGAGCGCGAGTTCCCGACCCAGGTGGGCGACGCAACGGGCAACGCCCGCCTCTCCATCGGCTGCGTACGCAACGATTACGGCATGCCGGAGCAGATCCAGTTCTGGTCGGTGGCCGATAACGTTCGTTTTGGCGGCGCGCTGATGGCGGTGAAAATCGCCGAGAAACTGGTGCAGGAGTATCTGTACTGATGTCAGAAGTGGAACAAAAGCCGGTCCATAGAATTGCCCTCGGGATTGAGTACGATGGCAGTAAATATTATGGCTGGCAGCGTCAGAACGAGGTGCGCAGCGTCCAGGAAAAACTGGAGAAAGCGCTCTCTCAGGTGGCGAATGAGCCCATCAATGTCCTGTGCGCGGGGCGTACCGACGCCGGTGTCCACGGTACGGGGCAGGTGGTTCACTTTGAAACCACTGCGGTGCGTAAAGACGCGGCCTGGACGCTGGGGGTAAATGCGAATTTGCCTGGTGACATCGCCGTGCGTTGGGTCAAAACTGTGCCGGATGATTTTCACGCGCGCTTCAGCGCCACCGCGCGCCGCTACCGCTATATCATCTATAACCAGCGTCTGCGTCCGGCCGTGTTAGGCCAGGGCGTAACGCATTTTTACGAGCCTCTGGATGCCGATCGCATGCATCGTGCGGCGCAGGCGCTGATTGGCGAAAACGACTTTACCTCGTTTCGCGCGGTACAGTGCCAGTCGCGTACCCCGTGGCGCAACGTGATGCACATTAACGTCAGCCGTTATGGGGCGTATGTGGTGGTGGATATCAAGGCCAACGCCTTTGTACATCATATGGTGCGGAATATTGTTGGCAGCCTGATGGAAGTGGGCGCCGGACACCAGCCGGAGAGCTGGATTGCAGAGTTGCTGGCAGCAAAGGACAGAACCCTGGCAGCAGCAACGGCGAAAGCGGAAGGGCTGTATCTGGTCTCGGTCGATTACCCGGATCGTTTTGACCTTCCGAAACCGCCAATGGGCCCGCTGTTTTTAGCGGACTGATAGCCGTGCAATAAAGGTTTAGACAATATGGATTTTATTCGCTTTGTGATTGATTTCATTCTGCATATTGATGTTCACCTGGCAGAGCTGGTCGCTGATTATGGCGTCTGGGTCTATGCCATTCTGTTCCTGATCCTGTTTTGTGAAACCGGACTGGTCGTCACCCCGTTCTTACCGGGCGATTCGCTGCTGTTCGTGGCGGGGGCGCTGGCCTCTCTGGAAACCAACGACATCAACGTTCACCTGATGGTGGTTCTGATGCTTATCGCCGCGATCCTTGGCGATGCGGTGAACTACACTATAGGGCGGCTGTTTGGCGATCGGTTATTCAGTAATCCGGACTCGAAGATTTTCCGTCGCAGCTATCTTGATAAAACCCATGCGTTTTATGAGAAACACGGCGGTAAAACCATTATTCTCGCCCGCTTTGTGCCGATCGTCAGAACCTTTGCCCCCTTTGTTGCGGGGATGGGTCATATGTCGTACCGTCAGTTCGCGCTCTATAACGTTACGGGTGCGCTGCTGTGGGTACTCAGCTTTACCTACGCGGGCTATTTCTTCGGTACCATTCCTATGATTCAGGAAAACCTCAAGTTACTGATCGTAGGGATTATTGTGGTCTCCATTCTGCCGGGTGTAATCGAAATTATTCGTCACCGGCGCGCGGCGGCAAAACAAGCAAAATAAAAGCACGACTGCGGTTCGACCACTTTTTTATCCAAAGTTTCGGGCTGTTATGTTTTAATGTGCAACATTCATGGTCTGTCGGGGGCAAAAATGGCATTATGCGCCCCTTGCAGCAAACCTGGTTCAGGCAGAAAGGTTATCAATGAGCTGGATTGAACGAATTAAAAGTAATATCACCCCAACCCGCAAAGCGAGTATTCCTGAAGGGGTGTGGACCAAATGTGACAGCTGTGGCCAGGTCCTGTACCGCGCCGAGCTGGAGCGTAATCTGGAAGTTTGCCCGAAGTGCGATCACCACATGCGTATGTCGGCGCGTAACCGTCTGCATAGCCTGCTGGATGAAGGTTCTCTGGTTGAATTGGGCAGCGAGCTTGAGCCGAAAGATGTGCTGAAGTTCCGCGACTCCAAGAAATACAAAGACCGTCTGGCCTCTGCACAGAAAGAGACCGGCGAGAAAGACGCCCTGGTGGTGATGAAAGGCACCCTGCACGAGATGCCGGTTGTCGCAGCGGCATTTGAGTTCTCCTTTATGGGCGGCTCAATGGGTTCCGTGGTTGGCGCGCGTTTTGTGCGTGCGGTTGAGCAGGCGCTGGAAGACAACTGTCCGCTGATCTGCTTCTCCGCCTCCGGTGGTGCCCGTATGCAGGAAGCGCTGATGTCGCTGATGCAGATGGCAAAAACCTCCGCAGCGCTGGCGAAAATGCAGGAACGCGGTCTGCCGTACATCTCCGTACTGACCGACCCGACCATGGGCGGCGTATCGGCGAGCTTCGCGATGCTGGGCGATCTGAACATCGCTGAACCGAAAGCGCTGATTGGCTTTGCCGGCCCGCGCGTTATCGAACAAACGGTACGTGAGAAACTGCCGCCGGGCTTCCAGCGCAGTGAGTTCCTTATCGAGAAAGGCGCTATCGACATGATCGTTCGCCGTCCGGAGATGCGCCTGAAACTGGCCAGCATCCTGGCGAAGCTGATGAATCTGCCGTCGCCGAGCCCGGATGAGCCGCGCGAAGGCGTGGTGGTACCGGATCAGGAACCCGAGGCCTGATAACTGAAAAGGGCAGGGCCAATGGCGCTGCCCTTTTGCTTTCTAACCGTAACTGAAAAGCGCGCAACATGGAAAATATCACTCTTCCCCAAGCCACGTCGCCTCTGGCCGCGTGGCTTTCTTATCTGGAAAACCTGCACAGTAAAGCCATCGACATGGGACTTGAGCGCGTCAGCCAGGTAGCGGCGCGCCTTGACGTTCTGAAACCGGCTCCCTTTGTCTTCACCGTCGCGGGCACCAATGGCAAAGGCACCACCTGCCGCACGCTGGAGTCCATGCTGATGGCGGCGGGCTACAAAGTGGGCGTCTACAGCTCACCGCATCTGGTGCGCTACACCGAGCGCGTGCGGGTGCAGAACGCCGAGTTAGCCGAATCGGCACACACTGCCTCCTTCGCAGAAATCGAAGCCGCGCGCGGCGACACGTCGCTGACCTATTTTGAATATGGCACGCTGTCGGCGCTGTGGCTGTTTAAGCAGGCGCAGCTGGACGTGGTGATCCTCGAGGTCGGGTTAGGCGGGCGTCTGGACGCCACCAATATCGTGGATCCGGACGTGGCGGTGGTGACCAGCATCGCGCTGGATCATACCGACTGGCTGGGGCCCGATCGTGAAAGCATCGGCCGTGAAAAAGCCGGTATTTTCCGCGCGGGGAAACCGGCGATTGTCGGTGAGCCTGAGATGCCGCACACCATTGCCGATGTGGCCCAGGAGAAGGGGGCGCTGTTGCAGCGTCGCGACGTCGACTGGCGCTACAGCGTGACACAGAGCGACTGGCGTTTTGAAGATGCCAGAGGCGCGCTGGAAAACCTGCCGCTGCCGCAGGTGCCGCAGCCGAACGCCGCAACGGCATTGGCCGCACTGCGTGCCAGCGGTCTGGCGGTGAACGAGCAGGCCATCCGCGACGGCATTCAGCAGGCGATCCTCGCCGGGCGTTTCCAGATTGTCAGCGACTCACCGCGTCTGATTCTGGATGTGGCGCATAACCCCCATGCCGCGGCTTACCTCGCCGGACGTCTCAAATCATTGCCAAAAACCGGGCGCGTGCTGGCGGTTATCGGTATGCTTCATGATAAAGATATTGGCGGCACGCTGGCCTGCATGGAGAGTGCGGTCGATAGCTGGTATTGTGCACCTCTGGAAGGCCCGCGCGGGGCAACGGCCGAACAGCTGATGGAACACCTCGGGCAGGGCCAGACTTTTGCCAGCGTAGAGCAGGCGTGGCGCGCGGCAATGGCGGATGCCAGACCAGAAGATACCGTGCTGGTGTGTGGATCCTTCCACACGGTGGCACATGTCATGGACGTAATGGATGCGGGGAGAACCGGTGGCAAGTAAGTTTCAGAACCGTTTAGCAGGCACCATTGTGCTGGTGGCGCTGGGGGTGATTATCCTCCCCGGGCTGCTTGATGGACAGAAAAAGCATTATCAGGATGAGTTTGCGGCGATCCCGCTGGTGCCGAAACCAGGCGACCGGGATGAGCCGGACATGCTGCCGGCGGCGACGCAGGCGCTGCCTGCTCAACCGCCTGAAGGAGCGGCGGAAGAGGTGCGGGCGGGCGATGCCGCAGCACCATCCTTAGATCCGTCGCGTCTGGCGGCCGGTAACAATAACGAACTGGATGCGGCACCGGTCGAGCAGTATGCGCCGAAACCGGTGCAGAAACCGAAGCCGGTTGAGAAACCGCAGCCGAAACCGCAGCGCGATAACACCAGCCAGCAGCTGGCGGCGGCTACGGAAACCCCACCGGCCAAACCGGCAGCAGAAGAGAAGCCGGCCCCGACCGGTAAAGCCTACGTTGTGCAGCTCGGCGCGTTGAAAAATGCCGACAAGGTCAACGAGGTGGTGGCCAAACTGCGGGGCGCGGGGTATCGCGTTTACACTTCACCTTCCACGCCGGTACAGGGTAAAATCACCCGTATTCTTGTCGGCCCGGATGCATCGAGAGATAAGCTGAAGGGGTCGCTTGGGGAGCTGAATCAACTCTCCGGTCTGAGCGGCGTGGTGATGAACTACAGCGTGAACTGAGTTTTTCTCTGATTAAAAAACAGGCGCAGCAGATTGCCTGAGAAGGTAACCCGCCTGGGGCGCTGAATATTTTTTCAGCGCTTTTTTTATTTACGCGCGGGAAGGAAATCCCTACGCAAACGTTTTCTTTTTCTGTTAGAATTCGCCCCGAACTGGATGACAGGGCGTTTAATCGTGGGACGTATATGGTCTGGATTGATTACGCCATCATTGCGGTGATAGGTTTTTCCTGTCTGGTTAGCCTGATCCGTGGCTTTGTTCGTGAAGCGTTATCGCTGGTAACCTGGGGCTGTGCCTTCTTTGTTGCCAGTCATTACTACACTTACCTGTCTGTCTGGTTCACGGGCTTTGAAGATGAACTGGTCCGAAACGGAATCGCCATCGCGGTGCTGTTTATCGCGACGCTGATTGTTGGCGCCATTGTTAACTTCGTGATTGGCCAGCTGGTTGAGAAAACCGGTTTGTCAGGAACGGACAGGGTGCTTGGGATCTGTTTCGGTGCCTTACGAGGGGTATTGATTGTCGCCGCGATACTGTTCTTCCTTGATACCTTTACCGGGTTCTCAAAAAGTGAAGACTGGCAGAAATCGCAGCTGATCCCGCAGTTCAGCTTCATCATCAGATGGTTCTTTGACTATCTGCAAAGCTCGTCGAGTTTTTTGCCCAGGGCATAAACCCTGAGATGTGGCTTAACGAGGAAATGACGAATGTGCGGTATTGTCGGTATCGCCGGTTTCATGCCGGTAAACCAGTCTATTTATGACGCATTATCGGTGCTTCAGCACCGTGGGCAGGATGCTGCGGGTATCATCACCATTGATGCACACAACTGCTTCCGTTTACGTAAGGCCAACGGCCTGGTAAACGATGTGTTTGAAGCCCGCCATATGCAGCGTCTGCAGGGTAACATGGGTATTGGTCACGTTCGTTACCCTACCGCAGGCAGTTCCAGCGCCTCTGAAGCGCAGCCTTTCTACGTTAACTCCCCGTATGGCATCACGCTTGCCCACAACGGCAACCTGACCAACGCCCACGAGTTGCGTAAAAAGCTGTTTGAAGAGAAGCGTCGCCACATTAACACCACTTCAGACTCTGAAATTCTGCTTAACATCTTTGCCAGCGAACTGGATAACTTCCGTCACTATCCGCTGGAAGCCGACAACATTTTTGCTGCCGTGGCGGCCACTAACCGTCTGATTCGCGGGGCTTATGCCTGCGTTGCGATGATTATCGGCCACGGTATGGTCGCGTTCCGCGATCCAAACGGGATCCGCCCGCTGGTGCTGGGTAAACGCGACATTGGCGATGGCCGCACCGAGTATATGGTAGCCTCCGAAAGCGTGGCTCTGGATACGCTGGGCTTTGAGTTCCTGCGTGACGTTGCCCCGGGCGAAGCGGTTTACATCACCGAAAAAGGCCAGCTGTTTACCCGTCAGTGTGCGGAAAACCCGGTCAGCAACCCGTGCCTGTTCGAATACGTCTACTTTGCCCGTCCGGACTCCTTCATCGACAAGATCTCCGTCTACAGCGCCCGTGTGAATATGGGCACCAAGCTCGGCGAGAAGATTGCCCGCGAGTGGGAAGATCTGGATATCGACGTGGTCATCCCGATCCCGGAAACCTCCTGCGATATCGCACTGGAGATGGCGCGCATCCTGGGTAAACCGTATCGCCAGGGCTTTGTGAAAAACCGCTACGTTGGCCGTACCTTTATCATGCCAGGCCAGCAGCTGCGCCGTAAATCGGTGCGCCGCAAGCTGAACGCCAACCGCGCTGAGTTCCGCGATAAGAACGTGCTGCTGGTGGATGATTCCATCGTGCGTGGCACCACCTCAGAGCAGATTATCGAGATGGCCCGTGAAGCGGGTGCGAAGAAGGTCTATCTGGCCTCTGCGGCACCGGAGATTCGCTTCCCGAACGTCTACGGTATCGACATGCCGACCGCCAACGAGCTGATCGCTCACGGTCGTGAAGTGGACGAGATCCGCCAGATCATCGGCGCCGACGGCCTGATTTTCCAGGATCTGAACGATCTGATCGACGCGGTGCGCGCAGAGAACCCGGATATCCAGCAGTTCGAGTGCTCGGTGTTCAACGGTATCTACGTCACCAAAGATGTGGATCAGAAGTATCTCGACTACCTCGACTCTCTGCGTAACGACGATGCGAAAGCCGTGCAGATGGCGAACGATCTCGAAAGCTTAGAGATGCACAACGAAGGTTAATCGTTATCACAGGCGAGGGCGTCCGCCCTCGCTTGCAACTCCCGCCAAAATCCTGCAAAGTCTGCCCAGTTACAGCAAGGGCGATAATCATGAAACGATTGATAGTAGGGATCTCAGGGGCCAGCGGCGCGATTTACGGTGTCCGTTTGCTGCAGGTATTACGCGACGTCGCTGACGTTGAAACCCATCTGGTGATGAGCCAGGCCGCGCGTCAGACCCTCTCTCTCGAAACCGATTACTCCTTGCGCGACGTTCAGGCGTTGGCCGATGTGGTGCATGATGCCCGCGATATCGCCGCCAGCATCTCCTCCGGGTCGTTTAAGACCGCGGGTATGGTGATCCTGCCCTGTTCCATCAAAACCCTCTCCGGCATCGTCAACAGCTATACCGATACCCTGGTGACCCGCGCCGCCGACGTGGTGCTGAAAGAGCGCCGCCCGCTGGTGCTTTGCGTGCGTGAAACTCCGCTCCATCTGGGCCACCTGCGGCTGATGACTCAGGCTGCGGAACTGGGGGCGGTGATCATGCCGCCGGTGCCGGCGTTTTATCACCGCCCGCAGAGTCTGGATGACGTCATAAATCAAACCGTGAACCGGGTTACTGACCAATTCGATATTGAACTGCCGGACGATCTCTTCGCCCGCTGGCAGGGCGTCTAACGGCAAAGATGTCCTGCCCTGGGGCAGGTCAGCGCAACGTGCCCTGTTTCAGGGCAATTCTGCAACCGCGATCATATCCTCAACATTTAATTCCTTTTTTCCTTTCTTCCCACTGCGGTTCGTTTGGCAGACCTGCTATCTTTCACCATTAAGGCAATCTTGCAACCTTTCGTTAACATATTTAACGCCGTAATTTTGCACTAATCGCAAACTGGCATAAGACCTGCAAGGGATCGCCTGCAACAACACACAACACAACCTAATACATAATAAAATCACGACACTTGAGGGTAATGTATGAAGAAGACGGTTCTGGCTCTGTCTTTGCTGGTGGGATTAAGCGCAGCGGCAAGCAGCTATGCGGCGCTCCCACAGACCGTACGTATCGGTACCGACGCGACCTATGCGCCGTTCTCATCGAAAGATGCGAAGGGTGAATTTGTCGGGTTTGATATCGACCTGGGGAATGAGATGTGCAAACGCATGTCCGTGAAATGCACCTGGGTGGGCAGCGACTTTGATGCGTTGATCCCCTCCCTTAAAGCCAAGAAAATCGACGCGATTATCTCTTCGCTCTCCATCACCGAGAAACGCCAGCAGGAGATCGCCTTCTCTGAAAAACTGTACGCAGCGGACTCCCGCCTGATTGCGGCGAAAGGCTCGCCTGTGCAGCCGACCATTGACTTGCTGAAAGGCAAACACGTCGGCGTCCTGCAGGGCTCCACCCAGGAAGGCTTCGCCAATGCCAACTGGCGTGAGAAGGGCGTGGACGTGGTGGCTTACCAGAACCAGGATTTGATCTATTCCGATCTGGCAGCAGGGCGTCTGGATGCGGCTTTCCAGGATGAAGTCGCGGCAAGCGAAGGCTTCCTGAAGCAACCGGCAGGGAAAGAGTTTGCCTTTGCCGGCCCGTCAGTGAAAGACAAAAAGTACTTCGGTGACGGCACCGGTATCGGCCTGCGTAAGGACGATGCCGAGCTGAAAGCGGCCTTTGATAAAGCCTTTAACGAACTGCGTAAAGACGGCACCTACGACAAACTGGCGAAGAAATACTTCGACTTCAATGTGTACGGGGACTAACCGTTACTGACGGGTGCGCACCATAATGGTTCACTGTTATGGTGCGCCAGTGGTGATTGCGAACCATAACGGTGCAAATCCTGTGCCGGGTTGGTTATAAAGTGAATAGTTAAGCACTCGCAATGCACTTTTTCGCGCGTCCGGGGCATAATCTTTTGCCTTGCCGCGGCGATTAGTGGCACATTAAGAGCACCCCCGTCGGCGTTAAAATCCCGTAAGAAGACAGTCTGTTGAGGATAGATATGAAAAAACTGGTGTTGTCACTTTCTCTGGCTCTGGCATTTTCCAGCGCTACTGCGGCATTCGCAGCAATTCCGCAAAAAGTTCGTATTGGTACTGACCCGACTTATGCCCCCTTCGAATCGAAGAATGCGCAGGGTGAACTGGTAGGATTTGATATCGATTTGGCGAAAGAGCTGTGCAAACGTATCAAAACTGAGTGTACCTTCGTTGAAAACCCACTGGATGCGCTGATCCCATCGCTGAAAGCGAAAAAAATCGACGCCATCATGTCTTCTCTCTCCATCACTGAAAAACGCCAGCAGGAGATTGCCTTCACCGACAAACTTTATGCAGCGGATTCCCGTCTGGTGGTCGCAAAATCCTCTGATATCCAGCCAACCCTGGAGTCACTGAAAGGCAAGCGCGTGGGCGTGCTGCAGGGGACTACCCAGGAGACCTTTGGTAACGAGCACTGGGCACCGAAAGGGATCGAGATCGTCTCTTATCAGGGCCAGGAGAATATCTACGCTGACCTGACCGCAGGCCGCATCGATGCCGCCTTCCAGGACGAAGTCGCTGCCAGCGAAGGCTTCCTGAAGCAGCCGGTAGGTAAAGATTACAAGTTCGGCGGTCCGTCCATCAAGGACGAGAAACTCTTCGGCGTGGGCACCGGTATGGGGCTGCGTAAAGAGGACAACGAACTGCGTGAAGCGCTGAATAAAGCCTTTGCCGAGATGCGCGCGGACGGTACTTACGAAAAAATGGCGAAGAAATACTTCGACTTTGATGTCTACGGTGGCTAAACGCCCCGCTGAATAACGTGCGGCCCCTCCCGCTGCGGGAGGGGAAAAGACACGGCGTCACCACTCACGACACGACAGGGCAGGCGGTATGCTGTACGGATTTTCTGGCGTAATTTTACAAGGCGCACTCGTCACCCTTGAACTGGCTCTCAGTTCGGTGGTGCTGGCGGTGTTAATAGGCCTGGCGGGCGCGGGCGCGAAGCTTTCGACCAACCGGGCCATGGTTCTGCTGTTTGAAGGCTATACCACCCTGATCCGTGGTGTGCCAGACCTGGTGCTGATGCTGCTGATTTTCTACGGTCTGCAAATCGCCCTTAACGGCATTACGGATGCCATTGGTATGGCGCAGATTGATATCGATCCTATGGTGGCCGGTATCATCACCCTGGGCTTTATCTACGGTGCCTACTTTACTGAAACCTTCCGCGGAGCCTATCTCGCCGTGCCGAAAGGGCATATCGAAGCGGCTACGGCGTTCGGTTTTACCTCCTCTCAAACCTTCCGCCGTATTATGTTTCCGGCCATGATGCGCTTTGCGCTGCCAGGCATCGGCAACAACTGGCAGGTTATCCTCAAAGCGACGGCGCTGGTTTCGTTACTGGGGCTGGAAGATGTGGTGAAAGCCACGCAGCTGGCGGGCAAAAGCACCTGGGAACCTTTCTACTTCGCCATCGTCTGCGGGGTGATTTATCTGGTGTTTACCACCGTCTCCAATGGTGTGCTGCTGCTGCTCGAGCGTCGCTACTCCGTGGGTGTGAAGAGGGCTGACCTGTGATCGAGATTATTCAGGAATACTGGAAATCGCTGCTGTGGACCGACGGATACCGCTTTACCGGTGTGGCGATCACCCTCTGGCTGCTGATTTCTTCCGTGGTGATGGGCGGCATTCTGGCGATATTTCTCGCCATCGGCCGCGTGTCGAACAACAAATACATTCGCTTTCCCATCTGGCTGTTTACCTATATTTTCCGCGGTACACCGCTTTATGTGCAGCTGCTGGTCTTCTACTCCGGGATGTACACCCTCGAGATTGTGAAAGGCACCGAGATGCTGAACGCGTTCTTCCGTAGCGGGCTGAACTGTACCGTGCTGGCGTTGACGCTGAACACCTGCGCCTATACCACCGAGATTTTTGCCGGGGCGATTCGTTCCGTTCCCTATGGCGAGATTGAGGCGGCGCGGGCCTATGGCTTCTCCTCCGTGAAGCTCTACCGCTGCATTATTCTGCCGTCGGCGCTGCGCATTGCGCTGCCCGCCTACAGCAACGAAGTGATTTTAATGCTGCACTCCACCGCGCTGGCCTTTACCGCCACCGTGCCGGATCTGCTGAAGATTGCCCGCGACATCAACTCGGCAACCTATCAGCCGTTTACCGCCTTCGGGATCGCAGCGGTGCTCTATTTAATCATTTCTTACGTCCTGATTAGCCTGTTCCGCAAAGCGGAAAAACGCTGGTTGCAGCACATAAAACCTTCTTCGACGCACTGAGAATTAAGATGGCTGAGAACAAATTAAACGTTATCGATTTGCACAAACGCTACGGCGAACATGAAGTGCTGAAAGGGGTGTCGCTGCAGGCAAATGCGGGCGATGTGATCAGTATTATCGGCTCCTCAGGGTCGGGTAAAAGTACCTTCCTGCGCTGCATCAACTTCCTCGAAAAGCCGAGTGCCGGCTCGATTGTGGTCAGCGGTGAGAACATCAATCTGGTGCAGGATAAAGACGGTCAGCTGAAGGTGGCGGATAAGCACCAGCTGCGGATGTTGCGTACCCGTCTGACGATGGTGTTCCAGCACTTCAACCTCTGGAGCCACATGACGGTGCTGGAGAACGTGATGGAAGCACCGGTGCAGGTGCTGGGCTTAAGCAAGCAGGAAGCCCGTGCCCGTGCGGAGAAATACCTGGCGAAAGTGGGTATCGACGAGCGCCAGCAGATTAAATATCCGGTGCATCTCTCCGGCGGTCAGCAGCAGCGTGTCTCTATCGCCCGTGCATTGGCGATGGAGCCGGAAGTGCTGCTGTTTGACGAACCGACCTCTGCGCTCGATCCCGAGCTGGTGGGCGAGGTGCTGCGTATCATGCAGCAGCTGGCCGAAGAGGGGAAAACCATGGTGGTGGTGACCCACGAGATGGGCTTCGCCCGTAACGTCTCCAACCACGTGATTTTCCTGCATCAGGGCAAAATCGAAGAGCAGGGGCACCCGGATGAGGTGCTGGCGAATCCGAAGAGCCCACGTTTACAGCAGTTCCTGAAAGGGTCGTTGAAGTAGTTTTTTGCCCGGTGGCGCTACGCTTACCGGGCCTACGGGTTTTGTAGGCCGGGCAAACGCAGTGCCGCCCGGCAATCAGGCCGCACTGCATTCAAGCCGGTATACCCAGTCGTCATACCGCACGCCGTTAATCTCATACGCCTGTTCCAGCACCTGGGTCCGCACAAAGCCCGCCTTTTCTAACACCCGCACCGAACCGCCGTTATCCGCCAGCACGTACGCGTTAACCGCCTTTACGCCTACCCGAATAAATGCATATTCACAGACGGCACGCAGCGCCTCGCTGGCAATGCCCCGGCCCTGCGCGGAAGGGATCACCGTATAGCCAATGTCGGCCTCGTCAGGATACTTAGCGCTGATTTGCAGCCCAATATCCCCCAGCGGGGTGTCATCATCGTGCGTGCGAATGATAAAGGTGTGGGGTGCCGTCAGGCGGGCGGCAAACAGGCGTCGGGTCTCTTTCTCTGGAGCGATAGCGGCCATATAGCGCATGATCTCCGGAGATTCGCGCAGGGTATGGAAAAAGGGCCAGTCGGAGGGCTCAAAAGGGGAGAGCGTCAGCCGGGGAGTGGTGATTGTGGTCATCATTACGCCTTAACTTACCACATCTACCAGGGCCTCTTCTAAATCGTACCACCGGAAGGCAAATCCGGAGGCCTCCAGACGTTTTGGCAGCGCGCGCTGACCGCCCAGCACCAGCACGGAGGATTCTCCCATCAGCAGGCGGATAGCGGTGGCCGGGGCGCGAACCACGGCAGGGCGATGCACCGCACGCCCCAGGGCATGGGCGAACTGTTCGTTGCGGACCGGGTAGGGGGAGACCATATTGAACGGACCGCGCAGATCGTTATCCAGCAGCCAGAGAATGCCATTCACCATATCGTCGATATGGATCCATGCCAGATACTGACGGCCATTGCCGACCGGACCGCCGAGACCCAGCTTAAACACCGGCAGCATCTTCGCCAGAATCCCGCCTTTCGGTGCCAGCACTACGCCGGTGCGCAGCAGGCAAACGCGGGTCTGCTCGCTCTGCGCCCCGCAGGCGATCTGCTCCCAGCGTGCGCACAGCTTATGGGTAAATTCGTTGTGCGGCGGCTCCTCTTCGGTGACCACCACTTCGCCTAAATCGCCGTAATAGCCCGATGCTGAACCGGAGATAAACACCGACGGCGGCGTGTCGCTGGCCTTGAACATATCAACCAGCCGCTGGGTGATAGTCCAGCGGCTGTTGCACAGCCGCTGCTTATGTTCTTCGGTCCAGCGCTTGTCAGCGATGGGTTCCCCCGCCAGATTGATGACAGCGTCAAAGCCGTTGAGATCCTGATGCTCGGTGAGCCCTTTCCAGATATCGATGCCAGAGCCGAGTGCCTGACGCGCCTTTTCGGGACTGCGCGTTACCACCGTAAGCTCATGGCCCAACGTCTGTAAGCGGGGGATCAGATGCCGGCCAATCAGGCCGGTACCGCCGGTTACCAGGATCTTCATACAACCTCCAGGGGTTGCGCTTAGCGTTGCCAGCTTAACGTCATTGAGACGGAGTCGGCATAGCGCAGCGCGTGAAGTTTATCGATCTCTACTTCAGCATAGGTGACCCAGTGATGTTCGCGTGCGATATCCAGCACATCCTGAGTTAATTTTTCCAGCAAAGAGAAGCGGTTACTCTCGACATGTTGAATGATGCTTTTGGTGACGGTGCGGTAGTTCAGGGCGTCATTGATATCCTCACTGTCCCGGGCCTTGTCGGCCGGGTAGTGGATCACCACATTAACCACGATATCCTGACGGTTAGCGCGCTCCTCCTCTTTGATGCCGATGTAGGTGCGCAGGCGTAAATTTTTAATACGAATAATCGCGTCTTGCTGGGACATTGCAGGCTTCCTCCGTGTCATTATCGCCACCATAATACATGAGGAAACCGTTTATATCTGCTGTGCTTTTTGCATTGCGCGTTCGGTTGCCGGACGAGTACGAATGCGCTCAAACCAGTTATTCACCGCAGGCCACGACGCCAGGTCGACGCGATGGTTTTCATGGGTATTGACCCACGGCCAGCAGGCGATATCCGCAATGCTGTAGCGATCGCCTCCCAGCCACGGCGATTTTTCCAGCCGCTTATTCAGCACGTTATAGAGCCGCTGCGTCTCAACCTGGAAGCGTTCGATGGCGTAGGGGATGGGCTGCGGCGCAAAGTGGTTAAAGTGGGTGTTCTGGCCGATCATCGGCCCCAGCCCGCCCACCTGCCAGAAGAGCCACTGCAGGGTAACGTGGCGTTCCCGTAACTCCCCGCTCATCAGCTTGCCGGTTTTTTCTGCCAGATAGAGCAGGATCTCGCCGGACTCAAACAGGCTCAGCGGCGCACCACCGTCTTCCGGCTCATGATCGACAATCGCGGGGATTTTATTGTTGGGCGAAATGGCGAGAAACTCAGGGCGAAACTGTTCGCCTTTACTGATATCTACCGGCAGGATGCGGTAATCCAGCTGGGCCTCCTCCAGAAAAAGCGTGATCTTATGCCCGTTGGGGGTAGGGGCGTAGTAAAGGTCAATCATCGCAACTCCTGTCATAACGATTATCGCGGCATAGGATCGAGTATAGGTGGTGATGATAAATCGTGAGTTTTCATCAAGTGACAGCCGGGGCAGGAGGTTATATTTTGGATAGATACCCATCACCCGACGCGTTACGAGGACTTTATGAGCCAACCTGCGATTACCCTGTGGTCAGATGCCGATTATTACTCCCCTTACGTCATGAGCGTGTATGTCGCGCTGGCCGAGAAAGGCCTGCCTTTTACCCTGAAGACCGTTGACCTCAGCCGGGGCGAGAACCGGCAGCCGCAGTGGCGAGGCTATGCCCTGACCCGACGCGTGCCGGTGCTGGAGATTGACGGCTTCGAACTCAGCGAGTCTTCCGCCATTACGGAATACCTGGAGGAGCATTTTGCGCCGCCGGAGTGGGAGCGGATCTACCCCCTCGATCTGCAAAAACGCGCCCGCGCGCGCCAGATCCAGGCGTGGCTGCGCAGCGACCTGGTGCCAATCCGCACGGAGCGTTCTACCGACGTGGTGTTTGCCGGGGTGAAAAAACCGGCCCTGAGCGAAACCGCGCAGCGGGCGGCACATCAGCTCTACGATACTGCCTCGTCACTGCTTGCCCACGGCCAGCAAAACCTGTTCGGGGAGTGGTGTATTGCCGATGCGGATCTGGCCCTGATGCTTAACCGTCTGGTGCTCAATGGCGATGACGTGCCGCAGCAGCTGGTGGATTACGCAAACTTCCAGTGGCAGCGTGCCTCCGTGCAGCGCTACGTGGCGCTCTCCGCGAAGCGGGCGGGCTGATATTCCGGTATGATGGGGCAGCTTTTCGACACAAGGAGTCTCTGATGAAGTTAATGTTTGCATCGGACATCCACGGCTCGCTGCCGGCGACCGAACGGGTGCTTTCGCTATTTGACCAGAGCGGGGCGCAATGGCTGGTGATCCTTGGGGATGTGCTGAACCATGGCCCACGCAACCCGCTGCCCGAAGGCTATGCGCCTGCTGAGGTCGCCGATCGGCTCAACGCTTACGCGTCGCGGATTATCGCCGTGCGCGGTAACTGCGACAGCGAAGTTGACCAGATGCTGCTGCATTTTCCCATTACCGCCCCCTGGCAGCAGATCCTGCTGGAGAACAGCCGCCTGTTTGTGACCCACGGTCATCTGTTTGGTCCGGATAACCTGCCCGCGCTGAATGCTGGCGATGTGCTGGTTTACGGTCATACTCATATTCCGGTAGCCGGTAAACAGGGCGACCTCATACATTTCAATCCTGGCTCGGTCAGCCTGCCCAAAGGCGGATTTTCCCCCAGTTACGGCATGCTGGAAGGAAACCATTTGTGCGTTATGACGCTGAATGACGGCCAGGTTATTGCGCAGTCAGAGATTAATCCGTAATTTACTCCTCAACAGTAAACGCGCCGCGAGAGCGCTTTAAAGAGAAGGTTTCCCGATGGTGGAGCACAGTCATTTGGCAAGTACGGAATGGGTGGATATTGTCAACGAAGACAATGAGGTAATCGCACAGGCGAGCCGCGAACAGATGCGGGCGCAGCGCCTTCGTCATCGCGCGACCTATATCGTGGTGCATGATGGGATGGGCAATATTCTGGTTCAGCGCCGTACCGAAACGAAAGACTTCATGCCCGGGATGCTCGATGCAACCGCCGGTGGCGTGGTACAGGCCGATGAGCTGTTACTCGATTCCGCCCGCCGCGAAGCGGAAGAGGAGCTGGGGATCGCCGGCGTGCCGTTCGCCGAGCATGGCCAGTTCTATTTCGAAGATCCGCACTGCCGCGTCTGGGGAGGCCTTTTCAGCTGCGTCTCTCACGGCCCGTTTGCGCTGCAGGAGGAAGAGGTGAGTGAAGTCTGCTGGATGACCCCGGCTGAAATCACCGCCCGCTGTGACGACTTCACGCCAGATTCGCTGAAAGCGCTGGCTCTGTGGATGAGCCGCAATGCCAGCAACGAGCCGGTGAAGCACGAAGAAGCGTAACGATGCGAATAAAAAAAGGCGACCCGCGGGTCGCCTTTTTACGTTGGGATACTGCTTACTGCTGGGAAGACTGGATCGCGGTCAGCGCGATGGTGTAGACGATATCGTCTACCAGCGCGCCACGAGACAGGTCGTTCACCGGCTTGCGCATACCCTGCAGCATCGGCCCGATGGAGATCAGGTCGGCTGAACGCTGTACCGCTTTGTAGGTGGTGTTACCGGTGTTCAGATCCGGGAAGATGAACACGGTAGCGCGACCGGCAACCGGCGAGTTCGGCGCTTTAGATTTGGCAACGTCTGCCATCACTGCGGCGTCATACTGCAGCGGGCCATCGATAACCAGATCCGGGCGTTTCTCCTGCGCAATACGGGTCGCTTCACGCACTTTCTCTACGTCGCTACCTGCACCTGAGGTACCGGTGGAGTAGGAGAGCATCGCTACGCGCGGTTCGATACCGAAGGCAATCGCGGAGTCAGCGGACTGGATCGCGATCTCGGCCAGCTGTTCAGCGGTTGGATCCGGGTTGATCGCACAGTCACCGTAAACGTAAACCTGTTCCGGCAGCAGCATGAAGAACACGGAAGAGACCAGAGAGCTGCCTGGCGCGGTTTTGATCAGCTGCAGCGGCGGACGGATGGTGTTCGCGGTGGTGTGAACAGCACCGGAAACCAGACCGTCAACTTCGTCCTGCTCCAGCATCAGGGTACCGAGAACCACGTTGTCTTCCAGCTGTTCGCGGGCAACGGCTTCAGTCATGCCCTTGCTCTTACGCAGCTCAACCAAACGGGCAACGTAGCTTTCACGCACCACTTCCGGGTCAACGATTTCGATACCAGAACCCAGCTCAACGCCCTGAGAGGCAGCAACGCGGGTGATCTCATCCGGGTTACCCAGCAGCACACAGGTGGCGATACCGCGCTCGGCACAGATAGCTGCGGCTTTAACGGTACGCGGTTCGTCGCCTTCTGGCAGCACAACGCGTTTGCCCGCTTTACGCGCCAGCTCGGTGAGCTGATAACGGAAGGCTGGTGGAGAGAGACGACGGCTGCGCTCGGAGGTCGCGGTCAGGGATTCAATCCACTCAGGATTGATGCAACCGGCAACGTATTCCTGCACTTTCTCGATACGCTGATGGTCGTCAACCGGCACTTCCAGGTTGAAGCTCTGCAGGCTCAGAGAGGTCTGCCAGGTGTTGGTGTTCACCATGAAGACCGGGAGGCCTGTCGCAAACGCGCGTTCGCACAGCTTGCTGACGCGTGGGTCCATTTCATAGGCACCGGTCAGCAGGATCGCACCGATTTCCACGCCGTTCATCGCTGCCAGGCAGGCTGCAACCAGCACGTCTGGACGGTCGGCAGAGGTCACCAGCAGGGATCCTGCACGGAAGTGCTCCAGCATGTGCGGAATGCTACGCGCACAGAAGGTCACAGACTTCACGCGACGGGTATTGATATCGCCTTCGTTGACGATGGTGGCGTTCAGGTGACGCGCCATATCGATCGCACGGGTCGCGATCAGGTCGAAGCTCCAGGTTACCGCACCCAGCACTGGCAGAGAGCTGTATTCCTGCAGTTTAGCCGGATCGATTTTTACGACTTTCGCTTTGGAAGAGTCGTCGAAAATTTCAGACAGGTCAGGACGGGTGCGGCCTTGCTCATCAACCGGGGCGTTCAGTTTGTTGACGATAACGCCGGTGATGTTGCTGTTTTTCGCGCCGCCGAAGCTGCTGCGGGTCAGCTCAATACGCTCTTTCAGCTGTTCCGGGGTATCGGTACCCTGGGACATCACGAACACGATTTCCGCGTTCAGCGTTTTGGCGATTTCGAAGTTCAGGGACTGGGCAAACTGATGCTTGCGCGTCGGAACCAGGCCTTCAACCAGCACCACTTCCGCATCCTGTGCGTTAGCGTGATAGTTAGCGATGATCTCTTCCATCAGCACGTCTTTCTGGTTGCTGGAGAGCAGAGACTCAACGTGGCTCATCTTCAGCGGTTCAGCGGCTGGCAGGTTTGAGTTTGCACGAACAATAGTGGTGGTCTGGTCTGGGGCATCGCCACCAGCACGTGGTTGAGCGATTGGCTTAAACACGCTCAGACGAACGCCTTTGCGTTCCATCGCACGGATCACACCGAGGCTGACGCTGGTCAGGCCTACGCTGGTTCCGGTCGGGATCAGCATAATAGTACGGGACACGATTTATCCTCTTTCGTTACCGCCGAAATCAGGCGGGCTACAAAACAGCACCGCCAGCATTGCTGGCGGTGTGGAATCAGGCAGTCAGACGGCTCGCGTCTTGCGCGATAACCAGCTCTTCGTTGGTTGGGATAACCATTGCCAGAGTGGTGCCTTCCTTGTTGATGAAGCCAGACTTACCGAAGCGCGCAGCCAGGTTACGTTCATGGTCAACGTCAAAGCCCAGCACGCCCAGTTTGCCCAGGGACAACTCGCGTACCATTGCCGCGTTCTCACCGATACCACCGGTGAAGACCACGCCGTCCAGACGACCGTCCATCAGCGCAGTGTAAGAACCGATGTACTTCGCCAGACGGTGGCAGTAAACGTCCATTGCACGTTTAGCGTCTTCTTTCTCGGCGTAGTTGTCTTCAACGTAACGGCAGTCGCTGGTGACTTCGGTCAGACCCAGCAGGCCAGACTCTTTGGTCAGCATTTTGTTGATATCTTCAACGCTCATGCCCAGGGTATCGTGCAGGTGGAAGATGATCGCCGGGTCGATATCACCGGAGCGAGTACCCATCACCAGACCTTCCAGCGGGGTCAGACCCATGGAGGTATCAACGCATTTGCCGTTACGGATAGCGGAAACGGAACCGCCGTTGCCCAGGTGGCAAGTGATGATGTTCACTTCTTCAACCGGCTTGTTCAGCATTTTCGCGGCTTCTTGCGTCACGTAGAAGTGGCTGGTGCCGTGCGCGCCGTAGCGGCGAACGCCGTGTTCTTTGTACAGTTTGTACGGCAGGGCGTAGAGGTAAGACTCTTCCGGCATGGTCTGGTGGAACGCGGTATCAAACACGGCCACGTTTTTGTCTTTCAGATGCGGGAAGGATTTCAGCGCTTCAGCGATGCCGATCAGGTGAGCCGGGTTATGCAGCGGTGCAAAAGAAGCGGAGTCTTTAATGCCCTGAATAACAGAGTCATCGATGATCACAGACTTGGTGTACTTCTCGCCACCATGAACGATACGGTGACCGATAGCGGTCAGCTGAGCGGACAGTTCTGGTTTTTGTGCCAGAATAGTGTTAACGATAAAGTTCAGCGCTTCGCTGTGAGCGGCGCCTGCACCTAAAGCCGCTTCCTGTTTGCTGCCGTCCATTTTCCACTTAAGACGTGCTTCAGGAAGATGGAAACATTCGGCCAAACCAGAAAGGTACTCTTCACCGTTGATCGCATCGATGATAGCGAATTTAAGTGAGGAGCTACCGCAGTTCAGAACCAGTACTAACTTACTCGACATGGAAGTACCTATTATTGATACGTGGCTAAAAAAACGTCAGTGAGTCAAGGATCGTAGCGCAAGATATCGCTGACATTTATGATTAACATCATGCCCGAAGTACATTTCGGCATGACGAAAGGAATACATATGATTTTATGCCATTTTGCGCATTTTTCCGGCAATGGCATAATGTGCGATAATTTGACGAGTGAACATTCCTCGTCTAAGGCCTTTGCAGGCCGGCACAGGATACCTGATACTGGGTAGTGCTGACAAAAGTTTTTGAACGTTGTCATGACCAGTTGTGGTTTTGCACGAATTTTTTAATCTTTATATGTGAAGTTGAGGTAAGCCATGTCGACACCCGTGAACCCTTCCGTGAGCTTTTTTAGCCTGTTTCGCCGGGGACAGCATTATTCGAAGACGTGGCCACTGGAAAAGCGCCTGGCGCCCGTCTTTATTGAAAACCGCGTGATCCGCGCTACCCGGCACGCTATCCGCCTGATGCCGCCCATCGCGGTCTTCACCCTGTGCTGGCAGATTGCGCTGGGCGGACAACTCGGGCCCGCGGTGGCTACCGCGCTCTTTGCCCTGAGCCTGCCGATGCAGGGACTGTGGTGGCTGGGCAAACGCTCGGTCACGCCGCTGCCGCCGTCGGTGTTGTCCTGGTTCTATGAAGTTCGCGGCAAGCTGCAGGATGCCGGGCAGGCGCTGGCCCCGGTCGAGGGCAAACCCGACTACCAGGCGCTGGCAGATACCCTGAAGCGGGCATTCAAGCAACTTGATAAAACATTCCTCGATGACTTGTGATTGATCATCGAAACGATCTCTAAAAGAAGGCACAGTAACACCCCGTTACCGTGTCTTTTTTTTAATGCTGCCATGCGCAACAGGAGTCGAAAGATGGAAATGACCCACGCTCAACGTCTGATTTTGTCTAATCAGTACAAAATGATGACGATGCTTGATCCCGACAACGCCGAGCGCTATCGCCGCTTGCAGACTATCGTCGAACGTGGTTTCGGTTTACAGATGCGCGAGCTGGATCGCGAGTTTGGCGAACTTAAGGAAGAGACCTGTCGTACCGTTATCGACATCATGGAGATGTATCACGCCCTGCATGTCTCCTGGACCAACCTGAAAGATGCCCAGACCATCGACGAACGTCGTGTCACTTTCCTGGGCTTCGATGCGGCCACCGAATCCCGTTACCTGAGCTATGTCCGCTTTATGGTCAATGTGGAAGGGCGTTATACCCATTTCGATGCCGGTACCCACGGCTTTAACGCCCAGACCCCGATGTGGGAAAAGTATCAGCGCATGCTCAGCGTGTGGCACGCCTGCCCGCGTCAGTACCATCTGAGCAGCAATGAGATCCAACAAATTATTAACGCCTGACGGAGGTTGATGTGCAGTGTAAAGGTTTTCTGTTTGATCTGGACGGTACGCTGGTTGATTCGTTACCAGTGGTGGAGCGCTCCTGGTGTCGCTGGGCCGACCGGCATGGCATCGACCATCAGGAGGTGCTTAATTTTATCCATGGCAAACAGGCCATAACCTCTTTACGGCACTTTCTCCAGGGAAGAAGCGAAGCTGATATTCAGGCGGAGTTTACCTGGCTTGAGCAGGTCGAAGCCACCGATACCGAGGGCATCACCGCGCTGCCGGGGGCACTAGAGCTGCTCAGGCACCTGAATGAAGCGGAGATCCCGTGGGCTATTGTTACCTCCGGCTCGGTTCCTGTGGCCCATGCGCGCCATAAAGCGGCAGGGTTACCGGTGCCGGAAGTGTTTATCACCGCCGAGCGGGTAACGCGCGGCAAGCCGGAGCCCGATGCCTTTTTACTGGGCGCGAAGCTGCTGGGGCTGGCTCCGGAAGAGTGCGTCGTGGTGGAAGATGCCGCCGCTGGCGTGCTGGCGGGCCTCAACGCGGGCTGCCACGTCATTGCCGTCAATGTTCCTGCCAACTCGCCGCGTCTGGACGAGGCGGACCTGGTGCTTAACACGCTGGAGGCGGTCGTTGTCAGCCGCACCGCTGACGGGAATGTAACAGTCTCACGAAAAATGTAATCCCATGATATAGCCCCACATTGTTGGGGCTTTTTTATGGCACTATCGGCTTCACTCTCTTCTGACAAGGATCTGTTTTGAACGGTGAACTTATTTGGGTTTTAAGCCTGCTCCTTATCGCGATTATTCTGTTTGCGACCGGCAAAGTCCGCATGGATGCCGTGGCCCTGCTGGTGATTGTGGCTTTTGTCCTCAGCGGCACCTTAACCCTCCCGGAAGCCTTTTCAGGCTTTAGCGATCCCAACGTTATCCTGATTGCCGCCCTGTTTATTATCGGCGATGGCCTGGTGCGTACCGGTGTAGCGACCAGCATGGGCTCCTGGCTGGTTAGCGTGGCGGGTAACAGCGAAACCAAAATGCTGATCTTTCTGATGCTGACCGTCGCCGGGCTGGGAGCGTTTATGAGCTCCACCGGCGTGGTGGCAATCTTTATTCCGGTGGTCCTGAGCGTCTCCATGCGTATGCAGATCTCACCGTCGCGCCTGATGATGCCGCTCAGCTTCGCCGGGCTTATCAGCGGCATGATGACGCTGGTGGCCACGCCGCCGAACCTGGTGGTCAACAGCGAACTGCTGCGTGAAGGCCTGGAAGGTTTTAGCTTCTTTAGCGTCACGCCGCTGGGGCTGGTGATCCTGGTGCTGGGTATTATCTATATGCTGCTGACCCGCTTTGCCCTGAAGAGCGATAAGCAGGATAAACCCCGGGACGGCTGGAAGCGCCGCACCTTCCGCGATCTGATCAAAGAGTATCGCCTCACCGGCAGGGCCCGCCGCCTGGCGATCCGCCCCGGCTCGCCGCTGATTGGTCAGCGCCTGGACGATCTGAAACTCCGCGAACGCTACGGAGCCAACGTCATTGGGGTGGAACGCTGGCGTCGTTTTCGCCGGGTCATCGTGAACGTTAACGGCGTATCGGAGTTTCGTGCCCGGGACGTGCTGCTGATTGATATGTCCTCGGCAGATGTCGACCTGCGCGACTTTTGCAGCGAGCAGCTGCTGGAGCCGATGGTCCTGCGCGGCGAGTACTTCTCCGATCAGGCGCTGGACGTGGGGATGGCGGAAGTGTCGCTAATCCCCGAGTCGGAGCTGCTCGGCAAAACCATCCGCGAAATAGGTTTTCGTACCCGTTACGGTCTGAACGTGGTGGGGTTAAAACGCGACGGCGTGGCGATGGATGGCTCGGTGGTGGATGAGCCCCTGGAGCTGGGGGATATTTTCCTGGTGGTGGGCAACTGGAAGTTGATCACCCAGCTGGGCCAGCGAGGTCGCGACTTTGTAGTGCTGAACCTACCTATTGAGGTCAGCGATGCGTCACCCGCCCACAGCCAGGCACCGCACGCCATTTTCTGTCTGGTGCTGATGGTTGCCCTGATGCTGACCGACGAAATCCCGAACCCGGTGGCGGCGATCGTGGCCTGCCTGCTGATGGGCAAATTCCGCTGCATCGACGCTGAAAGCGCTTACAAGGCGATCCACTGGCCGAGCATCATTTTGATTGTCGGCATGATGCCTTTCGCGCTGGCGCTGCAAAAAACCGGTGGGGTCGATTTGGTGGTGAAAGGGCTGATGGAGCTGGGGGGCGGCTATGGCCCTTATATGATGCTGATGTGCCTGTTTATCATGTGCGCCACCATCGGACTGTTTATCTCCAACACCGCGACCGCCGTGTTAATGGCACCCATTGCGCTGGCGATGGCGAAATCGATGGGGGTATCGCCTTATCCGTTTGCGATGATGGTGGCGATGGCTGCCTCTGCCGCCTTTATGACGCCGGTCTCGTCACCGGTGAATACCCTGGTGCTGGGGCCGGGCAAATATACCTTTAGCGACTTCGTGAAGCTTGGCGTGCCCTTCACGATCCTCGTTATGGTGGTGTGCGTGGTGATGATCCCGGTCTTGTTCCCGTTTTAATGAGTGGGATACGGTTTTGTAGGCCGGGTAAGGCGCAGCCGCCACCCGGCAATAAAACTACAACGGTGAATCCTGACTGATCTCATCCAGCGACAGCTGGAAGCTCGGGACAAACACCTCCATAAAATAGTCCATCTCCTCGCTGCGGCGCGCCTCGAGCGTTTTTTCCAGGCGGGTTTTCGCCAGTAAAAACTCGTGATTGCCGGCAGAGAGCTCCTCCAGACATTTCAGATAGGCGCAGAGCGCGTCGGCCTGTTTGACGATCAAGCGATCCTCTTCGCTGTAGCTCTGCTCGTCAATCAGCGGCTCGAAGATATCCCGCAGCTCATCCGGCACCATATCGACCAGCTTTTGCTGGGCGATTTTCTCAATCGCTTTGTACTCCTGGGCGATTTGCGAATTGAAGTACTTCACCGGGGTCGGCAGATCGCCCGTCAGCACCTCAGAGGCATCGTGGTACATCGCCAGCAGGGCGATACGTTCGGCATTGACCTGGCCGTTGAACTTGCGATTCTTGATGGCGGCCAGCGCGTGGGCGACCATGGCAACCTGCAGGCTGTGCTCGGAGACGTTCTCGGTACGCACGTTGCGCATCAGCGGCCAGCGGTTAATCAGTTTCAGACGGGAAAGATGGGCGAAGAAATGACTCTGACTCATAAGTTACCTTTTGTCTTGCACAGCGACAGGTTTCATTGTGAGGGGAGGGGCGGCGAGATGCAAATCGGGCTGCCAGTGGCAGCCCGAGGGGGGATTACTGATGATATCCACCGAGGAAACGACCGAAGCGGCTGATGGCCATCTCCAGCTCATCCTCACGCGGCAGCGTAACGATGCGCACATGGTCCGGCCACGGCCAGTTAAATGCGGTACCCTGCACCAGCAGCACTTTTTCCTGCAGCAGGAAGTCGAGCACCATCTTCTGATCGTCGAAGATATTGAAGCGCTTGATATCGATTTTCGGGAACATATAGAGCGCACCGTTTGGCTTCACGCAGGAGACGCCCGGAATATCGTTAATCAGCTCCCATGCGCGTTGACGCTGCTCATACAGACGCCCGCCAGGCACGATAAATTCACTGATGCTCTGATAGCCGCCCAGTGCCGTCTGGATCGCGTGCTGGGCCGGTACGTTGGCGCACAGGCGCATCGAAGCCAGCATCTCCAGGCCTTCGATATAGCCTTTGGCGTGTTTCTTCGGCCCGTTCAGCACCATCCAGCCCTGACGGAAGCCGGCGACACGGTAGGTTTTCGACAGGCCGTTAAAGGTGACGGTGAGCAGATCCGGTGCCAGTGCGGCAATGGAGTGGTGCTGCGCCGCGTCGTACAGAATTTTGTCGTAGATCTCGTCCGCGAAGATGATCAGGTTATGCTGGCGGGCCAGCTCAACAATCTCCAGCAGTAGCTCTTTGGAATAGACGGCGCCGGTCGGGTTGTTCGGGTTGATGATGACGATCCCGCGGGTGCGCGGCGTAATTTTGGCGCGAATATCATCCAGATCCGGGAACCAGTCAGCCGATTCATCACACAGATAATGCACCGCTTTACCGCTGGAGAGCGATACCGCAGCGGTCCAGAGTGGGTAATCCGGGGCCGGAACCAGCATTTCGTCGCCGCTGTTCAACAGGGCCTGCATCGCCTGGACGATCAGCTCGGAAACACCGTTACCAATATAGATATCTTCCACAGTCACATCGCGCATGCCCTGCGCCTGATAGTGCTGCATGATGGCTTTACGGGCAGAGTAGAGACCTTTGGAGTCGCTGTAGCCTTGCGCCGTCGGCAGGTTGCGGATCACATCAACCAGAATTTCATCCGGTGCATCAAAACCAAATGGCGCCGGGTTGCCGATATTGAGCTTAAGTACTTTATTACCTTCTTCTTCGAGACGTTTTGCCTCTTTAAGAACCGGGCCACGAATGTCGTAACAAACGTTATCTAACTTGCTGGATTTTTCGATGGGTGACATGAATCTTTAACCTTTTCGCTGTTATTGCTACTTCCTGCCGTGGAAGTCAGCACGAAACAATGTACTCCTCGCTTGGCCGATTTTGAAGCGTCGACAGAAGAAGATTTCGTACACTGCCAGAAAGCAAGATTGAAGTTTTTAACTGTTTTTTAAGTTTGGTTACATTTTATAGGCTATATTTTTTTTGTTATTTGGTGATTTATTTTGGTTGTTGCGTATTAAAATGGATTTTACGCTGTAAAAAAGCTGCGTATTGAGCAACTTACGGTACCAATGCTACTGTTTCCTTCAGGAACCTTTCGTAAAAGCTGAATGAAATGCAGTAGCGTTTACTTGCCTGCCTCTTTAAATAAAGGTTGCCCGTGTGAAATTACTGTTAAGTATAATTAATCATTAAGGTCTGGTTGAATTATTAGTTATTTCCAAATAAAGGCGAAATCGCAACTTTCGTTAATATAAATAAAATTAGTTTAGCGAGTTATCACTCAGGTTAAATCACTGAAAACGCAATAAGGCTTATAAATAAAAAGGTTTTAGGGTAAGATGTGTCGGGTTTAGCGATGATAGAGACCAGGCCACTTAGGGCCTTGATACCTGGACCTTTAATAGTTTATTGTTATTGCTAGAATTATCTCTGCCTTGAGAAGTTAAGCGACACCATTGCTGCTTAACCTGTACTGCGATAAAGTTGACGTTGGGGATGCATCTTCTTTAATGGAATTTACATCATCCGGCAAACATCTATATATCTTGATCGCTTTTGAGAATAAAAATATCGTCAGATAAGCTGTTTCTGACCCCTGATATACCCAGCACAATTACATTATGCAGGCACACTGCCAGACCGGGACGTCAGAAGATTTTGTTCAGAAGGAACTGTATTACTTTTACGCACACAGCTTAAACCTGGGGCAGCTCCGTACGAGCAACCTGTAAGTGAAAAGATATGATTAATGCAAATCGTCCGATACTGAATCTCGACCTCGATCTGCTGAGAACCTTTGTGGCGGTCGCCGATCTGAACACCTTTGCTGCTGCCGCGGCCGCCGTTTGCCGTACCCAATCTGCGGTCAGTCAACAAATGCAACGACTGGAGCAACTGGTGGGTAAAGAGCTTTTTGCCCGTCATGGTCGCAATAAGCTGTTAACGGAACACGGTATTCAGCTGCTGGGTTACGCCAGAAAAATCCTGCGCTTCAATGATGAAGCATGTACATCTTTAATGTTTAGTAATCTGCAGGGTGTCTTAACCTTAGGCGCATCTGATGAGTCGGCCGATACCATTCTGCCGTTCCTGCTCAACCGTATCAGTTCGGTTTATCCGAAGCTTGCGCTGGACGTGCGGGTAAAACGCAATGCCTTTATGGTCGATATGCTGCAGGAGCAGGAGGTCGATCTGGTGGTCACTACCCATCGCACCGGCCAGTTTGAGAGCCTGACGCTGCGTACCTCACCGACGCACTGGTACTGTGCCGCAGAATTTTCACTGCAGCGCGGCGAGCCGGTTCCGCTGGTGCTGCTGGACGATCCCAGCCCGTTCCGCGACATCGTGCTGGCCACGCTTAACGCTGCCAACGTGCCATGGCGACTCGCCTATGTGGCCTCAACGCTGCCTGCGGTTCGCGCAGCGGTGAAAGCGGGGCTTGGCGTCACGGCTCGCCCGGTTGAGATGATGAGCCCGGATTTACGGGTGTTGGGTAAAGCGGATGGTTTGCCTGCGCTGCCGGATACGGAATATATGCTGTGCCACAACCCGCTCAGCAACAACGAACTGGCGAAGACCATTTTTAACGCCATGGAAAACTACGACAACCCCTGGCAGTACAATAATGTTACTCCGGAAGGGGGGGACGACTCCCTGGTGATTGAGCGCGATTTCGAGTGAACGAATCCCTAATAATCTGATAACAATTATCCCAACGAAAAAGAACCACTGTGGCTGATGACCAGCAAAGTGGTTCTTTTTTTGCATCTGCAGCCATGTGGTTTACCTTAGGTGTCCAACAATCTTCTTGCTTATCAATTTGATAGTTCTCAACTCCATCTTGCATTTCCGTTCTCCCGCTTCTGTCCAATGTCAATGGGCATGTTAAAAAAGCAGCAAAGATGTTGCCGTTTTTTTGATTGAATTAACAAAAGCGTGTCACAGATCAAGAAAATACTCCTCTTTGGGGGGAGGAATCGGTGGCAAATCCTGTCAAAATAGGCGGGTAATCTTTGTGTTAGATCACTACGGACTCGATTCAACACCCATACGCCGGAACGCGCCTCGCAGTTTTTGAGGGTAAAGGGCATTAAATGTTAATGAAGTTCGAACAATGTAATCTAATGTGAAGAAACTTTTGTTAAAGTTGACAAAAGGTTATAGAAAGGAGTAAAAAACCACATCATTTTGCTGTCTATGTCTCATTTTTCGACAGTTAGTGTACGGTTATTTGTTCCTCCCCATGAATCGATGTGATGCCCATCTGCCAGAAAGAGCAGGATTTTAGGTATCACTTTTGATGAGTAAGCAATGAGTATGTCAACATCCACAGAAGTCATCGCTCATCACTGGGCATTCGCAATCTTTCTTATCGTTGCCATTGGCCTGTGCTGCCTGATGCTTGTCGGCGGCTGGTTCCTCGGCGGTCGCGCCCGGGCAAGGCACAAAAACACGCCATTTGAATCGGGTATCGATTCGGTAGGGACCGCGCGTTTACGCCTGTCCGCCAAGTTCTATCTGGTGGCCATGTTCTTCGTCATCTTTGACGTGGAAGCGCTTTACCTGTTCGCATGGTCGACCTCCATTCGTGAGAGTGGCTGGGTAGGCTTTGTCGAGGCCGCAATTTTCATTTTAGTGTTACTGGCCGGTCTGGTTTATCTGGTGCGTATTGGCGCGCTGGACTGGACACCTGCACGTTCACGTCGTGAACGTATCAACCCGGAAAACAGTATCTCTAATCGTCAGCAGTAACAGCGAGGCAATAAGATGGATTATACGCTCACCCGCATAGATCCTAACGGTGAGAATGACCGTTACCCCCTGCAAAAGCAGGAGATCGTAACCGACCCCCTGGAGCAAGAAGTCAATAAAAGCGTGTACATGGGCAAGCTCGAAAATGCCATGCACGATATGGTCAACTGGGGTCGTAAGAACTCCATCTGGCCATACAACTTTGGCCTTTCTTGCTGCTACGTTGAAATGGTGACGTCATTCACTGCGGTGCATGACGTTGCGCGTTTTGGTGCAGAAGTACTGCGTGCCTCTCCGCGTCAGGCTGACCTGATGGTGGTGGCGGGTACCTGCTTTACCAAAATGGCGCCGGTCATTCAGCGTCTGTACGACCAGATGCTCGAGCCAAAATGGGTTATCTCCATGGGTGCTTGTGCAAACTCTGGCGGCATGTACGACATTTATTCTGTCGTGCAAGGTGTAGATAAGTTCATCCCGGTGGACGTTTACATCCCGGGCTGCCCACCGCGTCCAGAAGCCTATATGCAGGCTCTGATGCTGTTGCAGGAGTCGATTGGCAAAGAACGCCGTCCGCTCTCCTGGGTCGTGGGCGACCAGGGCGTGTATCGCGCTAACATGCAGTCCGAGCGCGAGCGTAAACGCGGCGAACGTATTGCAGTGACCAATCTGCGTACACCAGACGAAATTTAATTTGCGCCTGTGGGCATGGAGATAACCTTCGCATATCACTATTCAAATAGCGCGAAGCCACGCCCGACAGTCACCACGGACCTTTTGCAATGGTGAACACTATGACCGACTTAACCGCGCAAGACGCCGCCTGGCAAACACGGGATCATCTGGATGACCCGGTCATTGGCGAACTGCGCAACCGTTTTGGGCCGGATGCCTTTACTGTTCAGGCCACCCGCACCGGGGTACCCGTTGTTTGGGTGAAGCGTGAGCAGTTACTGGAAGTGGTTGATTTCCTCAAGAAACTGCCTAAACCTTACGTCATGCTGTTTGACTTACACGGCATGGACGAACGTCTGCGAACTCACCGCCAGGGTCTCCCTGCTGCGGATTTTTCCGTTTTCTACCACCTGATCTCAATAGACCGCAACACGGATATCATGCTCAAGGTGGCATTGTCTGAAAACGACATGCATCTGCCAACGATCACCAAACTTTTCCCGAACGCCAACTGGTATGAGCGTGAGACCTGGGAAATGTTTGGCATGACCTTCGACGGCCACCCGCACCTGACGCGCATCATGATGCCGCCAACCTGGACCGGTCACCCGCTGCGTAAAGACTATCCGGCGCGCGCCACCGAATTCGACCCGTTTGAGCTGACCAAAGCCAAACAGGATCTGGAGATGGAAGCGCTGACCTTCAAGCCGGAAGACTGGGGCATGAAGCGCGGTACCGACAACGAGGACTTCATGTTCCTCAACCTCGGTCCGAACCACCCATCGGCGCACGGTGCATTCCGTATTATTCTTCAGCTTGATGGCGAAGAGATTGTCGACTGCGTTCCGGATATCGGTTACCACCACCGTGGTGCTGAGAAGATGGGCGAGCGTCAGTCCTGGCACAGCTACATTCCGTATACCGACCGTATCGAGTACCTCGGCGGCTGCGTAAACGAAATGCCATACGTGCTGGCCGTTGAGAAACTGGCGGGTATCACCACCCCGGATCGCGTTAATGTGATTCGCGTGATGCTGTCAGAACTGTTCCGTATTAACAGCCACCTGCTGTACATCTCCACCTTCATTCAGGACGTCGGCGCGATGACTCCGGTCTTCTTCGCCTTTACCGATCGTCAGAAAATCTACGATCTGGTGGAAGCGATTACCGGTTTCCGTATGCACCCGGCCTGGTTCCGTATCGGCGGTGTGGCACACGATCTGCCGCGCGGTTGGGACCGTCTGCTGCGTGAATTCCTCGACTGGATGCCGAAACGTCTGGCCTCCTACGAGAAAGCCGCACTGCGTAATACCATCCTGATTGGTCGTTCTAAAGGCGTTGCCGCCTATGGCGCGAAAGAGGCGCTGGAGTGGGGTACAACAGGTGCAGGTCTGCGTGCCACCGGTATTGATTTCGACGTGCGTAAAGCCCGTCCTTACTCTGGCTACGAGAACTTCGACTTTGAAGTCCCGGTGGGCGGCGGTGTTTCCGACTGCTACACCCGTGTGATGCTGAAAGTGGAAGAGCTGCGCCAGAGCCTGCGCATCCTTGAGCAGTGCCTCAACAACATGCCGGAAGGCCCGTTCAAAGCGGATCACCCGCTGACTACGCCGCCACCGAAAGAGCGCACGCTGCAGCATATCGAAACCCTGATCACGCACTTCCTGCAGGTTTCCTGGGGCCCGGTGATGCCGGCGCAAGAATCCTTCCAGATGATCGAAGCGACCAAGGGTATCAACAGTTACTACCTGACCAGCGACGGCAGCACCATGAGCTATCGTACCCGTGTACGTACGCCAAGCTTCCCGCACCTGCAGCAGATCCCGTCCGCCATTCGCGGCAGTCTGGTCTCCGACCTGATTGTGTATCTGGGTAGTATCGATTTTGTTATGTCAGATGTGGACCGCTAATTATGCACGAGAATCAACAACCACAAACCGAGGCTTTTGAGCTGAGTGAAGCAGAGCGTGCAGCCATTGAGCACGAGATGCACCACTACGAAGACCCGCGTGCGGCGTCCATTGAAGCGCTGAAAATCGTACAGAAACAGCGTGGTTGGGTGCCGGATGGGGCGATCTATGAGATCGCAAAAGTGCTGGGTATCCCGGCAAGTGACGTAGAAGGCGTAGCCACGTTCTACAGCCAGATCTTCCGTCAGCCGGTCGGCCGCCATGTGATCCGCTACTGTGACAGCGTTGTTTGTCACATCACCGGTTATCAGGGCATTCAGGCCGCTATCGAGAAAAAGCTCGATATCAAGCCAGGGCAGACCACCTTTGATGGTCGCTTTACCCTGCTGCCAACCTGCTGCCTGGGCAACTGCGACAAGGGGCCGACCATGATGATTGATGAGGACACTCACAGCCATCTGACGCCGGAAGCCATTCCTGACCTGCTGGAGCAGTACAAATGAAAACTGTAATTCGTACTGCTGAGACTCATCCGCTGACCTGGCGTCTGCGCGATGATAAACAGCCGGTATGGCTTGAAGAATACGAAAGCAAAAATGGCTATGCCGGTGCGCGTAAGGCACTGGGCGGTATGGCGCCGGATGAAATCGTTAATGCGGTTAAAGACGCTGGCCTGAAAGGGCGCGGCGGCGCGGGCTTTTCCACCGGTCTGAAGTGGAGCCTGATGCCGAAAGACGAATCCATGAACATCCGTTACCTGCTGTGTAACGCCGATGAAATGGAGCCGGGCACCTATAAAGACCGCCTGCTGATGGAGCAGCTGCCGCACCTGCTGGTGGAAGGCATGCTGATCTCCGCGTTTGCGCTGAAAGCCTACCGCGGCTACATCTTCCTGCGCGGCGAGTACATCGAAGCGGCAGAAAACCTGCGTCGCGCGATTGCCGAAGCCACCGAAGCGGGCCTGCTGGGCAAAAACATTCTCGGCACCGGTTTCGACTTTGAACTGTTCGTCCACACCGGGGCAGGGCGTTATATCTGTGGTGAAGAGACCGCACTGATTAACTCCCTCGAAGGCCGCCGTGCTAACCCGCGTTCCAAGCCACCGTTCCCGGCAAGCTCCGGCGTGTGGGGTAAACCGACCTGCGTTAACAACGTCGAAACCCTGTGTAACGTCCCGGCGATCCTCGCTAACGGCGTGGAGTGGTATCAGGGCATCTCCTCAAGCAAAGATGCCGGTACCAAGCTGATGGGCTTCTCCGGTCGCGTGAAGAACCCGGGCGTCTGGGAACTGCCGTTTGGCACCACCGCACGTGAGATTCTTGAAGACTACGCCGGCGGTATGCGCGATGGTCTGAAATTCAAAGCCTGGCAGCCGGGTGGGGCAGGGACTGACTTCCTGACCGAAGCCCACCTTGACCTGCCAATGGAATTCGAAAGCATTGGTAAAGCAGGCAGCCGTCTGGGTACGGCGCTGGCGATGGCCGTCGACCACGAGATTGGCATGGTATCGCTGGTGCGCAACCTGGAAGAGTTCTTCGCCCGCGAGTCCTGTGGCTGGTGTACACCGTGCCGTGACGGTCTGCCGTGGAGCGTGAAGATCCTGCGTGCTATCGAGCGTGGCGAAGGCCAGCCTGGCGATATCGAGACACTTGAGCAACTGTGTCGATTCCTGGGCCCGGGTAAAACCTTCTGTGCGCATGCGCCAGGTGCGGTCGAGCCACTGCAGAGCGCGATTAAATATTTCCGCGACGAATTCGAAGCAGGCATCAAGCAGCCGTTCAGCAATACCCATTCAATCAATGGTATTCAGCCGAACCTGTTGAAAGCGCGCTGGTAAAAACAGAATTTTGATTAACGCTCGGTTTCGACCGAGCCAACTGGAAGCATGCTAATGGCTACGATTCATGTAGACGGCAAAGAATACGAGGTCAACGGCGCGGACAACCTGCTGGAAGCTTGTCTGTCCCTCGGCCTTGATATTCCGTATTTTTGCTGGCATCCGGCGCTGGGGAGCGTCGGTGCTTGCCGCCAGTGTGCGGTGAAGCAATATCAAAACGCGGAAGACACGCGTGGTCGCCTGGTGATGTCCTGTATGACGCCAGCCACCGAAGGTACCTTTATTTCTATCGACGACGCGGAAGCCAAACAGTTCCGCGAAAGCGTGGTGGAGTGGTTGATGACCAACCACCCGCACGATTGTCCGGTCTGTGAAGAGGGCGGTAACTGCCACCTTCAGGATATGACCGTGATGACCGGGCACAGCTTCCGTCGTTACCGTTTCACCAAGCGTACCCACCGTAACCAGGATCTGGGGCCGTTCATCTCTCACGAAATGAACCGTTGCATCGCCTGCTACCGCTGCGTGCGTTACTACAAAGACTACGCCGACGGCGAAGATCTGGGCGTCTATGGCGCACATGACAACGTCTACTTCGGTCGTCCGGAAGATGGCACCCTGGAGAGCGAATTCTCCGGTAACCTGGTCGAAATCTGTCCGACCGGCGTCTTCACCGATAAAACGCACTCCGAGCGTTACAACCGTAAGTGGGACATGCAGTTTGCGCCGAGCATCTGCCAGCAGTGCTCCCTCGGCTGTAACACCAGCCCGGGTGAACGCTATGGCGAGCTGCGTCGTATCGAAAACCGTTACAACGGTACCGTTAACCACTACTTCCTCTGCGACCGTGGTCGTTTCGGCTATGGCTATGTGAACCTGAAAGACCGTCCGCGTCAGCCGGTTCAACGTCGTGGCGATGACCTGATCACCCTGAACGCCGAGCAGGCGATGCAGGGCGCGGCAGATATCCTGCGCCAGTCGAAGAAAGTGATCGGTATCGGCTCCCCGCGCGCCAGCATCGAAAGCAACTTCGCGCTGCGTGAGCTGGTGGGTGCGGATAACTTCTACACCGGTATCGCTCAGGGCGAGCAGGAACGTCTGCAGCTGGTGCTGAAAGTGCTGCGCGAAGGCGGGGTTCATACTCCGGCCCTGCGCGAAATCGAATCTTACGATGCGGTGCTGATCCTGGGTGAAGATTTAACCCAGACCGGCGCTCGCGCTGCCCTGGCGGTTCGTCAGGCGGTGAAAGGTAAAGCACGTGAAATGGCAGCGGCGCAGAAAGTGGCTGACTGGCAGATCGCGGCGATCCTGAACATCGGTCAGCGCGCCAAGCATCCGCTGTTTGTCACTAACGTCGACAATACCCGTCTGGACGACATCGCGGCCTGGACCTACCGCGCCCCGGTTGAAGATCAGGCGCGCCTTGGCTTTGCTATCGCTCACGCGCTGGACAGCAGCTCCCCGGCCGTTGAAGGCCTGGATCGCGACCTGCAGAACAAGGTTGACGTGATCGTGCAGGCGCTGGCCGGTGCGAAGAAACCTCTAATCATTTCCGGGACTAACGCCGGTAGCGCTGAGATCATTGAAGCCGCAGCCAACGTGGCTAAAGCGCTGAAAGGTCGCGGTGCTGACGTTGGCGTGACCATGATTGCCCGTGCGGTAAACAGCATCGGTCTGGGCATGATTGGCGGCGGCTCTCTGGAAGCCGCATTAAGCGAACTGGAATCCGGTTCTGCAGACGCCGTGGTGGTACTGGAAAACGACCTGCATCGTCATGCTTCCGCTGCCCGCGTTGACGCAGCCCTGTCTAAAGCGCCGCTGGTGATGGTTATCGACCATCAGCGTACGGCGATCATGGACAAAGCGCATCTGGTGCTTTCTGCGGCAAGCTTCGCCGAAAGCGACGGTACCGTTGTCAACAACGAAGGCCGCGCCCAGCGCTTCTTCCAGGTTTATGACCCGGCCTACTACGACAACAGCATCGTGATGCTGGAAAGCTGGCGCTGGCTGCACTCCCTGCACAGCACCGTGCTGAGCCGTGAACTGGACTGGACCCAGCTCGACCACGTCATCGACGCAGCCGTGGCACAACTGCCGCAGCTGGCAGGCATTAAAGATGCGGCGCCGGAAGCGAGCTTCCGTATTCGCGGCCAGAAACTGGCCCGTGAACCGCACCGCTACAGCGGCCGTACCGCAATGCGTGCCAACATCAGCGTGCATGAACCGCGTCAGCCGCAGGACAAAGACACCATGTTCGCCTTCTCAATGGAAGGGAACAACCAGCCGTCTGCGCCACGTTCGCAGATCCCGTTCGCATGGGCACCAGGCTGGAACTCACCGCAGGCATGGAACAAGTTCCAGGCGGAAGTGGGCGGTTCCCTGCGCCATGGCGATCCGGGCGTACGTCTGATTGAAGCAAGCGTTAACGGTCTGGAGTTCTTCTCCACCGTTCCGGCACGCTTCCAGGCGGAAGAGGGCAACTGGCGTATTGCGCCGTACTACCATCTGTTTGGTAGCGACGAAATGTCCCAGCGTTCCCCGGTCTTCCAGACCCGTATGCCGCAGCCGTACATCAAGCTCAACCCGGCGGATGCCGCGAAGCTTGGCGTGAACGCTGGCGCGCACATCAGCTTTAGCTACGAAGGCCAGACAATCAGCCTGCCGCTGATTATCTCTGAAGGTCTGACAGCAGGGCAGGTGGGTCTGCCGATGGGTCTGCCTGGCATCGCGCCAGTGCTGGCGGGTGCGCGTCTTGATAACCTGCAGGAGGCAAAAGCATGAGTTGGTTTACGCCCGATCTTATCGACATCCTGCTGAGCATCCTGAAAGCGGTTGTTATTCTGCTGGTGGTAGTCACCTGCGGCGCGTTCATGAGCTTCGGTGAACGTCGTCTGCTCGGTCTGTTCCAGAACCGTTACGGACCGAACCGCGTGGGCTGGGGTGGTTCACTCCAGCTGGTCGCGGACATGATCAAGATGTTCTTTAAAGAGGACTGGATCCCGCGCTTCTCGGATCGCGTGATCTTTACTCTGGCACCGATGATTGCCTTCACCTCGCTGCTGCTGGCGTTTGCTATCGTTCCGGTCAGCCCGACCTGGGTTGTGGCGGATCTGAATATCGGGATCCTGTTCTTCCTGATGATGGCAGGCCTCGCGGTTTACGCGGTGCTGTTCGCCGGTTGGTCCAGTAACAACAAATACTCCCTGCTGGGTGCGATGCGTGCGTCTGCGCAGACCCTGAGCTACGAAGTGTTCCTGGGTCTCTCCCTGATGGGTGTGGTGGCGCAGGCCGGTTCATTCAACATGACCGACATCGTCAACAACCAGGCCGACATCTGGAACGTGATCCCGCAGTTCTTCGGTTTTGTGACCTTTGCTATCGCGGGCGTGGCGGTGTGTCACCGTCACCCGTTTGACCAGCCAGAAGCCGAACAGGAACTGGCCGACGGTTACCACATTGAATATTCCGGTATGAAGTTCGGTCTGTTCTTCGTGGGCGAGTACATCGGTATCGTCACCATTTCCGCGTTGATGGTAACGCTGTTCTTTGGTGGCTGGCATGGCCCGTTCTTACCGCCGTTCATCTGGTTCGCGCTGAAAACCGCGTTCTTCATGATGATGTTCATTTTGATTCGCGCAGCGTTACCGCGTCCGCGTTATGACCAGGTAATGTCCTTCGGCTGGAAAGTGTGCCTGCCGCTGACGCTCGTCAACTTGTTGGTAACGGCGGCTGTCATTCTCTGGCAGCAGCCATAAGGGGCTTTAGACCATGACCTTGAAAGAATTATTGGTAGGTTTCGGCACCCAGGTACGCAGTATCTGGATGATCGGCCTGCACGCGTTTGCCAAACGCGAAACCCGGATGTACCCGGAAGAGCCGGTATATCTGCCGCCGCGCTACCGTGGCCGTATCGTGCTGACGCGCGATCCGGACGGTTCGGAGCGCTGCGTTGCCTGTAACCTGTGTGCGGTAGCCTGTCCGGTAGGCTGTATCTCTCTGCAAAAAGCCGAGACGGTAGACGGTCGCTGGTACCCGGAGTTCTTCCGCATCAACTTCTCACGCTGCATCTTCTGCGGTCTGTGTGAAGAAGCGTGCCCGACCACGGCGATTCAGTTGACCCCGGACTTCGAGCTGGGCGAATACAAGCGTCAGGACCTGGTGTACGAAAAAGAGGATCTGCTGATTTCCGGTCCGGGCAAATACCCGGAATATAACTTCTACCGGATGGCGGGTATGGCAATCGACGGCAAAGATAAGGGCGAAGCAGAGAACGAAGCCAAGCCTATCGACGTCAAGAGCCTGTTACCGTAAGGAGAGGGGCAATGGAATTCGCTTTTTATATCTGTGGCCTGATCGCCATCCTGGCTACGCTGCGAGTGATTACGCACACCAACCCGGTGCATGCGCTGCTCTATTTAATCATTTCGCTGCTGGCCATTTCCGGGGTGTTCTTTGCGCTGGGCGCACACTTTGCGGGTGCGCTTGAAATCATCGTCTACGCCGGGGCCATTATGGTTCTGTTCGTCTTCGTGGTGATGATGCTGAACCTGGGCGGCTCTGAAATTGAACAGGAACGTCAGTGGCTGAAGCCGCAGGTGTGGATTGGTCCGGCAATTTTGTCGGCCATCATGCTGGCGGTGATCGTTTACGCCATTCTGGGCGTTAACGACCAGGGTATCGACGGTACGCCAATTAGCGCCAAAGCGGTGGGTATCACCCTGTTCGGGCCATACGTACTGGCGGTTGAACTGGCCTCGATGCTGCTGCTGGCAGGCCTGGTGGTGGCATTCCACGTTGGTCGCGAAGAGCGTGCTGGCGAGGTGCTGAGCAACCGCAAGGACGACAGCGCGAAAAGAAAAACGGAGGAACGCGCATGATCCCTTTACAACACGGACTGATCCTCGCAGCGATTTTATTCGTGCTGGGCTTAACCGGTCTGGTTATCCGCCGCAATCTGCTGTTTATGCTGATTGGCCTGGAGATCATGATCAACGCTGCCGCGCTGGCCTTTGTGGTCGCCGGTAGCTACTGGGGCCAGACCGATGGTCAGGTGATGTACATTCTCGCCATCAGCCTTGCGGCTGCCGAAGCGAGTATTGGCCTGGCGCTGTTACTGCAGCTCCACCGTCGCCGCCAGAACCTGAACATCGATTCAGTAAGTGAGTTGCGTGGATGAACATGCTTGCCTTAACCATTATTTTTCCGCTGATTGGCTTCCTGCTGCTGGCATTTTCTCGCGGCCGCTGGTCTGAGAATCTGTCTGCCACCGTTGGCATTGGCTCTATTGGTCTGGCTGCGCTGGTCACAGCGTATGCGGGTATCGACTTCTTCAGTAATGGACGTCAGCCTCACAGCGTGCCGCTGTGGACCTGGATGTCGGTCGGTGATTTCAACATCGGTTTCAACCTGGTGCTGGATGGTCTGTCTCTGACCATGCTCTCCGTGGTGACCGGCGTGGGCTTCCTGATCCACATGTTCGCCTCCTGGTATATGCGCGGTGAAGAGGGTTACTCCCGCTTCTTCGCCTACACCAACCTGTTTATCGCCAGCATGGTCGTTCTGGTGCTGGCCGATAACCTGCTGCTGATGTATCTCGGCTGGGAAGGCGTGGGTCTCTGCTCTTACCTGCTGATCGGTTTCTACTACACCGATCCGAAGAATGGCGCAGCGGCCATGAAAGCGTTCGTCGTGACCCGTGTGGGTGACGTCTTCCTCGCCTTCGCGCTGTTCATTCTTTACAACGAACTGGGCACGCTGAACTTCCGCGAAATGGTGGAACTGGCGCCGGCGCACTTCGAAGCAGGCAACAACATGCTGTGGTGGGCAACCCTGATGCTGCTGGGTGGTGCTGTGGGTAAATCCGCACAGCTGCCGTTGCAGACCTGGCTTGCTGACGCGATGGCGGGTCCAACCCCTGTCTCCGCGCTGATCCACGCCGCGACCATGGTTACCGCCGGTGTTTACCTGATTGCGCGTACCCACGGTCTGTTCCTGATGACCCCGGAAATCCTGCATCTGGTCGGTATCGTTGGTGCGGTAACGCTGGTGCTGGCAGGCTTTGCCGCGCTGGTGCAAACCGACATCAAACGCGTTCTCGCTTACTCCACCATGAGCCAGATTGGCTACATGTTCCTGGCGCTGGGCGTACAGGCGTGGGACGCGGCGATTTTCCATCTGATGACGCATGCGTTCTTTAAAGCGCTGCTGTTCCTCTCGTCCGGTTCGGTGATCCTCGCCTGCCACCACGAGCAGAACATCTTCAAGATGGGCGGTTTGCGCAAATCCATTCCGCTGGTTTACGTCTGCTTCCTGGTGGGCGGCGCGGCGCTGGCGGCACTGCCGCTGATCACCGCGGGCTTCTTCAGTAAGGACGAAATCCTTGCGGGCGCCATGGCGAATGGTCATATCAATCTGATGGTTGCGGGTCTGGTCGGTGCATTCATGACCTCCCTGTATACCTTCCGTATGATTTTCATCGTCTTCCACGGTAAAGAACAAATTCACGCTCACGCAGGGAAGGGGATTACCCACCACCTGCCGCTGATTGTGCTGCTGGTACTCTCCACCTTCGTTGGCGCAATGATTGTGCCACCGCTGCAGGGCGTACTGCCGGCGACAACCGAGCTTGAGCACGGTCGCGTTCTGACGCTTGAAATCACCTCGGGTGTGGTCGCCATTGCGGGCATCCTGATCGCTGCCTGGCTGTGGCTCGGTAAGCGTACGCTGGTCACTGCGGTGGCCAACAGTGCGCCGGGCCGTCTGCTGGGTACCTGGTGGTACAACGCGTGGGGCTTCGACTGGCTGTACGACATGATCTTCGTGAAACCCTTCCTCGGCATTGCGTGGCTGATTAAACGCGATCCGCTGAACTCACTGATGAACACCCCGGCAATCCTCTCCCGCTTTGCAGGTAAAGGCCTGCTGTTCAGCGAGAACGGGTATCTGCGCTGGTACGTGGCGTCCATGAGCATCGGTGCGGTTGTGGTGCTGGCGCTGCTGATGGTTTTGCGTTGATCGTTAAGTGAATTTAATTCGAATTCGTTGAAAATCAGGCCCCTGCTGGGGGCCTTAAAAAGGAATGCAAATCGCCATGTTACTACCCTGGCTAATATTAATTCCCTTTATCGGTGGGTTCCTGTGCTGGCAGACCGAACGCTTTGGCGTGAAGATGCCGCGCTGGATTGCGCTGATCACCATGGGATTGACGCTTGCGCTTGGCCTGCAACTCTGGTTGCAGGGCGGCTATTCTCTGACTCAGTCCGCGGGCATTCCGCAGTGGCAGTCTGAATTCATTCTGCCGTGGATCCCGCGTTTCGGTATCACCATTCACCTGGCGATTGATGGTCTGTCGCTGCTGATGGTGGTGCTGACCGGTCTGCTCGGCGTTCTGGCGGTACTGTGCTCCTGGCGAGAAATCGAAAAATACCAGGGCTTCTTCCACCTGAACCTGATGTGGATCCTGGGCGGCGTTATCGGCGTGTTCCTTGCCATCGACATGTTCCTGTTCTTCTTCTTCTGGGAGATGATGCTGGTGCCGATGTACTTCCTGATCGCGCTGTGGGGCCATAAGGCGTCCGACGGTAAAACGCGTATCACGGCGGCAACCAAGTTCTTCATCTATACCCAGGCGAGTGGTCTGGTGATGTTGATTGCCATCCTGGCGCTGGTGTTCGTGCACTACAACGCGACCGGTGTCTGGACCTTCAACTATCAGGACCTGCTGAAGACCCCGATGTCTCACGGTGTTGAATACCTGCTGATGCTGGGCTTCTTCATTGCGTTTGCGGTGAAAATGCCGGTGGTGCCACTGCACGGCTGGCTGCCGGATGCGCACTCCCAGGCACCAACGGCGGGTTCCGTTGACCTGGCGGGGATCCTGCTGAAAACCGCAGCCTATGGTCTGCTGCGTTTTGCACTGCCGCTGTTCCCGAATGCCTCCGCAGAGTTCGCGCCAATTGCCATGTGGCTGGGTGTGATCGGTATCTTCTACGGTGCCTGGATGGCCTTCACGCAGTACGACATCAAACGTCTGATTGCTTACACCTCCGTCTCCCACATGGGCTTCGTGCTGATTGCGATCTACACCGGCAGCCAGCTGGCGTACCAGGGCGCGGTGATCCAGATGATTGCGCACGGTCTGTCCGCAGCCGGCCTCTTCATCCTGTGTGGTCAGCTGTATGAACGTCTGCATACCCGTGACATGCGTCAGATGGGCGGTTTGTGGGGCAAAATGAAATGGCTGCCAGCGATGTCGATGTTCTTCGCGGTTGCTACCCTGGGGATGCCGGGCACCGGTAACTTCGTCGGCGAATTCATGATCCTGTTCGGCAGCTTCAAAGTGGTGCCGGTCATTACCGTGATCTCCACCTTTGGTCTGGTGTTCGCTTCCGTGTACTCGCTGGCGATGCTGCACCGCGCTTACTTCGGTAAAGCGAAGAGTGAAATCGCTGCCAAAGAGCTGCCGGGGATGTCGCTGCGCGAGCTGTTCATCATCCTGCTGCTGGTCGTACTGCTGGTGCTGCTGGGCTTCTATCCGCAGCCGATTCTGGATACCTCGCACTCCGCGATGGGTAACATCCAGCAGTGGTTTGTTAATTCTGCTTCTACTACAAGGCCGTAAATCGCCATGACAATAACTCCACAACAACTGATTGCGCTGCTACCGCTGCTGATCGTCGGATTGACGGTGGTGGTTGTGATGCTCTCCATTGCGTGGCGACGCAATCACTTCCTGAATGCCACGCTGGCGGTTCTGGGTCTGAACGCTGCGTTAGTCTCCCTCTGGTTTGTTGGCCAGGCGGGCGCGATGGATGTCACTCCGCTGATGCGCGTTGACGGCTTCGCCATGCTGTACACCGGGCTGGTGCTGTTAGCCAGCCTGGCGACCTGTACCTTTGCTTACCCGTGGCTGGAAGGCTACAACGACAACAGAGAAGAGTTTTACCTGCTGGTTCTGATTGCCGCCCTTGGCGGTATTCTGCTGGCGAATGCCAACCATCTGGCGGCGCTGTTCCTCGGTATTGAGCTGATCTCTCTGCCGCTGTTCGGCCTGATTGGTTATGCCTTCCGTCAGAAGCGCTCTCTGGAAGCGAGTATCAAGTATACGATCCTGTCTGCTGCTGCTTCGTCCTTCCTGCTGTTTGGTATTGCGCTGATCTACGCCCAGTCCGGTAACCTCTCCTTCATGGCGCTCGGCAAGAGCCTCGGCGACGGCATGCTGCACGAGCCGCTGCTGCTGGCGGGTCTGGGCATGATGATTGTTGGCCTTGGCTTTAAACTTTCTCTGGTGCCGTTCCACCTGTGGACGCCAGACGTTTACCAGGGTGCTCCGGCACCGGTCTCCACCTTCCTGGCGACGGCGAGCAAAATCGCTATCTTCGGCGTGGTGATGCGTCTGTTCCTGTACGCACCGGTAGGCGAGAGCGAAGCGGTTCGTGTGGTGCTGGGTATTATTGCCTTCGTCTCCATCATCTTCGGTAACCTGATGGCGCTGAGCCAGACCAACATCAAGCGTCTGCTCGGTTACTCCTCCATCTCGCACCTTGGCTACCTGATGGTGGCGCTGATTGCGCTGCAGAGCGGTCAGATGTCCATGGAGACCGTGGGTGTCTACCTGGCCGGTTACCTGTTCAGCAGCCTCGGCGCGTTCGGCGTGGTGAGCCTGATGTCCAGCCCGTACCGTGGCCCGGATGCAGACTCCCTGTTCTCCTACCGTGGTCTGTTCTGGCACCGTCCGATCCTCTCTGCGGTCATGACCGTGATGATGCTGTCGCTGGCGGGTATCCCGATGACGCTCGGCTTTATCGGTAAATTCTACGTGCTGGCTGTCGGTGTGCAGGCGGGTCTGTGGTGGCTGACGGCGGGGGTCGTTATCGGCTCCGCGATTGGTCTCTACTACTATCTGCGCGTTGCCGTGAGCCTGTACCTGAGCGCGCCTCAGCAGCTCAACCGCGATGCACCGACCAACTGGCAGTACAGCGCCGGTGGTATTGTGGTGCTGATCTCCGCGCTGCTGGTACTGATCTTCGGTATCTATCCGCAGCCGCTGATTACCATCGTGCAGCACGCGATGCCGCTGATGTAAACAAACAAAAAACCCGCCTCGGCGGGTTTTTTATTGCCCAGCGGCGCTGCGCTTGCAGGGCCTACGGGTATTGTAGGCCGGGTAAGCGCAGCGCCACCCGGCAAAAGAGCGCAAATCAGGCCAACTGCTTACGGCTAATCAACGGCCCGTCAATCTTCTTCGTTGAGCGCTCCAGCACCTCTTCAATCACCGATGACAGCTCGTTCAGCTCGAACTTCGCCACGTAGCCATCGGCTTTCACCTTGCGGATATGATCTTCGTTGGCGTTGCCAGACAGGGAAGAGTGGATCACTACCGGAATGTCTTTCAGGATCGCGTCGGTTTTGATTTTGCGGGTCAGGGTAAAGCCGTCCATCTCCGGCATCTCAAGGTCGGTCAACACCATGGCGATCTTATCGGTGATCGGCACGCCTTCCGCCTGGGCCTGTGCCGCCAGGACGCCAATTTTCTCCCACGCCTCTTTGCCGGTAATATGCATCAGCGCCGGGATCTGCATCGCCTGCAGCCCTTTCTCCAGCATCGAACGCGCCACTTTGGAGTCTTCTGCCACAATCGCCACGGCACCCGGCTTGATGTTGAATTTGGTGGTCTTCAGGTCGGTGGCATGCAGATCGTGGTTGGCCGGAGTGATGTCATACAGGATCTGCTCCACGTCCAGCACCATCGCCAGATCGTTGGTATCGGTCTTCTCGTCCAGGCAGGCAATACTGGTGATATAGCGTCCGCTGACGGCGGTTTCCGCCGCGTGCACCTGCTTCCAGTCCAGCCGCATGATGTTCTCGACCGACTCGACGGCAAAGGCCTGCACGCTACGGGCATACTCGGTGATCAGTAAGATATTCAGCCCCGTCGTCGGCTTGCAGCCCGCCACGGCGGCGAGATCGATAACCGGGATCACCTGGTCACGAATATTGACCATCCCCATCAGGGGTGACTTCATCCCCGCGGGTTTGGTGAACGCTGGCATGGGCACAATCTCGCGAAGCTTAAAGACGTTGATGCCGAACAGCTCAGATTTGTTTTCATTCATTGATGTGCCGAGACGAAACAGCAGCAGCTCAAAACGGTTCGACAGGGTCAGATTTGCCCTGTCATCAATGTCTTTCTGGAAATTATCCATTCTACCCTCGAGTGAAAAATACCTGCCTGTTAGGGGTTATCGGCAGTCCCGGGGAAAAATAGAGCGTTAAACACGCATCGTGGCAAAATCTTCTGCCAGCTGGGTGTTGGCAAAGAGGGCACGGCACTCGGCCAGCAGCATGGCGCAGCCTTCGGCGTCATAGCGGGAGCTGACGTGGGTGACGATCAGCTTTTTCACCTGCGCGTCGCAGGCAAGCCTGGCCGCCTGATGCGTTGAGCTGTGGCCGCGGCTGTTGGCTTTCTCCTCCATCGCCGCCTCAAGCGTCGCCTCATGTACCAGTAGATCGACGCCCCGGGCCAGCGCGAGGGCGTTCTCGCAGGGGGCGGTATCCCCGAAGATGGCCAGCTTCTTACCGGGACGGGGTGGGGAGAGATAGTCTGCGCCGTCGATCGTCCGGCCATCGTCCAGAGTAACGCGCTCCCCGCGCTTGAGCTGCTGGAACAGCGGGCCGAAGGGCACCCCGGCTGCCACGAGCGCCGCACCGTCCAGAGCGCCGGGTTTATCCTGCTCCTCAATGCGATAGCCGTAACACTCCACGGGATGATTCAGCGCGGCCGCGGTCACGGTATACGCATCATCGCTGAACACCACGCCGGCGCTAATCTCGACAATCTCAAGGGGATAGTCGGTCCAGGAGCCGCTGATGCGCAGGCTGGTTTCGACAAACTCGCGGATCCCGGGCGGGCCGTAAATGGTCAGCGGGTGCATATTGCCCGCCATCGAGCGACTGCACAGCAGCCCCGGCAGGCCAAAAAGATGATCGCCGTGCAGATGGGTAATGAAAATTTTATCCAGTTTGCCGGGATGGCTGGCGGTGCGCAGCAGCTGGTGCTGCGTCCCTTCGCCGCAGTCAAACATCCACAAACCGCCGCGGGTCGGGTGCTGTAAATCCAGCAGAATCGAGGTGACGTTGCGTGTACGGGTCGGCACGCCAGCGGATGTTCCTAAAAAAAGCAGCTCCATAATGCACTCAGCCTCTGTGCCGGGGATGAAAAGTCATTAGTATAACGGCTACCTACACGATAAGGAGACCCCAATGATCCAGTGGCAAGATCTGCACCATAGCGAACTGACCGTTCCCGCGCTTTATGCCTTACTTCAGCTGCGCTGCGAGGTCTTTGTCGTCGAACAAACCTGCCCTTACCAGGACATCGACGGCGACGACCTGGTGGGGGAGAACCGCCATATCCTCGGCTGGAAAGATAACCAACTGGTGGCTTATGCGAGGATTCTGAAAAGCGACGACGATTTTTCCCCCGTTGTGATTGGTCGGGTCATTGTCAGCGGCCAGGCGCGGGGCGAAAAGCTCGGATACGCCCTGATGGAAAAAACCCTGCACGCCTGTGAAAAACAGTGGTCGAACAAAGCGTTATACCTGGGCGCGCAGGCGCATTTGCAGGCATTTTACGCCCATTTTGGCTTTGTGCCGGTGACCGACGTCTACGATGAAGATGGCATCCCGCATATCGGCATGGCGAAAGAGATACAACAAGCGTAGCAGGCAGAATCGGCAGGGATTGTCTATAGTTAGCGAACTGATGCAACCACAAGGAGAAAACTATGTCCTTCCAATCTTCGGAAACGCATGTTGATGACGATCTGACGCTGTTAAGTGAAACGCTGGAAGAGGTCCTCCGTTCTTCAGGCGATCCGGCCGATCAAAAGTACATTGAGCTGAAGGCGCGCGCCGAACAGGCACTGCACGACGTGAAAACACGCGTCAGCCAGGCGTCGGACACTTACTATTATCGGGCTAAAAAAGCGGTCTATCGTGCAGACGATTATGTCCGTGAAAAACCCTGGCAGGGTATTGGGGTAGGTGCCGCCGCCGGTCTGGTGCTCGGTATTCTTCTCGCCCGCCGTTAACGCTACACACGCACGCTTCTCCCTGCCAAATAGGGGGTACTGCTTTTTCAGGCAACTACCCCGTATAATGTGAGGTTTTTGAGCTGGGAGAAGTTCGCGTGCACTCGATTTCCACCGCGCTGGCAGGCCTTTGCCACCAGTTAGCCGCCGATTTTCCTGATGCACCTGGCCTGCATCACCTCGATGTCTCTTTTGCGCTCAACGATGCGTTTGACCCACTCGCCTGGCTGAATGCCCAGCAATGTTTTCCCCAGTTCTACTGGCAACAGCGGAACGGCGATGAAGAGTACGCCGCGCTGGGGGCAACCCAACACTTCGCCTCTCTCTCAACCGCCCGTCATTTTTTACAGCGTTATCCGCAATGTCCTGACCTTAAGGTCGTTGGCGTGAATGCGTTTGATCCGCAGCAGGGCGACCTGTTCCTGCCGCGTCTGCTGTGGCAACGCAACGGCGGAACCGCGACGCTGCGGCTGGTACTTTGCAGCGCTACCTCGCTGAAAAACGATGCGCAGCACGCACGCGAATTTATCCGCTCCCTTGAAGAGATCCAGCCTGTCGAGGCTGTTGTCCAGCCGGTGGTGAGCGAGACCCACCGGCCGGAGAAATCCGGGTGGCTGGCGTTAGTCCGCCGTGCAACCGACGCCATTGCTCAGGGGGCGTTCGATAAAGTAGTGCTGGCCCGGGCAACGGATCTGCAGTTCAGCCTGCCGGTTAACCCTGCCGCCCTGATGGCGGCCAGCCGTCGGGTGAATTTCCAGTGCTACCACTTTTTGATGCGTCCCGATGCGACTCATGCGTTTCTCGGTTCGTCGCCGGAGCGACTGTGGCGGCGGCGCGGAACCTTGTTGCGCACCGAGGCGCTGGCCGGTACGGTCGCCAGCCATCCGGATGAGGTGCAGGCCGCTCACCTGGGCGACTGGCTGATGAATGATGATAAAAACCAGCGCGAAAATATGCTGGTGGTCGAGGATATCTGTCAGCGCCTGCAGCGCGAGGGTGGGATGCTTGACGTCCTGCCGCCGCAAATCGTGCGCCTGCGTAAGGTCCAGCATTTACGCCGCTGCATCTGGACCGCGCTACAACAGCCGAACGATGAACAGTGCCTGATGCTGCTCCAGCCCACCGCGGCGGTCGCCGGTCTGCCGCGCCAGGCGGCATGGGAGTTTATCGCCCGCAATGAACCCTTCGACCGCGAGGGGTATGCCGGTTCTGCGGGCTATCTGTCGTTAGCGCAAAGCGAGTTCTGTGTAGCGTTGCGCTCGGCCAGAGTGCAGGGATCCTGCGTGCGCCTGTACGCCGGGGCGGGGATCGTCAGCGGTTCCGACCCGGAACAGGAGTGGCAGGAGATCGAAAATAAAGCCGCCGGGCTGCGCTCTCTCCTCCTAAAGGATTAATACTGAGTCGTACATACCCGATTCATATCAAAATTACATCTTTTCCTATTATTTATACTAAGTCGCAATATTGATACCGGACAATTCCATGTCAGTGAGTTCTTTTAACCGGCGCTGGGCGGCGGTGATCCTTGAAGCCCTGACCCGCCATGGCGTCAGGCACGTTTGCATCGCACCCGGCTCGCGTTCGACGCCGCTGACGCTGGCCGCTGCGGAAAACCGCGCCTTTATTCATCACACCCATTTTGATGAGCGCGGGCTCGGGCATCTGGCGCTGGGGCTGGCGAAAGCCAGTAACGCCCCGGTGGCGGTAATTGTCACCTCCGGTACCGCGGTGGCGAACCTCTATCCGGCGTTGATTGAAGCCGGGCTGACCGGCGAAAAACTGGTCCTGCTGACGGCGGATCGCCCCCCGGAGCTGATCGACTGTGGCGCAAACCAGGCCATTCGCCAGCCGGGACTCTTTGCCTCTCACCCTACCGAAACGCTGTCGCTGCCGCGTCCGACCCGGGATATTCCCGCCCGCTGGCTGGTCTCAACGGTGGATAACGCCCTGGGCGCGTTGCGCGCGGGCGCGCTGCATATTAATTGCCCGTTTGCCGAGCCGCTGTATGGCGAAATGGACGAGACCGATCTTGCCTGGCAGCAGGCGCTGGGCGACTGGTGGCAGAGCGATAAACCCTGGCTGAGCGCCCCGGCAGAGCTTGCGAGCCCCAAACAGCGCGACTGGTTCTTCTGGCGGCAAAAACGCGGCGTGGTGCTTGCGGGCAGAATGAGCGCAGCGGAAGGCAAAAAGGTGGCGGAGTGGGCGCAAACCCTCGGCTGGCCGCTGATTGGCGACGTGCTCTCCCAGACCGGGCAGCCGCTGCCGTGTGCCGACCTGTGGCTGGGCAATGCCAAAGCCGTCACCGAGCTGGAGCAGGCGCAGATTGTGGTCCAGCTGGGCGGCAGTCTGACGGGGAAACGGCTGCTGCAGTGGCAGGCTACCTGCACGCCGGAGGAGTACTGGCTGGTGGATCCGCGGGAAGGACGGCTGGATCCGGCGCACCATCGTGGTCGTCGGCTGGTCTCGAACGTGGCCGACTGGCTGGAACTGCATCCGGCGGAAAAACGCGCCCCCTGGGCCGCGGCGATCCCGGAGCTCTCCCGCCAGGCCTGGCAGCTGACGGCGCAACACAGCGAAGAATTTGGCGAGGCCCAGCTGGCGCACCGCATTCGTCACTATCTGCCCGAGCAGGGGCAGCTGTTTGTCGGCAACAGTCTGGTGGTGCGTCTGATTGATGCCTTTTCCCGCCTGCCGGCAGGCTATCCGGTGTTCAGCAACCGCGGCGCCAGCGGCATTGACGGTCTGATCTCCACCGCAGCCGGGGTCCAGCGTGCCAACGCCCGCTCGACGCTGGCGATCGTGGGCGATCTCTCGGCGCTGTACGATCTCAACGCGCTGGTGCTGTTACGCCAGGCCTCTGCCCCCTTTGTGCTGCTGGTGATCAACAATAACGGTGGGCAGATTTTCTCCCTCCTGCCGACGCCGCAAAGCGAGCGCGAGCGCTTCTATCTGATGCCGCAAAACGTACAGTTTGAACATGCCGCGGCGATGTTCAGCCTCCGCTATCAGCGCCCAACGAACTGGGCCGAACTGGAGAGCGCCCTGAATACGGCGTGGAGTAAACCCCGCGCAACGCTGATCGAAGTGGTAGTTAACGACAGCGACGGCGCGCAGATGTTGCAGAACCTGCTGGCGCAGGTAAGCCATCTATGATCCTGCAGGGGACGCACTACGCTGGCGCGGCAGGAAACCCCTGGCTGGTTTTCCTGCACGGCTTTTCCGGCGATCGCCGTGAATGGCAGCTGCCCGAGGCGTGTCTGGACGATTATCCCCGGCTGTATCTCGATCTGCCTGGACACGGCGCATCGGCGTCCATTGCGGTGAATGATTTCAGCGATGTGAGTCGTCTGCTGAATCGCACCCTAATTAGTTACAACATACTCAATTACTGGCTGGTGGGGTACTCCCTCGGCGGCCGCATTGCGATGTATCACGCCTGCCAGCGTCCGGATGGGCTGCAGGGGCTAATCGTCGAGGGGGCGCATCCGGGGTTGCGTGACGACCAGGAACGCGCAAGCCGCCGCGCCTCCGATGCGCACTGGGCCGCACGTTTTCGCCATGAACCCTTAGAAGCGGTATTTGCAGACTGGTATCAACAGCCGGTATTTGCCTCGTTAACCGTAGCACAGCGTCAGGAGCTGGTAGCCCTGCGCAGCCGCAACAACGGCACAACCCTGGCCGCGATGTTGCAGGCAACGTCCCTGGCCGAACAACCCGATTTACGGGCCGCGCTCGCTGAGTGCGTGGTCCCTTTTTTCTACCTGTATGGCGAGCGGGATGAGAAGTTCAGGGCGATAGCCCGGGAACTTCCCGCGATCGGCCATGAAATTCCCTTTGCCGGACATAACGCCCATCGGGAAAACCCCGATGCGGTGGCTGAGCGTCTGGCTCAGATATTCCGTCTACCCATAAAGGACACTCTATGATCTACCCTGATGAAAACATGCTCTACGCACCGGTGGAATGGCAGGACTGCTCCGAAGGTTACACCGACATCCGTTACCACAAATCGGCGGACGGCATCGCTAAAATCACCATCAACCGTCCCGAAGTACGTAACGCGTTTCGTCCGGTCACCGTCAAGGAGATGATCAATGCCCTGGCGGATGCCCGTTATGACGACAACATCGGCGTGATTGTCCTGACCGGGGAAGGCGAAAAAGCCTTCTGCGCCGGTGGCGATCAGAAAGTGCGCGGCGACTATGGCGGATACCAGGATGACTCTGGCGTGCACCACCTGAACGTGCTCGACTTCCAGCGCCAGATCCGCACCTGTCCGAAACCGGTGGTGGCAATGGTGGCTGGCTACTCCATCGGCGGGGGCCACGTGCTGCACATGATGTGTGACCTGACCATTGCCGCAGAGAACGCCATCTTCGGCCAGACCGGCCCGAAAGTCGGCTCCTTCGACGGCGGTTGGGGGGCGTCCTACATGGCCCGCATCGTCGGCCAGAAAAAAGCGCGTGAGATCTGGTTCCTGTGCCGTCAGTACAACGCCCAGGAAGCGCTGGATATGGGCCTGGTCAACACCGTGGTACCCATTGCCGATCTGGAAAAAGAGACCGTGCGCTGGTGTCGTGAAATGCTGCAAAACAGCCCGATGGCGCTGCGCTGCCTGAAGGCGGCGCTGAATGCCGACTGCGATGGTCAGGCTGGGCTGCAGGAGCTGGCGGGCAACGCCACCATGCTGTTCTACATGACCGAAGAGGGTCAGGAAGGACGTAACGCCTTCAACGAGAAGCGCCAGCCGGACTTCAGTAAATACAAACGGAATCCGTAATGCGCAGCGTACAGATCTACCGCTGGCAGGTACCGATGGACGCGGGTGTGGTACTGCGCGAACGGCGGTTAAAAACTCGCGACGGTCTGTTCGTTCATTTGCAGCAGGGCGATCGGCACGGGTGGGGAGAAATTTCCCCCCTGCCGGACTTCAGCCGCGAATCGCTGGAGGAGGCCGACGCTTCGCTGCGGGCGTGGAGTAACGCCTGGCGCGACGGCGAAGCGCCTCTGTTGCCCGGTCTGCCGTCGGTGGATTTTGGCATCAGCTGCGCGCTGGCGGAGCTGGACGGCTCCCTGCCGGAAGAGGCTGACTATCGCGCGGCGCCGCTCTGTACCGGCGATCCTGACGAACTCTTTGCCGTACTGGCCGCCATGCCGGGCGAGAAGGTGGCGAAGATTAAGGTCGGTCTGTACGAAGCGGTACGCGACGGCATGGTAGCGAATCTGCTGCTGGAGGCTATTCCGGATCTGCGTCTGCGCCTTGATGCCAACCGAGCCTGGACCCCGCTGAAAGCGCAGCAGTTTGCGAAGTACGTTAACCCGGCGTACCGGGATCGTATTGCCTTCCTGGAAGAACCCTGTAAAACGCGCGCGGACTCGCTGGCGTTTGCCCGGGAGACGGGGATCGCCATCGCCTGGGATGAAAGCCTGCGCGAGGATGATTTCGAATGGACTGCCGAGCCGGGCGTCAGGGCGGTGGTGATCAAACCTACGCTCACCGGCAGCATCGCGAAGGTGCGCGAGCAGGTGGAAGCGGCCCACGCCCTCGGGCTGACGGCGGTGATCAGCTCGTCGATTGAGTCGAGCCTCGGCCTGACCCAGCTGGCGCGGATTGCTGCGCAGTTCACGCCGGACATCGTTCCCGGCCTGGATACTCTGAACCTGATGCAGGCGCAACTGCTGCGGCCGTGGCCAGGCAACGCCTTGCCCTGTCTGGATCATGAGGCGCTGGAGCCGCTGCTATGACCTTTTCCGACTGGCCGTGGCGACACTGGTGCGCGCGTAAGGCTCAACAAACGGCACTGCGGCTTAACGGCGAATGTCTGACCTGGCGCGCGCTCTGTCAGCGTACCGATGCGCTGGCGAGCGGCTTTGTGCAGCAGGGGGTAAGGGAAGGCGATGGGGTGATGCTGCAGGCGCATAATCACCCCGACACGCTGCTGGCGTGGCTGGCGCTGTTGCAATGCGGGGCGCGGATCCTGCCGGTGAACCCGCAACTGCCGCGTTCCGTGCTGGAGATCCTGCTCCCGCCCCTGACGCTGCGCTTTGCGCTGGTACTCAACGGTGAGGGCGGCTATTCCGGCCTGTCTGCTCTTACGCTGGATTGGCAGCAGGGGAGTGCGGGCGCGGTCTGGCAGCCTGAGCGGCTGGCGACCATGACTTTAACCTCGGGCTCGACAGGGCTGCCGAAAGCGGCGGTGCACACCTGTGCCGCCCATCTGGCCAGCGCCGAAGGCGTGCTGGCGCTTCTGCCCTACGCCGGTGAAGACGACTGGCTGCTCTCTCTGCCGCTGTTCCATGTCTCCGGACAGGGGATCCTGTGGCGCTGGTTGCTGGCGGGTGCCCGCCTGACCGTCTGTGAAAAACAGCCTCTGGAGCAGATGCTGCAGGGCTGTACCCACGCTTCGCTGGTACCAACGCAGCTCTGGCGGCTGCTCAACGGCCAGGAAGAGGTGGCGCTAAAAGCGGTGCTGCTGGGCGGCGCGGCAATCCCCGGGGAGTTAACCCTGCGGGCTGCCAGTCGGGGCATTCGTAGCTGGTGCGGCTACGGCCTGACGGAGTTCGCCTCCACGGTCTGCGCTAAAGAGGCGGATGGCCTGGCGGATGTCGGCTATCCGCTGCCGGGTCGGGAAGTGAAGCTGGTGGAGGGCGAAGTGTGGTTAAAGGCGGCCAGCATGGCCAACGGCTACTGGCGTGATGGCCAGCTTGTGTCCGTCGCCAACGCGCAGGGCTGGTTCGCCACCCGCGATCGCGGTGAGATTGTGGACGGACGCCTGACGATCCTCGGCCGTATGGATAACCTCTTTTTCAGCGGCGGGGAGGGGATCCAGCCGGAAGAGCTGGAGCGGGTGATCGGCACCCATCCTCAGGTCAGTCAGGTGTACGTGGTTCCCCTCGATGACGTCGAGTTTGGTCAGCGGCCGGTGGCGGTCGTGGAGTGCGAAGCCGGAGCGGATATCGCCCAGCTGCCGCACTGGCTCAGCGATAAGCTGGCGCGTTTTCAGCAGCCGGTGCACTGGCTGGTCCTCCCGGCTGAACTGAAAAATGGCGGGATTAAGATCTCCCGTCGCGCCCTGCAACAGTGGGTTCATCAGTCGTTAAGAGGCTGATTTGCGAGCCTCGGCAGCGGGACATGCTGGAACTCCATGAGCAACTGGTCAGGATCCTGGCGCTGGGATACACTGGCAATGCCCAGCTAAAAACGTTGCTCAACTATCTCTTTCAGGCCGGTCATACCGCCGATCCCGCAGCGTTTTTGCAGGCATTAGCACACAGGACGAAGGATCATCAGCATAAGGAGACGTTAATGAATATTGCGCAATATCTCCGGGAAGAGGGCATGGCTCAGGGATTAAATCAGGGGCTAAGTCAGGGCAGAGCGGAAGGCATCGAACAGGAGGCGCTTCGCATCGCGAAGGCCATGCTGGAAAAGGGCCTGCCGCCTGAGACCGTCACCCAACTGACCGGGCTGGCACCCGAGATTGTCGAGCAGGCCAGACATTAATCATGCAATAAAAAACGGGAGCCTGGGCTCCCGTTCTGTTTTTTTACTTCTCTTCTGCTAAGCGCATCAGCGCCGCCTGGACACCCGCCCCGTAGTGCGGATGGACTTCACTGAAAAGGGCTATCTGGCGCGCCTGAATAAACGCCGGCACGTCCCGCATATCCCCGGCGATACGGTCAAACATCCGCTGGTGTTCTTCCGGGCTCAGCAGTTCAAACAGCTTGCGCGGCTGGCTGAAGTAGTCGGTATCCTCACGATGATTCCAGTGATCGGCTGCACCTTCCAGCGACAACGGCGGCTCGCTGTAGTCCGGCTGTTCCTGGAAGACGCCAAAGCTGTTTGGCTCATAGGTGGCACCATTACCGCTGTTGCCATCCACACGCATTGCGCCGTCGCGATGGTAGTTATGGAACGGACAGCGCGGGGCGTTCACCGGGATCTGATGATGGTTGACGCCTAAACGGTAGCGGTGAGCATCGCCGTAGGAGAACAGGCGCCCCTGCAGCATGCGATCCGGCGAGAAGCCAATTCCCGGGACCACGTTAGCAGGCGACATCGCCACCTGCTCGACTTCTGCAAAGTAATTATCCGGGTTGCGGTTGAGCTCCAGCACACCCACTTCCTGCAGCGGATAGTCGCCGTGCGGCCAGACTTTGGTCAGATCGAAGGGATTGTAAGGCACCTTCGCGGCATCGCTTTCCGGCATGATCTGCACGTAAAAAGTCCAGCGCGGGAAATCGCCTTTTTCGATGGAGTTAAACAGATCCCGCTGTGAGCTCTCGCGGTCTTCCGCGACCAGGCGTTTGGCTTCATCGTCCATCAGGTTATCAATACCCTGCTGGGATTTGAGGTGGAATTTCACCCAGAAGCGTTCGTTGTTGTGGTTAATAAAGCTGAATGCATGACTGCCAAAGCCGTGCATGGTGCGATAGGAGCGCGGCAGACCGCGATCGCTGAAGTCGATGGTGAGCTGGTGCAGGGTTTCCGGCAGCAGGGAGAAGAAATCCCATTTGTACGTCGGGTTACGCAGGTTGGTACGGGGATCGCGTTTCACCACGTGGTTGAGATCCGGGAACTTCAGCGGATCGCGGAGGTAGAAAACCGGAGTGTTATTTCCGACCAGGTCCCAGTTGCCTTCCTCGGTGTAGAACTTGATGGAGAAGCCGCGGATATCGCGTTCCGCATCGGCGGCACCGCGTTCACCGGCCACGGTGGAGAAGCGCACAAAGAGATCGGTTTTTTTACCGACAGCGGAGAACAGCTTCGCGCGGGTAAAGGCGGTGATGTCCTGGGTCACGGTAAGGGTACCGTAGGCGCCTGAGCCTTTGGCATGCATCCGACGCTCCGGGATCACTTCTCTGTCGAAATGCGCCAGTTTTTCCAGGAACCAGACATCCTGCAGCAGCATCGGTCCGCGTGGGCCCGCCGTAGCAACATTGTTGTTATGAACGACGGGACAGCCGGATGACGTGGTTAAACCTTTCTTGCTCATATTTTCTCCCTGATGTGTGAGTATTAATCGGTAAATTCCGTTTTGAGCGAAAGTTAATCTAAATAAATTAGTCAGGGCGATTATTGATCGGGCGCAATTTAACCGGGTGTAATCTGTTTCTCCGAATTTAACATTGTTAAAACCTGTAAGTATCAACTCGTTACAATCTAATTTTTTTATTACACCATGACAGCGTTGATCCCTGGCCGACTCACGTTAAAATCACGCGTTTTGGGAATTTATCTAAATAATTGTGCGGGATCACGACAATGAAAAAAGTGGCATTACTGGGCCTTGGCGGCCTGATGTTTGTTTCTGCGGCAGCTAACGCCATTACCATCAGCGGCCAGGCCGGTGAGGACTACACCAACGTTGGCGTCGGTTTTGGCACGGAAACGTCGGGCCTGGCGGCGACCGGCAACTGGACCAATAACGACGATGAGGGTGACGTCGCCAGCATCGGTCTGGGCCTGAACGTGCCTCTCGGTCCGTTCCTCGCTACCGTGGGCGGTAAAGGCATCTACACCCACCCGAAAGACAGCGATGAAGGCTATGCGGCAGCGGTAGGCGGTGGCCTGCAGTGGAAAATTGGCAACAGCTTTGGTCTGTTTGGCGAGTACTACTACTCCCCGGACTCTCTCTCCAGCGGTATCGATAGCTACGAAGAGGCCAACGCGGGTGCGCGCTGGACCATCATGCGCCCAATCACCATTGAGGCGGGCTACCGTTACCTGAACCTGGCGGGCAAAGACGGCAACCGTGACAACGCCATTGCCGATGGCCCGTACGTGGGCGTGAGCGCCGGCTTCTAATCCCCCGGCGCGGCGTTCTGCCGCGCCTGTTTCTCTCTTCCTCCCACAGCCGATTGCGCTATAGTGTTTTCACCACAAATGCGGGAGAACACAATGATAAACGTGGAGATGCTGTCCACTGGCGATGAAGTGCTGCATGGACAAATCACTGATACCAATGCGGCCTGGCTGGCAGATATTTTCTTTGAGCAGGGATTACCGTTAACGCGGCGTAACACGGTGGGCGACTCGCTGGAAGCGCTGGTCAACGTTCTGCGTGAGCGTAGCGAACAGGCGGATGTGCTGATTGTGAACGGTGGCCTCGGCCCCACCAGCGATGACCTGAGCGCGCTGGCCGCTGCCACGGCGAAAGGCGAAGAGCTGGTGCTGCATACCGAGTGGCTCAGCCATATGGAGCGTTTCTTCAGCGATCGCGGCAAGGTGATGGCCCCAAGCAACCGCAAGCAGGCAGAAATCCCGGCCAGCGCGGAGCTGGTCGATAACCCGGTCGGCACCGCCTGCGGCTTTGCCGTTCAGCTTAATCGCTGCCTGATGTTCTTCACCCCCGGCGTTCCGTCTGAATTTAAGGTGATGGTGGAAAAAGAGATCCTGCCGCGTCTGCGTCAGCGTTTTACCTTACCGGAACCCCCGATCTGTTTACGTCTCACCACCTTTGGCCGCTCGGAGAGCGACCTGGCCCAGAGCCTCGATCACCTGAGCTTACCGCCAGGCGTGACCATGGGCTACCGCTCCTCAATGCCGATTATCGAACTGAAATTAACCGGCCCGGCAACCGAGAAGGCCGCAATGCTGGCCCTGTGGCCTGAGGTGCAGCGTGTGGCGGGTGAGAACCTGATCTTCGAAGGCACCGAAGGACTCCCGGCGCAAATCGCCCGCAATCTACAGGCCCGCCAGCTGAGCCTGACCCTGAGCGAGCAATTTACCGGTGGCCTGCTGGCGTTACAGCTCTCGCGGGTAAGCGCTCCACTGCTGGCAAGCGAGGTGGTGCCTTCCCAGGAGGAGACCCTGGCGCAAACTGCCCACTGGGTGGCCGAGCGGCGCGTGAAACATTTTGCCGGTCTGGCACTGGCGGTGTCGGGTGCGGAAGAGGATCATCTCAACTTTGCCCTGGCTACCCCGGAAGGCACCCACGCCCTGCGGGTGAAAATGAGCACAACGCGCTATAGCCTGGCAGTCCGTCAGGAGGTCTGCGCGATGATGGCGCTGAACATGCTGCGCCGCTGGCTGAACGACAAGCCGGTGGCCAGCGAGCATGGCTGGATCAACGTCGTCGAATCGCTGTTCGTTGAGTAAAGCCTGTGCCGGGGCCTTTCCCCGGCACTGTTCAGCCCAGCGCCTTCGCCAGCAGGGTAATCGGATGTTCACAGCGCTTGCTGGTGGACATCTCAATCTGCCACTTGCAGGTTTCGCAGTCGGTCACCACGATATCCGCGCCGCTCTCTTCAATCTGGCGGAACAGCGGGGCGCCAATCGCCTGTGACGTTTCGTAATTTTCTCGCTTGAAGCCGTAGGTTCCTGCAATCCCGCAGCAGCGCGAATCCAGCACCGTTAGCTCAAGGCCCGGAATCAACCGCAGCAGTTCAAGCGTATAGAGCGACCAGCCCATTTTCTCCATATGACACGGCGTGTGGTACACCACTTTCAGGGGTAATTTCCCCAGCGGCAACGTCTGCCCGCTATCCAGTTTGCGCCACAGGAAACGCGTCGCCAGCTCGATATGCTCGCGCAACCCGCTATTATCCACGTCCAGCAGATGCGGGTACTCGTCGCGCAGAGTGAAGGTGCAGGTAGACGAGGTCGCCAGCACCGGAATACCCTTGTCGACAATGGCTTCGCGCAGGGAGGTGACATTGCTTTTTGCCTGCCTGCGCGCTTTATCGGTAAAACCGTTGGCAATCAGCGGTACGCCGCAGCACTTCTCCTTGTGCAGTAACTGAACGCCGGTTCCCATGGCATTCAGCACCTTCAGCAGATCTTTACCCAGCTGCGGGTGGTTGTAATTCACATAGCAGCCGTGGAAAAAGGCCACCTGGTCGGTAAACTTCGCCTGCTCCGCCGCGACGGACTTGTACCAGCGGCGGAAAGTGCCGTGAGAATATTTTGGCAGGCTGCGGTGATGATCTATCTTCAGCGTGGCATCCAGCAGCTGGCGCACCGGTTTGAGAGAGGTCGCGGCATTCACCAGCGGGGCAAGCGGCGTCGACAGGCTGCCCATCAGATCGGTGTGGCTCAGAATGGCGTCCCGCAATGACGGCGTTTGCGTGCTGTAGCGCGCCCGGGCGCGCTGGATGATATCGCCGATTTTAACATCCGATGGACAGGCCACCTCGCAGCGTTTGCAGTTGATGCAGTATTTCAGCGCCTCGTCGTACAGCTTGCCGTCCTTCAGACGCAGACGTTCGCCGTCCGGCCCGGCCTGTTTCGGACCTGGATAGCGTGGATTGACGCCGCTGACCGGGCAAACGGTGGTACACACCGTACATTTGATGCAGCTTTCAAAACGGGTATCGTTCATCGTTCAGCCTCCGTGCGCTGGCTAATCTGCTCTGCCACATAGAGCGCCGTGACGGCGCAGACGCCGCCCCCGCATCCCTGGGCGATAGGATCGTATCCGCCCAGCAGCGAGCCGATGGCAAAGAGATTACTGACGGGCTTACCGGAAATCTGCGGGTGTAGCAGGTTATCGACAATCACGCCGAACTGTTGCCAGGGCTGCGGCGAGAAGAAATCACTCTGATACCAGTCCGCGCGGGAGGCGCTTTGCCGGACATCCAGCCCCATAATGGCTTCCCGGATGCCCTCCCGGCTGCTCAGCAGTCCGTTACTGAAGAAACTCCCGCTTGCCAGCACCGTATAGCGGGCACGAAGTGGAATATCATCGTGGTTGCGCGTCCAGACTTCGCTCACCGCGCCGTCCGTCAGGGTCATTTTCTTCACCTCATCCCCCGCCATCCAGACGCCACCCTGCGCAACAAACTGGCGCTGGAGCTGGGTATGCAGGCGAATGCCGGGTACGGAAGGCGGCAGGGTTGGCAGCAGGCCGAGCGTGCAGGGCAGGCGATCCGAGAGCCAGCGCCAGAGTCGGTTGTCGCGTAAGCCAAAGCAGGCGGGCATCAATAGCGCGTCGCAGGTTTCGCCGAGCGGCCTGAGCGCGTCATACAGCAGCGACCATTTCTCTTCGTTATCCAGGAAACGGGCGATATTCACCGCGCGAAACTCGCTCGGGTTGTCGCGCAGGACATCCAGCTCGGGCAACTCTATTTCTGCCGTTTCGGCATTAACCCCCTGGCGACAGAGCGAGGCTGCCGCGAGATGAGGCTGAAAATCAAGAAAACCGCTAATACCCACTACCCGCACGCGCTCGGTACTGAACGGGGCAACGGGCACCTCCTCCGGACTGAGCCAGGCGGAACGCAGGGTGCCGAGCGGCGTGACGCGCTGATGATTTTGCCTGGCGCTCCCCTTAAGACGTGCACCGCAGTCCGCCAGTAGCGCTTCGGTTTCCAGCGCAAAGCGGTCAATATGATGCGCGCCGATCAGGTGATACGGATGTTCGGGCGGCAGTTTATCTCGGTACCTATCGTCCACCAGATCCAGCGATCCTGACGAGAAGTGCAGGGCACTCTGACCCCGGGTGATAATGGCGCAGCGCAGCCCCTGCTTTGTGAGTTTGATGCCACAGAGCAGGCCCGCCAGCCCGCCGCCGACAATCACGGTATCAAATTTCATCCTGTTGCTCCTTCTCAAGACCACAAAGCCCCTGGTAGACCCAGCGGGTAAACTCGCTTTCACGCAGGGCATCACCCCAGGCGACAGGCTGAATACCTTTCCAGCGCTCGTTTAAAAAAGCGCTGAGCTGATCGAGCGACTGGATGGCGGTGGTGGTATGGAATCGTTGTAACAGCCCGGCGGCACGGCAGGCGCACAGCTCGCCCTGGCAGGTCCCCATTCCGACGCGGGTGCGGCGGCGGAGATCGAGCAGGCTATTGACCGTCAGGTTCTCCACCGCGTACTGCACTTCACCGGCGGTCACGGCTTCGCATTCGCATACCAGGCTGCGGCTCAGCCGCCCTTCGCCCAGCCAGGCCGGCGTCCTGTCGCCATGGCGATAGATGGCCGATCCGCGCAGAGGGGCGGGCAGGGAGATTATTTTTTGTAGCGTCCTCCCGGTGGACTGCCGCGATCCTGGCAGAGGTTGCTCTGCCGTTACGCACGGCTGGGTATTGCCCAGCTTGCGGCAGACGGCATCCGTTGCCCACTCCGCCATCAGACGATAGGTCATCAGCTTGCCGCCGGTGATGGTGATAAACCCGTCCAGACCGTCACGCGCGGTATGGTCGAGCAGCACAATGCCCCGGCTGACGCTACGCCCGCTCGGGTCGTTATCGCTGGCGATCAGCGGACGTACGCCCGCATAGGCGCGCAGGATCCGGGTCTGTGCCATCACCGGGGCCAGTTTTTCCCCTTCGCGCAGCAGGATATCCACCTCTTCGGCGGTCACGCGGTTGTAATCAATCTCGCTGTAGTCCACCTGCGTTGAGGTTGTACCGATTAACGAAATGGTATCGCCGGGGACGAGAATATCGGCATCGGACGGTTTGCGGCAGCGGTTGATCACGTGGTTATTAATGCGATGGTCGAGGATCAGCAGGGAGCCTTTCGCCGGGAACATGCGAAGCGACAGATCGGCGTATTCCGCAATGCGCTGTCCCCAGATCCCTGCGGCATTGACGACGACGGAGGCAAACAGCTCGCTGTGTTCATTGTATTGCGTGTCAACCACCCGCACGCCGCAGATGCGATGGCCTTCGCGGATGAGTCCGGTTACTTCATGTCCGGTCAGAATGCGCGCGCCATGCTCGCGAGCGTCCAGCATGTTGGCGGCCGTCAGGCGAAAAGGATCAACCGTACCGTCAGGCACTTTTACCGCGCCCGTCAGGGCCGGGTTGACGGAGGGCTCAATGCGACGTGCGAGGGCCGGGTCGATAGCCTCGGCCTGAATCCCCGCCGCACGGCAGGCGGTAATAAAGGTTGACTGAAAGGCGAGATCGTCTTCGGGAAGCGTAATAAACAGACCGTCGGTCGGTTCAATGCAGTGGCGGGCAATACGTCGCAGGATCTGATTTTCGGCGATACATTCGCGCGCGGATTCGCCGTCAGTTACGGCGTAGCGGGCGCCGCTGTGAAGCAATCCATGATTGCGGCCGGTAGCGCCTGTCGCGATGTCATGGCGCTCCAGAAGCGTGACGCTTAATCCCCGCAGGGCGCAATCGCGTGCGATGCCGGCACCGGTCGCGCCACCGCCAATGATAATCACATCGCTGTAACGAGGATCGTGAATTGCCATTGTCATCCCTCTGTGTTCGTTTTTTATCATTTAGCCACATAAAAACTGTGGTTTGTTTGATTTCGAACACAAACGAGCGAAATTCGAAAGTGAAACGTGATTTCATGCGCTTTTTTGCGCATTCTGTCATATTTCTGTAACAATCTGTGCGTTGATTCACAGTAACAATCACTGTGATTTCTTAACATCGCGGCCTCTCTGGAGTAGGGGGCAGTTAAACCCCTGTAAATTCAATACCTGGCCACGGAGGCTGTCATGCTCAGTATCTTCAAACCTGCGCCGCATCGGGCGCGTCTGCCAGAGGCAGAAATTGATCCGCTATACCGCCGTCTGCGTTGGCAAATTTTCCTGGGGATCTTCTTCGGGTACGCGGCGTACTACCTTGTGCGTAAAAACTTTGCGCTCGCCATGCCGTATCTGGTGGAGCAGGGCTTTTCGCGTGGCGATCTGGGGTTCGCGCTGTCGGGGATCTCCATCGCCTACGGTTTTTCCAAATTCATTATGGGTTCAGTCTCCGATCGTTCGAATCCGCGCGTGTTCCTGCCGGCCGGTCTGATCCTGGCGGCAGCGGTCATGCTGTTTATGGGCTTTGTACCCTGGGCAACCTCCAGCATTGCCGTCATGTTCGTGCTGCTGTTCCTCTGCGGCTGGTTCCAGGGAATGGGATGGCCGCCGTGCGGACGTACCATGGTGCACTGGTGGTCGCAGAAAGAGCGTGGCGGTATCGTGTCGGTGTGGAACTGCGCGCATAACGTGGGCGGCGGTATTCCGCCTTTGCTGTTCCTGCTGGGGATGGCCTGGTTCAACGACTGGCACGCGGCGCTCTATATGCCCGCCTTTGGTGCCATTGTGGTGGCGATTATTGCCTTCGCCCTGATGCGTGACACACCGCAATCGTGCGGCCTGCCGCCGATTGAAGAGTACAAAAACGACTATCCGGATGATTACAGTGAGAAGCACGAAGAAGAATTGACGGCAAAGCAGATCTTCATGAAGTACGTGCTGCCCAACAAACTGCTGTGGTACATCGCGGTGGCGAACGTGTTCGTTTATCTGCTGCGCTACGGCATTCTTGACTGGTCCCCGACTTACCTGAAAGAGGTGAAGCACTTCGCGCTGGATAAATCCTCCTGGGCCTACTTCCTGTATGAATACGCCGGGATCCCGGGCACCCTGATTTGCGGCTGGATGTCGGACAAAGTGTTTAAAGGTAACCGCGGTGCGACGGGCGTGTTCTTCATGACCCTGGTGACTATCGCGACCGTGGTGTACTGGCTCAACCCGCCGGGCAACCCGGGCGTGGATATGGCCTGCATGATTGTCATCGGCTTCCTGATTTATGGTCCGGTTATGCTGATCGGTCTGCATGCGCTGGAACTGGCACCGAAGAAAGCGGCAGGCACGGCGGCAGGCTTTACCGGTCTGTTCGGCTACCTTGGCGGTTCGGTCGCGGCAAGCGCCATCGTGGGCTATACCGTTGACTTCTTCGGCTGGGACGGCGGCTTTATGGTGATGATCGGCGGTAGCGTGCTGGCGGTACTGCTGCTGATTGTTGTGATGATTGGTGAGAAACGTCACCACGCGGAAGTGCTCGCACGTCGTCAATAAGGAGCATTGCCATGAAATTATCTGCCTTAACAACCGGCCTGCTGCTGGCAGGCCTGATGACCGGTTCCGCGCTGGCGGCCGATAAAATCGTCATCGCCCATCGCGGCGCGAGCGGCTATCTGCCGGAGCATACGCTGCCGGCGAAAGCGATGGCCTATGCGCAGGGTGCCGATTACCTGGAGCAGGATCTGGTAATGACCAGGGACGACCAGCTGGTGGTCCTGCATGACCATTATCTTGACCGCGTGACGGACGTGGCGGAGCGTTTCCCGGACCGCGCCCGCAAAGATGGCCGTTTCTACGCCATTGATTTTACCCTGGCGGAGATCCGCTCCCTGAAGTTTACCGAAGGCTTCGAGATTGAAAACGGCAAGAAGGTGCAGGTCTATCCGGGACGTTTCCCGATGGGCAAATCTGACTTCCGGATCCACACCTTCCAGGAGGAGATTGAGTTTGTTCAGGGGCTGAACCACTCAACCGGTAAAAATATCGGTATTTACCCGGAAATCAAAGCGCCGTGGTTCCACCACCAGGAAGGGAAAGACATTGCTGCGAAAACGCTGGAGGTGCTGAAGCAGTACGGCTACACCAGCAAGAAGGACAAGGTTTATCTGCAGTGTTTTGACGCCGCTGAGCTGAAGCGCATCAAAACCGAGCTGGAGCCGAAGATGGGGATGGATCTCAATCTGGTGCAGCTGATTGCCTTGACCGACTGGAATGAAACCCAGGAGAAGCAGCCGGACGGCAAGTGGGTGAACTACAGCTACGACTGGATGTTTAAGCCGGGTGCGATGAAGCAGATTGCACAGTATGCTGACGGCATCGGGCCGGATTACCACATGCTGGTGGCGGAGGGTTCCACGCCGGGCCACGTTAAGCTGACGGCTATGGTGAAAGAGGCGCATGCCAGCAAGATGCAGGTCCATCCATACACGGTGCGTGCGGACCAGCTGCCGGAATATGCGACGGAGGTGAATCAGCTTTATGAGGCGTTGTACAACCAGGCGGGCGTGGACGGGTTGTTTACCGATTTTCCGGATAAAGCGGTGAGCTTTTTGAAGGATAAACGCTGAAATTGCCGGGTGGCGGCTGCGCCTTACCCGGCCTACGGACTGCGGTTTTGTAGGCCGGGTAAGCGAAGCGCCACCCGGCACAATCACATCTCGATCTCTATATCGCCATTTGCCCTACAGCAGCAGGGCAAAATTTCCCCTTCGTTGATGAAGGCCAGCGGTTCGGTGATCCAGTCAACCTGGCCGGTCACCAGACGACAGCGGCAGGAACCGCAGTAGCCTTCACGGCACTGGTATTCAACTTCAATCTGGTGGGATTCGAGCGCGATGAGCAGGGAAGGGTATTCTTCCTGGCACAGGAGTTCTGTGCCAGTAAGACGAAGCGTCACGCGGCTCATCAGAGCTGGAAGTCGCTCAGATCGTCGGTGTTGACTTCGGCGTCAATCTGACCGACCAGGTAGGAGCTCACTTCCACTTCCTGCGGCGCAACCTGCACGTTATCGGACACCAGCCAGGTGTTGATCCACGGGATCGGGTTGGAGCGGGTCTGGAACGGCAGATCCAGGCCAACCGCCTGCATGCGGATGTTGGTGATGTACTCCACGTACTGGCAGAGAATATCTTTGTTCAGGCCGATCATCGAGCCGCCCTGGAACAGGTATTCTGCCCACTCTTTCTCCTGCTGTGCCGCCTGGACAAACAGGTCATAGCTCTCCTGCTTGCACTCTTCAGCAATCTCAGCCATCTCCGGATCGTCCACGCCGCTGCGCAGCAGGTTCAGCATATGCTGGGTGCCGGTCAGGTGCAGGGCTTCATCGCGGGCGATCAGACGGATGATTTTGGCGTTGCCTTCCATCAGCTCGCGTTCCGCAAAGGCGAAGGAGCAGGCAAAGCTGACGTAGAAGCGGATCGCTTCCAGGGCGTTGACGCTCATCAGGCACAGGTAGAGTTTCTTCTTCAGCTCACGCAGGTTCACGGTGACGGTTTTGCCGTTCACGCTGTGGGTGCCTTCACCCAGCAGATGCCAGTAGCTGGTCATCTCGATCAGGTCGTCATAGAAGTGGGCAATGCCCTGCGCGCGCTTCAGGATCTGATCGTTGGTGACGATATCATCGAACACAATCGCCGGATCGTTGACGATGTTACGAATGATATGGGTGTAAGAGCGGGAGTGGATCGTCTCAGAGAACGCCCAGGTCTCGACCCAGGTTTCCAGCTCCGGAATGGAGATCAGCGGCAGCAGCGCCACATTCGGGCTACGACCCTGGATAGAGTCCAGCAGCGTCTGGTACTTCAGATTGCTGAGGAAGATGTGCTTTTCATGATCCGGCAGAGCCTGAAAGTCGATGCGGTCGCGGGAAACGTCAACTTCTTCCGGACGCCAGAAGAAGGAGAGTTGCTTTTCAATCAGCTTTTCGAAGATGTCATATTTTTGCTGATCGTAGCGTGCCACGTTGACCGGCTGGCCGAAGAACATCGGCTCTTTGAGCTGGTCGTTTTTCGTCTGTGAAAAGGTGGTGTATGCCATGAATGTGTCCTGTGAGAGATTTTGTAGATCGGGCAAACAAAATCGTAGGCCGGGTAAGCGTAGCGCCACCCGGCATTTACATTAAATCTTACAAGCGCCGCTTTCGCAGCCGTCATCCTGAATGGACGGGGCCAGATCGTCCTGCGCATCTTCCGCACCGTCACGGGTGTTTTGATAGTACAGGGTCTTCACGCCAAATTTGTACGCGGTAAGCAGGTCTTTCAGCAGCTGCTGCATCGGCACCTTCCCGGACGGGAAGCGTGACGGATCGTAGTTGGTGTTGGCAGAGATCGACTGGTCGATAAACTTCTGCATGATGCCCACCAGCTGGAGGTAGCCGTCGTTATTTGGCATCTCCCACAGCAGCTCGTAGTTGTTTTTCAGCAGCTCGTAGTCCGGCACGACCTGACGCAGGATCCCGTCTTTCGACGCTTTGATGCTGACGTGGCCGCGCGGCGGCTCGATGCCGTTGGTGGCGTTAGAGATCTGCGAGGAGGTCTCGGACGGCATCAGGGCAGAGAGCGTGGAGTTACGCAGGCCGTGAGTCTTGATGGATTCACGCAAAGCTTCCCAGTCCAGATGCAGCGGCTCGTTGGCGATCGCGTCCAGGTCTTTCTTGTAGGTGTCGATCGGCAGAATGCCTTTGGCGTAGGTGGTTTCGTTGAACCACGGGCAGGCACCCTGTTCGATGGCCAGATCGTTAGAGGCTTTCAGCAGGTAATACTGAATGGCTTCAAAGGTCTGGTGCGTCAGGTTGTTGGCGCTGCCGTCGGAATAACGCTTGCCGTTTTTCGCCAGCCAGTAGGCATAGTTGATTACGCCAATGCCGAGGGTACGACGACCCATTGCACCGCGTTTTGCCGCCGGGATTGGGTAATCCTGATAATCGAGCAGCGCATCCAGGGCACGTACCGCCAGTACCGCCAGCTCTTCCAGCTCGTCAAGGCTGTTGATTGCACCCAGGTTGAACGCGGAGAGCGTACAGAGGGCGATTTCGCCGTTTTCGTCGTTCACATCTTCCAGCGGTTTGGTCGGCAGGGCGATCTCCAGGCACAGGTTGGACTGGCGCACTGGGGCAACGACCGGATCGAACGGGCTGTGGGTGTTGCAGTGGTCGACGTTCTGGATGTAGATACGACCGGTAGAGGCGCGCTCCTGCATCATCAGGGAGAACAGTTCAACCGCCTTCACGCGCTGCTTACGGATGCTGTCGTCCTGCTCGTACTGAACGTACAGGCGCTCGAACTCATCCTGATCGGCAAAGAAGGCGTCGTACAGGCCCGGGACGTCGGACGGGCTGAACAGGGTGATGTCGCCGCCTTTCAGCAGACGGGTGTACATCAGCTTGTTAATCTGCACGCCGTAGTCCATGTGACGCACGCGGTTACCTTCCACGCCACGGTTGTTTTTCAGGACCAGCAGGCTTTCAACTTCCAGATGCCACATCGGGTAGAACAGGGTCGCTGCACCACCGCGCACGCCGCCCTGAGAGCAGGATTTCACTGCGGTCTGGAAGTGTTTGTAGAACGGAATACAGCCGGTATGGAATGCTTCACCGCCGCGGATCGGGCTGCCCAGCGCACGGATGCGACCGGCGTTGATGCCGATACCAGCGCGCTGGGAAACGTATTTCACAATGGCGCTGGAGGTGGCGTTAATGGAGTCCAGGCTGTCGCCGCACTCGATCAGCACGCAGGAGCTGAACTGGCGGGTTGGGGTGCGCACGCCGGACATGATCGGCGTTGGCAGAGAAATTTTGAACGTCGAAACCGCATCGTAGAAACGCTTCACGTATTCCAGACGGGTAGCACGCGGGTAGCCAGAGAACAGGCAGGCGGCGACCAGAATGTAGAGGAACTGGGCGCTCTCGTAGATTTCGCCGGTCACGCGGTTCTGAACCAGGTATTTACCTTCCAGCTGCTTCACCGCAGCGTAGGAGAAGTTCATATCACGCCAGTGATCGATAAACCCGTCCATCTGCTTGAACTCTTCTTCCGTGTAGTCTTCCAGCAGATGCGTGTCGTATTTGCCCAACTCAACCATCTTCACCACATGATCGAACAGCGCTGGCGGCTCAAACTGGCCGTAGGCTTTTTTACGCAGGTGGAAAATGGCCAGACGTGCAGCGAGGTACTGATAATCCGGTGCTTCGCGGGAGATCAGATCCGCCGCGGCTTTGATAATGGTTTCGTGGATATCAGAGGTTTTGATGCCGTCATAGAACTGGATGTGGGAGCGCAGTTCCACCTGAGAAATGGATACGTTGTTCAGTCCTTCTGCTGCCCAGTCGAGAACACGATGGATTTTGTCCAGATTGATACGCTCGGTAGCACCGTCGCGCTTTGTCACCAGCAGACTCTGATTCATGTGGTTTTTTACCTGTCCGTGAAAAAAGAAAATATCCCCCGCTTATCCACAGACCTCTGTGGATAAATACTACATGTAGGGGTTTTACGATAAGGATAACGCAAGATGGTGAGTATTCTAGTAAGGATTCTTTTCAGTACAAGAGTTGATTTTGAGGTTAAATTGAGGTTGTCAAAGAGTAAAAAAGCGTAAGTCCTCGTACCGTAAGGCCTGGACGTCATGTCAATAATCTAGAAAAAAAAATGAAAATTTGATCGACTGCTGATTTCTTCAACGGGTGGTCAAAAATGCGCAACGGGGGGTTGCGCATTCGTTAGAAAAAGAGTGGATATTCTTAGTCTTTTTTTGCGGTGGTGTGGAGCATGTAGTTCACGTCCACCCCCGGCGCCAGTTTGAACTTGTCGGTCAGGGGATTGTAATGCAGGCCGGTTATGTGCTGCTCTTTCAGCCATGTGCCGTCCACCCAGCCCAGTAATTCGGCCGGTTTGATGAATTTTTTCACGTCGTGGGTGCCTTTTGGCACCATCCGCAGCACGTACTCCGCGCCGACCACCGCCATCAGCCACGCTTTGCCGTTGCGGTTAATGGTGGAGAAGAACACCTGGCCGCCCGGTTTTACCAGTGCCGCACAGGCTTTTACCACCGATTGCGGGTCGGGAACGTGCTCCAGCATCTCCATGCAGGTGACGACGTCATACTGATGGGCATGCTTTGCGGCGTGTTCCTCAACCGTTTCCTGCACGTACTCTACCTGCACGCCAGACTCCAGCGCATGAAGGCGGGCGACCTGCAGAGGTTCAAATCCCATATCCAGGCCCGTAACGGTTGCCCCTTCGCGCGCCATGCTCTCAGCGAGGATGCCACCGCCGCAGCCAACGTCCAGCACCTTCTTACCGAACAGACCGCCGGAGCGCTCTGCGATATAGCCCAGACGCAGGGGGTTAATGCGGTGCAGAGGTTTAAACTCACCTTCGAGATCCCACCATCGGGACGCCACCGCTTCAAATTTGGCGATCTCTTCATGGTCAACGTTGTGAGCCACCGGGGATTTTTCCGCATTCATGGACGCTTTTACTCCGTAATTTAAAGACGAGGAAGTATATCAGGATAACAAAGCAAATTAGTTTAAACCTAAGCGGGTGTGTTATAATTTCCGACCTTTGAATCCGGGATACAGTAGAGGGATAGCGGTTAGATGAGCGACCTTGCGAGAGAAATTACACCGGTTAACATCGAGGAAGAGCTGAAGAGCTCCTATCTGGATTATGCGATGTCGGTCATTGTTGGCCGTGCGCTGCCGGATGTCCGCGATGGACTTAAGCCGGTACACCGTCGCGTACTATACGCCATGAACGTATTGGGCAATGACTGGAATAAAGCCTACAAAAAATCTGCCCGTGTCGTTGGTGACGTAATCGGTAAATATCACCCGCATGGTGATACAGCAGTTTATGACACCATCGTCCGTATGGCGCAGCCATTCTCATTGCGTTACATGCTGGTTGATGGTCAGGGTAACTTCGGTTCAGTCGACGGCGACTCCGCCGCGGCGATGCGTTATACGGAAATCCGTATGTCGAAAATCGCCCATGAACTGATGGCCGATCTGGAAAAAGAGACCGTTGATTTCGTCGATAACTACGACGGCACCGAGCGCATTCCGGATGTGATGCCAACCAAGATCCCTAACCTGCTGGTAAACGGTGCATCCGGTATCGCCGTAGGTATGGCGACCAACATTCCGCCGCACAACATCACGGAAGTGATCAACGGCTGCCTGGCCTATATCGACGATGAAGAGATCAGCATTGAAGGGCTGATGGAACACATCCCGGGCCCGGACTTCCCGACCGCCGCCATCATTAATGGCCGTCGCGGTATCGAAGAAGCCTACCGTACCGGTCGCGGCAAGATCTATATTCGCGCCCGCGCTGAAGTGGAAGCCGACGCCAAAACCGGCCGTGAGACCATTATCGTCCACGAAATTCCGTATCAGGTGAACAAAGCGCGCCTGATCGAGAAGATTGCCGAGCTGGTTAAAGAGAAACGTATTGAAGGTATCAGCGCGCTGCGTGATGAGTCTGATAAAGACGGCATGCGCGTCGTGATTGAGATCAAACGTGACGCGGTAGGGGAAGTGGTTCTTAACAACCTGTACTCCCTGACGCAGCTTCAGGTCTCCTTCGGGATCAACATGGTTGCGCTGCACCATGGTCAGCCGAAGATCATGAACCTGAAAGACATCCTGAGCGCGTTCGTCCGTCACCGCCGCGAAGTGGTGACCCGTCGTACCATTTTCGAACTGCGTAAAGCCCGCGATCGTGCGCACATCCTTGAAGCCCTGGCGGTTGCGCTGGCGAACATCGATCCAATCATCGAGCTGATTCGTCGTGCACCAACCCCTGCTGAAGCGAAAGCGGCGTTAGTGGCTCAGCCATGGGCGCTGGGCAATGTCTCTGCGATGCTGGAGCGTGCGGGCGATGATGCTGCGCGTCCGGAGTGGCTGGAGCCCGAGTTCGGCGTGCGTGATGGTCAGTATTACCTGACCGAGCAGCAGGCCCAGGCGATCCTGGATCTGCGTCTGCAGAAACTGACCGGCCTTGAGCACGAAAAACTGCTCGACGAGTACAAAGAGCTGCTGGAACAGATTGCCGAGCTGCTGCATATCCTCGGCAGCGCCGATCGTCTGATGGAAGTGATCCGTGAAGAGCTGGAGCTGGTCCGCGATCAGTTCGGCGATGAGCGTCGCACCGAAATCACGGCGAACACCGCTGATATCAACATCGAAGACCTGATCAACCAGGAAGACGTTGTTGTGACCCTGTCTCACCAGGGCTACGTGAAGTACCAGCCGTTAACCGACTACGAAGCACAGCGTCGTGGCGGCAAAGGCAAGTCAGCGGCACGTATCAAAGAAGAAGACTTTATTGACCGCCTGCTGGTGGCCAACACCCACGACACCATCCTCTGCTTCTCCAGCCGGGGCCGTCTGTACTGGATGAAGGTTTATCAGCTGCCGGAAGCGAGCCGTGGCGCGCGTGGACGTCCAATCGTCAACCTGCTGCCGCTGGAGCAGAACGAGCGTATCACCGCTATCCTGCCGGTTCGCGAGTACGCAGAAGGCGTGAACGTCTTTATGGCGACCGCCAGCGGTACGGTGAAGAAGACCGCTCTGACCGAGTTCAGCCGTCCACGTTCTGCCGGCATTATCGCCGTCAATCTGAACGAAGGCGACGAACTGATTGGTGTGGATCTGACCTCCGGTTCCGACGAAGTGATGCTGTTCTCTGCCGCCGGTAAAGTGGTGCGCTTCAAAGAGAGCGCAGTGCGCGCCATGGGTCGTACCGCGACCGGCGTACGTGGCATCAAACTGGCGGGCGAAGACAGCGTCGTTTCCCTGATTGTTCCGCGCGGCGAGGGAGCGATCCTGACCGTCACGCAGAACGGCTACGGTAAACGTACCGCCCAGGATGAGTATCCAACCAAGTCCCGCGGCACGCAGGGCGTTATCTCGATCAAAGTGACCGAGCGCAACGGCTCCGTTGTTGGCGCGGTCCAGGTTGATGATGCCGACCAGATCATGATGATCACCGATGCCGGTACGCTGGTGCGTACTCGCGTGTCGGAAATCAGCGTGGTGGGCCGTAATACCCAGGGCGTGATTCTCATCCGTACCGCGGAAGATGAAAACGTGGTGGGTCTGCAGCGCGTCGCTGAGCCAGTGGATGACGAAGAGCTCGACTCTATCGACGGCAGCGTCGCAGAAGGTGACGATGAGATCGCACCGGAAGCGGACACCGACGACGATGCAGCAGATGACGCTGAAGAGTAACGTCTCCTGACGATAAAGGGCCGGTCTCCGGCCCTTTTCTTTTGCAGGTACACGCAATTGCAGACAACCGAACATTGCGACCGCGCGCGTTTACCGCTACCTTAAGCCATTCCTTTTGACCCTGATGGCGGAGCCTCGCCCCCTTGAAATACCTCGTCTCCTTTCGAACCACGCTGAAAGTTTCTCGCTATCTATTTCGGGCGCTGGCGCTCCTGATCTGGGTGTTAATCGCACTGTTTTCGGTGTTTTACATCGTTAACGCGCTGCACCAGAAGGAGTCGGAGATCCGTCAGGAGTTTAATCTCAGCTACGATCAGTCCCAGCGCTACATTCAGCGCACCGCCGACGTCATGAAGGAGCTCAAGTACATCGCGGAAAACCGTCTGACGGCAGAAAACGGCGTGCTGGCTACCCGCGGGCGCGACAGTAAAACTGAGATCCCCAACTTTGAGCCGCTGTTCCCCGATTCCGACTGCTCGGCGATGGGCCCGGCATGGCGGAGCTCGCTGGAGTCGCTGGCCTGGTTTATGCGCTACTGGCGCGATAACTTCTCGGCAGCCTACGATCTGAACCGGGTCTTTCTGATTGGCAGCGAAAACCTCTGTATGGCCAACTTTGGCCTGCGTGACGTGCCGGTAGATCGTGACAATGCCCTGAAAAGCCTGCACGAGCGGATCATGAAATACCGCAATGCGCCGCAGGATGAGCGCGGCAATAATCTGTTCTGGATCGGCCAGGGCCCGCGTCCCGGGGTAGGGTACTTCTACGCCATGACACCGGTCTATCTGGCTAACCGCCTGCAGGCGATGCTCGGCACCGAGCAGACTATCCGCATGGAGAACTTCTTCACCCCCGGTAACCTGCCGATGGGCGTGACCATTCTCGATGAAAATGGCCACTCTCTTATCTCGCTGGTGGGGCCGGAAACCCGCCTCAAGGTCGACCCCCGCTGGATGCAGGAGCGGTCGTGGTTTGGTTATACCTCCGGTTTCCGCGAGCTGGTGCTGAAAAAGAGCCTGCCGCCATCGTCCCTGAGCATCGTCTATTCCGTGCCGGTGGACATGGTGCTGGAGCGTATCCGCATGTTGATCCTCAACTCGGTGCTGCTCAACGTGCTGGTGGGGATTGCGCTCTTTACCCTTGCGCGAATGTACGAGCGCAAAATCTTTATCCCGGCGGAGATCGACGCCCAGCGCCTCGAAGAGCATGAGCAGTTCAACCGCAAGATTGTCGCCTCTGCGCCGGTGGGGATCTGTATTCTGCGCACCCTGGATGGCACCAACATCCTCAGTAACGAGCTGGCGCATAACTATCTGAATATGCTGACTCACGAGGACCGCCAGAGGCTGACGCAGATCATCTGCGGACAGCAGGTCAACTTCGTCGACGTGCTGACCAGCAACAACACCAACCTGCAGATCAGTTTTGTGCACTCGCGCTATCGCAATGAGAACGTCGCCATCTGCGTGCTGGTGGATGTCTCCGCGCGCGTCAAAATGGAAGAGTCGTTGCAGGATATGGCCCAGTCGGCTGAACAGGCCAGCCAGTCGAAATCGATGTTCCTCGCCACCGTCAGCCACGAGCTGCGCACCCCGCTGTACGGGATTATCGGTAACCTCGATCTGCTGCAGACCAAAGAGCTGCCCCGGGGTGTTGACCGTCTGGTGACGGCGATGAATAACTCCTCCAGCCTGCTGTTGAAAATCATCAGCGATATTCTCGACTTCTCCAAAATTGAGTCCGAGCAGCTGAAAATTGAACCGCGTGAATTCTCCCCGCGCGAGGTAATGAACCATATCAGCGCCAACTATCTGCCGCTGGTGGTGCGTAAGCAGCTGGGGCTGTACTGCTTTATTGAGCCGGACGTGCCGGTCTCGCTGCAGGGCGATCCGATGCGCCTGCAGCAGGTGATCTCCAACCTGCTTAGCAACGCCATTAAGTTTACCGACATGGGCTGCATCGTGATGCATGTCGCCAAAGCAGGGGACTACCTGAGCATTCGCGTGCGCGACACCGGGGTGGGTATTCCGGCCAAAGAGGTGGTCAAACTTTTCGATCCGTTCTTCCAGGTGGGTACAGGGGTTCAGCGTAACTTCCAGGGCACCGGGCTGGGGCTGGCGATTTGTGAAAAACTGATCAGCATGATGGATGGCGATATCTCCGTGGATACCGAGCCGGGCATGGGCAGCCAGTTCACCATCCGCATTCCGCTCTATGCGGCGCAGTCTCCGGCCAACGGGCTGATAGAGGGATTAAGTGATAAACGCTGCTGGCTGGCGGTCAATAACGCCTCGCTGTATGCCTACCTGGAATCCCTGCTGACGCCGCACGGCATTCGCGTGGCACGCTACGCCGGACAAACGCCGGATGCGGAAGATATCCTCATCACCGATGATGAACTCAGGCAGCCGTGGCAGGGCAAAGCGGCGGTGATTTTCTGCCGTCGCCATATCGGCATTGCCCAGGAGCGCGCCCATGGCGAGTGGGTGAACAGCGTGGCCGCGCCGCACGAACTGATTGCGCTACTGGCGCGGATCTACCGTATCGAGTTGGACGCAGGCGATGGCTCGGCGGCGCTGCCGTCACCGGAATCGGCGCAGTCCCTGAATGAAGATATGATGATCCTGGTGGTGGATGACCATCCGATTAACCGCCGTCTGCTGGCCGACCAGCTGGGCTCGCTGGGCTATCAGTGTAAAACCGCCAACGATGGCGTGGACGCGCTGAACGTGCTGAGTAAAAACCACATCGACATTGTCCTGAGCGACGTGAACATGCCGAACATGGACGGCTATCGCCTGACCCAGCGTATTCGCCAGCTGGGCCTGACGCTGCCGGTTGTGGGCGTCACCGCCAACGCGCTGGCAGAAGAGAAGCAGCGTTGTCTGGAGTCGGGGATGGACAGCTGTCTTTCCAAGCCGGTAACGCTGGACGTGCTGAAGCAGACGCTGTCGGTGTACGCGGATCGGGTGAGGAAGACGAGAGGATAAGAGTGCGGCCTGCCGCCCTCACCCCAACCCTCTCCTTTAGTTCGAGGGCGCAAACATAAAAAAAGGCAACTTACGTTGCCTTTTTACATTTACCTTGCCACCCGGCGTTTCGCACAATCAATCTTTATCTGCCGGACTCAGCGTCACGGAAGAGAGATAGTTCAGCAGGGCGATATCGTTTTCCACGCCCAGTTTCATCATCGCCGATTTTTTCTGGCTACTGATGGTCTTGATGCTGCGGTTCAGCTTCTTGGCAATCTCGGTTACCAGGAAACCTTCTGCGAACAGACGCAACACTTCGCTCTCTTTCGGTGACAGACGCTTGTCGCCGTAACCGCCAGCGCTGATTTTTTCCAGCAGGCGGGAGACGCTTTCCGGGGTAAATTTCTTCCCTTTCTGCAGCGCGGCCAGCGCTTTAGGCAGATCGGTTGGTGCGCCCTGTTTCAGGACGATCCCTTCGATATCGAGATCCAGAACGGCGCTTAAAATGGCCGGGTTGTTGTTCATGGTCAGCACGATGATCGAAATGCTCGGGAAGTGACGCTTGATGTATTTGATCAGCGTAATCCCGTCACCGTATTTATCTCCAGGCATGGAAAGGTCGGTGATGAGCACGTGCGCATCAAGCTTTGGCAGGTTATTAATCAGTGCTGTGGAATCTTCAAATTCGCCGACTACATTCACCCACTCGATCTGTTCAAGTGATTTGCGAATACCGAACAGTACAATCGGATGGTCATCGGCAATAATTACGTTCATATTGTTCATGTATAGGGCTACCTTGCTACAGCAAGCTTTTGACATAGTCGTCAATGTCGCTGATGTATTTTTCTATGCTGGCGGCATCTTTCTCACGAATAAGATGTTCCAGCGTTTCACATAATTGCTTGCCTGGAACCAGATTAAGCATGGCAAACACCCCTTTGAGCCGGTGTGCTGTCTGAGCCAGCGCTGCGAAGTCGTTCGCGGCGGCTTCAGTATACAACCTCTTAACATCATCTGGTACTGTGTCTACGAAGAGAGAATAATAGCCGCTGGCCTGCAGTTCGGCATTTTCATTGCCGCCCAGTGGGGATTCCGGGATCGTTTCCTGCGCCAGTTGCTCCTCTATTAGTTGTAGTACAGCTTCCTGCATCGCATTGCTCATATTAAAGTTGACGCGCACCTGGCCGGGGCCAATTTTTCGCACGCCAGGCTCATCATCGCTTAAAAGCAAGCCCGAGGCAGTAAGATTAGACGGATTATCCGTTAAAAAGAGATCATATTCTTGACTTGCCAGCCTTTCGTCCGGGGAAATACAGGTCGCTCCCCAGTTTTCCAGCTGACGCACCACAATGCTGCGGATCTCATTCGACGTCACATCCACCATGATCACCACCTCATCCAGCAGGCCCTCATCGTCCTCGGTTTCCTGCGGGGTGGCCGGCATTTTGACGTGCAGTGAATAACGGGTACCCAGCGATTCGCGGGCTTTAATATTCAGGTGACCGCCAAGCTTACGCGCCAGCTGATCGCAGAGCCAGAAGGTGAGGGCGTTGGCTTTGCCGTAATTGTCCCCCTGGGTGTCGTTCAGGAACGGGAAGTGCAGGTTGTCGATTTCACTGGCCGTGACCCCTTCACCGGTATCGAGAATACGGAAGGTGAGACGATCCTCAGCCGATTCATCGCTGCTCACTTCAAGCGTAATTTTGCCGATCTGGGTGGTGGTCACCGCGTACTGGATCAGCATCAGCAGAATGCGACGCAGCGCGTCACGGTCGCCATGACGCTCATCGTTGGCCCGCAGCGGGTTGTTAATCAGCAGCTGCAGCCCTTTACGCTTGATCACCGGCAGCACTTCCGGCACCACTTCATCGATCAGATCCTGAATCGAGAACAGCGTGGCGGTGCTCTTCCAGCTGTCGTTCTCCAGCATATTGGCGAGCTGGATCTCATCCACCAGCCGCACCAGCGTATCGGCATGACCCGACAGCTGCAGGCTTTCCGGGCTGGTTAAGTGGGCCGCTTCGCTGGCCAGCGCCTTCAGCGGCAGTTTGAAGGCATCGCCGATATTCTGCATAAAGGCCGCGCGGCCCTGCTGGTTCTTCTCGTACAGTCTTTGCGCCTGTTTGAGCTTTTTATTCACCAGCACCTCGCGATCCTGATCGCGAATGATAAAGATCTGCGTGCGCGACGCTACCTGGCTGCGGAACTGGCGGATCTCGTACAGCTCATTATTAATGGTGGCCTGAATCACGCCCTGATGCTGATCGGCCATGCTGGTGATGTTCTGGAGATTGAGGTGCGGCAGCAGGTGATCGGCGATTTTGTTGCTGATCACCGTGCGGTTGGCCTCCTGATCGTGTACCAGCAGGCCGAGCGGCAGCACCGAGACAATCTCTTCATTGAGGGCGCGCAGGACGCGCAGCTCGTTGCTGGTACCGGCGGCAACCGGAACATCGCTCTGGCGGCCAGGCTGTGAGCGGAAAGTGCTGTAGCCAAACAGCGCCAGCGCCAGCAGGCCGATATTGAGCAGCAGCGGCAACAGGATATTTTGCAGGGTATCCAGCAGCAGCGTACCGAAAGGCACCTGCCAGACCAGACGCATACCGGTGGTGTTCAGCGAGGAGGCAATCTCGATTTTCGAGCCGTTAAAGGAGATAGAGACGCTATCAGGGCTCTCTTTATCCGTCGGCGCGCGCAGGCTTTGCCCTGAGGTGTCCTGCTCCAGACGGAAGCTGTCGAGCGGCATATCCGGCGGGATCAGATCGTTAATTGGCAGATCGAAGGCTACCACCGTTGCCAGATGGCCTGGCTGATTGAAGGTGGTGCGCAGGGTAAAGTAGTGGCCATTTTGCCAGGCCAGTCGGCGCAGGGAAGAGAAGCTTTCGCGCTCATCCAGAGCATTGGCCTGCTGCAGCATCTCCGCGCGGCGGGAATCGACAATCGTGCCGACCGAGGACTCTTTAAAACCGGAGGAGAGATCTTTCAGCGGCAGGGTGGAGATCAGGATCATGCTGTTGTCCTGACCGTTGAGATAGTACATCGACCAGGGAACGGTCTCCGCACCCCACAGCGTATCGAGATAGGTCGACATGCGCTGGGTCATCTCCAGCGTGGCGCTGTCGTGCGAACCGAAAATCAGGGCTTCGGTTTTGCGCCGCGTTTTCTCCAGATAGTAGACATCCTGCTTCAGGCGCGTCTCCTGCAACCCTTCGGCAGAAGCGGTGGTCGGCGTTGCCGCGATGTTGTCGTAAATCTGCCAGGTGGCGTAGCGCCAGGTGTCGATACGTTTATGCAGGGCGTGGCTGATATCGACAATCTGATAGCTTCTGTCTTTTAACCAGGTGTTCACCGCGCTCTGCACCATCACGCCCATGGTCACTAACAGCACAACGATCAATAGAAGAAAGAAACGGGTAATGCTGCCCGGAAGCAGAGAGAATTTGTTCGCGGCTGTGGTTTCAGACTGACTCATTGATGTGGTTAACCCGTTATGGCTGCGCTTCAGGCGAATAGGGCAGTATAAAGCGTAATAATCGAATTTCCAGCCTCACGCCACTTCCGGGGCTGACTTTTTCGTCCCGTTGCGCAAGTCGAAAAGGATTGTCTTAAATCTGTACGGTTAAACGGTTATTGTACAAATAACTTACAATATTACGAAAAAATAGCACGAATAAACAAGAAATTGAATTACCCATTCAATTTTCGTCACTAAAAATAGCACGCTAAGATTTAATTAATAGTCGTTATAGTTTCGGATGGGTAGCACAAATATTTCAAATTTGCGTAAAGAAGAGTAAAAAAAAAACCGAATGCATTGCATTCGGTTCAATTCGGGATAAACAGACATTCAAATTTGAATGACGGTAATAAATAAAGTTAATGATGATAGCGAGAGATATTTTAGTAGCCGGACGCCTTTTTGTTTTGGCAATCAGTGCTATAATTATTTTTTTCTTAACTTATTGATTTATATAGTAAATTTTAAGTTTTTGATTTTTGGTGCTTTATTTTTTAACTTATTGTGCGGCAAAAAAGTTCCCTCAAATTTACAAATTGAAACATCTATACGGCAATATGAAACATCTTAAAAGTTTTCGTATCATATTCTTGTTGGATTATTCTGTATTTTTGCGGAGAATGAACTTGCCGACTGGTTAAGAGGGTTAATCAGTAAGCAGTGGTAAAAAAAACATATAACAGAGGGTTAAAACAATGAAAGTCAAAGTACTGTCCCTCCTGGTACCAGCACTGCTGGTAGCAGGCGCAGCAAATGCGGCTGAAATTTACAACAAAGACGGCAACAAATTAGATCTCTACGGCAAAGTAGACGGTCTGCACTATTTCTCTGATGACGATGGCGCTGATGGCGATCAGACCTACATGCGTATCGGCTTCAAAGGCGAAACTCAGGTTAACGATCAGATCACTGGCTACGGTCAGTGGGAATACAACGTTCAGGCTAATGACACAGAAAGCAGCAGCAACCAGTCCTGGACGCGTGTGGCCTTCGCGGGTCTGAAATTCGCTGACGCAGGTTCTTTCGACTACGGTCGTAACTACGGCGTGATTTACGACGTAACCTCCTGGACCGACGTTCTGCCAGAATTCGGCGGCGACACCTACGGTTCTGACAACTTCCTGCAATCCCGTGGTAACGGCGTTGCGACCTACCGTAACCAGGACTTCTTCGGTCTGGTTGATGGCCTGAACTTTGCTCTGCAGTATCAGGGTAAAAACGGCAGCGTCAGCGGTGAAAACGTTGGCGGCCGTAGCCTGCTGAAACAGAACGGTGACGGCTTCGGCGGCTCTCTGACCTATGATCTGGGCGAAGGCTTCAGCGTGGGTGCGGCAGCATCCTCTTCCAAACGTACCGCAGACCAGAACGGTCCAGGCGTTTACGGCCGTGGCGACCACGCTGAAGTGTACAGCGGTGGCCTGAAATACGACGCGAACAACCTGTATCTGGCAGCGCAGTATACCCAGACTTACAACGCGACCCGTTTCGGCAACTCTCAGTCCAACGCTGACAACGCAGTTTATGGCTTTGCTAACAAAGCACAGAACTTCGAAGTGGTTGCACAGTACCAGTTCGACTTCGGTCTGCGTCCATCCGTGGCTTACCTGCAGTCTAAAGGTAAGGACATCGAAGGTAACGGCGACCAGGATCTGCTGAAATATGTTGATGTTGGCGCGACTTACTACTTCAACAAAAACATGTCCACCTATGTTGATTACAAAATCAACCTGCTGGATGAAAACGCCTTCACCGACCGTGCAGGCATCAGCACTGATGACATCGTAGCCCTGGGTCTGGTTTACCAGTTCTAAGTCTTACGCAGTATTGCAAAAGGGGCCAACTGGCCCCTTTTTTTGGCCTTACTATCAGCCCCTTACAAAGCCTGCTTTTTAGTGTACTCTTGCCGGTCTCAGGCTTGAGGATAATAACGAATGGAAATTACTTTTCTGCGCGTCGGGTTTCTGGCGACACTGTTTATGCTGTCTGCGTGCGATGCACCCACCCCTCCGGTAAAGAGCGAAACCGCCGCCGCGACGGTGCTGGAAGGCAAAACCATGGGTACCTTCTGGCGCGTCAGCGTCATCGATCTCTCGGCTGCCAGGGCTGAAGAGTTGCGCGGAAAGATCCAGTCCCAGCTGGATGGTGACGACCAGCTGATGTCCACCTATAAAAACGACTCTGCCCTGATGCGCTTTAACCAGTCCCAGAGCACCTCACCCTGGCCGGTGAGCGAAGCGATGGCGGACATTGTCACCGAGGCGCTGCGGGTGGGCTATAAAACCAACGGCGCGATGGACATCACCGTCGGCCCGCTGGTTAACCTGTGGGGCTTTGGCCCGAATAAGCAGCCGGTAAAAACTCCCGATCAGGTACAGATTGACGATGCCCGGGCGCAAACGGGCCTGCAGCATCTGACGGTCATCAATCAGTCCGGCAAGCAATACCTCGAAAAAGACATCCCCGATCTGTTTGTCGATCTCTCGACGGTCGGGGAGGGCTATGCCGCCGATCACCTGGCCCAGCTGATGGCCGAGGAGGGGATCTCGCGCTACCTGGTGTCGGTGGGCGGGGCACTGGTCAGCCGCGGCATGAACGCCAGCGATAAACCCTGGCGTGTGGCGATCCAGAAACCTACCGATCGGCAAAACGCCGTCCAGGCCATTGTTGACATTAACGGCCACGGCATCAGCACCTCCGGCAGCTACCGTAACTATTATGAGCTGGACGGAAAACGTATCTCCCATGTGATCGATCCCCAGACCGGTCGCCCGATTACGCACAATCTGGTGTCGGTGACGGTCATCGCCCCTACGGCGCTGGAAGCCGATGCCTGGGATACCGGCCTGATGGTGCTGGGGGAGGAGAAAGCGAAAGAGATCGTGCGTCAGCAGGGTCTGGCGGTCTATATGATCGTCCGCGAAGGGGAGGGCTTTAAAACCTGGATGTCCCCGCAGTTCTCCAGCTTCCTCGTCAACGGGGCGAATTAAAAAGCAAGGTTGCAGGTTTTTGTCGGGTGGCGTTCGGGCAGGCTAGGCGTATGCTTAGATAAGGAGCCGATCATGAAAAAGCCGAACCTGATGAATGACGATCAACGCTGGCTGGCGGTGCTGGCCCGCGATGACCATGCCGATGGTCAGTTTGTGTTTGCCGTACAGACCACCAGCATATTCTGCCGCCCTTCCTGCCGGGCGCGTCACGCCCTGCGTGAAAATGTTCGCTTTTACCCCGATGCCCGCCAGGCTGCACAGGCGGGTTTTCGTCCCTGCAAACGCTGTCGCCCGGACCAACAGGATCCCCAGGCGCAGCGCATCGCCACCATCGAAAAAGCCTGCCGGTTACTGGAGCAGGAGCAGCCTCTGACCCTGGAGAAGCTGGCGCAAGCGGTGGCGATGAGCCCGTATCACCTCCATCGCCTCTTTAAATCTTCTACCGGCATGACGCCAAAAGCCTGGCAGCAGGCAGCCCGGGCGAAACGTCTGCGCCACGCCCTGACGCAGGGGGAAAGCATTACCGACTCCGTGCTGGCGGCGGGTTTCCCCGACAGCAGCAGCTATTACCGCCACGCCGACGCTACGCTTGGGATGACCGCGAAGCAGTACCGCAGCGGCGGGGAGGAAACCACCGTGCGCTATGCCCTCAGCGACTGTGCGCTGGGGCGTTGTCTGGTGGCGGAGAGTGCGCGGGGCGTCTGCGCAATTTTGCCCGGGGATGACGATAGCGCCCTGATTGCCGAACTGGAAACGCTCTTTCCCCACGCCCGGCGAGAACAGGCGGACGCCGCCTTCGCCGCCCGCGTCGCCCAGGTCATTGCCAGCGTGGATAACCACGCCGTGGCGCTGGCCCTGCCGCTGGATATTCGCGGTACCGCCTTTCAGCGCCAGGTCTGGCAGGCTCTGCGCGCCATTCCAGGCGGCGAGACCGCCAGCTATCAGCAGGTGGCCAACACCATTGGTCAGCCCGGTGCGGTGCGGGCGGTAGCCCGGGCCTGTGCCGCCAACAAACTGGCGATTATTATCCCCTGTCATCGCGTGGTACGTAGCGACGGCGGGCTCTCTGGCTACCGCTGGGGCACGGCCCGCAAAGCGGCGCTCCTGCGTCGTGAAGCCAAAAAAGAGGAGGTGTGATGCTCGATTTGTTTGCGGACGCTGAGCCCTGGCAGGAGCCGCTGGCACCGGGGGCGGTGATCCTGCGCCGCTTTGCGCTGGCGCGGGCCGCCGCCTTAATGCAGGGCATCGAACAGGTCGCCAGCGCCTCGCCGTTCCGCCAGATGGTCACCCCCGGGGGCTATACCATGTCGGTGGCGATGACCAACTGCGGCGGGCTGGGCTGGACCACCAACCAGCGCGGCTACCTCTATTCCCCGGTCGATCCCCTTACCAGCGCGCACTGGCCGCCGATGCCGGACGCTTTCGCTGCCCTGTGCCACGATGCCGCCTGCGAGGCCGGTTATCCCGATTTTCAGCCGGATGCCTGTCTGATCAACCGTTACGCCGTCGGGGCTAAACTCTCTCTGCATCAGGATAAAGATGAAGCAGACCTGCGGGCGCCCATTGTCTCGGTATCGCTCGGCCTGCCCGCCGTGTTCCAGTTCGGTGGATTACGGCGCAACGATCCGCTGCAACGCCTGCTGCTGGAGCACGGCGACGTAGTGGTGTGGGGCGGGCCATCCCGGCTGTTTTATCATGGCATTCAGCCGCTTAAGCCCGGAGAGCACCCCCTGGCCGGGGAGTATCGCTACAACCTGACCTTCCGCCAGGCGGCGAACAACGAATAAAAATAAGAATTATTCTTGATGTAAGTGGCGGGCAGTTTACACTGCTCGCTGATTTTTCTTGTCTGGATTGCTGTGTATGGAACTCCTGTTACTGGTCTGGCGCCAATACCGCTGGCCGTTTATCGCGGTGATGGCCTTAAGCCTGCTTAGCGCCGCGCTGGGTATTGGGCTTATCGCCTTTATTAACCTGCGTTTAATTGAAACGGTCGACACGACTCTGATGGTGCTGCCGGAATTTCTCGGCCTGCTGGTGCTGCTGATGGCGGTCACCCTGGGTTCGCAGCTGGCGCTCACCACCCTCGGCCACCACTTCGTCTACCGTCTGCGCAGCGAGTTCATCAAGCGTATTCTGGATACCCAGGTTGAACGCGTCGAGCAGCTGGGCAGCGCCTCGCTGCTGGCCGGATTGACCAGCGACGTCCGCTCCATCACCATCGCCTTTGTGCGTCTCCCGGAGCTGGTGCAGGGGATTATCCTGACCTTCGGCTCGGCCGCCTGGCTGGCCTGGCTCTCCACCAAAATGCTGGCGATCACCGCCCTGTGGATTGCCATCACCATCTGGGGGGGGTACATGCTGGTGTCGCGGGTGTACAAGCACATGGCGGTGCTGCGCGAAACCGAAGACAAGCTCTATAACGACTATCAGACGGTGCTGGAAGGGCGCAAAGAGCTGACCCTTAACCGCGAGCGCGCTGAACACATCTTCAATAACCTCTATATCCCGGATGCCCGTGAATACCGCCACCACATTGTGCGTGCCGATACCTTCCACCTGAGCGCGGTCAACTGGTCAAATATCATGATGCTGGGGGCGATTGGCCTGGTCTTCTGGATGGCGAACAGCCTTGGCTGGGCGGATACTAACGTCGCCGCTACCTACTCGCTGACCCTGCTGTTCCTGCGCACGCCGCTGCTCTCCGCCGTAGGCGCGCTGCCGACCCTGCTCAGCGCCCAGGTAGCCTTTAACAAGCTGCGCAAGTTTGCCCTCGCGCCCTACAAAGCCGAATTCCCGCGCCCACAGGCCTTCCCGGACTGGCAGACGCTGGAGCTGCGCAACGTTACCTTCAAGTATCAGGACAACGACTTCTCCGTCGGGCCGGTGAACTTAACCCTGAACCGCGGCGAGCTGCTGTTCCTGATTGGCGGCAACGGCAGCGGTAAATCGACGCTGGCGATGCTGCTCACCGGCCTCTATCAACCTCAGTCGGGCGAGATCCTGCTGGACGGCAAACCGCTGAGTGCCGAAAAACCGGAGGATTACCGCAAGCTGTTCTCGGCGGTATTCACCGACGTCTGGCTGTTCGATCAGCTGCTGGGCCCGGAAGGCAAGCAGGCCGACCCGGCGCTGGTGGAGAAATGGCTGGCGCATCTGCAAATGTCGCACAAGCTTGAGCTGCAGGATGGCAAGATCCTCAACCTCAAGCTGTCGAAAGGACAGAAGAAGCGCGTGGCGCTGCTGCTGGCGCTGGCGGAAGAGCGCGACATCATTCTGCTGGATGAGTGGGCCGCCGATCAGGACCCGCATTTCCGCCGTGAGTTCTACCAGGTGCTGCTGCCGCTGATGCAGCAGATGGGCAAAACCATCTTCGCCATCAGCCATGACGATCACTACTTCATCCATGCCGACCGCCTGCTGGAGATGCGCAGCGGCCAGCTGACCGAGCTGACCGGTGCCGAGCGCGATGCCGCGTCGCGTGATGCGGTGGCGCGTACCGCCTGAGTGTCAATGTGCCGGGTGGCGGCTTTGTCGCCCCCCGGTCTGCAACTGCCGCTTTTTTGCTCTTCCCGCCGATTCGTTTATTAAAATTTACACAACCCCGCGCTATGCTTAATGCCAACTCATTTAATGGATTTATGATTAATGTCTGCATTAAGCAAAAACAGCGCACGGCTGCGCGATGAAGAGCGTGCGCGCCTGATCTGGCTGATGACCACCGACAAAGCGCTCACCTCCACCCTGCTGGGTAAACTGACCCTGGCTGAGCAATATGACGTCGGCACCTTAGCCGACGATATTGCTGAGGTAGGGGCGCTGGTAGCCCATTTGCCGCCGCCGGATCTGGCCGACACCCTCGAAGCCTTACCCTCGGAAGAGCGCCATGCCCTGTGGCGGCTGGTGCAGGATCACGAGCGCGGTCAGGTGCTGGTGGAGGCGTCCGAGAACGTCTGGGAAGATCTTATCGATGAGATGAGTGACGACGCGATCCTCGATGCGCTGCGTACCCTGGATATCGACGATCAGATCTACCTGGTGCAGCACCTGCCGCGCAACCTGACCGGACGCCTGCTGGCGTCGTTGCCGCCGCAGGAACGCGCCCGCGTCCACCAGGTCATGCACTACGAGCAGGACCGCGTCGGGGCGATCATGGAGTTCAGCGTGATCACCGTGCGCCCGGACGTGACTTTGGGCACGGTACAGCGCTACCTGCGTCGGCTCGGTAAAATGCCGCAAAACACCGATAAGCTGTTTGTCACTTCCCGGGATAAAACCCTGCTTGGCGAGCTGGAGCTGCAGACCATTCTGCTCAACAGCGCCCAGAGCAAGGTCAGCGAGGTGATGGACCCCCAGCCGATGCTCTTCTCCCCGGAAGATGATGCTGAAAAAGCCGCCCGTACCTTTGAGCGTGACAACCTGCTCAGCGCCGCGGTAGTGGACGCAGTGGGCAAGCTGTTAGGGCGACTGACCATCGATGAGATCGTCGACGTGGTCTATAAAGAGACCGACAACGATATGCGCGCCCTCGGAGGCCTCAGTGCGGAAGAGGATGTTTATGCCCCGGTGAGCAAGGCGGTGAAAACCCGCTGGGCGTGGCTGGCGATCAACCTCTGCACCGCCTTTATCGCCTCCCGGGTGATTGACGGGTTTGAACACACCATCTCTCAGCTGGTGGCGCTGGCCTCGCTGATGCCCATCGTGGCGGGCATCGGCGGCAATACCGGCAACCAGACCATCACCATGATTGTGCGCGCCCTGGCGCTGCAGCACATTCAGCCGGGCAACTTTACCTTCCTGATTTTGCGTGAGCTTGGCGTGGCGTTGATCAACGGCCTGGTGTGGGGCGGGATTATGGGCGGTGTCACCTGGTGGCTGTACGACGATATGGCGCTGGGTGGGGTAATGACCCTGGCGATGGTGCTGAACCTGCTGGTGGCGGCGATGATGGGGGTGATCATTCCGATGGTGATGACCCGCCTCGGGCGCGACCCCGCAGTGGGGTCGAGCGTGATGATCACCGCCATCACCGATACCGGCGGTTTCTTTATTTTTCTTGGCCTGGCGACGCTGTTTCTGCTGTAGCGGCGCTATGGCGTCGCAGGCGGGCAGGGAGGATCGCCATGACGATAATCCCGCCCAGTACGCCAATGGCCAGATTGCCGGTTGAAACGGTGGCCGCCACGGTCACCAGCATCACCAGGGTTTCCGCGACGGGTGCGCCTTTCACCGCGGCAGGGCGGATGCTCTGCCAGTTGAAGGTTTTAATGGCGACAATCGCCATGATCCCCGCCAGCACCGCCATCGGAATTTTGGCCATCACCTCGCTCAGGGCGGTGACCAGCAACAGCAGCACCAGCCCGGCGGCGAACGTAGAGACGCGGCTGCGCCCTTTACCCATTTCGACATTAACGATGGTCTGACCGATCATTGCGCACCCGGCGATCCCGCCGAAGAAGCCTGCCATGATATTGGCTACGCCGAGCCCCATGCTCTCGCGGCGTTTGCTGGACGGGGTGGCCGTCAGCTCATCCACCAGTTTTGCCGTCAGCAGTGACTCCATCAGGCCGACAAAGGCAATGCTCAGCGCGCAGGGCCAGATAATGCTCAGGGTGTGCAGATCAAGGGGGACCAGCATCTGGGTGATCCCCGGCAGGCCACCGCCGATAGCGCCTTCGTCGCCGACGGTCGGCAGCAGCTGGCCGCTGGTGACGGTAAACAGGGTCAGAACCACAATCGCAATCAGCGGGGAAGGAATACTTTTAATGTAGCGGGGCGCCCAGAGCACAATCAGCAGGGTCAGCACGAACAGGCCGACAATCAGCGGGCTTTTGCTCCAGAAATGCGGTACCTGGGCAAAGAAAATCAAAATCCCCAGCGCGTTAACAAACCCGGTCATCACCGCCTGGGGAATGAAGCGCATCAGGCGCGCCATCCCCAGCGCGCCGAACAGGATCTGGATCAGCCCCGCCAGCAGCACCGCCGGCAGAATATACTGCGCGCCATGCTGATGCACCATCGGCCCAATCACCAGCGCCACCGAGCCCGCAGCGGCGGTCACCATCGCCGGACGGCCACCCATCACCGACAGCGCCAGACACAGCACCACCGACGCGAACAGGCTCACTTTCGGATCGACCCCCGCCACCACCGAGAAGGAGATGACCTCCGGAATGAGCGCCAGAGCGGTGATCACCCCGGCCAGGATTTCACGCGCCAACAGCGACGGAGAGCGCAGAACGGCAAGAGTATGGGGAGACGCGTGTGTTGGAGACATAATTCTTCGCAGGTTAGTGGCGGTGGGCAGGATCTGTGCGGCCGATCACAAAGGGCAGCATAGTAGCGGGAAAACGCGCGCGTTTCCAGCGCAGCAGATGCCATATCCCTACAAACACCGCGACATTAATTATCATAATTACAATAATTATTTAACCTTTAAACAATATTTAAATATTGCTACCGTGGCGCCGCACTCGACTTCATCTGCATAAATAGCGAACAACGCGCTTATTACGAAGGCATTAATTATGAAAAAAATGACTGCCCTGTTGCTGGCTGCGGCGGCAAGCCTTAGTGCTGCCCCGATGGCGGCGAAGGCTCAGGCATCGCAGGATCAGGAAACGGACGTTCTGTTAATTGGCGGCGGGATCATGAGCGCCACGCTCGGAACCTATCTGCAGGAGCTTCAGCCGGACTGGTCCATGACCATGGTGGAACGCCTTGACGGCGTGGCGCAGGAGAGCTCCAACGGCTGGAACAACGCCGGGACCGGCCACTCGGCCTTAATGGAGCTGAACTACACCCCGCAGAAGAAAGACGGCTCTATCAGCATTGAGAAAGCCGTGGAGATCAACGAAGCGTTCCAGATCTCCCGTCAGTTCTGGTCTCACCAGGTGAACAGCGGCGTGATGCACGATCCGCACAGCTTTATTAACACCGTGCCGCACATGAGCTTCGTCTGGGGTGACGACAACGTTAACTTCCTGCGCGGTCGTTATGCTGCCCTGCAGCAAAGCTCGCTGTTCCGCGGTATGAAGTACTCCGAAGATCACGCCCAGATCAAAGCGTGGGCGCCGCTGGTGATGGAAGGACGTGACCCGAACCAGAAAGTGGCCGCAACCCGTACTGAAATTGGTACCGACGTTAACTACGGCGAAATTACCCGTCAGCTGGTGGGCTCTCTGCAGAAAAAAGAGAACTTCACACTGTCGCTGAACAGCGAAGTGCGTGGCTTTAAGCGTAACGAGGACAACTCCTGGAGCGTGACCGTTGCCGATCTGAAGCACAATGAAGAAGAGCACGTCATCAAGGCGAAGTTCGTCTTTATTGGTGCGGGCGGCGCGGCGCTGAAGCTGCTGCAGGAGACCGGTATCCCGGAAGCGGATAACTATGCGGGCTTCCCGGTTGGCGGCCAGTTCCTGGTGTCGGAAAACCCGGAAGTGGTAAACCGTCATCTGGCGAAGGTGTATGGCCAGGCGTCCGTGGGCGCGCCGCCGATGTCGGTGCCGCACATCGACACCCGTATCCTCGACGGCAAGCGCGTGGTGCTGTTCGGGCCGTTCGCGACTTTCTCAACCAAGTTCCTGAAGAACGGTTCGCTGTGGGATCTGCTGAGCGCCACCACCACCTCGAACGTGGGGCCGATGATGAACGTTGGTCTTGATAACTTCGACCTGGTGAAATACCTGATTAGCCAGGTGCTGCTCTCCGATGACGATCGCTTTGAGGCGCTGAAAGAGTACTATCCGGAAGCGAAGAAAGCGGACTGGCGTCTGTGGCAGGCGGGCCAGCGCGTGCAGATCATCAAGCGTGATGAAGACAAAGGCGGCGTGCTGCGTCTGGGCACCGAAGTGGTCAGCGATAAAGAGGGCACCGTGGCTGCACTGCTGGGGGCATCCCCGGGGGCATCCACTGCGGCACCGATCATGCTGCACCTGATGGAAAAAGTGTTCAAAGATAAAGTCGCCAGCCCGGAATGGCAGGCGAAGCTGAAGACCATCATCCCGTCCTACGGTACGGCGCTGAACGGCAACGTTGACGCCACCGAGCAGGAGCTGGAGTACACCAGCCGCGTGCTGCAGCTGAAGTATGAAAAGCCGCAGGCACCGGATGCCGCGCCTCAGGCGCAGCCGCAGGCGACCTCCCAGCCGGAAAGCAAACCGGTCGCGGATATCGCGCTCTGATACAAAAAAGCCGGGTTATTTAACCCGGCTTTTTTATTAACGCGCGACGGCGTTTTCGATTTTCTCGTCTGCCTGCCAGACGCGGTATTTCACCTCTACGTTGTCCGGCGTATAGATCACAATTGGCAGCTTGCTGTTGTAGCGCAGCAGACCGTGCTCACCCAGACTGGCGGTGACAAATTTGGCGGTCTTTTTGCCTTCCGGGCAGGCCATCATGGTGGAGACCGGCGAGGTGACCTTATCAAAGACGTAATAGTCATATCCCCAGCCTTCCAGCGTCTTGCTGGTTAACTGCCCGCCGAGGCGGTGCACGTTGCAGTCCACTTCCAGCGTCTGGCCGATCAGCAGCTCAACTTTATAATTCGCTTCATCTTTCTGCGCCGGCAGGTCGATAACCTGGCGCTTCATCCCATGCTCCGCCTGCGGATACGGGGCCGTTTTCTCAAGCGGTTGAGCGGCAGGGGCGGCATAAGCGCTGGCGCAGGCCAACGCCAGCAGGGCGACGATGCTTTTAGGTGCGTTTTTCACAGTCATTCCTTTTTATGTCAAACGGTTCATGCCCAGACTATCATATCTGGTGTTTTTTGCCTTTATTTTATTTTTATCTGGTGTATATCACTGACAATTTGCCTTTGTTGTGGTTTTAAATTCTGAGTTGGTGCAAAGGGGGCGTTCGTGATAGGGTGAGCGGCAATCATTGTTATTCATCTGTGAAGGAATAAATGCATGGTACGCCAAAAACTTAACACCCCGGCGGGGAAAAAATTTCTGCTGGCACTGCTGACGGTGTTTCTGATCGCGGTGATTGGGGTGGGGCGTGTGACGATCGTCGGCGTGGTCGAACAGTACAACATTCCGCTGACAGAGTGGACCACCAGCATGTTCGTTCTGCAATCCGCGATGGTGTTGGTCTACAGCACGGTCTTTACCGTTCTGCTGGCCATTCCGCTGGGGATCTTTTTCCTCGGGGACAGCGATAAGCACTGAGTTTTCCCGCTTCGATATGAACGATATTTATTCGCATTCCCTCCTGCACCGTTTTCGGGTTAAATAGCTGTTTTCCCGATAGCAGGAGTGGAGCATGGCCTCCCGGTTTTCCACGCTGAGCCGGATCCCCAAAGGGGTCTGGGTGGTTGGCGGCGTCAGCATGTTGATGGATATCTCCTCGGAGATCATCCATAGCTTATTACCGCTGTTTATGGTGACCACGCTGGGTGCCAGCGTCATCTTTATTGGCCTGATTGAAGGGCTGGCGGAAGCCACGGCGCTGATTATCAAGGTCTTCTCCGGCGCCATCAGCGACTATCTGGGCAAACGCAAAGGGCTGGCCCTGCTGGGCTACGGGCTGGGTGCCGCCAGCAAGCCGCTGTTTGCCCTCGCCTCGTCGTCGGGGATGATCCTCGGGGCACGCTTAATCGACCGGGTAGGGAAGGGGATCCGCGGCGCGCCGCGCGACGCGCTGGTGGCCGACGTTACGCCGCCTGAACTGCGCGGGGCGGCATACGGGCTGCGGCAGTCGATGGATACCATCGGCGCGTTTCTTGGCCCGCTGCTGGCGGTCGGCATGATGCTGCTGTGGAACGACGATTTCCGCACTATCTTCTGGATCGCCGTCATCCCCGGCGTGCTTGCCGTCGCGCTGCTCTTTTTTGGCCTGCATGAACCCGCCTCTCCCGTTACCCATAAACGTACCAATCCGATTAAAAAAGAGAACCTCAAACGTCTCGGTGCCAGCTGCTGGTGGGTGATTGGCCTGGGGGCGGTCTTTACCCTGGCCCGCTTCAGTGAGGCCTTTCTGGTGCTGCGGGCCCAGCAGTCCGGTATACCGCTGGCGCTGATCCCGCTGGTGATGGTGGCTATGAACCTGCTTTACGCCTTTTCCGCCTATCCGTTCGGCAAACTCTCCGATGCCATGAGCCATACCCGCCTGCTGCAGTGGGGGCTGGCGGTATTGATCGCCGCGGATATCGTGCTGGCCCTGACGACCCACTGGGCGGGGATCATCCTCGGCGTGGCGCTGTGGGGCATTCATATGGGGATGACCCAGGGGCTGCTGACCGCGATGATTGCGAAAACGGCCCCCGCCGACCTGCGCGGTACCGCCTTTGGCCTGTTCAGTATGGTGAGCGGCGTGGCGCTGCTGATCGCCAGCCTGGGGGCGGGCATTATCTGGGAGACGTGGGGCGCGGAGTATACCTTCTACGCCGGGGCGGCGATCTGCCTCATAACGCTGGCTTATCTGTTGAAGCGACCGGCGGCGTTGTAAAGCGCATGACAGCGGAAAAGTATTCAGTAAAAAATTCGGAGAGTTAGCGCCGTTTTGTTACCAATGTGGTCCTTTCTATCAGGAGATATTTATGAAAAGGACCACACTCTATACCGCGCTGGCGTCAGCCCTGTTGCTGCCGTCACTTTATGCCCATGCCGGCCCACAGGCGCACGTCGTCTGCGCTTACAACCACACCCTGGGCGATGACGCCGTGATGATGTTCGGCAAAGTCAATCAGGCGATGTGGCACGACTTTTTTGGCAATACCCGCACCGACGCTTACTCATCCTATGCCTCGCTGCGCAAGCAGGCAGAAACCACCTGCGATAACAAAGCCGACAGTTCGGCCTACTGGGCTCCTTCCCTGCGTCTGCCGGACGGTACGGTGGTGAAGCCGGCCTATCAGAAAACCTACTATCAGGCCTCCAACGTCGATCAGTACCCGCTCAGCCCGTTCCCGGCCGGGCTGGCGATGGTGGCGGGCGATCACCACGGCAGCAAACCCAACTCGCGGATCACCTTTTTATGCGCCAACGGCAAAGGCTACAGCAATAAAATCGGTGAAGTGTGCGGCCTGAGAAAGGCCAAAGATGCGGTGCAGTTTAATATCGGCATCCAGTTCCCCAACTGCTGGGACGGCATCAACCTGAAGCCGCACCATGGGATGGCTAACGCAGCCTACGATGTGAAAGGGCAGTGTCCTTCCGGCTTCCCGGTGAAGATCCCGACGGTGAACATGAACGTGGCTTACGTGCTGCACGGCATAAGCTCCCTGGATACCGCCAAAGCGCAGCTGTCGCTCGACCCCACCATGAATGGCGACGCGCGCGAGGAGCACTGGGGGAGTCTGTACACCGCCCACGCCGACTTTATGAACGGCTGGACCGAAGAGGGCGCCCGCTTTATGACCGGGATGTGCATGAACCAGGGCATGGATTGCGGCACCAACGTGCCTTACGGCTATTCGAAGGCGCTGGCCAACGTCTGGGTAAGCAGCGAAACGCCGACTACCCCGGTTCCGACAGCGCAGACCCTGCTAATCCAGGATAACTGGAAAAACGGCGGCCGTACCCGTAACGTCGAGACCATGAGCCTGGTGAAGTTTAAGATCCCGGCGCTGCCGACCGGCCAGGATCCGTCCCTGTTCAAGTACAAGATCCGCATCTATGGCGGAAAAGTCGAAGCCAACGGCGCGGATCAGATCTTCTTCTACCCGGCCAGCAACGACTGGGATCCGGCTACCGTCACCTGGAAAAATCGGCCTTCCTGTAACTACAGCTCGGATGCTGTCCTGTATCTCAACAACAAGCGTGAATACCGAATGGTGGATGTCGACAAGGCGGTGCGTAAAGCGCTGGCCGCAGGGAAAACGGAAATCTCGTGGTACATCGGTGGCGACCGTCAGGGTAACCACTATCAGTTCAGCCCGGCGGACTCCAAAGAGAGCCTGATGCTGATGCTGAGCGGGTATAAACATACCCCGGAAATCTGACAGGCATAAAAAAACCAACCGCTTGCGGTTGGTTTTTTTGGGAATTTTTGGTCGGCACGGAGAGATTTGAACTCTCGACCCTCGCCACCCCATGACGATGCGCTACCAGGCTGCGCTACGTGCCGACACAGAAAATTTATACTACCCATTTCCGCATTTAATGCAAGGCCAGTTCAGACTAACTGATTAATTTTGAATCAGTTAGCAATAAACCGTTTTTCATCCGTCAACACCTGCAACAGCAGGCTGAGCTGTGGCGTCTGGTCGTTGAGCTTCTCGCCCTGCGGATTATAGGTTTTGTAGCTGCCGTTGCTGTTCAGGACCAGCGTCAGGGTTGGGGTCGTGACGGCCAGCGTATTATTGCTGGCGGCGGTCACCCAGTTATGACGACGTGTGGCGCTGAACAGATCCTGACCCTGGGAATACTCATTCGCTGGCGTGCTGACGTGAAGCAGACGCTGCATCAGGGTGGTCATCACATCTTTATGATCGGTCAGCATGTTGATGCGCTGCGATGGCGTGCCCGGCCAGTGGATCACCAGCGGAACGTGCAGGCGAGGGCGCGACCAGTCGACATCCTTGCTCTCGTTGTCCAGCGGTACGCCGTGACCGGCGGTGATCACCACTACCGTGTTCTCCAGCTTGCCGGATTCACGCAGGGCGTTCAGCACCCGGGCGATCTGCGTATCCACATCGCCTGCCGCCTTAGCGTAGCGGCGGGCAAAGGTTTTCTGGTTACTGTCATCCAGCGTGGTGCCGTTGAGGGCAATCCACGAGAACCAGCGGTTATCGTCCTGCGCATAGCGGTTCAGCCAGCTAATCCACTGTCCGGCGGTCTGTGCGTCGGACTGGCTCTGGGTGGCCGGCAGCGAGAAGTCGGACAACAAGGCCTGGCGATACAGCGGACTGCTGAAGCCATCAGACGAGAACAGTCCCAGCTGGTAACCCTGCTGGTTCAGGCCGGTGATCAGCGCCGCAGGGATACGCGACGACAGTACGCCGTCCATATAGCCCGGCGAAATGCCGTAGAACAGACCGAAGAGCCCGGTATCGGTGGCGTTACCGGAACTCATATGTTGGGTAAAGTTGATGTTCTTATCGGCAAACTCCGCCAGAGCCGGCATCTGCTTCTCAAAGCGGGAGTAGTTCAGCCCGTCCACGGTGATCAGCAGGACGTTCTGCCCCTGGCCCATGTCACGGTAGCGCAGATCGCTGAGCGGATACTGCACCGATACCGCTTCAGGATTACCTTGTTCGATCAGGCGGCGCTGATACTCCTGCGCATCCAGCAGACCGTGTTTCTCGAGGAAACGACGGGCGGTCATTGGATAGGAGAGTGGCAGGTTCGCGCGCTGCATGGTGATCGGCCGATAGAAGTTGGCGTCAGCCCAGATATACATGAAGTGCGAGCCGATAAAGGCCACAAAAAACAGGGCCGCGACCGGTTTAGCGTAGCGACGACGGCGCGTCAGGCTGCGCAGCTTTTGCCAGCTCCAGGTGGCAAACAGCATCTCAATCAGCAGGATAATCGGCACGCTGATAAACATCAGCTGCCAGTCACGTGCCGTTTCGTTCTGGTCGGGGTTAATCACCAGTTCCCAGACGACAGGATTAAGATGCAGGTGGAAACGGGTAAAGACTTCGCTGTCGATGAGCAGAAGCGTCATGCCGACGGTAGCGAGGATAGCGGAGACAAACCGCATCAGCCGCTGGGACATGACGACAAACGTCAGCGGGAACAGGATCAGGAGATAGGTCGAGAACACCAGAAAGCTGAAATGGCCAATGACGCTCATCCAGGAGTAGATACGCCCGGCAAGCGTTGTCGGCCAGTCGGCGACAAACAGATAACGACTGCCAAGCACCATCGCCAACAGAATGTTGAACAGGGCAAACCAGTGCCCCCAGCTAACCATCTGGGAGACTTTTTCACGGTAGCGCTGACGATTCGTCACCATAAACTGTCGTTCGTTTCCCTTAGTGCGCCTGGTCGTCGTTAACCGAGGACTGTAAGGCCTGAGCGAAAGATTTCGCGATCGCCTGGCGCTGGGCCGGCGCAACGCTGGTATTGATAAGGTTAGTCACCATATTTCCCAGAACCATCAGGGAAAGGTCGGTTGGCGCCTTATGTTTTTCCAGTACGTTGAGCAGCTCACTGAGCATTTGTTCAACGTGTTCATCACTATAGCGGGAGAGTTGTGGCATAAATCGAAATCTGTTTGTGGAGGAAAGGGCAACATATTACCGTAGCAACAGCTTTTTTTCCCCTTTTTTATCTTCGGTTGCATACATGACTGGCGGGTGGTTGAATACGGCCCGGTCTAAAAGGAGAGTTTATCATGAGTCTGGATATCAACCAGATTGCCCTGCACCAGCTTATCAAGCGTGATGAGCAAACCCTTGAGCTGGTGCTGCGCGATTCGTTACTGGAACCTACACCTACCGCGGTCGACATGATCGCGGAGCTGCACCGGGTTTACAGCGCTAAAAACAAAGCCTATGGCCTGTTCAGCGAAGAGAGTGAACTGGCGCAGACGCTGCGCCTGCAGCGTCAGGGCGAAGAGGATTTCCTCGCCTTCAGCCGGGCCGCTACCGGTCGCCTGCGCGATGAGCTGGCGAAGTACCCGTTTGCCGACGGCGGGATTGTCCTGTTCTGCCACTATCGTTACCTGGCGGTGGAGTATCTGCTGGTGGCGGTGCTGAACAACTTAAGCAGCATGCGCGTCAATGAGCAGCTGGATATCAGCTCCACTCACTATCTGGACATCAACCACGCGGATATCGTGGCGCGTATCGATTTAACCGAATGGGAAACCAATCCGGAATCGACCCGCTACCTGACCTTCCTGAAAGGGCGGGTAGGGCGCAAGGTTGCCGACTTCTTTATGGACTTCCTCGGCGCCAGCGAAGGGCTGAACGCCAAAGCGCAGAATAAAGGCCTGCTGCAGGCGGTGGATGACTTCACTGCGGAAGCCGAGCTCGACAAATCCGAGCGGCAGAACGTGCGTCAGCAGGTGTACGCCTACTGCAACGAGCAGCTGCAGGCGGGGGAAGAGATCGAGCTGGAGTCGCTGTCAAAAGAGCTGGCCGGCGTTAGCGAGGTGAGCTTCCAGGACTTTACGGCGGAGAAAGGCTACGAGCTGGAAGAGAGCTTTCCGGCGGATCGCAGCACCCTGCGTCAGCTCACCAAATTTGCCGGCAGCGGCGGCGGGTTAACCATTAACTTTGATGCCATGCTGCTGGGCGAGCGCATTTTCTGGGATCCGGCGACCGACACCCTGACCATCAAAGGCACCCCGCCGAACCTGCGCGATCAGCTGCAGCGCCGCACCTCCGGCGGTAAATAACGGCCATAAAAAAACCCCGCAATGCGGGGTTTTTTCTCAACCTGTCAGCGATTACGCGCGAACGAAGTCGATGTGAGACAGTTTTGGCTTGAACGGGTGACGCTGAACAGCCTGAACCTTCACTTTTTCTTCTTTACCGTCAACAACCAGGGTCAGAACTTCGCCGTAAAAACCAGGCTTGTCCTGCAGGTTCCACACTTTGTCGTGGTCCAGTTCGATTGCGATCGGAGCAGCTTCGCCGCCATAGATGATGGCAGGGAATTTGTTTGCTACGCGCAGGCGGCGGCTCGCACCCTTGCCCTGCTCTTTACGTGCTTCTACATTGATAGTTAACATTGATTTCTCTCTGTACATATTATTCCTGCTACAGGCGACCCAGCAGCAGGTAAGTGTTCTGCCTCACGGATGTGAAGCGGGCGGCATTTTATACTCAAATGGCCCACACATCAATGAAAAGTCCCGTTATCCACGTAATTCGTTGGCCCGGCGATAGCGGCCTTCATAATCGAAAACCTTCTCGCGCACCTGCCAGAACTGCCCTTTTTTGCGCGCCACCACAAAGTCCGGGTGGCGCAGCAGCGGCTGTTGATGAACGATATCCGCCGCGGTGATCCAGCGCAGCGGCACGCCCGGGGTGCGGGTATGCGGGCGGATAAACAGCTGCTCAAAGGCGGTACGCTGGGCGGGTGTCTGCAAACGGAAGCGCTCACTCACATCGGCACCGTCTTCGTCGTAATAGGTGATTTTCAGCCATTCGCCTTTCTCATCCGCGCCGTGAGCCAGCACCATACCGCTGCAGCGCAGCACCAGCGCGTCTTTTAGCTTCAGGGCCGCTTTCAGCATATCGTCGGGATCGACCAGCACCGTATCGCAGACGCGGCAGCGGCGGGCGGCAATGTCGTTTTCGGCGTTGCACTGCGGGCAGTTTTTAAAGCGGAAGCGGTAGTCGCACTGCTCGCGATGGCCCTCGTCATCTTCAAACCAGCCCTGACAGCGGCGGCCAAAGTGCTCAATCAGGGTGCCGTCGGCGGTGGTTTTGCCCCAGAAGGTGTTGGCAAACCCGCAGCCGGGGCAAAACACCTGCACGGGGACGTTGTCACTTTTTCCTTTTGGTGCCCCCACTTCCGGGGCGTACAGGTCGTGCGGGTTCCCGGCGTAATCCAGAATCAGGCAGTCGGTTTTGCCGGGGGCCAGGCGCAGGCCGCGGCCGACAATCTGCTGATAGAGGCTGACGGATTCGGTCGGGCGCAGAATGGCGATCAGGTCGACGTGCGGGGCGTCAAAGCCGGTAGTAAGCACTGACACATTGACCAGGTAGCGGAAATGCTGCGCCTTAAAATCTTCAATCAGCCGGTCGCGCTCGCTGCCCGGCGTTTCGCCGGTGATAAGCCGCGCTTCGCTGGGGGGCAGCAGGCCGGTGATCTCCCGGGCGTGCTCCACGGTAGCGGCAAAAATCATCACACCTTTGCGGTCAGCGGCAAATTCCATAATCTGGCTGATGATGTGCGGGGTAATACGATCCTGCTTTTTCAGCTCGCGGTTGAGATCCGCCTCGCTGAACAGGCCGTTGCTCTGCACCTGCAAACGGCTGAAATCGTACTGTACCACCGGCATATCCAGCCGCTCCGGCGGCGTCAGGTAGCCGTGTTTGATCATGTAGCGCAGCGGCAGCTCGTAAATACAGTCGCGGAACAGCGCCTTCTCATTGCCGCGCACCATCCCGTGATAGTGAAAGCGGTAGATCCAGCCTTTGCCGAGGCGGAACGGGGTGGCGGTGAGGCCCAGCAGACGGATCTGTGGGTTGACGCTCTTCAGGTGGGTCAGGATCTGCTGGTACTGGCTGTCATCGTCATCGCTGATGCGATGGCACTCGTCCACGATCAGCAGCGAGAACTCGCTCTGAAACTTATCCAGATTGCGCGCCACCGACTGCACGCTGCCGAACACCACCTTGCCGTGGCTCTCCTTACGCTGTAAACCGGCGGCAAAAATATCGGCCTCCAGGCCCAGCGCCAGATACTTGGCATGGTTCTGCGCCACCAGCTCTTTGACGTGCGCCAGCACCAGCACGCGACCGCGCGCCAGGCGTGCCAGCTCGGCGATCACCAGGCTCTTGCCCGCACCGGTGGGCAGGACGATGGCGGCCGGTTCTTTATGCTGACGAAAGTGGGCGAGGGTGGCGTCCACGGCTTCCTGTTGATAGGGGCGAAGTGTAAAGGTCATGGTTACTCAGCTTGGTTATCCCGCATATAGTATGCCACGAAACTTTTTCCCTTGAGTGGCGCACAGAGCCCGTTATACTGAGCTGTTGTTAACTGCTTCTTTTCCGGGCGCCCCGTCCGGCTCCTGGCACCTTTAAGGCTAAAATTATTTCATGCGACTTGATAAGTTTATCGCTCAGCAACTCGGCGTAAGCCGCGCTATTGCTGCGCGTCTGATTCGCGGCAGCCACGTTACCGTGGATGACGATATTGTGCGAGACAGCGCGTTCAAACTCCAGCCTGAGCATCAGGTGGAATATGAAGGCAATTCGCTGACCCAGCAGAACGGCCCGCGCTACTTTATGCTCAATAAGCCGCAAGGCTATGTCTGCTCGACCGACGACCCCGATCACCCGACCGTGCTCTATTTCCTTGATGAGCCCGTGGCGCACAAGCTGCACGCCGCCGGTCGTCTGGATATCGACACCACCGGTCTGGTGCTGATGACCGACGACGGTCAGTGGTCGCATCGTATTACCTCCCCGCGTCACCATTGTGAGAAGACCTACCTGGTGACCCTGGAATCGCCGGTGAGCGACAGCACGGCAGAGCAATTCGCCCACGGCGTCCAGCTGCATAATGAAAAAGATCTGACCAAACCCGCCGTGCTGGAAGTGATCACCCCTACCGAAGTGCGTCTGACCATCAGCGAAGGGCGCTACCATCAGGTAAAACGCATGTTTGCGGCCGTGGGTAACCACGTTGTCGGTCTGCATCGCGAACGGATCGGAGAGATTGCTCTCGACCCGGAACTTGCGCCAGGCGAATACCGCCCGTTGACGGAAGAAGAAATTGCCAGCGTTGGCCTCTCTTCACGCTAATTTCAGGAGCTCACTGTGACCACCAGGCCACACTCGTCGTTCAGCATTGTCTTTATTCTTGGCCTGCTGGCCATGCTGATGCCGCTGTCCATCGACATGTATCTGCCCGCGCTGCCGGTGATCGCTGAGCAATTTGGCGTACCGGCGGGTAGCGCACAAATGACCCTCAGCACCTATATCCTCGGCTTTGCCCTCGGCCAGCTGCTGTACGGACCGATGGCCGACAGCCTGGGCCGCAAACCGGTGATCCTGGGCGGGACGCTGGTGTTTGCGGCAGCAGCAGCGGCCTGCGCGATGTCGCAGTCCATCGATCACCTGATCGTGATGCGTTTCTTCCACGGCCTGGCGGCAGCGGCGGCCAGCGTGGTCATCAACGCCCTGATGCGTGATATCTACCCGAAAGAAGAGTTCTCCCGCATGATGTCATTCGTCATGCTGGTCACCACCGTTGCGCCGCTGGTAGCGCCGATGGTCGGGGGCGCAGTGCTGGTGTGGTTCAGCTGGCACGCGATTTTCTGGATCCTGGCACTGGCGGCCCTGCTGGCCTCGGCGATGATCTTCTTCTTTATTAAGGAAACCCTGCCCGCTGAGCATCGGCATAAGTTTCATATCCGTACCACCCTCGGTAACTTTGCCTCGCTGTTTCGTCATAAACGCGTGCTGAGCTATATGCTGGCCAGCGGCTTCAGCTTTGCCGGGATGTTCTCCTTCCTCAGCGCCGGGCCTTTTGTCTACATTGAGCTTAACCACGTCTCTCCGCAGCATTTTGGCTACTACTTTGCGCTGAACGTGGTGTTCATCTTTGTGCTGACGATGATCAACAGCCGCTTCGTCCGTCGGGTGGGGGCGCTGAACATGTTCCGCATCGGGCTGTGGATCCAGTTCGTGATGGCGATGTGGATGGTGGTGACTGCCTTCTTCGACGTCGGCTTCTGGACCCTGGTGGTGGGTATCGCGGCCTTTGTCGGCTGTATCTCGATGGTGTCGTCCAACGCGATGGCGGTGATCCTCGATGAGTTCCCGCATATGGCCGGAACGGCCTCCTCCCTGGCGGGGACCTTCCGCTTCGGGATTGGCGCCATTGTCGGGGCGCTGCTGTCGCTGGCGACCTTTACCAGCGCCTGGCCGATGCTCTGGTCAATTGCCCTGTGCGCCACCGGCTCCATTCTGTTCTGCCTTTACGCCAGTCGACCCCGAAAAGCGGTGAAATAACGCACAAAAAAGGGTCCCGACGGGGCCCTTTTTTGATGCCGGTCAATCAAAACAGGTTTCCCTGAGGTCATGTTTGTTTCTTTTATGTAAAATATATTTGTGTAAATAGTCACAGCTTTGTACCTAAAAAGGTTGTGTTGGATCACAGAAACGGGTACATATAGCGCCGCCATCGATCTGAAACACTGACTAAAAGCCCTGATAAATAAGACGCCAGAGCCCGTGGAGACTGGGTGTAAGCGTTTTCTTACTCAAAACAGAGCAAGTGTTTAATGATGTGTTACTATAAATGTAAATAGATTGTGAAGTATATTTTGCTTTCGGGGAACAAACGTGAATACATTACAGCTCTCCATTATCCATCGCTTGCCGCAGAGCTATCGCTGGTCTGCGGGTTTTGCAGGCTCGAAGGTTGAACCGATTCCGCAAAATGCCGCGAACGGTGATAACTGTCTGGTGGCGCTCAAGCTGCTGGGCCCGGAAGAGGGCAACGCATGGCCGGTGATGGAAAAGTTGAGCCAGGCGCTGACCGATATTGAGCTCTACAGCTCGGTCCTGGAGTGCGAAGGCGAGCCGTGCCTGTTCGTGAAAAGCCAGGACGAGTTCGCGGCGACCTGTCGCCTGAAAAACTTCGGTGTGGCGATTGCTGAATCCGTAGCAGGTCAGGATCCTTTCTGAGCGTCAGCGTAACGCCAGGAGCTGACGCGTATACTCCTGCGTCGGCGCGGCAAACACGCGCTGACACTCCCCTTGCTCGACCACCTCTCCCTGCCGTAGCACAATCACCTGGTGACACAGCGCCCTGACCACCTGTAAATCGTGGCTGATAAAGATATAGGCCAGCCGGTGTTTTTCCTGTAGGTCCTTCAGCAGCGCCAGAATCTGCGCCTGAACGGTTTTATCCAGCGATGAGGTCGGTTCATCCAGAATAATCAGCTCCGGGCGCAGGATCAGCGCGCGGGCAATGGCGATGCGCTGGCGCTGGCCGCCGGAAAAGGCGGCGGGATAGCGATGCCGGGTCTGCGGATCCAGTCCCACTTCACCCATCACCCGAATCACCTCCTCTTCGCGCGCCTGCAGGCTGAGACCGGGCTGGTGCACCCGCAACCCCTCCTCAATAATTTGCTGCACGTTGAGACGCGGATTCAGGGAGGAGTTGGGATCCTGAAACACCACCTGCATCCGGTGGCGGACGGGCAACATCTGTCGGCGATCCCAGCGGTGCAGCGGCTGGCCGTCAAACTCAATTTCCCCTTTCGAGGCGATCAGGCGCAGCAGCGCCAGCCCGGTGGTACTCTTCCCGGAGCCCGACTCGCCCACCAGCCCGAGGGTTTCACCCGGACGCAGGGTAAAGCTGACGTTGTTCAGCACCTGCTTGTTGTCCACCACCCGGCGCAGGAGACCTTTGCGCACCGGAAATGCCACGGACAGATCTTTCACACTCAGCAGCGGTTGCGCCGCCTCAGGCAGCGGAACGGGATCCCCGGCGGGCTCGCTGTCGAGCAACCGCTGGGTGTAAGGGTGCTGTGGGGAGGCGAGTAGCGTCGCGGCCCGGTTCTGTTCCACGCAGCGGCCGTTCTGCATCACCGCCACCCGGTCGGCCAGCTTTTTCACGATGCTGAGGTTGTGGGTGATAAACAGCAGGCTCATGTTCAGTTCGTCGCGCAGCTCGCGTAACAGCTGCAGGATCTGCGCCTGCACCGTGACGTCCAGCGCGGTGGTTGGCTCATCGGCGATCAACAATTCCGGACGGGTCAGCAGCGCCATGGCGATCATTACCCGCTGGCGTTCACCGCCGGAGAGCTGATGGGGAAAATCGGCCAGCCGTTTTGCGGCGTTACGGATCCCGGTGCGCTCGAGGCAGTCGAGCATCTCCCCGCGCGCCGCCTCTTTACGCATCCCGCGGTGCAGGGAGAGCACCTCATAAAGCTGTTTTTCGAGGGTGTGTAGCGGATTAAGCGACACCATCGGCTCCTGAAAAATCATGGCGATCTTGTTGCCCCGCACCCCGCGCAGGGTGCGCTCGTCGGCATGCAGCAGCGACTGGCCGTGAAACAGGATATCGCCCTGCGGGTAGACTACCGGCGGGGCAGGAAGCAGGCGCAGGACCGAGAGGGCGGTGACGCTCTTTCCGGAGCCCGATTCTCCCACCAGCGCCAGCGTCTCGCCGGCGTCAATCTGCAGAGAGATCTCGTTGACCACGGTGCGCAGCTCGCCCTGCTGGCGAAAAGCGATGGAGAGCGCGTCGATATGAAGCAGAGGCTGGGTCATCTTACACCGCCTTATTCGGGTCAAAGGCATCGCGCACCGCTTCGCCAATAAAAATCAGCAGCGAGAGCAGCACGGCGACGGAGAGAAAACCGACAATCCCGAGCCACGGCGCCTGCAGATTGTTTTTGCCCTGTAACAGCAGCTCACCCAGGGATGGCGACCCCAGCGGCAGGCCGAAGCCGAGGAAATCGAGCGAGGTGAGGGTGGTAATGGAGCTGCACAGAATAAACGGCAGAAAGGTCAGGGTTGCCACCATGGCGTTCGGCAGCATGTGGCGGAAGATGATCCCGCGATCGCTCACCCCCAGCGCCTGGGCGGCACGGATGTAGTCAAAGTTGCGGGTGCGCAGGAATTCCGCCCGCACGACGCCCACCAGCGCCATCCAGCCAAAGAGCACCGTTATCGCCAGCAGCCACCAGAAGTTAGGCTGAACCACGCTGGAGAGCAGAATGATCAGGAACAGCGTCGGCATCCCGGACCAGACTTCAATAAAGCGCTGCCCCCAGAGGTCAATTTTGCCGCCGTAATAGCCCTGAATCGCCCCGGCCAGCACGCCCATTACGCTGGAAAAGAGGGTCAGCATCAGGCCAAACAGAATGGAGATCCGCGTCCCGTACAGAATGCGCGCCAGCACATCTCCACCGTTGGCATCGGTGCCGAGCCAGTTTTGTGCCGAAGGCGGGGACGGGAACGGCGTGGTGGTGGCAAAGTTAATGCTGGTGGCACCGAAGCGGACCGGGGTCCAGAGCACCCAGCCGTGCTTGTCTAACTGGGTCTGTAACCACGGGTCCTGATAATCCGCTGCGGTGGCGAAGGGGCCGCCAAAATCGCTTTCGCTGTACTCTTTCACCACCGGGACGTACCAGCGATCGTTAAAGTGCACCAGCAGCGGCTTGTCGTTGGCAATCAGCTCCGAGCACAGGCTGAGAGCAAAAAACAGGGCGAATATCCACAGCGACCAGTAGCCGCGGCGATTGTGACGAAAGCGAGCCCAGCGGGCCTGATTGATGGGGCTTAAGCGCGGCATCAGCGACCCTCAAAATCAATGCGCGGATCGACCAGCGTATAGCAGATATCGCTGAGGATATTCAGCAGCAGGCCAATCAGGGTGAAAATATAGAGCGTGCCAAACATCACCGGATAATCCCGCGAGACGGTGGCCTCGTAGCCGAGCAGCCCCAGGCCGTTGAGGGAGAACATCACCTCAATGAGCAGGGAGCCGGTAAAGAACATGCTGATAAAGGTGGCGGGAAAACCGGCGATCACCAGCAGCATGGCGTTGCGAAAAATGTGTTTCCACAGGATGCCCCGCTCGCTCACCCCTTTGGCGCGGGCGGTGACCACGTACTGCTTGCGGATCTCGTCGAGGAAGGCGTTTTTGGTCAGCATGGTCAGGGCCGCAAAGCCGCCGATCACCGTCGCCAGCACCGGCAGGGTGATGTGCCACAGATAGTCGGTGATTTTCTTATACCACGGCAGGCTGCTGAAATCGGTCGACACCAGACCGCGCAGCGGGAAGAGGTCGAAGTAGCTCCCCCCGGCAAAAAAGACGATCAGCAGCACCGCAAACAGAAACGCCGGGATCGCATAGCCAATAATAATGAAGGTGCTGCTCCAGATGTCGAACCGGCTGCCGTTATCCATCGCTTTGCGAATGCCGAGCGGGATCGAGACCAGATAGATAATCAGGGTCCCCCACAGCCCCAGAGTGATGGACACCGGCAGGCTCTCTTTGATCAGATGCAGCACCGAGGCGCTACGGAACAGGCTGTCGCCAAAATCAAAGCGCAGATAGTCCCCCAGCATTTTGAAGTAGCGTTCGTGGATCGGCTTATCAAAGCCGTAGCGTTGGGTGATCTCAGCGATCACCTCCGGATCCAGGCCGCGCCCGCCGCGATAGTGGCTCTCATTGATGTTGCCCACCCCGGTGCGGGCGTGGCTGGCGCGCATCCCTTCATCGCCCCCGCCGGGCATCGCCCCGCTGTTACCGAACTCAATGGCGGCAATCGCCTGATCCACCGGGCCACCCGGGGCGATCTGCACGATAAAAAAGTTGATGGTGATGATCGCCCACAGGGTGGGGATTATCAGCAGTAAACGACGAAGTAAATAAGCGCCCATTGCGTATCCTTAACGCCGCTCGGCGGGTAATTTCGCCGCTCTGTTAACGTCATACCACCAGTTTTCGAACCCGAGAGTGTAGACCGGGCGCTGGGCAGGAAGGGCGAACTTATCCCAACGGGCCACCCGGTCCTGGGCCATAAACCACATCGGCAGCATGTAATAGTTCCAGGTCAGGACCCGATCCAGCGCCCGCCCGAGGGGCAGCAGTTTCTCTTTGTCACCCTGGGCGGCAACGATCTGCGCGATCAGGGCGTCGATAGCCGGGTTTTTCACCCCCGGTGCATTATAGGTAGAGTCAATGTACTGGGAGGCCCAGGAGATCTGCAGGTCAGTGCCGGGCCAGGGCATCGCCCGCCACAGGCGCGGCATCATATCGTAATCGCGGTTGCGCATTCGGTTGGTGGCTTGCGAATTATCCACCTGGCGGATATTCATGGTAATGCCCAGCCGTTCAAGGTTGTGCTGGAAAGGCAGCACCCACTGGTTATTACCGCCCGAGGGCAGCAGCAGCTCAAAGCTGAGCGGTTTCCCGGTTTGCTTGCTGATCCGCTGCCTGTTTTTGATTTCCCACCCGGCCTCGTCCAGCAGCTGGCCAGCCTTCAGCAGGTTGTTACGATCGTAGCCGTCGCCTTTGGAGACCGGCGGCTGGAAGACGGTGGTAAACACCTCAGCGGGAATATCGCTTTTCAGCGGCCCGAGGAGCGTCAGTTCCGCGGCGTCCGGGTAGCCTTTCGCCGCATACTCCGTGTTCTGGAAATAGCTGTTAACCCGGCTGTAGGCGCCGTAGAACAGCGCCTTGTTCATCCACTCAAAATCAAAGGCCAGGGTAATGGCCTGACGCACGCGGCGATCGCTGAATACCGGGCGCTGAATATTAAACGCCAGCCAGCGCGTATCCTGAGCGGAGTCGTTTTTCAGCGCCTCTTTCACGATAAAGCCGCGGTCAAAGTTCTTCCCGGTGTAGCGCGTGGCCCAGTTTTTGGCGCTGCTCTCCACCCGCATATCAAAGGCACCCGCTTTAAAGGCCTCGAAGGCCACGTTATCGTCCAGATAGTAGTCGTAGCGCAGGGTGTCAAAATTCCAGCGTCCCCGGTTCACCGGCAGGTTGGCCGCCCAGTAATCTTTCACCCGGGAGTAGATAAGATACTGCCCCATCCGCCAGCGGGTAATGCGATACGGCCCGCCGGCCAGCGGTGGGGTGGAGAGCGGATCGCTGAGCTTGTGATCTTTCCAGAACTTTTCGGGCATCACCGGCAGGGTCAGCAGGCTCAGCATGTCCTCTTTATTGGGATTAGCAAGCGTGATGCGCACCGTCAGCGGGGCGATGGCCGTTACCGTTGCCCCTTTATAGACCAGCCGGAACTGCGGTACCCCTTCGGTCATAAACTTATGGAAGGTGAAGGCCACGTCGCTGGCCTTCACCGGCGTGCCGTCATGAAAGCGCGCCTGCGGGTTGAGGGTCAGCTCCATCCAGGAAAAATCGTCGGCGTAACGCGCCATCTCGGCCACCAGCGGATAGTAGCTGCCCGGCTCATCGTCAGAGGTGGTAAAGAGGGTATCGTAGAGGGCGTCGGTGCGCTCGGCCGCGACGCCGCGCAGGGCGTAGCGGTTAAAGTTGTCGAAGGTGCCGTTGGCCGCAAGGGTGATGCAACCCCCCTTTGGCGCGGCAGGATTCACGTAATCATAATGATCGAAATTGATGGCATATTTCGGCTCGCCAATCACCGCGAACGCGTAGCTCTCTTTGATGGTTTGCGCCTGGCTGAGTCCACTCATCATCGCCATCAGCAGCACTATCATGCGCACAATCATTCCGCTACGTTTTCCTCTTACAGTCTGGCCGGGCCGAATACCTGAATAATAAGTGACGTAGCGGTGGTTGGGAAATTATTCGCGGTCCTGGTGAACATCCGGTTTCCAGGTCATTAGCTGCTCCAGGCGCATCGGGCGGCTGATCCAGTAGCCCTGCAGCAGATTGACGCCGTGATCGCGCAGCCATTTCGCCTGCTCGGGGGTCTCGACGCCTTCGGCTATGGTCACCATATTGAGCCGTCGGGCGAGAGTCAGCACCGCGTCCAGCACCGGGGAGGTGACGGTTTCCATGCCGATGGCGTTGACGAAGCCCCGGTCGATTTTGAGATAGTCCATGGTAAAACGCTCAAGGTAGATCAGCGCGCTGTGTCCGGTACCAAAATCATCCACCGCGATTTCAAATCCTTCCAGGTGCAGCCACTCAAACAGCTTTGTCGCTTCCCGCTGGTTCAGCATGTCGCGCTCGGTAATTTCGAGCACAATCTGGAAATGATCCGGCGGCAGCGAGGCGGCGAATTTGCGCATATCGTCCTTGAAGCTGTCGGCGTGCAGATGGCCCGGAGAGATGTTAATCCCCAGCTTGGAACCTGGCGGAAGGCATTTTTTCAACGCTGGGGCGTCGCGCAGGATCAGGTCGAAGAGGTGCAGCGTCAGCGGCACAATTAATTTCTGCGCTTCTGCGAAGCTAATAAAGGCATCCGGCGGGATCTCGCCTGCGCCGGGATGCTGCCAGCGCATCAGCACCTCAACACCACCTGGCTGCAGAGTAGCCGCGTCCACGACCGGCTGATAGACCACGTGAAACTGATTCTGCTTAATACCGGTGAGGATCTCTTTACGCGGATTGGCGCGGGTCATCAGCCAGTAGAAGCAGAGCACACCGATGCTGGAGCCACACATCAGACCAAACAGCAGCGCAAATTGCAGATCTTCCAGGGTCCAGGTTTCGGCATACAGATGAATGGTCAGCGGCAGCCCTTCAATCTGGCTTGAGCGCGCAGGGTGTTGATCCAGATCCGAAACGTGAATTAAACGATTTGAATAGGTCGAAAAAGAGGTGTCGCCGATGATAAGGGCAATACCGGCAAATTCATCCTGGCGGGCGGTATATAACAGATAGGGGGTCAGGTTGAGATTAATTGAGGTAAATACCCCGCCGTTATTCATGAGCGGATTTCGGTGCCATAACACAATAGCCGGTTTTTGCGGCATCATCGGCGTACCGGGCAGCAGGGCCATATCGACCTCTTTATTGACGTCGATATCCGGCACCAGCTCGCTAAGCGGGACATTCATCGGCCCGGTTGCGGACGAGCAGAAGGCGATTTTATCTTTCACCAGCAGGAAGGCACGGACGTTAAGACTGAATGCGGCGCGGGAGGTCAATTCGGAACTGACCTCGTGGCACTGGCTTAAGGTCAGGGGCTGCAGTTCATCAATAGAGACGCGCAGCTCTTTGAAATAATCCGCCATGTAGTCATGGAGGTCGGTAATCAGGTTATCGTATTTCACTTCCCGTTTGTGATAACTGAAAAAAAACTGCATACCGCCGCAGAGCAGGGCGACAAGAAGACCAGCAAGCACGCTGAGCATCAGCACTCTTCGACGGGTTGATAAATGGCGGGTAAACATAAATGTTATCGGATCCTGATTTGCCGCCCGCGTTATCATGACGGCTAAACTCACGCAACTATCAGACTATAGCCTGGAACGGCCTGACCTGATTTCCATGTCGAGGTATAAAAAAAAAGCACTGCCGTAGCAGTGCTTTTTACCATGCTGTCAGCCAAGGGAAACGGACAGCACAGGCGGTTAACTGCGAGTCAGTACACGACGCGCTTCATTGTAGCGCTTCTTCCAGTAGGGCTCGTTCATACTGGAGATCGTCACACCACTGCTGGTGGACGCGTGGACAAACTGGTCGTTACCAATATAGATGCCGACATGTCGGCCGGTAGAACCCGCACGGAACAGGACTAAATCGCCGGTGCGTAAACTGCTACGCGAGATCGATTTGCCCATTTCCTGTTGTTCATAGGTTGAACGCGGAAGTTCTAAACCAAACTGTTCGCGGAAAGTACGTTGTACGAAACCGGAACAATCAATCCCTTTACGTGTGTCGCCGCCGAGGCGATAGCGCACGCCTTTCCAGCTAGCATACTGGTCCATTAATCGGGATTTAATATCCAGATTGCTGACCATCTTTTCAAATTCATCCTGAGAAGCTTGCAGTGAAGAGGCGTCTTGTGACCCCACAACACGCGTCTCAGGATGCATATTCTTTGCGGTATTCGATGCGCTACAAGCTGAAAGCAGAACCGCTACTGCAATCGCCGGGATCACCCGTGAGAAGTATCTCAAGATCGGTTGAGATTTGACCATGTTGTTTATTATCCCTTGAAGTCCTTAACGACAAATATCGTTATAAAAAATGCCAAGCGAGACGAGACTAAATACCTGCGCACTATCAGACAATTCTTTATGGTCAAATCTGTGGCGAATCGCACAAATTTATTTACAACGATAATAATTGCAGCGCTGAGGTAAAACGAGTCTGAGAGTACCCGATCGGGGCGGTCATTGCGAGCAAAAATATCCTTTTTTTTATAAGAAAATGTGATACCGAAAGTGAGCAACCGGCAAAGCAATATGGCGGCTTAATTTAGGTTAAGTATTGAACAACGCGTTAATTTCTAACGTTATTATTATTACAGGAAGATGACAGCGGGGAGGGGTGCAGGAAGATAATCAATCAGGGATCGGTGATAATCCCTGATTGAAACTATTAATTTTCGTTAGTAATTTGTTTTAAGATTGTTGAATTACCCGGGGCAGGTAGCGATCGAAAAAGCCTATTAATCGCTCACTCAATGGGGTCATCAGACACCAGGGAAGCCCAATCAACGCCACTGAAAGGGATCCGACGGCAATATCGCTGAACCAGTGCGCGCCAATCATTACTCGTGGGAAAGAGAAAACCATAAAAATAATCAGGGCTAATGCGAAAGTCTTATGACCAAAATAGCGCCACATAAACGCGGTGAAAATAAGCAGCATCATCCCATGATCGCCCGGGAAACTGTCCTTTGAGGCGTCTTTTGTCGAAATATGCAGTAGTTCACTGACGCGGTAGATATCCGGGAAAAATAGCGTCGGACTGGCGCGTTTCACCGGAATAAGGGCCTGCGCCAGCTGGTTCAGTACCACCGCAGTCAGCAGCATCACCAGGCCGATCATCAGAATGCGACGCCGTCCGGCAGCACTCTCGTTGCGCCAGAAGGTCAGCATCAGATAGCCCATCGCCAGCAGTGAGCAGACGTCAAAGGCGCGGTTGTTGGTGATCGCCACCAGCCACAGGAAGGCGCGGCTCTCAACCAGCTGGTGGTTGAAGAAGTGAAATATCCCGCTGTCCAGCGGGAACCAGAAACCGTGGTTGGCCGGCAGATACCAGGATAAAAACAGGGCCAGGCCAGCGAGGTTGAGCAATAAAATCGGTAATAGTCGGGTTTTCATCATCATGCCGTAAGCTGTTAAAACAGGGCAACGTTAGTTGCCCGAACTTAAACGAAGCTTCAACAAGCTGGACTGTAAGGCGTTCCAGTCGGTGTTAACCGCACTAATTAACTCTATTCGGCTATCCGGCGGCGTCACGCCCTGCGTCTCGATGTGAAAATCGGCCCCCTGGCGATTAACCTGCAGCAGCCCCTCGGGAATACGCATTACCCCTTTCACGCGTTCAACCGGTGCCAGCCGCACCCACTCCAGCAAACCGATGGTGTCGAAGCAGGTATCGGCGTCGAACACCCAGCCGCAGGCCTGATGTCCCTGGCCGCTATTCAGGTTGCGACGCCAGCGCTGATGAGCAGGCAGGCTCAGCGCAGCCAGACCCTGTTTTTCGCCGTGGCTGTGGGCGTGGGCGGCGCTGGCGGGCAGTTCAGCAACATTACGACGCGGCAGGTCGAGCAGGGCATTATCAATATTCCCCTGCGTGGTGTAGGAGAGTTGACGTTCGCCGCCAAAGTGCTGCCACCAGATATCCAGCGCGGCGCGGCTTTCTGCGGTGGCGCGATCCTCTTTATTGGCAATAATGATATCGGCGGCGGCGAGCTGATCGCGGAAATTCTCGTTCTGGACATATTTTTCGTCCAGAAGCTGGCGCGGATCGAGCAGGCACAGGGTGGCACGCAAATCGATCCACGGCTCATAGACCGGGGCGGTCAGGAGGTCGAGGATCTGCTTCGGATGGCCCAGTCCGGTGGGTTCAATCAGCAGCCGGTCGGGCTTGCCCTGACGCAGCAGGGTGTTCAGCCCCACCTGCATCGGCAGGCCGTTCACGCAGCACATGCAGCCCCCCGGGATCTCCTTCACCAGCGCCCCGTTATCGGCCAGCAGCGCGCCATCAATGCCGATCTCGCCAAATTCATTGACCAGCACGGCCCATTTTTCAGCAGGATCTTTATTCGCCAGCAGGTGCAGTATCGACGTGGTTTTCCCGCTGCCGAGAAAGCCAGTAATGAGATTGGTTTTAGTCACAGGTGCTCCAGGGGTGATAAATGTAATGCTATAACAATTATCAGTAATCCTGCCGCAAAAGAACAGATCTGGAAAGGGGGAGGGCGAACGGGAAGCCTCCCGCTCGCCTGAAACGCACCGGTTAAACCTGGAGCGTATCGATAATGGCCTGGCGCGCGCCCGACTGGCGGATGCGCTGGTAAGCTGCGCTCACGGCCTCCACGAACTGCGGATCCTGCGGCAGGTCGGTGCCGAAAATTTCAGTGAGCGCCAGCAGGGCGACGACGCGCTCCTCTTCGCTGCTGGTTTCGACGATGGCGCGGATCTTATCACTCAGCGGATCGCGAACGTCGATGGCATGGCCCGCATCGTCCACGCCGCTGACGTAGCGCATCCAGCCCGCAACCCCGAGGGCCAGCAGCGGCCAGGCGGTGTCGCGCTGGCGGTGAAGACGAATACTCTCCAGCATCCGCTGAGGCAGCTTCTGGCTGCCGTCCATCGCAATCTGCCAGGTGCGGTGCTGCAGCGCCGGATTGGCGAAGCGGTCAATCAGGCTGTCGGCGTAGGCGGTGAGATCCACCCCGGTGATGCGCAGCGTCGGAGCCTGTTCTTCAAGCATCAGGCGACGGGCAGCGTCACGCAGGGCGCTGTCCGCCATGCAGTCGTTAATATGGGCAAAACCGGCCAGATAGCCGAGATACGCCAGGAATGAATGGCTGCCGTTGAGCATGCGCAGCTTCATCTGCTCCCACGGCAGGACGTCCTGCACCATCTGCACTCCGGCCACTTCCCACTCCGGGCGGCCGGCAACGAAGTTGTCCTCGATCACCCACTGGATAAAGGGTTCGCAGCTGATGGCGCACGGATCTTCAACCCCAACTTCACGGGCGATTTCCGCCAGGGAGTCCTCGGTGGCGGCGGGCACGATCCGGTCCACCATGGTGCCCGGGAAGCTGACGTTGGCGGCAATCCACTCCGCCAGCTCTGGTGAACGCGTGTGGGCCATCCCCAGCACCGCGTTTTTCACCACGTGGCCGTTATCAGGAATGTTATCGCAGGAGAGCACGCTGAACGGGGCCAGACCCCGCTCGCGGCGGCGATGCAGGGCTTCGACGAGGATCCCCGGCGCGGAGTGCGGCGTATCCGGATTTTCCAGATCGTGAATAATGCGTTCATTGCGGGTATCCAGCTTGCCGGTGGCCGGATCGATGCAGTAGCCCTTTTCGGTAATGGTCAGGGAGACGATGGCCACCTGCGGCTCGCAAAATTTTTCAATAATGGCCGCCAGCGAATCAAGCTTCGCGTTCAGGCATTCATGGACCGCGCCCACGATAATCGGCTGATTACCTTCGGCACCTTTTTCCAGCACCGTAAACAGATGATCCTGCGCGCGCAGCTGGCTCATCAGCGTATCGCCGCTAAACAGGCTAATCTCACATATCCCCCAGTCGCCGCCTTTGGCGTTCAACACCCGATCGGTCAGGAGCGCCTGATGCGCGCGATGAAAGGCACCAAAGCCGAAATGGACGATACGGGAGCGTAACGCCTGACGATCGTACTGCGGCTGTAACACATTAGCGGGTAGCGCGGTGGAGGCAATTGTCTTCATGAAATACACACCTGATTAACCATTAATTAACAATGCCAGTGTAAAGTTATATGACAACAAATTGAATTGGTGAGCCGTAAATATCCGAGATCTGTGAGATGGATCAATCAATATAGCGAGACACATTGACCTCTCTGGTCAGGCATGTATGGTAGTCGTCATCTCGATAGATAATATTGGTATAACAACTTTAGAGGGTGAATCAATGGAACAAACCTGGCGTTGGTACGGGCCGAAAGACCCGGTTTCTCTTGATGATGTGCGTCAGGCTGGCGCAACGGGCGTCGTCACCGCACTGCACCATATTCCCAACGGCCAGGTGTGGCCGGTAGAGGAGATCAAAGCGCGTCAGGCGCTGCTGGCCGAGAAAGGGCTGACCTGGTCGGTGGTCGAAAGTATTCCGGTTCACGAAGAGATCAAAACTCACTCCGGCGACTACCAGACCTGGATTGCTAACTACCAACAGAGCATCCGCAACCTGGCGGCCTGCGGCATTGATACCGTGTGCTACAACTTTATGCCGATCCTCGACTGGACGCGTACCGACCTGGAATACGAAATGCCGGACGGCTCTAAAGCGCTGCGCTTTGACCAGATCGCCTTTGCCGCCTTCGAGCTGCACATCCTGAAGCGCGACGGCGCGGCGGCAGACTACACCGCACAAGAGCAGCAGCAGGCCCAGGAATGGTTCAACAACGCCAGCGATGCCGAGATTGAAAAACTGACCCGCAACATTATTGCCGGCCTGCCGGGTGCGGAAGAGGGCTATACCCTTGACCAGTTCCGCGCGCGTCTGGCGGAGTATGGCAACATCGACAAAGCCCAGCTGCGGGAAAACATGGCCGTGTTCCTGCGCGCCATCGTGCCGGTGGCGGAAGAAGTGGGCGTGCGCCTGGCGGTTCATCCGGACGATCCACCGCGTCCTATCCTCGGTCTGCCGCGTATCGTCTCCACCATTGAAGATATGCAGTGGCTGAAAGAGACGGTCGACAGCATCAACAACGGCTTCACCATGTGTACCGGCTCTTATGGCGTGCGTGCTGATAACGATCTGGTGCAGATGATTGAAACCTTTGGCGACCGGATCCACTTTACCCACCTGCGGGCCACCTGCCGGGAAGATAACCCGAAAACCTTCCACGAAGCGGCGCATCTCGGCGGCGACGTGAACATGGTGGCGGTGGTCGATGCGATTCTGGGTGAAGAGCAGCGCCGCAAGCGGGCGGGCGATCTGCGTCCGATTCCGTTCCGTCCGGATCACGGGCACCAGATGCTGGACGATCTGCGTAAGAAAACCAACCCGGGTTATTCCGCGATTGGGCGTCTGAAAGGGATGGCGGAAGTGCGCGGCGTGGAGCTGGCGCTGAAGATGACCAAATATCCTGAGCTGCTGTAAGAGGTATTGCCGGGTGGCGCTGCGCTTATCCCACCTACAAAAAACCGGCCAATGAGCCGGTTTTTTTATGCGTGCTTTTGTAGGCCGGGTAAGGCGAAGCCGCCACCCGGCGCAAACAGCGCTCTATCAGTCAGCACGACCCATATAGCGTTTTTCTTCGATATGGATGCGGATCTTCTCACCAGCAGAGAGGTATTCCGGCACCTGCACCACCAGACCGGTGGTCAGGGTTGCGGGTTTGTTACGTGCGGAAGCGGAAGCACCTTTAATGCCCGGTGCCGTTTCAACGATCTCCAGATCGACGGTCTGCGGCAGCTCCAGCGCCAGCAGCACGCCATCCCAGGTCAGGACCTGCATATCCGGCATTCCGCCTTCCGGAATAAACAGCAGCTCTTCTTCAATCTGATCTTTGGTGAAGATGTACGGGGTGTAATCTTCTTTATCCATAAACACGTATTCGTTGCCGTCAACGTAGGAGAAGTCGACATAGCGACGGGTCAGGGTAACGGTATCCACGATATCGTCGCCTTTGAAACGCTCTTCAACTTTCAGACCGGTACGCACATCAGCGAAACGCATTTTGTACAGCGTTGCTGCGCCACGGGCGCTCGGTGCCTGAATATCGATGTCTTTCACAATCAGCAGCTTGCCGTTGTAATTCAGCACCATACCTTTCTTAATTTCGTTCGCTCTTGGCATTGCAGTAATCCTGTTCACGGGAAGGTCAAAAATATCGCGTCAAAGTACTCGCGCGCGGCATTTCAGGCAAGTGGATTTCGTGGCTTTTGCTATCAATACGCAAAAGGTGTTACTGTGCGCGTCACGCCCGCGGGAGCGGCTTTCTTTCAGGTAAAGTACGAATATGGATTGCCGTCCGGACTGCGGAGCATGTTGCACCGCGCCCTCCATCTCCAGCCCCATTCCCGGGATGCCCAACGGTAAGCCTGCCAATACGCCCTGCGTCCAGCTGGACGCACAGCAGCGCTGCAAAATCTTCGGCTCGCCGTTGCGGCCTAAAGTCTGTGCCGGGCTCCAGCCGTCCCCCGAGATGTGCAGCACCTCGCGCGGGCAGGCCATGACCTGGCTGCTCGAACTCGAGGCGCTCACCGCACCTTAAATATCCTTGATGCGCGTCAGGCAGAGCGTGGTGAGGATGCACATCCCCAGCGCAATCCAGAATACCGCGTGATAGCTCCAGATCTCGGCCACCACCCCGGCCACTGAACCGGCGATAATCCAGCCCACGCGGGTCGTATTGGTGTACAGCGTCGTGGCGGCACCCGCCTGGCCCGGCATCAGATCCTGGAAGTAGAGCATGCCGATCCCGGCGAGAATGCCAATATAGATGGCGTTCAGCAGCTGTAATCCTAACAGCAGCACCGGCGAATGGGCGGTGAGCATTCCCACATAAAACAGCAGGCCCGCGACGGCGGCAACGCGCATCAGGAAGCGTTTACCGAAGCGTTTTGCGTAGTAGCCTGCAATCAGCATCGTCGGGATCTCCAGCCCGGCGGCCGTCCCCATCATCACCCCCGCCAGCTTCTCGGACAGATGCAGCTCATTAATGATAAACAGCGGCATATTGATGATGTACAGACTGTTGGTGCCCCACATTAAGGTGCAAACCGTAAACAGCAGCAGGGCGTCGCGCCGGTTGCGGCGGGGGGATTCCAGCACCCCGGTTGCCAGCTTCGGCTCTTTGCGCATCGTCGGCAGGAAAAACCACACCATCGCGCCACAGACCACAAACGCCACGGCGGCGCTGATATACATCGCCGTAAAGCCAAACCCCATTGCCAGGGCGTAGGCCAGCGGCGGCCCGACGACCCATGCCAGAGAGACCTGGGCGCGCAGGATCGAGCTGAACATCACCGCCTCGCGGCCGGTGTGATCGGCATGCTCACGGGCTAAGGCGAACAGCTGCGGGTTGGCGGTAGAGCCAAAGCTGCTGAGAAACACGCCGACAAACAGCAACACGAAATAGTTACGGTTCCAGGCGAACAGCAGGCAGGCAAAAACGCCCATCAGGCAGCAAAAGACGATCAGCGATTTGCGGTCGCCTTTCTTGTCCGAGCGCCCGGCCAGAAACTGGCTGACCAGGATGCCGATGATGGCGCTACCGGTAAAGAAAAAGCCGACCATGGCCGGACGGACATGCACCTCATTGGTGAGGAACAGGCTCAGGGTAGGGGTTTGTAATGCCCCGGCAATCCCGGTGAGGAAGGCAACAATTAAAAACGCCGATGAGGTCAAATCAAATGACTTCGGGGAGGCGGCGGCGGGGGTCGTGTGCATGTTTCTGTATCAGTGATATGAAGAGAGGCGGAGTTTACGCCGCTTGTCAGAAAATAGACAGATATCCACACGCGTAATCCCACAAAAAATCAAAATGGCATTTCACCCTGTCGCTGCGCTTGCTGAAGTTGCTGAAGCCGAGCGGCTATACCTCTACCAGAAGCCTCTGCCTGAGGCAAAAATGTGCTGTAACTCTAAATTCTGCAAGCTGAAATGACGCATTACTTGCAAGCTGGTGCATAAAGCGCAAGACTTCTTGAAACGTTTCAGCGCTAATTGGTTTACCTAACCCAAACGGATTGGCGCCTTTTTTCACATTTAAGCTGAAACGATTCAATTTCGGCAGGAGTGGAGAACCATGTTCCAGTTATCCGTGCAGGACATTCATCCCGGCGAACAGGCCGGTACTAAAGAAGAGGCTATCCGGCAGATCGCCGCCGCGCTGGTGCAGGCGGGCAACGTCGCCAACGGCTACGTTGACGGCATGCTGGCGCGCGAGCTGCAGACCTCAACCTTCCTTGGCAATGGCATTGCCATTCCGCATGGCACCACCGATACCCGCGATCAGGTGCTGAAAACCGGCGTTCAGGTCTATCAGTTCCCGCAGGGCGTGCTCTGGGGTGAAGGCCAGGTGGCCTATGTCGCCATCGGGATTGCCGCCAGCAGCGACGAACACCTCGGCCTGCTGCGTCAGCTGACGCACGTCCTGAGCGACGACGCCGTGGCTGAACAGCTGAAATCCGCGACCACCGCTGAAGAGCTGCGCGCACTGCTGATGGGTGAAAAGCAGAGCGAAGCCCTGAAGCTGGATAACGACACGCTAACCCTCGACGTAGTGGCTTCCGACCTGGTGACCCTGCAGGCGCTCAACGCCGGTCGCCTGAAAGAGGCCGGTGCAGTGGATACCGCCTTCGTGGCTCACGCCGTGAACGACAAACCGCTGAACCTTGGTCAGGGCGTCTGGCTGAACGACTGTGCTGAAGGCAACCTGCGCAGCGCTATCGCCGTCAGCCGTGCGGCCACCGCTTTTGACACCGCCGGGGAAACCACGGCCCTGCTGGTTACCGTCGCCATGGCGGATGAGCAGCCGGTGGAGGTGCTGAAGCGCCTGAGCAACCTGCTGCTGAACAAAAAAGCTGAACAACTGCTGAAAGCCGATGCCGCAACCCTGCTGGCGCTGCTGACCAGCGATGATGTGAATACCGATGAACTGCTGAGCGCCGAGTTTGTGGTGCGTAACGAACATGGCCTGCACGCCCGTCCGGGCACCATGCTGGTCAATACCATTAAGCAGTTCAACAGCGACGTGACCGTCACCAACCTCGACGGCAGCGGGAAACCGGCCAACGGTCGCAGCCTGATGAAGGTTGTGGCGCTGGGCGTGAAGAAAGGCCATCGCCTGCGTTTCACTGCGCAGGGTGCGGATGCTGAACAGGCGCTGCAAGCGATTGGCGAGGCCATCGCGGCCGGTCTGGGGGAGGGCGCATAATGAGCAGACGTGTTGCCACTATTACGCTGAACCCGGCTTACGACCTCGTGGGCTTTTGCCCGGAAATTGAACGCGGCGAAGTGAACCTCGTGCGTACCACTGGCCTGCACGCAGCAGGTAAAGGGATTAACGTTGCGAAAGTGCTGAAGGATCTTGGGATCGACGTCACCGTCGGCGGCTTCCTCGGCAAAGATAACCAGGATGGTTTCCAGCAGCTGTTCAGCGAGCTGGGGATCGCCAACCGTTTTCAGGTGGTGCAGGGCCGTACCCGCATCAACGTGAAAATGACCGAAAAAGATGGCGAAGTGACCGACCTGAACTTCTCCGGTTTTGAAGTCACCCAGGCCGACTGGGAGCGTTTCGTGAACGACTCCCTGACCTGGCTGGGTCAGTTCGACATGGTCTGCGTCAGCGGCAGCCTGCCGTCCGGCGTCAGTCCGGAAGCCTTTACCGACTGGATGACGCGCCTGCGCAGCCAGTGCCCTTGCATCATCTTTGACAGCAGCCGCGATGCGCTGGTGGCCGGTCTGAAAGCCGCGCCGTGGCTGGTGAAACCGAATCGTCGCGAACTTGAGATCTGGGCTGGCCGTAAGCTGCCAGAATTAAAGGATGTGATTGATGCTGCCCATGCCTTACGCGAGCAGGGTATCGCTCATGTGGTGATCTCCCTGGGGGCAGAGGGCGCGCTGTGGGTTAACGCGTCCGGCGAATGGATCGCCAAACCGCCGTCGATGGAAGTGGTCAGCACCGTGGGTGCCGGCGATTCGATGGTGGGCGGGCTGATTTACGGCCTGCTGATGCGTGAATCCAGTGAACACACTTTACGTCTTGCTACCGCCGTTGCTGCCCTGGCCGTCAGCCAGAGCAATGTCGGGATCACCGATCGTACCCAGTTAGCCGCGATGATGGCGCGCGTTGACTTGAAACCTTTTAACTGACAGCAGGAGAGGCATAATGAAAACGCTGCTGATTATTGACTCTGCACTCGGACAGGCGCGCGCCTATATGGCGAAAACCTTGCTGGGTTCGGCGGGACATAAAGCACACCTTGATTTCATCGACAACCCTGGCGATGCCGAACTGGTTATCGTCCTGGGCGACAAGATCCCGGCCGACAGCTCGCTGAACGGCAAAAAAGTGTGGCTGGGCGATATCAATCGCGCGGTCGCCCACCCGGAACTGTTCCTGAGCGAAGCGAAAGGCCATGCGGCGCTGTATACCGCGCCTGTTGCGGCAGCTGCGGCACCGGCGGTGACCAGCGGGCCGAAACGTGTGGTCGCCGTAACGGCCTGCCCGACCGGCGTAGCGCATACCTTTATGGCGGCAGAAGCCATTGAAACCGAAGCCAAAAAACGCGGCTGGTGGGTGAAGGTTGAAACCCGCGGCTCCGTGGGTGCAGGCAATGCCATCACCCCGGAAGAGGTGGCGGCAGCGGATCTGGTGATCGTGGCGGCGGATATCGAAGTGGATCTGGCGAAGTTTGCCGGTAAGCCGATGTACCGCACCTCAACCGGTCTGGCGCTGAAGAAAACGGCCCAGGAGCTGGATAAAGCCCAGGTCGAAGCGAAACCCTTCCAGCCTGCGGGCAACACTGCGTCTTCGGCTTCCGAAGGCAAGAAAGAGTCTGCCGGGGCTTACCGTCACCTGCTGACGGGCGTCTCCTACATGCTGCCGATGGTAGTGGCGGGTGGTCTGTGTATCGCGCTCTCCTTCGCCTTTGGTATCGAGGCCTTTAAAGAGCCGGGCACCCTGGCGGCGGCGCTGATGCAGATTGGTGGCGGTTCGGCGTTCGCGCTGATGGTGCCGGTGCTGGCCGGTTACATTGCCTTCTCCATCGCTGACCGTCCGGGTCTGACCCCGGGTCTGATCGGCGGTATGCTGGCCGTGAGCACCGGCTCGGGCTTTATCGGCGGGATCATCGCCGGCTTCCTCGCCGGTTACGTGGCTAAGCTGATCAGCTCGAAGCTGAAACTGCCGCAGAGTATGGAAGCGCTGAAACCGATCCTGATCATTCCGCTGTTCTCCAGCCTGATTGTTGGCCTGGCCATGATCTACCTGATCGGTAAACCGGTTGCGGGTATCCTTGAAGGCCTGACCCACTGGCTGCAGACCATGGGCACCGCCAACGCGGTCCTGCTGGGTGCAATCCTCGGCGCGATGATGTGTACCGATATGGGTGGCCCGGTGAACAAAGCGGCATACGCGTTCGGCGTTGGCCTGCTGAGTACCCAGACCTACGCCCCAATGGCGGCCATCATGGCTGCGGGTATGGTGCCACCGCTGGCGCTGGGCCTGGCGACTATCGTTGCCCGTCGTAAGTTCGACAAGGCGCAGCAGGAAGGCGGTAAAGCGGCGCTGGTTCTGGGCCTGTGCTTTATCACCGAAGGGGCTATCCCGTTTGCCGCCCGTGACCCGATGCGCGTTCTGCCTTGCTGTATCGTTGGCGGCGCGGTGACCGGTGCCATCTCCATGGCGATTGGCGCAAAACTGATGGCACCGCACGGCGGTCTGTTTGTTCTGCTGATCCCGGGTGCGATTACCCCGGTGCTGGGTTACCTGTTCGCGATTATCGCCGGTACGCTGGTGGCAGGCCTCTCTTACGCGGTGGTGAAACGCCCGGAAGCTGAAGTGGTCGCCGCGAAAGCAGCATAATCTTTCTTCATCCGAAAAGGGCAGAGGCGACTCTGCCCTTTTTTTTGCGTTTAAACGTGCTACGGGTCGCATTGTTTTGTAGAGCTGAAAACTGTCTCTACAAATAATTGTGAGTCTGTTCATATTCATTTGACGATCCTCTCTCTGCTCGCTTTACTTTCCCCTTCTTACGCATACTATGAACACGTGTTTACATATAAACATGTGCTCTAATAACTTTAAATGTTACCACCTCGCTTAATTATCATTGCGATGGCCTGCGCGCCAGAGGATGTTCTATGCGTGAAAAGGATTATATTGTTGTTATTGGTTCTGCAAATATGGACGTGGCGGGATATTCACATGCTTCGCTCAATTATGCCGACTCTAATCCAGGGAAAATAAAATTCACCCCCGGCGGCGTAGGCCGCAATATTGCGCAAAATCTGGCGCTATTGGGTAAAAACGTCTGGCTGCTTTCTGCGGTAGGCGATGATTTTTACGGTCAGTCGCTGCTGTCTCAAACCCAGGCCGCTGGTGTGCAGGTTGATAAGTGTCAGGTTATTCCCGGAGAGGGAACATCCAGCTATCTATCGTTGCTCGACAATACCGGGGAGATGCTGGTTGCCATCAACGATATGGCGATTTCTGACCACATTAATCCGTACTATCTGGCCCACCATCTGGCGTTTATCCGCGCGGCAAAAGCGGTGGTGGTGGACTGCAACCTCAGCGAATCCGCCCTCGGCTGGATCTTTGAAAACGCAGGCCAGACGCCGGTTTTCGTTGATCCGGTTTCGGCCTGGAAATGCAGCAAGATTAGCGACTGGCTGGGCCGTATCCACACCCTGAAGCCCAACCGGCTGGAGGCCGAAACCCTGAGCGGCATCCCGCTCTCCTGCGCGGCGGATGCGCCGAAAGTGGCGGCCTGGTTTCACCAGCATGGCCTGTTCCGGCTGGTGCTGAGCATGGGCGGCGACGGCGTTTATTACAGCGAAAACGCGGGAGAAAGCGGCTGGTCAGCGCCGTTTAAAACCCAGGTGGTCAACGTCACCGGCGCGGGGGACGCAATGATGGCGGGGCTCGCTTTCTGCTGGCTGGAAGGCGCCGCATTTAAAGATTCCGTTCGTTTTGCCCAGGGCTGTTCTTCGCTGGCGCTGGCTTCAGTATTTACCAATAACCCTGATTTATCGTCTGAAAACGTTAATGCATTAATGGAGAGAGAACATGTCTGAATTAAAATTGTCTGCTGAGTTCCTGCAAATTTCTCCTGAGGTTCAGGACGCTTTAAATAATAACAAACCGATTGTGGCGCTTGAGTCCACTATTATTTCTCACGGCATGCCTTTCCCGCAAAATGCCCAGACGGCGCTGGAAGTTGAAGATGCGATCCGCCAGCAGGGCGTTATTCCGGCCACCATTGCGATTATTCGTGGCGTAATGAAAGTCGGGCTCAGTAAAGAAGAGATTGAATTATTAGGCCGCGAAGGTCATGCGGTGACCAAAGTCAGCCGCCGGGATTTGCCTTTCGTGGTAGCGGCAGGCATCAACGGCGCAACGACGGTTGCCTCAACCATGATCATTGCGGCGATGGCCGGGATTAAGGTCTTTGCTACCGGTGGGATTGGCGGCGTTCACCGTGGCGCAGAGCACACCTTTGATATTTCCGCCGATTTACAGGAGCTGGCAAAAACCAACGTCGCCGTCGTCTGCGCAGGGGCAAAATCGATTCTCGACCTCGGCTTAACCACCGAATATTTAGAAACTAACGGCGTGCCGCTGATTGGCTATCAGACCCAGTCCCTGCCGGCCTTTTTCTGTCGCACCAGCCCGTTTGAGGTCAGCATCCGTCTCGACAGCGCCGAGGCTATCGCCCGGGCGATGGCGGTGAAATGGCAGACCGGCCTCAACGGCGGCCTGGTGGTGGCGAATCCCATTCCGGAACAGTTTGCGATGGCGGAAGAGTCCATCAACGCGGCTATCGACCAGGCGGTAAGGGAAGCGGAAGAGCAGGGCGTTACCGGCAAAGCCAGCACCCCGTTCCTGCTGGCCCGCGTGGCGGAACTGACCGGCGGCGACAGCCTGAAATCGAACATTCAGCTGGTCTTTAACAACGCCCGCCTGGCCTGCGATATCGCGAAGGCTTATCAGAGCATCGCGTAACCCTCTCACAGGCAGTTTGCCGTCGCCTGTCTTCGCAGTGGAATCACGGATACCCGGCCTGTCGCCGGGTTTTCAGGTAAGGAAATCATTATGGACGTAATGAGAAGTCTGCTGGGTATGGCGGTACTGTTGGCGATAGCCTTCCTCCTGTCGGTCAATAAACGCCGTATTAGCCTGCGCACCGTCGGCGCCGCATTCGTATTGCAGGTGGCGATCGGCGGCATCATGCTCTATTTCCCACCCGGCAAATGGCTGGTCGAGCAGGCCGCGATCGGGGTGAGCAAAGTCATGTCCTACAGCGATGCCGGCAGCGCCTTTATCTTTGGGGCGCTGGTCGGGCCGAAGATGGACACCCTGTTTGACGGGGCCGGGTTCGTGTTTGCCTTCCGGGTGCTGCCCGCCATCATCTTTGTCACCGCGCTGATCAGCCTGCTGTACTACATCGGAGTGATGGGGCTGCTGATCCGCATGCTGGGCGGTATTTTCCAGAAAGCGCTGCGCATCAGCAAAATCGAATCCTTTGTGGCGGTGACCACCATCTTCCTCGGGCAGAACGAGATCCCGGCGATCGTGAAACCCTTTGTCGACAAGCTGAACCGCAACGAGCTGTTTACCGCCATTTGTAGCGGGATGGCGTCGATTGCCGGTTCGATGCTGATTGGCTACGCGGGAATGGGGGTGCCGATTGATTACCTGCTGGCCGCCTCGCTGATGGCGATCCCCGGCGGGATCCTGTTTGCCCGTCTGCTGAGCCCGGCCACCGAGGAATCGCAGGTTACCTTTGATAATCTCTCCTTCAGCGAGACGCCGCCAAAAAGCATTATCGAAGCCGCGGCGACCGGGGCGATGACCGGGCTAAAAATCGCTGCCGGGGTGGCAACCGTGGTGATGGCGTTTGTGGCCATTATTGCCCTGCTGAACGGCATGCTGGGCGGCATCGGCAGCTGGTTTGGCATTGAAAGCCTGAGCCTGGAGGGGCTGTTTGGCTACGCCCTCGCGCCGCTGGCGTGGATCATGGGCGTCGAATGGCAGGATGCGACCCTGGCGGGCAGCCTGATTGGCCAGAAGCTGGCGATTAACGAGTTCGTCGCCTATCTCAACTTCTCGCCGTATCTGCAGACCGCCGGTCAGCTGGATGTGAAAACCATCGCCATTATCTCGTTTGCGTTGTGCGGTTTCGCCAACTTCGGCTCGATTGGGGTCGTGGTCGGGGCCTTTTCCGCGGTCTCGCCCCAGCGTGCCCCGGAGATTGCCCAGCTTGGCGTGCGGGCGCTGGTGGCGGCGACGCTCTCTAACCTGATGAGCGCCACCATTGCCGGATTCTTTATCGGTTTAGCGGGATAGAGGGACAGGCCGGGTAGCGACACTACCCGGCTTTTTTACTGGGCGGTCTCCAGCAGAGACCAGGCGTTATCCACCGACAGGGACGGGTTATTAATGCTTTCGCTGGCGCGGGAGAGCGCCGCGCAGGCGAGGGCAAACCGGGCCGCGTCAGCAAAATCGCTCCCGTCGAGGAAGCCATAGACCAGACCCGCCATAAAGGCATCGTCGGCACCAAAACGGTCAACAACCGGGTGCGCAGGAGGCGTCAGCAGGAACGGCTCCGCGCCATGTTCACTGCACAAGACCGTATCATCTTCCAGACACACCACAATCCTCTGCACCCCTTTCTCATGCAGGACGGTCAGCGCGGCCTGACGATCGTCGCACTCCGCCAGAATCTGCAGCTCTTTCAGGGTCGGCTTGAGGGTATGGATCCGCGACAGCCAGGGCTTGATTCTGTCGGCTTTAAACTCTGAAACCGTATCGACAAACACAGGTACATCCCCGGCGAGGGTAAAGACCCACTCCAGGGATTCCGCCGTAAGGTTACAGTCGGCCAGCACCACCCCCGCATGGGCCAGCAGCTCGCGCGACTGGTTCAGCAGCTGCGGCGTCAACCCCTGCAGGATATGGGTGTCGTTGATGGCCAGCACGGTGTCGTCCTGCGGGTTGGCAATCGACAGATAGGTTGCCGTGCTTTGCCCGTGCAGGCGGATCGTGCTCTGGACGTTAACGCCCGCCAGCCGGGTTTGCTCCAGCAGGGTCTCGCCATAAAAATCGCTGCCGACGGCGGAGATCAGGTGCACCTCGCGACCCAGCAGCGCCAGGTTATGGGCGATATTTCGCGCCACGCCGCCCGCCGCGCACTGAATCGCTCCCGGATGAGAGGAGGGTTCAGGGAAGCGAATGTCGGCCACGCCGCGAATATCCATATTGATGGCGCCGAGCGCCACGCAATAATCCTGTTCGGTGAGGATATAGCCCTTGCCCTTGATCGCCCCTTTACGCATTAAATCCATGATGTGCGCGGCCACGCGCGAACGGCTGATATCGAGGATCTGGGCGATTTCATGCTGCTGAATAAGAGGGTTACGCCGCAGGATCTTCAGGATCTGCTTTTCCCTTTCGTTCATCATTATGCGGTGGCCTCGGCGTACTGTTGTGCTTTCAGCCAGGCGATCTCTTCCGCCCAGATATCCGGGTTGATGGTTTCCAGCACCATCGGGATCCCATCGAAACGCGGGTCCTGCATGATAAAGCGGAACGCGTCGTGGCCGATGTTGCCTTCACCCAGGCTGTGGTGGCGGTCGACGCGGCTGCCAAAGGCGCTTTTCGCATCGTTGAGGTGCATGCCGCGCAGGTATTCGAAGCCCACGATGCGTTCGAAGTTCGCGAAGGTCTTGGCACACTCTTCAACGCTGCGCAGGTCGTAACCGGCGGCAAAGGCGTGGCAGGTATCAATGCAGACGCCGACGCGGGATTTATCCTCTACGCCGTCGATGATGGCCGCCAGATGCTCAAAGCGGAAACCGAGGTTGCTGCCCTGTCCGGCGGTATTTTCAATCACCGCAGTCACCCCTTTGGTCTGCTCCAGCACGATATTGATCGACTCGGCGATCCGCGCCAGGCAGGCGTCTTCATCGATCTGCGACAGATGGCTGCCAGGGTGGAAGTTCAGCAGCGTCAGGCCGAGCTGCTCGCAGCGCTGCATCTCATCGAGGAAGGCCTCGCGGGATTTATCCAGCGCCTCCTGAACCGGGTGACCGAGGTTAATCAGGTAGCTGTCGTGGGGCAGGATCTGGCCGGGAGTGAAATGGTATTTTTCGCACGCCGCTTTGAACTCATCAATCACCTGGGTGGTTAAGGGGGCGGCACGCCACTGGCGCTGATTTTTGGTGAACAGGGCGAAGGCGGTCGCCTCGATTTCGGCGGCACGAATGGCGGCATTCGCCAGACCGCCAGCAGCGCTGACGTGCGCTCCAACATATTTCATAAAGGGACTCCTGTTAACCCGCAAACGCTTATGATAGCGGGTTAACAGGAGAAGGATGAAGCGGTTTATGCCAGCAGGCTATGAACTGCCAGGTTAATGGCACCCCCGCCCACAATCAGCCAGATGAACAGCACCAGCGCCATCAGCAGCGGTTTGGCCCCGGCTTTTTTCAGGGCGCTGACGTGGGTGGTTAAGCCCAGCGCCGCCATCGCCATCGCCAGCAGCACGGTATCCAGCGTCACCAGCATATCGACCACCGCTTTGGGCAGCAGGTGGAACGAGTTAAACACCGCCACCACAATAAACAGGATCGCAAACCATGGAATGGTGATTTTGCTCTTCTCGCCGCTGCCCGCCGGGGCGAGCTGTTTCACCCGCGCCGCCAGGATCAGCAGGAAGGGGGCCAGCATCATCACCCGCAGCATTTTGGCGATCACTGCGGCATTCTCCGCCTCCGGGCTGATGGCGTGACCCGCCGCGACTACCTGGGCCACCTCATGCATCGTTGAGCCGATGTAAATCCCGTAGGTCTCCGGGCTAAACCAGTGCGCCACCAGCGGATACATCGCCGGATAGAGGAAGATCGCCAGGGTACCGAAGATCACCACCGTCGCCACGGCAACCGTCACTTTACTGGCTTCGGCCTTCACCACCGGCTCGGTCGCCAGCACCGCAGCGGCACCGCAAATGCTGCTGCCCGCACCAATCAGCCAGCTGGTCTGCTTGTCGAGGCCGAACACCTTCTGGCCGATAAAACAGGCCAGCAAGAAGGTGCTGGTCAGGGTTAACACGTCGATGGCGATCCCGCTGACGCCCACGTCAGCAATCTGCGCGAAGGTCAGGCGGAAGCCGTACAGGATGATCCCAAGGCGCAGCAGGTGCTGCTTGGCGAAGATCACGCCGCTGTCGCACGGCTTATAGATGTGCGGATAGACCGTATTCCCGACTACCATCCCCAGCAGGATGGCCAGCGTCAGGGCGCTGAAGCCCGCCCCGGCTACCGCCGGAATACTGCCGCCCCATAACGCCACGCCGGTGACCAGGGCGCTCAGCGCCAGGCCCGGAATGTAGTGCCACACTATACGGTGATGCTGCAAAGTGAGTGTTGTCATAACCTTCTCCTTTTCTCTGGCTAAAGGTTACGGCGCGCTGGCTTAAAAATAAAATTGATTATATATTTATAATCAATCTTTATAAGTGGTAAGCAGGGCGCTTACCGTACCGGATGGCAACTATGCACATTACGTTACGCCAGCTTGAGGTCTTCGCCGAAGTGCTGAAAAGCGGGTCGACAACCCAGGCTTCCCAGATGCTGGCCCTGTCCCAGTCTGCGGTCAGCGCCGCGCTGACCGATCTTGAAGGCCAGCTGGGGGTTCAGCTCTTTGACAGGGTAGGGAAGCGACTGGTGGTGAACGAGCATGGGCGCTTGCTCTATCCCCGCGCGCTGGCGCTGCTGGAGCAAACCGTCGAGATCGAACAGCTGTTTCGCGAGGATAACGGCGCCATTCGCGTCTATGCCAGCAGCACCATCGGCAACTACATCCTGCCGGAGGTGATTGCCCGCTACCGCCGCGATTTCCCCGGTTTGCCGTTGGAGATGAGCGTCGGCAACAGTCAGGACGTGATCAACGCGGTGATCGATTTTCGGGTCGATATCGGCCTTATCGAAGGACCGTGCCACAACGCTGATATCATTGCCGACCCCTGGCTGGAGGATGAGCTGGTGGTCTTCGCCTCGCCGGCCTCTTCGTTATTACAGCAGGAGGTGACGCTGGAGCGGCTGGCGCAGGCCCCGTGGATTTTGCGCGAGCAGGGGTCAGGCACCCGTGAGATCGTCGATTATCTGCTGCTTTCGCATCTGCCGCAGTTCCATATGGGCATGGAGCTGGGCAATTCGGAGGCGATCAAGCATGCGGTGCGCCACGGTCTCGGCATCAGCTGCCTGTCGCGCCGGGTGATTGCCGAACAGCTGGAGAGCGGTACGCTGGTGGAGATCCCCGTTCCGCTGCCGAATAAGCTGGTGCGTACCCTGTGGCGCATCCATCACCGTCAGAAGCACCTCTCCAACTCCCTGCAGCGTTTCCTGCGTTACTGCGAAATGTAAGCCCGCCCGGCGGCGTTTTGTCCGCCGGGATCTATTCCGCGCACCAATATCATTCTCTGCTTTACTTATAATCCTGGTCCGGTCATGAAGCTCTCTTATAACAGGGCATTTGTGCCGGAAGAGCAGGCGATCGTCTGCTACAATCGCGCCTCATTTTTTGAATGGACAGCATTTTCATATGGTTTCCGAAACTAAAACCACAGAAGCGCCCGCGCTACGTCGCGAACTCAAGGCGCGTCACCTGACGATGATTGCCATTGGCGGTTCTATTGGTACAGGTCTTTTTGTCGCCTCTGGGGCGACCATTTCTGCAGCGGGCCCTGGCGGCGCGCTCTTTTCCTATATCCTGATCGGTTTGATGGTCTACTTCCTGATGACCAGCCTGGGCGAACTGGCGGCGTACATGCCGGTATCCGGTTCTTTCTCCACCTACGGTCAGAAATACGTGGAAGAAGGCTTCGGCTTCGCGCTGGGCTGGAACTACTGGTACAACTGGGCGGTGACCATCGCCGTGGATCTGGTGGCGTCGCAGCTGGTGATGACCTGGTGGTTCCCGGATACGCCGGGCTGGATCTGGAGCGCGCTCTTCCTGGGGGTGATCTTCCTGCTGAACTACATCTCCGTGCGCGGTTTTGGCGAAGCGGAATACTGGTTCTCGCTGATTAAAGTCGCCACGGTGATCATCTTTATCGTCGTCGGCGTGGCGATGATTGTCGGCATCTTCAAAGGCACCGAACCCGCGGGCTGGAGCAACTGGGCCATTGGCGACGCGCCTTTTGCCGGGGGCTTCTCGGCGATGATTGGCGTGGCGATGATCGTTGGCTTCTCCTTCCAGGGAACGGAGCTTATCGGCATTGCTGCCGGTGAATCCGAAAACCCGGAGAAGAATATTCCACGCGCGGTGCGGCAGGTGTTCTGGCGTATCCTGCTGTTCTATGTGTTCGCCATCCTGATTATCAGCCTGATCATTCCGTATACCGATCCGAGCCTGCTGCGTAACGATGTGAAAGACATCAGCGTCAGCCCGTTCACCCTGGTATTCCAGCATGCCGGTCTGCTCTCTGCGGCGGCGGTAATGAATGCGGTGATCCTGACGGCGGTGCTGTCGGCGGGTAACTCCGGCATGTATGCCTCTACCCGTATGCTCTACTCCCTGGCCTGCGACGGCAAAGCGCCGCGTATTTTCGCGAAGCTGTCCCGTGGCGGCGTGCCGCGTAACGCGCTGTATGCTACCACCGTGATTGCCTGCCTGTGCTTCCTGACCTCGATGTTCGGCAACCAGACGGTCTACCTGTGGCTGCTGAATACCTCCGGCATGACGGGCTTTATCGCCTGGCTCGGTATCGCCATCAGCCACTACCGTTTCCGTCGCGGCTATGTGAAGCAGGGCTTCGACATTAACAACCTGCCGTACCGCTCCGGGTTCTTCCCGCTGGGGCCGATCTTCGCCTTTGTGCTGTGTCTGATCATCACTCTGGGTCAGAACTATGAAGCCTTCCTGGCCGACACCATTGACTGGGGCGGCGTGGCAGCGACCTATATTGGTATCCCGCTGTTCCTGATCATCTGGTTTGGTTACAAGCTGGCGAAGGGGACGAAGTTTGTCAGCTATAGCGAAATGGAATTCCCGAATAGCTTTAAAAAATAACCGCAACGCCTCTCTTTAAACCCGCTCACTCGAGCGGGTTTTTTTGTCTCCACATTATGCAATCTTGACATAACTTTTAACAATTGAATTGATAATAGTTATCGTTTGCTTTATCATTAGCGCGTTAATAAAAAAGCAATAGTGAGCAGTACCTCTTTGATTTTCTAGTGTTTACCTCATGGAGATAGGAAATGTTTAGGTTGAATCCCTTCGTTCGGGGAGGGCTGTGCGCGTCTGCTCTGTCCCTGGCCCTGCCGGTTGTTGCGGCGGAATCTGGCGATACCATGGTGGTGACCGCCTCGGCCAACGAGCAAAACCTGAAGGATGCCCCGGCCAGTATCAGCGTCATTACCCAGCAGGATCTGCAGCGCAAGCCAGTGCAAAACCTGAAAGATGTGTTAAAAGACGTTCCGGGCGTGCAGTTAACTGACGAAGGGGACAACCGTAAGGGCGTCAGTATTCGCGGTCTGGACAGCAGCTACACGCTGATTCTGGTTGACGGGAAACGCGTCAACTCCCGCAATGCCGTTTTCCGCCATAACGATTTCGACCTCAACTGGGTGCCGGTTGATGCCATCGAACGTATCGAAGTGGTGCGCGGACCGATGTCCTCCCTCTACGGCTCCGATGCCTTGGGCGGCGTGGTCAACATCATCACCAAAAAGATCGGCCAGAAATGGACCGGCACCCTCACCGCCGACAGCACCATTCAGGAGCACCGCGATCGCGGCGACACCTACGGCGGCCAGTTCTATACCAGCGGCCCGCTGGTGGATGGCGTCCTCGGCCTGAAGGCCTTTGGCAGCCTGTCGAAACGCGATAAAGACGATCCGCAGGATTCAACAACCAGCGCCACCGGGGAAACTCCGCGCATCGAAGGCTTCACCAGCCGCGATGCTAACGTCGAATTTGCCTGGACCCCGAACGAGAACCACGATTTCACCGCCAGCTACGGCTTTGACCGTCAGGATCGTGATTCCGACTCGCTGGATCAAAACCGCCTTGAGCGCCAAAACTACTCCCTGAGCCACAACGGCCGCTGGGGCGAGGGCAACAGCGAGCTGAAATTCTACGGCGAGAAGGTCGATAACAAGAATCCGGGCAACAGCAACCCGATCACCTCCGAAAGTAACTCCATTGACGGCAAATACGTTCTGCCGCTGGGCGAGATTAACCAGCTCCTGACCTTTGGCGGGGAATGGCGCCACGACAAGCTGAAGGATCCGGTGAACATCACCGGCGGCAGCAGCAGTAATACCTCGGCCAGCCAGTATGCACTGTTCCTGGAAGATGAATGGCGGATCTTCGAGCCGCTGGCGCTGACCACCGGCGTGCGTATGGATGACCACGAAACCTACGGCGACCACTGGAGCCCGCGTGCGTATCTGGTCTATAACGCGACCGATACCCTGACGGTAAAAGGCGGCTGGGCGACGGCATTCAAAGCGCCGTCCCTGCTGCAGCTCAGCCCGGACTGGACCACCGGCTCCTGCCGTGGTGCCTGTGAAATCGTCGGTAGCCCGGACCTGAAGCCGGAAACCAGCGAAAGCATCGAGCTGGGTCTCTACTACAACGGGGAAGAGGGCTGGTTAGAGGGCGTGCAGGGCAGCATTACCGCCTTCCAGAACGACGTTGATGACCGTATCAGTATTCTGCGCACGGCGAACGTTAATCAGGCGCAGGGCTACCCGAACTACGTCGGGCTGAATGCCGACGGCGAACCGGTGTTCCGTTACTACAACGTCAATAAGGCGCGTATCCGCGGCCTGGAGACGGAGGTGAAATTCCCGATTGCCGAAGACTGGCGCATGACGCTGAATTACACCTATAACGACGGGCGTGATATCAGCAACGGCGAGAACAAGCCGCTCTCCGAGCTGCCGTTCCATACCGCGAACGGCACGCTGGACTGGCAGGCAAGCCAGGCGTGGTCCTTCTATGTGCAGGGTAATTACACGGGTGAGAAACGCACCGTTACCGATGGCGCCGCAACGCCGGGCGGTTACGTGGTGTGGAACACCGGTGGCGCCTGGCAGGCAACGAAAAACGTCAAGCTGCGTGCGGGCGTCATGAACCTGCTGGATAAAGATCTCAGCCGCGACGACTACAGCTATACTGAAGAAGGACGCCGTTACTTTATGGCGGTGGATTACCAGTTCTGACGGTGGGATCGCCGGGCGGCGCGTTGCTTGCCCGGCCTACGGTTTACTCCCTCTCCCTGTGGGAGAGGGTTGGGGTGAGGGCATCAGGCCGCACTTACTTCAACAACTGCTGCGCATGGAAGCGCAGATGATCTTCAATAAACGACGCAATAAAGTAATAGCTGTGATCGTAGCCTGGCTGGATGCGTAACGTCAGCGGCCAGTCCTTCTGGCGCGCGGCTTCCGCCAGTACCGCCGGCTGTAACTGGCTCGCCAGGAACTGATCGGCATCCCCCTGATCGATAAGCGTCGGGATCGCCTGTTCCGGCTGGCTGGCCAACATCAGCGCGCAGCTGTCCCATTCCTGCCAGGTCGCTGCATCCTCACCCAGGTAATTCGTGAACGCTTTCTGCCCCCAGGGAACCTGAGCCGGATTCACGATCGGTGCAAAGGCCGACACGCTGACATATTTACCCGGATTTTTCAGCGCCATCACCAGCGCACCGTGGCCGCCCATCGAGTGGCCGCTGATCGCACAGCGATCGGCTACCGCGAACTCCGCCTGGATCAGCGCCGGCAGCTCGTCGCGCAGGTAGTCGTACATCCGGTAATGATTCGCCCAGGGCGCCTGGGTGGCATTCAGGTAGAACCCGGCACCTTTGCCCAGATCGTAACCGGCATCGTCCGCGACCTCATCGCCGCGCGGGCTGGTGTCGGGCATGACCAGCGCGATCCCCAGTTCCGCCGCAACCCGCTGGGCACCCGCTTTGGTCGTGAAGTTTTCATCGTTGCAGGTCAGGCCGGAGAGCCAGTACAGCACCGGCGGTTTTGCCGCACCGGTAACCGGCGGCAGAAAAATGCTGAACGTCATCGCGCAGTTCAGCACCGCTGAGTCATGACGCCAGCGCTGCTGTCGACCTTCAAAACAGTGGTGCTCTTCGAGCAGTTCCATGCGGGGCTCCTTCAGGAAGGTTGTATAAAGAGATGAAGGTCATAATACAGATAATTCAATAACGAGTGAGTAACTTTCACTTCCGCATTAACGACATATCCTGCATCATGAATTTACGAAACTTTAACAACTGGAGTGGTCATGGCGCTGCGTATCGCGCTCAGCGGATTTGTGGTTCTGGTGGTGGCGATGGGAATAGGGCGCTTTGCCTTTACCCCCCAGGTGCCGCTGATGATTGCGGCAGGGCAACTGACCCTGACCAGCGCCGGGCTGGTGGCGGCGATGAACTACCTCGGCTATCTGGTGGGGGCATGGGATGCCATGCGCGCGCACCGTTTTGTCGAGGGCCGTCTGTGGCTGGGGATTATTGGCGCGGTGGCGCTAACCCTGCTCTCAGCCGTCGCGGATAACGCCGTGGTCCACGGGCTGCTGCGGTTTGTGATTGGCTGCATGAGCGGCTGGTCGATGGTGCTGGTTGCCGCCTGGACCAACGAGCGGCTGGCCCATTTCGGCAAGCCGGGCCTGAGTGCCGCGGTTTTCGCCGGGCCGGGGGCAGGTATTACCCTCAGCGGTTTGCTGGCGGTATGGATCCAGGCGCACGGGTTGTCGGCCAGCGCCGCATGGCAAATCTACGGCGTGCTGGCGCTGGTGCTGATCGCGCTGGTGGCCCGCTACCTGCCGCGGGCCGGGCAGCTGCATCGTCCGGGCACCACGCCGGAGCCGCTGACGCTGACCCGCGATCTGCGTCGTCTGGTCTGGAGCTACAGCCTCGCCGGGTTTGGCTACATCCTCCCGGCGACCTTTTTGTCGCAGATGGCGGCGCTGCGCTTCCCTGGCAGCGCGTTTGCCCAGTTTGTCTGGCCGGTTTTCGGCGTGGCCTCGGTGCTGGGCATTGCCCTGAGTATCGCTCTGCGCCATGTTTCCACTACTAACCGCAGGCTGGCGCTGGTGCTCTGGCTGCAGGCGGTGGGGGTGATTGCCGCCTGGCTGATGCCGGGGATGGCCGGCCTGGTAACCGGTGCGCTGCTGGTCGGCGGAGGATTTTTATGTGCGGTGCAGCTCTCGTTGCTCTACGGGCGTGAACTGGCACCGAATCACACGCGGTACATGGCCGGGTTATTGACTACCGGCTATGCGGTCGGGCAGTTGATTGGCCCGATGACCTCGGCGCTGTCGAGCTGGCTCACCCATCAGCTGGAGCCCGCTCTGGGCCTTGCTGGTATCGCTCTCTTCGTGGCGGGCGGGCTGGTCTGGCAGCGTCAGGTTGAAAGGTAACGGCAATTGGAATAATTATCGCGGTGAATACTGGATTATGGTCGCCGCCTCGCGCACAATGAGTGCACATTTTGCCCCACGGAGGGCAGAAGAGCACCGCACCTGCAGGAGAAAAGAATGTCATCAATGAGTAAAGAAGCAGCTCTCGTCCACGAAGCGCTGGTCGCACACGGTCTCGAAACCCCGCTGCGCCCACCGGTTCAGGATCTGGACAACGAAACGCGTAAACGTCTTATTTCCGGGCATATGACCGAAATCATGCAGCTGCTGAATCTCGATTTGAGCGATGACAGTCTGATGGAGACCCCACGTCGCATCGCCAAAATGTATGTCGATGAGATTTTCTCCGGGCTGGATTACGCTAATTTCCCGAAAATCACCGTCATTGAAAACAAAATGAAGGTGGATGAGATGGTGACGGTGCGTGATATCACCCTGACCAGCACCTGTGAACACCACTTTGTGACCATCGACGGTAAAGCGACCGTGGCCTATATTCCGAAAGACGCGGTAATTGGCCTGTCGAAGATTAACCGCATCGTGCAGTTCTTTGCCCAGCGTCCGCAGGTGCAGGAGCGTTTAACCCAGCAGATCCTCATCGCGCTGCAAACGCTGCTTGGCACCAACAACGTGGCGGTTTCCATTGACGCGGTGCATTACTGCGTGAAAGCGCGCGGCATTCGCGATGCAACCAGCGCCACCACGACCACCTCGCTGGGCGGCCTGTTTAAATCTAGCCAGAACACCCGTCAGGAGTTCCTGCGCGCCGTGCGTCACCACGACTGATCGTCAGGGCTGAATACATGGAAAGAAATGTCACGCTGGATTTCGTTCGTGGCGTCGCTATTCTGGGTATTCTTCTGCTCAATATTAGCGGCTTCGGTCTGCCGAAAGCCGCTTATCTCAATCCCGCCTGGTATGGCGATATTACCCTCAGCGACGCCTGGACATGGGCGGTGCTGGATCTCTTCGCCCAGGTGAAATTCCTCACCCTGTTTGCCCTGTTGTTCGGGGCCGGACTGCAGCTGCTGCTGAAACGCGGTAAACGCTGGATCCAGGCCCGCCTTTCGCTGCTGGTGTTGCTCGGATTTATTCATGGCCTGCTGTTCTGGGACGGCGACATTCTGCTGGCCTACGGGCTGGTGGGGCTAATCTGCTGGCGTATCATTCGCGATGCGCAGGATGTTAAAAATCTCTTTAATACCGGGGTGGTGCTGTTTGTCATCGGCGTTGCCATCCTGCTGCTGCTGGGGGCGATCTCCGGGGGCTCTACCAATCGCTCCTGGGTGCCGGATGCGGCCAACCTGCAATACGAGCAGTACTGGAAGCTGGGCGGCGGGGCGGAGGCCATCAGCAACCGGGCCGATATGATTGGCAACAGCCTGCTGGCGCTCGGCGCACAGTACGGCTGGCAGCTGGCAGGGATGATGCTGATCGGCGCTGCGCTGATGCGTACCGGCTGGCTGAAAGGCGAGTTTAGCCTGCGCCATTACCGGCGTACCGGGCTGTGGCTGGTGCTGCTCGGTCTGGCAATCAATCTCCCGGCGGTGATCGCCCAGTGGTATGTGAACTGGGATTACCGCTGGTGTGCGTTTCTGTTACAGGCACCGCGGGAGCTGAGCGCGCCTTTTCAGACCATAGGCTATGCCGCGCTGATGTATGGCTTCTGGCCGCAGCTCTGCCGTTTCCGGCTGGTCATGGCGATTGCCTGCGTGGGGCGCATGGCGCTGAGCAACTACCTGCTACAGACGCTGATCTGCACTACCCTGTTTTATCACCTCGGCCTGTTTATGCATTTTGATCGCCTGCAGCTGCTGGGCTTCATCCTGCCCATCTGGCTGGTGAATATTCTGTTCTCCGTCCTCTGGCTGCGTCATTTCCGTCAGGGACCGCTTGAATGGCTGTGGCGACAATTGACCGCACGTGCTGCAGGGGTTTCATTAAGTAATACATCCGGATAACGATCTGGATCACAATCATTAACAAAACGGATGTAACCGTTTTCATCCTTGTGAGCTTCTTCACGTAGTCCTCCCTTTCTCGCTGCCAGAATAGTCACCTTGCTAAACACAGGGGGTGTCTGTGAGTTGCTGCAATCTAAATAAGGATGGTGAATATGATCACCATTCGTGACGTCGCGCGTCAGGCGGGCGTTTCTGTCGCCACCGTGTCCCGGGTCCTCAACAACAGCGCGCTGGTCAGTCCGGAGACCCGCGAGAGCGTGATGAAAGCCGTCACCGCGCTGGGCTACCGGCCGAACGCTAACGCCCAGGCGCTGGCGACCCAGGTCAGCGATACCATTGGCGTGGTGGTGATGGACGTGTCGGATGCCTTCTTTGGCGCTCTGGTGAAAGCCGTGGACATGGTCGCCCAGGAGCACCAGAAATACGTCCTGATCGGCAACAGTTATCACGAGGCGGAAAAGGAGCGTAACGCCATTGAGGTGTTGATTCGCCAGCGTTGTAACGCCCTGATCGTTCACTCAAAAGCGTTAAGCGACGAGGAGCTGTCTGCTCTGATGGAGCAGATCCCCGGCATGGTGCTGATCAACCGCATTGTGTCCGGCTATGCCCACCGCTGCGTCTGCCTTGATAACGTCAGCGGAGCGATGATGGCGACGCGGATGCTGGTGAATAACGGCCATCAGCGCATCGGTTATCTTGCGTCAAGCCACCGCATTGAGGATGACGAAATGCGGCGGGAAGGCTGGCAAAAAGCATTGCTGGAGCAGGGTATTACCGCATCGGACAGCTGGATTGGCACCGGCGCGCCGGACATGCAGGGCGGGGAAGCGGCCATGGTGGAGCTGCTCGGGCGCAACCTGCAGCTGACCGCGGTCTTTGCCTACAACGACAGCATGGCCGCAGGTGCGCTGACGGCGCTGAAAGATAACGGCATTGCGGTGCCACAGCATCTGTCATTGATTGGTTTCGATGATATCCCTATTGCCCGTTACACGGACCCGCAGCTGACGACGGTGCGCTACCCGATCGCCTCTATGGCCCGTCTGGCCACGGAGCTGGCGTTACAGGGGGCCGCAGGGAAGCTGGATATCAACGCAACACACTGTTTCATGCCGACTTTAGTGCGTCGCCACTCGGTTGCCATTCGGCAAATTGTGGCACCGATCACTAACTAATAATTCGCCGTGATGTAACCGTTTTCAATTTGTGAGTAAATTCACAGTAAGTTAACAATGCGCTGTCTATGATGTCAGCGTTTTAGTGACTGAAACGCTATGTAACGGTGAATAATCACTTTCACTATAGCCAGGGCACGTTAAACATCCAAAAAAACGCATTCTGGAGCGTTACCGACCAAGGAAGATAGAAATTTTATAAGTGGACTTCGGCCGGCATTAACGTTTCATTAACATTTGCCCGCCGATCGTTATTCACACGAACTACCCTGCATAAAAACCGGAGATATCATGAATAAGAAGGTGTTGACTCTGTCTGCTGTTATGGCAAGCATGCTTTTTGGTGCAACCGCGCACGCTGCAGATAGCCGTATTGGTGTGACTATCTATAAATACGACGACAACTTTATGTCTGTTGTGCGTAAAGCCATCGAAAAAGAGGGCAAATCAGCGCCAGAAGTGCAGCTGCTGATGAATGACTCCCAGAATGACCAGTCAAAACAGAACGACCAGATTGACGTACTGCTGGCAAAAGGCGTGAAAGCACTGGCAATCAACCTGGTTGACCCGGCGGCTGCAGGCACCGTTATTGAGAAAGCACGTGGCCAGAATGTGCCAGTCGTGTTCTTCAACAAAGAACCTTCCCGTAAGGCGCTGGATAGCTACGATAAAGCCTTCTACGTGGGCACCGACTCCAAAGAATCCGGCATCATTCAGGGCGACCTGATTGCTAAACACTGGGCTGCTAACCCGAACTGGGATCTGAACAAAGACGGTCAGGTTCAGTTCGTTCTGCTGAAAGGCGAGCCAGGCCACCCGGATGCTGAAGCACGTACCACTTACGTGATCAAAGAGCTGAACGACAAGGGTCTGAAAACCCAGCAGCTGGCATTAGATACCGCAATGTGGGATACCGCACAGGCGAAAGACAAGATGGACGCATGGCTGTCCGGCCCGAACGCTAACAAAATCGAAGTGGTTATCGCCAACAACGATGCGATGGCAATGGGTGCAGTAGAAGCCCTGAAAGCACACAACAAATCCTCTATCCCGGTATTTGGCGTGGATGCCCTGCCAGAAGCGCTGGCACTGGTTAAATCTGGCGCAATGGCCGGCACCGTGCTGAACGATGCTAACAACCAGGCGAAAGCCACCTTCGACCTGGCGAAAAACCTGGCTGAAGGCAAAGGCGCAGCTGACGGCACCAACTGGAAAATCGACAACAAAGTTGTTCGCGTACCGTACGTTGGCGTAGATCAGGAAAACCTGGCGCAGTTCACCGGTAAATAAGTTTTAGCATTCCACTGGGCGCAGTTTCTGCGCCCTTTTATCACGCGACGCGAGGCCGAGAAGGTATAATTATGGTCAGCACAACGACTCAGTCGTCCGGTGAATACTTGTTGGAAATGAGCGGTATCAACAAGTCTTTTCCCGGTGTTAAAGCACTGGATAATGTTAATTTAAAAGTACGGCCTCACTCCATTCACGCATTAATGGGGGAGAACGGTGCGGGTAAATCAACGTTATTGAAATGCTTATTTGGGATCTATCAAAAAGATTCTGGCAGCATTCTTTTTCAGGGGAAAGAGATCGATTTCCATTCTGCCAAAGAGGCACTGGAAAACGGTATTTCGATGGTTCACCAGGAACTGAACCTGGTCCTTCAGCGTTCTGTTATGGACAATATGTGGCTGGGTCGTTATCCGACCAAAGGCGTATTTGTCGATCAGGACAAAATGTATCGCGATACTAAAGCCATTTTTGATGAACTGGATATTGATATCGATCCGCGCGCGCGCGTGGGTACGTTATCGGTTTCACAGATGCAGATGATTGAAATCGCCAAGGCTTTCTCCTATAACGCGAAAATCGTGATTATGGATGAGCCTACCTCTTCGTTAACGGAGAAAGAGGTGAACCACCTGTTCACCATTATCCGTAAGCTGAAGGATCGCGGCTGCGGCATCGTGTATATCTCGCACAAAATGGAAGAGATCTTCCAGCTGTGCGATGAGATTACGGTCCTGCGCGACGGCCAGTGGATCGCCACCCAGCCGCTGGAAGGGCTGGACATGGACAAGATCATCGCCATGATGGTGGGTCGTTCCCTGAACCAGCGTTTCCCGAACAAAGAGAACAAGCCGGGCGAAGTGATTCTGGAGGTGCGCAACCTGACGTCGCTGCGCCAGCCTTCCATCCGCGACATCTCCTTCGATCTGCACAAAGGGGAGATCCTCGGGATTGCCGGTCTGGTGGGTGCCAAGCGTACCGATATCGTGGAGACCCTGTTCGGTATTCGCGAGAAATCCGGTGGAACCATCACCCTGCACGGTAAAAAGATTAATAACCATAACGCCAACGAAGCCATTAACCACGGCTTTGCACTGGTGACGGAAGAGCGTCGCTCAACCGGTATTTACGCCTATCTGGATATTAACTTTAACTCCTTAATTTCTAATATTCATAATTACAAAAACAAAATCGGTCTGTTGGATAATTCCCGCATGAAGAGCGATACCCAGTGGGTAATTGACTCAATGCGCGTAAAAACCCCAGGACATCGCACGCAAATTGGTTCGCTCTCCGGTGGTAACCAGCAAAAGGTGATTATTGGACGCTGGTTGTTAACCCAGCCTGAAATTTTGATGCTGGATGAACCCACCCGTGGTATCGACGTAGGTGCAAAATTTGAAATTTATCAGCTGATTGCTGAATTAGCCAAGAAAGATAAAGGGATTATTATTATTTCGTCCGAAATGCCGGAATTGTTAGGGATCACAGATCGTATTCTGGTCATGAGCAATGGTCTCGTTGCCGGAATTGTTGAAACCAAAACGACAACGCAAAACGAAATTTTGCGTCTTGCGTCTTTGCACCTTTAAGATTAGGGGCTCCTCATGAGTGCGTTAAATAAGAAAAGTTTTCTTACTTATCTGAAAGAAGGCGGTATTTACGTTGTTCTTTTAGTCTTGCTGGCCATTATTATTTTCCAGGATCCAACATTCTTAAGTCTGTTGAACTTAAGTAACATTCTGACTCAGTCTTCGGTACGTATTATTATCGCGCTGGGCGTGGCGGGTCTGATCGTCACCCAGGGTACTGACCTGTCAGCCGGTCGTCAGGTCGGTCTGGCGGCGGTTGTCGCGGCAACGCTGCTGCAGTCGATGGAAAACGCCAACAAGGTGTTCCCGGAAATGGCGACCATGCCCATTATCCTGGTGGTCCTGATTGTCTGCGTTATCGGTGCAATCATTGGTCTGATTAACGGCATCATCATCGCGTACCTGAACGTAACGCCGTTCATCACCACTCTGGGTACGATGATCATCGTTTACGGTATCAACTCCCTATACTACGACTTCGTGGGTGCATCGCCGATCTCCGGTTTCGACAGCGGCTTCTCCACCTTTGCGCAGGGCTTTATCGCGCTGGGCAGCTTCCGCCTCTCTTACATCACCTTCTACGCCCTGATTGCGGTGGCCTTTGTCTGGGTGCTGTGGAACAAAACCCGCTTCGGTAAGAACATCTTCGCTATCGGCGGTAACCCGGAAGCAGCGAAAGTCTCCGGTGTTAACGTGGCGCTGAACCTGCTGGTGATCTATGCCCTGTCCGGCGTGTTCTACGCGTTCGGTGGTTTGCTGGAAGCGGGCCGTATCGGCTCTGCCACTAACAACCTCGGCTTTATGTACGAACTGGATGCGATTGCCGCGTGCGTCGTGGGTGGTGTCTCCTTCAGCGGTGGTGTAGGTACCGTTCTGGGCGTGGTAACCGGTGTGATCATCTTCACCGTTATCAACTACGGTCTGACCTATATCGGCGTGAACCCTTACTGGCAGTACATTATCAAGGGCGCGATCATTATCTTCGCCGTTGCGCTGGACTCCCTGAAGTACGCGCGTAAGAAATAAGATTTGTGATAACGAAAAAACCCGCGTAATGCGGGTTTTTTTATGCCCGGCGGCGCTGCGCTTGCACGGGCCTACGGTATTGCGGGTTTTTGTAGGCCGGGTAAGGCGAAGCCGCCACCCGGCGAATTGCCCGGCGGCGCTGCGCTTGCACGGGCCTACGGTATTGCGGGTTTTGTAGGCCGGGTAAGGCGAAGCCGCCACCCGGCGAATTGCCCGGCGGCGCTGCGCTTGCACGGGCCTACGGTATTACGGTTTTTGTAGGCCGGGTAAGGCGAAGCCGCCACCCGGCGAATTGCCCGGCGGCGCCGTGCTTGCACGTGCCTACGGTATTGCGGGTTTTGTAGACCGGGTAAGGCGAAGCCGCCACCCGGCGGGGTTATTTCTTCTTCTGCATCTCCAGCAGCTGCTCTGGCGTCACGGCCGGATAGCCCTGGGCATCTTCCGGCACCTCCAGCATCGCCGGGATGGGCACCAGCGGGCCTAAGAAGCGCGGTTCGCGTTTGAAGACATAGAGATCGGCCAGCGCCCCCAGACGGGCACCAAACTCGCGCACCCGCACGGTGAGCATGTCTTTTGGTGACGGGACGGCATAACACTGCGCCTGAATGCCCATATGCAGGGCGATAAACAGCGCGCGCTCGCAGTGGAAGCGCTGGGTGATGATGATGAAATCGTTGGTATCAAACACCTTACGGGTGCGCACAATCGAATCGAGGGTTCGGAACCCGGCGTAGTCGAGCACGATATCCGCCGGGTCCACGCCTGCGGCAATCAGGTCTTTGCGCATGGTGACCGGCTCGTTATAGCTCTGCAGGGCGTTGTCGCCGCTCAGCAGCAGGTAGTTGACCTTGCCGCTGTTGTAGGCGTTGAGCGCCCCCTGAATGCGGTAACGGTAATACTGGTTGATCACCCCGGTGCGGTAATACTTGGCGGTGCCGAGCACCACGCCAACCTGGCGGTAGGGCAGATCCTGAAGGTCATCAAAGATATAGGGGGCTGTTTTCCAGCTCATCCAGCGGTCGAGGCCCAGCGCAGTCAGCAGCACGATGGCGATCAGGGCAACCAGGCTGTAAAACACGCGCTTTAACATACAGATGACTCGTACCGAAGGTGAAATTTCACTCAGGCTACTTTACCCGTCTGGTAAGCGCAAGAAACGGCGGTTTAATTGGGGGGATTTTCATCAATTGTGCGGGCATTGCTGCCCGCATCAGAGACTTACGCCAGCAGCACGCGGTCGATGCCGGTGCAACCCAGCGCGCGCAGCGTGGCCGCGGTAGCATCCCACTGGATCAGCGAAGCATCGGCTTTTTCCGCCAGAATGGCGCGTTGAATATCCGGATAGTCGTAACCGTTGAGGCTGAGCAGGTTCAGTGCGCCCTGTAGCGGCGGCAGCGTCGGGTTAAAGGCGGCGTTTTCGGCATAGCTGCCGGTGAAGATGCGGCCATCGCGACACTCCAGCGCCACCCCGCTCGGGGAGCTGCTGTACGGCGCGTGTGATTTGTTGGCGGCGAGGATAGCGGCCTGAGCCAGCTCGTCACCGCTCACTGCGTAGCCATGATCCTGCTCATCCATCAGCAGGGATTTAATCTCCAGATCCTTCGGTCCGAAGGCGTCCGGCAGGTAATCTGCCAGAGTGTGCGGATCGCGGCCCGGCAGGTTGATGCGCAGCTGCAACCCGCTGTTAAGCTCGTTCATAAACTGACGGCAGTGGCCGCACGGGGTGTAGTTCACGGTAATGGCCTGCAGGGATTTCTCGCCGCGCAGCCAGGCGTGGCTGATGGCGCTCTGTTCCGCATGCACGGTCTGCTGCATGGTCGCGCCGAGAAACTCCATATTGCCGCCGAAGTACCAGGTGCCGCTCACGCCGCGCGCAATGGCGCCCACGTTGAAATGGGACAGGTCGGCACGGGCACAGGCCGCCGCCAGCGGCAGAAGCGCAAAGGCCAGCGCGTCATCATCCAGATCGGTGGCACGTTTCAATGCGGTGACCTGTTCAGCCGTCAGCAGGGCGGGGAAGTGTGCATCCGCCAGAACCGGGGCCAGGGCTGACTGCAAATTCTCTGCAAGCTGAGCGAAAGCTGATTGAAAACGTGGATGCATGGCGTTGCCTCATAAAGGTTAATGGATCGGTAGTGTACGGAGCCGTTGAGGCTTTATATGTGACTCAGATCTCATTATGTGTGCAACTTATGAAACTCAAATGAAAAATGCGCGACGCGTCGCAAATTTTAGCCCATTACCGCCAGAATAATCGGGAACAGGAACGGCGCAATCAGCGAGGTCATGATCCCGCAGATCACCAGCGCCAGGGAGCTGAAGGCCCCTTCCTGATAATCCAGCTCCGCGCAGCGGGCGGTACCGAGGGCGTGGGATGCGGTGCCCATCGCCAGACCACGCGCCGATTTGGTGCGGATGCGCATGGCGTTCAGCAGCGTATGGCCTAATACCGCCCCGAGAATACCGACATAAATGACGCACACGGCGCTGATCGCCGGGATGCCGCCGAGGCTACCGCCCACCGCCATGGCGATCGGGGTAGTTACCGATTTAGGTAAAATAGAGGCCGCAATTTCCGGGGTCGCCCCCATCAGCAGCGCCACCGAGGTGCCGGTGATCATTGCCACCACGCTACCGATCAGGCAGATGGTAATGATGGATTTCCAGCGGGCGCGGATCTGGTGCAGCTGCTCATACAGCGGAAACGCCAGCGCGACCACCGCAGGCTGGAGCAGATCGTTGAGGACCTTGCTGCCCTGGAAATATTTTGCGTAGGGAATGCCGGTCAACAGCAGGAACGGAATAATCACCACCATCGCCACCAGCAGGGGGTTTAGCAGCGGGAACTTCAGGCGCACTGCCAGCTTGCGGGCGGCGAAGAATACTGCCACGGTAAGCGGCAGCGACCACCAGATATTGGCCATCATTTTTTCTGTCCTTTTTGCCCAACCACGTTACGTTCCCCATGCGCCAGATGTGTGCTCCAGCTCACCACTAAAAACACCACCAGCGTACTGATGGTGCAGGAAACAAATATCGGGCCAAACTGCGCGCTCAGCAGGTCGTAATACTGCATCACCCCCACGCCAATCGGCACAAACAGCAGCGCCATATAGCGGATCAGCACCGAGCAGCCGGGCTTAACCCATTTTGCCGGAAGGATTTGCAGCGCAAGCAGTACAAACAGGATCAGCATGCCAATAATGCTGCCGGGGATGGTGATGGGCAGCAGGGAGGCGAGAAAAATCCCTGCATACAGGCAGGCATAAATCAGGATGAAGGCGCGCAGGTACTGCCAGACAACGATCAGTGATTTCTTCATGGTGAAAGTCCTTAATGGAACGCATTCATCATACAATTAAAACCGGAAACGTGCTACGGATCACATCATGACTTTTGAGCATACCAGACATTACTTTCTGGAACCTTGGGCATTTCCCCAAACCGCAGGAGACAACGCGGCGCTGACAATATACGATCCACAGACAAAGATAATGATGCTGAAATCCGGCTCCGACCCTTTACTGGAGGTAAACAATGCCATCAATTCTCATTAAAACCGCCGATGAGCTGGCCCGCCAGCGTCACGCGGGCGAACTGCTGGCCTCCGTGTTCACCATGCTGGACGAGTTTATTAAGCCTGGCGTATCAACCATGGCGATCAACAACCGCGCAGAGGCGTTTATCGTCGAGCAGCTTCACTCCCGTCCGGCCAGCAAAGGGCAGTATGACTACCCTTACGTGCTGAACACCTCGGTCAACGACGTGGTCTGCCACGGGATCCCGAAGGAGTCGGAACACCTTAAGTCAGGCGCCATCGTCAACGTCGACATCACTCTCGAAAACGCGGGCATGATCGCCGACTCCAGTAAAATGTATCTTATTGGCGAGGTTTCGCCCCTGGCCCGCCGGCTGGTGAAAGCGACCTACGAGGGGATGTGGAAGGGGATCAAGGCCGTCAAACCGGGCGCTACGCTGGGGGATATTGGCCACGCCATTCAGTCCTACGTCGAGAGCCAGGGCTACAGCGTGGTGCGCGAATACTGCGGCCACGGCATTGGCAAGGAGATGCACGAAGAGCCGCAGATCCTGCACTACGGCAAACCCGGCGAAGGCCCGGTGTTGCAGGAGGGGATGGTGTTTACCATTGAACCGATGATCAACCAAGGTGACAGCCGCATCAAAACCAAGAAGGACGGCTGGACGGTGGTGACCCGTGACAAAAAGCTCTCGGCACAATGGGAACACACCATCGCCGTGACGGCGGACGGGTTTGAGGTGCTGACCCTGCGCCCCGAAGAGACGATCCCCGAATAAAATCGTCACCCCACACGCATATCCTCCCTGACGCTTCCCACCTTTGGCGGGAGCGGCTACTATAGCGCGTCTTTTTTTACGGGTACTGATATGCGTGTATTACTGGCACCGATGGAAGGCGTGCTCGATTCGCTGGTGCGTGAGCTGCTGACCGACGTTAACGATTATGACCACTGCATCACCGAGTTCCTGCGGGTGGTGGATATGTTGTTGCCGGTAAAATCGTTTTACAGACTTTGCCCGGAGCTGCATCACCAGAGTCGTACGCCTTCTGGCACCCTGGTGCGGGTGCAACTGCTCGGGCAATATCCCGAGTGGCTGGCGGAAAACGCCGCCCGCGCCGTCGAGCTGGGCTCCTGGGGCGTAGATTTAAACTGCGGCTGTCCGTCGAAAATGGTTAACGGCAGCGGCGGCGGGGCCACGCTGCTGAAGGATCCGGAGCTGATCTACCGCGGCGCGAAAGCGATGCGCGAGGCGGTGCCCTCCCATCTGCCGGTCACGGTGAAGGTACGTCTGGGCTGGGACAGCGGCGACAGGCAGTTTGAAATTGCCGATGCGGTGCAGCAGGCGGGTGCCAGCGAGCTGGTGGTTCATGGCCGCACCAAAGAGGACGGCTACAAAGCCGAGCGCATTAACTGGCAGGCCATCGGCCAGATCCGCCAGCGGCTGACGATTCCGGTGGTGGCTAACGGCGAGATCTGGGATCGCGAAAGCGCGCTGGCCTGTATGGCGGAGACCGGCTGCGATTCAATCATGATCGGGCGCGGGGCGCTGAACGTGCCAAACCTCAGTCGGGTGATCAAATACAACGAGCCGCGTATGCCCTGGCCGGAGGTCGTGACCCTGCTGAGGAAGTACACCCGCCTCGAAAAGCAGGGCGACACCGGTCTGTACCACGTGGCGCGCATCAAGCAGTGGCTGAGCTACCTGCGTAAAGAGTACGACGACGCCCTGGAGCTGTTTCAGGAGATCCGCGCCCTGCAATCCTCGGCGGAGATCGCCCGGGTCATTCAGGCAAAATAGGCCAACGTCGATCTGCGTCACGTTTTTCAGCGGGGCGCATTGTGGCATCGAACGAAACTGGTAAAGTGCGCTAACTGGATTGTTACTGCTGCGGCAGGCAAAACCTGATTTTCTGGCATCTGCCGGAGGTCAGGTTTTTTTGTTTCTGGGGCATGGAATGAAAATCGCCAAAATACTGAATAACAATGTGGTGGTTGTTCTGGATGAGCAGGGGCGCGAACAGGTGGTGATGGGCCGTGGGCTGGCCTTTCAAAAGCACCCCGGCGACCTTGTCCCGAAAGAGAACATCGAGAAAGTGTTTGCCCTGCAAAGCGACGAGCTGGTGCAGCGGCTGGGGGAGTTACTCAGCCAGATCCCGCTGGAAGTGATGACCACCTGCGACCGCATTATCGGGCTGGCGGCGCAGCGGCTGGGGAAACTGCAGGAGAGTTTGTACATCACCTTAACCGACCACTGCTACTTTGCGATTGAGCGGCAGAAGAAGGGGCTGGCGATCAAAAACGTGCTGCTGTGGGATATTAAGCGGCTCTACCCGAAAGAGTTTGAGCTGGGCCAGCAGGCGCGGGCTATCATCGCTAAACGGCTGGACGTGGAGCTGGGCGAAGATGAAGCCGGGTTTATCGCGCTGCATCTGGTCACTGCCCAGCTGCACAGCGAGATGCCGGAGGTCATGCATGTCACCCGCGTGATGCAGGAGATCCTGCAGCTGGTGAAATACAGCTTGCAGCTGGAGTATGACGAGGAGTCGCTAAGCTATCAGCGCTTCGTCACCCATCTGAAGTTTTTCGCCCAGCGGATGCTGACCCGCACCGTAGTCGCGGATGACGATGCCACGCTGCACTCGGCGGTAAAAGAGAACTACGGTAAAGCCTGGGTGTGCGCCGAGAAGATCGCCCGGCATCTGCAAAAGAGTTATCAGCGCGAGCTGACGACTGAAGAGATTATGTTTCTCACCATTCATATTGAGCGTGTGAGAAAAGAGGGGCGCTAAGTCCCCAAAAAACGGATTGTTACTGCACTGTGCAGGCAAAACCTGAGCGCGGCTCCCGAAAGGGCGTCGTTCTCGGGTTTTTTTGTTTTTACGACTCAGTCAAACCCTGCCTGCGGGCAGTGAAGAAGGAAACAGAGATGGAATATCAAGCACTGGCGAAGGATATTCTCGGCCACGTTGGCGGCAAAGAGAACATTGTCAGCCTGGTTCACTGCGCGACCCGGCTGCGTTTCAAGCTGAAAGATGCGCAGCGTGCGGATGCCGAGGGGCTGAAGAAAAATCCCGGCGTGATCATGGTGGTCGAAAGCGGCGGCCAGTTCCAGGTGGTGATTGGCAACCACGTCCACGACGTCTGGCAGGCGGTGAATCAGGAGGCGGGGCTGGGTGACGACGCGCCTGCCGCCGCAGAAGATAAAGGCGAAAAAACCAGCCTCGGCGGCCAGCTGATCGACATTGTCTCCGGCATCTTTACCCCCTTTATCGGCGTCCTCGCCGCCTCGGGGATCCTGAAGGGGATGCTGGCGCTGGCGGTGGTGTGCGGTTGGCTGACTACCGACAGCGGCACCTACAAAATCTGGTTTGCCACCAGTGACGCGCTGTTCTTCTTCTTCCCGCTGGTGCTGGGCTACACTGCCGGGAAAAAGTTTGGCGGCAATCCGTTTATCACCATGGTGATTGGCGGGGCGCTGGTGCATCCGACCATGATTCAGGCCTTCGAGGCCAGCCAGCAGGCGGGCGCGGCGGCCAATGCCTTCCTCGCCATTCCGGTGACCTGGTTTAACTACAGCTCGTCGGTCATTCCGATCATCCTCGCCGCCTGGGTGAGCTGCTGGCTGGAGAAGCAGGGCAGCAAACGCCTGCCGTCGGCGATGAAAAATTTCTTCACCCCGCTGATCTGCCTCGGCGTCACGGTGCCGCTGACCTTCCTGGCGATCGGCCCGGTAGCCACCTGGCTCAGCCAGATGCTGGCGAACGGCTATCAGTGGATCTACGTGCTGGCGCCGTGGCTGGCGGGCGCGGCGATGGGGGCGGTGTGGCAGGTGTGCGTCATCTTCGGCCTGCACTGGGGGCTGGTGCCGCTGATGATCAATAACCTCGCCGTGCTGGGCCACGACTCCATGCTGCCGATGCTGCTCCCGGCGGTGATGGGCCAGGTGGGGGCTGCGTTCGGCGTGTTCCTGCGCACCCGGGATACACGGCTGAAAATGCTCGCGGGCTCCTCGGTCACGGCCGGGATATTCGGGATCACCGAACCGGCGGTCTATGGCGTGAACCTGCCCCTGCGTCGTCCCTTTATCTTTGGCTGCGTGGCCGGGGCGGTCGGCGGCGGGATTGTCGGTTTCTTCGACACCCACGTTTACTCCTTTGGCTTCGGCAATATCTTCACCATCGCGCAGATGATCCCGCCGGGCGGGGTGGACGCCACGCTGTGGGGCGGGATTGCGGGTATGGTGGTGGCGCTGGTGCTGAGCTGCGCGCTGACCCTGATTGCCGGCATGCCCGCCAGTCCGGCCCCGGCCATTGCCACGGTGGCGGCTAACGTCGATGAAGATACGGTGCTCTCTCCGATGCGCGGTACGGTGCTGGCCCTGGACCAGGTGCCGGACGCCACCTTTGCCAGCGGCCTGCTCGGCCAGGGGGCGGCGATCATTCCTGCCGACAACAAAGTGATTGCCCCCTTTGCCGGGGAAGTGGCCTCGATATTTGCCACGAAACATGCCATCGGCCTGCTGAGCGACAGCGGCATCGAGGTGCTGATCCACGTCGGAATCGACACCGTGAAGCTCGACGGCAATCCGTTTACCGCCCACGTGAAGGTGGGTGACAAAGTACAGCCGGGCGATCTGCTGCTGGAGTTCGACCGCCAGGCGATTCTTGATGCCGGATACGATCTGGCGACCCCGATTATTATCAGCAATAGCGACGACTATCGTGATGTGGCGACCGTGGCGGCGACCGCCGTCCAGGCCGGCGCGCCGTTGCTTTGCGTCAGCCATCAATAACAGGAGAACCGAATGAAAACTTTCCCGGACGATTTCTTATGGGGCGGCGCGGTTGCCGCGAATCAGGTAGAAGGGGCTTACCTGGACGATGGCAAAGGACTGTCTACCTCTGACGTGCAGCCGCAGGGGGTGTTTGGCCCGGTGGTGGAGCGCGTGGCGGGGGACAGCGGCATCAAGGACGTGGCGATCGACTTCTATCATCGCTACCCGGAGGACATCACACTCTTCGCCGAGATGGGCTTCAGCTGCCTGCGCGTCTCCATTGCCTGGACGCGTATCTTCCCGAACGGTGACGAGCAGGAGCCGAACGAGGCCGGACTGGCCTTCTACGACAGGCTGTTTGACGAGCTGGCGGCGCACAACATTACCCCGCTGGTGACCCTCTCGCACTACGAGATGCCGTGGGGGCTGGTGAAGCAGTACGGCGGCTGGGGCAGCCGTCAGGTGATTGGCTTCTTCGAACGCTACGCCCGCACCGTCTTTGCCCGCTATCAGCACAAGGTTAAGCTCTGGCTCACCTTTAACGAGATCAACATGTCCCTGCACGCGCCAATGACCGGCGTCGGCCTGCCGGAAACCAGCAGCAAGGCGGAGGTCTATCAGGCGATCCACCATCAGCTGGTGGCGAGCGCCCTGGCGGTGAAAGCCTGCCATGAGATCGTCCCGGACGCCAAAATCGGCAACATGCTGCTGGGCGGCCTGGTCTATCCGCTGACCTGCAAGCCGGACGACGTGCTGGAAGCCCTGCAGGAGAACCGCGCCTGGCAATTCTTCGGCGACGTGCAGTGCCGCGGGGCCTACCCGGGCTATATGCTGCGCTTCTTCCGCGATAACGGCATTCAGCTTGAAATCACCGACGCGGATCGCGAAGCGCTGAAGTCGACCATCGACTTTATCTCCTTCAGCTACTACATGACCGGCTGCGTGACTACCGACGAAGCACTGAACCAGCAGGCGCGCGGCAACATCCTCAGCATGGTGCCGAACCCGCATCTGGCCAGCTCAGAGTGGGGCTGGCAGATCGACCCGGTTGGCCTGCGCACCCTGCTGAACGTGCTCTGGGATCGCTATCAGAAGCCGCTGTTTATCGTCGAGAACGGTCTGGGGGCGAAGGACAAGCCGGATGCCGACGGCGTGGTGCAGGATGATTACCGCATCAGCTACCTCAACGACCATCTGGTGCAGGTACGCGAGGCGATTGACGACGGCGTGGAGGTGATGGGCTATACCAGCTGGGGGCCGATCGATCTGGTGAGCGCCTCCAAAGCCGAGCTCTCGAAACGCTACGGCTTTATCTATGTCGATCGTGACGACAGCGGGGCCGGTACCCTGGCGCGCAGCCGCAAGAAAAGTTTTTACTGGTATCAGGAGGTGATTGCGACCAAAGGCGCTTCGCTGAAAGCCTGATGACAGCATGGGCGCCCGGCAACCCCGGGCGCCTTTTCTGTCTGTGTAAAGGTATGACAAAGTGTGGATTGCCACCGATTCCTAAAAAAATGAAGCGCAGCGGGCGTATTTTGCAGCCTTCTTTTTTATGTGACTATCCCGATGAAACCTTCACGTTTTTACTGCCTCTGCCTGCCTGTTTCCCTTTTTCTGGTTGCCTGTGCCCCTCATCACGATCCGGCGGCATCGCTGAATCAACAGATCCCCGCCGCAAAAATAGAGACCGGGCTCGCAACCGGGCAATGGCCAAAAAATGCGTGGTGGGAGGATTTCCACGATCCGCAGCTGACGGCCCTGATCGTCAAAGCCCAGGCCGACGCCCCGGATATGCAAATTGCCCGGCAGCGTATTGCCCTTGCCGAAGCCCAGGCCAAAATGGCGAGCGCCAACGGCGGGCCGGAAATGCATTTTTCTGCCGATGCTGAACGGCAAAAAATGTCCGCAGAAGGGTTGATGGGGCCCTTCGCAATCACCGATCCGGCGGCCGGTACCACCGGCCCCTGGTATACCAACGGCACCTTTGGCCTGACCGCCGGCTGGGATCTCGATTTGTGGGGCAAAAACCGCGCCCAGGTTGAAGCCCGCATCGGTAAGGTCAACGCCCAACAGGCGGAGCTGCAGCAGACCCGCCAACTGCTGGCCACCAGCGTGGCGCGCCTCTACTGGGAGTGGCAGACTCAGGCTGCGGCCGGGAAGGTATTAACCGCCATCAAGCAGGAGCAGGAGAATATTATTCGCACCGACCGGGAGCTGTACCAGCATGGGATCACCTCCTCAGTGGAAGGGGTCGAAACCGATATCAATGCCAGTAAAACCGAGGAGCGGCTGGCGGAGGTGAACGGTAATATGAAAGCCATTGCCGCGCGTCTGGAAGCCCTTACCAATACCCCGTCGATCACCCTCATCCCGCACGCCTTACCCACCGTCGAAACCAGGCTGCCTTCCTCGCTGGGCTATCAACTGCTGGCCCGACGCCCCGATCTGCAGGAGGCCCACTGGTATATCGAGGCCTCCCTGCATGAGGTAGATGCGGCGAAAGCAGCGTTTTATCCCGACGTGAACCTGATGGCGTTTCTGCAGCAGGATGCGCTGCATCTGAGCGATCTGTTCCGCTCCTCGGCGCAGCAGATGGGCGTCACCGCTGGCCTGACCCTGCCGATTTTTGACAGCGGACGCCTGAATGCGAATCTCGATATCGCCCAGGCCGAAAGCAATCTGTCGGTTGCCAACTACAACAAAGCGGTGGTGGAGGCGGTGAATCAGGTAACCCGCACCGCCAGTGAAGTCGAAACGTTAATGGCGAAAAACCAGCACCAGCAGAGTATTGAGGCCGATGCCGCGCGGGTGGTGGCACTGGCGCAGGCGCGTTACCGGGCCGGGATTATTGCCGGGACCCGCGTCAGCGAGGCCAGAATCCCCGCCCTGCAGGAACACCTCGCCGGACTCACGCTGCAGGGGCAGTACATCGATGCCACCCTGCAGCTCACCTCCGCGCTGGGTGGCGGCTATCAGCACGGGTAGAAAGTGAGAAGTATCTATACTTATCTCTTTGTCTTCTATTCCGGAGGTGAGTATGGGTTCAAACAATCGTGTGGCTATTGTGACGGCATCGGATTCGGGGATCGGCAAAACCACGGCGCTGATGCTGGCGGAGCGTGGGTTTGATATTGGCGTCACCTGGCACTCGGATGAAGAAGGGGCGATGAAAACCTGTCGTGAGATCGAGGCGCGGGGGCAGCGGGCAGAGGCCATTCAGCTGGATCTGAGCCAGCTGCCGGAGGGAGCATCGGCGATCGAGAGGCTGATTGAGCGCTTCGGACGTATCGACGTGCTGGTCAACAACGCCGGGGCGATGGTCAAAGCGTCGTTTCTGGAGATGGAGTATGACCAGTGGCGATCCATTTTTAGCGTCGATGTCGATGGTGCGTTTCTCTGCTCGCAGATTGCCGCCCGGCAGATGGTCAAGCAGGGGGAGGGCGGGCGGATCGTCAACATCACCTCGGTGCATGAGCATACCCCGCTGCCGGATGCCAGCGCCTACACCTCGGCCAAGCACGCCCTCGGCGGCCTGACCAAGTCGATGGCGATGGAGCTGGTGCATCACAATATTCTGGTCAACGCCGTCGCACCCGGGGCCATCGCTACGCCGATGAACGACATGGACGACAGCGAAGTGAAGCCGGGCTCGATGCCGAATATCCCGCTGGCAAGGCCGGGGCACACCAAAGAGATCGCCAGCCTGGTGGCCTGGCTGTGTGACAGCGACGCCAGCTACGCCACCGGACAATCCTTTATCGTCGATGGCGGCTTTATGCTGGGCAATCCGCAGTTTAAACCGGCGGAGTAGCTAGCGCCGATCCCGGCGTTTCAGCCACCAGCGTATCGCAACGACCAGCACCACCACCAGGATCAGCCAGATCCAGTGGCGCAGGTGCTGGTTGAGCGAGTGCAGCCACGGCTCCAGCACTTCACCGCCGACGTAGCCTAAGGTGGTGAAGATCAGCGCCCAGGCGATAGCGCCAACAATGTTCAGCGGCAGGAAAATTTTCGGCGGCAGGCGACTGGCGCCGATCAGCAGCGGGCCGATGATACGGAAACCGTACATAAAGCGGGTGCCAATGACAAACAGGTAAGGGTGACGCTGGATCAGCTGTTGGGCGCGGTCGATTTTCTTCTGATGGCGGGAAAAACGGCGCAGGATCGTCGGACCAAACCGTACTCCGATTAAGTAGAGCAACTGATCGCCGATCATTCCGCCCAGCGCCACGGCGGCCACCACCAGCGGAAAACGTAATAATCCCTGATGCGCCGCCACGCCACCCAGCAGGGTGATGGTTTCGCCTTCCGCTATGCTGCCAATAACCAACGCGGCATAGCCATACTGTGCAATAAGAGTATTGATATCCATAGGGTAAGCGTAGCGCAGGATACGCTAGTTGCCGAACAGGTATGCCACGACCGCCATAATGACAAAGAGCAGCCCACAAAAGATAGCGCCTGTCGCCCAGGCAAACGGGGCGATCTCTTCTTCTTTTTTGATATCGGCTAAACGGGCCAGCGCACGCTGGCTGTCTGCGGCAAGCACCTCTTCAAACAGCTTTTCATACCCCTGTCCGAGCAACAGCGCGGCACCCTGCGCGTCGGACTTCTCAAGCGCAGTGGTTTTATTTCCTTTTTTGAAAAATACGAATTCCGGCATCAGAAACTCCTTTCTGTAAGACCCTGTTTAACAGGGATTAACATACCAGAACCCCGGCCTCTCAGCGGCATTTTTATACTGTACAAAAAATAATCTCAGGCCTGCATTATACTTGAGTTATCGCTAGCGGGCCGACAACAAGGGGGCGTTATGAACCATGTCTGGGGACTCTTTTCCCATCCCGATCGTGAAATGCACGTGATCAGAGGTGAAAACGAAACGGTCAGCCATCACTATACGCACCACGTGTTGTTGATGGCCGCCGTGCCGGTCATATGCGCGTTTATTGGTACCACGCAAATTGGCTGGGATTTCGACGATGGCAACGTAGTAAAACTCTCGTGGATGACCGGCCTGGCGCTGGCCGTGGTGTTTTACGCCCTGATGCTGGCGGGCGTGGCGGCAATGGGGCGGGTGATTTACTGGATGGCACGCCGCTATCCGCAGCGGCCTTCGCTGACACACTGCATGGTGTTCGCCGGTTACGTGGCGACCCCGCTGTTTCTGAGCGGGATTGTGGCGCTCTATCCAATCGTCTGGCTGTGCGCGCTGGTGGGCACCCTGGCGCTCTGTTACACCGGCTATCTTCTCTATATCGGCATTCCTACCTTCCTGAGTATCAACAAAGAAGAGGGCCGTAGCTTCTCCGGTTCAACGCTTGCCATCGGCGTGCTGTTGCTGGAGGTCCTGCTGGCGCTGACGGTTATTCTTTGGGGTTATGGATACCGTCTCTTCTGAGGTCACGGCATTGCTGGCGTAATTGCCAGCAATGCAGCATCTGTTCACGATTAACTACTGGCAGCAGGGCATCCGGACGGCTATGATGCCTTAGCCAGCCCGCGTTTGCGCCATGACCCGGGCGGTGTACGTTATTACGTGCATGAATAATTATCAGAAATCTCACCATGCTGAAATTCCGCGTTTCTTTACTGAGTCTTGCGCTGTTGCTGGCTGTGCCAGCGGCGACCCCGGCGATCGCCAAACCTGCCGCTGTGGCTACGGCTGCCCAGCCGGAGATTGCCTCCGGTAGCGCCATGATCGTCGATCTGAATACCAACAAAGTGATCTACTCCAGCCACCCGAATCTGGTGCGGCCGATCGCTTCGATTACTAAATTAATGACCGCGATGGTGGTGCTGGATGCACGACTGCCGCTGGATGAAAAACTGCGCGTCGATATCAGCCATACGCCGGAGATGAAAGGGATCTACTCCCGCGTGCGTCTGAACAGTGAAATCAGCCGCAAAAACATGCTGCTGCTGGCCCTGATGTCCTCGGAAAACCGCGCCGCGGCAAGCCTGGCGCACCACTATCCGGGCGGCTATGACGCGTTTATCCGGGCGATGAATGCGAAAGCGAAGGCATTGGGAATGGTCCAGACGCGCTTTGTGGAGCCAACCGGCCTGTCGATTCATAACGTCTCGACGGCGCAGGATCTGACGAGACTGCTGATTGCCACTAAGCAGTATCCGCTGCTCGGCCAGCTCAGCACTACGCGTGAAGAGATGGCGACCTTCTCGAACCCGGCCTATACCCTGCCGTTTCGTAACACCAACCACCTGGTCTACCGCGACAACTGGAATATCCAGCTGACCAAAACCGGCTTTACCAACGCCGCGGGCCACTGCCTGGTGATGCGTACGGTCTTTAATGGCAAGCCGGTGGCGCTGGTGGTGATGGATGCCTTCGGCAAATATACCCACTTTGCCGACGCCAGCCGTCTGCGGACCTGGATTGAAACCGGGAAGGCGCAGCCGGTGCCGGCCGCGGCGCTAAGCTATAAAAAGCAGAAGGCCGCACAGATGGCGACCGCGCAAAACGATTGAGTCGTTTTTAATCGCCCGGCGGCGCTTCGCTTGCACGGGCCTACGGTTTTGTAGGCCGGGTAAGCGCAGCGCCACCCGGCAATACCGGGCACAATGCCTGTTACTCCGGCAGCGTCCAGTCACCGTCGTTGAGGGGACGCTGCAAAATCAGCGTATCGCGCCAGTCCCCTTTTTTGTATCCCACGCTTCTCAGCTGTCCCGCCACTTCGAATCCGTGCTTTTTATGCAGGCGTAACGAACCGGCATTGTTTGGCCCGTCCCCGACGATAGCGATCATCTGCCGCCACGGCCCCTCTTCGCTGCGGGCAATCAGGGCGCTCAGCAGCGCGCTGCCAAAGCCGCGTCCGGGCGTGCTGGCCTCAACGTAAATCGACTCTTCAATGGTGTAACGGTACCCGGGACGTGGGCGATAGTGAGTGGCATAACAGTAGCCCACCACAATCCCCCGATAGAGCGCCACCAGCCACGGCAAACCCTGGCTGGTCACCGCGTTCATACGCTGGCGCATTTCGTCTACGGTAGGGGGAACCTCTTCAAAGGATGCGCGTCCGTTAAGGACGTGCCAGGCGTAGATGCCGGCAATGGCATGCGCGTCCTCCGCCTCAGCATCGCGAACCTGTACGTCAGTTTCGGAGAAAGTTTCAACAGCCGACATAATATGTCCGCTCCTCATCAAAAAAAGCCAGAGAAAAAGTTTCTCTGGCGACCCGTGGCTACTCTAGTACGATTTGTATGGGCTTAACAGCGGGCCCAATCTGGCTAACTGGTTTGATCAGTAGCTTGCAGGTCATTACTCACTGTTTCAGGTTCCCCTTCCCAGTTTTTATGCTTGGTTGTTTTGCCAATGCCCGGGTTCATGCTGTTTGTCGGGTCGTTGGCGCGATAAAACTGCTTTAATGCGGGCGGGGCTTCGTAAATGTGACCGACATTATGTTCCGCCGGATATTGCGCGCCGCGCGCCTGCAGCAGCGTCAGCATCTGCGCCTTCAGAGCGTGAGCATCGACCCCTTTTTTGACGATGTAATCCTGATGGAAGACGTAACACATAAAGTGGCCGTAATAGAGCTTATGCACCAGTTGGCTGTCGATCTCCGGCGGCAGCTTCTCGAACCAGTCGGTGTCGTTGCGGCGCAGAGCAATGTCCAGCGCCAGAATGTCTTCCACCTCGTCGGCATGCACCGCCTGATAGCGGATCGCGGCCCCGGCGGCGGCAAAGCGGTGTAAAAAGGCCTTGCTGCCCTCTTCAGGCGTACAGGCGAAGAAATCGCCCTCGGCGCTTTTAAAGAATTCGCTCAGCCAGGTCTGCGCTTCGGCAATACCGTCGCCCGCCATCTTCAACAGCAGGTGGTGCTCGTATTTATCGCGCCAGCTTTTCATCCGCGGCGGCAGGTGCGCCGGGAAGGCGTTGCCCAGCTTCTGCATAAAGCGGTCGGTAAAGTGCGGCTTAAACAGCGACACTTTCTCCAGCATCGCATCGGTGCGCCCCTTCATGGTGAAGAAGAAGGGCATCTTGTCGGTGCCGAGCTTGTCGATCATCAGGAAGGTATCTTTGCCGTAGCGTTCGGCAATGTCGTAGATATCCCGGTGCATATACTCACCGGCGACCGGCAGGTGGGTGAACTCCCCGAGAATATGGCGGCGGATGGTGGTCAGCACCTCAGGCTGGTTGGTGCCGATGTAAAACACCTGCTGGCGTTTCTCGGCCGGGAAGGTGTCGAGGCGCACGGCGAAGACCGCCAGCTTGCCCGCGCAGCCGGAGGATTCAAACAGGCGATCCGGGTCGGCGTTATAGCGCGCCGGGGTGTCGGCGTCGATCTCGCGCACCCGGCTGATGTAGTCATGATCGTGGGCGTGACGTCCGTCGTGCAGCACATCGCTGTCCTTGACGCGATCGTCATCCAGCTTGCTGAGGATCTGCTCCGGCGTAACGCCCAGATCGATGCCCAGATGGTTCACCAGGGTCAGCTTGCCCTGCTCATCAATGCGGGCGAACAGCGACATTTCGGTGTAGGCCGGGCCGCGCTGCACCAGCGAGCCGCCGGAGTTGTTGCAGATCCCGCCGATCACCGAGGCGCCGATACAGGATGAGCCAATCACCGAGTGCGGCTCCCGGCCCAGCGGCTTCAGCGCCTTTTCCAGTGAGTAGAGCGTGGTGCCCGGGAAGGCCAACACCTGCTCGCCCTTGTCCAGCAGATGCAGCTTGTCGAGGCGCAGGGTGCTGATAATCACAATGTCGCGGTCGTAATCGTTGCCGTTCGGCGTGGAGCCTTCGGTCAGGCCGGTATTTGCCGCCTGCATCAGAATAATTTTGTCTGCCGCCACGCAGGCGCTGAGCACCCGCCACAGCTCCAGCAGGGTGCCAGGGAACACCACCGCCAGCGCGTCTCCTTGTCCGGAGCGAAAGCCCTTGCGGTAGCGGGCGGTTTTCGCGGCGTCGGTCAGCAGGTGGGCAGGTCCCACCAGTCGCGTCAGGTCATTAATAAAGTCGGTGTTATTATGCGGTTGTTCAAAAGACATCATCCACCCCTTGTGGTCAGTCGAATACGTCGTCCAAAATCATAGCGCGATTAATGTTTAAGCGAACCAGTATTCACCAGAAAAATCAGAGAATAAACCCTGCAAGGTTCACAGGGTTTATGGCACACTGCGCTTTTCGTACGGTCTGGCCGCGACTATCCGGCGGTTATTGATGAGAGAGTAAACGAGATGAAATGGCTTTGTTCTGTAGGGGTAGCTGTAAGTCTGGCGCTGCAGCCCGCGCTGGCTGACGACCTGTTTGGCAATCATCCGCTGACGCCGGAAGCCCGCGACGCATTTGTCACCGATCTGCTCACAAAGATGTCGGTCGACGAGAAAATCGGCCAGCTGCGTCTGATCAGCGTCGGGCCGGACAATCCGAAAGAAGCCATCCGCGAGATGATTAAAAACGGGCAGGTGGGGGCGATCTTCAACACCGTCACCCGTCAGGATATCCGCAAAATGCAGGATCAGGTGATGGAACTCAGCCACCTGAAAATCCCGTTATTCTTCGCCTATGACGTGGTCCACGGCCAGCGTACCGTCTTCCCGATTAGCCTCGGCCTAGCCTCCTCCTTTAACCTCGACGCGGTGAAAACCGTCGGTCGCGTGTCAGCTTATGAAGCGGCGGACGACGGTTTGAACATGACCTGGGCGCCAATGGTCGACGTCTCCCGCGATCCGCGCTGGGGCCGCGGCTCGGAAGGCTTCGGGGAAGATACTTATCTGACCGCAACCATGGGCAAAACCATGGTTGAAGCGATGCAGGGCAAAAGCCCGGCCGATCGCTACTCGGTGATGACCAGCGTCAAGCACTTCGCCGCCTATGGCGCCGTAGAGGGCGGTAAAGAGTACAACACCGTCGACATGAGCCCGCAGCGACTGTTTAACGACTACATGCCGCCGTACAAAGCCGGTCTTGATGCCGGTAGCGGCGCGGTGATGGTGGCCCTGAACTCGCTCAACGGCACGCCGGCGACCTCTGATTCCTGGCTGCTGAAAGACGTGCTGCGCGACCAGTGGGGCTTTAAAGGCATCACCGTTTCTGACCACGGCGCGATTAAAGAGCTGATCAAGCACGGAACGGCCTCTGACCCGGAAGACGCGGTGCGGGTGGCGCTGAAGTCCGGCATCAACATGAGCATGAGCGACGAGTACTACAGCAAGTACCTGCCGGGTCTGGTGAAGAGCGGCAAAGTCACTATGGCGGAGCTGGACGACGCCACGCGCCACGTGCTGAACGTGAAGTATGACATGGGGCTGTTTAACGATCCGTACAGCCACCTGGGGCCAAAAGAGTCCGACCCGGCGGACACCAACGCCGAAAGCCGTTTACATCGTAAAGAAGCCCGCGACGTGGCGCGCGAAAGCCTGGTGCTGCTGAAAAACCGTCTGGACACGCTGCCGCTGGCGAAGTCCGGTACCGTTGCCGTCGTTGGCCCGCTGGCTGACAGCAAGCGCGACGTGATGGGCAGTTGGTCTGCGGCAGGCGTGGCCGATCAGTCTGTCACCGTGTTGACCGGCATTAAAGACGCGCTGGGCGACAAGGGCAAAGTGATTTATGCCAAAGGCGCTAACGTCACCAGCGACAACGATATCGTCACCTTCCTCAACCAGTATGAAGAGGCGGTGAAGGTCGATCCGCGCCCGGCGCAGGAGATGATCGACGAGGCGGTAAACGCCGCGAAGCAGTCTGACGTGGTGGTTGCCGTAGTGGGCGAAGCCCAGGGCATGGCCCATGAAGCGTCAAGCCGTACCGATATCACCCTGCCGCAGAGCCAGAAGGCGCTGATTGCTGCGCTGAAAGCCACCGGCAAACCGCTGGTGCTGGTGCTGATGAACGGTCGTCCGCTGGCGCTGGTTGACGAAAACCAGCAGGCCGACGCGATTCTGGAAACCTGGTTCGCCGGTACCGAGGGCGGTAACGCCATCGCCGACGTGCTGTTTGGCGATTACAACCCGTCGGGCAAACTGCCGATGTCCTTCCCGCGCTCCGTCGGGCAGATCCCGGTGTACTACAGCCACCTCAACACCGGCCGTCCGTACAACGCGGATAAACCGAACAAGTATACCTCGCGCTATTTCGACGAAGCCAATGGCCCGCTCTATCCGTTTGGCTATGGCCTGAGCTACACCACCTTCACCCTTTCTGACGTGAAAATGTCGGCTCCGACGATGAAAGCGGACGGTAGCGTTACCGCCAGCGTCGAGGTGACCAACAGCGGCAAACGTGAAGGGGATACGGTGATCCAGATGTACGTCCAGGATGTGACCGCCTCCATGAGCCGTCCGGTGAAACAGCTGCGTGGCTTCGAGAAGGTGCACCTGAAGCCAGGCGAAACCAAAACCGTCAGCTTCCCGATTGACGTGGATGCGCTCAAGTTCTGGAATCAGCAGATGAAATATGCCGCTGAGCCGGGCAAGTTCAACGTCTTTATTGGCGTCGATTCCGCCCGTGTGAACAAGGGTGAGTTCGAGCTGCTGTAATCTTCCTTCCTTTGCATCCCCCCGTCTCGCGGGGGATGCGTCTTACCTTATGCTAAAAAGGCATTTTGACGGTTAATTCCGCCGTTTTAAGCTACGCTTTTCTCTCAAGCCTCTGAAAAAGGCAGCAAAAAAATGAGGATAGCAGAATGACGATGGCAAAGGGGATGTTGGGATCTGCGGTGTTGCTGGCGGCGATGAGTCTGCCGTTGCAGGCAGCAGAGCCGGTAAAGGTGGGATCAAAAATTGATACCGAAGGCGCGCTGCTCGGCAATATTATTTTGCAGGTGCTGGAGAGTCACGGCGTCAAAACCGTCAATAAAGTGCAGCTGGGTACCACCCCGGTGGTGCGCGGGGCCATCACCTCCGGCGAGCTGGATATCTATCCGGAATACACCGGCAACGGGGCGTTCTTCTTCAAAGATGAAAACGACCCGGCGTGGAAAAATGCCAGCGCCGGGTATGAGAAAGTCAAAAAGCTCGATGCTGAGCAAAACAAGCTGATATGGCTCACCCCGGCACCGGCCAACAACACCTGGACCATCGCGGTCCGTAAAGACGTCGCCGAGAAAGGCAAACTTACCTCCCTCGAGGATCTCAGCCGCTATCTGAAAGAGAAGGGCGATTTCAAACTCGCCGCCTCGGCGGAGTTTATCGAGCGCCCGGACGCGCTGCCGGCGTTTGAAAAAGCCTACGACTTCAAGCTGGACCAGAGCCAGCTGCTCTCCCTGGCGGGCGGCGATACCGCGGTCACCATCAAAGCGGCAGCCCAGCAAACCTCGGGCGTGAACGCGGCGATGGCCTACGGCACCGACGGTCCGGTGGCGGCGCTGGGTCTGCAAACCCTGACCGATCCGAAAGGCGTTCAGCCGATCTATGCCCCGACGCCGGTGGTGCGTGAAGCGGTGCTGAAGGCCTACCCGGAGCTGGACGCGTGGCTGAAGCCGGTATTTGACAGTCTGGATGAGAAAACCCTGCAACAGCTGAATGCCAGCATTGCGGTGGAGGGGCTGGATGCCAAAAAAGTGGCGGCAGATTACCTGAAGCAGAAAGGGCTGGTGAAGTAGCCCCAGGACAGTTCAGTGCCGATAAGATGTCATAACCGCGTCCTGCTGCTGCTGGCGATCATCGCCCTGGCCGCAGGCGCGTTACCTTTCGTCAATTTCGCCCCTAACCGGCTGGTGTCCGGGGAAGGGCGCGCCCTCTGGCAGGTGTGGTCGTTTTCCCCTGCGCTACTTTTACTCCCGCTGTGCCTGCTGCTGGGGCTAACCCTCGCCCGCGGGCGCTGGGCGCTGGCGGCGACGCTGGTGGTGTGCGAACTGCTGTTCGCCGGGCTGGTCTGGAGTGCCGGGCTGGCAGCATCCCACCTCGCCACCAGCGAAAGCCCGCTGGCGCGTACCGCGGTGGGCAGCGGCCTGTGGCTGTGGCTGGCGCTCTGTCTGCTGGCCTGCAGCGATGCCATTCGTCGGCTCAGCCCGCAGCCGATCTGGCGCTGGCTGCTGCAGGCGCAAATCTGGATCCTGCCGCTGCTGCTGCTATTCAGCGGCGAACTCAATTCCTTGTCCCTGCTGAAAGAGTATGCCAACCGCGAGGATGTCTTTAATGCGGCCCTCGCGCAGCATCTGACCCTGCTGGTGGGAACCCTGGTACCGGCGCTGCTGATCGGTGTGCCGCTGGGGATCCTCTGTTATCGCCGCAAGACGACGCAGGGACCGGTGTTTGCGGCGCTCAACGTGATTCAGACCGTGCCTTCCGTGGCGCTGTTTGGCCTGCTGATTGCCCCGCTCGCCGGGCTGACCCGCGCGTGGCCGTGGCTGTCGTCCCTGGGGATTGCCGGGACCGGCATGACCCCGGCGCTGATCGCGCTGGTGCTCTATGCCCTGCTGCCGCTGGCGCGCGGGGTGCTGGCGGGGCTTAGCCAGGTACCGGCCGAGGTGCTGGAGAGCGCCGACGCGATGGGGATGAACGCCCGCCAGCGGTTCTGGCAGATCCAGCTCCCGCTGGCGCTGCCGGTGCTGCTGCGCGGCCTGCGGGTAGTGGCGGTACAGACGGTGGGAATGGCGGTGATTGCGGCGTTAATCGGTGCCGGAGGATTCGGGGCGCTGGTGTTCCAGGGGCTGCTGAGCAGCGCGCTGGATCTGGTGCTGCTGGGCGTGATCCCGACCATCGTGCTGGCGGTGGTGGTGGATGCGCTTTTTGCCCTGTGGATCGCCCTGCTGCGAAGGAGAACAAATGATTGAATTTCATGATGTAAATAAAACCTTTGCCGGCGAGCCCGCGGTCAGCGATTTGAACCTGACCTTTGCCGAAGGGGCTTTTTCGGTGCTGATTGGCACCTCGGGGTCTGGTAAATCGACCACCCTGAAGATGATCAACCGGCTGGTGGAGCACGACAGCGGCCTGATCCGCTTTGCCGGAGAGGAGATCCGCAGCCTGCCGGTGCTGGAGCTGCGTCGGCGGATGGGCTACGCCATTCAGTCCATCGGGCTGTTTCCGCACTGGACGGTAGCGCGCAATATCGCCACCGTCCCGCAGCTGCAAAAATGGCCTCAGCAAAAAATCAACGATCGGGTGGATGAGCTGATGGCCCTGCTGGGGCTGGAGCCGGTGCTGCGCGAGCGCTTTCCGCATCAGCTCTCCGGCGGGCAGCAGCAGCGGGTAGGGGTGGCACGCGCCCTGGCCGCTAACCCGGAGGTGCTGCTGATGGATGAACCCTTTGGCGCCCTCGATCCGGTGACCCGCAGCGCGCTGCAGCTGGAGATGACCCGCATCCACCGCATTCTGGGCCGCACCATTATTCTGGTGACCCACGATATCGACGAGGCCCTGCGGCTGGCGGACCATCTGGTATTGATGGATCACGGCAGGGTGGTGCAGCAGGGGACGCCGTTGACGCTGCTGACCCAGCCCGCGAATGCCTTTGTGCGCGAGTTCTTTGGCCGCAGCGAGCTGGGCGTGCGCCTGCTGTCGCTGCGTACGGTGGGTGAGTCGATGCGACGGGAGGTCGCCGCCAGTGGAGAGAGCCCGCTGCGGGCGTCCATGAGCCTGCGGGATGCGCTCTCGGCCTTTGTCAGCGGCGGCTGTGAAAGCCTGCCGGTGGTGGATGACCAGGATCGGCCCTGCGGCACGCTCTATTTTCGCGATCTGCTGGCCCGGGAGGCGTCATGAGTCGATTACGCGATCCGCTTCTGTGGCTGGTGGCGCTGTTTGTCGCGCTGCTGCTGGTGATGCCCTACAGCGCGCCGCTGTTCAGCGCGCTCTTTCCCGAACTGCCGCGTCCGGTCTATCAGCAGGAGAGTTTTGTCAGCCTGACCCTGTCTCACTTCTGGCTGGTGGGGATCTCAAGTTTGATTGCCATCGTGCTGGGGGCGGGTGCCGGGATTGCGGTCACGCGCCCGGCTGGCCGTGAGTTTCGCCCGCTGGTCGAGACCATTGCCGCGGTCGGCCAGACCTTTCCGCCGGTGGCAGTGCTGGCGATTGCGGTGCCGGTGATGGGATTTGGACAGCAGCCCGCGATTATCGCGCTGATCCTCTACGGGGTACTGCCGATTCTGCAGGCGACGCTGGCGGGACTGGCGTCAGTGCCGGCCGCAGCCATCAGCGTGGCGGAAGGGATGGGGATGAGCGGCTGGCAGCGTCTGCGCAACGTTGAGCTGCCGCTGGCCGCGCCGGTGATGCTTGCCGGGATCCGCACCTCGGTGATTATCAATATCGGGACGGCGGCCATTGCCTCCACGGTGGGAGCCAACACGCTGGGGACGCCGATCATTATCGGCTTAAGCGGGTTTAATACGGCCTATATCATCCAGGGTGCGCTGCTGGTGGCGCTGGCGGCGATTGTGGTGGATCGTGCGTTTGAGCGGCTGGCGCAGAGCCTCAGCCGACACCGCCACGGACAATAAACGAATACCCTGCCAGCATCACGCCCCCAATACCGCTGACGGCCATGAGTACGAACAGGGTGATAACCGCGACTTTGGTTGCCTTCATAATGTGCTCCTGATGTTAACAGGGCGATTATACGGTGAAGCGCGGCTGTTAATGAACCATTAATTGCCTTTCAGCGGGAACACGGGATAACCATGCGCCTGCCACTGGGTAAGCTGCTGCTGCTGCGCCGCCGTCGGGGATTCGCCGCACCAGACCAGCAGCGTCTGTCCGTCGAACAGCTCCGGGCGCAGCTGCACCAGCGAGTGCGCCAGCACGTCGACGCGCCAGCCATCCTGCGCGGCGATCCAGGCTTCCAGCCACAGGCGGGTAGTGTCCTGCACGTTCCAGCCGACAACCAGCGCATCCTTGCTGTTCTTCTTTCGCGCGCTGGCCAGGCAGATGCAGATGTAGTTGATCAGTACCCCGTCGAGGGCACTCAACAGCGCCTGCAGGGTCGGCTGCTGGGACTGCAGCCTTCGGCGTAACGGAATAAACAGGTGCGTAATTAGGGTTTGCGCAGGGTATTCGCTGCCGCGATCCTTGAGCCACACCCGCAGGCGATGCAGATGGCCGGACTGCAGATAACGCAGCAGCACCTCCTGCTGTTCGCGCCAGATGTCCTGCTCTTCCTGACCCTCGGGGCTCAGTAGCGTTTTGACTTTGCCGACCTGAACGCCGTTATCGATCCAGCCCTTGATCTCACGGATGCGGTCGATATCCGCATCGGTAAACAGCCGGTGTCCGCCGTCGGTTCGCTGTGGTTTAAGTAATCCGTAACGTCGTTGCCATGCGCGTAACGTCACAGGATTGATATCACACAGGAGTGCCACTTCCCCAATCGTGTAGAGCGCCATGTTTTCCCCCGGCTTGCACATACCCAGATTAACTGTAGACGCAGAATGGCGAACCAGGAAGGATCCCTCTTTTTTTGCCCTGTGAATGTGAATTTCAGATTACATTGGGTGAAAGGTGTGATGCCTGGCACGAAAACACATTTTTATCCTCAGGCTGCCAGGAAAGTTAATGCGCTTCGGTGTATGTTACGCGGTTTTACAGCTGTGGTTTGTGGGCATGTACGAATTTAATCTGGTGTTGCTGCTGCTTCAGCAGATGTGTGTGTTTCTGGTCATCGCGTGGCTGATGAGTAAAACGCGCCTGTTCATTCCCCTGATGCAGGTCACCGTTCGCCTGCCGCACAAGCTGCTCTGCTACGTGACCTTCTCTATCTTCTGCATTCTCGGCACCTATCTCGGCCTGCACATTGAAGACTCGATAGCCAATACCCGGGCGATTGGCGCGGTGATGGGTGGCCTGCTCGGCGGCCCGGTGGTCGGCGGGCTGGTGGGGCTGACCGGGGGGCTGCACCGCTACTCGATGGGCGGGATGACGGCGCTGAGCTGTATGATCTCGACCATCGTCGAAGGGCTGCTCGGCGGCCTGATCCACAGCGTAATGGTCCGGCGCGGTCGCCCGGATAAAGTCTTCAGCCCGCTCACCGCAGGCATGGTCACCCTGGTGGCCGAGCTGGTGCAGATGCTGATCATTTTGCTGATTGCCCGGCCGTTCGAAGATGCCCTCCATCTGGTCAGCAGCATTGCCGCGCCGATGATGGTGACCAACACCCTGGGCGCCGCGCTGTTTATGCGCATTCTGCTCGACAAGCGGGCAATGTTTGAAAAGTACACCTCCGCCTTTTCGGCCACCGCGCTGAAGGTGGCGGCCTCGACCGAGGGGATCCTGCGCCAGGGCTTTAACGAAGAGAACAGCATGAAGGTGGCCCAGGTACTGCATCAGGAGCTGGATATCAGCGCCGTTGCCATCACCGATCGCGAAAAGCTGCTGGCCTTTACCGGCACCGGCGACGATCACCATCTGCCCGGCAGACCGATTTCGTCCACCTATACGCTTCGCGCCATTGAGACCGGTGAGGTAGTCTACGCCGACGGTAACGAAGTGCCGTACCGCTGCTCGCTGCATCCGCAGTGCAAGCTGGGTTCGACGCTGGTGATCCCCCTGCGCGGCGAGAATCAGCGGGTGATGGGTACCATCAAACTGTACGAAGCGAAAAACCGCCTGTTCAGCTCCATCAACCGTACCCTCGGGGAGGGGATTGCCCAACTGCTGTCGGCGCAGATCCTCGCCGGGCAGTACGAGCGGCAGAAGGCGCTGCTGACCCAGTCGGAGATCAAGCTCCTGCACGCACAGGTCAACCCGCATTTTCTGTTTAACGCCCTGAACACCCTGAAGGCGGTGATCCGCCGTGACAGCGAGCAGGCGACGCAGCTGGTGCAGTTTCTCTCGACCTTTTTCCGCAAGAACCTGAAGCGGCCGTCGGAAATCGTCACCCTGGCCGATGAGATTGAGCATGTGAACGCCTATCTGCAGATTGAGCAGGCCCGGTTCCAGTCGCGTCTGCAGGTGACGCTCTCGGTGCCGGACGAACTGGCCTGGCAGCAGCTGCCGGCCTTTACCCTGCAGCCGATCGTGGAGAATGCGATTAAGCACGGCACTTCGCAGCTGCTGGGCACCGGCGAAATTGCCATTACCGCCAGCCGCTTTAACCGCTATCTGGTGCTGGATATTGAAGACAACGCCGGGCTCTATACCTCTGCCAGAGAGGGCGGCGGCCTGGGGATGGGGCTGGTGGATAAACGCCTGCGCGCCCATTTTGGTGAAGATTGCGGGATCACCGTCGCCTGCGAGCCCGACTGCTTTACCCGCATAACCTTAAGACTGCCTCTGGAGGAACACGCATGATGAACGTGCTGATTGTCGATGATGAGCCTCTGGCGCGTGAAAACCTGCGGTTTTTGCTGCAGGAGCAGAGCGATATCGAGATTGTGGGCGAGTGCGCCAACGCCATCGAAGCCATCGGGGCGGTGCACAAGCTGCGCCCCGACGTGCTGTTTCTGGATATCCAGATGCCGCGCATCAGCGGTCTGGAGATGGTGGGTATGCTCGATCCGGAGCATCGGCCCTATATCGTGTTTCTTACAGCCTTTGACGAGTACGCGGTCAAAGCCTTTGAAGAGCACGCCTTTGACTATCTGCTGAAACCTATCGAAGAGCAGCGGCTGGAAAAGACCCTCAACCGCCTGCGCCAGGAGCGAAACGTCCAGGATGTGTCCCTGCTGGCGGAGCATCAGCAGCCGCTGAAGTTTATCCCCTGTACCGGCCACAGCCGGATTTATCTCCTGCAGATGGACGACGTGGCCTTTGTCAGCAGCCGGATGAGCGGGGTGTTTGTCACCAGCGGCGAAGGCAAAGAGGGCTTTACTGAGCTCACGCTGCGCACTCTGGAGAGCCGTACGCCGCTGCTGCGCTGCCACCGTCAGTATCTGGTGAACATGGCGCACCTGAAGGAAATCCGCCTCGAGGAGAACGGTCAGGCGGAGCTGGTGCTGCGGGCCGGGCAGACGGTACCGGTCAGCCGTCGCTACCTGAAGAGTTTGAAAGAGGCGATAGGACTGTAAAACTGCTACACTGCGCGGCATTGCACCATCGACAGTTAAAGGCACTCATGATTAGCAACGACATTCTTCGTAGCCTGCGCTACACCCTGAAAGCAAACAATAACGACATGGTGCGCATTCTTGCGCTTGCCGAGATGGAAGCCACGTCGGCAGGTTTCGACACCTGGATGACCAAAGAAGATGAGGACGGTTTTGTTCGCTGCCCGGACATCATCCTGTCTGGTTTCCTGAACGGCCTGATTTATGACAAACGCGGTAAAGATGAGTCCGCGCCTGAGCTGGCGCTGGAGCGTCGGGTGAACAACAACACGGTGCTGAAAAAGCTGCGTATCGCCTTTTCCCTCAAGACCGACGATATTGTGGCGATCATGACGGAGCAAAAATACCGCGTATCCGTGCCGGAAGTGACCGCCATGATGCGCGCCCCGGACCATAAAAACTACCGCGAGTGCGGGGACCAGTTTTTGCGTAACTTCCTGCGCGGGCTGACCCATCGGGTGCATCATCCTAAGGCGTGATGCGGCAGGGTGCGGCCTGATGCCCTCACCCCGACCCTCTCCCACGGGGAGAGGGAGAAAACAAAATGCCATAAAAAAAGCCGGAGATTATCTCCGGCTTTTTTGTTATTTCACCTGCTGACCAGGTTTCGCGCCTTCGTCAGGGCTTAACAGGAAGATATCCTTCCCGCCAGGGCCTGCGGCCATCACCATCCCTTCCGAGATGCCGAAGCGCATTTTGCGCGGTGCCAGGTTAGCTACCATCACCGTCTGACGACCAATCAGCACCTGCGGGTCAGGGTATGCGGAACGAATGCCGGAGAAGACGTTGCGCTTCTCGCCGCCCAGATCCAGGGTCAGACGCAGCAGTTTGTCGGAGCCTTCGACGAATTCCGCGTTCTCAATCAGCGCCACGCGCAGGTCAACTTTGGCGAAATCATCAAAAGTGATGGTCTCCTGAATCGGATCGTCCGCCAGCGGGCCGGTTACCGGCGCGGCTGCGGCTTTCACTTCTTCTTTAGAGGCGTCAACCAGGGCTTCAACCTGCTTCATCTCGATGCGGTTATACAGCGCCTTGAAGGCGTTCAGCTTATGGCCGAGCAGCGGCTGGTTAATGCTGTCCCAGCTCAGTTCGGTGTTCAGGAACGCTTCGGTACGCGCGGCCAGCTGTGGCAGAACCGGCTTCAGATAAGACATCAGCACGCGGAACAGGTTGATGCCCATGGAGCAGATCGCCTGCAGGTCGGCGTCGCGGCCTTCCTGTTTCGCGACAACCCACGGCGCCTGCTCGTCAACGTAGCGGTTAGCCAGATCGGCCAGGGCCATGATCTCACGTACCGCTTTGCCGAACTCGCGGCTTTCCCAGGCTTCGCCAATCACGGTCGCTGCGTCGGTGAAGGTTTTGTACAGCGCGGGATCTGCCAGTTCAGCAGCCATTACGCCGTCAAAGCGTTTGGCGATAAAGCCAGCGTTACGGGAGGCCAGGTTCACCACTTTGTTGACGATGTCGGCATTCACGCGCTGGACGAAGTCTTCCAGGTTCAGGTCGATGTCGTCGATACGGGAAGAGAGCTTCGCCGCGTAGTAGTAGCGCAGGCTGTCGGCATCAAAGTGGTTCAGCCAGGTGCTGGCCTTGATAAAGGTGCCGCGCGATTTGGACATCTTCGCGCCGTTTACCGTCACATAGCCGTGTACGAACAGGTTGGTTGGCTTGCGGAAACCGCTGCCTTCCAGCATGGCTGGCCAGAACAGGCTGTGGAAGTAAACGATGTCTTTACCGATGAAGTGATACAGCTCGGCGTCGGAATCTTTTTTCCAGTATTCGTCGAAGCTGGTGGTGTCGCCGCGCTTGTCGCACAGGTTCTTGAAGGAGCCCATGTAGCCGATTGGCGCATCCAGCCAGACGTAGAAGTATTTACCCGGTGCGTTCGGGATTTCGAAGCCGAAGTACGGCGCATCGCGGGAGATATCCCACTGCTGCAGACCGGACTCAAACCACTCCTGCATCTTGTTCGCCACCTGCTCCTGCAGCGCGCCGCTGCGGGTCCACGCCTGCAGCATTTCGCTGAACGACGGCAGGTCGAAGAAGAAGTGCTCGGAATCACGCATCTCAGGGGTTGCGCCGGATACCACGGATTTTGGTTCAATCAGCTCGGTCGGGCTGTAGGTCGCGCCGCACACTTCGCAGTTATCGCCATACTGATCCGGGGATTTACATTTCGGGCAGGTGCCTTTTACAAAACGGTCCGGCAGGAACATGCCTTTTTCCGGATCGTAAAGCTGAGAGATGGTGCGGTTTTTAATAAAACCGTTCTCTTTCAGACGGGTGTAGATCAGCTCCGACAGCTCGCGGTTTTCGTCGCTGTGCGTGGAGTGATAGTTGTCATAGCTGATGTCGAAGCCAGCGAAGTCCGTCTGATGCTCCTGACTCATATCAGCAATCATCTGTTCCGGGCTGATACCGAGCTGCTGTGCTTTCAGCATGATCGGCGTGCCGTGTGCATCGTCTGCACAGATGAAGTTTACCTGATGGCCGCGCATTCGCTGGTAACGGACCCAGACATCAGCCTGGATATGCTCCAGCATGTGGCCGAGGTGGATTGAGCCGTTAGCGTACGGCAGAGCGCACGTCACCAGAATTTTTTTCGCGACTTGAGTCATAGTGGACATTACTTCTTTTGTAGTGAAAAGGGTTTTGATAGTACCAAAAGGGGCATTATTAAGTAAGCACAAACCATGGCCTTTCAGGTAAACTTGTTCAACAAAGCTCTTATCCACAATAACAAAAGGAGTCGGGATGAGTTCTCAATCCCAGGCCAAATCACCGGAAGCCTTGCGCGCAATGGTCGCCGGGACGCTGGCTAATTTTCAGCACCCCACCCTGAAGCACAATCTCACTGCTCTCAAGGCGTTACATCACGTGGCGTGGCTGGATGATACCCTGCATGTTGAGCTGCAGATGCCGTTCGTCTGGAACAACGCGTTTGAAATCCTCAAAGAGGAAACCAGCGCTGAGTTGCTGCGCATCACCGGGGCGAAGGCGATTGACTGGAAATTGTCCCACGCCATCGCCACCCTGAAGCGGGTGAAAAACCAGCCGGGCATCAACGGCGTGAAGAACATTATCGCCATCAGCTCCGGCAAGGGTGGGGTGGGTAAATCCTCCACCGCCGTAAACCTGGCCCTGGCGCTGGCCGCCGAAGGGGCGAAGGTCGGTATTCTGGATGCCGATATCTATGGTCCGTCGATCCCGAACATGCTGGGCGCGGAAAATCAGCGTCCGACCTCGCCGGATGGCACCCATATGGCGCCGATCATGGCGTACGGTCTGGCCACCAACTCGATTGGTTATCTGGTGACTGACGACAACGCCATGGTGTGGCGCGGGCCGATGGCCAGCAAAGCGCTGCTGCAGATGTTGCAGGAGACGATGTGGCCGGATCTCGATTATCTGGTGCTGGATATGCCGCCGGGTACCGGTGACATTCAGCTGACGCTGGCGCAGAACATCCCGGTGACCGGGGCGGTGGTGGTCACCACGCCGCAGGACATCGCGCTGATCGACGCCAAAAAAGGCATCGTGATGTTCGAGAAGGTTGAAGTGCCGGTGCTGGGCGTGGTCGAAAACATGAGCATGCACATCTGCAGCAACTGCGGTCATCATGAAGCGATCTTTGGTACCGGCGGGGCAGAGAAGCTGGCGGCGCAGTATCACACTCAGCTGCTGGGCCAGATGCCGCTGCACATTACGCTGCGTGAAGATCTCGACAGCGGGAAGCCGACCGTGGTCAATCGTCCTGAAAGTGAATTTGCTGAGATGTATCGCCAGCTGGCGGATCGTGTCGCAGCCCAGCTTTACTGGCAGGGGGAAGTGATCCCGGGCGATATCGCGTTCCGCGCGGTGTAACACTTTGCCCGGCGGCGCTACGCTTGCACGGGCCTACAGGTTTGGTAGGCCGGGTAAGCGCAGCGCCACCCGGCATAATGCACAATCATAAAACCTAATAAGCATTAACGGTGGTAGAAGATATCGCCGTTATACGCTTTGTAGATCTTGCCGTCAGTATCACCGACCAGCACGTAGTTCTCACCCATATAGGTCCAGTGCGTGCCAGCCTGCGGTTCAGGCAGGTTGCGCAGCTTATACTGCTTAATGGTGTACTCAGGTGTCAGGTACTGCGCCGGGGCGAAATCACCCATCTTGTATTTCGTAAAATCGGCTACAAACTCCTGTTCCTCATAGGCCTGGATGCCAGAGGGTGCCGCTGCGGCTTGCGGTGCAGCAAAGGTCGCGCTCGCCAGTGACATCAGTACGCCCAGAAGTAGAATTTTACCTTTAGTCATTTTTTCTCCAGATTAACCGTGGCCATTACTCGTGGTCTGCTGATCCATGGCCGAGCAACAGATACCCTATTTTATGTTTTGCCGGCTGGCTGGGTTAGTAAAAAATGTAACAAATCAACACATCCCTGCACATACCGGTGCGGCTTTAATTATTTTTACCATGAATATATCGTTATTTAAACGTTCTATTATTTATCGTTCCTTTTATAAAATCCGAAAGCAGACCCTAATGCCAATATAGTCGCATCCGGACTATGTTATTTCTTTCTCGGAATGATTATGCTAGGGCTTAATTCATTGATACTGCTTTTGCTTTCTCCTGGCGAAAGAAATTGCCAGACAATCCTCAGCCCGGCTGGTACGTTTCTTTTGTCAGGTTATTTTAATGTAACCCTATAATATTAATTAATATTTTTATATTAATTATGTGTGGATATTATTGGGAGTCATCCGGAAATTAAAGGGCTATTAACGTATTTCATAGAGTATTATTTATTAATGACAATACCACTCCGCAACGGTGCGGTTTTTTTTGCCGCCCTGTTATTAGCAGGCTGCACAATTACGCCCGGCCAACATATAAATACTTCTGGAAAAAATATCGTTGCTGTCGCCGACCATCCCCTCGATTTGGATAAAAAAGTGGATGTGTGGCCGTTAACGCCCTCCGTAATTGAACAGCTCCGTGGCGAGCGTGTGAAATCTCAGGCAAATCCGAATCTGGACGAGGAATTAAAGAACTGGGAATACCGGATTGGTCCAGGGGATGTGCTGATGATCACCGTCTGGGATCACCCGGAACTGACCACCCCAGCCGGGCAGTACCGCAGCGCCAGCGACACCGGTAACTGGGTCGGTGCCGACGGCACGCTCTTTTATCCCTATGTCGGCAAACTCAAGGTTGCGGGTAAAACCCTTGCTCAGGTGCGCAAAGAGATCACCGCCCGGCTGGACAGGGTGATTGAAAGCCCGCAGGTCGATGTCAGTATCGCGGCGTTTCGGTCGCAGAAAGCCTATGTTACCGGCGAGGTGGTTAAATCTGGCCAACAGCCGATTACCAATATTCCGCTGACTATTATGGATGCAGTTAACGCGGCAGGCGGTCTGTCGGCGGATGCCGACTGGCGCAACGTGGTGCTCACTCATGATGGCAAGGATACGCGGATTTCGCTCTATGCCCTGATGCAGCACGGCGACCTGACGCAAAACCGGCTGCTGTGGCCGGGGGATATTCTGTTTATCCCGCGCAATGATGCCCTGAAAGTCTTTGTGATGGGTGAGGTGGTGAAGCAGAGCACCCTGAAGATGGACCGCAGCGGCATGACGCTGGCAGAAGCGTTAGCCAGCGCCGGCGGCCTGAATCAGTCCATGGCCGATGCGACCGGCATCTTCGTGATTCGATCCACCACCGGGAAAAGCCAGGACGGCAAAATTGCCCGCATCTGGCAGCTGAATGCCCGCGACGCGTCTGCCATGGTGCTCGGCACGGAATTTCAGCTCCAGCCCTACGATATCGTCTACGTGACCACGGCACCGATCTCTCGCTGGAACCGGGTTGTGGCGCAGCTGGTGCCTACCATCAGCGGGATACACGATCTGACGGAAACCGTGCGCTTTATTAAGTCGTGGCCTGAATAATGATCCAATCCATTCTGGTGGTGTGTACAGGAAATATTTGCCGCTCCCCGCTCGGGGAACGGCTCTTACAGCAAAAGTTACCCACATTGTCTATCGCTTCGGCAGGTATCTGCGGCCTGGCCGGTCATCCGGCAGATCGCCATGCCCAGCACATCGCGGCCAGGCATGGCCTGTCGCTGGTCGATCACGTTGCCCGCCCGCTGACGGCGGCAATGATGCGGGAATACGATCTGATCCTCGCCATGGAGTCAGGACAGATAAACCGGATCTCGCTCATCGCACCGGAGATGCGCGGCAAAGCCTTGCTGTTTGGGCAATGGCTGAGGGAACAGGAAATTCCCGATCCGTACGGTAAAAGCATGGAAGCTTTTGAATATGTTTTTCGCCTGCTTGGCGAAGCAAGTCAGGAATGGACCAACCGACTTACAGTTAAGGGATTACGTACATGTCGTCGAAAAGCGTAAATGCACAGGGTTATGCTGTTGATAACCATGAGCTGGATCTGGCGCGTCTTCTGGGAGAATTAATTGATCATCGCGTGTGTATTCTTAGCGTCACGCTATTTTTTGCGCTCTGCGGGACGTTGTATGCGTTATTTGCATCGCCGGTCTACGTCGCAGATGCCATGGTGCAAATTGAAAATAAGCAGCAGAACAGCATTCTCAAAACCTTAAACCAGCTGGCTCCCGAACTGTCCTCCGATTCCGGCGCGGAAATTCAGCTGCTGAAATCGCGGATGATCCTCGGCGAAACCGTGGAGGCATTGCATTTACGCGATGAGATCACCCAGCTTCGCCTGCCGATTATCGGCAAAGGGTGGGCGAGGCTTACCGGGCAACCCGACGCCACGCTGATCCTCGACAAACTCGCCCTTCCCGCCGAGCAGGCCAGCGGAAGGGGGCTGACTCTTACCGCCGAAGAGAACGGGCATTACCTGCTGGAAGGGGAGGGGTTTAGCGCGCGCGGCACCGTGGGTATACCGCTGCAGCATGCCGGAGTGACGATCGCCGTGCGCGAATTGTCTGCGCCGCCGGGCACGCGCTTCAGGGTGCGGCAGCACGCGCAGCTGGAAGCAATAAACGCCCTGAGCCGCCAGTTTAGCGTGGCGGAGCAGGGTAAAGAGAGCGGGATCCTCTCGCTGAGCCTGACGGGCCAGGATCCGGTGCGCATTGCCACCGTGCTGAATCACATTGCCCAGAGCTATCTGCAACAGAACATTGCCCGCCAGGCCGCGCAGGACTCACAAAGCCTCAACTTCCTGCAGCGTCAGATGCCGCAGGTACGCAGTGAGCTGGAGCTGGCCGAAGAACGTCTGAACACCTACCGTAAGCAGCGCGACTCGGTGGATTTAAGTCTGGAAGCCAAATCGGTGCTGGAGCAGATCGTTAACGTCGATAACCAGCTCAATGAGCTGACCTTCCGCGAAGCGGAGATCTCCCAGCACTTTAAAAAAGACCACCCGACCTATCGGGCGCTGCGTGAAAAACGCCAGACCTTAGAGAGCGAACGGGAGCGGCTGAACAAACGGGTGGGGACGATGCCGTCCACGCAGCAGGAGATCCTGCGTCTCAGCCGCGATGTGGATTCTGGCCGGGCGGTTTATCTGCAGCTTCTGACCCGACAGCAGGAGCTGAATATCTCCCGCTCCAGCGCAATTGGCAACGTGCGCATTATCGATTCGGCGGTAACGCAGCCTGTGCCGATCAAGCCACGTAAGGCGTTGATCCTGGCCATCACGACCCTGTTTGGCCTCTTCGTCGCGACAGGCGTGGTGCTGGCAAGCTCGGCGCTGCGGCGCGGTATCAATGCCCCGGAACAGTTGGAAAAAGAAGGAATTAGCGTCTATGCCACCTTGCCCCATTCGGCCTGGCTGCACGGTAAAACCCGGGTGGGCAACCGCTATTTCTTCCACTACTGCAAACGGCATAAAATCACCGACGTGCCCTTTTTACCGATAGACAGGCCGCTGGATAATTTTGTCGAAGCGGTGCGCGGGTTACGTACCAGCCTGCACTTCGCCATGATGGATGCCGAAAATAACATTCTGATGTTCAGTGGCCCGTCTCAGGACTGCGGCAAAACGCTGGTCAGCACCTCGCTGGCGGCGCTGGTGACCCAGGTCGATCGGCGGGTGCTGTTTATTGATGCCGATATGCGTAAGGGCTACGTGCACAATATTTTTGGCCTGCGCAATGATGCCGGTCTGTCGGATGTGCTGTCAGGAAAAGTGGCCTTTAGTGAGGCGGTTCAGACGTACGCCAGCGGCCAGTTTGATGTGGTGACCTGCGGGCACTATCCGCCTAACCCGTCCGAGCTGCTGATGCATGACCGTTTTCGCGCGTTTATGGCCTGGGCCAGCGAGCAGTACGACATGGTGATTGTCGATACCCCGCCGATCCTGGCGGTCACGGATGCCGCGCTGGTGGGCCGGGTCGCGGCCTCTACGCTGCTGGTCGCACGCTTTAACGTCACCAGCGTCCGGGAGATGGAGGTCAGCCAGCGCCGCCTGCAGCAGATGGGGGTCAACATTAAAGGGGCAATCCTGAATGACGTCATAAAATCGGCGGCCAGCTATTATGCTTCCGGTTACGATGCGTATGGTTATTCCGCGGAGCAGAGCCCGAACGCGAAGAAAAGATAACAAGGGAATAAAGACCCGGCAGCGAACGCTGCCGGGTTGAACAACTTACTTCGCCAGCAGCTCGTGCGCCGTGCGTTCCACCAGTGACAGCAGGACTTTGACATCCTCAAGCGTCACGATTGGGTTCAGTAGGGTCAGCTTCAGGCAGGTGATCCCGTTATGCTCGGTCACACCGACGTTGGCACGGCCCGATTCCAGCAGCGCATCACCGATCTTCTGGTTAAGCAGCGCAATGGCCGCATCGTCCAGATTCAGTTCAGGGCGGAAGCGGAACAGTACGCTCGCCAGCTGCGGTGGCATTACCAGCTCCAGCTGTGGCTGTTCGGTCACGTACGCGGCAACCTGCTGCGCCATGGTCACACCGTGATCGATGATCTCAGCGTATTTCTTCTGGCCCAGCGCTTCCAGGCTCATCCACAGCTTCAGCGCGTCAAAGCGACGGGTGGTCTGCAGGGATTTGGACACCAGGTTCGGTACGCCAGCCTCTTCGTCAAACTCAGAGTTCAGGTACGCCGCCTGATAGCGCATCAGCTCATAGTGACGCGCCTCTTTCAGCAGGAACGCGCCGCAGCTGATGGTCTGGAAGAACTGCTTGTGGAAGTCCAGGGTAACGGAATCCACCAGCTCGATACCGTCGAGGTAATCGCGATACTTCTCGGACATCAGCAGTGCGCCGCCCCAGGCCGCATCCACGTGAACCCAGATATTCTGCTTCGCCGCCAGCTCTGCAATCGCACGCAGCGGATCGATAGCACCCGCGTCGGTGGTGCCTGCGGTGGCAACAATCGCCAGAATCTGCTCGCCGTTGGCATTACACTGCTCGATTTTCGCCGCCAGATCGGTCAGATCCATACGCGAACATTCGTCAGTTTTCACCTGAATAACGGACTGGTAGCCCAGACCCATCAGCGCCATGTTCTTCTGCACGGAGAAGTGCGCGCTGTCGGAGCACAGCACCCGGATCTTACGCAGATCGCCCACCAGACCATCCTGCTGGACGGAGTGGCCCTGACGCGCGAAGAACGCATCGCGCGCCAGCATCAGACCCATCATGTTGCTCTGGGTGCCGCCGCTGGTGAAGACACCGGCGTCGCCTGGCTGGTAACCCAGACGGGTACGCAGCCACTCGATCAGTTTTATCTCGATAATGGTCGCAGACGGGCTCTGATCCCAGGAATCCATGCTCTGGTTAGTGGCGTTGATCATGACTTCCGCCGCCTGGCTTACCACCAGGCTCGGGCAGTGGAGATGCGCCACGCACTGCGGATGGTGCACCGCCAGGCTGTCTTTCAGGAAATATTCAACGGCACGCTCAATGGCGGTCTCGTTGCCCAGCCCTTCCGGGCTGAACTCCAGGTTGATACGATCGCGCAGCTCGGCGACCGTTTTACCCTGGTACATTTCCGGCTGTTTCAGCCACTGCATAACCGCCTGGGTGCTCTGCTCGATGGCCTGCTGATAGGCTTCGATGCTTTGCGCCGACGACGACAAAATCGGGTTTAAATCTGACATTGTATCCATTGTCTCCGGTTAGACTGGGCGAACGCCCGCAGCAAGCAGCGCCTGCTCAAATTTGTCCAGGAACACGTTCAGCTCCCGATCGCTGATCAGCAGGGAAGGCAGCAGACGCACAACGTTACCGTTACGGCCGCCACGCTCCAGAATCAGACCGGCTTCGAAGCATTTCTTCTGGATCAGCGCAGACAGCTCGCCGTCGCCCGGGAAGCAGCCCATGTGGTCGGCAGCTTCGTGCGGTTTAACGATCTCAATACCAATCATCATGCCCAGACCGCGCACGTGACCGATAACCGGATAGCGTTTCTGCAGCTCAACCAGCTTCGCTTTCAGCCACTCGCCCTGGGCGGCAACTTTATCAGCGATGTTTTGCTCTTTGAGGATCTGCAGGGTGGTGAGGCCGGTCGCCATCGCCAGCTGGTTGCCACGGAAGGTGCCGGTATGGTGACCCGGAGACCAGGCATCGAACTGCTTTTTGATACCGAGAACGGCCAGCGGCAGACCGCCGCCTACAGCTTTGGACATCACCACGATGTCTGGCTGGATACCCGCGTGTTCGAAAGCGAAGAATTTACCGGTACGGGCAAAGCCCGCCTGGACTTCGTCGAGGATCAGCAGAATGCCGTGCTCTTCGGTCACTTTACGGATGCGCTGCAGCCACTCAACCGGAGCCGGGTTCACGCCGCCTTCGCCCTGGACTGCTTCCAGGATCACGGCAGCAGGTTTACGCACGCCGCTCTCGACGTCGTTGATCAGGTTTTCGAAGTAGTAAGTCAGGGCTTTCACGCCCGCTTCACCACCGATACCCAGCGGGCAGCGGTACTGGTGCGGGTAAGGCATGAACTGCACTTCCGGCATCATGCCGTCAACCGCTTCTTTCGGAGACAGGTTGCCGGTCACGGACAGTGCGCCGTGGGTCATGCCGTGATAGGCACCGGAGAAGCTGATAATGCCGCTACGGCCGGTCACTTTTTTCGCCAGCTTCAGCGCGGCTTCAACGGCGTCCGCACCGGATGGACCGGTAAACTGCAGGCAATACTCTTTGCCCTGACCTGGCAGCATGGAGAGCAGGTATTCTGAGAACGCGTCTTTTAACGGCGTAGTCAGATCCAGGGTATGTAACGGCAAGCCGCTGGTAATGACACTTTGGATGCTTTTCAGCACATCAGGATGGTTATGACCCAGCGCCAGCGTTCCCGCACCGGCCAGGCAATCAAGATACTCTTTGTTATCCGCATCGGTGATCCACACCCCATCCGCCTTCGTAATGGCTAAAGGCAGCTTGCGCGGATAACTCCTGACATTGGATTCCATTTCGGCCTGACGGGCCAGATAGGTTTCGTTGGTTTTGAAAGAAGAGGCATTCAAAGTATCAATACGGACTTTATCCGTCATCATATCACTCCTACAACCGCAGCTCAGCACGTGGCCACGATTGAATAATTAATTAAGAAAATGAGAAGGGCATCAAAAATCGCGGCCAATATAGAGCCTTTTTGCGCGGGGCTCAATGGTTAATTGTTTATCGTTTTGTTACGCGCGTTGAAACAACGCGCGTAAGCCGTAACCCCGCATGGCAACTGAGGTTTCCTGGGGGGCACTCCACGTAAAAAAGTGGGGTATTTTAGAATGCTTTAGGAGTATTTTGAACGACGTTCAGAATCCCATGATCGCGACCATGGGTTTTATTCCATGACGCATCGGTAACGCCGTCCGCATCAAGGGAGATCGACAGGATATAACCCGCGCCTTTTATCTCGTAGAAGTTCGCATTGGAACGCTTCACCGTGGCTTTTTTGCCGTTGATGGTGGCCTGGGTAAAACCATTGTTGACGGTGGCTTTGATGCCGTTTGCGCTAAAAGAGGCTTCACGCAGCGGGTCAGCAACGTGGGCCGCCTGCGCATGCTGAACGGCGGCATGGGCATTCTCTAAAGCCTGTTTTTCGGCCGCGGCATTGATCGTGGCCTGACGGTTCTGGTCGGCAACATAGCAGGCATCGCGGCTGACGCCTTTTGCCTCACACTGCGCTAACCGCTGTTCTTCAGAGACGCAGCCCGCAAGAAGTGCAGCCACCACACCCACCAATAGAATCTTTTTCATACATTAACCTTTAGTAAATTAAGGAAATATTCCTTGCTTAATCATTGATTTAATCATTTTTATTCGTACAGCCACTATCAGTTCGTTTCTATAGAAGTAACGATGTAGTGGCGGGGGATGACTATCGCGGAAGGCGGGGTTTTGCTATTTGATGAAGATCACATTTAGCACGAATAGCTAAAATGATGGGAGTAATCCTGGCGTTCCGGGATACAGAATCAGCCAATAAAAAAGCCCCACCGTGACGCTTCAACGGTGGAGCTTTGACTCAGATGCTTACTGCGCTTTCGGTATCAGCTTCAGGAAACGCATGACCCCAGGGCGGCGCTCGGAGGTGAGCAGCAGGCGGTTGTCATCCGTGAAATCGCGCAGCTCAGGCAGATTGCTGGTCTCACGCTCTACGCGTTCAATCACCTCAACTTCAAAATAGTTTGCCGCGTGACGCAGGAAGGTGGTGTATTTGTCGAGGAAGTTATCCATCCAGTGGTGAATTTCAATCACCACCGTCGAAGATTTCAGCAGGCTCAACACTTCATCGGTGAGCAGATCGAACTCAAACCCTTCGACATCCACCAGTACCAGAGCGTTATTCAGGTCTGCCCGGTTCAGAGCGGCAAAACTCGCGGCATTGGCTTCGCCAAGTATGGTCAGCTCTCCTACGGAGTGGTTCTTTTTCCAGTTCTCAGCGATTACGCTGCGGCCTTTTTCAGTCTGTTCAAAACAGATCGTTCTGCCGACTTTGCCGGAAACCAGCATGCCAATGGCGTAGTAGCCATCTGCCGCGCCAATATCAATAAAAGTGCTGAAACGACCGGCCTCAGTGGCGTCGATGAGATTGAGGATCTCTTTCTCATACAGCCCAAGACACTGTGAGCCGAGATCGAGTTTCCCCCACCAGGTCTCGCGATCCAGATGCAGCCCCGTGAAGGGACCATATTTCACCACGCCGTTGAGAATATCGAACAGCTCCAGCGAGATACGTTCCTGGCGTTCGCGAATAGTCTCGCGACGCCAGGCTTCACGCTGTTCGAGCGTGGACTGCTGAGCGCGCGCCAGCATCGGATGAAAATAGTCTGCTTCCGCTAAAATTAACTGTTCCACACTGTTCATTCTGTTATTACCTGAGTCCGGTTCGGGAGTGTGTTGATTACAAGGAATGCAAAATACGTTTACGTTCAACGTCTTCTTCCGGGGTGGTAAAGTCAGCCACCGTACAGGTAGCGCAAATCCCTGTCTTCAAGCCGAAATCAAACAGCCCGCGGCGGAATCCGCTGAGGGTTTTTGAGGCGTAGACGTCAAAGATCGAAGCGTCATTCAGATTTCCCGCGGGGGCGAGGTTGGTCTTGTCATCCAGGAAGCTTTCGCAACAGGGTTGCACCGTGCCGTCATAAAAAATGGTGAATTCACGAAAGGGCTTCACACAGGGGCTGGTGCGGATCGTTGACGAGGCCGCATGCTCGGTTAAAACCCCGGCGCGGTTGGTGCCGTATTTCCGCCAGTCCGGCCACTGAATTTTTATCTGCACGCCACGATGGCTGAACAGGACCGAGGTGGTGTTAAGGACGCTATCCACGTCGAAATTGGGAAACTTATGCCCGCACTCCAGTTTGTCCAGCAGTTTGGTCACCCGACGGTAAATTGCCGACGGTTTCTGAACCACGTTGGAGGGCGGATGCAGCGTCACACAAATATTGTTCAGACCGCTGTCAGAAAGCGTACTCAGGCGGGCGATATCAAGGAAATCACCGTTGCTGTTAAACGCAACATGGGTATAGGGCAGCGCCTGCTTGATCAAGGCGATTTTACGCTCCAGATCCAAATCCAGCAGCGGCTCGTTATACAGGTTCAGCGAGATACGGTTTTCGTAGCGGATCGCTGCCAGTTCGCTGCAGATTTTCTCCAGCGTTGCCGTATCCATATAGCGCTGAAGAGACTGTCGGTTGGAGAAGCTGACCGGACAGTAATCACACTTACGGTTGCAGTTGTACGACAGCTCAAGGTTGACGATCTCAACGTGGCGCTTAAACATGATCTGCTTTTGCGATTCGGTCATTGCCGCGCTGCGCCGACTGTCCAGCAGATTCTTAATGCTCTCATCAGAAGCAAAACTGATCTGCTCAAAATAATTCATTGCTACTCTCCTGCCGCTGAAACGCTCTGACACTGCGTATTGATATCGGCCACCCGGCTGAAAACCTGAGTGCAACGCATAATAAAAATTTCCCTTAAGGCGTTGAACGACATCACGCGCAACCCGGGCAGTATGATCACAGCTTAACCCAGGGGACAGGGGAGCTAATGGCGCAACAGACAGTGGTTCACCCGCTTTTTCTGCGTATAGAAGGGCGCTGGACAAAGGGTTTTACAAGCGGGGGAGGACTGCTATCATCGCTGGCGGTGATAACGTTATCGTTACATCAACGACTCGGGGTGCCCTTCCTTGTGAAGGCTGAGAAATACCCGTACCACCTGATCTGGATAATGCCAGCGTAGGGAAGTCAGATGCCCTCCGGGCAATCGCTTCTTCGCGCAAGGCAGGAGCGATACCATGCAGCCTGACCTGCTCAATTTACACGCCTTACACCACTTCCGAACCCGTTCTCCACTGACTCACTGCATGACTAACGACGTGGTGCAGACCTTTACCGCCAACGTCCTGCTGGCCCTCGGCGCATCTCCGGCGATGGTGATTGAAGCCGAAGAGGCTGAACAGTTTTCCGCTATTGCCGATGCGCTCCTGATTAACGTCGGTACCCTCACCGCACCACGCGCCCAGGCGATGCGCCGGGCGATCGAAAGCGCGGTGGCGGCGGGTAAGCCCTGGACGCTCGATCCGGTGGCCGTTGGTGCGCTGGCGTACCGGACCCGTTTTTGCCAGCAAATCCTCGCTCTGAAACCGGCGGCTATTCGCGGTAATGCCTCTGAAATCCTCGCTCTTGCCGGGATGAGCGCAGGCGGGCGCGGCGTGGACACCACCGATACCGCCGCCAGCGCCCTGCCTGCGGCGCAAGCCCTGGCGCGGCAGACCAATGCCGTGGTGGCGGTGACAGGGGAGGTGGATTACGTCACTGACGGGCTGCGTACCCAGACCCTCACCGGGGGCGATCCGCTGATGACCAGGGTGGTGGGCACCGGCTGCGCCCTGTCGGCGGTGGTGGCAGCCAGCTGTTCGCTGCCGGGCGACCGGCTGGATAACATTGCCGCGGCCTGCGGCTGGATGAAGCGAGCCGGGACGCTGGCGGCAGCGCAGAGTCGTGGCCCGGGCAGTTTTGCCGCGGCGTTTCTTGATGCCCTGTGGGAACTGGGGGCGCAACGATGAAACGGATTAATGCGCTTACCATCGCCGGCACCGACCCAAGCGGCGGAGCCGGGATCCAGGCTGACCTGAAAACCTTCTCCGCGCTGGGCGCATACGGCTGCTCGGTGATCACCGCCCTGGTGGCACAGAACACTCGCGGGGTGCAGTCGGTCTATCGCATCGAACCCGACTTCGTGGCGGCGCAGCTGGAGTCGGTGTTCAGCGATGTGCGCATCGACACCACCAAGATCGGCATGCTGGCCGAAACCGATATCGTCGAGGCGGTGGCGGAGCAGCTCCTGCGTCATCAGGTGAAAAACGTGGTGCTGGACACGGTGATGCTGGCGAAAAGCGGCGATCCGCTGCTGTCGACCGCCGCCGTCGACACGCTGCGTAAAAAACTGCTGCCGCAGGTGGCGCTCATCACCCCCAATCTACCCGAAGCGGCGGCCTTGCTGGATGCGCCCCATGCCCGCAGCGAACAGGAGATGAAAGCGCAGGGCCAGGCATTGCTGGCGATGGGCTGCGAGGCGGTGCTGATGAAGGGCGGCCATCTGGACGATCCCGAAAGCCCCGACTGGCTGTTCACCCGCGACGGGGCCATGCGCTTTACCGCCCCGCGGGTGAATACCAAAAATACCCACGGCACCGGCTGCACCCTTTCTGCGGCGCTGGCCGCGCTGCGTCCACGGCACGATAGCTGGGCGGAAACGGTCCGCGAGGCCAAAACCTGGCTCTCCTGTGCGCTCGCACAGGCGGACACGCTGGAAGTGGGGCAGGGCATAGGTCCGGTGCATCATTTTCATGCATGGTGGTAGACGGCTGGCAATTTGACGTCCCGCAGACCAGGCTTAGGGGGCTTGCAATCCTGTGAGCCTGGATAAAAATGCCGACGCGCTGTCGGCACTGACGGGAGGAAAACCATGACTGATATTACGCAATTGCTTGGCAAAGACGCCGACAGCCTGTTACAGCATCGTTGTATGACCATTCCAGCCGACCAGCTTTACCTGCCTGGCCATGACTACGTCGACCGCGTGATGGTGGACAACAACCGTCCGCCGGCGGTGCTGCGCAATATGCAGACGCTGTACAACACCGGGCGTCTGGGCGGGACCGGCTATCTGTCGATCCTGCCGGTGGACCAGGGCGTAGAGCACTCAGCGGGCGCGTCCTTTGCTGCCAACCCGCTCTATTTTGATCCGAAGAATATCGTCGAACTGGCGATTGAGGCGGGCTGTAACTGCGTGGCCTCCACCTACGGCGTGCTGGCGTCCGTCTCGCGCCGTTACGCGCACCGCATTCCGTTCCTGGTTAAGCTCAACCACAACGAAACCCTGAGCTACCCCACCGAATATGACCAGACGCTCTATGCCAGCGTTGAGCAGGCCTTCAACCTCGGCGCGGTCGCGGTAGGGGCTACCATCTATTTCGGCTCGGAGCAGTCGCGTCGTCAGATCGAAGAGATCTCCGCCGCCTTCGAGCGCGCACACGAGCTGGGGCTGGTGACCGTGCTGTGGGCCTACCTGCGTAACCCGGCCTTCAGCAAAGACGGCACCGATTATCACGTCTCCGCCGATTTAACCGGCCAGGCCAACCATCTGGCGGCGACCATCGGGGCGGATATCGTCAAGCAGAAAATGGCCGAAAACAACGGCGGCTACAAGGCGGTGAAATTCGGCTATACCGACGATCGGGTCTACAGCAAACTGACCAGCGATAACCCAATTGACCTGGTGCGCTACCAGCTGGCGAACTGCTACATGGGTCGCGCCGGGTTGATCAACTCCGGCGGGGCGGCAGGGGGTGAAACCGATCTCACCGATGCGGTACGCACGGCGGTGATCAATAAACGCGCGGGCGGGATGGGGCTGATCCTCGGTCGCAAGGCGTTTAAAAAATCGATGGCCGATGGCGTGAAGCTGATTAATGCGGTGCAGGATGTCTATCTGGATAAGAAAGTGACGATCGCGTAACCGTAATGCCGGGTGACGGCTACGCCTTACCCGGCCTACCACTTGAAACCCCATTTCATTTCATTCAAAGATCTCTCCCGATCCACTTCACACTTCCCCAGGCTTTTGTGAAAAGTGTCACTCCCTCCCGTGCAGATGCACAAAAAATGGTCAGCGCTTAGCGGAATTTGTCTAAGGCAGTGGATGAATTTTGCGCTTACAGTTAGTTTCGAAACAGCTTTTCAAAATGACAGAACATGCTGAACCTACGTTGTTTTAAGGACTGAAAATGAAAATCGAATCTGTAAATGTCACCGTCTTTCAGTATCCCACGCGCCGGGTCTCCGACACCGCCGGGCACTCCCATCCGGGGCCGGAGAGCCTGGCAAAAATGGCGATGCTGACCATTACCGCAGACGATGGCACCAAAGGGTACTCATTTGCACCGCCGGAAGTGGTGCGCCCTTTTGTGGTCAACACCTTCTTTCGCAAAGTGATGGTCGGCCAGGACGCGTTCAATCGCGAGAAGATCTGGCAGGAGTTGGCCCACTGGCAGCGCGGCAGCGCCCACCAGCTGACCGAACGTGCGCTGGGGTTTGTTGAGCAGGCGCTGTGGGATCTGATTGGCCGCAAACTGAATATGCCGGTGTGGAAACTGCTCGGCGGCTACCGCGACAAAGTGCCGGCCTACGGCAGCACCATGTGCGGCGATGACCTGCCCGGCGGCCTGTCGACGCCGGAAGAGTACGCCAGCTTTGCCGAGACGCTGGTCGCCCGCGGATACAAAGCGATTAAGCTGCACACCTGGATGCCGCCGGTCTCCTTCGCCCCTAATCCAAAGATGGATGTCAAAGCCTGCGCCGCGGTGCGTGAAGCGGTCGGCCCGGACATCGACCTGATGATCGACGGCTACCACTGGTACAGCCGCACCGAAGCGCTGTACATCGGCAAAGAGCTGGAGAAGCTCAACTTCGCGTGGTTTGAAGAGCCGATGGAAGAGGAGAGCATGTCCTCCTACGCCTGGCTGGCGGAAAACCTCTCTATTCCGATCATCGGGCCGGAAAGCCTGGGCGGGAAGCACCACAGCCGCGCCGACTGGATCAAGGCCGGGGCCTGCGACATCCTGCGTGCCGGTTCGAACGGCGTCGGCGGCATCTCGCCAACCCTGAAGGTGGCGAACCTTGCGGAGTCGTTCGGCATGGACTGTGAAGTACACGGCAACGGCGCGGCGAGCCTGGCGGTGATTGGCGCCATCAAGAACTGCCGCTGGTATGAGCGCGGCCTGCTGCACCCGTTCCTCGATTACGACGAACCCGCTGCGTATCTGCACAGCCTGATCGACCCGATGGATGATGAAGGCATGGTCAGCCTGCCGACGCGTCCGGGACTCGGCGAAGACATTAATTTTGCGTATATCGAAGCCAATACCGTCAGCCACGACTGACAGATAAAAACGTACCCTACAGGCGATATATACATGAAACGAACCTCTCTGGCTGGAGCGTGTTTACTCGCGCTCTCGCTGATGATGGGGAGCGGTGCGGCGTACGCAAAAACGCCGCCCGATCAGCTCATCATCGGCATGAACATGAACAACCTGCTGACCCTCGATCCGGCCGCGATGACCGGTAACGAAGTGGTCGGCATTGTGGTCAATCTCTACGATTCGCTGGTGGAGCTCGATCCCAATACCCTCACCAACGTCAAACCGGCGCTGGCGAAATCCTGGGATATTTCCCCGGACGGCAAAACCCTGACCTTCCACCTGCGCGACAACGTGACCTTCCACTCCGGCAATCCGCTCACCGCCGAGGACGTGGTGTGGTCGATGCGCCGCCTGCTGCACCTCAACCTCGCCCAGGCCTCGGTGTGGAAATCCTACGGGTTCTCTAAGAAGAATATTGACCAGCAGATTAAAGCCCTCGATGACCACACCGTGCAGCTCACTCTGCCGAAGGCCAACGATCCGCAGCTGGTGATCTACTCCCTCGGCGCGCTGGGCAATCTCGGCGTGCTGGATCGCAAAACGGTGCTCAGCCACGAGGTCAATAGCGACTGGGGCAACCGCTGGCTGACCACCAACGAAGCCGGTTCCGGGCCCTTTATGCTGGAGACCTGGCAGGCAAAAGACGTGCTGCGCATGCAGCGTAACCCGAAATACTGGCGCGAAGAGCCGAAGATGAACCGCGTGGTCCTGCGCCATTTCCAGGAGTCGCAAACCCTGCGCCTGATGGTGGAGAAGGGCGATCTGGATATCGCCAGCAACATGGCGGTGGCGGACATCAACGCCCTGCGTAAGGATCCGCAGCTGACGGTGGAAGCCGTGCAGAAGGGCACGGTCTACTACGTGGCGATGAGCATGAAGGAGGCGCACTTCGCCAACCCGAAAGTGCGCGAAGCCGTGCGCTACCTGATTGACTATCAGGGCATCAACAAGGCGCTGATGCCGGGCTACGGCGTGCTGCACCAGCGGCCTATCAAGGCGGGGATGCCGTCCACATTACCGGACCCGGGCTATAAGCTCGACATCGCCCGCGCCAAAAAGCTGCTGGCGGAAGCGGGCTATCCGGACGGTTTCGACACCACCCTGCGGGTGCTGGCGGATCAGCCGTTCCTTAATATCGCCATCGCGGTGCAGTCCACCCTGATGCAGGCCGGGATTAAGGCCAAAATCATTACCGGCACCGGGAACCAGATCTACGGCGCGATGCGCGAGCGGAAGTTCGACATGCTGGTCGGACGCGGCGGCAGCGGCGTGGAGCCCCATCCGCACTCCAGCCTGCGCGCGCTGGTCTACAACCCGGACAACAGCGACGAAGCCCGGCTGACCAACTTCCAGGGCTGGCGCACCGGTTTTTACGACAAGCCGCTGAATGAGATGATCGACAAGGCCCTGCTGGAGCGCGATCCGCAGAAGCAGATCGCCGATTATCAGCAGATCCAGGTGCGTTACGACCAGCTGATCCCGGCCCTGATCCCGCTGTCGCAGATGGTCGATTCGGTGGTAGTGCGTAACGAAGTCAAAAACTTCCAGTCGCATCCATCGGCCACCACCTTCCTGCGGGAAGTGTACAAAACCGGAGGTGAAAAATGAGCGTTGCGATCCTCGCCCCGGGCTCCCGCACCCGGCGTTTCTCGAAACGCCTGACCCAGGTGCTGGTGACCCTGTTCGGCCTGCTGGTGCTGACCTTCTTTATTGGCCGGGTGATGCCGGTGGATCCGGTGCTGGCGATTGTCGGGCCGGACGCTGACCACAGCACCTATCAGCAGGTTTATCACCAACTGGGCTTCGATCAGTCCCTGCTGACCCAGTTCGGCATCTACCTCAACAACCTGCTGCACGGCGATCTGGGCAATGCCCTGCTGACCGGCAAGCCGGTGCTGGATGACATTCTGCGCGTCTTCCCGGCGACCCTGGAGCTGGCGACGATGGCGATTATCGTCGGGGCCGGTTTAGGCGTTCCGCTGGGGGTGCTGGCCGCCGCGCGCCGTAACAGCGTTTCGGATTACGTGGTGCGCATCATCAGCCTCGCCGGTTACTCCACGCCGATCTTCTGGGTCGGGATGATGGGGCTGCTGCTGTTCTACGCCTGGCTTGGCTGGGTAGGCGGCGCCGGACGACTGGATCTGGGGCTGGATGGCCTGGTACCGCGCCGTACCGGACTGATGACCGTCGATGCCCTGCTGGCAGGCAACAGCGCGGTGTTCTGGAACGCTATCAACCACCTGGTGCTGCCGGCCTCACTGCTGGGCTTCCACTCCCTGGCCTACATCAGCCGCATGACCCGCAGCTTTATGCTGGCCCAGCTGTCGCAGGAGTTCATCATCACCGCTCGCGTAAAAGGTTTAACCGAGCGCCAGGTGATCTGGAACCACGCGTTCCGCAACATCCTCGTGCAGCTGCTGACGGTGGTGGCCCTGGCCTACGGATCGCTGCTGGAAGGGGCGGTGCTGATTGAAACCGTCTTCTCCTGGCCGGGCTTTGGCTCCTATCTCACCGGCAGCCTGCTGCTGGGGGACATGAACGCGGTGATGGGCTGCGTCCTGCTGGTGGGGATCATCTTCGTGATGCTCAACCTGCTCTCCGACATGCTGTATCAACTCTTTGACCCGAGGACGAAATCATGACCGTTTCTCTGGATACACCGCTGCAATCCGTTCGCAGCGAAGGACGCCAGCGCCTGGCGCGGATGGCCCGTCGCAGCGTCGGGTTTGTCGGGCAGATGGCGCGCAACCCGCTGACGGCCATTGGCGGCGGCATCATTCTGCTGCTGTTGATCGTCGCGGCCTTTGCGCCCTGGATCGCGCCCTACAACCCGTTGGTGCAGGATCTGAATAACGCCCTGGTGGCCCCGAACGCCCAACACTGGTTCGGCACCGACGAATTTGGCCGGGATATCTTCAGCCGCCTGGTCTACGGCTCGCGCATCACGCTCTATATCGTGCTGCTGGTGTCGGTCACGGTCGGCCCGCTGGGGCTGCTGCTGGGCGTCACCGCCGGGTACTTTGGCGGTAAGGTCGATGCGGTGCTGATGCGCGTCACCGATATCTTTATCTCCTTCCCGAGCCTGGTGCTGGCGCTGGCGTTCGTCGCGGCCCTCGGCCCGGGGCTGGAGCACGTGGTGATTGCGATTACGATCACCGCCTGGCCGCCGATTGCCCGTCTGGCCCGCGCTGAAACTCTGTCGTTACGCCAGGCCGACTTTATCTCCGCCGTGCGTCTCCAGGGGGCCTCCCCGGTGCGGGTGCTGTGGCGGCACATTGTTCCGCTGTGCCTGCCGTCGGTAATTATCCGTATCACCATGAACATGGCCGGGATCATCCTGACCGCCGCCGGCCTCGGCTTCCTCGGCCTCGGCGCGCAGCCGCCGGAGCCGGAGTGGGGGGCGATGATCTCCAGCGGCCGCACCTACATGATGGAGTGCTGGTGGGTGGTGACTATTCCGGGGCTGGCGATCCTGATTAACAGCCTGGCGTTCAACTTCTTAGGAGATGGCTTACGTGACATCCTCGATCCTCGCAGCAACTAATGAGCCGCTGCTCGACGTGCGCGATCTGCACGTCGACTTTATCAACGGACGCGCGGTGACTAACGCGGTGCGCGGCGTCTCCTTTCAGCTCGGGCGCGAGAAGCTGGCGATTGTCGGCGAGTCGGGCTCGGGGAAATCCACCGTCGGGCGGGCGCTGCTGCGCCTGCACCCGGCAAAGGCGCAGATCACCGCCACCCGGATGCAGTTTGGCGATGTCGATCTCCGCAGCGTCAGCGAGGCGCAGATGCGCGGCATTCGCGGCAAGCGCATCTCAATGATCATGCAGGACCCGAAGTACTCCCTGAACCCGGTGGTCTGCGTCGGGGATCAGATCGCCGAAGCCTGGCTGACCCACCATCCGGGGCGCAAGGCGGAGGCGAAAGCTAAAGTGCTGGAGATGCTCGACGTGGTGCGTATTCGCCAGCCGGAGCGGGTGTATCAGCTCTATCCGCACGAGATCTCCGGCGGGCAGGGGCAGCGCATCATGATCGCCATGATGCTGATCACCGACCCGGAGCTGGTGATCGCCGACGAACCCACCTCCGCGCTGGACGTCTCGGTGCGCCTGCAGGTGCTGGGATTGCTCGACGACTTAGTCCAGTCCCGCGGGCTGGGGCTGATCTTTATCAGCCACGACATCAACCTGGTGCGCAGCTTCTGCGACCGGGTGCTGGTGATGTACGCCGGACGGGTGGTGGAATCCATCGCCGCCTGCGACCTGCACAACGCGAAGCACCCCTACACGCAGGGGCTGATCAATGCCCTGCCGGAGATGAATCACCGCCGCCCGGTGCTGCCGGTGTTGCAGCGTCAGGCCAGCTGGCTGACCGAATAAGGAGCGAAAGATGATCGAGGTAAAAAACCTGAATCTGGCGTTCGGCGAAGGCGAGAAACGCAGCCAGGTGCTGTATGACGTCAATATTAACGTCCAGCCGGGAGAGATTTATGGCCTGGTGGGGGAGTCGGGCTCCGGCAAAACCACGGTGCTGAAGTGCCTGGCCGGGCTGTTCACCCACTGGGACGGGGCGCTGGCGATCAACGGCCAGCCGCTGGAGCGGCGCATCAGCCGCCAGCGCTGTCGCCTGGTGCAGATGGTGTTTCAGGATCCCTACGGTTCGCTGCACCCGCGCCACACCATCGGCGATATTCTGGAAGAGCCGCTGCAGATCCACGGCATTAACGACCGGGATCGCCGCATTCATGCCCTGCTGGATAAAGTCGGCCTCAACCGCGCCTTCCGCGACCGCTATCCGCATCAGCTCTCCGGCGGCCAGCGTCAGCGCGTGGCCATCGCCCGGGCGCTGATCCTTGAGCCGCAGGTGCTGCTGCTCGACGAGCCGACCTCGGCGCTGGATGTTTCGGTGCAGGCGGAGATCTTAAACCTGCTGGCGGAGCTGCAGCGCGAGTCGAAGCTCACCTACCTGATGGTGACCCACGATCTCGGAGTGATAGCCCATCTGTGCCAGAAGGTGGCGGTGATGCAGTACGGGAAAATTCTCGAAACGCTGACGGTGGATGAGCTGGTAGCAGGGCAGGCGCGAACCGATTACACCCGGATGCTGGTCAACGCCAGCCAGCAGTATTCCCGCGAGATGGCCCGGGAGGTGGCGGTGTATTAGTGATATTGCCCGGCGGCGGAGGTAAAAGCAAAACGGTAACGCATGTTACCGTTTTTAGTGTTTGCACCCTCTCCCAGTGGGAGAGGGTCGGGGTGAGGGCATCAGGCCGCACTTATCAGCGCAGAAGCGGGCAATCCGGCGGCAGCCGGCACCGAAGCGCGCCGGGCAACAGCGCTATACGGAAATGGTCACCGCTTAGCGGTTCACCATCCAGATTAAAGGTCATGCCGTGTGGGGCGACGACCTCAAACCAGGCTGACTGACCGTCAATGACGTTTGGACTCTCTTCCGGCCTGGTCAGCGTCGTCAGCAGCGCCGGAAGCAGTTCGTTGGCGGAAAAAATACGCAGCTGGAGCTGCCCGTCGTTAATCAACGCATCCGGGCAGAGCTGCTGCCCGCCTCCTGCCTGACGGCCATTGCCGATACCGATTACCAGCGCATCGCCCTCCCAGCGAAAGTTCTCGCCGCGAATTTCACAGGTGTCGGGTTTGAGTAAATCCATTCTCGCCAGACCGTGGATCAGATACGAAACGCCGCCCAGCGCGGCTTTCAGTTTTTCCGGGGTTTCGCTGGTAATACGTGTCCCAAACCCGCCGGTTGCCATATTGATAAAACAGGTTTCGTCGTTGACCCGGGCGATATCCACCGCCTTGGCTTTACCGGCAATCGCCAGCTGCAGGGCTTTGTCGAGGCTTTCAGGGATCCCGGCACTGGTGGCGAAATCGTTGGCGGTGCCGAGCGGCAAAATGCCCAGTGCCGGACGCTGCGTCTCTGGCAGATCAATCAGCGCCGTCGCCACTTCATTTATGGTGCCATCGCCGCCGCCCGCAATGACGGTCTCCACCCCGAGGTCGCAGGCTTCCTGAATATAACGGGCTGCATCACCTTTCTCCCACGTCACGCGGACATGGATCACCACCCCTTCTTCACGAAGAAGCGTCACGGCTTCGCGCAACAGATCGTTGCCTGTTCCTTTGCCGTTCAGAATTAATAAACTTGCCGGATAGGTCGCCATCCACATTGCTCCTGTGCTGATCTTTCAAAAGTGTATCGCAGCGCGGGGAAAAGCGGGTAAGAAGAGGATGAAAGGCGAAAATTAAATGAGTGGCGAGCCAAAACGTGCGCCACTCGGACTCAAAACTTTATGACGCAATGGCGCCATACGGGCATAACGCGAAAACACAATCGGGATGATGTTTGCAGCGGGTTACCAGGGTGCCATCGTTACCAGGGCATCCCGATTTCGCGACAAATGATGACCAAAAGGTGGGGTTATAGGGAAAGGTTCGCAGAATGTGGAGCTTTCTGAGGGTGCCGTCAACGGCAATTCCGAAGGGACCGGTAATGAGAACTGAACCCGTGCTGATAAAGTAATCGCCTTTATACCAGATTATCAATCTAAGATTTTTAACAGTCAGAACGTGAATGAATATTGTTCCGGTACGAGGGCACACCATCCTGTTTTCAACCACCCAGTACATAGATTTCTCCTTCTCCTTAAGTGAAATTTCATTCATAAGAAGCATAGCATTCTGGATGTCTATGAATACCCTACCTTTAATAAATTGATGATTTCAGTTACTTCTCGTTGTAAATAAAGAAAAATTTACGTTAGGGACGCTAATGGTTGTGTTGCGACAGCAGGCAGGGAAATGGGGGGGAGAGGAATTTCAGGCAAAAAAATTAGCCTGCGTAAGGGAGATTACACAGGCTAAGGAGGTGGTTCCTGGTACAGCTAGCATTTATGGGTTATGTTTTTCAGCGTTATAGATAATACCCGTATCAAACGCAGCGGTATGTGATCGAATTCTAAGAATCATCTCATACCAAAAAATAACCCCTTAATCTTACCCAACGTGCGGATTACGGGTATTTTCCCCGATGAAATTACGCATCAGCAGGGCATAGTCCAGCGAGATATCTTCCGGTACCGGCAGCCAGACGGTATGTCCGTCTCCCGGCGCGACTGCGACCGCTTCCCCTTTACCATTCTCCATATGTTCGAGGGTAAAGTTGACGTTGCCCTGCGGGGTCATCAACTCCAGGCTGTTGCCGACGAGGAATTTGTTTTTCACCGCCACGGCTGCCAGAGGCCCCTTGCGCTCGCCGGTGAACTCACCGACAAACTGCTGGCGCTCGGAAAGCGAGTGGCCGTAGTCGTAGTTCTGGTAATCGTCGTGGGTATGACGACGCAGGAAGCCTTCGGTATAGCCGCGGTGCGCCAGCCCTTCCAGGGTTTCCAGCAGGGTCGGGTCGAACGGTTTACCCGCCGCCGCGTCGTCAATCGCCTTGCGATAAACCTGAGCGGTACGCGCGCAGTAGTAATAGGATTTGGTGCGGCCTTCAATCTTCAGGGAGTGGACGCCCATCTGGGTCAGGCGCTCAACGTGAGCGATGGCGCGCAGATCCTTGGAGTTCATGATGTAGGTGCCGTGCTCATCTTCGAACGCGGTCATGTACTCGCCCGGGCGCTGGGCCTCTTCAATCATAAACACGCTGTCGGTCGGCGCACCGATGCCCAGCGTCGGCTCAATGGTCTGCACCGGGATCGGCTCGTGCTTATGCACGATATTGCCCACCTCATCCTGCTTACCTTCCTGCACCTTATATTCCCAGCGGCAGGCGTTGGTGCAGGTGCCCTGGTTCGGGTCACGCTTGTTGATGTAGCCAGAGAGCAGGCAGCGGCCGGAATAGGCCATGCACAGTGCGCCGTGGACGAAAATCTCCAGCTCCATTTCCGGCACCTGGCTGCGGATCTCTTCGATCTCTTCCAGCGACAGTTCGCGGGACAGAATTACGCGGGTCAGCCCCATCTGCTGCCAGAATTTCACCGTTGCCCAGTTAACGGCATTGGCCTGCACCGATAGGTGAATGTCCATCTCCGGGAAGTTCTCCCGCACCAGCATGATTAAACCGGGATCCGACATAATCAACGCATCCGGGCCCATCTCCACCACTGGTTTCAGGTCGCGAATGAAGGTTTTCAGCTTGGCGTTATGCGGTGCGATGTTTACTACCACGTAGAATTTTTTCCCCTGCGCGTGGGCTTCGTTGATGCCGAGCTGCAGATTCTCGTGGTTGAATTCGTTATTACGCACGCGCAGCGAGTAGCGCGGCTGGCCCGCATAGACGGCATCGGCGCCATAGGCGAAGGCGTAACGCATATTTTTCAGCGTTCCCGCCGGGGAGAGGAGTTCCGGTTTAAACATGTTTGTTCTCGTTCTGATGACAGGTCAGATGCGCACACGGGTGGGCGCCGGGAGGAGATCCCATACTTTAAGGGCGGGCATTGTAACGCTGCGGGACAGGGAGGTAAACCATTCAGATAACGAAACGCCGACGGCAGGACAGTACCGTCGGCGTTTAATTCAGCGGGGGGCTCAGAGGTCGTCCTGGGTGTGATCGACAATAATTTCCAGCGTCTTACGAATGACATCGGCTTTAACGACGTCGCGCGTGGTCTCAATCTGCTTGATCAGTCGTAAAATAATCGCTTTGTTGGTCAGCGGTTCCTTCGCATCCAGAATTGCGCTCACGACTGATTCCAGCAGTGCCCACTCTTCGGCTAACAAACCGCCGGCGCTGCGAAAATAGTTGGACAACGCATCGTTTGGCAGTTCTTCATAAAAGTCTGATTTCTGGAGCATCGCCTGGCTCATAGGTGTCACACCGGTTTAGTTAATGAATTAATAATACAGTTAGTGTTTTTTGCTGTTGGCTTGCTGGCTATTGCCAAACAGGGGATACACATTGCTGTTGTTTCGACCATCCGTGTCCCAATCCTGCTGTTCACTTTTAGGTTCACGTCGGGTGTTCCCCTTACCGTCGCTGGAAATCTCCAGAATAATTTGGGAAAGCACATTCCGACGCTGGCCGTCTCGCTCTGCCGATAACATCTGTTGCAGCCTTTGCAGCAAGAGCTTCATGCTGATAGGGCCGTTTTCCTTAAGCAGAGAAAGGGTGGCTTCGCCAATAAGTTCATCAGTTAATCGTTCATGGTCACTTCTGTTCATAACTACGTCTCTGTTGCCCTCTCCACCTGATGGGGGATTCAAGGCATTAAGTCAGTCTGTGGCGACAGTATAAAGCTGTCCGAAGAAAAAACTGACTTGAAAACAATTCAATTAGCAGCTGTGGGCGTACGTCTCTTATCGATCAAACAGCAGGCCAATCAGCGTTTGATAGCGGCTCTCCTCTTCCCGATCCGATGCCTGTTCCATCCGGTATAGCAGTCGGGTGCAGATCGCTTTTCGGTTGAGGATTTTTCCTTCCCGCAGGATCTCTACCACAATTTGTCCCAGCGTCTCCTGCTGAGAAGGCTGGTTTGCTTTATTAAAATATTGGGCAATGGCATTGGCTGTAGTCGGTGCAAACCCGTTTTGGCGCATATGTCACTCCTGAAATCCGCGGTGCTAAAATATGGTTAATGTCTTGTTAACTGGTAAATACTGTACATACTAATTGTACAACTTAACAAATATATTTTGATCAATACGTGCTAACTGAGAGTAATCAAGACGTTAACAGTAAAAAATTTGCTAAAAAAGAAAGAAAATATTGTACATTTCCTGGGATTTTAACCGTTATTGCCGAAACAGGACCAGGGCATGGTAGCCCCCGGATGGGTTAATAAGACGTAGCGCCAACCATCTGATACTGTGGACTTTCATTCATCTCCTCTATTGGAAACCCTATGCTCACTACCATCATTTACCGTAGTCACTTTCGTGACCACGTACCGGTTACTGTGCTGGAAGACATGGTTGTTGCAGCAAACAAAAAGAACAGGGAAGCCGAAGTCAGCGGCATTCTTCTGTTTAACGGCAAGCTCTTTTTTCAGCTGCTTGAAGGGCCTGAGGAAAACGTAAGAGCCATTTACCGTGCGATATGTGAAGACCCGCGCCATCACAACGTAGTAGAGCTGCTGTGTGATTACTCTCCTGCGCGTCGCTTCGGCAAGTGTGGTATGGAACTCTTTGATTTACGGAAATATATTCGCCATGAGGTGCTTCAAAACGTGCTGGATAAAGGCACGTCAAGGTACCAGCTGACCTATAACGACAGGGCGCTGCAGTTCTTCAGAACCTTCGTTGAAGAGAGCGAAAAAGAGAACTATTTTGAACTGCCGTCAGGGGATCACTGGGAGTTTATTGCCGATACTGATGCCCCCAGCGTTCGTTCCTTGTCGCAGCGCTACAGCGAGGTGTGCAACTTCGCCTTCCAGCCGATTATCGATCCGCTGGCGCGGGAAATTGTCTCCCTGGAAGCCCTGATCCGCACCCCGGAAGGAGGGGTCTCCCGGCACTGGTTCGAGGGCCTGGTTGGGAATGAACTCTACGAAGCCGACCTCAAAAGCAAGAGCGTGGCTTTTGCGATGGCCCGCGCGCTGGGGCTTGGAGAGCAGAGCCTGTCTATAAACCTGCTCCCGATGACGCTGGTTAACGTGCCTGATGCGGTTAGCTATCTGATTCAGGAGATAGAAGCTAACGGGCTGGTGGCCGAACAGATCGTGGTGGAGTTTACCGAGAACGAAGTCATCTCCCGTCTCGACGAATTCACCGGCGCGGTGCGTGAGTTAAAGGCGGCAGGCATCGGCGTGGCCATTGACCACTTCGGCGGTGGTTTTGCCGGGCTGCTGCTGCTGGCGCAGTTCCAGCCAGACCGGATTAAGATCAACCGCGACCTGATTCGCGACGTGCACAAGAGCGGCCCACGCCAGGCAATAGTGCTGGCCATCATCAAATGTTGTACAGCTTTGGAAATTCTGATCTCGGCGGTGGGTATTGAGCAGCCGGAAGAGTGGATGTGGCTGGAATCAGCCGGAGTTTCGCATTTCCAGGGGCACCTGTTTGCCCACCCGGAACTGGCTGGCATCCCGCCTGTATGCTGGCCTGAGCCGCGCGATACATTCTGAAAGTGATACACACCAGGCAGTGATACAATTCTGTTGTACAATATAACGGGTTGTACAGCCCGATGAGATTCGTTACTTTGTTTACAGAATATATCGATCAGGCATGGGGTATCGATGGCCTTTTACAGTATTGGCGATGTCGCAGAACGCTGCGGCATTAACCCCGTCACATTACGCGCATGGCAGCGCCGGTATGGTCTGCTCAAACCACAGCGCAGTGAAGGCGGGCATCGACAATTTGACGACGAAGATATCCAGCGCATTGAGGAGATCAAGCGCTGGATTGAGCGTGGCGTGCCGGTGGGTAAGGTTAAAGCCCTTCTCGATCAGGACAAAGCGCCCGAGCCGGGAGACTGGCGCACACTGCAGGAAGAGATGATGGGCACGTTGCGTCAGGTCAGCCCGGGAAAATGCCGGGCCCAGATCGTGGCGTTTTGCCAGCACCATCCAGTAGATGCGCTTATCGACCAGGTGTTCATTCCCGTCCGGGAAACCCTCAGCCTCGATCAAAATACCGCGGGCATCATGTGCAGCATGCTGGACGGCATTCTGATTGAGCAGGCGGTTACCAGCCTGAGCGACTCACGCGCCAAAGCGGGCAGGGATGCATTGCTGATTGGCTGGAGTATTGAGGATCGTACCCGCCTGTGGCTGGAGGCGTGGCGTCTTTCGCAGCGCGGCTGGCGCGTCAACGTGTTTGCGGAACCGCTGGAGTTACCCCATCCGGAGTTCTTCCCCGGGCAGCATATCCTCGTCTGGGCCGGTCAGACGTTATCGCCGCAGCAGCGCATGCAGCTGGAGCACTGGCAAAAACAGGGATACAGCATTACCGCCCACGGGGCAGCCGAAGCTGCCTGATGAGATTACCCGCCGCAGCGGGTCATTTTCACCTTTCACGCGCCGATCCGGCACGCATCCGCTTCCCAGCGATAACCCACACCATATACCGCACGAATAAACGACTGATCCGCATCGAGGGATTCCAGCTTGCGGCGCAGGTTTTTGATATGGCTGTCGATGGTACGGTCGGTCACCACCCGGTAGTCATCATACAGATGGTTCAGCAGCTGCTCGCGGGAGAAGACCTTGCCTGGCTCGTGGGACAGGGTTTTCAGCAGGCGGAACTCGGCAGGCGTCAGATCCAGCAGCTTGCTGCGCCAGCTGGCCTGAAAACGGCTTTCGTCGATAATCAACGGGCTTTCAGCATCCAGCGCCTGCAGCTCGCGCTGCGGTTTGCAGCGGCGCAGAATGGTTTTCACCCTGGCCACCACTTCCCGCGGGCTGTAGGGCTTGCAAATGTAGTCATCCGCGCCGATCTCCAGCCCCAGCAGGCGGTCGATCTCTTCGATTTTAGCGGTCACCATCACAATCGGCACTTCGGAGAAGCGGCGGATCTCGCGGCACAGGGTCAGGCCGTCTGTGCCGGGCAGCATCAGATCGAGCAGGATCAGATCCGGAGGGGTGTGGCGCACATAGGGCAGGACCTGATCGCCGTGGCTGATAAGCGACGGGGCATAACTCGCCGCCCGCAGATAGTCGATTAATAACTGCCCAAGCTTAGGCTCATCCTCCACGATCAGGATGCGGGGTGTGTTTTCGTCAATGGGTAACTCAGTCATACTTCTCTCGATAAATCGCGTTCCAGCGGTAGCTCTACTGTAATGCTAACCCCGCCAAAAGGCGAATGGGCGGCGCGGATGGTGCCCCCGTGGGCCTCGACGATGTTGACGCAGATCGCCAGCCCCAGCCCGGATCCGCCGCTGGCGCGGTTGCGGGAACCTTCGGTACGGTAAAAACGCTCAAATAACTTGCTGAGCTGCTCGTCAGAGACGCCGGGGGCGGTATCGGCAAATGTCAGCGCAAAGCGGTGATCTTCGCATTTGCCGGAAATACGCAGCATGCCGCCCGCATCGGTATAGCGCAGGCAGTTTTCCAGCAGATTGTTGAAGAGCTGCATCAGCCGGTCGCGATCGCCAAACACCACCGCGTTCTCCGGCAGAGACAGCTCAATGCGCAGGTCGCGGCTGGCAAAGCGTTCGCGGAAAACGCCGCTGGCCATTTCCAGAATGTTAATCACATCCACCGGCGCTTTCTGGTAGGCCAGCGCCCCCTCGTCGGACATCGACAGCTGATGCAAATCATCCACCAGCTTGGTAAGCGTGCCGACTTCTGCCTGCAATGAGGTGACGGACTCGGGAGTGAACTTGCGCACGCCGTCCTGGATCGCCTCCAGCTCGCCGCGCAGCACCGCCAGCGGGGTGCGCAGCTCGTGGGAGATATCGGCCATAAAATCCCGGCGCATCTGCTGGTTTTTCTCCAGGGTGCTGGCGAGCTGGTTAAAGTCCTGCGCCAGCTTGCCCAGCTCGTCCTGGCTGCGGGTATCCACCCGGGTGGTAAAATCGCCCGCCGCCAGCTGGTGCGTCCCCTCCACCAGCCGTTTTACCGGGGCTAAGAGTCCACGCGCCAGCGGGAAGGTTGCCAGCGCCGCCAGCAGGGTGGAGAGGGCAACGATCAGCCAGCTGGTCTGGCGCTGCTGCCGGTCAAAGTTGATGTCGGTGTTGCGCGTCAGCCGTTCAACCGGGGAGGCGATCACCCAGCCGACGGCCGCCCCGTTGACGGTGATAGCCCGCTTCGTGCCGTCCGGCGGCACCGGGGCGCGCGGGCCGACCAGCACCCGCATCTCCTGGTCGATCACCCAGAACTGGGTGCGCCAGCCGTGGGGCGGCATGCCGGGGCCGGGGCGATCGTCGTCGGTATCGTGCTCCAGCGAGCGCAGGATCTGGAAGATAAAGCGGTCGTTATTGCGTAAAAAACGCCAGTTGCCGTGCAGGGCGTACTGCTCGGCCAGGGCATCGCTCAGCCCCTGTAAACGCTGCTCGTTACCGTGTTTGATGTAGTCGATAAAGCCGCGCTCAAAGCTGACCCGCACCGCCCAGTGCATGGTGATCAGCAGCACGATGCAGGTGGCAAAGATGGCCAGAAACAGCTTGCCGGTAATGCCGGGCCGCCAGAACTTCATGGTTCACTCCTTTTGCGCCGCCTGATGACGACATTCTTGCTGGTATCATCCGGGACCCGGGCGAAAACAAAGGCCGGCAGGGCGATAATTACCGCCATGCTCAGGTAGGTGTAGAGGAACACCTGATGGACGACGGGGCTGTCGGCGGTCAGGTGGTGCTGGCCGTACATGCCCAGCAGCAGCCCGGCAATGGTGACGCCGACGCTCATCGACAGCTGCATGATCATCGACAGCAGGCTGTTGCCGCTGCTGGCCAGCTCGTCGGGCAGATCCTTAAGGGTCAGGGTGTTCATGGAGGAGAAGCGGATGGAGTTGATCATCCCCTGGCAGAACAGCACCAGCGGCAGAACGTAGTACCAGCCGAGCAGCGCCACGGCCATAAACAGCAGGCTCACCAGCGCCAGCCCGAGGGTAGAGGCCACCAGCACCCGGCGATAGCCCACAGCATTCACCACCTGGACCACAATGCGCTTCATCCCCATGCTGCCGAGCACCATCGGGATCATCATCAGACCGGCGTGGAAGGGCGAAAAGCCGAGGCCAATCTGCAAAAAGACCGGGGTCATAAACGGCAGCATCCCGCTGCCGATGCGTCCGACAAAGCTGCCGAGCAGCCCCAGCCGGTAGGTGGTATTGCGAAACAGGCTCAGGCTGAACAGGGCGCGATCGTTACCCCTGGCGTGCCACAGATACCAGAGAATGGACATCACGCCGGTAGCCACCAGCCCGGCCATCGCCAGGGTGGAGATCCCCAGCCCTTTCTGGCCGTCGAGCGCCAGGGTCAGGGTCGCCATGCCCGCCGCCAGCAGGAAAAAGCCCCCCAGATCGAAGCGCCGGGTCTGCATTTTGTAGTTCGGCATCAGCCAGAGGGTAGCTATCGCCCCGATAATGCCCACCGGCAGGTTGATCAGGAAGATCCAGTGCCAGGAGGCATACTCCACCAGCATCCCGCCGAGGGCCGGGCCGAGCAGCGGCCCCACCTGGCCGGGCAGGGTAACGAAGGTCATCGCCGCCATATACTGCGCGCGCGGGACGATCTTCATCACCGTCAGCCTGCCGACCGGGACCATCATCGCCCCGCCGACGCCCTGCAACACCCGGGACATTACCAGCTCGTTGAGGGTCTCCGCCCGGGCGCAGAACAGCGACCCGGCGGTAAACAGCACGATGGCGGTAAAGAAGATATTGCGCACCCCGACCTTGTCCGCCAGCCAGCCGCTGGCGGGCAGCATCACCGCCACCGTCAGCACATAGGCGACGATCACCATATGCATATGCAGCGGGCTCTCCCCCAGGCTTTGCGCCATCGAGGGGAGGGCGGTGTTAACGATGGTCGTATCCAGGGCCTGCATAAAAAAGCCGAAGGCGACAATCCACAACTGCCAGCGAACGTTAGCGGGGAGATCCGTCATTAGCCGTTTACCGTCTCTTTCTGTTTACGTGAAAAACGCACCCGTAAGCGGTCAAAGAACAGATAGACCACCGGGGTGGTGTACAGCGTCAGCAGCTGGCTCATCACCAGCCCGCCGACAATGGTGATCCCCAGCGGCTGACGCAGCTCCGCGCCATCACCGCTGGAGATCACCAACGGCAGGGCGCCGAACAGCGCCGCCAGGGTAGTCATCATGATCGGGCGAAAACGCAGCAGGCAGGCCTGGAAGATCGCCTCCTGCGGGGTCATGTTGCCGTTGCGCTGGGCCTCCAGCGCAAAGTCGACCATCATGATGGCGTTTTTCTTCACGATCCCGATTAACAGCATAATGCCAATCAGCGCAATCAGGCTGAAGGGCGCGCCAAACAGCTCCAGCGCCAGAAGCGCCCCCACGCCCGCCGAGGGCAGGGTGGAGAGAATGGTCAGCGGATGAACGTAGCTCTCATACAGCACGCCAAGCACGATATAGACCGTGGCGATCGCCGCCAGAATCAGGATCACCTGCGAGTTCATGGTCTCCTGGAACACCTGGGCGGTACCGGCGAAGCTGCCGCGCACCGTTGACGGCACCCCAAGCTGGGTCATGGCGCGGTTGATGGCGTCGCTGGCTTCCGACAGGGATTTACCGGTCGGCAGGTTAAACGACACCGTCGAGGCCGCCGACAGCCCCTGGTGGTTCACCGACAGCGGCGCGTTCGAAGGCTGCCAGCGGGCAAAGTACGACAGCGGGATCGCCTTGCCGTCGTTATTAATCACGAACATCTTATCCAGGGCGCTGATATCCTGGGTATAGCGCGGATCGACCTCCATCACCACCTTGTACTGGTTCATCGGCTGATAGATGGTGGAGATCTGCCGTTGGCCAAAGGCGTTATTCAGCAGGCTGTTGGCGGCGTTGACATCGATGCCCAGCCGCGACATGGTTTCGCGATCGTAGGTCAGGGCCATCTCCGCGCCGTTATCCTGCTGGTCGGAGTTAACGTCCGCCAGCTCCGGCAGGGCCGCCAGCGCTTTGCGGATCTTCGGCTCCCACTCCCTGAGTGCCGCCAGATCGTCCGACAGCAGGGTGTACTGGTAGCTGGCGTTCGACTGACGCCCGCCGACGCGAATATCCTGCACCGCCACCAGGAACATGTTTGCCCCCGGCTCTTTGGCGAGCTTAACCCTGAGGCGGTCGATCACCTGCTGGGCGGTTTCGTTACGCACATCGCGCGCTTTGAGGGTGATAAACATCATCCCGCTGTTGACCCGCGAGCCGCCGGTAAAGCCGGTGACGTTATCCACGGCCGGGTCTTCGCGGATGATCTTCATGAAATCCTGCAGCTTGCCGCGCATCGCCTGGAAGGAGATGCTCTGATCGGCCTGGATCCCGCCCATCAGCACCCCGGTGTCCTGCTCCGGAAAGAAGGTTTTCGGGATGGTGATGTACATCCAGACGTTAAGCGCGATGGTGCCGACCAGCACCAGGCCGACGATCCGGGTGTGGTTCAGCACCCATTTCAGCGATTTGCCGTAGCCTGCCTGCAGCGCCATCAGCATCCGGCCAAAGCCTTTCTTGCGCGGCTGCGACTGAGGCGGGCTGCGCTTGAGCATCCAGCCGCACATCATCGGCGTCAGGGTTAAGGAGACTAACAGCGAAATGCCGATCGCTACCGAGAGGGTAACGGCGAACTCCCTGAGCAGACGCCCCGGCAGGCCGTCCATCAGCAGCAGCGGCAGGAACACCGCCACCAGCGACAGGCTCATGGAGAGCACGGTAAAGCCCACCTCCCGGCTGCCCTGCAACGCCGCCTGGAGCGGTTTCATCCCCGCTTCGAGGTGGCGGGAGATGTTTTCCAGCACCACGATGGCGTCGTCCACCACAAAGCCGGTGGCGATGGTCAGGGCCATCAGCGACAGGTTGTTGAGGCTAAAGCCGCACAGGTACATGGCGGCGAAGGTGCCGATCAGCGACACCGGGACCGCAACCGCCGGGATCAGCGTCGCGCGCCCGGAGCGCAGGAACAGGAACACCACCAGGATCACCAGTGCTACCGAGATGATCAGCGACTGCTCCACCTCCTCCAGCGAGGCGCGGATGGTGGGAGAGCGATCCTGGGCGATCTGCAGATCGATGGCCGCCGGAATAGTCTCCTGCAGCTCCGGCAGACGGGCGCGGATGCTGTTCACCGTCTCAATAATGTTGGCTTCCGGCAGCTTGCGGATCATCAGCAAAATCGCCGGCTTAGCGTTGGTCATCCCGGCGTTGCGCACGTCCTGCACCGAATCGGTGACGCTCGCCACGTCGCTCAGGCGCACCGCCGCGCCGTTGTTGTAGTGGATGATTAAGGGCTGATATTCCGCCGCGGTTTTCAGCTCGTCGTTGGTCTGGATCTGCCAGCGATGGCTGCCGTCCTCCACCGACCCCTGGGGTTTACGCACGTTGGCGTTACTGATGGCGCTGCGCACGTCATCCAGCGAGACGCCCTGATTAAACAGCGCCTGCGGGTTCAGCCCCACGCGCACCGCGGGCAGGGAGCTGCCGCCGACGTCGACATCGCCCACGCCGTCGATCTGGGCGATGGTTTGCGCCAGCTGGGTGGAGGCGAAGTCGTACAGCTGCCCCTGGGAGTAGGTGTCCGAGGTGAGCGTCAGGATCATGATCGGCGCATCGGACGGGTTGGCTTTGCGGTAGGTCGGCCGGCTCGGCATTCCGCTCGGAAGCAGGCTTTGCGCGGCGTTGATCGCTGCCTGCACGTCGCGCGCTGCGCCGTTGATGTCGCGGTTAAAGTTAAATTCCAGAATGATGCGCGTGCTGCCGAGCGAGCTGCTGGAGGTCATCTCGTTGACCCCGGCAATGCGCCCCAGCGAGCGCTCCAGCGGCGTTGCCACCGACGAAGCCATGGTCTCCGGCGAGGCCCCGGGCAGCGAGGCGCTGACCATGATCACCGGGAAATCCACCTGCGGCAGCGGGGCCACCGGCAGCAGCCGGAAGCCGAGCACGCCGCAGAGAGTGATGGCCAGCGAAATCAAAATCGTCGCCACCGGGCGGTAAATGAAGAGGGCAAAAAACTTCACTTACGCCTCCTCTTCTTCACGTTTCGGGAAGCGGCTTTTGCTCCACAGCGCCAGGCGATCAAACAGCAGATAGATCACCGGGGTGGTGAACAGGGTTAAGACCTGGCTCACCAGCAGACCGCCGACCATGCCGATCCCTAACGGACGGCGCAGCTCCGCCCCGACTCCGGTGCTGAGCATCAGCGGCAGGGCACCGAGCAGGGCGGCGAGGGTGGTCATCAGGATCGGACGGAAACGCAGCAGGCAGGCCTGATAGATCGCCTCCCGCGGCGCCATACCCTGCTCGCGCTCGGCGGCGAGGGCAAAGTCGATCATCATGATGGCGTTCTTCTTGACGATACCGATCAGCAGGATGATGCCGATGATCGCAATCACGTCCAGCTCGCTGCCCGCCAGCATCAGCGCCAGCAGGGCCCCCACGCCCGCCGTCGGCAGGGTGGACAGAATGGTGATCGGGTGGATAAAGCTCTCGTACAGCACCCCCAGCACGATGTACATCGCTACCACCGCGGCGACAATCAGCCAGATAGTGCTCCCGAGCGCCGCCTGGAAGGCGAGCGTACTGCCCTGGAATTTGGTCTGGATGTCGGTCGGGAAGCTGAGGTTTTTCTCCGCGTCGGTGATCGCCTGCACCGCTTCGCCCAGCGAGTATTCATCCGGGACGTTAAACGAGATAGTGGTGGACGGGAACTGATCCAGATGGTTCACCGCCAGCGGGGTGTAGCGCTCCTCCACTTTGGCAATCGCGCTCAGGGGAACAATGCCGCCGCTGCTGCTGGTCAGGCGCACCGAATCGAGCGCCGCCAGCCCCGGCGTCTGCCGGGTGTCGTGCTCCAGCACCACCCGGTACTGGTTGGCCTGGGTGTAGATGGTGGAGATCAGGCGCTGGCCGAAAGCGTTGTACAGGGCGTTATCGACATCCGCCATGGAGATCCCCAGACGGCTGGCGCTGTCGCGGTCAACGTTGATGTACGCCGCCAGCCCTTTGTCCTGCCAGTCGCTGCTGACGTCGGAGAGCTGCGGCAGCTGCTGTAGTTCATCCACCAGCTGCGGTACCCAGGTGCTGAGGGCGTCGAGGCTGGTGGCCTGCAGAGTGAACTGATACTGGGTGCGGCTCACCGTGGTGTCGATGGTCAGATCCTGGGTCGGCTGCAGGTACAGCTCCACGCCCGGCACCTTCGCCACCGCGCTCTGCAGGCGTTCGATCACCGTGTTAACCCGGTCGTCGCGATCGTCCAGCGGCTTGAGGTTGATCTGCAGGCGGGCGCTGTTGAGCGACGGGTTGGTGCCATCGACGCCGACGAATGACGTGAGGCTCTCCACCGCCGGATCTTTCATGATCGCTTCCGAAACCGCCTGCTGGCGCTGGGCCATGCTGGCGAAGGAGACCGACTGCGGGGCCTGCAGGGTGCCCTGAATAATGCCGTTATCCTGGATCGGGAAGAAGCCTTTCGGGATCATCACCCACAGCAGCACGCTCAGAGCCAGGGTGCCCAGCGCCACGCCGAGGGTCGCCCAAGGGTGGTTGAGCACTTTTGCCAGCATGCGGCCGTAGGCGGCAATAATGCGCTCAAACATCCGCTCTGAGGCGCGGGAGAAGCGGTTCTGCTTGCGCAGAGACTCGTGGCTTAGCATGCGGGCACACATCATCGGCGTCAGGGTCAGGGAGACCACCGCCGAGATGAGGATCGCCACCGCCAGGGTCACGGCAAACTCGCGGAACAGGCGTCCGACGATATCGCCCATAAACAGCAGCGGGATCAGCACCGCAATCAGCGAGAAGGTGAGGGAGATAATGGTGAAGCCGATCTCGCCCGCCCCTTTCAGCGCCGCCGCCAGCGGTTTTTCGCCTTTTTCGATATAGCGGGAGATGTTCTCGATCACCACGATGGCGTCATCCACCACGAAGCCGGTGGCGATGGTCAGGGCCATCAGGGTCAGGTTGTTGATCGAGAAGTCGAGGAACACCATCACCGCGAAGGTGCCTACCAGCGACAGCGGCACCGCCACGGCGGGAATAATGGTCGCCGGAACGTTGCGCAGGAACAGGTAGATGATCATCACCACCAGCGCTATGGCCAGCATCAGCTCAAACTGGGTATCGCTGACCGAGGCGCGAATGTTGGTGGTGCGGTCCGACAGTACCTTGACGCTCACCGACTTCGGCAGGCTGTCGATAAGCGTTGGCAGCATGGTGCGAATGCTGTCGGCGGTATCGATGATGTTCGCCCCAGGCTGGCGCTGGACGTTCATCACGATTGCCTGCTGCTTGTTGGCCCACGCCCCGAGCCAGCTGTTTTCAGCCCCTTGCTCGACGGTCGCCACATCCCCTAAGCGGATCGCCGCCCCGTTCTGGTACGCGACAATCAGCTGACGATATTCGTCGGCGGACTGCATCTGGTCGTTGGCGGAAAGCGTCACCGCCCGGGTCGGGCCATCAAGGGAGCCTTTGGCCGAGTTGACGTTGGCGTTGCTGATGGCGGTGCGGATGGTCTCGCTGGTCAGCCCGAGAGAGGCGATCGCCTGGGCGTTCAGCTTCACGCGAACCGCCGGGCGCTGGCCGCCGGAGAGGGTCACCAGCCCGACGCCGGAGACTTGGGAAATCTTCTGCGCCACCCGGGTTTCTACCATGTCTTCGACCTGGGTCATCGGCATGGCGGAGGAGGTGACAGCGAGCGTCATGATCGGCGGATCCGCCGGGTTGACCTTGCTGTAGACCGGCGGGTTAGGCAGGTCGGACGGCAGCAGGTTGGTGGCGGCGTTAATGGCGGCCTGCACCTCCTGCTCGGCGACGTCCAGCGACAGGCTGAGCTGGAACTGCAGCGTCACCACCGACGCGCCGCCGGAACTCTGGGAGGACATCTGCTTCAGGCCCGACATCTGGCCAAACTGACGCTCCAGCGGGGCGGTGATCGCGGAAGTGACGACATCCGGGCTGGCGCCAGGATAGAGCGTCACTACCTGAATGGTGGGGTAATCCACTTCCGGCAGGGCAGAGACCGGCAGGAAGCGGTAGCCGATGATCCCCGCCAGCAGGATCGCCACCATCAGCAGGGTGGTGGCAACAGGGCGCAGGATAAACAGACGTGACGGCCCGCCTGTAGAGCTCGGGGGCATCACCTGCATCAGGCGTTCTCTCCCAGTTTTTTATGTTCGCGTTTTGTAGGTCCCGCAGGGGTGTCGGCGTGGGCTTCCACCACTTCCACTTTTGCCCCTTCGGTCAGACGGTCGATGCCGTCGGTCACCACGCGGTCGCCTGCCGACAGCCCGGCGGCAATCACCACGCTCTGGCTGTCCTGAATACCCGGTTTCACCAGGTGTTTGCTGACTTTGTTGTCGCTGTTCAGCACCCAGACGAAGTTGCCTTCGTTACCCATCTGCAGGGCCGCGGTCGGGATCACCACCGCGTTCTCTTCGGTGGCCACCAGCATCCGGGCGTTAACAAACTGGTTCGGGAACAGGGCATCGTCCTGATTGTTGAAGCGCGCTTTCAGCTTGATGGTGCCGGTGGTGGTGTCGATCTGGTTGTCGAGGCTCAGCAGGGTGCCGTCGCTCAGCTTCTGCTTGTTGGCCCGATCCCAGGCCTCCACCGTTAAGCTCTGACCGGCTTTCTGTGCCTGGATAACGGTGGCGATATCGCTCTCCGGCAGGGTAAACACCAGATCGATAGGGTGGGTCTGGGTAAGTACCACGATCCCGGTGGTATCTCCGCTGGAGATCTGGTTGCCGATATCTACCTGTTTTAAGCCCACGCGCCCGTCGATAGGGGCGGTGATGCGGCTCCAGTCGAGCTGGAGCTGCGCGCTGGCCACGGCGGCCTGATCCGCTTTGATGGTGCCGAGGCTTTCGCTGACCAGCGCCTGCTGGGCGTCAAGCTCCTGGCGGGAGACGAGGTTGGTTTTCACCAGCTGTTGATAACGGGCCAGATCGCGGCGGGCGTTGGCGAGGGTAGCGGTGTCTTTCGCCAGCTGCCCTTGTGCCTGAGCCAGCGCCACTTTGAACTGGCTGGGATCGACTTCGGCCAGCAGATCGCCGGCTTTCACCTGTTGCCCTTCCTGGAAGTGCAGGGCGATCAGCTGCCCGTCGACGCGGCTGCGCACGGTGACGGTGTTGGCGGCGGTAATGGTGCCGAGACCGGAAAGATAGCGCGGCACGGATTTACTGACCGCGGTCGCGGCCTGCACCGGGGCCAGCGGGCCGCTGCGCATTCCGTGGCGTCCACCACCGCCCGCCGGGCGCTGCGCCTGGCTGGTTGCACCGGCTGGAGCAGAAGCGTGTTGATGCCAGTACCACGCGGCGGCAAGGGCCACCACAATGATGCCAGCGGCGATTACCCAGCGGGATTTATTGCGGCCTTTCATCGTTATACGTACTCATCCTGAAACTGTGCGGAAAATAATACTAGTTTAGTGAGGTAATGGAGCAGAAAAATGGAGGAAATATGGAAGACTGTCTGGAATTGTCTGGATTATGGACGGCATTGCCGGGTGGCGGCTGCGCCTTACCCGGCCTACGGTTCGAGGGTTTTGCAGTTGTAGGCCGGGCAAGCGCAGCGCCGCCCGGCATTTGCACATTAGCTGAAAACGACCTGCGCCCAACGGGCCAGCCCGGCGGTGACGGAGCCGAAATCATCGCCCCCGGCAATCGGGATGCCCGGCAGCTGCTGCGCCAGCGCTTTTTTGATCAGCGGTGAACGGGCGCTACCGCCGGTCAAATAGATCACGTCCGGCTTTTCGTTGCCGTTATCCAGCGCCAGCTGCACCTGTTCCAGAATGCGCTGTAACGGCTGAGCAAGCGCCGCTTCCAGACCCTGCTGGCTGATGGCCGTCGCCAGCTCATCGCTGATAAACGGCAGCGTCACGGCGTGCTCTGCGGTTTCCGAAAGCGCAATTTTGCTCTCTTCGGCGCTGCGCACCATTCGGTAGCTCAGACGCTGACGCCACACTTTATGCAGCAGCGCCACTTTGTCGCCGTCCTGGGCGTCGCGCACCAGGTCGTTAAGGAAACGGCCGTTGGCAACACTGTAGAAATCGCTTTGCGCCGGCACGTCGTTGATCGCCACGGCGTTCCACCACGGCAGGATCGGCAGGGCGGTGCCTTTTTCGGTCTGGCCACCCATACCGAGCAGCGGCATCAGGCTCCGGAAGGCCAGGGCAATATCCAGATCGTTACCGCCGATACGACAGCCGCTGTGTCCCAGCAGGCTGGTTTCGCGATCCCGGCGCTGGTGCCACTGCGGGCCCATCAGCAGCAGCGAGCAGTCGGTGGTCCCGCCGCCGATATCGACGACCAGCACCCGTTTTTCACTACTCAGGGTTGCTTCGAAGTCCAGACCGGCGGCAACCGGTTCATACTGGAACACCACGTCGCGGAATCCGGCGCGCTGTGCGGCACGCTCGAGGATCCCCTGCGCCTGCTGGTTGGCCTCATCGCCCCCCAGCCCCTGGAAGTTGATCGGACGGCCAATCACCGCCTGGGTGATGTCGTCCGTCAACTGGGACTGCGCCTGCTGGCGAATGTGCAGCATCATGGCGCAGACCAGATCTTCAAACAGCGCCACCTGCTGCGGCTTCAGACCCGTGGCACCGAGGAAGGATTTCGGTGACTTAACGAAGTACACCTCCTCCGGATCCTCAATGTACTGACCCAGCGACGACAGGCCAAACTGTACGCTGCCGGGGGTCACGTCGATATCTTCGTCGCGGTTAAAGTTGACCGCGCGGCGCAGCAGCGCCTGGGTTTCCGTGCCGGTGGCCGGAACCTGGTGATGGCGGTACAGCCACTCGCTCACCGCCTCGCGGGTCGGTGCGCAGAGCATCGACGGCAGCAGCGTGCTGTTATTTTCCATTTTCAGCAGCTGCGGCTGCCCGTTTTGCATTACCGCTACCGAGCAGTTGGCGGTGCCATAGTCAAATCCGATAAACACGTCAGCGTCCCCATGCCATTGAGAAGGGGCGAGACTTTAGCGAAATGTCAGGCTGGCGACAACTGGAATATGAAAGCAAGGCGTAACCCGCCATCTCCGTTTATGCTGAGACAGAACAAAAAAAGGAGAGACGATGTTTACCCTGACCTGGCAGCCGCCCTATGACTGGCAATGGATGTTGAAATTTCTTGGCGATCGTGCGGTCGCCGGGATTGAAATCGTGACCCCCACCGATTACACCCGCAGCTTTGCCTGGCAGGGCCATCGGGGGCTGATCCACGTCACGCCACATCCCGGGGGCACGCTGGAGGTGTCGCTCAGCGACGGGCTGTTGCCGATTGCCGATCTCTGCCTGGCGCGGATCACCCGCCTGTTCGATCTGCACTGCGATCCGCAGCAGATTGCCGCTGCGCTCGGCACCCTCGGGGCCGCGCGGCCTGGCCTGCGCCTGCCGGGTTCGGTTGATACCTGGGAGCAGGGCGTGCGGGCGATCCTCGGCCAGCTGGTCAGCGTGGCGATGGCTGCGAAGCTGACCGCTAAGCTGGTGGCGCTCTGCGGCGAACCGCTGCCTGACGCGCCGGGCTATCGCTGTTTCCCGGCGCCTGCCGCGGTGGCGGGGGCCGATCCGCTGGCGCTGAAGGCGCTGGGTATGCCGCTTAAGCGCGCCGAATCGCTGATTCATCTCGCGCAGTCGGTGGTGGCGGGGGATTTCCCGTCGGAGGCCCCGGAGGATATCGACAGTGCGATAAAAGCCCTCCAGACCCGGCCGGGGATCGGCCGCTGGACGGCAAACTACTTTGCCCTGCGCGGCTGGCAGGCCAAAGATGTCTTTCTGGCGGATGATTATCTGATCAAGCAGCGCTTTGCCGGGATGACGCCGGCACAGATACGTCGCTATGCCGAACGCTGGCAGCCGTGGCGCTCGTACGCCCTGCTGCATATCTGGTATACCGACGGCTGGTCGCCGTCAGTTGATGCCGAAATAACTGGTGTTTAGCAGGAGTTCCAGCGGCTGCGGCTCGCCGATGGTGTTGCCGAAGATGTAGTCGATACCAATGCCGGAGAGGGTGTCCATCATAATCGGCTGATTGCTCGGCCCGGCAATGGTCTTGATCCCCAGGCGGCGGGCATGGCCCTGAATAATGGTCACCAGCATCTCATCCATCAGATTACCGTGAACGTTAATCACCAGCTCCGGATCGAGGAGCAGGTAATCGGCCATCTGCGCGCTCAGGTGGTTGAACACCTCCATATCGCGGCCCACGTGGCTCAGGATAATCTGGCATCCGGCCTGGCGCAGTTTATACAGGTTGTTGTGGGTATGCTCATCCTCCAGCGTCAGCACGCTGACGTGCACCACCAGGTGCAGCAGACGCGGCTGCAGCGGGCTGGCGCGCAGCATCTCCAGCAGTTCATCCACCAGCGTGGCGCTGGCAAGACCGGCCATCGACAGCGGCAGGGCGACCCCGGTGCCTTTGCTGGTCAGTGGCGTGGCGAAATTGCGGAAAAACTCTTGCAGAATACGCCGGTCCAGGGCGTGAACCAGCTCAGGCTCTGCCAGTCCAGCGCGGAAGGCCTGCTCTTCCAGCATCTCGCCGTCGTTGGTCCACAGGCGCAGGGCCAGCATCCAGAAAGCGCTGCTCTCAGGGATCCGCGGTGAGGCGACGCTGCGGGCAATCATCAACAGATGATTGTCCTTGATCATGTGCCACTGCTCGTCCAGAGAGATAGTGCCAGGCGCGTTGTGCATCCGTTCCTGCTGCGGTTCATACACCGTCACCACGCCGCGACCGTTGTTTTTCGAGGAGTAGCAGGCGATATCGGCCTGCGACATCACCTCTGAAGCCTGATTGTTGCGCTCGTCAATCTGGGTGATCCCGGCGCTGGCGCCGATCCGGTGCAGGCGGCCCTCCCACATAAAGTGGTATTCGTTGATAGCGTCAATAATGCGACCGGCAATGTAGCGTGCGCTTTCGGTATTACAATCCGGCAGCAGCAGGCCGAACTCATCCCCGCCGAGGCGCGCCAGCATGTCGGTGGAGCGCAGCATGCTCAGCATCAGCGACGACAGCTCCCGCAGCAGGGCATCCCCCGCCGCGTGGCCTGCGGTGTCGTTGACCGCCTTAAAGCGGTCAAGATCGATAAACACCAGCGCATGACGCTGACGGGTCTCCTGCACGGTATGTAACATCCGCTTGAGATAGGCCTCAAAGCTTACGCGGTTCGCCAGGTGGGTGAGGGCATCGTGTGAGGCGTTATAGCTCAGCTCACGCAGCATTTTGCGCGACTCGGTGACGTCCTGAATGACCAGCACCGAGCCGATGTTTTGCCCGTCGAGGGTGCTGAGCGGGGTAATGCTGTAGTGGATGTCGTAGCTGCCGCCGTTACGGCTGTGCAGCACCACGTCCTGTTCGATGTCGGTCCGGGACATATCCCCGCTGTGAATATTCTCCATCAGCGGGCCGTTATCGCCGAAGGTGATATGCAGCACCGAGAGGATCGGTTGCCCCAGCGCATCCTGCTGCAGCCAGCCGCTCATTTTCTCCGCCACCGGGTTCATAAAGGTGACGTTCATATTCACGTCGGTACAGAGCACCGCTTCACCGATGGAGTCGAGGGTAATATGCAGACGCTCTTTTTCCTGGAACAGCGCCTCGTTCAGCTCCTTGACCTCGGTCATGTCCATATTGATGCCGAGCAGACGCTCCACTTCACCCTGTTTATTCAGCACCCGGTTCGCCAGGGCGCGGATATGGCGAATGCCGTCTTTCACCCGGATACGGAACTCCAGCTTGAACGGAACGCGCGCCGCCAGCGAATCACGTACCACCTGTTCCGCCTGGGCACGATCTTCCGGCAGCATGCACTCGTGCCACAGCTGCCAGGTAGGTTTGACGTGGGCGGGTACTTCGTACAGCTCGAACATACGTTTGTCCCAGCTGATGACGTTAGGTTTGACGTCCCACTCCCAGATGCCGATACCGCCCGCTTCGTTGGCCAGGGTAATACGCTCCATCAGGCGCTTATTGACCCATTCGGTATGCTTGAGATCGTTAATGTCTTCGATCTGGGCGATAAAGTAGAGCGGCGTACCGTCGGCATGGCGCACCAGCGACACCGCCAGCAGCGCCCAGACCACCTCACCGTTACGGGTGTAGTAGCGTTTCTCCTGTGAATAGCTGTTGATTTCGCCCTTTAACAGCTGGTCCAGCTGTTCCAGATCGCTTTCCAGATCTTCCGGCCAGGTTAACTGCTGGAAGTTAAGGGAACGCAGCTCTGACTGGCTGTAGCCGAGGAACTGACACAGCGCCTTGTTGGCCTGCAGCCACTGCCCGTCGGTGCTCACCAGCGCCATGCCGATGACGGAATACTCCATCGCATTACGGAAGCGCTCTTCGCTCTCGGTAATGTGCTTACGCTCGGCGCGAAACGCGTACATCACCATGGTCATAATGTTAGCGGGCAGGAGCATCATCAGGAACGGCAGCCAGGGGGCGTTGATCATCGCGCTGGCATATTGCGTCGCCAGCGGGGTGGGATTTTTGGCGATCATCAACGACACCATCATCACCGTGACGAGGAAGACCAGGAAGGCCTCCAGGCGCGGCAGACGCACGGCGCTCCACATCAACAGAACAATAATGGCCGTAAACGGCCACGGCAGAAACTGCAGGGAGATCCAGCTCAGAACCAGCGTTACCACCATGGTTAGCAGGGTTTCAAGCAGTAACCGGGGATTGCGATGACGCAGGAGATAGTGTGGTTTAAACAGCAGGCCTAAAGGCACCAGCGCCAGCGACCCGATAGACTCCGACAGCACCCAGATCATAAAACTGCGCAGCGGCTCGTCGCTCGGCACCAGCAGATACATCAGCACGCCGCCGAGCAGGGGAGGGAGCACGGCGCTTCCGATCGCCAGACGGATCCAATCGCCCAGATTTTGCAGTGGATTGTAGCTGGGGAGCAGTTTACGCAGCAGCAGGGCCCCGACGAAGGCCTCTGTGATGTTGATGCCGGCGAACCAGAGGTTGAGCGACTCCCAGGAGAAGATCAGCCCGGAGGCACAGATGTTACCGAGGGTGCAGGCGAGGGCGATGCCGGGCCACATCTTCCCGGCGTGGCGGTAAAACGCCACCATCATTATGGAGGTCGGGAACCATAAAGGTGCCAGAAATGTTCCGAAACGCGTTAGTTCGAGCGAGAACAGAGTGAAGATGAAGGTAACCAGACCAAGACTGACAAGCCGTAGTAAAGGATGTGGCGTAGTTACCAAAACGCGCTGGTATTTTTTATTCATTACCGCTTTATCCGAAGACGCCATGCCGCCAGGAGCCAACTCCGGACGAGTTCATTTCTAATGTGAATCATGCTAGTACAAACAATTTACAATTAATATGGTATGCGCTCATAATTTGACATCACAGGGTTATTAAATACTTATCCTGCAGAAATTTCATCTTTGGCGCTGGAAAAGTAAGCGGGAAAATTTATATCAGGGACGATCCGCCCAGACTTTGAAGGCGTCTCGCATAACATTTCTATTCGACTGGTATCAGGCCCGTGAAATCCCTATAATTGCCGCGTTTGACGCTCAGGCGTCGTCCTTCCTTACATCCAGGTTACTCAGGTCGCAAAATTTATGACTGATAAGTCTCATCAGTGCGTCATTATAGGCATCGCCGGCGCATCGGCTTCAGGTAAAAGTCTCATTGCCAGTACGCTTTACCGTGAATTACGTGAACAGGTCGGTGATGAGCACATCGGTGTCATTCCAGAAGACAGCTACTACAAAGATCAAAGCCATCTGTCGATGGAAGAACGTGTTAAGACCAATTATGACCATCCCAGCGCGATGGATCACAGTCTGTTATTCCAGCACCTTCAGGCCCTGAAGAACGGCACCGCCATTGAGCTGCCGGTTTATAGCTATGTTGAACACACCCGTCTGCAGGAAACCGTTCGCATTGCCCCGAAAAAGGTCATTATCCTCGAAGGGATCCTGCTACTCACCGACGCCCGTCTGCGCGAGTCGATGAATTTCTCCATTTTTGTCGATACCCCGCTGGATATCTGCCTGATGCGCCGCATCAAACGTGACGTGAACGAACGCGGCCGCTCCATGGACTCGGTCATGGCACAGTACCAGAAAACGGTACGTCCAATGTTCCTGCAGTTCATCGAGCCTTCCAAGCAGTATGCCGATATCATCGTGCCGCGCGGGGGTAAAAACCGCATTGCCATTGATATTCTGAAAGCGAAAATCAGCCAGTTTTTTGAATAACACCCGCGAATTGTGTAACGTTCAAAGATAATCGGGTTCGCCCTCCGGCTTTGCTGGCCTGAGGGCGCGATGCACGAAAGGAGAAAGTGGCATGCGTCTTTGTGACCGAGATATTGAAGCCTGGCTGGACGAAGGCCGTCTGACCATCACCCCGCGCCCGCCGGTCGAGCGGATTAACGGCGTTACCGTCGACGTGCGTCTGGGGAATAAGTTTCGTACCTTCAGCGGTCATACCGCGCCCTTTATCGACCTCAGCGGGCCGAAAGATGAAGTCAGTGCGGCACTCGATCGGGTAATGAGCGATGAAATCGTGCTGGCCGACGGCGACGCCTTTTACCTGCACCCGGGTGAACTGGCGCTGGCGGTCACCTTTGAGTCAATCACCCTGCCGGCGGATCTGGTGGGCTGGCTCGACGGGCGCTCCTCTCTGGCGCGCCTGGGGCTGATGGTGCACGTCACCGCGCACCGTATCGATCCAGGCTGGTCCGGACGGATCGTGCTGGAGTTTTTCAACGCGGGTAAACTGCCGCTGGCGCTGCGCCCGGGCATGATGATCGGTGCGTTGAGTTTTGAGCCGTTAACCGGCCCGGCGGCACGTCCGTATAATGCCCGCCAGGATGCAAAATATCGCGACCAGCAGGGTGCGGTCGCCAGTCGTATTGATAAAGACTGAGCTTAAATCCTGTCCATTGAGGAAGCCATGAGAAGAGTTCTGACAACGCTGATGATTTTGCTGGTGGTGCTGGTTGCGGGCCTGTCAGCGTTGGTTCTGCTGGTCAATCCCAATGACTTTCGCGCCTACATGGTGCGTCAGGTCGAGGCCCGCAGCGGTTACGCTCTGAAGCTGGAGGGTCCGCTGCGCTGGCACGTCTGGCCGCAGCTCAGCATTCTGTCCGGGCGCATGTCGCTCACCGCTCCGGGGGCATCTGTGCCGCTGGTGGCCGCCGACAATATGCGCCTCGACGTGGCGTTGATGCCGCTGTTTTCGCATCAGCTGCAGGTCAATCAGGTGATGCTCAAAGGGGCGGTGATCCAGCTGACCCCGCAGTCAGAAGCGGTACGTAACGCCGATGCGCCGGTGGCCCCGCGTGAAAACACGCTCCCGGATAAAGCAGACGATACCGGCTGGTCATTCGATATTGGTCGCCTGAAGGTGGCAGACAGCCTGCTGGTATTCCAGCATGAGGGAGCCGAGCAGGTCACGGTGCGCAATATCAACCTGCAGATGGAGCAGGATGAACACCACAAAGGCAAGATCGACTTCAGCGGTCGCGTTAACCGCAACCAGCGCGATCTGACCCTCTCTCTCGCGGCAAATGTGAATGCCTCTGACTATCCGCACCTGCTCAGCGCCGATATCCAGCAGCTGAGCTGGCAACTGACCGGCGTCGATCTGCCTTCGCAGGGCATCAGCGGGCAGGGCACGTTGCAGGCATTGTGGCGTGAAGAGCAGAAGCAGCTCGAGCTCAACCAGCTCAAATTACAGGCCAATGACAGCGCCATGACCGGCCAGGCCAGCGTGATCCTTGGCACTGAACCGCAGTGGAACATGAACCTGCAGTTCGACACGCTCAATCTGGAAAACCTGCTCCCGGCGCAGGCCGCCGCAGCCGCCAACAGCGACGCGGTGCAGCAGGGGCAAACTCAGGCCAAACTGCAGCGCCCGGTGATCTCCTCCAATCTGGAGCAGCCCGACTACAACGGCCTGCGCGGTTTTAGCGCCGATATTCTGCTGAAAGCCAACGCCGTCCACTGGCGGGGGATGGACTTCACCCAGGTCACCAGCCAGATGTCCAACAAAAACGGCCTTCTGACCATTGCTGAGCTGAACGGTAAGATGGGGGAGGGCAATATCTCCTTACCCGGCACGCTCGATGTGCGTAAAGCTATCGCCCGGTCATCTTTCCAGCCGCGTCTGGATAACATTGAGATCGGCACTATCCTGAAGGCCTTTAACTACCCGATTTCGCTGACCGGCCGCCTGACCATGGCGGGTGATTTCTCGGGCAGCAAGATTGACGCCGACGCCTTCCGTCACCACTGGCAGGGCCAGGCCCATCTGGAGATGCAGAATACCCGGATGGAAGGGCTGAACTTCCAGCAGCTGGTACAGCAGGCGGTCGAGCGCAGTAGCAATGTGAAGGTGAAAGAGAACGTTGATAACGCGACCCGGCTGGACAGCTTTGTCACCGATCTGAGCCTCGACGAGGGGCAGGTGACGCTGGACGATATGCAGGGCGAGTCGCCGATGCTGACGCTCGAAGGGAACGGCACCCTGGATCTGATCAAGGAGACGGCTGACACCCGCTTCAAAATCCGCGTACTTGAAGGCTGGCTGGGTGAAAGTAAGCTGATCGATTTCCTGAAAACGACGCCGATCCCGCTGAACGTCTACGGCAACTGGCAGGCGCTGAACTACAGCCTGCAGGTGGATCAACTGCTGCGTAAACATCTTCAGGATGAGGCGAAACGTCGCCTGAGCGGCTGGGCCGAGAAGAATAAAGATTCGCAGAACGGCAAAGACGTGAAGAAGTTACTGGAGAAGCTTCAGTAAGCGCTATTTCCCCTCACCCTAACCCTCTCCCCAGAGGGGAGAGGGAACAGTCTGGTGCGGTCTTATAGACTGAACTCGATCGTGTTTTCTCCCTCTCCCCTATGGGGAGAGGGCGGGGTGAGGGGAACGCATCACACCTCGTAATCCACATCATCCTGCGTAATTAGCGGGATCAGCTGCACCTTCTGCACCCGGTGGTTTTCCACCTCCAGGGTTTTCAGCGCATAATCCCCCACCTGAACCTCTTCACCCGGCTGCGGTATCCGCTGCAGATACTCCATCAACAGACCGGCAATGGTGTGGTATTCACGCTTATCGTCCAGCGGCAGCGGTACGTACTGGACCAGATCTTCCAGCGGCATATGGCCGTTGGCGGTCCAGCTGCCGTCGGCATTTTTCTGAATATCGTGCCGGGCGTCGATCTCTTCCACTTCGTTCGGCAGATTACCGGCGATGGTCTCCATCACGTCGCTGAGCGTCACAATCCCTTCTACGGAACCAAACTCGTCCACCACGAAGGCAAAGTGGGTGCGCGCATTGCGGAACTGCTCCAGCGCCTGCAGCAGCGGTAGCACTTCCGGAAACACCAGCGGCTGGCGGATCAGCACCCGCAGGTTAAGCGGCTCGCCGCGCAGCTGCTGATTGAGCAGGTCGATGACATGCACTACCCCCAGCAGCTCCTCCTCCTGCTCCCCGCCGGTGACCACGATGCGGGTGTGCTGGTTTTTATCCAGCAGCGCACGAATGCTGCTCTCCGGCGTGTTCAGGTCGATATGCTCAATATCGTGGCGCGAGGTCATGATGCTGCTGACGGAGCGCTGGTTAAGGTGCAGTACCCGCTCAATCATCCGCCGCTCCTGCGGGGCAAAGATGGGGCTGTCGTCGTGGTCGGCCAGCAGCGAGGCGGCCTGTGCATCCAGTTCGGCATCCTCTTTTTTACCGCTCAGCAGACGGATAACCGTGTCCGCAGTGCGCTGGCGCAGCGTCTGATTGGCAGAGAGGAAACGGCGGCGGTTGAAGATCGCCAGCTGATTCAGGGCTTCGATAATCACCGAGAAACCGATCGCGGCATACAGATAGCCTTTCGGAATATGGAAGCCAAAACCGTCTGCCACCAGGCTAAAGCCGATCATCAGCAGGAAGCTCAGGCATAAAATCACGATCGTCGGGTGATCGTTAACAAAGCGGGTGAGCGCCTTGCTGGCCATCACCATCAGCGCTATGGCGATTATCACTGCGGCCATCATCACCGCCAGGTGATCGACCATCCCCACGGCGGTGATCACCGAGTCCAGCGAGAATACGGCGTCCAGCACCACGATTTGCGCTACCACCGCCCAGAATTTTGCTCCTCGCCGCTGGGTGGGGTTTTCGTTGTCCTTGCCTTCCAGCCTTTCGTTGAGTTCGACGGTGGCTTTGAAAATCAGGAAAAAACCACCGAACAGCATGATCAGATCGCGGGCGCTAAAGCCAAAACCGTGGACGGTAAACAGCGGGCGGGTGAGCGTCACCAGCCAGGAGATAGAGGCCAACAGCAGCAGGCGCATCACCATCGCCATTAACAGGCCGGTGACGCGGGCGCGGTCGCGCTGAGCAGGGGGCAGTTTTTCGGCGAGAATAGCGATAAAGACCAGGTTATCGATACCGAGTACAAGTTCCAGTACCACCAGGGTGACCAGTCCGGCCCATATTGATGGATCTGCTATCCATTCCATAGTGTGAGTAATACCTTTCGTTATATGACAATTGTCACATTTCGATCATGGATACTGCGCCTCAAAAATGCAATGCCAGCCGGGCATTTATCTGCACAGATTTTCCTGAATCATGGGTAAATAAACCCTGCATACTGTGGGTTAATATTGTGAATAGTCTGTATTCTCGCAAAATAAGAAATATCGCAGGTAGAAGGGTCCTCTTTAATAAAGTCAATATAAAGCTATTCCTAAAAACGCAGAAATGTCGGCGTTAATACTAATCTTAAAAGCCACGCCTTTGCTGATGTTTCCTTGCCTGCTATTCCGTTAGCTGCAACAATTCTTTCAGCATTAAATGGCGCTGTCTTTTTGATGCTATTTCTTTATCGGTTTAATGACGTGAAAAACTTATATCGGGTTCGGAATTATCCTGCCTTTTATATTTTCCGTTATGCCATGTCAAAGAGGGTGTTTGCTCATAACTTACTGTTTAAACAGTAGATTGGTAACTGAAAGCCAAGGGCGGTAGCGTGCCTGAAAGCGTGTTAATCAGCCTCGATTATTCTGTCAATAGTCTGAATGCAAATAAGCCTCTTTTAGGACTGATGCCAGTTATATTTCACTTTTATTGACTGCATGCTAAAAGTAATACGCCTTCGCGCTTATTTAAATGCACAGGATAATTACTCTTCCATAGTGATAAATAATCAATGATGAAATCCAAAATGAAATTGATGCCATTATTGGTGTCTGTGACCTTGATGAGTGGTTGTACGGTCTTTCCCGGCAGCAATATGTCAGCATCGGGTAAGGATGTGATTAAACAGCAGGATGCTGATTTTGATATCAACCGCATGGTTAATGTTTATCCAATGACCCCGCAGCTGGTTGAACAATTACGCCCTCGCCCGGTTGTGGCGCGACCTAACGACAGCCTCGACCAGGAGATCGCCAACTACCAGTACCGCGTAGGGCCTGGGGATGTCATTAACGTCACCGTCTGGGATCATCCGGAGTTGACCACCCCCGCCGGGCAGTATCGTAGCTCAAGCGATGCCGGTAACTGGGTTCAGCCGGATGGCACCATGTTCTATCCCTATGTTGGCAAAATCCGTGTTGCCGGCAAAACGCTTTCCCAGATCCGTAGTGATATTACCGGCCGTTTAGCGCAGTACATCGCTGACCCGCAGGTGGACGTTAATATCGCCGCATTCCGTTCGCAAAAAGCCTATGTCTCCGGCCAGGTGAATAAATCCGGCCAGCAGCCGATCACCAACGTGCCGCTGACGGTGCTTGATGCCATCAACGCCGCGGGCGGGCTCACCGATGGCGCCGACTGGCGCAATGCGGTGCTGACCCATAAAGGCAAAGAGGAGCGTATCTCCCTGCAGGCGCTGATGCAGAACGGCGATCTGAGCCAGAACCGTCTGCTCTATCCGAGCGACATCCTGTTTGTGCCGCGCAATGACGACCTGAAAGTGTTCGTGATGGGTGAAGTGAAGAAACAGAGCACCCTCAAGATGGACTTCAGCGGTATGACCCTGACCGAAGCGCTGGGCACCGCGGAAGGGCTGGATATGAGCACTTCCGATGCCAGCGGTATCTTCGTGATCCGTCCGATTACAGGAAATGGTGGGAAGGGCAAGATTGCCAACGTCTACCAGCTGGATATGTCTGATGCCACCTCGCTGGTGATGGCAACCGGGTTCCGCCTCCAGCCGTATGACGTGGTTTACGTCACCACCGCGCCGATAACGCGCTGGAACCGTGTGATGAACCAGCTGATGCCGACCATCAACAATATCCATACCATGAGCGACACGGTACATCAGTACCACAACTGGTGATAACGATGTTTAACAAAATTCTGGTGGTTTGTGTGGGGAACATCTGCCGTTCCCCTACCGCTGAGCGGCTTTTGAAACAGTACCAGCCACAGCTGACCGTCGCGTCAGCCGGGCTGGGCGCGCTGGTCGGCAAAGGGGCCGATGAGCGCGCAAGTCAGGTTGCGGCAGAGCATCAGCTTTCGCTCGACGGGCATTGCGCCCGTCAGGTGACAGCCAGCCTGTGCCGGGACTACGACCTGATCCTCGCCATGGAAAAACGCCACATCCACGCCCTGTGCGATATCGCACCGGAGATGCGCGGCAAGGTGATGCTCTTTGGTCACTGGGACAACGAGCGTGAGATCCCCGATCCGTATCGCAAAAGTCATGAAGCGTTTGAGGCGGTTTACACCTTACTCGACCAGTCTGCCCGCCAGTGGGCACAGGCACTGAACGTTCAGCAGGGATAATAATGACAGCAAACGTAAAACCTTCTTCCTCCGCGAGTGCGGGCAGTGATGAGATTGATCTTGGTCGCCTGATCGGCACCGTAGTAGAGGCGCGCTGGTGGGTGATAGGGATCACCGCGGTGTTTGCCGTGGCGGCGGTGATTTATACCTTCTTTGCCACCCCGATCTACAGCGCCGATGCGCTGGTGCAAATTGAGCAGAACAGCGGCAGTTCGCTGGTGCAGGACATTGGTTCGGCGCTGGCGAACAAGCCGCCCGCCTCGCAGGCGGAAATTGAGCTGATCCAGTCCCGCCTGGTGCTGGGTAAAACCGTGGACGATCTGGATCTCGATATCGGCGTCAGCAAAAACACCTTCCCGGTGTTTGGTGCTGGCTGGGATCGCCTGATGGGCCGTCAGAACGACACCGTCAAGGTGACCACCTTTACGCTGCCTGCCGGGGGGGCCAGCCAGGTCTTTACCCTCGAGGTGCTGGGTAAAGATCAGTATCAGCTCACCAGCGACGCCGGGTTCAGCGCCCGCGGCAAGGTGGGTGAGATGCTGACCAAAGACGGCGTGAGCATGATGGTGAGTGACATTCATGCCCAGAGCGGCAGCGAGTTCACCGTCAGCAAGTTCTCGATGCTGGGGATGATCAACAACCTGCAGGGCAATCTGACGGTCACCGAAACCGGCAAAGACACCGGGGTGCTGAGTCTGACCTTTACCGGGGAAGATAAGGATAAGATCCGCGACATTCTCAACAGCATCACCCGCAACTACCAGGCGCAGAACGTGAAGCGCAAGTCGGAAGAGGCGTCAAAAAGCCTCGACTTCCTTGCCAAACAGCTCCCGGAAGTGCGCGCACATCTGGATGAAGCCGAGAACAAGCTCAACGCCTTCCGCCAGGATAAAGATTCCGTTGACCTGCCGCTGGAAGCGAAGTCGGTGCTGGATTCGATGGTCAACATCGACGCCCAGCTCAATGAGCTGACCTTTAAAGAGGCGGAAATTTCCAAGCTCTACACCAAACGTCACCCTGCCTACCGCACGCTGCTGGAAAAACGCCAGACCCTGGAAGAGGAAAAGGCGAAGCTCAATGGCCGCGTTACCGCGATGCCTAAAACCCAGCAGGAGATCCTTCGTCTGACCCGCGACGTGGAGTCCGGCCAGCAGGTCTATATGCAGCTGCTGAACAAACAGCAGGAGCTGAAGATCACCGAAGCGAGCACCGTCGGCGACGTGCGGATTGTCGATCCGGCTATCACCCAGCCCGGCGTGCTGAAGCCGAAGAAGGCGCTGATTATTCTCGGCAGCATCATTCTCGGCCTGATGCTCTCCATCGTTGGCGTGCTGCTGCGCTCCCTGTTTAACCGTGGGATCGAAAGCCCGCAGGTGCTGGAAGAGCACGGCATCAACGTCTACGCCAGCATCCCGCTATCGGAGTGGCAGAAGTCCCGTGACAGCGTCAAAACCACCAACGGGGTTAAACGCTACAAACAGAGCCAGCTGCTGGCGGTGGGCAACCCAACGGATCTGGCCATCGAAGCCATTCGTAGCCTGCGCACCAGCCTGCACTTCGCCATGATGCAGGCCAGCAACAACGTGCTGATGCTCTCCGGGGTTAGCCCGTCCATCGGGAAAACCTTCGTCTGCGCCAACCTCGCAGCGGTGGTGAGCCAGACCAACAAGCGCGTGCTGCTGATCGACTGCGATATGCGTAAGGGCTACACCCATGAACTGCTGGGCACCAACAACGTCAACGGTCTCTCGGAGATCCTACTCGGCAAGGGCGATATCACCCAGTGCGCGAAACCGACCTCCATTCCTGGCTTTGACCTCGTTACTCGCGGGCAGGTGCCGCCGAACCCATCGGAACTGCTGATGAGCGAGCGCTTCACCCAGCTGGTGAAGTGGGCCAGCGAGAATTATGACCTGGTGATCATCGATACCCCGCCAATCCTCGCGGTCACCGATGCGGCCATTGTGGGTCGCCACGCGGGCACCACCCTGATGGTGGCGCGTTATGCGGTGAACACCCTGAAAGAGGTCGAGACCAGCCTTAGCCGCTTTGAGCAGAACGGCATTCCGGTGAAAGGGGTGATCCTCAACTCCATCTTCCGCCGCGCCACCGGGTATCAGGATTACGGGTATTACGAGTACGAATATAAGTCGGACAGCAAGTAATGAGCCATTCGGGGAATACCATGACAACACGCCCTTTGATTTCTATTTATATGCCGACATGGAACCGTCAGCAGCTGGCGATCCGTGCGATAAAGTCGGTATTGCGTCAGGATTATGACCACTGGGAGCTGATCATCGTCGATGACTGCTCCTCCTCCTGGGAACAGCTGCAGCAGTTTGTCACTGACCTCAACGATCCGCGCGTGGTCTATACCCACAACGCCATCAACTCCGGCGCCTGTGCGGTACGCAATCAGGCGATCCTGCAGGCTAACGGCCAGTACCTGACCGGTATTGACGACGACGACGAGTGGACGCCGAACCGGCTCTCGACCTTCCTGGCACATCAGCATCATCTGGTGACCCATGCGTTCCTGTATGCCAACGACTATGTCTGCGAAGGGGAGGTCTACTCCCAGCCCGCCAGCCTGCCGCTCTACCCGAAATCGCCGTACTCGCGCCAGCTGTTCTACAAGCGCAACATCATCGGCAATCAGGTCTTTACCTGGGCGTGGCGCTTCAAGGAGTGCCTGTTCGATACCGAGCTGAAGGCCGCCCAGGATTACGACATCTTCCTGCGGATGGTGATGGAGTATGGCGAGCCGTGGAAGGTGGAGGAGGCAACGCAGATCCTGCACATCAATCACGGCGAGATGCAGATCACCTCCTCGCCGAAAAAGTTCTCCGGCTACTTCCACTTCTACCGTAAGCACCGGGACAAGTTCGATCGCGCCAGCCGCAAGTATCAGCTGTTTACCCTGTATCAGATCCGCAACAAGCGCATGAACTGGCGCACGTTGCTGACGCTGATCTCGGTGCGTAACGGCAAGCGTCTGGCTGATGGGCTGCGGGGGAAATAATGGTGCTGGAAGATTGTCGCGCAAACAGCTGGAGCCTGCGCCCCTGCTGCATGGTGCTGGCCTACCGGGTGGCCCATTTCTGCTCCGTCTGGCGCAAAAAGAACGTCCTCAACAACCTGTGGGCGGCCCCGGTGCTGGTGCTCTACCGCATCATCACCGAGTGCTTCTTCGGCTATGAAATCCAGGCCGCAGCCACCATCGGCCGGCGCTTTACCATTCACCACGGTTATGCCGTGGTGATCAATAAGTTCGTGGTCGCCGGGGACGATTTTACCATCCGCCACGGCGTAACCCTTGGCAACCGCGGCCCGGACAGCCTGGCCTGCCCGGTGATTGGCAATAACGTTGAGCTGGGCGCCAACGTGGTGATGATCGGTGATATCACCGTGGGCAATAACGTCACCGTGGGAGCAGGGAGCGTGGTGCTTGACAGCATCCCGGACAACGCGCTGGTGGTGGGCGAGAAGGCCCGGGTGAAGGTGATCAAATGAATATTCTGCAATTTAACGTGCGTCTCGCCGAGGGCGGGGCGGCAGGGGTGGCGCTGGATCTGCACCAGCGCGCGCTGCAAAAAGGACTTCAGTCGCGCTTTATCTACGGCTACGGCAAGGGCGGCAAGAAGAGCGTCAGCCACGACCGCTACCCGCAGGTGGTGAAACACACCCCGCGGCTGACCTCGGTGGCGAATATTGCGCTGTTCCGCCTGTTTAACCGCGATCTGTTTGGCAACCTTAACAATCTGTATCGCACCGTGACCCGCACCGCGGGCCCGGTGGTGCTGCATTTCCACGTTCTGCACAGCTACTGGCTGAAGCTGGAGGAGGTAGTCGCCTTCTGTGAGAAAGTGCAGGCGCACAAGCCCGATACCACCTTCGTCTGGACCCTGCACGATCACTGGAGCGTTACCGGCCGCTGCGCCTTTACCGACGGCTGCGAAGGCTGGAAAGACAATTGCCAGAAGTGCCCGACGCTTGACAACTATCCCCCGGTGAAGGTGGATCGCGCCCATCAGCTGGTGGCGGGTAAACGTCAGCTATTTCGCGACATGCTGGCGCTCGGGTGCCAGTTTATCTCTCCCAGCCAGCACGTGGCCGACGCCTTTAACAGCCTGTACGGGGCAGGGCGCTGCCGGATCATCAACAACGGTATCGACGTGGCGACCGAAGCCATTCTGGCCGAGCTGACGCCGGTGGCCGTCACGCCGGGTAAACCGAAAATCGCGGTGGTGGCTCACGACCTGCGATACGACGGCAAAACCAACCAGCAGCTGGTGCGTCAGATCATGGCCCTCGGCGATAAGATCGAGCTGCACACCTTCGGTAAGTTTTCGCCCTTTGACGGCGCCAACGTGGTTAACCACGGCTTCGAAACCGACAAGCGCAAGCTGATGAGTGCCCTGAACGGCATGGATGCGCTGGTGTTCAGCTCAAGAGTTGATAACTACCCGCTGATCCTGTGCGAAGCGCTCTCCATCGGGGTGCCGGTGATCGCCACCCACAGCGACGCCGCCCGGGAAGTGCTGGAGAAATCGGGGGGTAAAACCTTCACCGAAAACGAGGTGCTGCCGCTGGTGCAGCTGTCGAAGGCGGAGATTGCGCAGGCCGTTTTTGGCACTGACCTGGAATCGTTCCGCACCCGCAGCCGCCAGGCCTACAGTGGACAACAGATGCTGGAGGAGTATGTCTCGTTCTATCAGAATCTGTAGCTATCTGCTGCTGCCGCTGATCTACCTGCTGGTCAATGTCAAAATTGCCCAGCTGGGTGAGAGCTTCCCCATCACCATCGTGACCTTTTTACCGCTGCTGCTGTTACTGTTCGTCGACAAGATCAGCGTGAAGAAGCTGATGATTGCGCTGGGGCTGGGGGTGGGGCTGACGGCCTTTAACTACATCTTTGGCCAGTCGCTGGATGCCAGCAAATATGTCACCTCCACCATGCTGTTTGTCTATATCGTGATCATTATCGGTATGGTGTGGAGTATTCGTTTTAAAACCATCTCGCCGCACAATTATCGGAAGATCCTCAGGTTCTTTTATCTGGTGATCGGCATCATTGTTATGATAGCGGCTCTGGAGATGGCGCAAATTATTTTGACAGGCGGCAGTAGCCTGATGGAAATAATTTCGAAATATCTTATTTACAGTAATAGCTATGTGCTGAATTTCATTAAATTTGGCGGCAAGCGTACCACGGCACTCTATTTCGAACCGGCATTCTTCGCTCTGGCGTTAATCTCAATTTGGCTCAGCATCAAACAGTTTGGTATCAAAACGCCCAAGAGCGATGCTATGATTCTTGCAGGAATAGTCCTGTCTGGATCGTTCTCGGGGGTAATGACCTTTATTCTGTTTTACCTTCTGGAGTGGGCGTTCCAGTATCTGAATAAAGAGGCGATCAAGAAAAAGTTACCTTTAGCGATCATTTCATTGTCCGTATTTTTAGTGGGGGTAGTATTTGCCTTCCCGTATATTTCGGAGCGTCTGGGTGATTTAGGGACTGAAGGGTCGTCATCCTATTACCGTATTATCGGTCCGCTGGTGATGGTGGGTTACTCTTTAACCCATATTGACGGCGTAGTCAGATTCGGCTCACTTTATGAATATGTCGCATCATTCGGAATCTTTAACGGTGCGGACGTCGGGAAAACCATAGACAATGGTTTGTATCTGCTGATTATTTATTTTTCGTGGTTCGCAGTGTTATTAACGGCGTGGTATCTGACCAAAGTTTTCAAAATGACGATCAGCGCTTTTGGTGATAATCAGAATTTTCGCGTACAGCTTTATCTTTTTACGCCTGTGTCGCTGTTCTTTACCGGGTCAATATTTAGCCCGGAGTACGCATTCTTAATTGTTTGCCCGTTTATTTTGCGCAAGGCGCTTAATATTACGCATTCATAACGAGGTGGTTTATGTTACTCAGCGTTATTACTGTTGCCTTTCGTAACCTTGACGGCGTGGTAAAAACCTGGCGGTCGCTGCGCAATCTGGCCCGCGATCCCAGCCTCAGCTTTGAATGGATTGTGGTGGATGGCGGCTCGAACGACGGTACGGCAGAATTTCTCGAAAAACTGAACGGTGAGTTCAACTTACGCTACGTCAGCGAGAAGGACCGCGGCATTTACGATGCGATGAATAAAGGCATCGATATGGCCCAGGGGCGCTACGCCATTTTCCTGAACTCCGGCGATATTTTTCATGACGATGTGGCGCAGTTTGTGCGCCAGCTCGGCAAAGTGCAGGGTAACGCCATGGTAATGGGCGACGCCTTACTCGATTTTGGTGACGGCAATAAAGTGCGCCGGGCGGCGAAACCGGGCTGGTATATTTATCACAGCCTGCCGGCCAGCCATCAGGCGATCTTCTTTCCCTTAAGTGGATTAAAAACGTACCCGTACGATCTGCAGTATCGCGTTTCGTCGGATTACGCCCTGACCGCCAGAATGTATAAAGCCGGTTATCCGTTTAAACGTCTGCCGGGCCTGGTCTCTGAATTTTCGATGGGCGGGGTGTCAACCTCGAATAATCTTGAATTATGTCAGGACGCCAAAAAAGTGCAGCGCGAGATATTACGTATGCCGGGCGTGCTCGCAGAATTATCTTATTTATTACGTCTGAAAACGACGGGTAAAACCAAAGCCTTATATAACAAAGCCTGAATATAAGGAAACACGATGCAGGAATTAAGCGGCTTCTCTGTGCCAAAAGGGTTTCGTGGCGCAGGCGGAATTAAGGTGCAGTTGTGGTGGGCAGTACAGGCAACGTTATTCGCCTGGTCGCCACAAATAATGTACCGCTGGCGTGCCTTTTTATTACGCCTGTTTGGCGCAAAAATCGGAAAAAACGCAGTGATTCGACCATCGGTAAAAATTACCTACCCGTGGAAATTAACCTTAGGAGATAACGCCTGGGTGGGTGACGACGCGGTGTTATATACGCTGGGTGATATTACGATTGGTGCCAATTCGGTGGTATCGCAGAAGTGTTATCTCTGCACCGGCAGTCACGATTATATGAGTCAACATTTTGATATTAATGCGCAGCCCATCACCCTGGGTGAGAAATGCTGGCTGGCGACCGACGTCTTTGTCGCGCCCGGCGTTTCCATTGGCGATGGCACCGTTGTTGGTGCGCGCAGCAGTGTTTTTAAATCGCTTCCGGCAAATAAGATTTGCCGTGGCAATCCCGCAGTGGTGATACGCGAACGCGTTGAAACTGAATAACTTCTGATAAGTCTGGAGAAAATAAACATGTCTAAAGTCGCTCTCATCACCGGCGTTACCGGACAGGATGGTTCTTATCTGGCGGAACTCCTGCTGGAAAAAGGCTACGAAGTGCACGGAATCAAACGTCGTGCCTCCTCTTTTAACACCGAGCGCGTGGATCATATCTACCAGGATCCACATGCAGCAAACCCGAAATTCCACCTGCACTACGGTGACCTGACCGATAGCTCCAACCTGACCCGTATTCTGCAGGAAGTGCAGCCGGATGAGGTCTATAACCTGGGCGCGATGAGCCACGTAGCGGTCTCCTTCGAATCCCCGGAATATACCGCCGACGTGGATGCCATGGGTACCCTGCGTCTGCTGGAAGCTATTCGCTTCCTCGGTCTGGAGAAGAAGACCCGTTTCTATCAGGCGTCTACCTCCGAGCTGTACGGCCTGGTGCAGGAGATCCCGCAGAAAGAGACCACTCCGTTCTACCCGCGCTCACCTTATGCCGTGGCTAAAATGTACGCCTACTGGATCACCGTGAACTACCGCGAATCCTACGGCATCTACGCCTGTAACGGTATTCTGTTCAACCACGAATCCCCGCGCCGCGGCGAAACCTTCGTGACCCGTAAGATCACCCGCGCTATCGCCAACATTGCCCAGGGTCTGGAATCCTGTCTGCACCTCGGCAACATGGACTCCCTGCGTGACTGGGGCCATGCCAAAGACTACGTGAAAATGCAGTGGATGATGCTGCAGCAGGAAAAACCCGAAGACTTCGTGATCGCGACCGGCGTTCAGTACTCCGTGCGTCAGTTCGTTGAGATGGCGGCGGCCCAGCTGGGTATCAAACTGCGCTTCGAAGGCACCGGCGTGGAAGAGAAGGGTATCGTGGTGTCCGTCACCGGTCATGATGCACCGGGCGTGAAGCCGGGCGATGTGATTGTTCAGGTTGACCCGCGCTACTTCCGTCCTGCTGAAGTGGAAACCCTGCTCGGCGACCCAAGCAAAGCGCACGAAAAACTGGGCTGGAAGCCGGAAATCACCCTGCAGGAGATGGTGTCCGAGATGGTTGCCCACGATCTTGAAGCGGCGAAGAAACACTCCCTGCTCAAGTCCCATGGCTACGAGGTTGCCATCGCGCTGGAGTCCTGAGTATGAGCAAACAACGAATTTTTGTTGCCGGTCATCGCGGGATGGTGGGTTCCGCGATTGTCCGCCAGCTGGAGCAGCGCGGCAACGTCGAACTGGTGCTGCGCAACCGTGATGAGCTGAACCTGCTGGATGCGGGCGCGGTACAGGCCTTCTTTGCCGAACAGCGCATCGATCAGGTCTATCTGGCGGCGGCAAAAGTGGGCGGTATTGTTGCAAACAATACCTACCCGGCGGATTTCATCTACGAAAACATGATGATCGAGAGCAACATCATTCACGCTGCGCATCTGCATAACGTGAACAAGCTGCTGTTCCTCGGATCCTCCTGTATCTATCCGAAGATGGCGAAACAGCCGATCGCCGAGAGCGAGCTGCTGCAGGGCACGCTGGAAGCCACCAACGAGCCGTACGCCATCGCCAAGATTGCCGGGATCAAGCTGTGCGAATCTTATAACCGCCAGTACGGTCGCGACTATCGCTCGGTGATGCCGACCAACCTGTACGGCCCGAACGATAACTTCCACCCGAGCAACTCGCACGTGATCCCGGCGCTGCTGCGTCGTTTTCACGAGGCGACCGTCAGCAACGCGCCAGAAGTGGTGGTGTGGGGCAGCGGCACGCCGATGCGCGAGTTCCTGCACGTGGATGACATGGCTGCCGCCAGCATTCACGTGATGGAGCTGGCCCGCGAAGTGTGGCAGGAGAACACCGAGCCGATGCTGTCGCACATTAACGTCGGCACCGGGGTTGACTGCACCATTCGCGAGCTGGCTGAGACCATCGCTCAGGTGGTGGGGTACAAGGGGCGCGTGGCCTTCGATGCCAGCAAACCCGACGGCACGCCGCGCAAGCTGCTGGATGTGACCCGTCTGCATCAGCTGGGCTGGTTCCACGAGGTGACGCTGGCTGCAGGGCTGGCCAGCACTTACCAGTGGTTCCTGGAAAATCAGCAGCGCTTCCGGGGGTAGATATGTTTTTAAGTCAGGAAGATTTTGCCACTGTGGTGCGTTCCACTCCGCTGATCTCCATCGATCTGATTGTGGAGAACGAGCGGGGCGAGTTTCTGCTCGGGCAACGCACCAACCGTCCGGCGCAGGGCTACTGGTTCGTGCCGGGCGGACGAGTGCAGAAAGATGAGACGCTGGAAAATGCCTTTTCGCGTCTTACTGAGGCGGAGCTGGGGCTGCGCCTGCCGATGACGGCGGGCCAGTTTTACGGGGTCTGGCAGCACTTCTATGACGATAACTTTTCCGGCACCGATTTCACCACCCACTACGTGGTGATCGGATATCGCCTGCAGGTGAATGAGGCAGACCTGCGTCTGCCTGATTCTCAGCACGACGACTACCGCTGGCTCAAGCCGGATGCCCTGCTGGCAAGCGATAACGTGCATGACAACAGCCGGGCCTACTTCCTGGATCAGGCTGGGGTGCCGGGACTATGAAGATCCTCGTGTACGGAATTAACTACTCCCCCGAGCTGACCGGAATCGGTAAATACACCGGCGAGATGGTGGAGTGGATGGCCAGCCAGGGTCACGAGGTGCGGGTCATTACGGCCCCGCCTTACTACCCGGAGTGGCAGGTGGGCGAAAATTATTCGAACTGGCGCTACCGCCGCGAAGAGGGGGCCGCCACCGTCTGGCGCTGCCCGCTGTACGTGCCGAAGCAGCCCTCTACCTTAAAGCGTTTGATTCATCTGGGCAGCTTTGCCCTGAGCAGTTTCTTCCCGCTGATGGCGCAACGTCGCTGGAAGCCGGATCGCATTATCGGCGTGGTGCCGACCCTGTTTTGCACCCCGGGCATGCGCCTGCTGGGCAAGCTCTCCGGGGCCCGCACCCTGCTGCACATTCAGGATTATGAAGTGGACGCCATGCTCGGACTGGGCATGGCGGGCAAAGGCAAGGGCGGCAAAGTCGCGAAACTGGCCAGCGCCTTTGAGCGCAGCGGCCTGCACAACGTGGATTATGTTTCGACCATCTCCCGCTCGATGATGAACAAGGCGCAGGAGAAGGGCGTGGCGGCGGAGAAGGTGATCTTCTTCCCTAACTGGTCCGAAGTGGCGCGTTTTCGCGACGTCACGCCTGAAGACGTGGCGGCACTGCGTGCACAGCTGGGTCTGGCTGAGGCGCAAAAGATTGTTCTCTATTCCGGCAACATCGGTGAGAAGCAGGGGCTGGAGAACGTCATCGACGCCGCCGCAGCGCTCAGCGATAAGCCCTGGCAGTTTGTGATTGTCGGCCAGGGTGGCGGCAAAGCGCGGCTGGAGAAAATGGCCCGCGAGCGCGGCCTGCAGAACGTTCAGTTCTTCCCGCTGCAGTCTTACGACGCTTTACCGGCGCTGCTGAAGATGGCCGATTGCCATCTGGTGGTGCAAAAGCGCGGCGCGGCGGATGCGGTCCTGCCGTCAAAGCTGACCAATATCCTGGCGGTGGGCGGCAACGCGGTGATCACCGCCGAAGCCCATACCGAGCTGGGCCAGCTGTGCGACAACCTGCCGGGGATCGCAGTGTGCGTTGAGCCCGAGTCGGTGCCCGCGCTGGTGGCCGGGATCGAACAGGCGCTGACGATGCCCAAAGAGAACACGGTAGCCCGTGACTATGCCGAACGCACGCTCGAGAAAGAGAACGTGCTGAGCCAGTTTATTGCAGATATTCGGGGATAAATCATGAGTAAAAATACGTTGTACCCGGTGGTAATGGCAGGTGGCTCTGGCAGCCGGTTGTGGCCGCTCTCCCGCGTGCTCTATCCAAAACAGTTCCTCTGCCTGAAAGGGGAGCTCACCATGCTGCAGACGACGGTCAACCGTCTGAATGGCGTGAATTGTGAAAGCCCGGTGGTGATCTGTAACGAACAGCACCGCTTTATCGTCGCCGAGCAGCTGCGTCAGCTGAACAAGCTGACCGAAAACATCATTCTTGAGCCTGCCGGCCGTAACACCGCCCCGGCCATCGCTCTGGCGGCGCTGGCCGCTCAGCGCAGCAGCCCGGATTGCGATCCGCTGATGCTGGTGCTGGCGGCGGATCACGTGATCCAGCAGGAAGAGGCCTTCCGCGACGCCGTGCGCGCTGCTATTCCTTATGCCGAAAGCGGCAAGCTGGTGACATTCGGCATCGTGCCGGATCTGCCTGAAACCGGCTATGGCTACATTCGCCGTGGCAACGTTACGCCTGGCGAGGGCGACAGCCTGGCCTTTGACGTGGCGCAGTTTGTCGAAAAACCGAATATGGAAACCGCCCAGGCCTACGTTGCCAGCGGTGAGTATTACTGGAACAGCGGCATGTTCCTGTTCCGCGCCGGACGTTATCTGGAAGAGCTGGAGAAGTACCGCCCGGATATCCTGCACGCCTGCCAGCAGGCCATGGCCACCGTCGACCCGGATCTGGACTTTATTCGCGTCGATGAAGCCGCGTTCCTCGCCTGCCCGGAAGAGTCCGTGGACTACGCGGTAATGGAACGTACCGCCGATGCGGTGGTGGTGCCGATGGATGCAGGCTGGAGCGATGTCGGCTCCTGGTCTTCACTGTGGGAAATCAGCGCCCAGACCCCGGAAGGCAACGTCCATCACGGGGATGTGATCAGCCATAAAACCGAAAACAGCTACGTCTACGCCGAATCCGGGCTGGTGACCACCGTCGGGGTGAAGGATCTGGTGGTGGTGCAGACCAAAGACGCGGTGCTGATTGCCGATCGCAACGCGGTGCAGGATGTCAAAAAAGTGGTGGAGCAGATTAAGGCCGATGGCCGCCATGAGCACCACATTCACCGCGAAGTTTACCGTCCGTGGGGCAAATACGACTCCATTGACGAGGGCGAACGCTACCAGGTGAAACGCATCACCGTTAAACCGGGCGAGGGGCTGTCGGTGCAGATGCACCATCACCGCGCCGAGCACTGGGTAGTGGTGGCGGGTACCGCCAAAGTGACCATCGACGAGGTGGTGACGCTGCTGGGTGAAAACGAATCCATCTATATCCCGCTGGGCGCGACCCACTGCCTGGAAAACCCCGGGAAAATCCCACTCGATCTGATTGAAGTGCGCTCCGGATCGTATCTGGAAGAGGACGATATCGTCCGCTTTGAGGACAGGTACGGCAGGGTGTAGTCCTCACGCATTTTTGCCCGGTGGCGCTGCGCTTACCGGGCCTACGAAAACAAAAAATTAAATTGGCCCTGTCCGGGTCGGGCCAACTGTTGCCTGAATAAGGGGTAATGATGCAAAAATTAACCTGTTTTAAAGCCTACGATATTCGCGGCAAGCTCGGTGAAGAGCTGAATGAAGACATTGCGTGGCGCATTGGCCGCGCCTACGGCGAATACCTAAAGCCGAAAACCATTGTACTGGGCGGCGACGTGCGTCTGACCAGCGAAGCCCTGAAGCTGGCCCTCGCGAAAGGGCTGCAGGACGCGGGCGTCGACGTGCTGGACATTGGTCTGTCCGGCACCGAAGAGATTTACTTTGCCACTTTCCATTTAGGCGTTGACGGCGGGATCGAAGTGACTGCCAGCCATAACCCGATGGATTACAACGGCATGAAGCTGGTGCGCGAGGGTGCCCGCCCGATCAGCGGTGATACCGGCCTGCGCGACGTCCAGCGTCTGGCAGAAGCCAACGACTTCCCGCCGGTGAACGAAGCCAAACGTGGCAGCTATAAAAAAATTGAGCTGCGCGAGGCCTATATCGACCACCTGCTGGGCTACATCAACCTGGCGAACCTCAAGCCGTTGAAGCTGGTGATCAACTCCGGCAACGGCGCGGCTGGCCCGGTAGTGGATGCCCTGGAGGCCCGCTTTAAGGCGCTTAACGTGCCGGTGACCTTCGTCAAAGTCCATAACACCCCGGACGGTAACTTCCCGAACGGCATCCCGAACCCGCTGCTGCCTGAGTGCCGGGCCGATACCCGCAACGCGGTAATTGAGCACGGCGCAGACATGGGCATCGCCTTTGACGGCGACTTCGACCGCTGCTTCCTGTTCGATGAAAAAGGGCAGTTTATCGAGGGTTACTACATTGTCGGTCTGCTGGCAGAAGCCTTCCTTGAGAAAAACCCAGGGGCGAAAATCATCCACGATCCGCGTCTCTCCTGGAACACCGTGGACGTGGTGGCTGCGGCGGGCGGTCAACCGGTGATGTCCAAAACCGGCCATGCGTTCATCAAAGAGCGGATGCGCGAAGAGGATGCCATTTACGGTGGCGAGATGAGCGCTCATCACTACTTCCGCGATTTTGCCTACTGTGACAGCGGGATGATCCCGTGGCTGCTGGTCACCGAACTGCTGTGCCTGAAGGGCCAGTCGCTGGGTGAACTGGTGCGTGACCGCATGGCGGCCTTCCCGGCGAGCGGGGAGATCAACAGCACGCTCGCGGCCCCGGCCGAGGCGATTGCCCGCGTGGAGCACCACTTTGCCCTGCACGCGCTGGAGATTGACCGTACCGACGGCATCAGCATGACCTTCCCTCAGTGGCGCTTCAACCTGCGCTCGTCAAACACCGAGCCGGTGGTGCGCCTGAACGTGGAATCCCGCGCCGATGCGGCGCTGATGGCGGCGCGAACGCAGGACATTATGGCGCTGTTGAATCAGTAATGTCAGACCTTACCCCTCACCCTAACCCTCTCCCCAAAGGGGAGAGGGAACAATCTGGTGCGAAGTTAAAGTCTGTGCCCGCTCGGGTTTTCTCCCTCTCCCCTATGGGGAGAGGGCCGGGGTGAGGGGGAGGGGTAGTGTTGAACTCAAAGGAACAACGATGACAAATCTAAAAAAGCGCGAGCGAGCCAAAACGAATGCATCGTTAATCTCTATGGTGCAGCGTTTTTCTGATATCACCATCATGTTCGGTGGCTTGTGGATGGTGTGTAAACTCAGCGGGCTGCCTTTCCTCTACATGCACCTGCTGATGGCGCTGATCGCGCTGGTAGTTTTCCAGATGATCGGCGGGATGACCGACTTCTACCGTTCATGGCGTGGCGTCAAGATTGCCACCGAGCTCCTGCTGTTGTTACAGAACTGGACCTTAAGCCTGGTCTTCAGCTTCGGGCTGGTGGCCTTCAACAATGATTTTGATAATCGCTTTGCCACCTATTTTGCCTGGTATCTGCTCACCAGCGTGGGAATGGTGGTCTGCCGATCGCTGATCCGCTACGGCGCGGGCTGGCTGCGTAACCGCGGCTACAACACCCGCCGGGTGGCGGTGGCCGGGAGTATGCCGGCCGGGCTGGCGTTGCTCGACGGCTTTCGTAAGGAGCCGTGGCTGGGGTTTGATGTGGTCGGGGTTTATCACGACGCGCAGCCTGGCGGTGTCTCTGCTGACTGGGCCGGTAACTATTCTCAGCTGGTTGACGATGCCAAAGCCGGCAAGATCCATAACGTCTACATTGCCATGCCGATGAGCGATGAAGCCAGAATCAAAACCCTGATGCGTAAACTGGCGGATACCACCTGCTCGGTGATCCTGATCCCCGATGTCTTTACCTTTAACATTCTGCATTCCCGTATTGAAGAGGTGAACGGCGTACCGGTGGTGCCGCTGTATGACACGCCGCTCTCCGGGCTCAACCGGGTGCTGAAGCGCGTGGAGGACATCGTTCTCTCCTCGATGATTCTGCTGCTGATCTCCCCGGTGCTCTGCGCCATTGCGCTGGCGGTGAAGCTCACATCTAAGGGGCCGGTGATCTTCCGCCAGACCCGCTACGGCATGGACGGTAAGCCGATCATGGTGTGGAAATTCCGCTCCATGAAGGTGATGGAAAACGACGAGGTGGTGACCCAGGCGACGCAAAACGACCCGCGCGTCACCCGCGTCGGTAACTTCCTGCGCCGCACCTCCCTCGACGAACTGCCGCAGTTTATCAACGTCCTGACCGGGGGCATGTCGATTGTCGGCCCGCGTCCGCACGCGGTGGCCCATAACGAGCAGTATCGTGCCCTGATTGAAGGCTACATGCTGCGCCATAAAGTGAAACCGGGCATCACCGGCTGGGCGCAGATCAACGGCTGGCGCGGTGAAACCGACACCCTGGAGAAGATGGAAAAACGTATTGAGTTCGATCTGGAGTACATCCGCGAGTGGAGCCTCTGGTTCGATATCAAAATCGTATTTCTCACCGTCTTCAAGGGCTTTGTGAACAAAGCGGCGTACTAACATGAGCTTACGTGAAAAAACCCTCAGCGGGGCAAAGTGGTCGGCTATCGCCACGGTGATCATCATCGGCCTCGGCCTGGTGCAGATGACGGTGCTGGCGCGCATTATCGATAACCACCAGTTTGGCCTGTTGACGGTCTCGCTGGTGATCATCGCCCTGGCCGATACGCTGTCGGACTTCGGCATCGCCAACTCGATTATTCAGCGTAAGGAGATCAGCCAGCTGGAGCTGACTACCCTCTACTGGCTGAACGTTGGCCTTGGGGTGCTGGTGTTTGTCGCACTTTTCCTGCTCAGTGACGTTATAGCTGACGCGCTGAATAACCCGGAGCTGGCCCCGCTAATGCGCGCCCTGTCGTTTGCGTTTGTGGTGATCCCACATGGGCAGCAGTTCCGCGCGCTGATGCAAAAGGAGCTGGAGTTCAGCAAAATCGGTATGATCGAGACCAGCGCGGTGCTGGCCGGATTTACCTTTACCGTGGTGAGCGCCCATTTCTGGCCGCTGGCGATGACCGCCATCCTCGGCTATCTGGTGAACTCTGCCGTGCGCACTCTGCTGTTCGGCTATTTTGGTCGCAAGATTTACCGTCCCGGTTTCCACTTCTCGCTCTCTTCGGTGTCATCCAACCTGCGCTTCGGCGCCTGGCTGACCGCCGACAGCATCATCAACTACGTCAACACCAACCTCTCGACGCTGGTGCTGGCGCGTATCCTCGGCGCCAGCGTGGCGGGGGGCTATAACCTGGCGTACAACGTGGCGGTGGTACCGCCGATGAAGCTCAACCCGATCATCACCCGCGTACTGTTCCCGGCGTTTGCCAAAATTCAGGATGACACCGACAAGCTGCGGATCAACTTCTACAAGCTGCTGTCGGTGGTGGGGATCATTAACTTCCCGACCCTGCTGGGGCTGATGGTGGTCTCCGGCAATCTGGTGCCGCTGGTGTTCGGTGAAAAGTGGATCAGCATTGTGCCGATCCTGCAGCTGCTGTGCGTGGTGGGGCTGCTGCGCTCCGTCGGTAACCCGATCGGTTCCCTGCTGATGGCCAAAGCCCGCGTCGATATTAGCTTCAAATTTAACGTCTTTAAGACATTCCTGTTTATTCCGGCGATCGTCATCGGCGGCCATCTGGCCGGCGCGATGGGGGTAACGCTGGGCTTCCTGCTGGTGCAAATCATCAACACCGTGCTGAGCTACTTCGTGATGATTAAGCCCGTGCTGGGCTCCAGCTATCGTCAGTACATCCTGAGCCTGTGGCTGCCGTTTTACCTGTCGCTGCCGACGCTGGCGGTGAGCTATGGCTTAGGGCTAGCCCTTAACGGCCATCTGCCGCTGGCAGCGCTGCTGGCGGTGCAGGTGGCAGCCGGTGCGCTGGCCTTCGCGGTGATGATCGTGCTGTCGCGCAATGCGCTGGTGGTGGAAATAAAGCGTCAGTTCTGCCGCAACGAAAAGATAAAAACGCTGCTTCGCGCAGGCTAATTTTAAGAGGTCATTATGAAATTACTGATTCTGGGCAACCATACCTGTGGTAACCGTGGTGACAGCGCCATTCTGCGCGGCCTGCTGGATGCCATTTACGCTCTGTCGCCGGAGACGGAGGTCGATGTGATGAGCCGCTACCCGGTGAGCTCCTCCTGGCTGCTTAACCGCCCGGTGATGGGCGATCCGCTCTACAGCCAGATGAAACAGCATAACAGTGCCGCAGGCGTAATGGGGCGCGTGAAAAAGGTGCTGCGTCGCCGCTATCAGCACCAGGTGCTGCTGTCCCGCGTGACCGACACCGGCAAGCTGCGCAATATCGCCATCGCCCAGGGCTTTACCGATTTTGTCCGTCTGCTCTCCGGCTACGACGCCATCATCCAGGTGGGCGGCTCCTTCTTCGTTGACCTCTACGGCGTGCCGCAGTTCGAGCATGCGCTCTGTACCTTCATGGCGAAAAAGCCGCTGTTTATGGTCGGCCACAGCGTCGGGCCGTTCCAGGATCCGCAGTTCAACCAGCTGGCCAACTATGTGTTTGGCCACTGCGATGCCCTGATCCTGCGTGAGTCGGTGAGCCTGAATCTGATGCAGCGCAGCGAGATCGATACCATCAAAGTGGAGCAGGGTGTGGATACCGCCTGGCTGGTGGATCATCAGGAGACGAACTTTACCCCGAGCTATGCCGTGCAGCACTGGCTGAACGTGGTGGGGCAGCAAAAAACCGTCGCCATTACCCTGCGCGAACTGGCCCCGTTCGACAAACGTCTGGGCACCACCCAGGCGGCCTACGAAAAGGCCTTTGCCGAAGTGGTGAACCGGGTGCTGGACAGCGGCTATCAGGTGCTGGCGCTCTCCACCTGTACCGGGATCGACAGCTACAACAAAGATGACCGCATGGTAGCGCTAAATCTTCGCCAGCACGTCAGCGATCCGTCGCGCTACCACGTGGTAATGGACGAACTCAACGACCTCGAGATGGGCAAACTGCTGGGGGCCTGCGATCTGACCGTGGGGACCCGTCTGCATTCGGCGATCATCTCCATGAACTTTGGCACGCCGGCCATCGCCATTAACTACGAACACAAGTCCGCCGGGATCATGCAGCAGCTGGGCATGCCGGAGATGGCGGTGGATATCCGTCATCTGCTGGATGGCTCCCTGGGCGCGATGGTGGGTGACACCCTGGGCCAGCTGCCGGCCATCAACGAACGCCTGGCGGTAGCGGTGAAAGCCGAACGTGAAAACGGCATCAGGATGGTGAAATCGGTGCTGGATCGGGTCGGGGAGGGCAAATGAAGGTTGGTTTCTTCTTACTGAAATTCCCGCTCTCGTCTGAAACCTTTGTGCTGAACCAGATCACCGCGTTTATTGATATGGGTTATGACGTGGAGATTGTCGCCCTGCAGAAGGGCGACACGCAAAATACCCACGCCGCCTGGACGCAGTACGACCTGGCCAGCAAAACCCGATGGCTGCAGGATGAGCCACAGGGAAAGCTGGCGAAGCTGGGCTATCGCGCCCGCCAGACCCTGCGCGGGCTTCATCGCCCGGGCACCTGGAAGGCGCTGAATGTTTCCCGCTATGGCGCCGAGTCGCGCAACCTGATCCTCTCCGCCATCTGCGGCCAGACGGTGCGCCCCTGGCGCGCGGATGTGTTTATCGCCCACTTTGGTCCGGCGGGCGTAACGGCCGCCAAGCTGCGCGAGCTGGGGGTTATCGAAGGGAAAATCGCCACCGTGTTTCACGGGATCGACATCTCCAGCCGGGAAGTGTTGGCGCACTACACCCCGGAGTATCAACGCCTGTTTCAGCGCGGCGATATGATGCTGCCGATCAGCGATCTCTGGGCCGGGCGTCTGAAAAACATGGGCTGCCCGCCTGAGAAAATTACCGTCTCGCGCATGGGCGTGGATATGCAGCGTTTTACCCAACGTCCGGTGAAGACGCCGGGCAGCCCGCTGCAGATCATCTCTGTGGCGCGCCTGACCGAGAAAAAAGGGCTGCACGTGGCGATCGAAGCCTGTCGTCAGCTGAAAGCGCGCGGGGTGGCTTTTCGCTATCGCATTCTGGGCATTGGCCCCTGGGAGCGCCGCCTGCGCACCCTGATCGAACAGTATGAACTGGAAGACTATGTCGAGATGCCGGGATTCAAGCCCAGCCATGAGGTCAAAGCCATGCTCGATGCCGCCGACGTCTTTTTACTCCCGTCAGTTACCGGCACGGATGGCGATATGGAAGGCATCCCGGTGGCGCTAATGGAGGCGATGGCGGTGGGGATCCCGGTGGTTTCCACGGTACACAGCGGGATCCCTGAACTGATCGAGCCCGGCCACTCCGGCTGGCTGGTGGAGGAGAATAATCCCGAGGCGCTGGCCGGGCAGCTGGAGCGCTTTGCGGCGCTGGGTGACCATGAGCTCTCGCCCGTGCTGCACAATGCGCGGCGGAAAGTGGAGACCGATTTTAATCAACACCTGATCAACCGGCAGTTAGCCACTCTGCTACAGACGCTTTAAAAAGGGAGGCGATATGCCGAAAGAGATGACGCGACGCGCGTTTGTGACCACCTGTTCCGTACTGGCCGCCGCACCGCTGATCGGCGTGCGGGCCGCAGCGAGCAGCGCCACGGTGGACATCAGTCGCTACAATCACCGTGACTGGATCGCGGCGTTCAAAAAGGCCTTCGCCGACGGCGACACCGTGGTGGTGCCCGCCGGGCTCACCTGCGACAACATCAACACCGCTATTTTTATCCCCGAAGGCAAAACCCTGCGTATTCGCGGCGCGCTGACCGGCAACGGGCGGGGACGTCTGGTATTGCAGGATGGCAGTAAAGTGATTGGTGAAGGGGAGGGGCGCAGCGAAAACATTACCCTCGACGTTCGCGGCTCCGACTGCGTGATCCAGGGGCTGGCGATGAGCGGCTATGGGCCGGTAACCCAGATCTACATCGGCGGTAAAAAACCACGGGTGATGCGCAACCTGCTGATCGACAATCTGCGGGTGACCAAAGCCAACTATGCGATCCTGCGTCAGGGTTTCCACAACCAGGTGGATGGCGCCAAAATCACCAACTGCCACTTCAGCTATCTGCAGGGCGATGCCATTGAGTGGAACGTGGCGATCAACGACCAGAACATCCTGATCTCAGACCACGTTATCGACCACATCGACTGCACCAACGGGAAAATCAACTGGGGGATCGGCATTGGCCTGGCGGGCAGTACCTACAACAATGCCTACCCGGAAGACCAGGCGGTGAAGAACTTTGTGGTCGCCAATATCACCGGCAGCAACTGCCGCCAGCTCGTGCATGTCGAGAATGGTAAACACTTTATTATCCGTAATGTTAAAGCCCGAAATATCACCCCGGACTTCAGCAAGAAAGCGGGGATTGATAACGCCACGGTAGCAATATATGGCTGCGATAATTTTGTCATCGATAATGTTGAAATGAGCGACAGCGCAGGCATGTTAATTGGCTACGGCGTGATTAAAGGCGACTATTTGTCGATACCGCAGAACTTTCGCCTCAACAATATTCATCTCGACAACCAGAATCTTGCGCGGAAATTGCGCGGAATACAGATCTCCTCCGGCAATGCCACCTCGTTCGTGGCAATCACCAATCTTGAGATGAAACGCGCCACGCTTGAGTTACATAATAAACCGCAGCATCTTTTCATGCGCAATATCAATGTGATGCAGCACTCTGAGATCGGGCCGGCCCTGACGCTGAATTTTGATCTGCGCAAAGACGTGCGCGGCAAATTTATGGCCCGTAAAGAGACATTGCTTTCACTGGCGAACATTAACGCGATTAATGAGAAGGGCCAAAGTTCGGTGGATATCGACCGCATCGATCAGCATACAATTAATACGGAACGGCTGAATTTTAATCTGCCGAAGCGCTAAATATTAACCAGACGGCATTTTGCGAGGATTCCTGGAATTAAAGCGCGCGGATTCAGACTGCATCCACTGGTATTCGTACGGCACCGGCGTAACATCTACGCTTGATTTGTAGCAAATCGTGCTGGCGAAACCAGGCTAAAGAGCTATAATTCGGCAACCATTTTAAGGTGGAAGAAATATGATTAATTTGAAAGCGGTTATTCCGGTAGCCGGTCTGGGCATGCATATGCTCCCGGCCACAAAAGCCATTCCTAAAGAGATGCTGCCGATCGTTGACAAGCCGATGATTCAGTACATCGTCGACGAGATTGTTGCTGCAGGGATCAAAGAAATCGTTCTGGTGACCCATTCTTCAAAGAATGCGGTAGAAAACCATTTCGACACCTCCTACGAACTTGAAGCCCTTCTGGAGCAGCGCGTTAAGCGCCAGCTGCTGGCGGAAGTACAGTCCATCTGCCCACCGGGCGTAACCATTATGAACGTCCGCCAGGCGCAGCCGCTGGGGCTGGGTCACTCTATCCTGTGCGCACGTCCTGTGGTTGGCGATAACCCGTTTGTGGTTGTGCTGCCGGACATCATTCTGGACAACGCCTCTGCCGATCCGCTGCGCTACAACCTTGCAGCCATGGTGGCGCGTTTCAACGAGACCGGCCGCAGCCAGGTGCTGGCGAAGCGCATGAAGGGCGACCTGTCCGAATACTCGGTGATTCAGACTAAAGAGCCGCTGGATTCAGAAGGTAAAGTCAGCCGTATCGTTCAATTTATCGAGAAACCGGATCAGCCGCAGACGCTCGACTCCGATCTGATGGCCGTGGGCCGCTATGTGCTCAACGCTGAAATTTGGGCTGAGCTGGAGCGTACCGAGCCAGGCGCCTGGGATCGTATTCAGCTGACGGATGCGATCGCGGAACTGGCGAAGAAGCAGTCTGTCGATGCCATGCTGATGACCGGCGACAGCTACGACTGCGGTAAGAAGATGGGATACATGCAAGCCTTTGTACAATATGGCCTTCGTAACCTGAAAGAAGGGCAGAAGTTCCGGGAAAGCATGAAGAAACTTTTAACCAACGATTAACAGTTAGTTGGTCGTTGTCTAAACGGCGGTGGATCATTCCAGGCTTTCATGAGCCATGAGAATGACACTGCCGTTTTCTTTTTAAATATATTCTTAAATTTCAGTCAGTTAATTGCTGTTTTTTTGTGTTGCTAGCCTGATTTTTTCCCTTGTTTCTGCAAGCATTTAAGACGACAATTATTAATTGATTTGCGCACAACCCTGTCGCGATTATGCCGGGGTCAGGCGGCAAAATACCTCTATATTATGATCATGCTCAGTGCACTGGTAGCTGTAAAGCCAGGGGCGGTAGCGTGTCTGATTTCTGAATTTTTGGTTTTACAAATTTTCAGCAATCCAATATCCCAATGTATTCATTTAACGGAAAATAACGCGTGAAAATTCTTGTTACTGGTGGTGCCGGTTTTATCGGCTCGGCGGTGGTCCGACATATTATTCAAAACACCCAGGATGCAGTGGTTAATGTCGATAAATTGACCTACGCCGGTAACCTGGAATCTCTGGCTGACGTGAGCACCAGCCCGCGTTACGTTTTCGAGCATGCAGATATTTGCGATAAAGCGGCCATGGATCGTATTTTTGCCGAGCACAAGCCTGATGCCGTTATGCATCTGGCGGCGGAGAGTCACGTAGACCGTTCGATTACCGGCCCGGCAGCGTTTATCGAGACCAATATCGTCGGCACCTACGTGTTGTTGGAAGCGGCTCGTGCGTACTGGTCAACGCTTGGCGAAGAGGCGAAAAAAACCTTCCGTTTCCACCACATCTCCACTGACGAAGTGTATGGCGATCTGCCGCACCCGGACGAACACCCAGCGTCTACTGAGCTGCCGCTGTTTACCGAGACCACGGCCTATGCACCAAGCAGCCCGTATTCAGCCTCGAAGGCCTCAAGCGATCACCTCGTGCGCGCCTGGTTGCGTACATACGGTTTCCCGACCATCGTCACCAACTGCTCGAATAACTACGGTCCTTATCACTTCCCGGAAAAACTGATCCCGCTGGTGATCCTGAACGCCCTGGATGGAAAAGCACTGCCGATTTACGGCAAGGGCGATCAGATCCGCGACTGGCTGTATGTTGAAGATCACGCGCGTGCGCTCTATACAGTGGTAACTCAGGGTCAGCCTGGCGAGACCTACAACATCGGCGGCCATAACGAGAAACAAAACCTCGATGTGGTTCATACTATTTGCGATCTGCTTGATGAAATCGTGCCGAAAGAGGGCTCTTATCGCGATCAAATCACCTATGTGACCGATCGCCCGGGCCATGACCGTCGTTATGCCATCGATGCCGATAAGATTAGCCAGACGTTAGGCTGGAAGCCGCAGGAAACCTTCGAGAGCGGGATCCGCAAAACGGTGGAGTGGTATCTGGCCAACACCCAGTGGGTGGAGAACGTGAAAAGCGGCAACTATCAATCGTGGATTGAACAGAACTACGGGGAACGACAGTAATGAATATCCTTTTGTTCGGCAAAACAGGGCAGGTGGGCTGGGAGTTGCAGCGTTCGCTCGCACCGTTAGGTAACCTGATTGCCGTCGATGTTCACTCCAGCGAATATTGCGGTGATTTCAGTAATCCAGAAGGCGTGGCGGAAACCGTACGACGCATTAAACCTGATGTGATCGTGAATGCGGCGGCCCATACCGCCGTAGATAAAGCCGAGTCAGAAGCAGAATTCGCGCAGTTGCTGAATGCCACGAGCGTTGAAGCCATTGCCAAAGAAGCCGCTAAAATTGGTGCCTGGGTAGTTCACTATTCCACCGATTATGTTTTTCCGGGTAACGGCGAAAATGCGTGGCGAGAAACCGATGCCACCGCACCACTGAACGTGTATGGCGAAACTAAACTGGCCGGTGAAAAAGCGCTGCAGGAAAATTGTGCTCGTCACTTAATTTTCCGCACCAGTTGGGTTTATGCAGGCAAAGGAAATAACTTTGCGAAAACCATGCTGCGTTTTGCAAAAGAACGCGCGGAGATGTCGGTCATTAACGATCAGTTTGGCGCACCAACAGGCGCTGAGCTGCTGGCCGACTGCACGGCGCATGCGATTCGTGTCGCGCTGAAGCAACCCGACGTCGCAGGGCTCTACCATCTGGTTGCGGGTGGCGTGACCACATGGCACGACTATGCCGCCCTGGTATTCGACGAAGCGCGTAAAGCTGGCATTGAACTGGCAATTACAAAGCTCAACGCTGTTCCTACCAGTGCTTATCCTACCCCTGCACGTCGCCCGAATAACTCCCGTCTGAACACGGAAAAATTCCAGCAAAACTTTGACCTGGTATTACCTCAATGGGATATCGGGGTAAAACGCATGCTGGCCGAGCTGTTTACGACTACTGCGGTCTGACCTTAAATTTAATGCCCGTTTACGGGCATTTTGCACATAAAGAGATGATGAAATGAAAACGCGTAAAGGGATTATTTTAGCCGGTGGCTCAGGAACTCGTCTGTACCCGGTCACTATGGCTGTCAGCAAACAGCTGCTGCCCATCTATGACAAACCGATGATCTACTACCCGCTGTCCACGCTTATGCTGGCGGGTATTCGCGACATTCTGATTATCAGTACCCCTCAGGATACGCCACGCTTTGAGCAACTGCTCGGTGATGGCAGTCAGTGGGGCCTGAACCTGCAGTATAAAGTCCAGCCGAGCCCGGATGGCCTGGCGCAGGCGTTTATCCTCGGCGAAGAGTTCATTGGTGACGATGACTGTGCGCTGGTGCTTGGCGATAACATCTTCTATGGCCACGATCTGCCAAAATTGATGGACTCCGCTGTGAACAAAGAAAGCGGTGCTACCGTCTTTGCTTACCACGTGAACGATCCTGAGCGTTATGGCGTCGTTGAGTTTGATAAAGAAGGCACGGCTGTCAGCCTCGAAGAAAAACCGGCTGAGCCAAAAAGTAATTATGCCGTGACGGGTCTTTATTTCTATGACAACAGCGTAGTTGAGATGGCGAAAAGCCTTAAGCCGTCTCCGCGTGGTGAACTGGAAATTACAGACATTAACCGTCTGTATATGGAGCAAGGCCGTCTGTCTGTTGCGATGATGGGGCGCGGTTTCGCCTGGCTTGATACCGGTACGCATCAGAGCCTGATTGAAGCGAGTAACTTCATTGCGACAATCGAAGAACGCCAGGGACTGAAGGTGGCCTGTCCGGAAGAGATCGCCTACCGTAAAGGGTTCATTGATGCAGAGCAAGTCACGTTACTCGCCAAACCTTTGGCGAAGAATGCTTACGGCCAGTATTTGTTGAAAATGCTTAAAGGCTACTGATTATTAACTATCATCAGGACTAAAGTTCCTGATGTTATTATGGGTATTTATCAATCATCTCCACCATCTGGTGATTTTTCTTGTATTAAGTGAAACTGCTGAGTTCGTATATATATTACACACTATTTTGCTTAAGGTTGTTAAAAGGGGCGTAGCGCCCCTTTATTTATTAATATGAGATAATGTAAACGGAATGGGATTAATTAAGAATAGTGTCTGGAATTTAGCAGGGTATGTCATCCCTACGGCAATCGCTATCCCGGCAATGGGTTACCTTGCACGAGTATTAGGGGTAGAGCTTTTTGGTGTATATACATTAGCAATAGCGATTGTTGGTTATGCTGGAATATTTGATATCGGTCTGACCAGAGCAATAGTCAGAGAAATTGCGGTTTATCGGGGCAATGTTGATGAGCGTAAAAAAATAATATCGACCGCCACCATTTTCCTGTTTTTGTTCAGCGTAGCCGGCGCTATTGTAATATCCCTCTCTACACCAAAGATTATTTCTCTTTTAAATATTACAGCCGCTAATCACAAAGATGTTCAAAGCTCGATTCAGATACTGGTCTGGACGATACCCGCATTTTTACTTAATCAATTATGGATGTCTATCCTTGAGGGTGATGAGCGTTTTGCTATATTAAACATCCAGAGAAGCTTCGGTAGTTCGATAATTGCAGGCTTACCGGCGCTATTTGTATTGGCTTCTCCCTCACTGTATTCTGCAATCCTTGGTCTGGCCGTGGGTAGATTGTTATCATTAATTATTGCATTCGTGATTGTTCGAAATGAAATCATTAATGCCGGCTTTATATTTTATCGTGAAACGTTCCGGAGGATGATTTTCTTCGGCGGCTGGATTACTGTCAGCAACATTATTAGCCCGGTGATGGTGTACTTTGACCGATTCGTTATCTCTGGTTCATTAGGTGCAGATAAGGTGGGTTACTACACAGCCCCTTCCGAAATTGTATCGCGATTAGGCCTCATTCCTGGTGCGCTCTCCAGAGCCGTTTTCCCCAAGCTCAGTGCAGCGAAAACCTATGATGAATTAAAAAAGAATATAAAATTTGCGTATCTGGTCATGGGGCTAGGTTGCTTGCCCTTAGTGGTGGTTTTAATCCTTTTAGCTAAAATAATCATGCATTTATGGCTGGGGGAAGAGTATGCGTTGCATTCCCAGACCATCTTCCAGATTTTATTAGTCGGCTTTTTCTTTAACTCGATCGCCCAGATTCCCTTCACTGTCATACAATCCCTGGGGAAAGCGAAATACACCGCATTTTTACACTGCCTTGAGGTCGTACCCTATCTGGTCCTGTTATATTTCCTTGTCAATGCTTATGGCGTGCTGGGAGCCGCGTATGCGTGGACTATTCGCGTATTTGTCGATTGCCTTTTACTTATTCTGGTTTCCCGGAAATGCATAGCAAAACATAGAGGGAAAATATGAGCTATGAAGTCATTCTGGCGACTTACAACGGTGAGCGCTATATCCGAACGCAAGTTGAAAGTATACTTGCGCAGTCAATTAAGCCATCAAGAATTATCATAAGAGATGATGGTTCGACTGATAAAACTCTTTCTGTACTTCAGGAACTACGAAACGAATCAGATGTAGATATTAAGATTATTTCTGACGGTTTTAATCTAGGTTATATTAAGAACTTTGAAAAATTAAGCGAATATGTAGAAGCAGAGTTTGTCTTTTTTTCAGATCAAGATGATATTTGGGTTGAAAGAAAAGCAGAAACATTGTTGACAGTATTCACAAGCCGCAACGAAGCTAATGTTGTTTTTTCTGATGCGTATCTCGTTAATAATAATCTACAAAAACTCGGGACGCTTTGGGAACATGTCAAATTTATACCTGAAAGCGGTAAGATTAAATTAGAAAAGATCCTGCTGAATAATGTTGTTACCGGGGCTACGATGGCCGTGCGTAAAAGCTTCCTTGTATCAGTTATGCCGTTCCCGGCAAAAATCCCACATGATTATTGGCTCGCAAGCAATGCATGTGCCTCTGAGTCATTGATACCTGTCGAAGAAAAGCTCATTTTATATCGCCAGCATGAAAATAATCAAATTGGCGCAAAAAAGAGTTCGTTGACGGATAAGCTTAAAGCCATATTTGATGCTAATAAAAGAAAGAAAAGAATAGCCCATTATCGAGAAGTTTATGATTTAGTGCATGGGCTGGACAAGCTGCAACGCAACGCTCATATGAACGACCTTTCTAAAGATATCTTCGACTATTTGAATTGTGTTAATGCCATCTATGGTGGCGCGATATTTGAGGGCGAAAAAGGTAAGAGCCTGCCCTCAGCGTTACTGAGTCCTGGCTACAGTAAGTACACAACTAAGCAGTCATTCGTCAGGGATTTTCTTGATGGAATCATTATTAGAATGAATTTGTCATAAGATTATATAAAGCTTTGAGTGTTATTTGAGAACATTTAAATGATCAATACGAAACAAATTTGCGCAATAATAGTAGCCTATAATCCGGTATTAACTGATTTAATGCAGACTATCGCTTCGTTAAAGCGTCAGTTATGTGATGTCGTTGTGGTGGATAACAGTCCTTTGGAAATCATGGAACTGAAGGACGCTGGCATCGAATATTGTTGGTTAAAAGGTAATAAAGGGATCGCTTTAGCTCAGAATGTCGGCATTGAATATTGTGTTGAAAATGGCTATGAGAACGTAATTTTCTTTGATCAGGATAGTAAGATCCCTGACAATTTTATCGAAAATATGCTTCAGTTCGCAATGGACAATAACGCACTTATTTCAGCACCTGTGTTCTATGATGAAGCTCGCGGCTTTGAATATGCAATCACCCATGTCAAGAAGAATGGCTTACGCGAAAAGTTATATTCTCACGGACGAAAAGAAACCTTCACTTCATCCGTTGTTATTTCATCCGGATCGCTGGTGAAAACATCGCTGTTTGATACCGTCGGCATGATGGATGCTTCATTATTTATTGATTATGTTGACACAGAATGGTGTCTTCGCTGTTTTGACCAAAACCATTTGGTCTATATAAACCCTAACGCAGTTATGATTCACTCTATCGGAAATTCATCATTTTCGGTGTTTGGATTTTGTGTGCCTGTGCACTCTGCGGCAAGAAGATATTATCGGGTGAGAAATGCGTTCCGTTTGCTACGCTATTCCCATGTGCCTAAATTGCTGGCGCTCAGGGAAATTACGTTTTGCGTTGTGCATAGCCTCATCTTGATTTTTCACGAAAAAGATAAGAGAAACTACTTAAAATCATTTATATCAGGTGTCTGGGATGGTATCCGCAATGTAGCTGGTGAAAATCCTCGCACATCTAATATAAAACATAAGTAATTTTGAGAATGTATAATGAATAAATTGGCAGTTTTACTTGCAGTTTATAATGGCCGAACCTGGATTGATGAACAATTAGAATCTATATTAGCTCAGGTTGGGGTTAATCTTGATGTTTTTGTCAGTATCGATCTTTCAACGGATGGCTCGTGGGACTATCTGACAGAAAAATACAGTAGCTATAAAAATGTCCATTTCCTCCCCTATGGTGATAAATTCGGCTCTGCCGGTAAAAACTTTTATCGTTTAGTTCTGGATGTCAATTTTGACAATTACGATTATATCTCTTTTTCCGATCAGGATGATATCTGGTATGCGAATAAGCTCCAGCGTGCCATAGAGACGATTGTTGATAAAAAGGTTGATGCCTATTCGAGCAACGTGCTTGCATTTTGGGATGATGGCAGAACGTGCCTGATTGATAAAGCTCAGCCTCAGGCTGCTTTTGACTATTATTTTGAGGCTGCAGGCCCTGGCTGTACCTATGTCTTTACCAATAAGTTGGGGACCGCGTTCCAGAAGTTTTTAATTTCAAATACTTCATCTCAGGAAGTGACTCTCCATGATTGGCTGATTTATGCCTTTGCACGGGCTAACAATTATAAATGGTATATTGATGCTGCGCCTGGAATGAGGTATCGGCAGCACTCTTCAAACCAGGTTGGTGCCAATATATCTTATAAAATGTGGGTGAAGAGAGTCAAACTTGTCAATTCGGGTTGGTACCGTAATGAAGTTTATAAGTTGAAAAGCCTGTTTAACGCAAACTTTAAACCTATTCACAAGATCTCAAATCAGCGTAATTATATTAACAACATTATGCTTCTGCCATTTGTTAGTAAATTAAGGCGGCGAAACAGGGATAAGGTTGTTTTAAGCATTTTGTTGCTCCTTAATCTTTTTTAAGATTGATGTTTTATACGTGAGTTTTATTAGCGTGTGTTGTCGCGGATACTTGTCCTGAGCGAGCTGGTTTAATTATATTTTATTGATTATAATTTGAGAAAAAATAATGAATAAGTTAAACAGGATTTTTATCCTGCTTCTCACCATTGAAATTGTCTTTGGCGGGGGCGGAAGATTATTAGATCCGCTAGGTATCCCCCCCTTACGTTACGTGTTTTTCGGTTTAGCACTCGTACTATTTGCGTTAAATGCGATCACATTTAATGCCCGGGCCAACAGTAAAACCCTGTTGACTCTATTTTCGATACTTGCTCTGCCGATTTATGGATGTCTCGCTGGAGCGATTAATGGTAACGAATTAGGTGAAATGGCATTTGATTTTCAGCCTTACATCTATATGTTAATACTTTTCTACCTGTGCACTTTAAATGAAACGCTTACAGAATATTCACTAGCCACTTTTGTTAAAGTAATTAAGGTCTTTAGTGTCATCGCCTCCACCGTATACATACTTTATATTGTTATGTTGAAGGGAGGGCTAATCAATTGGATGTCAATCTATAATGCCCTGTCTTTAACATCAGAATTTTTCTTCAGGCCGAGCGGTGCGTTCTTTTCAAAATCATTTTTCTTTTTGGGCATAGGTGCCATATTCTTCTTTATAGAAAAAAGGTACGTATTTTTTGCTCTGACCGTTGTAGCGCTGTTTTTAACTGAGACCAGAGGGGTATTCCTGTTTTCTGGTATAGCTATGATGCTTGCAAGTTTCAGGATTAATGGCGCGCTGAAGAATTTAATCTACATAGGATTAGCCGTCACCGCTGGGTTTGCATTGATGGTTATCGTTGGAGGGAGGGCAGGTGACTCTGACTCCGTGCGACTTCAGGATTACACATTCATCATAAATTCGATGGAAGGGCTGGTCTCTATTTTTGGCCATGGGTTTGGGGCGCAGATTCTGGACAGGGGTAGAATTGAAGTTGTACCGTTGGAGTTATTCTATAAGACCGGTGCGTTAGGCTTAATTTTATCCGCATTGCCTATTTTTATTTTGTCCATCGGCACTATTTTGAAATCTTACACTATCCGAAAATTACAGATAGTTTGTGCGCTTATTTTTTCGGCAGGCGTTTCCATTACTAATCCCTTCCTGTATACCCCAATGGGAATATTTGTCATTGCAATGGCTATAAATTCAAATAAAAAGTCTTCTTAATCATTGCTCATTTAATATCCTGATTTTGCAATTGTTGCCTTTGTAGCTGAAAACTAGCATATCGATAATTTTTATTTGTTAAAAAAAAGACGATTTTGTTATTGTGATTCGCGATGTAGAATCGTCTTAAACACACCTGACAGGAGTATGTAATGTCCAAACAACAGATCGGCGTCGTCGGTATGGCAGTGATGGGGCGCAACCTGGCGCTCAACATCGAAAGCCGTGGTTATACCGTCTCCGTTTTCAACCGCTCCCGTGATAAAACCGAAGAAGTGATTGCCGAGAACCCAGGCAAAAAACTCGTTCCTTTCTATACGGTTCAGGAGTTCGTTGAATCTCTGGAAACGCCTCGTCGTATCCTGTTAATGGTGAAAGCAGGCGCTGGCACAGATGCGGCCATCGACTCCTTGAAACCGTATCTGGAAAAAGGCGACATCATTATCGATGGCGGTAACACCTTCTTCCACGACACCATTCGTCGTAACCGTGAATTGTCAGCTGAAGGTTTCAACTTCATCGGTACCGGTGTTTCCGGTGGTGAAGAGGGCGCGCTGAAGGGCCCATCTATCATGCCTGGCGGTCAGAAAGATGCTTATGAGCTGGTCGCACCAATCCTGACCAAAATCGCTGCCGTTGCTGAAGACGGTGAGCCGTGCGTAACCTATATCGGTCCGGACGGTGCGGGTCACTATGTGAAGATGGTTCACAACGGTATCGAATACGGTGACATGCAGCTGATCGCAGAAGCCTATTCTCTGCTGAAAGGCGGCCTGAACCTCTCCAATGATGAACTGGCGCAAACCTTCACCGACTGGAACAACGGCGAGCTGAGCAGCTACCTGATCGACATCACCAAAGATATCTTCACCAAGAAAGATGGAGAGGGTAAATACCTGGTCGATGTGATTCTTGATGAAGCGGCGAACAAAGGTACCGGTAAATGGACCAGCCAGAGTTCACTGGATCTGGGCGAGCCACTGTCACTGATCACCGAATCGGTCTTTGCACGTTACATCTCTTCTCTGAAAGAGCAGCGTGTTGCAGCATCTAAAGTGCTGACCGGTCCACAGGCGAAGCTGGCAGGTGACAAAGCAGAATTTATCGAGAAAGTCCGTCGCGCACTGTACCTGGGTAAAATCGTCTCTTACGCGCAGGGCTTCTCTCAGCTGCGTGCCGCGTCTGATGAGAACAACTGGGATCTGAACTACGGTGAAATCGCGAAGATTTTCCGCGCCGGTTGCATCATCCGTGCGCAGTTCCTGCAGAAAATTACCGATGCGTACGCTGAAAATGCGAACATCGCTAACCTGCTGCTGGCTCCATACTTCAAGCAGATTGCTGATGATTATCAGCAGGCGCTGCGTGACGTTGTGGCTTACGCAGTACAGAACGGTATTCCGGTGCCAACCTTCTCTGCTGCAGTCGCTTACTACGACAGCTACCGTGCTGCCGTTCTGCCTGCTAACCTGATTCAGGCGCAGCGCGACTACTTCGGCGCGCACACGTATAAGCGCACCGATAAAGAAGGTGTGTTCCACACCGAGTGGCTGGATTAATCTGATTTAACTCAGTCATGTAGCGAGACCCGGTGAACGTCACCGGGTTTTTTTTATTTGTAATATCCCCGTGTTGCCTCACCTGGTTCATCCGACAGGCTATACTGCAGCATAAACCACTATAATTGTCCCTTTCTGCAGCCAGCCATTCGCCTTGACATCAACTCAGCATACGAGGTAAAAACCCCAAAAGTTGCTTATTGCGGTGGGGCGGTTGTCGCTCCCGAAACTTAACTTAAAGAAGTTAATTCAATGAAAATAACAATCTCCGGAACAGGTTATGTGGGTCTCTCTAACGGGATCCTGATTGCACAGCACCATGAAGTGGTGGCCCTGGACATCGTGCAGGCCAAAGTGGATATGCTTAACCAGAAGATCTCGCCAATCGTGGATAAAGAGATCCAGGACTATCTGACCAATAAGCCGTTGAATTTCCGCGCAACCACCGACAAAGTTGACGCCTACAGCGGTGCGGATTTTGTGATCATTGCGACGCCAACCGATTACGATCCAAAAACAAACTATTTCAACACGTCAAGCGTAGAGGCGGTGATCAAGGATGTGACGGCGATTAACCCGAACGCCGTGATGATCATCAAATCGACCATTCCTGTTGGCTTTACCCAATCGATTAAAGAAGAGCTGGGTATCGATAATGTCATTTTCTCACCTGAGTTTCTGCGTGAGGGCAGGGCATTGTACGATAACCTGCACCCGTCACGTATCGTCATTGGTGAGCGCTCGGAGCGCGCGGAACGTTTTGCTGCCCTGTTGCAGGAAGGCGCCATCAAAAAGGACATCAATGTCCTGTTTACCGATGCGACGGAAGCTGAAGCCATCAAACTCTTTGCCAACACCTACCTGGCAATGCGTGTCGCGTATTTCAATGAGTTGGACAGCTACGCTGAGAGCCTGGGGTTGAATACCCGTCAGATCATCGAAGGCGTATGCCTTGACCCGCGTATCGGCAACCATTACAACAACCCGTCCTTCGGTTACGGTGGCTACTGCCTGCCGAAAGACACCAAGCAGCTGCTGGCTAACTACCAGTCCGTACCAAATAACTTAATTTCTGCGATTGTAGATGCTAACCGCACGCGCAAGGACTTCATCTCCGACTCCATTCTGGCGCGTCAGCCGAAAGTAGTTGGTGTGTACCGCCTGATCATGAAGAGCGGTTCGGATAACTTCCGTGCCTCCTCGATTCAGGGGATTATGAAGCGTATTAAGGCGAAAGGCGTTCAGGTCATCATTTATGAACCAGTAATGAAAGAAGATGAATTCTTCCATTCACGTGTGGTTCGGGATCTGGATGCCTTCAAGAAGGAAGCGGATGTGATTATCTCTAACCGGATGGCGGAGGAGCTGTCTGACGTGGCGGATAAGGTCTATACCCGCGATCTGTTTGGTAGCGACTGATTCATCGACACCAGAAAAAAGCCCGGCATACTCGCCGGGCTTTTTTTTAAACCTTATAAAACTCGCGATACCAGTCCACGAAGTTCTTCACGCCCTCTTTAACCGAGGTCTGTGGTTTAAAGCCGATAACCTCATACAGCGCCGTAGTATCCGCGCTGGTCTCCAGCACATCACCTGGCTGAATCGGCATCATGTTTTTATCCGCTTCGATGCCTAACGCCTGTTCCAGCGCAGTAATGTAGTCCATCAGTTCTACTGGCGAGCTGTTACCAATGTTATAGACACGATAAGGCGCAGAACTGGTTGCCGGGGAGCCAGACTCCACCGTCCATTCACTGTCTGCCTGAGGGATCACATCCTGCAGGCGGACAATGGCTTCAGCAATATCATCGATATAGGTGAAGTCGCGCTTCATCTTACCGAAGTTATAGACGTCGATACTTTTGCCTTCCACCATGGCTTTAGTGAATTTAAACAGTGCCATGTCGGGACGACCCCACGGGCCGTAGACGGTAAAGAAGCGCAGGCCGGTGGTTGGCAGACCGTACAGATGGGAGTAAGTATGCGACATCAGCTCGTTGGCTTTTTTGGTCGCGGCGTACAGCGAAACCGGGTGATCCACGGAGTCGTCGGTCGAGAACGGCATCTTACGATTCAGTCCGTAAACGGAGCTGGATGAGGCGTACAGCAGGTGCTGCACCTTATTGTGACGGCAGCCTTCCAGCACGTTCAGATGACCCACCAGATTGGCTTCTGCATAAGCATGCGGGTTATCCAGGGAGTAACGTACGCCCGCCTGGGCAGCGAGATGGATCACCCGATCGAATTTTTCAGAGGCGAAGAGGGCTGCCATGCCGTCGCGGTCGGCCAGTTCAAGCTTATGGAAGCTGAAGTTCGCGGAGGTGAGCAGATCAAGACGCGCCTGCTTCAGGTTCACATCGTAATAGTCATTGAGATTGTCGATACCCACAACCTGATGTCCGGCATCCAGGAGCCGCTTGCTGACATGAGCGCCGATAAAGCCTGCTGCGCCAGTGACCAGAAATTTCATAACTGTCCTCATCTGTTACTTATCATGTCCGGTGCGTTAAGTACCGGATTTAGGGTATGATAACGCGATGCGCAGTGTTACCAAACATCATATTTTCGATATGGCTCATCGGATTCCTATAGAAAATCCGAAAACAATCGATAAACTATATCTGAAACTTTATTATTTGCGCTTTTTTGCCTTCTAAGGATTATATGACGCACAACAACAATAACGCGGTCATGCGAAGCAATGACCCTGAACAGATTGATTTCATTGATCTATTGTTACAGCTGTGGCGGGGAAAATGGATCATTGCTGCGTTTGTCGCCATCGCTCTGATTCTTGCCGGCGTTTACATGGTATTTGCCAAAGAGAAGTGGACTTCCACAGCGATCATCACCCAGCCGGATGCCGCCCAAATAGGCAGTTACAGCAACGCGCTTAATATTCTTTATGGTGCTAATGCTCCGAAATTAACGGATATTCAGGAGAGCGTGATTACTCGCTATAACGCTTCTTTCTCTGCGTTATCTCAGACTCTGGAAAACAAAGCCGATCCGGAAAAACTGGTCATCGAACAGTCTGTAAAAGGCCAACCGTTACCCTTAAGCATCAGCTACGTAAACGGTTCGGCTGAGGCAGCGCAAAAGCAGGTGGCGCAGTATATTCAGCAGGTTGATGAGCAGATCCAAAAAGAGCTTGAAGTTGATCTCAACGATAACATCAAGCAGCAGGTCGCGACCCTGAAGGACGTACTGAGCAATCAGGAAACTATCGCTCAGGAGCAAAAAGATCTGCGTATTAAGCAGATTACAGAAGCGTTGAAGTACGCTGAGGCTGCGAACATTACCAGCCCGAAAATTCAGCAGACACAGGACGTTACTCAGGAAACCATGTTCCTGTTAGGTACCGAAGCGCTGCAATCCATGATTGCGCATGAATCTTCACGTCCGCTGACGCTCTCCGACAGCTACTACCAAAACAAACAGAAATTGCTGGATATCGAGAAACTGAAAATCGATCCGACAACCATCCATGCGTATCGCTACGTGATGAAGCCGGACCTGCCGATTCGCCGCGATAGCCCGAAACGTTCAATCGTGCTTATCCTTGCGGTACTGCTGGGCGGTATCCTTGGCTCCGGCGTTGTGTTGGCCCGTAACGCCATGCGCAACTACCAGACCAAAGCCTGATACAGGCCTGCAAGCTGAAAAAAAACCGGGTTTCCCCGGTTTTTTTATTTGTGTCGCTGACGCAGATTCTCAATCACGGCGGTTAAATCTAAATCCTGATCCTGCAGTAGAACCAGCAGGTGGTACATGAGGTCAGAGGCTTCATTTGTCAGCTCAGCGCGATCGTTCACGGTCGCGGCCAGGGCCGTCTCTACACCTTCTTCCCCCACTTTTTGCGCGATACGCTTGGTGCCGCTGGCATAAAGCTTCGCGGTATAGGAGCTTTGCGGGTCGGCAGTTTTGCGCTCAGCCAGCAGTTGTTCCAGCTGATACAGGAACAGCCACTGGTGGCTGGCATCGCCAAAGCAGCTGCTGGTGCCCAGGTGGCAGGTCGGCCCGATGGGGTTCACCAGCACCAGCAGGGTATCGTTATCGCAGTCCGGAGTGATGCTGACCACGTTCAGAAAATGGCCGGAGGTTTCGCCTTTGGTCCACAGACGCTGTTTGGTGCGCGAGAAAAAGGTTACTTTACCGCTGTCGATGGTCTTCGCCAGGGCGTCCTGATTCATATAACCCAGCATCAGTACTTCACCGGATACCGCGTGCTGCACGACCACCGGCATCAAACCGTCGGTTTTTTCCCAGTCCAGCTGCGCACGTTGTTGCTCTGTTAACATACCCTGATCTCCACGCCCTGATTTGCCAGGAACGTTTTTAACTCACCAATATTAATAATCTGCTTATGGAACACCGAGGCCGCCAGCGCACCGTCAACGTCGGCATCGCGGAAGGCTTCGAGGAAGTGTTCCATCGTACCTGCGCCGCCCGAGGCAATCAGCGGCACGTGGCATACCTCGCGTACTTTTTTCAGCTGCGCCAGATCGTAGCCATTACGCACACCGTCCTGATTCATCATGTTCAGCACGATCTCACCTGCGCCGCGCTTCTGTACTTCCTGCACCCAGTCCAGCGTCTCCCACTGGGTGACGCGGGTGCGGCTCTCGTCGCCGGTGTACTGGTTGACGTGATATTTGCCGGTGGCTTCGTCAAACCAGGTATCAATCCCGACCACGATGCACTGCACGCCAAAGCGGTCGGCCAGACGGGTGATGAGCTCCGGATCGGCCAGGGCAGGGGAGTTGATAGAAATTTTGTCGGCGCCGAAGGTGAGGATTTTTGCCGCGTCTTCTGCCGATTTAATCCCACCCGCCACGCAGAAAGGAATATCAATCACCTCCGCCACGCGGGCGACCCAGCTTTTATCCACCACCCGGCCATCGCTGGAGGCGGTGATATCGTAAAACACCAGCTCGTCGGCACCTTCTTCCGCATAGCGTTTTGCCAGGGGGACGATATCGCCGATGATCTCGTGATTGCGGAACTGCACGCCTTTCACGACCTGACCATCACGCACGTCGAGACAAGGAATTATCCGTTTTGCCAGCATTGAATCGCCTCCTTAACCGTAAATTTTTCTTCCAGCAGGGCGCGTCCGACGATCACCCCACGTACCCCGGTCCCGCGCAGGGCCGCGATATCATTCAAATCACCAATACCGCCGGATGACTGGAACGCCACCTGCGGATAACGGGCGCAAACCTCTTCGTACAGCGACACGTTAGAACCGGCCAGCGTGCCGTCGCGGGAGATATCGGTGCATAAAACATGCTTCAGACCCACCGGCAGATAGCGCTCCACCAGCGCTTCCAGCGTCACGCCGGAGTTCTCCTGCCAGCCGCTGACCGCGACCTGTTTGTTACCCTGTTCGTCGATACGCACGTCCAGCGCCAGCACCAGCGCGTCGGCGCCAAAGCGCCTGAACCAGCCCTGTACCGTCTCTGGATCTTTTACCGCGGTAGAGCCCACCACTACGCGCGCCACGCCGGCTTCCAGCAGCGCCGCTACGTCCTCTTCGGTGCGCACGCCGCCGCCAACCTGGACCGGAACGTTCACGCCTGCGACCAGTTTTTTCAGCAGCGGGATCTGGCGTTTGGCCGGATCTTTCGCGCCGGTCAGGTCAACCAGGTGCAGCACCTCGGCTCCCTGCGCGGCATAGTCCTGCAGGCGCGGCAGCGGATCCTTGCCATAGTCGCGCTGCTGGCCATAATCACCCTGGTGCAGACGGACAACCGTGCCGTCAATTAAATCTAAAGCAGGAATAATCATCACATCTCCAGGAAGTTTTTCAGCAACTGCGCGCCCGCGGCTCCGGAACGTTCCGGGTGGAACTGCACGCCGTAGAAATTGTCTTTCTGCACCGCGGCGGTGAAGGGTTCGCCATAGTGGCACTGGGCGATGGTATTCGCGTTCACCGGCATCGCGTAGCTGTGCACGAAATAGAAGTATGCTCCGTCCTCGATACCGCGGAACAGCCGATCACCCGCTTTCGGATAGACCCGGTTCCAGCCCATGTGCGGCAGCGGCAGGCCGTGATCGGTCATTTTCGACACGTCCTCGTCGATGATGCCCAGCAGATCCACGCCGTTGGACTCTTCGCTGCGGCGGCCCAGCAGCTGCATCCCCAGACAGATGCCCAGCACCGGCTGGGTACAGGCTTTAATCAGCTCAACCAGTTCACGCTGGTGGATCTGATCCATCGCCGCCTGGGCCGTACCGACGCCCGGTAAAAAGAGTTTACTGGCATGCAGCACCACATCCGGATCGCGGCTGACCAGCGGGTCGTAACCGTGGCGCATAATCGCGGATTTTACGGAGTTGAGGTTGGCGCAACCGGTATCGAGGATCACCACGTTCATTACAGCACTCCTTTCGACGACGGCAGGGTATCGCCTTCCACGCGAATGGCCTGGCGCAGGGTGCGGCCAAAGGCCTTAAACAGGCTCTCCACGCGGTGGTGATCGTTTTTACCTTTGGTTTTCAGGTGCAGCGTCAGGCCCATGGTGTAGGAGAGGGAGCGGAAGAAGTGCTCAACCATCTCGGTGCTCAGGTCGCCCACGCGCTGATAGGTAAAGTCGGCTTTATATTCCAGGTGCGGACGGCCGGAGATATCCAGCGCACAGCGGGCCAGGCACTCATCCATCGGCAGCACAAAGCCGAAGCGGTTGATGCCGCGCTTATCGCCCAGCGCCAGCTTGAGCGCTTCGCCCAGCGCCAGGCCGGTATCTTCCACGGTGTGGTGATCGTCAATATAGAGGTCGCCTTTAACGCCGATCTCCATGCGGAAACCGCCGTGGGTGGCGATCTGATCCAGCATATGATCGAAGAAGCCCACGCCGGTGTGGATCTTGCTACCGCCTTCGCGATCCAGCCACACCTTAACGTCGATCTGCGTCTCTTTGGTATTGCGCTCAACGTGGGAGTAACGGTCACGTTTGGTCAGCTGCTCGCCAATCATCGCCCAGTTCAGGGTCTCGCGCTGATAGCGCAGGCCGGAGATGCCCATGTTGCTCGCCAGCTCGATGTCCGTAGCGCGATCGCCAATCACGTAGCTGTTGGCTTTATCCAGCGCCGCTTCGGCCAGATACTGCTCAACCAGCTTCACTTTCGGCTTACGGCAGTCGCAGTTGTCGGCAGGCAGGTGCGGACAAATCAGCACCTCATCAAACACCACCCCCTGGGAGGTGAGGATCTGCATCATCAGATCGTGCGGACCGTCAAAATCAGCCTGCGGGAAGCTGTCGGTGCCGAGGCCGTCCTGGTTGGTGATCATCACCAGCTTAAAACCGGCTTTCTGCAGCTTCAGCAGCACCGGAATGACGTCGGCTTCAAAGGCCAGTTTGTCGAAACGATCGACCTGATAATCACTGGGTGGTTCCGAAATGATAGTGCCGTCACGATCGATAAAGAGGTACTTCTGGCTCATACTTTCTCCGCATTCAGGGCGTCGATAACGCGCTGGCTCTCTTCACGGGTACCCACGGTAATGCGTAAGCAGCCACTTAAAGAGGGTTGTTTGTTCTGGTCTCGTAAGATAATGCCCTGATCCCATAAAGATTTAAATACTGCACTCGAGGCGGTAAAACGCGCCAGAACATAGTTGGTTTCTGAGTCGAAAACCTGTTCAACGCAGGGGATAGTTTTCAGCTGGCTGACGAGATATGCCCGCTCGTCGACGATCTGCGCCACCCGGCTCCGCATAGCGGTGATGCCTTCTGGCGACAGCGCCTGGGCGGCGATATCCGCTACCGGCGTCGAGAGCGGATAAGGTGCAATCACCTTCATCAGCAGGTCAATCACCTCTTTATTGGCCAGCGTAAAGCCGCAGCGCAGCCCGGCAAGAGCAAAGGCTTTGGACAGGGTACGCAGGATCACCAGGTGCGGATATTCCGTCAGCCAGCCAGCGAGCGTCGCCTGTGGGCAAAACTCAATATAGGCTTCATCGGCCACCACCAGCGCTTTGCCACGGGTCATCTCAAGCAGCGTGCGGATATCCTGAGGGTTAATCAGCTGGCCGGTAGGGTTATTCGGGCTGCAGACAAATACCACCTTCACGCCGTCGAGATTGTCAGCAATGCCCTGCAAATCAAGCTGCCAGTTTTCCAGCGCAGGCACTTTACGCAGCTCAACGTTAAAGGTTTCGGTGCTTACGCTATACATGCCGTAGGTCGGTGGACAGTAGAGCACCGCATCTTTGCCCGGCTCGCAGAAGGCGCGGATCAGCAGTTCGATGCCTTCATCCGCTCCGCGGCTGACCAGCACTTGCTCCGGTTGGATACCGGCATAGGCCGCATAGTTCTCGATCACCGCTTTCGGCTGACACTCCGGGTAGCGGTTCAGCGACTGCTGGGTCAGCTCGAAGCTAACGGCGGTAGGGAATTCATTGGCGTTCAGCCACACGTTGCCATTGCCACCCAGTCGGCGGGCAGACTGATACGGGGTCAGGGCGCGAACGTTTTCGCGGGCTAACTCTTCAATACTCATGCTTGCTCCTTAAGGGCGGCAACGCGCAGCGTCACGGCATTTTTGTGGGCGGTCAGACGTTCGGCAGCGGCCAGCGTTTCGATGGTCGCGGCGAGGGAGGCAAAGCCCTCACGGGAAAGCTCCTGCACGGTCATGCGCTTCTGGAAATCCGCCAGCCCGAGGCTGGAACAGGTGGAGGTATAGCCATAGGTCGGCAGCACGTGGTTGGTGCCGGAGGCGTAATCACCCGCGGATTCCGGCGACCAGTCGCCAAGGAACACCGAACCGGCGCTGGTGATGCTGTCGACCAGCTCACGGGCGTTGCGGGTCTGAATGATCAGGTGCTCCGGGCCGTAGAGGTTTGAAATCGCGATGCACTGCGCCAGATCCCGGGCCACGATCAGGCGGCTGGCGGAGAGCGCCTGGCGGACGGTGTCGGCACGTGGCAGATCGGCCAGCTGTCGTTCAACCGCTTCGCCAACCCGTTTTGCCATGCTGGCGTCCGGCGTCAGCAGGATCACCTGCGAGTCCGGGCCGTGCTCTGCCTGGGAGAGCAGATCCGAGGCCACGAAATCCGGCGTCGCGCCGCTGTCGGCGATAACCAGCACTTCCGACGGGCCAGCCGGCATGTCGATGGCCGCACCGTCCAGCCGCTGGCTCACCTGACGCTTGGCTTCGGTGACAAAGGCGTTGCCCGGGCCGAAGATTTTATCCACGCGCGGCACAGAGTCGGTGCCCAAAGCCAGCGCCGCGATAGCCTGCGCCCCGCCGACGTTGAAAATCTCCTGCACGCCGCACAGCTGCGCGGCATACAGAATTTCATCGGCAATCGGTGGTGGCGAGCAGAGCACCACTTTTCGGCAACCGGCGATACGAGCCGGGGTCGCCAGCATCAATACGGTTGAGAAGAGGGGGGCGGAGCCACCCGGAATATATAAACCCACCGAGTCGACCGGACGGGTCACCTGCTGGCAACGCACGCCGGGCAGGGTTTCCACATCGACGGTTTGCAGCTGCTGTGCGGTGTGGAAGGTATCAATGTTCTGTACCGCGACGGCCATCGCCTGCTTTAACTCATCGCTCAGACGCGCTGCGGCCTCGGCAATCGCCTGCTCGCTCACCTTCAGCGCGCCGACCTCAGTTTTGTCGAATTTCGCGCTGTACTCACGCAGGGCGTCGTCGCCACGGGTTTTCACATTTTCCAGAATCTCCGCCACGGTGCGGGTGATGCTTTCCGACGCGGAGATGGCCGGGCGCATCAGCAGGTCGCGCTGCTGTTCTGCGTTACAGGTGTTCCAGTCGATAACGGTGTTAAAGGTCATGGCTGTTACTCCATCATCTTCTCAATTGGTAACACCAGGATTGAGCTGGCGCCCAGCGCCTTCAGTTTTTCCATGGTTTCCCAGAACAGGGTTTCGCTGCTGACCATATGCATCGCCACGCGCTGCTGATCGCCAGCCAGCGGCAGAATGGTTGGACGTTCCGCGCCCGGCAGCAGAGCGATCACCTCATCCAGACGCTCGGTCGGGGCGTGCATCATGATGTATTTCGATTCACGAGCCTGGATCACCCCCTGAATACGGGTCAGCAGGCGGTCAATCAGCTGCTGCTTGGCTTCCGGCATCTCGCCGTCGCGCTGGATCAGACAGGCTTTGGAGCGGTAGATCACTTCCACTTCGCGCAGGCCGTTGGCTTCCAGGGTGGCGCCGGTGGAGACCAGGTCGCAAATCGCATCAGCCAGACCGGCACGCGGTGCCACTTCCACTGAGCCGTTCAGCAGGCAGGATTTAAACTGCACCCCTTTCTGATCGAGGTAACGCTTCAGCAGGTGAGGGTAGGAGGTGGCGATACGCTTGCCGTTCAGCCCGGCAGGGCCGTCCCAGGCTTCGTCAGCCGAGGTGGCCAGCGACAGGCGGCAGCCGCCAAAGTCCAGACGGCGCAGGGTGAAGTAGCGTGGGTCTTCGCCCTGCGCGCGGCGGGTCAGGAGCTCTTCTTCCAGCACGTTTTCGCCAATGATGCCCAGATCCACCACGCCGTCCATGACCAGGCCCGGAATGTCGTCGTCACGCACGCGCAGAATATCAATCGGCATATTCTCTGCCAGCGCGATCAGGCGCTGGGTGTGCAGGTTGATTTTAATGCCGCAGCGGGCCAGCAGTTCGCGGGAATCGTCGCTAAGACGACCTGATTTCTGCATAGCTATGCGTAAACGTGAATTATCTAACATTGTCGGTTCCTCATGATCCTGTTGTAACTTGCCTGAACACGGTCCAAAAAAAAGCCCCCGGAAGATGATCTTCCGGGGGCTTTTTCTTGCGTTCATGCACCGCTGGAAGATCTAACTGTCTTCCAGCACACATCGCCTGAAAGACTAGTCAGGATGATGGTGATGATGGTGGTGTTTAAATTGAACGCGTGTCATAAAATTCTCGATGAATGCTTATTCATGTGATGTCGTTTAACCTAAACCACTTGCGCTACATAAAGCAAGGGCTTTTTTTTATCATTAAATGATTTCATATTGGCGCTATCAATTGTCAGTTGCGCATGGCTGGCGTAGCCTTACAGCAGAGGCGTAAAAGTCAGGAGAAAACGCATGAAAAAGGTCGCAATTGTCGGTCTGGGATGGCTTGGAATGCCGCTGGCCATGTCGCTACTGGCGCGGGGCTGGGAGGTCACCGGCAGTAAAACCACAGCGGATGGGGTCGAGGCGGCGCGGATGTGCGGCATCGAGAGCGTTCAATTGCGCCTGGAGCCAGAGCTGGTATGCGATACCGACGATCTGGATACGCTGATGGGCGATGTGGATGCGCTGGTAATTACGCTGCCGGCGCGCCGTACCGGGCCGGGCGAGTCTTATTATCTGCAGGCGGTACAGGAAATTGTCGACAGCGCCCTCGCGCACCATATTCCCCGCATTATTTTCACCAGTTCCACTTCGGTATATGGCGATGTCGAAGGTGCCGTAAAAGAGAATATGCCGCGCCAGCCGGTAACGGCCAGCGGGCGGGTTTTAAAAGAGCTGGAAGACTGGCTGCATAATTTACCCGGCACTCAGGTGGATATATTACGCCTTGCGGGGCTGGTGGGGCCCGGTCGCCATCCCGGTCGTTTTTTTGCAGGAAAATCAGCGCCTGACGGACAACATGGCGTCAATCTCGTGCACCTTGAAGACGTGATCGGCGCAATTACCCTGTTATTACAGGCCCCGAAAGGCGGGCACATCTATAATATATGTGCGCCCTCTCATCCTACACGCAGTACATTTTATCCGGTGATGTCGCGTCAGCTCGGCCTGGCGCCGCCGCACTTCCACGATGCCCCTGGAGAGGGGAAGGGCAAATTGATTGATGGGAACCGCATCTGTCATGAACTGGGATTTGAGTATCTCTTTCCCGATCCGCTGGTTATGCCTATGGAGTAACGCCGCTGGCGGAGCGTAAGCGCACCACAAGGGGGTGAGCATGAAACCGCTGCTGGATGTCCTTATTATCCTTGATGCACTGGAAAAGGAGGGGAGCTTTGCTGCGGCCTCGGCGAAGCTCTTTAAAACCCCCTCAGCGCTCAGCTACACCGTTCATAAGCTCGAAAGCGATCTCAATATTCAGATCCTCGACCGCTCCGGCCACCGGGCGCGCTTTACCCGCACCGGGCAGATGCTGCTGGAGAAAGGGCGGGACGTATTGCATACGGTACGTGAGCTGGAAAAGCAGGCCGTAAAACTGCATCAGGGCTGGGAAAACGAGCTGATTATTGGTGTGGATGATACCTTTCCGTTTTCCCTGCTGGCCCCGCTTATCGAGGCCTTTTACGAGCGACACAGCGTTACCCGTCTCAAGTTTATCAATGGTGTGTTAGCCGGCTCCTGGGAGTCACTGGTGCAGGGGCGGGCGGATATCGTTGTCGGCGCGCTGCACGAGCCACCGCAGCTCAGCGATTTTGGCTTTGCCTGTCTTGGGCAACTGGAACAGGTGTTCGTCGTCGCTCCACACCATCCGCTGGCTCAGGAGCCAGAGCCGGTAAACCGCCGGACGATCAAAAATTATCGCGCGATTGTGGTGGGTGACAGTTCATTACCGGGCAGTGCGGCCTCTTCGCAGCTCCTGGACGATCAGGAAGCCATTACCGTATTTGATTTTAAAACCAAGCTGGAGCTGCAAATTAGCGGCTTAGGCTGTGGCTATCTGCCGCGTTATTTAGCCCAGCGTTTTATTGAAAGCGGTGCGCTGGTCGAGAAACAGGTTATCGCGCAATCCAGTTATGATTCCGTATGGATTGGCTGGAATGACCAGACTGCGGGGCTTGCCAGTGCATGGTGGCGACAAGAAATTTTAGCAAATAGTGCTATCGCTGCCGTTTATGCGCAGGGCGCCGCTGAGAAATCAGGTGATTAAATAAAAATTTAACTTTAGGATGCCTTTCGATCTCTTGCATTTTCGCTATCATTTAGGGAAAATGCGCCGCAGCAAACATGGAATAATCGACGATATAAAAGGCGTCGATTATTTTTTTTTGCATGTAAGAAAACCATTAAATCCAAGAGGCCGGGCTTCGTACCGGATAGATATTTACTAAAATCCGACAGTTGTTGTCGCTGAGGAAGAAAGAAATGGGGCAATCATTCGCTTACGTGGCGGTATTCACCGTAAAGGAGAATAACTATGTCGCATAACGCAACTCCAAAAACCTCTCGCGTGGAATTACGTAAAACGCTTACGTTGATTCCGGTTGTTATGATGGGCCTTGCCTATATGCAGCCGATGACGCTGTTCGATACGTTTGGTATCGTTTCAGGCCTCACTGACGGTCACGTTGCAACGGCGTATGCCTTTGCGCTGATCGCGATCCTCTTTACCGCGCTGAGCTACGGCAAGCTGGTTCGCCGCTTCCCGTCCGCAGGCTCTGCGTACACCTATGCTCAGAAGTCCATTAGCCCGGCTGTTGGCTTTATGGTGGGCTGGTCATCCCTGCTGGACTACCTGTTCATGCCGATGATCAACATCCTTCTGGCAAAAATTTACTTCGAAGCGCTGGTGCCTTCCGTACCGTCGTGGATCTTCGTTGTGGCGCTGGTGGCCTTTATGACCATCTCTAACCTGCGCAGCATCAAGACCGTGGCCAACTTCAACACCCTGATTGTTATCCTGCAGATGGGTATTGTGGCGGTGATCGTCGGTCTGATCATTTACGGCGTTTCTCACGGTGAAGGCGCAGGTACGCTGACCAGCACCCGTCCGTTCTGGTCTGAAGGCGCGCATGTCGTGCCGATGATCACCGGTGCGACTATCCTGTGCTTCTCGTTCCTCGGCTTCGACGGTATCTCTTCGCTGTCTGAAGAGACCAAAGACGCTGAGCGCGTGATCCCGCGCGCTATTTTCCTGACAGCATTGATTGGCGGCATCATCTTTATCGGTGCCTCTTACTTCCTGCAACTGTACTTCCCGGATATCTCTCGCTTCAAAGATCCGGACGCGTCACAGCCAGAAATCATGCTGTATGTTGCCGGTAAAACCTTCCAGTGGGGCGTGCTGATCTTCTCCAGCGTGACCGTTCTGGCATCCGGTATGGCGGCACACGCCGGCGTTTCCCGTCTGATGTACGTGATGGGCCGTGATGGCGTCTTCCCGACTCGCTTCTTCGGTTATGTTCATCCGAAATGGCGTACCCCGGCATGGAACGTGCTGCTGGTGGGTGCCATTGCGCTGCTGGCGATTAACTTCGACCTGGTTACCGCGACTGCGCTGATCAACTTCGGTGCGCTGGTTGCCTTTACCTTTGTTAACCTCTCCGTGATCTCTCAGTTCTGGATCCGTGAGAAGCGCAACAAAACGCTGAAAGATCACTTCAACTACCTGCTGCTGCCGGTATGTGGTGCGCTGACCGTCGGTGCGCTGTGGATCAACCTGGAAGAGAGCTCAATGGTTCTGGGGCTGATCTGGGGTGGTATCGGCCTGATTTACCTGGCATGCGTAACCAAAAGCTTCCGCAACCCGGTTCCTCAGTACGAAGACGTAGCATAATAAATCTTCATGCCCGGCAAGCATCGCGCCGCCGGGCAAAGCAAAAAAAGCCGGAGACATCGCCTCCGGCTTTTTTATTTTCTCAGATCACACAATCTCCTGCGCATACTGATACAGCGCTTTCAACAGCGCCTGCTTTTCAGCATTGCCTTCATACTCACCGTAAAGCATCTCCAGCTCCTGGGCGTAAGCCTGCAAATACTCCGGAGTAAACACGTTGCGGCGATGCTGCAGCCACCGTTCCTGCTCGGCTTCATCCAGCGTGCCGGGGAAATTGCGGGCGCGGTAGTTAAAGATCAGCTTGCTGATACGCCCATCGGCAAAGGTGATATCCAGCGCGGGCAGGTTACGCGGATCGGTCTGCAACACGATATTCATGGCAGAGCGGTCAGCGTCGCTAAAAAAGCCGTTATAGAGCTGGGCATCGACATTCTCTGACGGGACGAACGGCTCCGCCTCGGCAAAGATCGCCACCACCTTTTCGCGCACCTGCGGGTTTTCCCGCAGCTTTTTCAGGTTATCCAGACAGTGCTGACGGTCGATTCCCAGCCGTTCGGCATCCTCCGGGCGCAGGGTGTTGGCGGGGGCCAGCACCGGGCACTTGTTGATATGCACCAGCTTGACCGGTACGGCGGCATCATCCCCCAGCGCCTCTTTCGGGGTGTAGAGCCGCTCGCGCAGGCTGTCGCTGTCCAGCGTCAGCAGGGGAGTTATATCTCCGGCCAAATCCACCATAATCACCGCGTTGCGGTTTTCCGGATGCCAGGCCAGCGGGGCCACCCAACTGGTATTCCCGCGCCAGGCGCCGAACATCCCCGAGATATGCATCAGCGGCTTCATCTGCGGCACGTCAATCAGGGTGGTGAGTTTTTGCTTACTGCGATGGCTGAGCAGGTACTCAAACAGCTTCGGCTGTTGGGTCTTCACCAGCTTCGCCATGGCGATAGTGGCGTAGACATCCGCCATCGCGTCATGGGCATTGCTGTGTTCAATGCCGTTCGCGCGGGTCAGATGTTCAAGGCGGAAGCTGGGGAGTCCGTCTTCGTTGTCGGGCCAGTTGATACCTTCAGGGCGCAGGGCATAGCAGGCGCGCATGACATCCAGCAGATCCCAGCGCGAGTTCTTGTTTTGCCAGCTCCAGGCATAGGGATCGTAGAAGTTGCGGTAAAAAATATGCCGGGTCACTTCGTCATCGAAGCGCACGTTGTTGTAGCCCACCACGCAGGTGTTGGGCACGGTAAACAGGTCATGAATGCGACGGGCAAACTCCGCTTCATTTACCCCTTTTTCCCGGGCTTCCTGCGGGGTGATGCCGGTAACCATCACTGCGCCTGGCTGGGGCAAATAGTCATCGGCAGGTTTGCAAAAGAACACCTCCGGCTCACCGATGATATTGAAATCGGCATCGGTGCGGATCGCGGCGAACTGGGCAGGGCGATCCAGCGAGGGGCTGGTGCCAAAGGTTTCGTAGTCGTGGAATAAAAATGTAGGCAGCGCGGCGGAGTCAGACACCAGTAATACCATCCTGTTTATGAGTGACACCACTATGGTAAACCATCCGGCCTGGCACGCCGAAGGAAAAGCGCCGTAAGCCTGCAAATTTGCGAGGAATCGTCCGGGAAAAACCTGCGTGCTGTCACATTTTTTTGCAATTATTCCAGGTATCCGGCGGAAAACTTCCGTAAAAAGGGCAACGATTTTAAATGACCTGAGGATATACCGTTGAAACGCCGTCTGTTTATTGCTGTTTCTTTACTCACTTTGAGCATTTCTTCCGCGCTGGCTGCCGATCCGATTAACTATGCGCCGCAGCCGCCAGCCGTCCAGGCAGGCTCCTGGGTGCTGATGGATTACACTACAGGGCAGATTTTAACGGCGGGTAACGAACACGTGCAGCGCAATCCGGCCAGCCTGACCAAGCTGATGACCGGCTATGTGGTGGATCGCGCCATCGACAGCCATCGCATCACTCCGGACGATATGGTCACGGTCGGTCAGGATGCCTGGGCCAAGGGCAATCCGGTTTTTGACGGCTCCTCGCTGATGTTCCTGAAGGCGGGCGAGCAGGTTTCGGTGCGCGACCTCAGCCGCGGCCTGATTGTTGATTCCGGCAACGACGCCTGCGTGGCGCTGGCCGATTACGTGGCGGGCGGGCAGCCGCAGTTCGTCACTATGATGAATGACTACGTCAAAAAGCTGAATCTGCGCGACACCCATTTTGAAACGGTACATGGTCTGGATGCGCCGGGCCAGCACAGCTCGGCGTACGACCTGGCGGTGCTCTCCCGCGCCATCATCCACGGTGAGCCGGCGTTTTATCACATGTACAGCGAGAAGAGCCTGACCTGGAACGGCATCACGCAGCAGAACCGTAACGGCCTGCTGTGGGATAAATCACTCAGCGTCGATGGCCTGAAAACCGGGCACACTTCCGGGGCCGGTTTTAACCTTATTGCCTCGGCCGTGGACGGTCAGCGCCGCCTGATTGCCGTCATCATGGGCGCTGAAAGCCCGAAAGGGCGCGAGGATCAGGCGCGTAAGCTCCTGCACTGGGGGCAGCAGAACTTCGATACCGTGCAGATCCTGCGTAACGGAAAACAGGTTGGCATCGAGCGCATCTGGTACGGCGATAAAGAGCAGATTTCGCTGGGGACCGATCAGGACTTCTGGCTGGCGCTGCCGAAGGCGGAGCTGCCAAACATTAAAGCCAAATATGTGCTGGATAAAAAAGAGCTGGAAGCGCCGATTGCCGCGCATCAGCGGGTGGGGGAGATTGAGCTGTACGATCGCGATAAGGTGGTCGCCCACTGGCCGCTGGTGACTCTCGAAAGCGTCGGTAAAGGTGGGATGTTCTCACGTCTGAGCGACTATCTGCACCACAAAGCCTGACGGCGGGATGAGCAGGCTGGCGACTGTGCGAGCCTGCTCGCATAATAGACAGATCATCATTGTTAAACCGCTTTTCTCTGCATTACAGTGTATGTATATACAGTAACCAATCGGAGGCAGCATGGACTACAGCATCAAGCACCAGAACAAACGCAAAATCGCCGGTTTTCATATGGTTGGCCCCTGGGAGCAAACGGTTAAGCAGGGTTTTGAGCAACTGGTGATGTGGGTGGATGGTAAGCATATTCAGCCGCTGGAGTGGGTGGCGGTCTATTACGATAATCCTGATGAAGTGCCGGCTGAAAAGTTACGTTGCGACACGGTTGTCACCGTGCCGGATGATTTTGTCGTTCCCGCCAACAGCGAAGGGGTGATCCTCACCGAAGTGGCCGAGGGCGAGTACGCAGTAGCCACTGCCCGCGTTGAGAATTTTGACTTCGCCACCCCGTGGAACCTGTTCTTCGACAGCCTGCTCGAAGATGGCGATTACCAGATCGCACCAAAACCCTGCTTCGAACGTTACCTGAACGACGGTAACGCCGACGGCTACTGGGATATCGAGATGTTTATTCCGGTACAAAATCGGGTCGCGTAACGCCGCTGGTATGCTCACTCTTCAGAGGGTTTTTCTGCCGGGTGCCACCGCTCCGGCAGAAAACACAGTACAATCAGGGTTTGCCGTAATGCTGGAGAGCGTGTGCGCCCCGACAAAAATCTGACGCCTTTTGAAATTCGACTGTATCGCCATTACCGCATCGTACACGGATGCCGTATCGCGCTGGCGTTTATCCTCACCTTTTTACTGGTGCGTCTGCTGGACGTGCCGGAAGGGACATGGCCGCTGATTACCCTGGTGGTTATCATGGGGCCCATCTCCTTCTGGGGCAACGTGGTGCCGCGCGCGTTCGAGCGTATTGGCGGCACTATTCTGGGCTCGGCGCTGGGGCTGATTGCCCTGAAGCTGGAGCTTATCTCTCTGCCGCTGATGCTGCTGTGGTGCGCGGCGGCGATGTTCCTCTGCGGCTGGCTGGCGCTGGGCAAGCGGCCCTATCAGTCGCTGCTGATTGGTATCACCCTTGCGGTGGTAATAGGCGCGCCAACCGGGGATATGCATACCGCGCTGTGGCGAAGCGGCGACGTGATCCTCGGTTCCCTGCTGGCGATGCTGTTTACCGGTATCTGGCCGCAGCGGGCGTTCCTGCACTGGCGTATCCAGATGGCGAACTACGTCACCGCTTTTAACCGGGTTTACCAGGCAGGCTTTTCCCCCAACCTGGTGGAGCGTCCGCGACTGGAAAAACACCTGCAAACTATCCTCAACGACGTGGTCAAAATGCGCGGCCTGATTACCCCGGCCAGCAAAGAGACCCATATTCAGAAAGCTATCTTCGAAGCGATCCAGACCGTCAGCCGCAATCTGGTCTGCATGCTGGAGCTGCAAATCAATGCCCACTGGGCCTCCCGGGCAAGCCACTTTGTATTGTTGAATGCCCGGACCTTAAAAGAGACGCAGCAAATGACACAGCAGACGCTGCTCACCATCGCCCATGCGCTCTACGAAGGTAATCCGCAGCCTATTCTGGCCAATACCGAGCGGCTGAATGAAATTGTTGCCGAGCTGCGCCAGCTGATCAACGATCGACCCAGTGAAAACGTGGCGGAAACGCCCATTCACGGCTATGTATGGTTGAGCATGGAACTTGCGCGGCAGCTGGAGCTGTTGTCACATCTTATCTGCCGGGCATTGCGCAAATAAAAAGCGGCCATGCGCGGTTGTGTTGCCTGCTGCTTCGATTCAGCAGAAATTGAGGTTATGATAGGGACAAAGGAAAAATTATTGTCATCAGCAATCGCTGTCAGTAAGGTTAACGGCATCGCGGTTGTTTAAACGAATCCGAATCTCACATTATCAGGGGTGTAAAAATGGAAACTACCAAGCCTTCTTTCCAGGATGTTCTGGAATTCGTCCGCCTGTTCCGCCGCAAGAACAAACTGCAACGTGAAATCCAGGACGTTGAGAAGAAGATCCGTGACAACCAGAAGCGCGTGCTGCTGCTGGACAACCTGAGCGATTACATCAAGCCAGGCATGAGCGTTGAAGCCATTCAGGGCATCATCGCCAGCATGAAAAGCGATTACGAAGACCGCGTCGACGACTACATCATCAAGAATGCTGAGATTTCTAAAGAACGTCGTGAAATCTCGAAAAAGCTGAAAGTCATGGGCGAGATGAAGCACGCCGAAGCCAAAGGCGAATAATTGCCGCTGAATGAAAAAAAGGCCCTCTGGTGACAGAGGGCCTTTTTGCGTTTATCTGGCAGAAAAGCAAAAAGCCTGCTCGAAAGCAGGCTTCTTAAATGTGGCTCCTCTGACTGGACTCGAACCAGTGACATACGGATTAACAGTCCGCCGTTCTACCGACTGAACTACAGAGGAATCGTTGTGGAGCGTTATCTTAGCGGCGAAAAAACTTTTGTCAAACCTGATCTTACCTGATTTCGATCAACTGCTGATTCCGTCGTCAGTTTGACGCAATTACCAACATATTTTTATGGGAAATACTTTGCAGGATCTGCATTTCTCCCTCATCATTTGAAATGGAGTTTCAACTTTTCTCGCTAAGGTCCATTTTGAACGTCACCTCCGCTTTACGCCAGGCCGTGATGCGCACGCCCTGGTATGCCAAACGTAAGAGCTACAAGGTTCTCTTCTGGCGTGAAATCACCCCCCTTGCCGTGCCTATCTTTCTGGAAAACACCTGCGTCCTGCTGATGGGGGTGCTTAGCACCTTCCTGGTCAGCTGGCTCGGTAAAGAGGCGATGGCGGGCGTCGGGCTGGCCGACAGCTTTAACATGGTGATCATCTCGTTCTTTGCGGCCATCGATCTCGGGACCACGGTGGTGGTGGCCTTTAGCCTGGGGAAACGTGACCCACGACGGGCGAGGGCTGCAGCCCGCCAGTCGCTGGTGATCATGACCTTGTTCTCTATTATTCTGGCGGCGGTGATCCACTATTTCGGTGAAGAGATCATTAACGTGGTGGCCGGCGAGGCGACGGGTGAGGTGAAAGCGCTGGCGCTGTCGTATCTCGAAATGACGGTACTGAGCTACCCGGCTGCGGCGATTGCGCTGATTGGCAGCGGGGCGCTGCGCGGGGCAGGGAACACCAAAATTCCGCTGCTGATTAACGGCGGGATGAACATCCTGAACATTATGATCAGCAGCGTGCTGATTTACGGCCTCTTTTCCTGGGACGGGCTCGGCTTTGTCGGCGCGGGTCTAGGGCTGACTATTTCGCGCTATATCGGTGCCATCGCCATCATTGTCGTGCTGGCGGTCGGGTTTAATCCATCGCTGCGCATCAGCATCAAGAGCTATTTTAAGCCGCTCAACTTCGCCATCATCTGGGAGGTCATGGGCATCGGCGTGCCCGCCAGTATCGAGTCGGTACTATTCAACGGCGGCAAACTGCTGACCCAGATGTTTGTGGCCGGGATGGGCACCGACGTCATTGCCGGGAACTTTATTGCCTTTTCCGTCGCGGCACTGATCAACCTGCCGGGTAACGCCCTCGGGTCCGCTTCCACCATTATTACCGGTAAACGGCTCGGTAAGGGGCAGATCGGCCAGGCGGAGCGCCAGCTGCGTCATGTCTTCTGGCTTTCGACCATCGGCCTGACCGCCATTGCCTGGGGCACCGCCCCCTTCGCCGGACTACTGGCGTCGTTCTACACCCATGAGCAGGACGTTAAGGATGTGGTGGTGATCCTGCTCTGGCTGAACGCGGCCTTTATGCCGATCTGGGCCGCCTCGTGGGTGTTGCCTGCCGGGTTGAAAGGGGCCCGCGATGCCCGCTTTGCGATGTGGGTCTCGATGCTCGGGATGTGGGGTTGCCGCGTGGTAGCCGGTTATACGCTGGGGATCATGCTCGGTATGGGCGTGGTCGGCGTCTGGCTGGGGATGTTCCTCGACTGGGCGGTACGCGGGGCACTGTTCTACTGGCGCATGGTCAGCGGGCGCTGGCTGAAGAAATATCCGCGACCACAGCGCGATAAGGTGGCAGTTATTGCCCCGGAACGGGTAGCAAATGTGCAAACTGGGGAATAAATCGGCAAACGATGCAAAATCTTCATTTCGCCTTTGACAACGCCAGGTGGCATCGCTAATATTCGCCCCGTTCACACGATTCCTCTGTAGTTCAGTCGGTAGAACGGCGGACTGTTAATCCGTATGTCACTGGTTCGAGTCCAGTCAGAGGAGCCATATTAGAGAAGCCCGCTTAAGGAAACTTAAGCGGGCTTTTTGCTTTTGCAGGTTCGCCCTCACCCGGTGGGTGCGGGCGTCAGCCAGACTACCTGTGTACCGGTGCCGTCGCCGCAACCAGCCACGGTAGCGCATCGCTGTTAACGTGCGGCGAGAGCATCTCGCGTACCTGCTGGTGATACGCATCCAGCCACTGGATCTCTTTTTCGCTCAGCAGATGCAGCTCCACCTGGCTCAGGTCGATCGGTGCCAGGGTCAGGGACGCGAAGCGGCAGAAGCCCGGCTGGCTCTCCACAATCTCCACCTGATTTTCAATGCGGATCCCATACTCATCGGCCAGATAATAGCCCGGCTCGATGGTGATGATATTGCCCGCCACCAGCGGCCACGGATTGACCTTCTTCGCGATACGCTGCGGGTTCTCATGGATCAGCAGCTGATGGCCCACGCCGTGTCCGGTACCATGATCAAAATCGAGCCCCAGCTCCCACAGCCCGCGCCGCGCAAAAGCATCTATCTGATGTCCGCAGGTGCCGGAAGGGAACTGCAGCGAGATGAGCGATAAAAAGCCTTTCAGTACCGCGGTGTAGTGCAGACGACACTGGGCGCTCAGCGGGCCGAAGGCCAGGGTGCGCGTGGCATCGGTGGTGCCGTTGTGGTACTGACCGCCGGAATCGTTCAGATAAAAATGGCCGCGGGTAATGGCGGCATTGGTCTGCTCGCTGGAGTGATAATGACACATCGCCGCATTGCTGGCCGAGGCGGAAATAGTGGCAAAACTCTGCTCGATAAAGCCCGGCCGCTGCTGGCGGAACGCCAGCTGCTGGGCCTGCGCTTCCAGCTCGGTAAGCGGATTGCCCGCAGCCTCGCGACGCGGTACCTCCTGCGCCAGCCAGGCCAGGAAGTTGACCCATGCCACGCCATCCTGCTGGTGGCTGTCGCGGTAGCCCGCCAGCTCGGTCGGGTTTTTATGGGCTTTCATGGCGGTGATCGGATCGGCGTGCCAGACGATCTCCCCCTGCGGCTCAACGGCAAAGCGCAGGGCGACAGGCGCTGAATCGGCATCCACCATCACCCGTTTACCCGCGCACAGCAGCTGGCTGCGCGGCAGAAAATCGGCTTCAGGGGCCAGCGTCAGGCTCGCCAGCAGCGATGCGGAGAGCCCGGTGGTTTTCTCTGGCGTAACAAACCACTCCACCGCGCCGTCGCGGCTCAGCAGGGCAAACGAGTTCGGCACCGGGCTCATCGGAATATCGCTGCCGCGCACGTTCAGCAGCCAGGCAATGTTGTCCGGCTGGGTGATAGCCAGATAATCGGCATTCTGCCGGGCGAGGAGGGCGGCGACGCGCTGGCGTTTGTCGGCACTGCTCTCGCCGCTGATCTCGACCGGCATTTCGCGGATCGCACCGACGGGCGGGGCCGGGCGATCGTGCCACAGGTTGTCGAACGGCGAATCGTTCAGGGCGATCAATTCGCAATGGCTGGCGTTCAATGCCTCATACTGGGCGTTGGTCATCAGCAGCGCTTCAAAGGCGATCCGGGCACCCGCTTCGACGTGCCGATCCAGCCACTCCGCCAGCGGATCGTTGTGCAGATGGAGGATCTCAATTTCAGCCAGATCGACCTGTTCGCGTGCCTGCACCTGATAGCGTCCGTCGACAAACAACAGGGCGCGATCGCGCAGGATCAGAGCGTGGCCCGCCGAGCCGTCAAAACCGGTCAGCCAGGCGAGAACATCGTCATGAGGGTGGCAATATTCGCTCTGAAAGGCATCGGTACGCGGCACGATAATGCCGTCCAGCGCCTGGGTTTCCAGCCATTGGCGCAGGGCAGAGAGCGGGGATGTGGTTTGCATAACTTTCCTTTTTTATGATTAGCGGAACGGCGGCTCGTTGAAGGTACGCAGTTTACGCGAGTGCAACTTATCCCCCTCGGCACGCAGCAGGTCGATGGCGCGAATGCCAATCTGCAGGTGCTCGGAGATCGCCCCCTCGTAAAAACGGTTCGCCTGTCCGGGGAGCTTAATTTCGCCGTGCAGCGGCTTATCCGAGACGCACAGCAGGGTGCCGTAAGGCACGCGGAAGCGATAACCCTGGGCAGCAATGGTCGCGCTCTCCATATCGATAGCCACCGCGCGGCTTAAGTTAAAGCGCAGCGCCGACGCCGAATACCGCAGCTCCCAGTTCCGGTCGTCGGTAGTGACCACCGTCCCGGTGCGCAGACGCTGCTTAACTTCTTCGCCCGGCATGCCGCTCACCTCTTTAGTGGCGTCGTACAGCGCCCGCTGCACTTCGGCAATGCTCGGGATCGGGATGTCCGGCGGCAGCACCGCATCCAGCACATGGTCGTCACGCAGGTAAGCGTGGGCCAGCACGTAATCGCCAATCAGCTGGCTTTCACGCAGCCCGCCACAGTGGCCAATCATCAGCCAGACGTCCGGTCGCAGCACCGCGAGGTGATCGCAGATGGTTTTGGCGTTCGACGGGCCCACGCCGATGTTGATCAGGGTAATGCCCTGACCGTCGGCGGTCACCAGGTGCCAGGCCGGCATCTGATGCTTTTTCCACGCCAGGTCGGAGATGGCCTGTTCCGGGGCCTCGGTTTCGGCGGTGATCCAGATCCCACCTGCGCAGGAGAGGGCGATGTACGGGCTGTCCGGATCGAGGATCTGGCTGCAACCCCAGCGCACAAACTCATCCACATAGCGGGTGTAGTTGGTGAACAGCACGAACGGCTGGAAATGTTCTGCCGGGGTACCGGTGTAGTGACGCAGGCGCGCCAGCGAAAAATCGACGCGGCGGGCGTCAAAGTGTGACAGCGGGGAAAACTCCGCCGGATGGTAGATCCCGTCGGCGGTCTCATCGCCAATCTGCGACAGCTCGGTAGTCGGGAAGTGACGCGTCAGGCCCGCGCTCATGGAGCGGTCCAGCGTCAGCTCTGAGCCGTCAATAACGTACGGATAGGGGATTTCATGGCGCGACGGCTCCACGGTGATGTGGGCGCCGTAATCCTGATACAGCAGCGTCAGCTGCTCTTCCAGATACGGGCGAAACAGCGTCGGGCGGGTCACGGTGGTGGAGTAGCATCCGGCGTGGGTAAAGCGCGCATAGGCGCGGGTCTTCGGCGTGTTGGTGGCGCTACCATCCCAGGTCACTGAAAGTGATGGATAAACAAAGAGGCCATTCATTCTGGCCTCTGCATCGGGGAGCGTTCCGTCTTTAATGTACTCGCTGATGGCGCTGCGCAGAGCGTTAACCGCCTGGTCGTACAGCGCATCCAGCATATCCAGTGCCTGAGCCGGGGTCAGGCTGGAGCCCTTATTATTCATCTCTGTCTCCTTGTTCCACAGGTGTACGGCGTTCACCGATAGTATGTCACCTGGATGTGAAACAAAAGTATCAGGATGAAGCCTGTTTCATCAGCAACGCCGTGGCGGCAGAGAGCAGACAACCGGCCAGTAGATAGATGGCCACGCTGTGCCAGTCGCCGCCGGAGAAGGTCACCAGCGCGGCGGCAATAAAGGGCGTAAACCCGCCGCCGACCACGCTCGCCACCTGATAGCCGACGCCCGCGCCACTGTAGCGGTAGCTGGCGCCAAACATCTCGGTGAACATCGGCTGCTGGACGCACACCACCATGTCATGAGCGATATTTGCCAGCAGGATAGCGAACACCACAATCCAGAATACCGACTGGGCTTCAAGGGCCATAAAGAACGGGAAAGTGCTGAGGGCCCCGGTTAGCGCGCCGGTAATATAGACCCGGCGGCGGCCAAAGCGGTCTGCCAGCCAGGCAAAGCAGGGGATGGTCAGGCAGCTGATGCCGCCCACCAGCAGGCCAATATTGAGAAACAGCTCGCGGGGCAGGCCGAGGTTCTGGGTGGAGTAGCTCAGGGCAAAGGCCGTGACGATATACATGGTCAGCAGCTCGCACAGGCGCAGGGCAATGATTTTCAGAAAGGCCCCCGGATGGCGGATCAGCGCATCCATCACCGGCAGGCGGCGCTTCTCTGCAGGTTGCTGACGCTGCTGCTCGAATTCGGCGGACTCGTCCATCCCTTTACGCACCCACAAAGCACCCAGCACCAGCACGATGCTGAACAGGAACGGTATCCGCCAGCCCCAGCTCAGGAACTGCTCGTCGGTCGTGAAGGTGCTGATCAGCGAGACCAGCCCGGTGGAGAGCAGCAGGCCAACGCCATATCCCACCTGCACGCCGCTGCTGTAGAAGGCTTTTTTACGTGCCGGGGCGCTTTCCACCGACAGCAGCGCAGCGCCGCCCCATTCGCCGCCGACGGCGAAGCCCTGAACGGCGCGCAGGGTGACCAGCAGAACCGGCGCCCACCAGCCAATTGCGGCAAACGAGGGCAGGATACCAATCAGCGCGGTGGCGATGCCCATCATCCACACCGTAAGCATCAGCATCCGCTTGCGGCCCAGCTTGTCGCCAAAGTGACCGAAGATTACCCCGCCGAGCGGGCGAAACAGAAAGCCGACGCCAAAAGTAGCAAAGGCGGCGAGCGTGCCCATCGCCGGGCTGATCTGCGGGAAAAATTCGCGGTTAAAGACCAGCGCGGCGGTAATGCCGTACAGCAGAAAATCGTACCAGTCGACTACCGCCCCGGCAAAGCTGCCGAGGGCCGCGCGGCGCGCGCGATTGAGCGATGGTGTGGCCCCGTCCGGGGACGAGGAAGCGAGGGTGGTGTCCATAGTGGTCCTGTCTGACGTTATTTTCTTATAGGTATAGGAAGAAGATCACTCACATTGCGGTCGCCTGAAAATAGCGACGGGTATGAGACTACCCCGACAGCGGACAGCTGAAAACGTTTTTATCCCGGCGTGAGCTAAACGGGTGATATTTATCGACATGATGATTTGTTATCTGGCTATAAACGCAACAGCAAGGCTATGCTTGTCAGATACGTGGAGTGACAGAGGAAGGGAATAATGCGTCCCAGGACTATTTTAGGCTGTTTTGCAGCATTACTGGTCAGTCAGAGTGCGCTGGCGGTGAGCTATCCATTGCCACCTGAAGGGAGTCGTCTGGTGGGCAGCCCACAGACGATCACCGTTCCGGCTGACAACAGGTTGCCGCTTGAAGCCTTTGCGGCGCAGTACGGGCAGGGGCTGAGCAATATGCTGGAGGCTAACCCGGGGGCCGATCCGTTTTTACCGAAATCCGGCTCGCAGCTGGTGGTGCCCCAGCAGATCATCCTGCCGCCGACGGTGCGGGAGGGTATTGTGGTGAACGTGGCGGAAATGCGCCTGTACTATTATCCGCCGGGCAGCAACACCGTGGAGATATTCCCGATTGGCATTGGTGAAGCTGGGCGGGAGACGCCGCGTAACTGGGTAACCGCCGTTGAGCGCAAGCAGGACGGGCCTACCTGGTCACCAACCCCGAACACCCGTCGCGCCTACGCTAAAGAGGGCAAGACGCTGCCCGCCTTTGTTCCCGCGGGCCCGGATAATCCTATGGGGTTGTACGCCCTTTATATCGGCAGGCTGTATGCCATCCACGGTACCAATGCGAACTTTGGCATCGGGCTGCGCGTCAGCCAGGGCTGTATTCGTCTGCGGAACGACGATATTAAGTACCTGTTCGATAACGTCCCGGTCGGGACGCGCGTGCAGCTGATCGATCAGCCGGTGAAAGTGACCACCGAACCGGACGGCAGCCGCTGGGTAGAGGTCCACGAACCGCTGTCGCGTAACCGCGCGGAGTTTGAATCCACAAATAAAGTGCCGCTGCCGATAACGCCGGGGTTACGCGCGCAGCTCAACGGGGCGGACGTGGATGCCGTGCGGGTCAGCGGAGCGCTGGAGCGCCGGTCGGGCATGCCGGTAAACGTCAGTTTTGGTGCCCACACGACGCCGCTGATGATGACGTCGAGCCAGTAAGCCAGACGGTAAAAGTAACAAGCCCGCTTAAGGCAACTTAAGCGGGCTTTTGCGTTTTATGCAGGTAAAGCATCTGTGAGCATAAAAGTACGCTGAGTTTTCATTGTTGGCGTTGATGAAAAGATAAATACTCTCTCGACTTATTTATCAGCTTATTAAAGCCACAGGTTTTTTATGAAACGTTTCTGGAATAACCTTTTGCCAGGTTTGCTGGTGCTATTTTGCGTATCGTCAGTCCACGCGGGCATTAATATCGGCGGAACGCGCGTGATTTACGATGGCGGAAAAAAGGAAGCGGCAATCGGCGTTTCAAATCCGGATAACGTGCCTTATCTTATTCAGTCATGGTTTGAAAACCAGGACAATATCGCCGGAAAAATCCCCTTTATTATTACACCTCCACTGTACCGACTGGATCGCGGTCAGGAGAATGTGATGAGAATAGTCCGTGCCGGGAATTTGCCGGACAATAAAGAATCCATGTACTGGTTGAATATCAAGGCCATTCCTGCAGCAGAGAAAAAAGCCAATTCGCTTCAGATTGCGGTGAAAACACGCATCAAATTAATTTATCGCCCGGTTTCCTTGAAAAGAAATGATCCAGAAGATTTCGCGAAACAACTGATATGGAAAATAGCGGCGAACCGTATTTCGGTAAGTAATCCGGGGAATTATTATATGAATTTTAACGAGATTACCGTCGCGGGAAAAAGCGTGCCTGAACCGACCTATGTTGCACCGGGGGCATCGGCGACGTTTTCGCTCCCGGCTGGCGTCAGCGCTGGCCCTGTCACATTCAAACTGATCAATGACTTTGGTGGCGTCGGACCGACCCATCACGCCGCTATTTAAAAACTCATTATGCGCACAATATTATACTCCTCGTTACCACCGGCTCGTCTGGCCTTTTTGATTGCACTGGCGTTGCCCGGTGTAATGCAGAGCGCCTGTGCCGAGGAGTATTTTAATCCGGCACTGCTTGAAGTAGGTGATCCCTCCATGAAAGGCGTGGATCTTTCCTCCTTTGCGCGTGGCGCGCAGGTGCCGGGTAAATATCGCGTTGAGGTGGTCGTTAACGATCAGACGGTAGATACCCGGGAAATTGAATTCAGGTCGGTAGCTAATCCGCAGGGTGATCATAGCCTCCAGCCTTGCCTGTCGTCAGGTTTGCTGCAAAGTTATGGGGTCAAAACCGATCGCTTTCCCGATCTCGATCAAGAAGGCGAATGCGCAAATTTAGCCGCCATTCCTCAGGCGTCTGCCGATTTTATCTTTGGTGCGCAAAAGCTGCTGTTGAGTTTTCCGCAGGCAGCACTCACTTCGCAGGCGCGCGGCTATGTCGCACCGGAAATGTGGGACGAAGGGATTAACGCTTTGCTGCTGAACTACAGCATCAGCGGCGATAACACCTGGGGCAGAAATAGCACGACGAACAACAGTCATAGCCAGTACGCGAACCTGCGTCCGGGAATCAATATTGGCCCCTGGCGTCTGCGTAATTACAGCACCTGGCGCCGCGATATCGACGGCAAAGCGCAGTGGGATTCGGTTTACACCTATGCCCAGCGCAACATAATCCCTTTGAAAAGCCAGCTGACGCTCGGCGACAGTTCATCGCCTTCCGACGTCTTTGACAGTATCCCCTTTCGCGGCGGTCAACTGGCCTCCGACGATGAGATGCTGCCGGATAGTCAGAAAGGCTATGCGCCCGTGGTGCGCGGCATTGCGCGTAGCAACGCTCAGGTGGTTATCCGCCAGAATGGCTACATCATCTACCAGAGCTACGTTGCCCCGGGCGCGTTTGAAATTACCGATATGTACCCGACCGGCGGTGCCGGTGATTTAAATGTTACCGTTAAAGAAGCGGACGGCAGCGAGCATGAGTTTGTGGTGCCCTATGCCTCTGTGCCTGTTCTGCAGCGAGAAGGGCGACTGAAATACAGTCTGACGGGCGGCCAGTATCGTCCCAGTGACAGCCAGGTGGAAAAACGCCCGTTGATGCAGGGAACCGTCATTTATGGTCTGCCGAAGGGCTTCACGCTTTATGGCGGAATACAGGCGTCCAGCCCGTATCAGTCCTCGGCTATCGGCGTCGGTAATAATATGGGGGAATTCGGCGCGTTGTCCGTGGATGTTACCCAGGCCTGGTCGAGCCCTGAGAAGAGGAGCAAAACGAGCGGGCAAGCCTGGCGCGTGCGCTACAGCAAAAACTTTACCGATACCGGAACCAACTTCTCGGCGACCAGCTATCGCTACTCTACCGCGGGCTATTACGGCATGCAGGAAGTGCTGGACGCCGACAGCGCGAGCGATTCGTTGCAGGATCATCGGCGTAACCGCGCCGAAGTGACGCTCAGTCAGACGCTGGGTCCCGCCTTCGGCTCTCTCACCGGTAGCGCAATTCGGGAAGCGTACTGGAATGCTGACAAGACGATGAGCTCGTACAGCGTCAGCTATAACAATGCGTGGAACGGCATCACCTGGGGGCTGAGTTATACCTCCAGCAACAATGCGAGCGCAGAGGGCAGCGGCGGCGGGAAAACCTACGATAAAGATCGGATCCTGGCTTTCAATGTCAGTATTCCTTTAGATCGATTCCTGAGTAATACCTGGGCCAGCTACAGTCTGAATACCAGCAAGAAAGGGGACACAACCCATACGGTGGGTCTGAGCGGCACGGCGCTGCAGGAAAATGCCCTGAGCTGGAGTGTGCAGCAAGGGTATGGCAATGACGGAGCGGGTCATACCGGTAATCTTAGCGCTGATTATCACGGAACCTATGGCGAAGTCACCGGCGGCTATAGCACTGACGAAAACATGCAACGCATGAACTATGGCCTCAATGGCGGTGTTCTGGTTCACGCAAACGGCGTGACGCTGGCGCAACCTTTTGGCGAAACCATCGCGCTGATAAAAGCCCCGGGCGCCCCGGGCGTGGGCGTCACCGGCCAGACCGGCGTGAAAACCGATTTTCGCGGTTATACCGTTGCCAGCAACGTGTCGCCGTATCGCAAGAATAGCCTGAGCCTGGATACGGAAACGCTCCCTGACGATGTTGAGCTGCAATTAACGACCCAGACTGTCATTCCCACGCGCGGGGCGGTGGTCAGAGCGAAATATATCGCCAACGTGGGGACTCGCGTATTAATGACCCTGACACGGGAAAATGGACAACCCGTTCCCTTCGGGGCCACGGTGACCCTCGCCACAGACAAAAATTCCGCCGGATTTATTGTGGGGGATCAGGGTCAGGTCTACCTGACCGGGCTGGAAAACAGCGGCGCGCTAATGGCTCGTTGGGGCCTGGAGGCGAATGAACAATGCCGGGTTAATTATGTGCTTCATGCAGCTGAAGCTGATTCCGGAGTGGTGTTAAGCAATGAAATATGCAAATAAAATTATCGGCGCTAAAACCTTTGGCGCCTTGCTAATAATGGTATTGTGGTGCTCCAGCTTTAATGTGTTTGCAACCTGTCAGTTCGCCGACGGGCAAGGGCCTCAAACCCTGAGCTTTTCTCCCAACAACATTATTGTGCAAAGAGATGTACCCGTTGGCTCAGTGATATATTCAAGTTCAACGGGGACAGGCCAGAAGCTGCTGGAGTGTAGTGATAGCACCAACACTAACTATTACAAAATGGTTTATCTGGGTGGCGTAGCGACATCAATTACCCATGCTTATGCGACCAATATTCCCGGCGTGGCTATTGCGGTAGATCTGACATGGGGATATCTGGACAATCCGCCATCCACTGACAATACGGGTGAAGGTTCAGTGGATCTTCCCCCAATGAGTTATAAATTATATAAAACGGGCGATATTCAGTCAGGCCAATTCAGCATCGGGCAAATTGGCACCTGGTCGGTATCAGGCATTACGCCAGTGACCATTAATATGATCGGCGGGGGCGTTACCCAGGTGGCCTGTTCAATCACCACGCCTAATTTAACGTTCCCGATAGGCACTGTTTCAAAAGCGGATTTTGGCACAGAGCCGGGATTTACGCCTGCAAAAACCAGCACCCAGAATCTGGGGTTAGATTGTGATAAATCTGCCAATATAAATGTCACGTTGAACGGGCAACAAAATCCGGATGTGAGTGATGCCAGCGTAATGGCATTAAATAATCAAGGAGACGCTAACACCGCGCGAGGCGTTGGGGTGCAGTTATTATATGATGGTAAGCCCCTCATTATTAATACCCGGCTTGCGTTAAAAACATCCAGCGGCGGGAGAGAATCATTTCCTATTACCGCCCGATATTATCAAACAAGAAATTCAGTCACCGTTGGTGAAGCTAATTCAACCGCTACGCTGACGCTGACATATCAATGACATTATGTAATGTCTCAACATCATGCCAAGGTGGGCTAAAATGAAAAAATGTTTATGTTATTTGACCGCGTCCTTTTCTGCTGTACTGTTTGCGGGTAATATTTACGCGGCAGATAGCGTGAGTATTAATGTCACCGGAAAAGTAATTGCGTCTCCGTGTAAAACGCTTAACGGTGGCTCCGACGCGTTAAACGTGGATTTAGGGCAATCCATTCTGGCGAATTCTTTAGAGGCGGCCGGAACGGGGTCGGCAATGACGGCCTTTGATTTACCGGTGACCGGTTGCCCGGCAAGTACCACTAACGTAAAAGTGACCTTTACCGGCACCCCGGACGCAACAGATGCCACGATGTGGGCAAACAACGCGACGAAACCTGCAACCAATACTGCCGTTGAGTTATCTCAGCAAACCACGGGAACCATTCTGAGTAACAACAGCTCATTAACCGGTGCCGTTGAAGGGGGAAATACCACCTTCAAACTTCAGGCACGCGTCTATTCGAAGGCCGGAGCAGTCATGCCCGGTGACGTTTCTTCAGCGATCGTGGCATCGTTCGAATACCAGTAAACCCGGCGGTGCCGACGCTGTTGGCACCAAAGCAAAAAGCCCGCTTAAGTTTCCTTAAGCGGGCTTCTTAAATATGGCTCCTCTGACTGGACTCGAACCAGTGACATACGGATTAACAGTCCGCCGTTCTACCGACTGAACTACAGAGGAATCGTGTGAACGGGGCGAATATTAGCGGCGTCGCCTGCACTTGTCAAAGGGTGATCCCGCCTGTTGAGATCGTTTGCTGACAAAATCAGCAAACTGACGTTTTACCCAGCGGATTGCACGTTTTTGGTGCGTATATACCCCGAATGGGGCAGATCATAAACCGCTGTTTCAGGTTTAAAAGCGACGGCAGCGATTGGATTTCCTTATTTTCCGCCACTTAGCGGACATATCGGACCTCTGCGCAAAACTGGCAAGCATCTTGCAAAACCCTCAGTACATTCGCGCCGGAACCGGCAACGCATTTCGTACAGGGGGCAAAATGAACTTAAGACGACTGAAATACTTCGTAAAAATCGTCGATATCGGTAGCCTGACCCAGGCCGCTGAGGTGTTGCATATCGCACAGCCGGCACTGAGCCAGCAGGTGGCCACTCTGGAAGGTGAACTGGATCAGCAGCTGTTGATCCGCACGAAACGCGGCGTGACCCCTACCGAAGCGGGCAAGATCCTCTATACCCACGCACGTACCATTCTGCGCCAGTGCGAACAGGCGCAGCTGGCAGTGGGCAATGTCGGACAGACGCTGAGCGGGCAAGTTTCTATCGGCCTGGCGCCTGGCACGGCGGCCTCGTCGGTCACCATGCCGCTGCTGCAGGCGGTACGCGCCGAGCTGCCGGAAGTGCTGGTCTATCTCCATGAGAACAGCGGTTCGGCGCTGAACGATAAATTGCTCGGCGGACAGCTGGATATGGCGGTGCTCTATGACCGTTCACCCGTCGCGGGGATCACCAGCCAGCCGCTGCTGAAAGAAGATCTCTTCCTCGTGGGAACACGCGATTGCCCGGGGCAGAGCGTGGATTTAACCGCGGTGGCCGAGATGAATCTGTTCCTGCCTCGCGACTACAGCGCCGTGCGTTTGCGCGTTGATGAAGCTTTCTCGCTGCGCCGCCTGACGGCCAAAATCATCGGTGAGATCGACTCCATCTCCACGCTGACCGCGGCTATCGCCAGCGGAATGGGCGTGACGGTCCTGCCTGAATCAGCGGCCCGCTCGCTCTCCAGCGCCGCCAACGGCTGGATGGCGCGGATTTCCTCGCCGTCGATGAGCCTGCCGCTGTCGCTGAACGTTTCGGCGCGCGGTGCGCTGTCGCCGCAGGCGCAGGCGGTGAAAGAGATCCTGATGTCGCTGGTCAGCCGTCCGTCGCTGGAGAACCGCGAGCTGCAGCTGGTCAGTTGATATTCCATAAAGGTATAAGTTGCGGGTTTTTATTATTTGTTCTCACGGCGGGCACACTCTAACAATAGCGTCATGTCAGATGCGCCGGAGTGAACCGTGAATTTCCAGCAACTTAAAATTATCCGTGAGGCGGCCCGTCGGGATTACAACCTGACCGAGGTCGCCAACATGCTCTATACCTCCCAGTCGGGCGTCAGCCGCCATATCCGTGAGCTGGAGGAGGAGCTGGGCATTGAGATCTTCATTCGTCGTGGCAAACGCCTGCTGGGGATGACCGAGCCCGGCAAGGCGCTGTTGACCATTGCCGAACGCATTCTTAATGAAGCCAGCAACGTGCGTCGTCTGGCCGATCTCTTTACCAACGATGCCTCCGGCGTGTTGACCATCGCTACCACCCACACCCAGGCCCGCTACAGCCTGCCGCCGGTGATCAAGGCCTTCCGTGAGCTCTTCCCGGACGTGCGTCTGGAATTGATCCAGGGCACGCCCCAGGAGATAGAAGTCCTGCTGCAAAACGGCGGGGCAGATATCGGTATCGCCAGCGAGCGCTTAAGCAACGACCCGCTGCTGGCCGCGTTCCCGTGGTTCCGCTGGCATCACAGCCTGCTGCTGCCGGTCGACCATCCGCTGACCCAGGTCTCGCCGCTGACCCTTGACGATATCGCCAAATGGCCGCTAATTACCTACCGTCAGGGGATTACCGGGCGTTCGCGTATTGACGAGGCCTTTAACCGCAAAGGCCTGACGCCGGATGTGGTGCTCAGCGCCCAGGACTCCGATGTGATCCGCACTTACGTCGAGCTGGGGCTGGGAATTGGGCTGGTGGCCGAGCAGTCCGGCGGCGAGCGCGAGCAGGGTAGCCTGGTGCGCCTCGATACCCGCCACCTGTTTGATGCCAACACCGTCTGGCTCGGCCTTAAGCGCGGCCAGCTACAGCGCAACTATGTCTGGCGCTTTATCGAGCTCTGCAACGCCGGGCTGTCGGTGGATGAGATCAAACGGCAGGTTATGGAACCGGAAGAAGTGGCGATTGACTACCAGATATAGGCCAAAAAACCCCGCATCGCGGGGTTTTTTCTACCCCGGTTCCGGCGAGGATCGCCGTTACATTGCATGATGATGTTTCTTGCGAAGTCTCGTCCAGGTTTCCGCAACCACACTTTCTTCCTCCAGCAAAAAAGATAATTTCTATATAGGCTTTAACCTATATAGATTTTAACCTATATTATCAGGGAGGACTTGTGTGGAAGATTGAAACGACGGACACGTTTGATCGTTGGTTACGTTCGCTGGATGACCGGGAACGTAGCGCTATGCTGGCGGCGTTAATCGTACTGCAGACAAAGGGCCCGCTGCTGCCGCGACCCTGGGCGGACACCATCAAGCGTTCCCGCTATCACAATATGAAAGAGTTACGGGTGCAGTGTGGTGGTCAGCCCTTGCGGGCATTCTTCGCATTCGATCCGTTCCGTACAGGGATCGTCCTTTGTGCGAGTAACAAAGCCGGGAACGAAAAACGCTTCTATGAGGAGATGATCCCGCTGGCGGATCGTGAATTAACGGCTTATCTGAACAATAAAGAAGGAAAGGAGTGAGGTATGGGCAGAACGCTGGAACAGCTGCTTGCAGAGGAAAAACCTGAAGTAGTGGAGGCCGCCAAAGCTATAGCGGAGGAGATGCTCCTTAACATCCATCTGGCCGAACTGCGTGAGAAAGTGAATAAAACGCAGAACGAAATGGCCCAGGCGCTGGGCTTAAAGCAGCCGACGGTAGCGGGAATGGAAAAGGCCGGGCGTGACATTAAGCTCTCTACCCTGAAACGCTATGTTGAAGCGGCGGGGGGCAAGCTGCGCGTCGAGGTCGATTTGCCGGATGGCTCCCATTACGGCTTTGCGCTTTAAATCTGCCTAAACCATTACACTAAGGAGAGCGTAATGATCCTGCCTGGAAAATGTACATCATTAAATCCAGATGTTATATTTAAATATAATATCTGGAGGGATTCTATGTACACAACACGTCTGAAAAAAGTGGGGGGCTCCGTTATGCTGGCAGTGCCTCCCGCGGTTTTGAAAACACTGGGCCTGCAACCAGACAGTGAGGTCGGTGTGACTATTGATAAGGGCTGCCTGATCGTTGAACCGCAAACGCGCCCGCATTATTCCTTGGCTGAACTGCTGGCACAGTGCGATCCGCAGGCCGAACTCAGTGAAGAAGAGCGGGAATGGATTGATGCGCCTGCTGCAGGAAAGGAGATCCTGTAAATGGACAGAGGGGAAATCTGGCTCGTTTCACTTGATCCTACCGCCGGGCATGAGCAAAGCGGAAAACGCCCGGTGCTGATCGTATCGAAGGCTGCGTTTAATCATCTTACCCGCTTGCCTGTTGTGGTTCCGGTCACTACCGGCGGCAAGTTTGCCCGTACTGCTGGTTTTGCCGTATCGCTCGATGAAGCGGGCTTGAAAACTACGGGCGTGATTCGCTGCGATCAGCCCCGGACCATAGATATGGGCGCGCGTCATGGTATAAAGCTGGAACGAGTGCCTGATAATGTCATGAATGAAGTTCTGGCCAGGTTGGGAGCTCTGCTAACTTGATGAGAAAGGCTAAAAAGCAAAAAGCCCGCTTAAGTTTCCTTAAGCGGGCTTCTTTAATTTGGCTCCTCTGACTGGACTCGAACCAGTGACATACGGATTAACAGTCCGCCGTTCTACCGACTGAACTACAGAGGAATCGTGTGAACGAGGCGCATGTTAATGGCCCCGCTATTTTGTGTCAACACTAAATTCAACGCGCTGATTCAATTGATTAATTAAGCCTCAGAGTGCTGATTTAGTGTACTTGCGCAGCGGGATCTCCGCCCGGGCCGTCATTTTCACGTAACCGTTGCAGCGGGTCCTGCTGGTAAAACTGGCAAAAACGCTGCCACAGCGCCGGGAAGCGGGGGGCGAAAAGCTCGGGCGCGCTGAAGAAATATTCCGATAACACCGCAAAGCATTCGGCTGGATCGGTAGCGGCATAGGCGTCGATACTGGCTGCGCTTTCGCCCACCAGATCGATCTCATCCTGGATATTGTTCATCGCGGCGTGCAGGTCGTGTTCCCAGCCAGCCACTTCACGCAGCGGGATAAAAGGGACGCCGCTGGCGCGATCGCCGTTGCGGGTGTCCAGCTTGTGCGCCACTTCATGAATGATAAGGTTGAAGCCGGAGGCGTCGAATGAGTCCTGAATGTCCAGCCAGTTGAGGATAATCGGCCCCTGCTGCCAGCTCTGGCCGGACTGCACCATTCGCTGACTGTGCACCAGACCGATATCATCCTCCCATTCATCGTCCACCACAAAGGGCGCCGGATAGATCAGCACTTCATGGAAACCGTCCAGCCACTCGATACCCAGTTCCAGTACCGGCAGGCAGAAGAGCAGGGCGATACGGGTGCTCTTGCGATCGTCGAGTTCAAAGCCCTGTAGCGGGACCAGACGTTTTTGCTGTAAGAATCGTATGGCAAGCTGCACCAGACGCGATTTATCCTCATCCGATAAAGTGGACAGGACGGGGATCGCCAGCGCCTCTTCCCACGGCAGCGCCGCGCTTCGGGCGGATTCATTCGATTTCCAGGGCCACTTAATCATCGCTTTGCTCGCAAACTCGTCACTTGAACAAAATTGACCGGTTATGGTCTGTTAAAATGCCAAATTACCCGGCATGATGGCAACCATCAAAACGGAGAGATGCCGGAGCGGCTGAACGGACTGGTCTCGAAAACCAGAGTAGGGGCAACTCTACCGGGGGTTCAAATCCCCCTCTCTCCGCCACTTTATCTCCTCAGTCAGTCTTCCCGCTAGCTTTCTCGTCAGACATCCTGTGCGCTGGGTACCTTATCATTCCACTTATGTGAAGTAACAGACCTTTACCGCTGCAAAACAATATATGTGAGCTAAATCAGGATGTTTACCCGAAGTGGTTGTATTGCGGGCGTTACTCCTGGTGGCAATATTGTCGCAGCAGGGCAACCTGCTCGGGACGCAGTCGATAGCGATACACGGGCCGGCCGGTGGCACCATAGTGAATGCTGGTGTGCAGAATGTTGACCTGAGCCAGCCAAATCAGGTACTTGCGGCAGGATACGCGCGAAATATTGACTGCATGCGCCAGATCGTCGGTTGAAAACTCCGTCCCCGGATGGGCGTCAATCCACAGGCACAGCGTGCGCAGCGTCTGTGGGGTGAGCCCTTTCGGCAGGCGTCGACTATCTGCCAGCCCCGGGGCACCGCCGCGCAGCAGCCGGTCGACGTCGGCCTGGTCATGATACTGATGCGACGCCATCAGCGCCTTTTTCTCGCGCCAGCCGTTCAATGCCTCTTCGAAACGCGGAAACTGGAAGGGTTTAATCAGATAGTCCACCACGCCATAGTGCATGGCGGTCTGAATGGTGGCGGCATCAGAGGCCGAGGTGATCATGATGACATCGGTATCGCGGCCGGAGGCCCGGATAAGCGGCAGCAGGCTCAGGCCATTTTCGCGCTGCATATAAACATCCAGCAGGATCAGGTCGACCTGCCGGGCGGGAGTGTTCAGCACGGCCCCGGCCTCTGCCAGCGAAGTGGCTACGCCGCAACAGCAAAAACCGTCCACCCGGTTAACGTACTGGCGGTTAAGATCGGCCACCATGGCATCATCATCGACAATCAAAACATGTATCACGCGCTTTTCCTTTCACTGTCCCAGGGGAGCTGGACAAAAAACTGGGTAAACACCCCAGGTTCAGATTCGACGGCGATCTCCCCGCCCAGGTTCTCAATGTGCTGACGGGCGAGGAACAGCCCCACGCCCCGATTTTCCCCTTTGGTGGAAAACCCTTTGTTAAAAATGGCCTGCAGATGGTCGGGAGCGATGCCCGGTCCGTCGTCACTCACTTCCGCGCTGAGCCAGCCCTGCTGATAGTGCAGCAGCAGGCCGATCTCCCCTTCGGGCTGCGCGGCCATCGCATCCAGCGCATTCTCGATCAGATTGCCGAGCACGGTGATCAGCCCCGCGACCTGCTGTTCATTCGGGTTGTCCGGCACCTGGCTGGCGTCGGAGAGCGTCAGCCTAAACCCCAGCTCTCTGGCGCGGCCGATCTTGCTCAGCAGGAACCCGGCCACCACCGGTGATTTGACGTTGCGCTGCAGCGTGCCGACGTCGCTCTGCCAGGCATTGGCGGTCAGCAGGACGTACTCTTCCAGTTTGGCATAGTGCTTCATATGCAGCAGCCCGAGGATCACATGCAGCTTGTTCATAAACTCATGAGAGTGACTGCGCAGGACATCCAGATAGCTCACCATCCCGTCCAGGCGCTGCAGCAGCTGGCTGATCTCGGTCTTATCGCGGAAGGTAGTGATGGCACCCATTAGCTGATTCTCGCTTCTGACGGGCAGGGTGTTACAGAGCAATAGCCGGCCGTGGCAGTTGATCTCCTGATCCTGACGCGGCAGCCCGGTTTGCAGCACTTCGCGCAGGTTCGCCAGCAGCGGCGCCTCGTGCAGGGCATGGCTGCTGGCGCTGGCATTCAGGATCTGCCGGGCGGCGTGGTTGATCATCGTCACATGTCCCTGCTGATCCACCGCGATCACCCCTTCGCGCAGGGATTGCAGCATCGCCTGGCGCTGTTCCAGCAGGGCGGAAATCTGATACGGCTCCAGGCCAAACAGCACGCGTTTCAGCATTCGCACCAGCCCCCAGGCGCCAAGCGCCCCCAGCAGGGCGCTGAACAGCACCAACCAGATAGCATCCCAGCGATTGCGGGCGATCTGCTGTTCCACTTTATTCAGGGAGATCCCCACCGCGACAACCCCAATCTGCTGATGCTGCGCGTTATAGACCGGCGTAAACACCCGCAGCGCCTCGTCGAGTACCCCGTGGTTGATGGCGACATTTTCTTTATCCTCCAGCGCAGGCCGGAGATCGTCACCAATAAAAGCTTTGCCCAACAGGGCGCCGTTGGGATGGGAATAGCGGATGCCGCGCATGTCGGTGACAACGGCAAACAGCAGGTTGTTGCGCTGCATTACCGCCCGGGCGACAGGCTGGATGATGTTGCTGTCCGGCGGCAGGGATAAGCCGCGGATCACTTCCGGGCTGTCGGCCAGCGTTCTGGCGACCGCAAGAGCGGTATCCCTCACGCCATCGCGCGTGGCCCGGGTGATCTGCGCAAAATAGAGCACGAAAATCACCAGCAGGATCGCGCCCGTCACGCTGTAGACCATCAGCGTGACCAGGGTGTTCAGTTTCATTGGGCGCTTGTGCGTGGGGGGAAGGGGCGGCAAATCGCGCATTGAAACTCCAGGGCATGCGGAAAAGCGGGCATTATCGCTGATGGCGCTGATTTGTTAAAGCTATGTAAAGCTGGCGGCGGCAGAAAGCAAAAAGCCCGCTTTGCAGCGGGCTTAATTAAGCGTTGTCAGCCGATCAGAACTGGTAAACGATACCCAGCGCGAACTGGTCGTCGGTGCTTGCACCGGTAACGCGTGCGTCACGGTCATCCAGCAGGTTGAACTTATATGCGGTATAGACGTTCATGTTTTTGTTGAAGTAGTACCATGTACCCAGTTCAACATAGTTCACGAGGTCAGCGTTTACGCCGCGAACGCCGTTGCGTTCACGAAGATCCTGGCCTTTGGAATAGACGTAGCCCAGAGAAGGGCGCAGGCCGAAGTCAAACTGATACTGCACCACGGCTTCGACGTTCTGGGTTTTGTTGGCAAAACCGACATCGCCAGCCCAGGTCATGTTGCGGGTTTCACCGTACATCACCGCAGCGTAGAGGTTGTTGGCATCATACTTCGCTGCCAGCGACCAGACTTCAGCGGTATCGCCATAGCCATCAGCAGACTGCTTGTTGGTACGATCAGACTTGCCGTAGACGCCCGCAAAGCCGAAGCCGTCAAAGTTATAGCTTACAGAAGAGCTATAGCCGTCACCGTTGGCTTTTTTCACCTGGCTATCGTGGTTTTTACCCTGGTACTGCAGCGCAAAATCCAGGCCTTCAACCGCGCCGAAGAAGTCCGAGTTGCGATAGGTCGCCACGCCGGTGGTACGGCCCGTCATAAAGTTATCGGTGTGAACCCAGGAGTCGCCACCCCATTCCACCAGCATATCGGTGTACGCACCGGCGTCGTAGGCCACGCCGTAGTTACGGCCGTAGTCAAAGGAGCCGAATTCACCGAATTTCAGGCCAGCAAACGCCAGACGGGTGCTCTCATCCTGCTCGCCTTCCGGGGCGCTGGCGGTCATGTTGTACTCAAACTGGCCGAAACCGGTCAGGTCGTCGCTGATTTGCGTTTCGCCTTTGATACCGAAACGGGCGTAGGAGGTATCAAAGTTTTCGCTGTTGCTATCGTCGGTGTTGTTCCAGATACGTTCGCCGACCATCTTTCCGTACAGATCGAATTTATTGCCGTCCTTGTTGTAGATTTCAGCCGCATTTACCGCGCCAGCGCTCAACAAAACAGGGACGAGGACTGCCAGAACTTTTCTTTTCATTATATATTCCCTTCAATGTATTTTCTTAATGAATATACGCAACCCCCTCCGGGTTACGGGGTCAATACTATTTCAGGGTGGGTTTTTACTCTTTCAAAATAAATGTAACTAAATCATTTAGATTATTTCAAAATATTAATAATAGTGACATTATATGTTATTTTTATGATTGTTAAGATGACATATTTTCTGTCTATTGATATTTATATCAGATAGTTATTTGAACCATGAATTCATTGTTAAGAGTTATGTTTGAGGCGCGCCGAAGCGGTAATAAAAAAGCCCGATAACAGGTATCGGGCGAAAGGTAAGGGGGGAATTTAAGAGCATTTAATAGTGTAACGTTAAAAAAGCGCCGTAATGATTGCACAGTTGCCCGTTTAAGCAAATATCTTATCTGGATAATAAAAAGTGAAATAACGCCCTTATTAGGCTGCCTCCCGGCGCAAAAATTTCAGAGATGAATAAATTTGACAGAATCATAAGTGTGTTCAATATAAAACGGCGTACGATCAACTTAACGCAAACCGGTGACGGCAAACGTGTAACGGAAAAGTGCGTTTTATCGAAAAATGTGATTTATTTCACGGTTTGGATTGGCGATGTGAATGCGGCGAGCAAACTGCCGCGAAAAGGAAAGGACGAACATGGAACAAAAACACGATCGCAGCCTGGGAGGCAAGCTGGCCCTGTGGGTATTTTATGCCTTTTGCGGCTATTTCATCTGGGCGATGGCCCGCTATTTGTGGATCGTCAGTAAAGTCACCTCGGTATCGGGGCCGCTGATTGAGGACGATCTCGGCTCAACGTCCGGCAAATGGTTGAGCGCCCTGTGCGGTTTTCTGCTGTTAAGCGCGGTGGGGGCGATCCTCGGCGCTATTGCGTGGTACACCCGGCCACGTGATGTGTCAGAAGAGTAAATAATTGCTATTGTACGGCTTTTCACTTTAGGGAAAGCGCAATGGAACTCGTGCAATGGCAGCAACGTTTTGAAGGCTGGCTGAAGGCGCATCATGCTACCGATGATACCGCCCATGATATCTCCCATTTCCGCCGGGTCTGGAACACCTCTCAGAGGCTGATGAAGGATCAGCCGGTTGAGGCGCTGGTGATCCTGACGGCCTGCTATTTTCACGATATCGTCAGCCTGCCGAAAAACCATCCGCAGCGGGGCCGTTCGTCGCAGCTGGCCGCTGAGAGAACGACGGCCATCCTGCGCGACGACTTTGCCGATTTCCCCACCCATCACTATGCGGCGATCCAGCATGCCATCGAGGCGCACAGCTTCAGCGCGGGCATTACGCCGCTTACCACTGAAGCGAAAATCGTGCAGGATGCTGACCGGCTGGAGGCGCTGGGCGCGATCGGTCTGGCACGCGTCTTTGCCGTCTCCGGTGCGCTGGGGGTGCCGCTCTTCGATCCGGAGGATCCCTTTGCCGATGCCCGTGAGCTGAACGACAGGGCGTTTGCCCTGGACCATTTCCAGACCAAACTGCTTCGCCTGCCCGAGACGATGCAGACCGCCGCCGGTCGGCAGCTGGCGCGAAAGAGCGCCGATGTGCTGATCCAGTTTATGGCCCGCCTCAGTGCCGAGCTGCGCGGCGATTACGACGGCGTGGACGCCGCGGTGCTTCAGCGTTTCCGCGACAGTCTGTAATGCCTTTCTGTGTTACTCTCTCTTAAGTCCCTATTGGCCCGGTTAAATCTATGCAGGAAAATGTATCAGTGATGGAGTCCGCGCTTGTGCTGGCAGACAAATCAACGGCGTCAGTCCAGGCGTTATTGTGCCAGCTGCTGGAAATTTACGATGCCAGAACGCTGGCTCATCTTCTGAATGCTCATGGCGACAGCCACTGGAGCCCGGCGATCCTCAAGCGACTGGTGACCAGCGAGCGGGCAGGCCGTCGCCTCAGCGACGGTGAATATGGCGTACTGCAAAACCTGCTCCCGCGTCCCCCGGCCTGTCACCCTCACTATGCCTTCCGCTTTGTCGATCTGTTCGCCGGGATCGGCGGCATCCGTCATGGCTTTGAGGCGATTGGCGGCCAGTGCGTGTTTACCAGCGAGTGGAACAAACACGCGGTGCGCACCTACAAGGCCAACTGGTACTGCGATCCGGATGCGCACCAGTTCAACGATGATATTCGCGAAGTGACGCTCAGCCACCAGAGCGGCGTCACGGACGACGAGGCGGCGCAGCACATCCGCAACGCCATCCCGGCGCATGACGTGCTGCTCGCGGGTTTCCCGTGCCAGCCTTTCTCGCTGGCCGGGGTATCAAAGAAAAACGCCCTGGGCCGGGCGCACGGCTTTGCCTGCGACACCCAGGGAACGCTGTTCTTCGACGTGGCGCGCATTATTGATGCCCGCCGTCCGGCCATTTTCGTGCTGGAAAACGTGAAAAACCTGAAGAGCCACGACGGGGGCAAAACGTTCCGCATCATCATGCAGACCCTCGACGACCTGGGATATGACGTAGCGGATGCTGCCGAGAGCGGGCCTGACGATCCGAAGATCGTCGATGGTAAACACTTCCTGCCCCAGCACCGCGAGCGCATTGTGCTGGTGGGCTTTCGTCGCGATCTTAATCTGCGGGGCAACTTCACCCTGCGCGATCTCCCTGGGCTGTGGCCGGCACGCCGACCGACGATTGCCGATCTGCTCGAGCCCGTCGTCGACGCCAAATTCATTCTCACCCCGGTGCTGTGGAAGTACCTCTATCGCTATGCGCAGAAGCACCAGGCGAAGGGCAACGGGTTTGGCTTCGGGATGGTCGATCCGACCAACCCGAACAGCGTTGCCCGCACCCTGTCGGCGCGCTATTACAAAGACGGGGCCGAAATCCTTATCGACCGCGGCTGGGATAAAGCCCTCGGCGAACGGGATTTCGACGATCCACAAAACCAGCGCCACCGTCCTCGCCGCCTGACGCCGCGCGAGTGCGCCCGCCTGATGGGCTTTGAAACCCCGCAGGGCTACCAGTTCCGCATTCCGGTGTCCGACACCCAGGCCTACCGTCAGTTTGGTAACTCGGTGGTTGTCCCGGCGTTTGCCGCCGTCGCCCGACTGCTGGAGTCGCGTATTCTGCAGGCGGTACAGCAACGCAAGGCTGAGACGGTTAATGGCGGACGTTCATAACAAGGCCACCCGCAGCAAAAACATGCGTGCCATCGGCACGCGGGACACGGCCATTGAAAAACGGCTGGCGGGCCTGCTGACGCAGGTCGGTTTTGAGTTCCGCGTGCAGGATGCCAGCCTCGCCGGGCGGCCCGATTTTGTGATTGATAGCCACCAGTGCGTCATCTTTACCCACGGCTGTTTCTGGCATCGCCACAACTGCTATCTGTTTAAGGTCCCGGCGACCCGCACCGACTTCTGGCTGGACAAGATTGGCAAAAACGTTATTCGCGACAACCGCGATATCGCCTTGCTACAGCAGCAGGGCTGGCGGGTGCTGGTGGTGTGGGAGTGCGCGCTGCGCGGCAGGCTGAAGCTGGACGACAGGGCGCTCACCGAGCGGCTGGAAGAGTGGATCTGCAGCGGTGGAGAGACCGCCCAGATCGACACTCAGGGCATTCGCCCGCTTAGGGTTTCTCCGCCTGACACGGCGTAACCACCGGTTTGGCCGGTAACAGATACTTACCTAACGTCACCAGCACTACCGCCATGATAATGATCCCCAGCGCCATCCACTCTATCGCCGAGAGCGTTTCCCCGCCGAGGCCGGTGCCCAGCAGCACGGCGACCACCGGATTGACGTAGGCATAGCTGGTAGCCACTGCCGGCGAAACATTGCGGATCAGGAACATATAAGCATTAATCGCAATCACCGAGCCGAAAATCGCCAGATAACCCACCGCCAGGAAGCCTGAGGTGTCGGGCAGGGCGGTCAGTTTTTCGCCGGAGAGCAGCGACGCCACCAGCAGCACAATCCCGGCGGTGACCATCTCAATGGCCCCGGCCATCATCCCGGTGGGTAATTCGATGCGCGAGCCATACACCGAGCCAAACGCCCAGCTCATGGAGCCAATCAGGATCAGCACGGCGCCCCACGGGTTGCCGCTCAGGTTACCGCCGCTGTTGAGCAGAATAATACCCGCCATCCCGATGGCGATCCCCAGCCACTCCAGCTTGCGCGTTTTGATGCCAAACAGGCGGCTGAAGCAGAGGGTGAACAGCGGCACGGTGGCGACCACCACTGCGGCGATCCCGGAAGGCACGTTCTGATGTTCCGCCACGGTGACAAAGCCATTCCCGACCGCCAGCAGCAGGACGCCGATCAGGGCGGCGTTGAGTAGCGGGCGCAGCGGCGGCAGCTTATGGCCGCGCAGGAACAGAAACGCCAGCAGCAGCACCCCCGCAGAGAGGAAACGCACGCCCGCCATCATCAGAGGCGGCCAGCTCTCCACGCCGATACGGATCACGAAGTAGGTGGAACCCCAGATGATATAGAGCGCAAACAGCGCGCCCGCTAATGGTAAGACTTGCCTGAAACGCATACTCCCTCACGGCGTAATAAAAAGGTCGCATATAGTTAACGTGAAAACTATCACGCTGGCGAGCCCTTTAATTGTTCAATAGTTGTGAATTATTTGTTGACTTAAACGGGATAGTTTCGGGGTTCCCGGTTTTACTCCATACTGTTCAGGTTATTAACAAAAAGAAGGAACGTAATTTTGGCGGGAAGTAGCTTGTTAACACTGCTGGATGATATTGCCACGCTGCTGGACGATATTTCGCTGATGGGAAAACTGGCGGCCAAGAAGACCGCGGGCGTGCTGGGGGACGATCTCTCCCTCAACGCCCAGCAGGTCTCGGGCGTGCGCGCTAACCGGGAGCTGCCGGTGGTCTGGGCCGTGGCGAAGGGCTCTTTGCTCAATAAAGTGATCCTCGTGCCGCTGGCGCTGCTGATCAGCGCTTTTATACCCTGGGCCATTACGCCGCTGCTGATGGTGGGCGGGGCGTTTCTCTGCTTTGAAGGGGCAGAGAAAATATTGCACTCGCTCGAATCGCGTAAAAATAAAGGGAAGGAGAGTCCGGAGGCGCGGCAGCAGCGTCTGGAGGCGCTGGCAGCTCAGGATCCAGTCACCTTTGAGCGGGATAAAATTAAGGGGGCGATCCGCACCGACTTTATCCTGTCGGCGGAAATTGTGGCCATCACCCTTGGGATTGTGGCGGATGCACCGCTGCTAAACCAGGTGCTGGTGCTATCCGGCATCGCCTTCGTGGTCACCCTGGGGGTCTACGGCCTGGTGGGGATCATCGTTAAACTCGATGACGTCGGCTACTGGCTGAGTGATAAAACCAGCGCGCTGGCGAAGATGACCGGTAAAGCCCTGCTGGTGGTCGCTCCCTGGCTGATGAAGTCTCTGTCGGTAATCGGCACCCTGGCGATGTTCCTGGTCGGCGGCGGGATTGTGGTACACGGTATTGCCCCGCTGCATCATGCCATCGAACACTTTTCCCAGGCACAAGGTGCTGTTATTGCAACCGTTTTACCCACCTTACTGAATCTGGTGATCGGTTTGATCATCGGTCTTATTGTGGTTGCGGTAGTAAAACTCGTGGAAAAAATGCGTGGTCGCTCACATTAATAACTTCCAGCTATACCAGGCATAACTGTTATTCCTCGACTAAATTGATACAGTTTCACACTGATAAAGGAGGCGGTTATGGTCTTTCTGGTCAGCGATGAAGTTAAGCCAAAAAACGGCGGTCCACGTATGGTCGTCACCGGCTATGCAAGCGGAATGGTGGAGTGTCGCTGGTACGACGGTTACGGCATCAAGCAGGAAGCGTTTCGTGAAGATGAGCTTCAGCATGGTGACGGCACCCGGCGACAGGACACGGCTTAAGTCACGCTACGCCCGGCAATGCCGGGCGTTTTTGTGCACTATAATCGCTAACAGGCAGTAATATTACCGTCCCCGCCGGTGCGGATGGCTTTCAGGGAGTATGTGTGCAGCCCGACGATATTGTAAGAAAAGAGGTATTTTCGGCACGTCATCATTTTCATCCGGGCCGGGTTGTTAACATTTGCTTTATTACTGTTCTCATCTTCTCCACGCTATTGACCTGGCGCGAAGCTGTGGTGCTGGAGGACGCCTACGCCGCCACTCAGCACACCCATCTCGAGAACGTGGTCAACTCGCTGGATCGCCAGCTGCAGTTCAGCGTCGAAAAATTGCTCTTCTTTCGTAACGGCATGCAGGACGCCCTTGAAACCCCACTGGCTTCGACGGTGCTGCACGATACCGTATCGCGCATCAGCGACCTGCGGAAAAAAAACTTCTGGCAACTGACCTTCGACGCGCGGCGAACCTTAACCCTGTATGGCGTCTCGGATGCCTTTGTTGAGCAAACCAACAGCCTGGTCCGCGACAACGAACGGCTGGAACAGGAGATGAGCGCCGCCTTCGAAATGGGCTATTTGCTGCGTATTAACGCCCCTGCGGCGCACGCCCGGCGTGTGGTCTACGTCTCCAGGGCGGGATTTTACGTCTCGACCGATCCCAGCGCGGGCGAGCGGGACATTACCGCCCGCTACTATCAGCTGGTGATCAGCCCGTGGTTTACCCGGCAGTCAGAGCGGGACAACCGGGCCCGCAGCGTGCGCTGGTTTACCCAGCAGGCTGCGCAAGAGCAGGTCGTCACGGTCAGCGTGCCGGTTGACTATCAGCGCTACTGGTACGGCGTTCTGGCAATTGATTTTACGCTTCAGGGGATGAAGAAGCTGCTGCAGGATGCGGTAGACGGTAACGGTGAAGGGGAATTCCAGCTCTACGATAACAGTCTAACTCTGCTCGCCTCCTCGGAGAGCATCGCCAGCCATACCAACCGTTTTGACGCGCGCGAGCGGGCGCAAATTGCCGGTGCCATGGCGAAGGATACCCAGGGGGAACTGCGGCTGGGGAGCCGCTACGTCAACTGGCAGCATCTGGACCACTTCGACGGCGTCCTGCTGCGTATCCACACCTTAAGGGAAGGGGCGCAGGGCGACTTTGGCAGTATTACAATCGCCCTGGCGCTGCTGTGGCTGCTGTTCACCGGGATGCTGGTGATTTCCTGGTTCGTGATCCGCCGGATGGTGAGCAACATGTACCGGCTGCAACACTCGCTGCAGTGGCAGGCCTGGCACGATCCCCTGACGCGCATCAATAACCGTGGCGCGCTCTTTGAGCGGGCAAAAGCGCTGGCGAAGCGATGCGAGCAGCAGCAGCAGCCGTTCTCGGTGATGCAGATGGATCTCGACCATTTTAAAAGCATTAACGACAAATATGGTCACCAGGCGGGTGACAAGGTACTTACCCATGCAGCCCGGTTAATCACCAGCACGATACGCGAGGCGGACGTTGCCGGGCGCGTAGGAGGCGAAGAGTTTTGCGTGGTCCTGCCGGGGGCCGGGCCTGAAGAGGCGATGCTGATTGCCGAGCGGATCCGTGAGCGCATCAATGACCGCGAGATCCTGGTGAAAAAGAGCCAGACGGCGCGCATCAGCGTGTCGATCGGCGTCAGCAGCGCCCGTGAAAGCGGTAATTACGACTTTGAACAGCTGCAGTCCATCGCTGACGCCCGTCTCTACCAGGCGAAACAGCGAGGACGCAATCAGGTGGTCGGTCAGGACGAAAAGAAGTGATCCAGTCCTTCACGCCAGCCCGCTGGGCCGGGCTGTTGGGTATGGTAGACCCGCTCCGGATCGTCGTTTTTCAGCTGTACACCCTGGCGGTTAATGCCTTTGACTACCACCGCCAGGTCAACGCTATCCAGCAGCGGTGCGTCGTTTGGGCCATCGCCCAGCCCTAAGGTGGTGGGCAGCATGCCATCGCGCTGCAGGTACTGCTCGTTGAGCCAGTTGATAGCCTGATCTTTGCCGCCCCGGGCATCAAGAATGTGCCAGAAGCGCGCGCCCTGAACAAACTTCAGCCCCAGTTGCACCAGGGCCGCCTCAAAGGCTGCCATTTTCTCGTCGCTGTCGCGCCAGATCAGCGTCACCGAGGCTTCGTGCAGCCGCGCCAGCATTGCTCTGTCGCGGTTGAGCCCGGTCCACTCGCTAATCACCCGGTCATCGACATCATCGAAGGTCGTGAACTTGTAACCCGCGTCTGCGCGCAGCTGATTGATCACCTTAATGATATCGGTATGAGGAACGCCGTTGATCAGCCGTGGGGCATCGGGGTGGTCGTTCCAGCGCACATCCAGCTGGATCACCGCGCCGTTTTCAGCAATAAAGGGCAGGCCATCCAGGCCGAGATCGCTCTGGATCTCCAGCATCTCCGCTGCGGTTTTGCTGCTGCAGAGAATGACCGGAATTTGATGGTCCTGTAAGGTCTCCAGCCAGCCGGTAGCGGGCTGCCAGTCGTAGGTATGGATATCCAGCAGTGTGCCATCCAGATCGCTATAGATGAGCAGCGGGTCCTCAAGTGAAGGCATAGCATCTCCCGTAACGGATCAAGGTTGCTTCATAGGATTTTTCTTAAAAAAAATTTGCAGCAAAAGTTTCGCTTATGGAACCGATCCCGTTCAGGCCGCGCCCCAGGCCTGTTGGCAACCATAACGAATTTTTTAATTTCGCGTGGTAACTATAAATGTGCAAAATATATTCTTGTCTTACAAAAATTTTGCAGATAATGTCTACCCGACATCAGATTTCCTGGTGTAACGAATTTACAAGTGCTTCTTGCATAAGCAAGCTTGATCCCGGTCACCCCATGACCGGGATTTTTTTCGTCTCACCGATTCACTTCCGTCACGCTAAAATCATGGATATCGAGCTCGAAGGCCTCAGCCAGCTCGCGCCAGGTGTGGTAATCCCGATCGTTTACCCTTACCCTGGTAGGGTCATCTTCAATCCGTTTTACTTCGCTCTCGCTGATTTCATTGATCGCGGCGAGCAGGGCATCGACGTCAACATTCACTTCCCGTTTTGCCGTTTCGCTGTACTCTTTTGCGGTCTTCATTACTCACTCCTCATTACCGGGTGTCCACCTGTAAGTATAGACCGTCGATAAAAGCGGCAATCGCGCGGCAACACGCTGCCAGTTTTCACGTTTTGTTCTACACTGGCTCAAAACCAGAGGAGGATTCTATGAAGGTCAACGATCGGGTAACAGTCAAAACGGACGGCGGGCCGCGCCGCCCGGGTGTTGTACTGGCGGTTGAGCAATTTAACGAAGGCACGATGTATCTGGTCTCGCTGGAAGACTACCCGCTCGGGATCTGGTTCTTTAACGAACTTGGCCACCCTGACGGCATTTTTGTCGAAAGCCAGGAGTAGCGTGCATGTCGGGTAGCGCGGGCTGGCCCGACCCTGATAGAACAGGGGAAAAATCTCTGGCATAGCCAGAGATCGGAGAACAATTGAAAAGGGGAGGGGTTAACGCAGGTTAACGTAAATTCCGTTGGTCACATTGTCCGTCAGCCGTACGACATGATAGATCACTTGCTTATTATGCGTTTTTATTTTCCTTTTAATATTTCCCTTATGTGACGAAACGGTCTTGGCTTTGATATTCATCTGATCGGAAATCTGAATCGTTCCCTGTCCGGCCATCCACATTCGCAGCATGCTGGATTCAGTTCGGCTTAATGATAAAGTCGGAAAATTAACTTTCGCTACACTCTTTATCTCTTTGCTTAAATAATCCCCCACCAGATCATCCAGAGATTCGGGCTTAATGGATTTTGAACTAATCAGAAGATTCTGACGGACCCGTAAATATTCGTCGAAATGGAGATTAGCAATCGCCATAAATACAATAAACAGCGTGCCGGGATGCTGATTAATGATTTGCTTAATTTGCTGACTGTTGGCGGGATCGTGAATGAAACAGTCCTCATTAATAAACACCACACCTGGCGTCAAGGCTTCACATGCGGCGGCAAGTTCGTCAACGTTGTGTACGTCGTTGATGTCTTTTTTCTTTACCCCTCTGCTGGCCAGATACCCGGTCAACCCTAGCCGGGTGTAACTGCATAAATCCATAATGATCGTTGACATGGCATACCCTCACTCAATGCATAACGATAATTTACCACCTGCCTGAGAGCTCTATAACAGCCATACGGGATGGAATAAATAATTACCTGTGAGCATTACAAGGACTTTCAGGCGAACTCACTATCCCGTAAAGTTACGTATAATTTGCCAGGAAACATCTTAAAGTAAAGTAAATGTTTAATATTGTGAGGTGGATAAAAACAATCAGGCCGCGCCAGATATATCTTGGTAGATGTTTCTCAATTCTTCTTTTAGGAATATCCTCAGAGAGACAATATAAAACACAGGGGTTATTATTTCGCGGAAAGTTCGCTCAGGATATTGCTCAGCAGATTAAATACCTCACTGAATAAGCGTTCGCAGAAAGGCGCAATAAGCGGCATTAACAGGGAAATAAGCAAAATGCCGACGGTCAGGGTGATCGGGAAACCAATCACAAACACCGAGAGCTGTGGCGCCATACGGTTCAGTAAACCCAGCGCCAGGTTGACGGTCAGCAGCAGGGTGATGAGCGGCAGCGCCAGCATCAGGCCGTTGAGGAAGATCAGTCCGGCCGCGCGAGTCAGGGCCATAAAGGCGTTGCTGTTCACCGCGTCGCCGCCAATCGGCAGGGAGTGGAAGGTATCCACCAGCATCGAAATCAGCCACAGGTGACCGTCAAAGGCCAGAAACAGCAGCAGCGCCAGCAGGTCGATAATACGGGCGATGATCGGCATGTTGAGCCGGCTACCGGGGTCAAAGAAGGTGGCAAACGACAGGCCCATCTGTAGACCAATCAGCTCCCCGGCCATGCGCACGGCGGCAAAGGCGAACTGCATGGTAAAGCCGATAGCCACGCCGATCAGGATCTGCTGTAGCCCGACCCACAGCGCCGGGGCTGAGAAAATCGGCACGTTTACCGGCGGCAGCGTTGGGGCCACGATAATGGTGATCAGAATGGCAAGGCCAATTTTCACCCGCTTGGGGATCGCCCGTTCACTGAGGATCGGCGCGGTGGAGATCAGGGCCAGAATGCGCAGCAGGGGCCAGAAGTAGAGGCCGAGCCATTCAAGCCATTGATCGCTGGTAATCTGCAGCATGGCTAGCCGATGATGTACGGCAGGTTAGTAAACAGATTACGCATGTAATCCAGCAGCAGGTTCAGCATCCAGGGTCCGGCAATAATAATCGCCACGAACACGGCAATGATTTTTGGGATAAATGACAGGGTCATTTCGTTAATCTGGGTGGCTGCCTGCAAAATACTGATGATAAGACCGGTGACCAGCGCCACCAGCAGCAGGGGAGCGGCAACGGAGATCGCGACTTTCATCGCCTCCGTGCCCATCATCATGACCGATTCTGGCGTCATTGCGCGCTCCTTAACTATAGAAACTTTGCGCCAGCGAGCCGACCAGCAGCTGCCAGCCGTCCACCAGTACAAACAGCATCAGCTTGAAGGGCAGGGCAATGGTTGCCGGCGGCACCATCATCATCCCCAGCGCCATCAGCACGCTGGCGATCACCAGGTCGATAATCAAAAACGGAATGAAAATCGTAAAACCAATCTGGAAGGCAGTTTTCAGCTCGCTGGTGACGTAGGCAGGCAGCAGAATGCGCATCGGCACCGCCTCCGGGCCCTGGATCGGCCCGGCGTTAGCCAGACGGGCAAACAGTGCCAGGTCGGCTTCACGGGTCTGACGCAGCATAAATTCGCGCAGCGGCTGCGCGCCTTTATCCAGCGCCTCCTGCATCGAGATCTTATCTTCGCTGAACGGCTGATAGGCATCGACATAAATCTTGTCGATCACCGGTGACATAATAAAGAAGGTCAAAAACAGAGACAGACCGAGCAGCACCTGGTTTGGCGGCGCTGACGGGGTGCCGAGGGCGTTACGCAGCAGACCGAACACGATGATGATGCGGGTAAAGCTGGTCATCATCAGCAGGATCGCCGGAATAAAGGTCAGCGAGGTGATGAATACCAGCGTCTGAACCGGCAGGGACCAGCTCTGGCCGCCACCGGCCATCGGCGTGGAGATCAGGCCTGGCAGCTGGGCGTACACGGCGGGAGCAAACAGGCCAAGGCCTGCAAGCGCAAGGGATAAAACACGGCGCATCACGATCTCCCGGAACGCTTAAGCAAACTCTTCATCACGGACTGAAAATCCGGTGGAACCTCTGCGCGACTCTCCTCGGAGACCGATGCAGGCGGCAATGTATGCAGAATATTTATTTGCGAGGCGGTCACACCCAGCACCAGCCGGGCGTCTTCCACTTCCACGATCACCACGCGCTCGCGTGGCCCCAGCGAGGTGCTGGCCGCGAGCTTCAGCCCGCGCGCACCGGCGGTTTTGCCCGCCAGGCCGACGCGTTTTGCCAGCCAGGCGACAATCAAAATAAAGGCAATGATCCCCAACAGCGCACCGCTGACCTGAAGCAGCGGTGAACCTGGAACGGCAGAGGGTTGTGAGACGATTGCCTGGGTTTTCATGCTTAGCGGCTCAGACGACGCATACGTTCGGACGGGGTGATAATGTCGGTGATACGCACGCCGTATTTATCGGCGACAACCACGACTTCACCCTGGGCAATCAGGTAGCCGTTGATCAGAATATCCAGCGGCTCACCGGCCAGACCATCCAGCGCTACCACGGAACCCTGCGTCAGGCGCAGCAGCTCTTTGATGGTCATACGGGTACGGCCCAGCTCCACGGTCAGCTTGACCGGGATGTCCATAATCAGATCGATATCCTGCAGCGTGCCGCTGACGTCACCGCCGCCCAGCTGCTGGAACACCGCATCGGCGACGCTTTTGCTGGCCGGTGCTTTTTGTTCGTTTAACGCCTCAGCCCACAGATCGTCCAGTGCTCCGTTGTTGTCATCGGACGGATTGTTCATATCACTCATTTGGGCTGTTCCTCATTCAGAGAATTCAAAATCGGGTTAATCAGGTGCTCAACGCGTAACGCGTATTGATTGTTCACGGTGCCATACTGGCTGGTCAGCACGGGCACGCCATCCACATGGGCAATGATGCGATCGGGTTTGTCGATCGGCAGCACATCACCGGGTTTTAATTTTAAGATTTGCGATAACCGCAGCGGGACGTCGGCAAAGTTCGCCACCAGCTCCAGCTGGGAGTGCTGCACCTGGCGCACCAGGTTTTCACGCCAGTTCTGGTCTTCGTGGCGGGAGTTTTCCAGCGGCGGGTTCACCAGCACTTCGCGCAGCGGTTCAATCATGCTGAACGGCAGGCAGATATTGAACTCACCGGTCAGGTTGCCGATCTCCACGTGGAATGGGGTGTTAACCACGATGTCGTTTGGCGAGGTGGTGATGTTGGTGAACTTCACCTGCATCTCGGAACGGACATACTCCACGTCCAGCGGGTGAATCGCTTTCCACGCGTCGCTGTAGCCTTCAAGGGCCAGCTTCAGCATGCGGTTGATCACGCGCTGTTCGGTATGGGTAAACTCGCGGCCTTCCACTTTGGTCGGGAAACGTCCGTCACCGCCGAAGAGGTTATCCACGGCGATAAACACCAGGCTTGGCGAGAAGACGAACAGGCCCGTGCCGCGCAGCGGTTTCAGATGGATCAGGTTGAGGTTCGTCGGCACCGGGAGGTTACGGGCGAACTCATGATACGGCTGAATGCGGATCGCACCGACGGTGATATCCGGGCTACGACGCAGCAGGTTAAACAGCCCCATACGGAACTGACGGGCAAAACGTTCGTTGATGATCTCCAGCGCCTGCAGACGCTCGCGCACCACGCGACGCTGGGTATTGGGATCGTAGGGGCGAATGTCGCTGTCGCCCGCCGCACCCGGTTTTGGTTCGTCGGATTTATCGCTGTCGCCGTTGAGCAGCGCATCGATTTCCGCCTGAGAAAGAATACTGTCGCCCATGTCGTTACCGCAGAATGAAAGCTGTATACAGAACGTCGGTGACTTCCTGCTTAGGTTGACCGCTTACCAGAGGCGCGGCCAGCGTTTGCTTAATGTCCGCCACCAGTTTTTGTTTACCTTCATCGGTAGACAGCTGCGCGGCATCCTGACGCGAGAACAGCAGCAGCAGACGGCTGCGCACTTCCGGCAGATATTCACTCAGACGGGTACGGGTGGCGTCGTCTTTCAGACGCAGCGTAATGCCCACGTAAAACACGTGCTCGGCATCGCCCAGGTTAACGGTAAAAGTATCCAGCGCGAAAAAGACCGGGGCCGCCGGCGGCGGTGGCTCCGCTTTGGCTGCGGCTGACGGTGCTTTATTCATGCGCCAGTAGCTGTAACCTGCGGTTGCGCAGGCGGCGAGCGTAATTAACACCAGAAGCGGGATCCAGATGGAACGCTTACTTTTCTTGGTGATGGCGGAGTCAGTCATCTGATTCGTGCTTCCTGTTTCGGAACTGCTGATGGAGATGATTATCCCGTGTCCGCTCGCCGTCAAAGGGTCGAAAAGACGGGGATAATCACGCTACCTCTGGCGTTTAGGTTTAGGCGAAGATATCGACAGCGTTGTTTCCACGAGCCGCGGACTGCAGGGAGGCAGGCACCGCCAGCAGCTCATCGCTCTCTTCATCGAATCCGCCGGTGTTGCCGGAGCGGGAAGTCTGCTGCTGATGCTGAGACGAAGCCTGCTGCTGGCCGTTGAAGTTTTCACTGCTGATGCTGCTTTGCGTCAGCTCAATGCCGTTTTCCGCCAGCTGGGTACGCAGCACCGGCAGGGCCGCTTCCAGCGCCGCACGCACGTGGCTGTGGCCGGAAATCATCTGCAGCTGCGCCTGGTTATCATCCAGTTTCAGGGAGATCTGCACCTGACCCAGGTCTTCCGGGTGCAGACGCAGCTCGGCGCTCTGCTGGCCCTGACGGGTGAACAGAGTGATGTGCTGGCTGATCGTCTGCTGCCATTCATTGCTGCCCAGCTGGGCGCTGACCACCGGCGCGGCGGCCAGGGTCGGCTGCACTGAGGTGTGGCTGCTGACAATCGGCCCCATGGTGACGGTCGGCCCGGTCGGGGACGGGGTGCTCTCTGCCGCCTGCTTCGTCGTCGCGGCGGCAACGGCTGGCGTCAGCTGCGTGCTGGAGGCCAGTGCGGCATCTTTATCCTGCGCCACGGCTTTGGCGGTGCGCAGGGCATCGGTGTCCAGCGCAGGCTGACGGCCACGGTCGCTGGTTAGGGAGGCCTTAACGTCAATGCCCCCGGTGCTTACCGGCTGAGGGGCAGCGGCAGTGGCGGTCTGCTGGTGGGGCAGCATCGCCATCAGGGCGCTTAATCCCGCCAGCTCTTCATCACTGAGATCGGTTTTGCTGTCGGCCTCTTTGGCCGCCTGGGTCAGGCTCTTCAGCACGTCGCCTTTGACAGCGGGCAGCAGCCCGGAGGTCAGGGCAGGCTGGGCGGTCGTTTCGTCGGTGACCGTGAGATCCTGACGCGCCAGCAGTTCGGCCAGTTTCCCGGCGTCGGTGTCGGCATCAATATCGGTGGCGTCGGCTTTCAGCGCCACGGTGGCCCGCTTTCCGCCTGCGGTCTGCAGATCGTTCAGCGTGAGACCGACCCCGTTGCCCTGGCCTTTGGCATCGCCTAGCGCGCCTGCCAGCAGGGCAAGAAAGTCCTGCGCGCCGTCGGCCGCTTTTCCGCCCCGCACGGCACCCGTAAGCTCGGTGTCGGTCGAAAGCAGTTGTTGAAGGGTGATCATTCCGGTGTCCTCATTGTTGCGCGCTGGGCAAATTCATCCATTTTTTTCTGATCGAGACGGCTTTCCGCCAGATTCGCTGCGGCAAGCTGGCGATCCTGCAAGGTTTGCCAGGCCTGTAAACGCTGTTTCTTCTCGCGCCAGAAGTTCAGGGCCCGGTCAACCTTCTCGGTCCACTGAAGCACCTGCTGGCGATGCTGTTCTATGGCTTTCTCCAGCGTCTGGATGAACTGTTGATAGTTAATCCAGCGCTGGCTGCCGATGCCCTGAGCCATATCCGTGTTGAGGTTGGTGCGATACTCATGCTGGTAGTCGATCAACATCTTCAGCTGCTCTTCCGCCTGCTGATACCCGCGGCGCATCGCGCCAAGCTGCTGTGCGGCATTATCAACGTCTTTCTCGGCCAGATCTTTCAGCGTGGTTAATGCGCCGTGTTGTGCCATGACATTCGCCCTCTACTCGGTTACACCTGCGGGAAAATCATTTCCAGAGCCTGGATCGAGCTTTCCCAGTCGGCTTTCTCAAAAATACCCTGCTGCAGATACGCCTCCAGGTGCGGCCAGAGGGCAATCGCCTTGTCGAGCATCGGGTCGCTGCCTTTGGCATAGGCGCCGACGCTGACCAGATCGCGGTTGCGCTGGAAGCTGGAGAGCAGCTGCTTGAAGTTACGCACCCGGGCGTAATGCTTCTCGCTAATCAGGGCCGTCATCGCACGGCTGATCGAGGCTTCGATATCGATCGCCGGATAGTGGCCCGCTTCGGCCAGACGGCGCGACAGAACGATGTGGCCGTCGAGGATCGCACGTGCCGAGTCGGCAATCGGATCCTGCTGGTCATCGCCTTCGGTCAGCACCGTATAAAATGCGGTGATCGAGCCGCCGCCGCTGATGCCGTTACCCGCGCGTTCCACCAGCGCCGGTAATTTGGCGAAGACCGAAGGCGGATAGCCTTTGGTTGCTGGCGGTTCGCCGATCGCGAGGGCGATTTCACGCTGGGCCATCGCGTAACGGGTCAGGGAGTCCATGATCAGCAGGACATGCTTACCCCGATCGCGGAAATCTTCCGCAATGCGCGTGGCGTAGGCGGCACCCTGCATACGCAGCAGGGGAGAGACATCCGCCGGCGCGGCGATCACCACCGACCGGGCGCGCCCTTCGGCGCCGAGGATATTCTCGATAAAATCTTTGACTTCACGACCACGCTCGCCAATCAGCCCCACCACAATGACGTCGGCCTGGGTGTAGCGGGCCATCATCCCGAGCAGCACCGATTTGCCGACGCCGGAGCCGGCAAACAGGCCCATACGCTGGCCACGGCCGACGGTCAGCAGGGCGTTGATCGGGCGCACGCCGGTATCGAGCACATGCTCGATCGGGGTTCGTTGTAACGGGTTAAAGGGTTGAGTGATCAGCGCCCCGGTTTCGGTGGTGTCGGGGGAGGGCAGACCGTCCAGCGGTTTACCGGCGCCGTCCAGCACCCGTCCGAGCAGCGCCGGGCCGAGCGGCAGCTGTTTGCCGCTGTGCAGTCCGTCGCCGGATAAATTTTTGGCATACACGCGCGCGCCGGGCAGAACGCCTTCGACCTCTTCCAGCGGCATGAGGAACAGACGCTGGCCGTTAAATCCCACCACTTCGCTCTCGACTTCGCGGATCTCGTTGCCGTCCTGGCGTTCGATAATGCAGGTGGCTCCCAGCGGCAGCTGCAGGCCGGTGGCCTCCAGTACCAGACCGGTGGCACGGGTTAAACGGCCATAGCGGCGAACCGCAGGCAGTTGCGCCATCTTCGTTTCAAAGTTGTCGAGGGTGTTAAGCCAGCGGGTCAGGCGTGCGGTCATCAGATGACTCCCGGTGCCGCCAGGCGGCACAGTTCCTGCCAGCGGGTCGCCACGCTGGCGTCCAGATCGCCTTCATCGGCAGAGACTTTGCAGCCGCCGTGATGCAGGGTCGGATCGCCGCGCAGACGCCAGCCGTGCAGGCTGAGGGTCGCGCCGAGCATCTCTTCTACGCGCTGCAGATCGTCCGGGTGAACGCGCAGCTGCGGTTTGCCGCTGAACAGCGGCTCCTGCTGCAGCAGACCCTGGATCTGTTTGATCAGCGAGGAGTTATCCACCGGCGGGGTGTGGCCAATGACCTGTCGTGCCGCTTCCAGCGCCATCTGCATCAGGCGCGAGGCGATAACGCTGTCCAGCGCGTCCAGGGTATTCTGGAACTCGCTGACCAGCTGCTGCATCCGGGCATGAATCGGCGCCTGCTGGGCACGCGCCTGCTCTAAACCTTGCGCCAGCCCCTGGGCCAGCCCTTCCTGATAGCCCTGCTCCTGGCCTTTCTGCCGGCCTTCGTTCATGCCGGCAGCGTAGCCCTGATCGTGCGCCTGCATCTGGATCTGCGCCAGCTGCTGCGCGCGCTGCTCCTCTTCGCTCAGCTCAGGCTCTTCGCCATCATCACCTGCCTCGGCAGGGATGATGCTCGCAGGCACAAATTCCGCGCGAGGAGGGGAGAGATCGTCAGGCGTCCAGATCTTCCACGGCAGTTCATCAGACATAGGTATCCTCGCCGCTGCCTACCACCATCTCGCCGGTCTCGGCCAGACGACGCACAATAAGGAGGATGGCTTTCTGTTCGTTTTCCACCTGAGACAAACGCACCGGGCCACGGTTGGCAAGGTCGTCGCGCAGGATATCCGCCGCACGCTGGGACATGTTGCGCAGGAACTTCTCGCGCAGCGGCTGTTCGGCGCCTTTGAGGGCGATGAGCAGCGATTCGGAGTCCACTTCCTGCAGCAGGCGCTGGATACTGCGGTCGTCCACGTCGACCAGGTTTTCGAACAGGAACATCTCGTCGATGATTTTCTGTGCCAGTTCGCCGTCGAATTCGCGCACGGCGGTAATGACCGCCTCTTCCTGCTGCGTTTTCATCAGGTTGATAATTTCTGCCGCCGTTCTCACGCCGCCCATTTTGCTGCGCTTGAGGTTCTGGCCGTCGAGCAGGCCGTTCAGCACTTCGGTCAACTCCGCCAGCGCTGCCGGCTGGACGCCGCCGAAGGTGGCGATACGCAGCATCACATCGTGACGCAGACGTTCGTCGAACAGCGCCAGAATATCTGCCGCCTGGCCACGCTTGAGGTGCACCAGGATGGTGGCGATGATCTGCGGATGCTCGTCGCGAATAAGGTCGGCGGCGGTCTGCGGCTCCATAAAGTTGAGCGTTTCGATACCGCTGGCGGTATCGCGGGTCTCGAGAATATCCTCCAGCAGGCTGGCGGCACGCTCTTCCCCGAGCGCCTTGACCAGCACCGAACGCAGGTATTCGTTGGCGTTGACGTTGAGCGCCGCAAACTGTTCGGCTTCCTGCTCAAACTCCGCCAGCACGTCGGTCAGCTGCTTGTTGGAGATCTGACGCACGTTGGCCATCGCCGCACTGAGAACCTGCACTTCGCGCTGGGAGAGGTGTTTGAACACCTCTGCCGCCCGGTCCTCGCCAATGGTCATCAGCAGGATGACGCTTTTATCCGTTCCGGTAAGGTTACTCATTTTCTGTACTCATCCACTGGCGAATGACCAGCGCCACGACGCGCGGATCGTTATCTGACATTTCGCGAATACGCTGGCTCATCACCTCAGCGCCCATGCGCTGGTTAGCACGGCGCTGCTGCATCTGTTCGTCTTTGCTGAGGCGCACTTCCACCGCTTCCTGCGTCTCTTCGCGCAGCAGGGTTTGCTCTTTCAGCGCTTTGGCCTCTTCGGCGCGGCGGACGATCTGCGGACGTACCGCTTTACGCCACAGCAGCCAGGCAACAATCACCACCAGCAGCCAGCGACCGGCTTCAAGCATCTGATCGATAAACGACTGGGTTTTCCAGAACGGCAGTTCGCCGCTGGTATCGTCAACGGCGCTGAACGGCGAGTTCACGACGTTGAGGGTATCGCCACGCTTCTCGGAGTAGCCCATGGCTTCACGGGTCAGGTCTTCGATCTGCTTCATCTGCTCGGTGGTCAGCGGCAGTGGCTTACCGTCCGGCAGGGTTTTGTAGTTGACGACCACCGCCACGGAGAGACGCTGCACATCACCGGTGTTCATTTTGGTGTGACGAATGGTGCGATCGACTTCGTAGTTAGTGGTTTCGTTATGGCTACTGGTACGCGGACCTGCGCTGGCTGCGGTTTGCTGTGCTCGCGCCTGCTGACCATTCTGCTGGCCGTTTTGTTGACCGTTCTGTTGGTTTTGCGCCGGTGCATTAATTGGTGCGGTATTCGCCGGAGCCGGCTGGTTGGAGAGTGCACCTGGTACACCACCCGCTGCGCCGCCTACCTGTTCGGAGTCATTGACCTGACGTGAGCGCATGACGGCCTGGGCGGCATCGCCGTTCGGACGATACTGCTCTTCCGTCTGCTCTTTATTGGCAAAATCGATCTGCGCGGTAACCTGCGCGTGGACGTTGCTGGTGCCGACAATCGGGCCAAGAATGGCTTCGATGCGGCTCTGAACGCGGTTTTCCACGTCAGTGGCATATTTGAGCTGCGCGTCATTCAGATCGCGATCGCTGGTCGTGGATTTGGTTAACAGGCGACCCATCTGATCCACCAGGGTCACGTTACCCGGCGGTAAACCGGCGACGGCGCTGGAGACCAGATGCACCACGGCGCTAATCTGCCCTTCATCCAGCGCGCGGCCAGGCTGCAGATTAACGGTGACGGAAGCCGAAGGCGCTTTCTGTTCACGGACAAACAGGGTCGGTTTTGGCATCGCCAGGTGAACGCGGGCGCTCTTCAGCGGGCCCAGCGTTTCGATGGTGCGGGCCAGTTCGCCTTCCAGCGCGCGCTGGTAGTTAACCTGCTCGCTGAACTGGCTGATGCCGAACTTTTCCTGATCCAGCAGTTCGAAGCCCACCGCGCCGCCTTTCGGCAGACCTTGCTGGGCAAGACGTAAGCGGAGCTCGTGAACTTTATCGGCAGGAACTTCCAGCGCGCCGCCATTATCCGAGAAACGGTAAGGGACGTTCATCTGGGTTAACTGGGTGACGATAGCGCCGCCATCCTGGTCCGAGAGGTTGCTGAACAGCGTGCGGTAGTCAGGCTGTTTGGCCCATAAGACCATAGCAACGACGATAGCGATAGCGGCAGCACCTGCCACGATCAACGGCACTTTAGGGTTCGCGCGCAGGCGGCTCATCCATTCGAGAGATTTAGTTTGAGGGGCTGATGTTGCTGACGCACTCATTGCGCACCTCGTGACTCATCGTGGATTACATTATTCGTGTGGAGAAACAAAACAGGCTCCCGGGTCGGCAAACACAACAAAAATTCCATAATCATGGCTGTGCCATTATTTGATGAAACGGGAATTTCTATGCGTCAAATAACCTGGTTTTTTCATGCTATTTAGCGCCTTTATCTCATTGACAGGCTGGTACTCTTGAGCGCGTAAAAATCCATCAGGGGAAAGTCATGGCAATACAGGGGATTGAAAGCGTCATTAGCCAGTTGCAGTCAACGGCAATGACCGCCCGTAATCAGAACGTGGCTGACGTGCAGTCCACCGTCAGCTTCGCGGGTCAGCTGCATGCGGCGCTGGACCGGATCAGCGACACGCAAACCGCGGCGCGCGTGCAGGGTGAAAAATTCACCATGGGCGCGCCGGGCATTGGTCTCAACGATGTGATGACCGATTTGCAAAAAGCCTCGGTATCGATGCAGATGGGCATTCAGGTGCGTAATAAACTGATGCAGGCGTACCAGGACGTTATGAGCATGCAGGTTTAGGATCTGTGGCGCTGGCGACGCGACGGCTTTAATGCCACACTCTTTTTTTCGACATAGATGGAACAATGATGAAAAAAATAGCAATTATCGCGGGGCTGCTGGCGTTAACCGGATGTGTGCAGGTCGACAGATACCAGGACGTGATCAAGCATCCCGTCCCGGCTGAACTGGCAGGGTACTGGCAGTCGAAAGGGCCGCAAAGCAAAATGGTCAGCCCGGAAGCCATCGCCACGCTGGTGGTGACGCAAGAAGGCGACACCCTGGACTGCCGTCAGTGGCAGCGCGTGGTGGCCGTGCCGGGGAAAATCATGCTGCGCTCGGATGATTTTTATAACGTCACCCGCAAGCTGGATATCTATCCGCTGGATCGGGAAGGTAGCGCCATCGAGTATGACGGGATGATCCTCCAGCGTGTCGATCGTCCGACCGTCGAATGTGCGAACTACCTCAGCAAAAATCCGCTCGACAGCAAGCTGCCGTAAGTGATTGTCGGCCGGGCAAGCGTAGCGCCGCCCGGCTTCCCACCCTTTACAACACCTCTTCCAGGACCCACACGCTGACGCTGCCGCCGTTGCAGGTAAACACCCCGGTGCCGGTTTCGTCGGTCGTCACACTCTCTTCGCGGTTGCCAAGGAAATCTTTCCAGCTTTTATTGCCGTAGTTCTCACCCAGCGTAATCGTCTTTTCACCCTCGTCGCCGTTAGAGAGCACCACCACGCAGCCCGGATCTTCCTCGGTGCCGCTGCGGCTGAAGGCAATGCAGTTAGGGTGATCGAACCACAGGGTCTGAATGCCGTGGGCAAACCGCTGGCGGGCAAGGATCAGCTGGTCGAGCTGCTCAATCACCGGCATGTCGATGTGATACGTCTCGCCGTCACCGCCGGTGTCGTCATAGCTGGCACCGTAGAGGTCGGGATAGAAGACGCTCGGCACCCCGTTTTCACGCAGCAAAATCAAGGCATAGGCCATCGGTTTAAACCAGGCTTCGACCGGGGCCTCCAGGGCCTGTAACGGCTGGGTGTCGTGGTTAGCCACCAGCGTCACCGCGTGGAAGGGGTCGGCCTCGACCAGCGTGCCGGTAAAGATCTGGCTCATGTCGTAATCACGTCCCTGCAGCGAGGCTTCGTGAAACTTCATGTGCAGCGGGGCGTCAAACAGCATGGTTTTGCCGTCTACCTGATCGATATACTGCTGCAGTTTCTCGACATCGGGCGACCAGTATTCCGCCACGATAAACAGCGGTTTCGGCGCGACTTCCTGCACGTGCTCGATCCACTCTTTATAGAACCATGCCGGAATATGTTTCACCGCATCCAGACGGAAGCCGTCGCACTGGGTCTGTTCCATCAGCCAGCGCGCCCAGTATTTGATCTCCTCGGTTACCGCACGGTTACGAAAATCGATGTTCTCGCCCATCAGGTAATCAAAGTTCCCCAACTCATTATCGACCTGATCGTTCCAGCCATCGCCGGTGTAGTCATTGACGATCTTGTAGATGCCGTCTTCATCGGGGTTTTCGATATGATCGATGCCGCTGAAGCATTTGTAATCCCAGACAAACTCCGAGTACTTTCCGGCCCGCACCGGGAAGGTGTAGCGGGTCCAGGCTTCGCATTCAACAATCTCGTCGTGGATCTGATTGCGATCGTCGGCGTTGACCCGCTGAACGCGGATGGCCTCTTTCTCATCGGCACCCATTTTATGGTTGACCACCACGTCCATCAGCACCGCGATGTCGTTGCGTTTTAACGCCCCGATAGCGGCCAGCAGCTGGTTTTTGTCACCGTATTTGGTGGGAATAGATCCTTTTTGATCGAACTCCCCCAGATCGAAAAGATCGTAGGAGTCGTAACCGACAGAGTAACCACCGGAAGCTCCTTTGTACGCCGGGGGCAGCCAGACCATGTTGATACCGATATCGTTTAAAAGGTCGGCGCGCTCGGCGACTTCTGGCCAGAGTTGACTGCCTTCAGGGTAATACCAGTGGAAGAACTGCAAGAGAGTGGGGTTTTTCATCTTCCGTGCTCCAGTTTAAGAACACAGACAGTATGAGCGAGGCGGAGGAAGTTAGCGGGTGAAATAACGAAATATATTCACCCGCCCGTCATCATCCCCGGATTAGAGATCGGCGGGGAAAAGAATATTGCCAGAAAGACGTCCATAAGTTGCATTCAGATTATGTTGTCGGGAGGAGTGCCCAACCAAAGTTCTCAGCTCGTCCATACGCTGCTGCAGCAAGGCCTTCAGCTCAATTTCGTTATCGATGATCTGTCTCAGCATCGGGCGAATTTGCGCCTGCACGTGCGGCGCAATCTCATTCGCATCCTGGAACTGGGTCAGCTTTTCAACGGCGCTCAGGTATTTCACTTCAAAGGTAATAAGCTCATCCCAACGCCCTGATTTTGACATAGCCAGCATCGCGGCGCTGGTGGTTAACAGCTGCTGATAGTGTTGGAGCAATCCCAGATTGGCTTCCATTAGTAATTGTCCCGCATATGTTGAGAATTGGGTCCTATCTCTTTCCAGGCATCCGCGATGTTGTTCAGCAACTCCACCACTTCATTAATGGCGTCAATATCATTATGGATATTGGCCTGTAAAAGACGCCGCGTCATATAGTCGTAGAGGCTGTCGAGATTGGTGGTCAACTCGCCACCCACCTCGTGATTCAGCCCTGACTGCAGACCGTTACTGATAATGTTGATGGCTTTTCCCAGCGCCTGCCCTTTACCGGGAATGTCCCCTTGCTCAATCAAAATCATGGCCTTTTTCATGGCGCTTAACGCGCCATCAAAAAGTAAAACCACCAGTTGATGCGGGCTGGCACTCAGGACGGCACTCTCAACGCTTACCTGCGCATAGGCCTGAATTCCCGATTTTGTATACATCTTAAAACCTCAACTCATCATTCATTAACTGTTCATGGCATTGAACTGTTGGGTCAGATAGCTTCCGGTTTGATCCATAGAGGAAACCAGCTGACTCAAACTGGTAAATTGCGTTTTATAGCGTGCCATAGTGGCGGTAATTTGCGTATTAACACGGTCATACTGATCGGACAGGTTTTTCAACGTCTTGTTAATGCCGTCGGTGGCGTTCTTAACGGAGCCGTCTGTCCCTAACATATCTTTCAGCAGGTTGCTGGTCTGGGTCGCTAAGCCGGTTGTTTTTCCGTCACCGGACAGCAGTGCAAGCACGTCGGTAGACTTTTCGGTCAGGGCTTTCCCTAACTTGGTGCTGTCCACGGTCAGCTTGCCGCTAATATCCTGGGTAATACCCAACTGCGACAGCGTCGACAGCGTGCCAGAACCTTGCGTAGACGAGATCGCCGAGCGCAGGCGCGTCTGGATATTACGCAGCGTGCCATCGCCCAGCAGGTCGCCGTTGCTGGTATCCTGCGCACCGTCACCCTGTTTAACCGCGGTATATTTTGTCTGGTTGCCGATGGTGGTCTGCAACGAGTTATACGCATCGACAAACGCCTGAATCGCATCGGTCATCGGCTGGTTGTCTTTTACAATCGACAGCGTTTCCGGGCTACCGACGTTGGTCTTGGTCAGGTTGAGCGTTACGCCTTCCGGAGCATCGGTAATAGCGTTGCTGCTACGCGTAATCTGGATGCCGTTAATTTTCACGATCGCATCCGCGGCAGGGACCTGAACCTTCATTCCCGTCGATGTATCGAGCGGATCGTGGCCGATATATTTCGCCAGCTCGCTGTCGTCGGTGGTGATCGTCATTTCATTGGCGACACCGCTATCACGTGAGGTCAGTGACAGGTAGTAACTGTTGTCATCCGCCTTGATAATGCTGGCGGTAACGCTGCCTTGTTTGGCGTTGATCGCATCACGCACGTCCGCAAGGCTGGTTTTGTCGCTGGCCAGCGTCACCGTCAGCGGATCTTTCTGACCCGGCTGCGTGATGGTGATAGTGCGCGAACTCAGGCTGCTGTCGCCCAGATCGGTATCTTTGCTGGCCACTTTCGGGCTCAGCAGCGTCTGCGCGGCCGCCAGCTGGGTCACTTCTACCGAGTACGAACCGGCGGAAGCACTGCTCGCCAGGGTCGCACTGAATGCGGTATTGGTACTGGTCACCTTTGACTGCGCAATCGCAGAGGTGTTTTTCAGCGCGTCTGCAGCAGTTTGAAACTTGGTCAGTGCAGTCTGAACGACGCCCCATGCAGTCAGTTTCGCTTTATAAGAAGTCTGCTGCTGCGTGATTGGCGTGAGTTTGGTCTGTTCCGCTGTCTGTAAATTGTCATACAACGTATTGAGATCCAGACTGGTACCTGCACCGAGTGAACTGATACTTGCCATTTTTTTTCATCCTTTATTGTGACAATCGCTGGATGCTCTATCGGCAGACGCGGGAAAAAGATTAGCTTTTTTTGCAGTTATCAATGCGGAAATAAAGCGGATAAAGATCGGGCAGTTTGTCCTTTTAAAAAAATGATCTTTTTCCTAAAGGTTAGGAAGGGGAGGTCGATAATCAGGTTAGCGGTGAGAAAGCCGTAGGCAGATGCCTGAATCTAAAACTTTTAAAGGAATACATCATGGCTGTTATTAATACTAACACCTTGTCTCTGATGACTCAGAACAACCTGAGCAAATCTCAGTCAACTCTGGGTACCGCAATCGAGCGTCTGTCCTCCGGCCTTCGTATCAACAGCGCAAAAGATGACGCTGCGGGCCAGGCGATTGCCAACCGCTTCACCTCCAACATCAACGGCCTGAACGTTGCGGCGCGTAACGCCAACGACGGTATCTCTCTGGCGCAGACTGCTGAAGGCGCACTGAGCGAAATCAACAACAACTTACAGCGCGTTCGTGACCTGACCGTTCAGGCGCAGAACAGCTCTAACTCCGCGTCCGACATCGACTCCATCCAGGCTGAAGTTAACCAGCGTATGGAAGAGATCAACCGCGTGACCAAACAGACCGACTTCAACGGTATCAAAGTGCTGGACACTGGCAGCGGCTCAAGCAGCTACAGCTTCCAGGTTGGCTCTAAAGATAGCGAAACTATCTCTATCAAACTGAGCTCCAGCGACAGCTTCAACCTGGCGGCCGCAGGCCAGTCCGGTACTACCCTGAACACCAAAACCATGACCTCTGGCGATACCGTAAACGGTAACGCACGTACTACCGCTTCAGAAGGTTTCGACGTTCTGAAAGGTAAAGTCACCGGTGGTACTGGTGGTGCAGCAGCGGGTACCACTCCGCTGAAAGACATCGATGCGGCAATCAAAGCGGTTGATGACCAGCGTAGCCTGCTGGGTGCGTCTCAGAACCGTTTCGAGTCCACCATCACCAACCTGAACAACACCGTGAACAACCTGTCCGCTGCCCGCAGCCGTATTCAGGATTCTGACTACGCGACCG